>Ga0207655_1000020_pt1 | contig 524503 bp, 451 predicted proteins | sample KBSM44metaG_FD_184398 | JGI IMG/M metagenome (GOLD analysis project Ga0207655, IMG submission 184398) | Miscanthus rhizosphere microbial communities from Kellogg Biological Station, Michigan, USA - KBS M4-4 metaG (SPAdes) (version 2) | ecosystem: Host-associated > Plants > Roots > Rhizosphere... | reverse complement strand
CGCTCGACTTGCATGTGTTAGGCCTGCCGCCAGCGTTCAATCTGAGCCATGATCAAACTCTTCAATTTAAGTTTGATGCTCGTGAATTAAACTTCGTAATGAATTACGTATGTTCACTCAGAGACTTTGGTATTCATTTAGCGTCTTGCGACGTTAGAATCCATGTCACTTTGAGTGCCCACACAGATTGTCTGATAAATTGTTAAAGAGCAGTGCAACGCGGCTTTCGCTCACCGTTGCGAGGTCCCGTATAATACGTTTTCCTCATTCAGAGTCAAGCGTTTAATTTCGCTTTTTGCTGTCGGCGTTCATCGCTGAACCCCTGCTGTCCCGGCGGCTTGCGTGCCGTTGTTCCGTGTCAGTGGAGGCGCATTATAGGGAGTTATTCTGAGGCTGCAAGTCTAAATCAGAAAATAATGACTAACTGCTCATTTTCCAGGCAAATTAAACCTCAAACGCTAAGCCTCGCCTGGTTTTTAAACAAAAACGAGCCCCGAAAGGCTCGTTTTTGATGTTTTGTGACTTACTGCACTGCCACAATTTTGTCTTCGTTGACTTCCAGACGAATCACTTTTCCTGGGACAAGCTCCCCGGAAAGGATTTGCTGCGCCAGCGGGTTTTCGATCTGCTGCTGGATAGCACGTTTCAGAGGACGCGCCCCGTAAACCGGATCGTAACCATTTGCACTCAGCAGCTTCAGCGCGTCGTCAGAGATGTGGATTTCATAGCCACGATCCTCAAGACGTTTATACAAACGCTGCAACTGAATCTGGGCAATAGACGCAATGTGTTTTTCCCCCAGAGGGTGGAACACAACAACTTCATCTATACGGTTAATGAATTCCGGACGGAAGCTCTGGCTAACCACGCCCAATACCAGATCCTTCATATGACCGTAATCCAGTTCACCGAAACGTTCCTGAATCAAATCGGAACCCAGGTTCGAGGTCATGATCACCACAGTGTTGCGGAAATCGACCGTTCTCCCCTGCCCGTCAGTCAGACGTCCATCATCCAGAACCTGCAACAAGATGTTGAAGACATCCGGATGCGCTTTTTCCACTTCATCTAATAAGATGACGGAATAGGGGCGACGACGCACTGCTTCAGTTAAGTAACCGCCCTCTTCATAGCCGACATATCCTGGAGGCGCACCGACCAGACGCGAGACGGAGTGTTTCTCCATAAACTCGGACATATCAATACGCACCATCGCGTCGTCGCTATCGAACATAAAGTTCGCCAGTGTCTTACACAGCTCGGTTTTACCAACACCGGTCGGCCCAAGGAACAGGAACGAACCAATCGGGCGATTAGGATCCGATAAGCCCGCACGGCTACGACGAATCGCATTTGATACGGCTTCGACGGCTTCATCCTGACCGATCACACGATGGTGCAGGTCATGCTCCATACGCAGCAGTTTTTCGCGCTCCCCTTCCAGCATGCGAGCAACCGGAATACCCGTCCAGCGCGCCAGCACATCGGCAATTTCCACGTCCGTTACTTTATTACGCAGCAGACGCATGGTTTTACCTTCTGACTGGGTTGCCATCTCCAGCTGTTTTTCCAGTTCCGGAATTTTGCCGTACTGCAACTCAGACATACGTGCCAGATCGCCCACGCGACGCGCCTGCTCAATGGCGATTTTCGCCTGCTCAAGCTCAGCCTTGATCGTCTGCGTGCCAGAAAGCGACGCCTTCTCAGCTTTCCACTCTTCTTCTAATTCAGAATACTGACGCTCTTTGTCGTCCAGTTCCTCATTGAGCATATCCAGACGCTTTTTACTCGCTTCATCAGACTCTTTCTTCAGCGCCTGCTGTTCAAGCTTGAGCTGAATGATTCTGCGGTCGAGTCTGTCTAACTCTTCCGGCTTCGAGTCAATCTGCATACGAATGCTGGACGCCGCCTCATCGATCAGGTCGATGGCCTTATCCGGCAGCTGTCGGTCGGCAATATAACGGTGAGACAGTGTCGCCGCCGCTACGATAGCCGGGTCAGTAATCTGCACATGGTGATGCAGCTCATAGCGTTCTTTCAGGCCACGTAAGATAGCAATGGTGTCTTCCACCGTCGGTTCCGCTACGAACACTTTCTGGAATCGACGTTCCAGCGCAGCATCTTTCTCGATGTACTGTCGATACTCATCGAGCGTTGTCGCACCGACACAGTGCAGTTCACCACGCGCCAGAGCTGGTTTCAGCATGTTCCCGGCATCCATGGCCCCGTCGGCCTTACCTGCACCGACCATGGTGTGCAGTTCGTCGATAAACAGGATGACATTGCCTTCCTGTTTCGCCAGGTCGTTAAGCACGCCTTTTAAACGCTCTTCGAATTCACCGCGGTATTTCGCCCCCGCCACCAGCGACCCCATATCCAGGGCCAGCACGCGACGGCCTTTCAGCCCTTCCGGCACTTCGCCGTTAACAATTCGCTGCGCCAGACCTTCAACGATGGCGGTTTTACCGACACCGGGTTCACCGATCAGTACGGGGTTGTTTTTGGTACGACGTTGCAATACCTGAATAGTGCGGCGAATTTCTTCGTCGCGGCCAATCACCGGATCAAGCTTGCCTTGTTCCGCACGCTCAGTCAGATCGACCGTATATTTTTTCAAAGCCTGACGTTGGTCTTCGGCTCCCTGATCGTTCACGCTTTCACCTCCACGCATTTTTTCAATCGCCTGAGTCACATTGGCGGTTGTCGCACCGGATGATTTCAGCAGATCGGTCAGCGTACCGCGTGATTCAAGCGCCGCCAGAACAAACAGTTCTGACGAGATAAAGTTGTCCCCACGTTTTTGCGCCAGCTTGTCGCAAAGATTCAGCACGCGCACCAGATCCTGAGACGGCTGAACATCCCCACCGGTGCCTTCCACCTGTGGCAAACGACTCAGCGCCTGATCGACGGCTGTGCGCAGCTCGCCAGCATTAATGCCAGCAGACGTGAGTAAAGGACGTACCGATCCCCCTTCCTGATTCAGCAAGGCGCTCATTAAATGAAGAGGTTCGATAAATTGGTTGTCGTGCCCCAGTGCGAGAGACTGGGCATCGGCGAGAGCAAGCTGGAATTTATTAGTAAGACGATCCAGACGCATAACTCCTCCCATAACAGGTCAAATTTGCTACTGGAGATTAAATGAGGTCATCCCTCAATTATTCAAGGTTAATGACCTGAATTATACGAAAAGAAAACAGCGCGTTCCGGATCGTCTTGATTCGTTAGGTTATATCAGCCAAATGAAACTTGCCATACGACCTGTCGTGTTGTCGCGACGATAGGAGAAAAAATCACCCTTTTCGGTGAAGGTACAGCGATCGCCACCGAAGATTTGCGTCACACCGACATTGCCAAGCCGCTGGCGGGCAAGCTGATAGATATCGGCCAGATATTTATCCCCTTTCGGCTGGAATGCACTGACGGCCTGCGAGTCTTTGTCGATAAAGGCGTCACGCACTTCTGGCCCGACTTCAAAGGCCTGCGGCCCAATCGCCGGACCGAGCCAGGCAATAATATTGCCCGGACGATCGTCAAAACACGCAACCGTCTCTTCAAGTACGCCCGCACACAGCCCGCGCCAGCCAGCATGGGCTGCGGCCACTTCGGTACCCGCGCGGTTGCAAAACAGAACAGGCAAACAATCGGCGGTCATCACGGCACAGACTGTCCCGGGAGTCTTACTGTAAGAGGCGTCGGCACGTTTTGAAGCGTAGGGTTCTCCCGTCAGCCTCAACACATCTTTGCCGTGCACCTGCTCAAGCCAGACCGGTTTTGATGGCAGATTTCCTGCCGCAAACATACGCTTGCGGTTCTCTTCGACATACTCCAGGTTATCGCCACAGTGGGCGCCAAGATTTAATGACGCCCACGCGTCGTGACTGACGCCACCTACGCGGGTAGAGCTACAGGCTGCCACGCCTTCAGGAATTGGCCACTCCGGGACAATCAGTTTGGTCATAACCAGTCCACTTTATCCTTATGTTCTTCAAAGTCCGCACGCATCGCGTCAATCAACTCGACCATATCCTGAGGAATTGGCGCATGCCATTCCATCTCGATACCGGTGATCGGGTGATAGAGACGCAGCATGGTCGCGTGTAAGGCCTGGCGATCGAATTTACGCAGAGTGCTGATAAATTCTTCCGACGCGCCTTTTGGCGGACGCGGACGACCACCGTAAACCTGATCGCCCACCAGCGGATGGGTAATGTGCGACATGTGCACACGAATCTGGTGAGTACGGCCGGTTTCCAGACGCAGACGCAGACGCGTATGAATGCGGAAATGTTCCATAATGCGGTAGTGCGTCACCGCAGGTTTCCCCATCGGATGCACCGACATATGGGTACGCTTGGTCGGGTGACGGCTGATCGGCTCTTCGACCGTGCCGCCAGATGTCATATGACCAATCGCGACGGCTTCATATTCACGGGTGATTTCACGCAGCTGCAGCGATTCCACCAGACGCGTCTGGGCAGGAACCGTTTTCGCGACCACCATCAGACCGGTGGTGTCTTTATCCAGACGGTGAACGATGCCCGCACGCGGAACGTCAACAATCGGCGGATAATAATGAAGCAGCGCATTCAGTACGGTGCCGTCAGGATTACCGGCGCCAGGATGCACGACCAGGCCGCGCGGCTTGTTGATCACCAGAATGTCATCATCTTCATAGACGATTTCTAACGGGATCTCTTGTGCCTCAAAGCGGACTTCTTCTTCTATTTCAGCATTGATGGCGACGGCTTCCCCACCTAACACTTTCTCTTTTGGCTTGTCCCATACTTTGCCGTTAACCAGCACGCGCTGGTCAAGAATCCATTCTTTTATGCGTGAACGCGAATAATCAGGGAACATTTCGGCCAAAGCTTGATCTAAGCGTTGACCGAGCTGATTTTCGGAGACTGTTGCGGTGAGTTCTACTCGTTGTGCCATAGACTGCTTCTTCGTTTAACGTTGGGTTTTACGGCTTTGCCGTATAATATAGTGTGCTATTGTAGCTGGTCTTAATCGGGAGCAGGAAAGAGATTCTCCCGGACAAACATTTGAGGAAAGTCAAAACGTCATGACGCGCATGAAATATCTGGTGGCAGCGGCCACGTTGAGCCTGGCTTTGGTGGGCTGCTCCGGTTCAAATGAACAGGTCCCTGACAATCCGCCGAATGAAATCTATGCGACTGCACAACAAAAACTGCAGGACGGTAACTGGAAACAGGCGATAACGCAACTGGAAGCGCTGGATAATCGTTATCCATTTGGTCCGTATTCCCAACAGGTACAATTAGATCTCATCTACGCCTACTACAAAAATGCCGATCTGCCGCTGGCTCAGGCTACCATCGATCGCTTCATCCGTCTGAACCCGACTCATCCGAACATTGATTATGTCATGTACATGCGCGGCCTGACCAACATGGCTCTGGATGACAGTGCTCTGCAAGGTTTCTTCGGTGTTGATCGTTCTGACCGCGACCCGCAGCACGCGCGTGACGCATTTAATGACTTCTCCAAGCTGGTGCGCGGCTACCCGAACAGTCAGTACATCACCGATGCCACCAAGCGTCTGGTGTTCCTGAAAGATCGTCTGTCCAAGTATGAGTACTCCGTTGCCGAGTACTATACGCGTCGTGGCGCATGGGTGGCAGTGGTTAACCGTGTCGAAGGCATGCTGCGTGATTACCCGGACACACAAGCCACCCGCGATGGTTTGAAGCTGATGGAAAACGCGTACCGCCAGATGCAGATGAACGCACAGGCTGAGAAAGTGGCGAAGATTATCGCCGCGAACAGCAGCAATACCTGATCGTTCCCAAACGTAAAACGGCAGCCCAAGGGCTGCCGTTTTTTTATCCATTTCGCCATCCGCTGAAGCGGTTTGATGCCGACGAATCCTATCAACTATGGCTGCAATTCCTGAGTTCGACAAGGTAAAAATCGCCTGTTCCTGTCTTTCCTCACAAAAAAGCTTCCTTGACAAAAAGTGACAAAATAACGTGATTTAGATCACACATTTTGACATTAGGACAGGTATGCTGGAATCACCAAGACGGAAAGACAAGAGGTAAAATTTATGACAATGAACATTACCAGTAAACAAATGGAAATTACTCCGGCAATTCGCCAGCACGTCGCAGACCGTCTCGCCAAACTGGATAAATGGCAAACTCATTTGATTAACCCGCATATCATTCTGTCTAAGGAACCACAGGGTTTTACCGCTGACGCAACTATCAATACTCCTAACGGCCATCTGGTCGCCAGCGCTAAACACGAAGATATGTACACCGCTATCAACGATTTGATCAACAAGCTGGAACGGCAGCTCAATAAAGTGCAACACAAAGGCGAAGCCCGTCGCGCCACCACCTCGGTGAAAGACGCAAGCTATGCCGAAGAAGTTGAAGAAGAGTAATCCTTTAAATTGAGTGTACCGCCAACGCGCCTTCGGGCGCGTTTTTTATTGACAGCATCAAAACAGTACGGGTACTTTAACGGTATCAACAACAGGATGAACTCATGAACCACACCCCGTTTTTCTTCGCATTCTTTTTTACCTTCCCCTGAATGGGAGGCGTTTCGTCGTGTGATAAAGAATGCGAAGACGAACAACAAGGCCTCCCACACCGGGGGGCCTTTTTTATTGATAACAATAAACGAAATAGGCAACGCTATGACATCGGAAAACCCGTTACTGGATCTGCGAGTAAAAATCAGCGCGCTGGATGAGAAATTACTGGCGCTGCTGGCTGAACGCCGCACGCTCGCCGTTGAAGTGGGTAAAGCCAAGCTGGACTCCCACCGCCCGGTACGTGATATTGACCGTGAGCGCGATCTGCTGGAGCGCCTGATCCAGCTGGGTAAAGCCCATCACCTCGATGCACACTACATCACTCGTCTGTTCCAGTTGATCATTGAAGATTCCGTTCTGACCCAGCAAGCGCTGCTGCAACAACATCTGAATAAAACCAATCCGCACTCAGCGCGCGTTGCATTTTTGGGACCTAAAGGCTCTTACTCGCACCTGGCTGCGCGCCAGTATGCCGCCCGGCATTTCGAGGAGTTTATCGAGAGTGGCTGCGCCAAATTCGCCGATATCTTTAACCAGGTTGAAACCGGTCAGGCAGACTACGCTGTGGTGCCGATTGAGAACACCAGTTCCGGGGCGATTAATGACGTCTACGATCTGCTTCAGCACACCAGCCTGTCGCTGGTCGGCGAAATGACCATTCCAATTGATCACTGCGTGCTGGTCTCAGGCTCAACCGACCTGAATCAAATTGATACCGTATACAGCCACCCGCAGCCATTCCAGCAGTGTAGCCAGTTCCTGAACCGCTATCCGAACTGGAAAATTGAGTACACCGAAAGCACCTCAGCGGCGATGGAGAAAGTGGCGCAGGCCAACTCTCCGCGCGTGGCGGCTCTCGGTAGCGAAGCCGGTGGCGCGCTGTATGGCCTGCAGGTGCTGGAGCGCAACCTGGCTAACCAGACGCAGAACATCACCCGCTTCGTGGTGCTGGCACGTAAAGCGATTGATGTGTCCGAGCAGGTCCCGGCTAAAACCACTCTGCTGATGGCGACCGGCCAGCAGGCAGGTGCGCTGGTTGAAGCCCTGCTGGTGTTACGTAATCACAACCTGATTATGACCAAACTGGAATCCCGCCCGATCAACGGCAATCCGTGGGAAGAGATGTTTTATCTCGATATCCAGGCCAACCTCAAATCTGCATCCATGCAGAAAGCCCTGCGCGAACTGGGCGAAATCACCCGTTCGATGAAAGTGCTGGGCTGCTATCCGGGCGAGAACGTGGTCCCGGTCGATCCGGTTTAACGTTCAACAAACGGGCCTTTCTTCATTCCTGCCACACTGACTGGCAGGGTGAAGATGGCGCCCGATAGCGGATATTTCGTCACTTCGTCACGATCCATATTTTCACGCGTGGTGGTGATAAACAGGGTTTTCATATCATCCCCGCCGAAACAGACCATCGTCGGACAGCGCACTGGCAAGCGATACTCTTCCAGCTGTTCCCCCTGCGGAGAAAACCGCGCAATACGCCAGCCATCAAACAACGCGCTCCAGTAGCAGCCTTCGGTATCCATCGCGGCACCATCCGGTATTCCCTCGCCTTTTTCGAAGCGGCGGAACACTTCACGGACACCCGGCTCGCCCTTTTCGTCCAGCGGTGTACGGTAAATCACGCGGTTCGGCGTATCTGAAGTCATCATCCACTGCCTGTCCGGACTAAAGGCCAGGCCGTTGTGCCCGTGGATATCACACTGAATGACTTTCGGCGTCAGATCGTTATCAATGCGCATCAGCATCGCCCCGTTGTAATCCCTTGGTCCCCAGAATGTTCCCGCGTAAAAACGCCCGAGATGATCGGTGCCGCCGTCGTTAAAACGCGCCAGTTGAGGATTCGAGGGGTTATCGCAGACTTTTCGCTGGAGCAGGCCGTGCTTATCCGTCAGCCAGATCGCGTTACGCATCGCGACGATAAAACCGCCCTTCTCGCGTAAGGCAAAACACCCGACCTCCTCATGAAATGAGAGAACAGAGTGTTGACCCGAAGAGAGGTGATAACGATGAATTTCACCTTCCAGAATATCGGCCCAATAGAGCGCGTTTTCGCTTTCGCTCCAGGTCGGGCATTCCGGTAAGTGCCCGGTGTAGTCGAATAAAACCTGCGGTTCAGCCATGACAAATCCCCAAAATGAAAAAAAGCCAGCAGTGCTGGCTTTTAGTATATACATCATCAGATTACTGGCGACTATCGTTCGCCTGACGCAATAAGGTGCGGCTCTCACTCTGGAAACGCTTCGCGTAATCCCCAAACCAGTGCTCAACCTTACGGAAACTGTCGATAAAGGCCTGCTTATCGCCCTGCTCCAGAAGCGCTATCGCTTCACCAAACCGCTGGTAGTAGCGCTTGATCAGCGCCAGATTATTTTCTGACGACATAATGATGTCAGCATACAGCTGCGGATCCTGCGCAAACAGACGCCCAACCATAGCCAGTTCAAGGCGGTAAATTGGCGAGGAGAGTGCCAGCAACTGCTCCAACTGGACGTTCTCTTCCGCCAGATGCAGGCCATAGGCAAAGGTCGCAAAGTGACGCAGTGCCTGAATGAACGCCATATTCTGATCGTGCTCCACCGCGCTAATACGATGCAGACGTGCACCCCAGACCTGAATCTGTTCCAGGAACCACTGGTACGCTTCCGGCTGACGACCATCGCAGTAGACCACGACCTGTTTCGCCAGGCTGCCGCTATCCGGGCCGAACATCGGGTGCAAACCCAGTACCGGTCCGTTATGGGCCGCCAGCATCGCCTGCAGCGGACCATTCTTCACGGACGCCAGATCCACCAGAATACAATCTTCGGGCAGAGACGGCAGTTTGCCGATAATCTCTTCGGTCACATGAATCGGCACGCTGACGATAACCATGCCTGCGTCGGCCATCAGCTCTGGCGCACGTGCCCAGTCCTCTTTTTCAAGAATGCGCACCTGATAACCAGAAAGCGTCAGCATCTTCTCAAACAGACGCCCCATCTGGCCACCGCCGCCAACGATCACCACCGGTCGCAGCGACGGACAGAGGGTTTTAAAACCCTTATCGTTTTCACTGGAGTAGGATTCACGCATCACGCGGCGCAGCACATCTTCAATCAGGTCGGGGGAGACGCCCATCAGCTGCGCCTCATCACGCCGGGAAGCGAGCATCGACGCTTCACGCTCTGGCACGTAAATCGGCAGGCCGTATTTACTTTTCACTTCCCCGACTTCGGCAACCAGTGACATGCGGCGCGCCAGCAAATCCAGCAGCGCCTTATCCACCTCATCTATTTGATCGCGTAGTGCGGTCAATTCTGCAACCATAACTAACCTCTTAAGCCAGACGCGTCGCCAGCTGGCCGTTCAAATCTTTGTGGATCTCACGCAGCAGCGCATCCGTCGCTTCCCAGCTGATGCAGGCGTCGGTCACTGAGACACCGTGTTTCATTGCGCTACGCGGCTGTTCAGATGACTGATTACCCTCGTGGATATTACTCTCAATCATCAGGCCGATAATCGAACGGTTACCGTCTTTGATTTGTGCGACAACGGATTCCGCTACCGCAGGCTGGCGACGGTAATCTTTGTTGGAATTACCATGGCTGCAATCTACCATCAGAGCCGGGCGCAGTCCCGCCTGTTCCATCTCTTTTTCGCACTGGGCGACATCCGCCGGGCTGTAGTTTGGTGCTTTACCGCCGCGCAGGATAACGTGACCATCCGGGTTGCCCTGGGTCTGGAGCAGACAAACCTGGCCGGCCTGGTTGATGCCGACAAAACGGTGCGGCATCGCCGCAGCGCGCATGGCGTTAATCGCGGTCGCAAGGCTTCCGTCGGTCCCATTTTTAAAACCAACCGGCATCGACAGGCCAGAGGCCATCTCGCGGTGAGTCTGTGATTCTGTGGTGCGAGCACCAATCGCGGACCAGCTAAACAGATCGCCCAGGTATTGCGGGCTGTTCGGATCGAGTGCTTCTGTCGCCAGCGGCAGCCCCATGCTCACCAGTTCAACCAGCAGACGACGCGCAATCTTCAGACCGGCTTCCACATCAAACGAGCCATCCATGTGTGGATCGTTAATCAACCCCTTCCAGCCAACGGTGGTACGAGGTTTTTCAAAATAGACGCGCATGACCAGGTAGAGGCTATCGCTGACCTCCTCTGCTAATGCTTTAAATCGACGAGCATATTCAATCGCAGTTTCAGGATCGTGAATGGAGCATGGCCCGCACACCACCAGCAGACGCGGATCGCGACCGGCAATGATGTCAGAGATAGTCTGGCGGGAGTGCTCAATCTGCGCCTCCTGTTCAGAACTCAGCGGGAATTCCAGCTTCAACTGATCTGGCGTGATCAAAACCTGTTCGTCGGTAATATGTACGTTGTTCAGCGCGTCTTTTTGCATGATGGCGATCCTGTAATGCTCGTTTGCGATAGTAGTTTCCTCGATGAGGTGAATACACAATATCACATCAAGTAAAGATTTCAATCCAAAATACGTAAACATTACTTTACAAGTGGCATTTTCAGGCAAAAAAATATCCGCTTATTTCGTAAAGATAAAATTACACCCTGATTGTTAATTGCCAGGCTATGCTGAAGAAAAAGAAGAAAAGGCGAATCACTATGCGTTCTATTGCTCTCGCGCTGCTGGCGATATTATTGACAGGCTGTCAAATCAACCCTTATACCTTCCAGCCCACCTGGACCGGCACCAGCTGGTTTACCGCCGGCAAAGAAGATGCCATGAATGGTGTATCAATAAAAAGTAACGAAACTCTCGCGGATAAATTTAACGATCCTGACGTCGATCGCAGTGAATACCTGCGCGGTTATGCTGATGGTCAGAAAAAAGTCTGCACCGAAGATTTTGTCTATGCGTGGGGTCTGTCCGGTAAAATATTCCCAGCCAGTTGTGATACGGCAGAAAATGCCGACCCGCTGCGCAAATCCTGGCAAAAAGGAATGGATGAAGGTATGCGCGGCTCGAGACTTAATTAATTTAATAACTTAATAATTTCATTCAATTACAACTCAGATTTAGCTTAAGTCATAAAAAATTCCACATAATGACTACTCAGGTAAACAATGGTATTCTTCCTGCAATATTCAAGGATATATATTTCCAGAGTGGTATGGCGGATTCTGGTGAGACATTTTTTTACGTTCCCTTTGTGCCATCTGATTCTGGCACTCATGCTGTGCATTATCAGCGGGCAAAGTTTCGCGACAACGTTGACAGAAAAAGAGAAGTCAGTGCGTTCGATCGTCTCTGGCATCGTCAGCTATTCCCGTTGGCCTGCGCTTTCTGGCCAGCCTAAACTCTGTATTTTTTCGTCTTCTCGTTTCGCCCAGGTACTGAGTGACAGCGGCTCTGCTGCTTTACCCTACACACCTTTGATTGTGCAAAATGAGTCTGAAGCATTACATGCCACCTGCGATGCCGTTTATTTTGGAAACGAGTCACCTGCTGCTCAACTTGAATTATTCAGGAATTATCAGGGCCGCGCGTTACTATTAATCGCCGAGCAAAACCTGGAATGTGTTATTGGCAGTGCTTTTTGTCTGATAATTAATGAAGAAACAGTGAGATTTTCTGTCAATCTGGATGCCCTGTCTCGCAGTGGCGTAAGAGTGAATCCGGATGTGTTAATGCTTGCCCGGAATAAGAAGCATGAATAAGGAACTTTCTTCAACGCCACGGCCGACGTTTAAAAGAACGTTGCGGCGCATCAGTATGATTAGCGTGGTAATTACCATGACGCTAATATGGTTATTATTGTGTATTGCGTCAGTGGTTACATTAAAACAATACGCACAAAAAAACCTCGAATTAACCAGCGCGACCATGAGCCGAAGCCTGGAAGCCTCATTAGTATTTAATGATGCCACCGCCGCCAATGAAACGCTTGCCACACTGGGTAGACAGGGGCAATTTTCCGTTGCCGAGGTGCTCGACATCCATCAGAAGCGTTTTGCCTACTGGTCGTGGACCCCTGATGATGATACCGACACCCTGAGCACGCTGGTCAGTCGCATGCTGTTCCCCGTCCCTGCCGCACAGCCCGTGGTGCATAACGGCAAGGTGATTGGTGAAGTGCGCATTACCGCGCGCGACAGCCTGATTAGCCATTTCCTCTGGACGTCTTTTGCCGTGCTGACCGGCTGTATTCTTTTCGCCGCTTTTGTGGCGCTGACCATTACCCGTTCTTTGCACAACGGAGTCGTCACCGCCCTGCAAAATATCACCGACGTGGTGCATGACGTTAAAACGAACCGTAATTTCTCGCGCCGCGTCGAAGAGGAGCGTATCGAAGAGTTCCATCGTTTTGGGCAGGATTTCAACAGCCTGCTCGACGAAATGGAGGAGTGGCAGCTCAAGCTGCAGGCCCGGAACGCACAGTTGATGCGCACCGCGATGCACGATCCGCTCACCGGGCTGGCGAACCGCGCCGCATTCCGCAGCAGTATCGCGGCGCTGATGAATGACGCTTCTGCACAGATGAATTCCGCCCTGCTGTTCCTGGATGGCGATAACTTCAAGCAGATCAACGACACCTGGGGCCACACGGCAGGTGACTGCGTGCTGATAGAAGTCGCCAGCAGAATGGTGGAATTTGGCGGGAAACGTTATCAGTCATACCGTTTGGGCGGCGATGAATTTGCCATGATCCTGTATGGCATTCACTCTGCGGCAGACGTTCAACAGATTTGCACTGCGCTTTCGCAGCAGTTTCTCCAGCCGTACGACCTGCACAACGGACATACGGCACACATGTCACTCAGCATTGGCTTCGCTCTGGCGTGGGAAAATACCTCGGTAGAGGCATTACTGGAGCAAGCCGACCGCAATATGTATCAAGTGAAAAACCAGCGTCCGACAATAATTTTGTAATAAAAGGAACACGTTATGTTAAGGCGATATCTCGCTCCAGTTTTACTGGCTACAACGATTCTGGCAGGCTGCCAGGCACCACCTCAGGGGAAATTCACCCCGGAACAGATTGCGGCAATGAAATCCTACGGTTTTAACGAAACGAACGGCGACTGGTCCCTCGGCCTGTCGGCGAAGATTTTATTCGGCAAGAATGAATATCAGCTGCGTCCGGAAAGCGAGCAGCAGATCCAGATCATGGCGACACGTCTGGCCGCCACCGGGCTGGTCCATGCACGCATGGACGGGCACACGGACAATTACGGGGAAGAAAGTTACAACCAATCCCTCTCGCTTAAACGCGCGAATGTCGTGGCTGATACCTGGGCAAAAGGGGCGAATATCCCGCGCAGCAACCTCACCACTCAGGGCTTAGGTAAAAAATATCCGGTCGCCAGCAATGCAACACCTCAGGGGCGCGCTGAAAACCGCCGCGTTGCGGTAGTCATCAGCACGCCTTAATCACTATTTGGTGGATTCCGACAGCGTCAACAGGCATTGCGCGCGCCAGCGCAGCCAGTCAATCAGCACGAAAAATGCCAGACTGACGCCCATCACCGGCATCATGATCCCCAGCATCACGCCGATAAAGAGCGTGACTCCTCGCCCACTGGCGGGGAGAGCAAACCAGCACTGACAAAGCGTGAGCACCGGATTGCCGATGGCCTGAACCGGACGACGCATCCACCACATCCGATACCCCCACGCGATCAACACGCACAGCGCTACGCCGAAAACGATCAGGATCAGCTGATTCACCAGACCGAATAAAATCCCCATATGGAAATCCACGCCCCAGCGGGTCAGCTTCGCCATCAGCGGGAAGTCAGCGAAACGTGTCCGATCGAGGATCTGCATTGAGTGCGGATCAACGGCAACCGCGTCCACCTGCGTGGGCCAGCCACGATCGATTTCCGTGACCGTCCAGGCCTGTTCAGCCATTTTAGCGGGGCGAATTTCCAGCTTGTTCGCATCAATTCCCTCGCTCCTGGCCGCATGCAGGACGCTGTCAAAGAGCGTCAGATCCATGGCCATATCCGGCATCATCGCATCGTGGTGGCCGCGATGTTCAGCATGAGGATCGACTTCTGCCGCGGGACCGCGCAGCTGCGTGTTGACCTGCGGCGTCAGCCAGTTCATCTCTTTACGTAGCTTATCAACATTACCGCCCGTCCATTGTGACCAGGTAAGCCCGGTCGCAGAAAACAGTAACATTCCCCCCAGCAGACCCCAGCCGAGCGCGACATGCACGCGACGGCGGTTCTGGAACCGGTTATTGATACGTCGCTTCGGGCGGGTATAAAACCACAGCGCAATCCCGCCCAGGGCAGCAATCCACATCCAGGACGCGGCCAGCTCACTGTACAAACGCCCGATATCCCCCAGCATCAGCGAGCTGTGCAGATAGTCAATGGTCTGGCGCAGCGGCAAAATTCCGCTGGTGCCGTAGACCGTCATATCGCCGCGTACTTCCAGGCTCACGGGATCGATAAAAATCGCCCGATTCTCCGACGGCCCGAGCATCGGGTCGGCAAACATCACGCGCGTAGTTTCACCGGGGATCAGCCCCGGTCGCACGGCCTGCAGACGAAGTTGGTCCCCCATGGCTTTCTCCGCGACTGCAATTTGCTCGGCCAGAGGTTGAACTTCGCCGGCGGTATCGCTAAACAGCGCATGTTTGTACAACATGCTTTCGAGCTGCGGTGTCGCCACGTAGAGCGTCCCCGTTAGCGCAGCGAAAAAAATGAACGGGCCGACAAACAACCCGATATAGAAATGAAGGCGTCGCAGTAGGTTTCCCCATGCTGCGCGTGGCGTGCTGACAGTCATACTTTTCCTTTTTGCAGGCAAAACGTTATCGATGCGCAAAAGCGCATTCTTTATGGTTTAACGGGAAAAAGCAGACCGCTGCGGTGGCGCGCGGGTATCAGGATACAACCAGGGGAAAAAGTGCCAGTGGCTCACCGCCTGTCGCGGCGGTTTAACGCAATGTCGCAATAGCACAGCACACAACAGCACGATCAGCGCCAGCATCAGGCCCGGCACATGGGCCATTAGCACACAATAGCCACATGCTTCGGCGTGATCGACAGGCATTGAGTGCGACGTCTCACCATGATGTTCTGCCATCGACATCTGGCTCATATCATGATGCATCCCCGGCATTGCGCTCATGGGATCTTTTTGCAGCGAAATGGAGATCAGCGGCGCGACCACGATCAGCAGGATCGCAAACAGCGCGGTCCTGGCCGCTGTGCGTTTCAAGGCTGACTGATGCAGTGCGTTATTCACTTACCCTCCGCTAGAGAGCGGCTATTGTAAATGATTTATGAAACGAAGGTTAACAAGCGGCGCGGATTTACATAAAAAAGGGCCGGCCTTGCGGCCAGCCCTTTTAACAGGATGTTGCTTAAGCGAGTCTTAGTTCAGACGCTCTTTGATACGAGCAGACTTACCAGTACGCTCACGCAGGTAGTACAGTTTAGCTTTACGTACAGCACCACGACGTTTGACAGTAATGCTGTCAACTACTGGAGAGTGAGTCTGGAAGACACGCTCAACACCTTCGCCGTTGGAAATTTTACGAACAGTGAATGCAGAGTGCAGACCGCGGTTACGAATAGCGATAACCACGCCCTCGAATGCCTGCAGACGTTTTTTGGAACCTTCAACAACCCATACTTTCACTTCCACGGAATCACCCGGACGGAATGAAGGTACGTCCTGCTTCATCTGCTCTTGTTCAATTTGCTTAATAATGTTGCTCATAATTTAATCTCTTATCCTGGGTAAACTGATATATCGGGAGCGTTTACGCTTGCCCATCATGTTTATGTTGCTGTTGTGCGTGCTCTTTTTGGAACTCCGCCAGCAACCTTACTTGCTCTTCAGTCAGAGCCAGGTTTTCCAGAAGTTCAGGTCTTCTAAGCCAGGTTCGGCCCAGCGACTGCTTCAAACGCCAGCGACGTATCTCGGCATGGTTCCCCGACAGCAATACCGCCGGTACTTCCATCCCTTCTAACACTTCAGGGCGGGTATAGTGTGGACAGTCCAGCAATCCATCAGCAAAAGAGTCTTCTGTTGCTGAAGCTTCATGGCCCAGTACACCCGGAATAAACCGGGCAACGGAGTCAATCAGCGTCATTGCCGGTAACTCACCACCGCTGAGAACGTAATCGCCGATTGACCATTCTTCATCAATTTCGGTCTGAATTACGCGCTCATCTATCCCTTCATAGCGACCACATACCAGAATCAGCTTTTGATTCGTGGCCAGTTCGCTTACGCCTGCTTGATCAAGCTTGCGTCCCTGAGGTGACAGATAAATCACCTTTGCGCCTTCACCTGCCGCGGCTTTTGCTGTATGGATGGCGTCCCGTAAGGGTTGCACCATCATTAACATCCCCGGTCCGCCGCCGTAAGGACGTTCGTCCACGGTACGGTGCCGGTCATGCGTGAAGTCACGAGGACTCCAGCTTTCGATGTTCAGCAGGCCTTTTTTTACTGCCCGGCCAGTTACCCCGTAATCAGTAATCGCGCGGAACATTTCAGGAAACAGGCTAATTATGCCAATCCACATAGCGCCGTCTTTTACCGTTTATCCGGAGAATTTAAAAACCAGGATCCCAATCTACTTCGATAGTTCGCGTAGTGAGATCGACTTTCTTGATAACCTGCCCATCGAGGAACGGAACCAGCCGCTCCTTGATGCCAAACGCATCTTTCAGGTTTGCCTTAATGACGAGAACGTCATTTGACCCGGTTTCCATCATATCGATGACTTTACCCAGGCCATAGCCTTCAGTGGTGACAACCTGGCAACCCATAAGGTCTTTCCAGTAATAATCACCCTCTTCCAGCGAAGGCAGCTGCGATGAATCGACGACAATTTCGCAATTAGTCAGCAGATTCGCCGCATCGCGATCGTCAACGCCTTTCAGCTTGATCACGATATCCTGATTGTGGTGGCGCCAGCTTTCCAGCTCGACCGCTTCCCACTTACCACCTTTCTGGATAAACCAGGGCTGGTAGTTAAAAATGCTTTCAGCGTCTTCAGTGGAGGAAAACACTCTGAGCCAACCACGGATACCGTAGCAAGAACCCATTTTTCCCAATACGATCGGTTCAACAGGTGCTTTATTGCTCATCATGACCACCGTGACAGATTAAGCTGCTTTGTTTGCTGCTTTGATAAGCGTAGCAACGCGATCGGAAACAGTAGCGCCCTGACCAACCCAGTGAGCGATACGATCCAGATCCAGACGGGTTTCTTCTTCAGAACCGCTAGCGATCGGGTTGAAGAAACCAACGCGCTCGATGAAGCGACCGTTGCGTGCATTACGGCTGTCAGTCACAACAACCTGGTAGAACGGACGCTTTTTTGCGCCGTGACGTGCTAAACGAATAGTTACCATAACATCCTCTTGTGTGAATAAAACACAGGGCCCCATCGAGGAACGGAGCCCAGTGTCATATTAAAAGCCCGAAAATTTTACTGATTTCTGGGGAAAATGCAATCAGCATATGCTTCACATATGCCAAACAAGGGTTATAAGGCGTATATCGGTGCAGCCAGTTTAGTTCCGGCGTGCGCGCAGAAAGCGGAGCGTACACGTAGTACGTGAGCATTTCGAGCACACCCCGGAGCTAAAATGGCAAACAAGATAGCCTTATATCCCTTGTTTCAGCGGCCAGGGAATCCCGGCGGCATCATGCCCTTCATCCCACGCATCATTTTCGCCATACCGCCCTTCTTCATTTTCTTCATCATGCGCTGCATGTCGTCGAACTGCTTCAGAAGGCGGTTTACATCCTGCACCTGCATCCCGCAACCAGCGGCGATGCGGCGTTTGCGCGACCCTTTAATGATTTCAGGCTTCGCACGCTCTTTCAGCGTCATCGAGTTGATGATCGCCTCCATGCGTACCAGCACTTTGTCATCCATCTGCGCTTTTACGTTATCAGGGATCTGGCCCATGCCCGGCAGTTTGCCCATCAGGCTGGCCATACCACCCATGTTTTTCATCTGACGGAGCTGTTCCAGGAAGTCGGTCAAGTCGAAACCGTCGCCTTTTTTCAGCTTGCTCGCCAGCTTCTCAGCCTGCGCGCGGTCAACTTTGCTCTCGATATCTTCGATCAGCGACAGCACGTCGCCCATGCCAAGAATACGGGAAGCAATACGATCCGGATGGAACGGCTCCAGCGCTTCGGTCTTCTCGCCGACGCCGAGGAATTTAATCGGTTTACCGGTGATATGACGAATCGAGAGCGCCGCACCACCGCGGGCATCGCCGTCGACTTTAGTCAGTACGACACCGGTTAACGGTAGCGCTTCGTTAAACGCTTTTGCGGTATTCGCCGCATCCTGACCGGTCATCGCATCAACAACAAACAGGGTCTCTACCGGATTAATCGCGGCGTGAACCTGTTTGATTTCGTCCATCATCGCTTCGTCGACGTGCAGACGACCGGCGGTATCCACCAGCAGCACGTCGTAGAATTTCAGCTTCGCTTCTTTCAGCGCCGCATTAACGATATCAACGGGCTTCTGCGCGACGTCAGACGGGAAGAAATCCACACCAACCTGCTGAGCCAGTGTTTCAAGCTGTTTGATTGCCGCCGGGCGATAAACGTCGGCAGAGACGACCAGCACTTTTTTCTTGTGCTTTTCGCGCAGGAATTTACCCAGCTTACCTACGCTGGTGGTTTTACCCGCACCCTGCAGACCGGCCATCAACACCACCGCTGGCGGCTGTGCGGCCAGGTTCAACACCTGGTTCTCTTCGCCCATTGCCGCAACCAGCTCGTTGCGCACAATTTTGACGAACTCCTGACCCGGGGTCAGGCTCTTGTTCACTTCATGACCAACCGCTTTCTCTTTTACGCGGCTGATGAACTCGCGCACAACGGGCAACGCCACGTCGGCTTCGAGCAACGCCATGCGCACTTCGCGCAGCGTTTCTTTCACATTGTCTTCGGTAAGGCGCCCACGGCCGCTGATGTTGCGCAGCGAGCGCGACAAACGATCGGTTAAATTATCAAACATTGTCTCTCGCCTGAGGTAGAAACGTTAGGTCGCTAGCGCGACACGTACACAGAATTTTGCCGCAGTATAACATGAAGGCGCCTTTGTTGTTATGCAACGGTTGGAGCGCGCGTCACGTAACGTTATACTGCTTATCTTTCTTATTAAGACAACTGTCGACGCCTATATGCCTGTTTTCGCACTGATCGCCCTTGTTGCCTACTCTTTCAGCCTTGCGCTGATCATTCCCGGCCTGTTGCAAAAAAACAGCGCCTGGCGACGGATGGCTATTTTGTCGGCAGTTATCGCACTGGTAAGCCATGCGTTCGCACTGGAATCACGTATTATTCCGGGCGACGGCAGCGTACAAAATCTGAGCGTACTGAACGTCGGCTCGCTGGTCAGCCTGATGATTTGTACGGTGATGACGATTGTCGCGTCGAAGAATCGCGGCTGGCTGCTGCTCCCCATTGTCTACGCCTTCGCGCTGATCAATCTGGCGTTCGCGACCTTCGTACCAAACGAGTTCATTACGCATCTGGAAACCACGCCGGGCATGATGGTCCACATCGGCCTGTCGCTGTTCTCCTACGCCACGCTGATCATTGCGGCGCTGTACGCCATGCAGCTGGCGTGGATCGACTACCAGTTGAAAAACAAAAAACTTGTTTTCAACCAGGAAATGCCACCGCTGATGGTCATTGAGCGTAAGATGTTCCACATCACTCAGATTGGTGTGGTGCTACTGACGCTGACGCTCTGCACGGGTCTGTTTTATATGCAGAACCTGTTCAGCATTGAGAATATTGATAAAGCCGTTCTCTCTATCATCGCGTGGTTTGTCTATATTGTCCTGTTATGGGGCCACTATCACCAGGGCTGGCGCGGTCGTCGCGTCGTCTGGTTTAACGTAGCAGGCGCTGGCATCCTGACACTGGCCTACTTTGGTAGCCGCGTCATACAGCAGTTCGTCGGCTAAGCAACAAAGGAGTTCCCCCTGGAACACATCTCCACCACCACGCTGATCGTCACCCTGATCGTCATGGTGGTCATCTCCGCCTACTTCTCCGGCTCAGAAACCGGCATGATGACCCTGAACCGCTACCGGTTACGTCATCGCGCCAAACAAGGCAACCGTGCCGCCCGACGCGTTGAAAAGCTGCTGCGCAAGCCCGATCGTCTGATTAGCCTGGTGCTGATCGGCAACAACCTGGTCAATATTCTCGCCTCCGCGCTGGGCACTATTGTTGGGATGCGCCTTTACGGCAACGCCGGTGTCGCGATTGCGACCGGTGTACTGACGTTTGTCGTCCTGGTGTTTGCTGAAGTCCTGCCGAAAACCATCGCCGCCCTCTACCCGGAGAAAGTCGCCTACCCGAGCAGCTTCCTGCTCGGCCCGCTGCTGATCCTGATGATGCCTCTGGTCTGGCTGCTCAACATGGTTACCCGCCTGCTGATGCGCATGGTCGGTATTAAAGCCGACGTGGTGATCAGCAGCGCACTGAGCAAAGACGAGCTGCGCACCATCGTGCATGAATCCCGCTCGCAGATTTCGCGCCGGAATCAGGACATGCTGCTGTCGGTGCTGGATCTGGAAAAAGTGAGCGTTGACGACATCATGGTGCCGCGTAATGAAATCGTGGGTATCGACATCAACGACGACTGGAAAGCCATCGTCCGCCAGCTGACCCACTCTCCCCATGGCCGCATCGTGCTGTACCGTGATTCACTGGATGATGCCATCAGCATGCTGCGCGTGCGCGAAGCCTATCGCCTGATGACCGAGAAAAAAGAGTTCACTAAAGAGGTGATGCTCCGCGCCGCCGATGAACTCTATATCATTCCAGAAGGCACGCCGCTGAGTACGCAGCTGGTGAAATTCCAGCGTAATAAAAAGAAAGTGGGCCTGGTGGTCAACGAGTATGGCGATATCCAGGGGCTGGTGACGGTTGAAGATATTCTGGAAGAGATCGTCGGCGATTTTACGACGTCAATGTCGCCATCGCTCGCCGAAGAGGTTACGCCACAAAACGACGGTTCGGTGCTGATTGACGGCAGCGCCAACGTGCGTGAACTCAACAAAGCCTTTAACTGGCATCTGCCGGAAGACGACGCTCGCACCATTAACGGTATGATTCTTGAAGCACTGGAAGAGATCCCGGCACCCGGCACCCGTGTGCGCATCAGCCAGTACGATATTGATATCCTGGACGTGCAGGACAATATGATTAAACAGGTGAAAGTTATCCCGGTCAAACCGCTGCGGGATAGCGTCGCAGAACGCTAGTGTGTAGGCCGGGTGAGGCAATGCCATCACCCGGCCTACAAAGGCAATTACGCCTTCGCTTTCGCGACAGTGACCATCGCGGCACGAATAGTACGACCGTTCAGCGTATAGCCTTTCTGCATCACAGCCAGCACGTTGCCAGCCGTAACATCTTCAGATTCAACCATCGCAATCGCCTGGTGGACGTTAGGGTCCAGCGCTACGTTGGTATCAGCAACCACTTCAACACCGAACTTACGCACCACATCGAGCATGGATTTCAGCGTCAGCTCAAGGCCTTCGACCATCGCCGCCATGTCCGGGTTAGCTTTATCAGCCACTTCCAGCGCACGATCCAGGCTATCAATCACCGGCAGCAGCTCGTTGACGAATTTCTCCAGCGCGAACTTATGCGCCTTTTCCACGTCCAGCTCGGTACGGCGACGCAGGTTTTCCATTTCCGCTTTGATACGCAGCACGCTTTCGCGCTCGCGATTCTGGGCTTCAGTTAACTGAGCTTCCAGATTCGCAATTTTTTCATCGCGCGGATCCACCTGCTCAGCAGAAGCATCCGGCTCTACAGCCTCAACTTCTTCGTGCTGTTCCATGATAATTTCTTCCGGGGCTTGCCCCTCAGGCGTTTTCTGTTCTTTACTACTCATGAATTTCTCCGCGTTTTTCTGCATTCATCTCGCTAACTTCGCTTATTATGGGGATCAGTTTCCGGGATTCAAGGGAACAAAGCATATTGTCACCATCAATCGGCACAAGGACCTCCAGAAAATGAATAATCATTTCAAGTGTATTGGGATTGTCGGACATCCACGTCACCCTACTGCGCTGACGACACATGAAATGTTGTATCGCTGGCTGTGCGCAAAAGGCTACGAAGTGATGGTGGAGCAGCAAATTGCGCAGGAATTGCAGCTCAAAAATGTGAAGACCGGCACGCTGGCGGAGATTGGCCAACAGGCGGATCTCGCTGTAGTCGTCGGCGGTGACGGCAATATGCTCGGCGCGGCTCGCACTCTTGCACGCTACGATATCAAAGTTATAGGTATCAACCGCGGTAACCTGGGCTTCCTGACCGACCTCGATCCCGACAACGCCCATCAGCAGTTAGCCGACGTTCTGGACGGCCATTACATCAGCGAAAAACGCTTTTTGCTCGAAGCGCAGGTATGCCAGCAGGATTGCCAGAAACGGATCAGTACGGCCATCAACGAAGTGGTCCTGCATCCGGGAAAAGTCGCCCATATGATTGAATTCGAAGTCTATATCGATGAAGTCTTCGCCTTCTCCCAGCGCTCAGACGGGCTAATCATCTCGACGCCAACCGGCTCAACCGCCTATTCCCTCTCCGCTGGCGGGCCTATTCTGACCCCCTCGCTGGATGCCATTACTTTGGTGCCGATGTTCCCACATACCCTTTCGGCCCGCCCACTAGTTATCAACAGCAGCAGCACCATCCGCCTGCGCTTCTCGCACCGCCGCAATGATCTCGAAATCAGCTGCGACAGCCAGATCGCGTTGCCGATACAGGAAGGCGAAGACGTGTTAATTCGCCGCTGTGACTACCACCTGAATCTGATACATCCGAAAGACTACAGCTATTTCAACACATTAAGTTCTAAGCTCGGCTGGTCAAAAAAATTGTTCTAAATTTGCATCCAGCACTTTACTGGATAAAAAACCAGTTTATACTGTATGAAAACACAGTTATGGTTTTTCATACAGGAAAACAATTATGCTGGCACAACTGACCATCAGCAACTTTGCCATTGTTCGTGAGCTTGAGATCGACTTCCAGAGCGGAATGACGGCCATTACCGGTGAAACCGGTGCAGGTAAATCTATTGCCATTGATGCGCTCGGCTTGTGTCTGGGCGGTCGCGCAGAAGGCGACATCGTGCGCACCGGCGCTAGCCGCGCCGATCTCTGCGCGCGCTTTTCCTTAAAAGATACCCCTGCCGCGCTGCGCTGGCTTGAAGTCAATCAACTCGAAGATGGACGTGAGTGTTTACTTCGCCGCGTCATCAGCAGCGATGGCCGCTCTCGCGGCTTTATCAACGGGACTGCGGTTCCCCTTTCTCAGCTGCGTGAGCTGGGCCAGCTATTGATTCAAATTCATGGCCAGCACGCGCATCAGCAGCTCATTAAACCTGAACAGCAAAAAGCCCTGCTTGATGGCTATGCCGGTGAGTACGCGCTCACTCAGTTGATGGCTGAACACTATCGTCAGTGGCATCAAAGCTGCCGCGAACTGGCACAGCATCAGCAGCAAAGTCAGGAGCGCGCCGCGCGCGCCGAACTGCTGAACTATCAGTTGAAGGAACTCAACGAATTCAACCCGCAGCCGGGTGAGTTTGAGCAGATCGACGAAGAGTACAAACGGCTCGCCAACAGCGGGCATTTAATCTCGACCAGCCAGCAAGCGCTGAATCTGCTGGCTGATGGCGAAGATACCAACCTGCAAAGCCAGCTCTACACCGTGCGCCAACAGGTTACCGAACTGGTCGGTCTCGACAGCAAGTTGTCTGGGGTGCTCGACATGCTGGAAGAGGCGGCGATTCAAATTTCAGAAGCCGGTGAAGAGCTGCGTCACTATTGTGAGCGACTGGATCTCGACCCTAACCGTTTATTCGAGCTGGAGCAGCGCATCTCCCGGCAGATCTCTCTGGCACGTAAACACTACGTCACACCGGAAGAGCTGCCGAACTATCACCAGTCGTTGCTGGATGAACAGCAGCAGCTCGACGATCAGGCCGACTCGCTGGAAACACTGTCCCTGGCGGTGAATGTTCATCATCAACAGGCGCTGGCCACGGCAAAGCAGCTTCACGATGTTCGCCAGCATTATGCTCAGGAGTTGGGTCAGCACATCACGGACAGCATGCATGCGCTGTCTATGCCTCACGGTGTCTTCACCATCGACGTGAAATTTGAAGTCAATCATCTCACCGCCGAAGGGGCAGACCGCGTTGAATTTCGTGTGACCACCAACCCAGGCCAGCCTTTACAGGCCATTTCCAAGGTGGCCTCTGGTGGGGAACTCTCGCGCATCGCTCTGGCAATTCAGGTGATCACGGCGCGTAAAATGGAAACCCCGGCGCTGATCTTCGATGAAGTGGACGTGGGGATCAGCGGCCCGACCGCCGCCGTCGTTGGCAAATTGTTACGTCAGTTAGGTGAATCCACTCAGGTTATGTGTGTCACCCACCTGCCGCAGGTAGCCGGTTGTGGGCATCACCATTTCTATGTCTGCAAAGAAACCGACGGTGAAATGACGGAAACGCATATGCACCCGCTGGATAAAAAGGCGCGCCTGCAGGAGCTGGCACGTCTGCTTGGCGGGAGTGAAGTGACGCGCAATACGCTGGCGAATGCGAAAGAACTGCTGGCCGCATAAACTTTTTCGGGATCTCAGGGTCATACAGAACAACAAAAACGCCGTCAGACCGGTTTCAAAGTGGGACAAGGTCTATTATCATCGGCATATAACATATGAGCCGCGTATTGCTCGGGCCCGAAAAGGAATCAAATCACTATGCGCTGTAAAACGCTGACCGCTGTCGCAGCGGTTCTTCTGATGTTGACCGCAGGTTGTTCCACTCTGGAGCGAGTGGTTTACCGTCCTGACATCAACCAGGGGAACTACCTCACACCTAACGATGTGTCTAAAGTTCGTGTCGGTATGACACAACAGCAGGTCGCTTATGCACTGGGAACCCCGATGATGTCCGATCCGTTCGGCACAAACACCTGGTTCTATGTCTTCCGCCAGCAGCCTGGCCATGAAGGTGTTACGCAGCAGACGCTGACCCTGACCTTCAACAGCAGCGGTGTGTTAACTAACATTGATAACAAACCGGCGCTTACCAAACAGTAAGGTTTCTGAAATGCAAAAGGTGCTCACTGAGCACCTTTTTTGTATCTTTACGTCGCTTCGCCCTACTTCCCGGCCTTCTCCGCACGCTGACGGCGCAGCTCTTTCGGATCGGCAATCAGCGGTCGATAAATCTCAACGCGATCGCCATCACTCAAAACATCCATCAGCTTAACCGGACGACTGTAGATACCGACTTTATTCTTCGACAGATCGATATCGCTGCGCAGTTCCAGCAGACCAGAGGCACGAATCGCTTCTTCAACGGTTGCCCCCTCGTCCAGCTTCACCCGCTGCAGGTATTGTTTTTCAGGCAGGGCGTAAGCCACTTCCACCGTGATTTTAGGCGACACTGTAAACCTCTTTGGCGCGCACGGTGAATGCCTGAACCATATTGGAGGCCAGCTCTTTAAAGATGCGGCCAAACGCCAGTTCAATCAGCTTATTGGTGAACTCGAAATCCAGATGAAACTCGATGCGACAAGCATCAGCGCTCAGTGGCGTAAACTTCCAGCCACCCATCAGGGTTTTGAACGGCCCATCCACCAGTTGCATCAAAATACTTTGATTGTTGGTCAGCGTATTACGGGTCGTGAACGTTTTGCTGATCCCCGCTTTCGACACATCCACGGCGGCAGTCATCTGCGTCGGGCCAGCATCCAGCACCCGGCTACCGGTACATCCCGGAATAAACTGCGGATAGGACTGGACGTCATTCACTAACTGGTACATTTGTTCCACGCTGTAAGGCACAAGCGCAGTACGGCTAATCTGAGGCATAGCATTTTCCATGGTCACACAACGGACAAATAATAACATTTATCCCCTGTTAAAAAAACGCTAAGCCTTATCTCGTGCTAAGATAGCGCGTTGGACCTCACAGGATGCAATCGCAATGAGGTTACTTTTTGAACTCAGATTACCTATGGCTTCACGACACTTATGACGAAGAAAAAAGCACATAAACCTGGCTCGGCAACCATTGCGCTGAACAAGCGTGCCCGCCATGAGTACTTCATTGAAGAAGAATTCGAAGCTGGCCTTGCGTTGCAGGGCTGGGAAGTCAAATCCCTGCGCGCAGGTAAAGCCAACATCAGCGACAGCTATGTGATTCTGATTGATGGCGAAGCCTTCCTGTTTGGCGCAAACTTTACGCCGCTGGCCGTCGCCTCTTCACACTACGTTTGCGACCCGACGCGCACGCGTAAACTGCTGCTCAATCAGCGCGAACTGGCTTCACTTTTTGGCCGCATTAACCGCGAAGGTTACACCGTCGTCGCCCTGTCTCTGTACTGGAAAAATGCCTGGTGCAAAGTGAAAATCGGCGTGGCGAAGGGTAAAAAACAGCACGACAAACGTGATGACGTGAAAGACCGTGAATGGCAGGTCGACAAAGCGCGTATCATGAAGCACGCAGGTCGTTAATTTCTGCCTGAATTTTGTACTTTTCACACTGATTTAAGAACTTATCGTTCCACGCTGGCATCACCGATGCCAGTTCTGGTATACTGGGTTCAACACATTGGGGCTGATTCTGGATTCGACGGGATTTGCGAAACCCAAGGTGCATGCCGAGGGGCGGTTTGCCTCGTAAAAAGCCGCAAAAAAATAGTCGCAAACGACGAAAACTACGCTTTAGCAGCTTAATAACCTGCTAAGAGCCCTCTCTCCCTAGCCTCCGCTCTTAGGACGGGGATCAAGAGAGGTCAAACCCAAAAGAGATCGCATGGATGTCCTGCCTGGGGCTGAAGTGTTAAAACTAATCAGGCTAGTCTGGTAGTGGCGTGTCTGTCCGCAGGTGCCAGGCGAATGTAAAGACTGACTAAGCATGTAGTACCGAGGATGTAGGAATTTCGGACGGGGGTTCAAATCCCCCCAGCTCCACCAAAATTCTCCATCGGTGATTACCAGAGTCATCCGATGAAGTCCTAAGAGCCCGCATGGCACAAGCCCTGCGGGCTTTTTTGTGTCTGTGATTTGTCCTGGGAAGTCTGAAACAAACTAATTAAATCCGAACCTTTTAGGCACCTTGTTAGGCACCTCATAAAGCTTTATTGTTTTTAAGGTGCCTAAAACTATGGAAACCCGGCAATGGCAAGACAAACCAAACCTCTATCCGTTAAAGAAATCGAATCAGCTAAACCCAAGGAAGCGGACTACGTTCTCTATGATGGTGATGGCCTTGAGCTACTCATCAAATCCACCGGCAGCAAAATATGGCAGTTTCGCTACATTCGTCCTGTCACCAAGAAACGTGCAAAGAAGAGTATTGGCCCCTACCCGTCAGTTACCCTCGCTGATGCCCGAAACTATCGTGCAGAGTCTCGTTCTCTTCTGACGAAACAGATCGATCCTCAGGAGCATCAACAAGAACAACTGCGCAGCTCGCTTGAAGCTAAAACCAATACTTTCCAGCTCGTTGCTGAACGTTGGTGGAATGTGAAGAAAGCCAGTGTAACCGAGGACTATGCAGAGGATATCTGGCGTTCACTGGAGAGAGATGTTTTACCAGCGATTGGCGATATCAGTATCACAGATATTAAAGCTCATACCCTGGTTCAGGCCGTTCAACCGGTTCAGGCCAGAGGAGCACTGGAAACCGTCCGTCGCCTGTGCCAACGAATCAATGAGGTCATGGTTTATGCTCAAAATACTGGCCTAATTGATGCAGTTCCTAGCGTCAATATTGGCAAAGCCTTTGAGAAGCCTCAGAAGAAGAACATGCCAAGCATCCGCCCGGATCAGTTACCTCAACTCATGCAGACTATGCGTACTGCCAACATTATCCAGTCAACACGATGCTTGTTCATGTGGCAACTTCTTACTATCACCCGCCCTGCCGAAGCGGCTGAAGCTCGCTGGGACGAGATAGACCTGGAAGCGCGAGAATGGAAAATCCCCGCATCACGCATGAAAATGAAGCGTGACCACACTGTTCCATTGTCAGATGAAGCAATAGCTGTTCTGGAGATGATGAAGCCGTTGAACGTGAACCGGGAATTTATCTTTTCCAGCCGTATCAAACCCAACCAGCCAATGAATAGTCAGACAGTTAACGCATCGCTAAAACGCGCAGGTTTTGGTGGTGTGCTTGTTTCACACGGTCTGCGATCTATTGCAAGCACGGCCCTTAATGAGCAGGGATTTCCACCTGATGTTATTGAGGCTGCATTGGCACATGTGGATAAGAATGAGGTTCGCCGCGCTTATAACCGCAGCGATTACCTTGAGCAGCGACGGCCAATGATGCAGTGGTGGGCTGATTTTGTGATGGCAGCTGATTGTGGAAGTATGATTGAGGGCGGTATGAAAGGAATGAGGTTAGTAGGGTGATGGATAACTAATAACAGTTCCTGCTTTAATACAGTATTAAATGAGGCTTTAAATTTCATCCCCGTAAGTGCCAAAAACGGAAGTTGGTATTTTTTGCCAAGTTGAAAGACGCTTACTGATATGCCTGCTAAACCCGTGGCTATCCAGATTCAGTTATCGTTTCTGAAATCAGGTTGTTAGACAGTAAAATGGGTCGAAGGACGACCCGTTTTTACTTATTCGAAAACCGGCTCGCCATCGCCGGGAAAAAACCATCCGCAGACTTTACCGTGTAACCTAATGCGCTTAATACCGGGCTGATTTCTGGACGATGAGCAGTGCACACTACCACTCTGAATCCGAAAGCCAGAAATACAGACTGGCTCAGGACCGGGACGTAACGCTGTTCTCTTGATCAGGAGCTTTCGGCTACCTTCCATAGCCACCGATTAGCTCCATAGCGATCAGTCAGTCCGCAATAAACCCACGGTGGCGCCATTTCGCCCGCACGAAATCCTTGAAGCTGTAGTCCTGGCCGAGATTGAGCCCATCGGCGTGATCGCAGACGATGATCTGTGGCATCACGCCCGTCTCACGCGCTGTATCATCACAGAACTTCGCCATCTGCGTGAACATGTTCGACACAGCATCGATGTCATCATGCAGTTCTACACCCTGAGTATCCTCGGCCCGCAAATTCTCGGCCTCGAACTCCTCCCCCTCATCCTTGGATGGAAAGTACACCTGAGTGGGTTGATCCAGAAATAGGATGGGGGGGATTGCACATTTGTCCCCCCAAGCAGCGAACTGGTAATGTAGCGCCATGAACAGGGTGAGGTGTGAGTACACCCAGTTGGCACCACTGCCCATCGAGCGGAGAAACACTTTCTTGTGCGCCTCTTTCTCGTGCCACAAGTCAAAAGTGTTAACATCAAATCTCAGGGAGCCCTTCCTGTAGGTCTCCTCGAAATGGAACCGCTGACCGATCTCCTTCATTTTTTTGTTGATATCCCGAGATAACCGATCCAGCTCGATATCAACGTCATACTTATCCAGAAGCTCTTTGTACTTCTTGACCTGCTCTGCCCAATACGCCTTCATCTTCTTGAGGTCAGATGGCGGATTCTCGATGAACTCATCGATAGCAATCTCAAGCAACAGCTTGGCCTTTTTCGGCGCATCTTCGAGCGAGTTTGCTTCTGCAACCCGCCTATCATGCTCCTCGAAAGGTTTGAGCGAGGTTTGAACGCTCTTCAGCTTCAGCCGAATTTCCTTGATCTCCTTTCTCAGATCACGACTCTCCTGCCCCAAGCTCTCTCGGGCGTAGGAGGAAAGCCTCAACTCGGTGTTGAGCCACTCAATCGCCTGAGTGAGTTTGTTCGCCTGATCTTCGGGAATGTCGGAGTGCGACTCACAAACGGGGCAGAACGTGTGATCAAAGCTCGTGGAACGTGGGACTGTCAGTGACGCGTACGAGGTGCCGATCCCCTTGACCTGCTCGACAGACCGTTCCAGCAGGTTCAGCCGGCCAATGGCTGAGCGTAGTTCGGCCACAAGCTTGGCTTTCTGGTCACGCAAGGAGTTGAGGGTTTTCTCGTAGTCGTCGGCTAGACCATCCACGTAAACTGGGGTCGCGAGCATGAGCCTGAGTGCTTCCTTGGGCTTGAGGAAAATTTCATCTGCCGTCATGTCGAAGATGGGCTTTCCTGCAAGAGCTTGGTACTGATCCAGCAGTCTGTTGAATTTCGCGATGGTCACCTCTCGCGCTTTGTCGTCTTTCGGTAATTTCAGCTCAACACGCCGAAGCTCATAGGACGCCTCGGTCAGATCTTTATACACATCAAAGTAATCTTCCTTCACGATCCCCATGAGAATCTTGAAGTGGTCGATCGCCTGGTCTCGTTTAACCTTCTCGTCGAAACGGTAGAAAATCGCATGCTTATTCGCGACCAGATTCTGGTGCTGCAGCATAAATGACGGGAAGCTGCGCACGGACGGCGTCGCACCTTTGGCCCCTGTGACCTGCTTATACATTGGGTCTGTATCAATGTTCTCCATCGTGATACCGAAGAACTTGCCTAGGCTCTTTAAGAACTGATCTTTGTGAATATAGTGTCGTTCATCGAAGAAATATTCGACGTGCCCCATGAGCTCAAGAATGTTGTCCGCCTCTGTCCCAGTGACTTCGCGCAAGAAGCAGCGTTTGGAAGCTGCTGTACGCCCTGTTACCAAGGTCAGCGTGGGGAATTGCAGGACGGTGAAAAATGTCTTGCCGCGCTCGGTCAGCTTGCCATCAGGAATAGTGTCTTCGCTGCTGCCCAGGCAATAGTCGAAGATCTCCAGGATAGCACTCTTACCTGTCGAAGACTTCCCGGTAATGATGTTCAGACCCCGAGTAAACTCCACAGCATGAATCCGGTCGTCTTTGTCAACGACGCCGATATACCTTACATAGCAGTTCATAGCGATTTCAACCCCAACGACCTGTAAACAGAAACAACATTTTCACCGTTAAACACAATAGCGAGCTTTCGTGCGTACTTGATGAGCTGGGCATTAGCATTTTCTTCCCTGATCTTGCCTTGGGGTTCCACCGACATGTCGTCATTGACCTTGACGCTTTTCTCGGAGGTAAGGATGAGCAGGGAAGCATTGGTGATTGGCCTGTATTCCTCGATCCTAGCCTCCAAGCCAAGAACACGGCTTGGCTCCTGCATCAGCGTGCGCAATGAGCTGTTTTTCCCGGCATAGTGCAAGAACTTATGCATGGGCTTGTATGTCACTAGCGGTAGCACTAGGTAGCTAAGAAGGATGTCCTTCTCTGTCGGATTCCAGTGGTCATAGAACGAATGGATGATGGGCGCGAGAGCAAATGGCGTCCGGCGCAGGGTATAGATGTAGTCGGCAGCAGTCAGGTTCACGACCATAGTCTCCAGTAAAACGCCTTGTCTTCGTCATCGATTTTCACATCAGCCAGCATGTGATAGATGCCGTTTCGAAAGTCCACCGTCGTATCCTCGAAGGTGTTTAACTGCACCACAGTTTCGGCGTGCTGCTTGTGGAAGAACTTCAGCGATTGGCGCTGCAACTGGATGGGAGAGGTCTCATCCATACAGTCAATCATCGCGCTCTGACGCCCGTTCTGATGACGAACGAGGTGGTTTTCTTGGTAGCGTTTGACGTCGAATTCAGAGGCCAGATTGTCACTGTACAGTTGATCAATGGCCTCACCTGCAATCAGCAATTGCAGCGCAGCACTCTTGATCAGTGTATCACCACCGATCTCTCGAATTTTCATGACGAAATGCCGGTCAGCAATCTCATCTAGGTCAATATTCTGCTTCAGAGATTCGGTATCGACATCCGGGAAGATGCTTGAATGCTTCATGTAGCGCTTGGTCAGCTCAACAAACTTGGCGGTGAAGTCCTCACAAGTGATTTCCCAGCCAGTGCTGATGTACCGTGTGCTGCCGATGAAACTCAGGATCTCATCAATGAAGGTTTGACGTTTCGACTCCCTTATGACCCTGAGCTTCTCCACCTCATAGACGTGTAGACGCTCGTTGAGCGATGGTGAGCCTGTGATGAATGATGCCCGCTCCAGCACCTCCAACAGTTCGTTCCTTACTGCCATACCCATGACAGAACGCTGCAACTTCAGGGTCTCGGATGGTTCCGTCACCTTGGAGGCGGCAAAGCGCTGCTCGGCAGTGTCGTAGATCGCACTCAGTAAAACGAGCTTTTCGGCAGCGGTGGCGCTGTTCCAGTCGGTCAGAGTGGACTTGGGTGAGTACTCTTGATTCGTCAAGAGAATCAGGCTTTCGTAGGCCTGATGGTCAAACGCGTTATTCAACCAGTTATTCAAGGTGTTCCAGATGTTCTGGTGGCCATCTCTCAAGGTATCGGCATACAGCTTGACCTCCACCTGAGCCACATCCTCCAAGGTTACATCGCCGTACACCTCGACCCAGAGACGCTTCCCCTTCTCCAGCTTATGGCAGTACTCAAGCGCAACAACTAACTGATACTTGAGGGCTTCGAAAAGCTTCGAAGCATCAAACGGCAATTTCTCTGACAATTTATCCATAAACATTCCATTACCGACTTCAGAGGCAAGAGCGACCATTACACTGAATGCACTCTAGCGTGATGATCCATATTCCTGGAAACGCCGACTGAGACTTTGCCACCAACTTGACCAGTCTCAAATACTATATAAAAAGACAGTAACTGCGACGGTTTTACACCCCAATATAACTGATAAATAACCAGTTAACTCAATTGACGCCACCAAATAGTAGCACTGCAAACCAAGTGTTCGCAAAGGGCTTTCATTTACTAGGGGATAACTTCTAAAAACAATCAAAGGGATAACGCTTACTGCTCATGTGAACCTCTCTTTAAGCCATTTTAAATGACTCTGAGGTGTCTGTTAAACCCGTGGTGATTCAGACTCACTCGGAACGACAAATCTATGATCGCCATAGAATCTCATACTTTAATTCGTTTACATTTATTGAGAGGAGGAATACAACAGTCAACACCGTTGATAGCACAGGGAAAGTTATATGGCTTCTGCAAGACAAGATTTTGATCGGTTTGTTAGCTGGGTTTACCAATCTGAGGCAATCCCATCAGATGTCAGGCAACTGGCTAGCCTGTGTCTTGCAAACTTTGATGCTCTTGCAGGAACTTCCAGAAATCGCAGCCAGCGCTCCATCTATCTGGCGCAGTTGATGCGTCAGCAACTGGCGCAGACCCCCGAACAGCCTCCCGCAATTGAAGCCAATGTTGAGGTAGGTGAATGGCCGTGGTCACGCCTGCATAGGCTGACCTTAGGCCCCTTCCGCGGTTTCAGAACACCAGAATCCTTTGAGCTTGATAAACAGATAACGCTGCTTTACGGCCCAAATGGGAGTGGAAAGACCAGCCTTTGTGAAGCGTTGGAATATGCCTTACTGGGGGATGTAGAGGAGGCAGGAAACAAACGCATTGCTGCACGAACCTACCTCGCGAACCTTCATGCAGGCCGTTCTGCTCCGCCTGTTCTTAAAGCTCTCGACAATCGGGGCCAGGAGCTTGATGTTGTTTCAAATCCAGACACATTTCGCTTTTGCTTCGTTGAAAAAAACCGCATTGACTCCTTCTCACGAATAGCCGCCCGTCCCAATACTCAACGTGCCGAGCTTATCGCCACACTCTTTGGCATGGACCAGTTCAGTGACTTCGTTAGCCACTTCAATGAGAGCATTGATAACCAGCTCATATTGACTGCGAATAAGCAGGCCGTGCTTGAAACGCGCCGCGCCGGACTGCTGACAGATAGACAACTGGTGGACGGCAAAGCAGAAGCATTCAGGACACTCATCAACGAAGAGTCAGCTTTAGCTGAAAGCTATGCACCAGGAACTACGTATGCCGACCTGAAAGCTTTGTTCGGTCGCGAAGACGCGCCAGGACGCCTGCAGCAACTGGACACCATTCTGGAGGCCGTTCCACCCGCCATTGTTGGTATTAACGGCCCAACCCTTCAGGAAAACTATGACAGGGCTGAGACACACAAGAATGAATTGAACCGCATCGCCGCCGATCTAAAAGCTCAAAGCGATCAGGTATCTTTCAAAGGACTTTACGAAGCCGTACTCGCCCTACGCGAGCCCGTGGGGGATCGTTGTCCGGCGTGCGATACCCCACTCGCTGGTGAGAACCATGTCGCAAACGATCCGTACGAAAAAGCCACAACCGGACTGCAACAGCTTGAAGCACTAGCGCTGCTCCAGGAAAATCAAAAAGCAGCGGAGATTGACGTTAACCGCATCTCCCGAGAACTCAGGCTGATCCTCAAAAAAATAGAGCGATTCATTGGCGCTGAGCCCGTGACACCGGTAGGGACCTTCCTCGCTGCATTGCCCGATGAACCCGCGGGATTCTGGTGGGAAGCTATTGCGCCTGATAATGCCGGGATTAATCCGTCCTTGGCACAAATCATCGAAATAGCAGATCAGATTGCGGCGCAAGATACTGCGACAAAAGCGTCCCAACAGGGACGCCAGCAGTTAATTGAGGAACGAAACCGGCTCAGGGATTTCCAGCTTCGCGTACAGGCGCAGGACCAAAAACGTCAACAATTGAAAGAGAACATTGACGCCGCAGGTGCTCGTATTACAGGGTTTGATGAAACAAACGCCTCTTTAATTTTGGAAGTAGCGCAAGAGCAGCAGGGCATCGTCAGGGACACGCCGCTAAAGACAACGTATGACCTTTTCCTTGAAGCAATAAGATCGTACCGCAACCAGCTGCCAGGGCAGCTCATGGCGGGACTTAACGAGTCAGCCATGACGCTCTATAACTCATTTAACCGCAACGATCTTGACGCAGATAAGCTCGCAGCGCTCCATTTGCCATTAACAGGCGAAGAAAAGATAGAAATTTCATTTCGGGGTGCCCCTGAACGCCGGGTAGATGCACTGCATGTCCTGAGCGAGGGCCATGTTCGCTGCCTTGGCCTCGCCATTCTGCTGGCGAAGGCGAGGAGCATTACATGTCCACTCATTGTTTTCGATGACGCTATCAATGCCATCGACCACGACCACCGTGGCGGCATACGAGAAACGATTTTTGAAAACGACACCTTTGAAGACACTCAGCTTATCGTTACCTGCCACAGCAACGAATTCATCAAAGATATTCAGCAACATCTTCCCGTAAGACGGCGGAATAACTGCCGCGTCTACCTTCTCAGACATCATGATGGCAATTATCAACCTCGCATTCGCGGTAATGTGGCGAGCGCAAACTACATTGCCAGAGCAAGGGCTGGCCGTGACGTTCTTAATGACAGGGAGGCGTTAGCCGCTTCCCGACAGGCATTAGAAATGCTTTCAGAAAAGGTATGGAAATGGCTTAGCAGTCATAATCAGGGCGTTCTCACATTACAAATCACGGCGGCGGGTGCCGAGCCCCAGCTCCGAAACCTTTGCGACTCGCTACTGAAAAGACTTAGAAGTGCTGCCACTTTCCAGCATGCCAATAAAGAGCCATTAATTGCAGCCTATGGCACGATTCTGGGCATTCCAGAACAGAATCTGGTTTGGACATATCTGAACAAGGGAACACACGAAGAGGAAAATCGTGATGACTTTGATGGAGAGCATGTTGAGTCTGTTATTGCTACTCTTGAGGCCTTGGATTCGCTGGATTTGCGCCTCGGAAGATAGCTCTCCACTTAAGGGAAAAATAGTAGATCTGAGTGTTGATAATACAGACCAAATGAGACAGAGAATGACAACGAGTATGATATCTCATCTTGTAATAGTACCGGATGACACGCGTGCAAGGCGAACGACTTTCTTTCAGGGTTTCTCAGATTTTTGGTATCCGGACTATTTAGCAATATTAAAGGTTCTAACCCAATTTCCACATGACCTTGGCGACATATACTTTACCGGCGGAGAATACGTACTGACTAAGGCTATAGGTAGCCCGCTTCAAATACAGACGTTACGCGCAGACCTTGTTGAACAGTATTTATCCGATTGTGAAACCCGGCCCCTCATCGTGTGGAGTACAGCATTAACGGTAGACGTAGTTAAATCTGCCATCGGACAAAAACCAATAACTCATATCTCAACAGCCCAACAAGAGGGTGTTATACATGTTGACTCGTTGAACCACGACTCTGTTCTGGCACTAATTTCTGGAATTTTAGATGCGCTGGCAGCAGAACACGATGAATTTAAGGAGTTCAAAAAAGTTGCTGAGCGCAAAAGAGCGGAAGCCACACAAGAAACTCTCACTGTCAACGCAAAAGGGCATAACTGTACCGAACCTATGCTGGATGTTTTACTCAGTTATGGAGCACAAATTGGCGTAACGCCAATTAAACCTGCAGGCAATACATCTGAACATATTACAGGGATGCTGGAGCTGGGCGCACTGATTGACGGATTGCGTCCAGAGCAAATAAGCGCGTCACCATTCAGAAAAAATGATGTAATTATTCACTGCCCCTCGATTTACACTTATCTGTATCGTGCAGACAGTGCTCACTGGCAACAGCTCAACAGGCAACTTAATAACCCTAAGCGTAATTTTCTCCGGCGCGGACTGATAAGAAGCAGCGGTTATGGCAACTACACTCTTCAGATTGACGAGAAAGATCTTTTCAATCCGTATGAGGACCCGATATTAAGGCCGTTGCTGTGTGACCGACAAATCGAGTTGACACTTTTCACAACGATCATCGCACTTGTCGCCGTCAACCAATTCTCCCCCGCATTTAGACTTCCAAATGATGTAATGCTTCATCATGATAAGCTTAGGGACATTGGAAAACTTCTTTGCTCAAACGACAGAAAATGGCGTGAAAAACTCAACACAAGAATGCGGGAATATGGCCAACTTCTTAAGACAGACATTGGGGATGCTCTGTTAGCCAACATATTCAGTGAAAGAGAGAAAATTTTAGCCGTGTGCGATTTTCCAGTTGAATGGGCACCGGTTGACGAACTCCCCATAATGTTCAGGTACGAGTTATCCCGGATACCTTCAACCCCGGGCAATGTCGCTCTGGACGTATTAACTTCCCGACCGAAATCCATTTTCAGATATAACGACTTATGTAACGTCCTCATAATCAGATCCTTTGCTGACAACGATCCGATCAAGAATCATCTGTCGGATATAGTGCAGGCAAGAGAGCAAGCCCAAAGACTTCCTGGCATGCACATTCAGATAGTCGATGTTAATACACGTCAGGAAATTGTCGACGCGCTGAACGCATTTACAGGATTAATGGTTATTTTCGATTGCCATGGTGGTCATGGAGGTGAAACAGAATCTGCCTGGTTAACTATAGGAAATGAAAAACTGAGTGTCTGGCATCTTTATCAGGAAGCAAGAATCCCCCCTATCATTGTTCTGGCAGCATGTAGCACCCATCCGGCCGAGGGCTCGCATGCCTCTGTTGCGAATGGTTTTCTCGAATCAGGTGCATTTAGCGTCATCGGAACGTTTGCGCCAGTCGACTCTTCTCACGCAGCCGTGTTTGTGACTCGACTTCTCGAGCGGATCGCAATTTACCTTCCGTTAGTACTAAAACGGAGAGCGTACTCCTGGCGTGAGATTGTGACGGGGTTGCTGAGAATGTCATATGTACGCGATGTTCTGGAGGGACTTCGGAACAGACTTGGAGTTATTAATCAGCAACAATATGAAAAAATTCATATTCAGGCCAATATGCTCATAAATACTCATGAGGACAAAAATTGGTTTGAGCATTTCAGATCTCTAGTTTCAGATGAAGCTGAATTAGACAAAGCCACTGAAACAAAACTTTGGAATGAGCACTTCCAGTTTGTAGAGACTATGCTTTTTGTTCAACTCGGCAGACCAGAAAATGTAATTATTGCTAACGAGGGTGAGTAATCTTTTTCCGGAACGGCCGCTTAAAATAAGTTTTCGGTATGCGGCAGATGGCTTCGTCTGCCTCATGCATATTGAGCATTCTGAGTTGAGGACGGTATGTCGACAAATCAGTTTTATGAACTCTATCGCCAGCTCGCCGCATTACGAACGGATGCTGACAATAGCCATTCCGTTATCGCGGAACTGACCCTGCTGTGCCGCGAAACAATAAGAGCCTCATCCCCTGAAGAGTGCCTTCGCACCGCAGATAATTGCCTGCATGAAATCAGTCAGTCTGCTCCGCTTTTTGCACTTGCCCTCTCCTCCTGGCTGACCGATAAAGAGTGTATTGGACTGGCGAAAGCCCTCGCGCATGAGGCTAGTGTGTACCACCTTCAAGCAGCGAACCCACAGGCGTACGACCTATCCTCCATCGATGAGTCACGCGCGATACTGGCCGCGTCTCGGCTCTGCGCCCTGCATGTCTCCCCCGCCATCTCACTCGGCTGGGCTTTAAGCCTGGCAACCGCTTACCCTGCCAGCACCACGGCACTAAATGCGGCCGGCGCACTCCTGCAGCATCATATGGAAGAGTATCCCTGGACCACGCAGAGGCTGCTTGCCAGCCCTGAATCCCCGTTTAGCTCGCTTGAACTGGCGCACACCGCGCTAGAACAGCTGGAACAGCAGCAAAACCATCTGAAGGCGCTACCGGTGCTTCGTGAGCTTACGATGACACCTGAGATGCGTCTGATGTATGCCAGTCTGAAACGCAGTGAGAACCGGGAGATTCAACGGCACTCGGAAGAGCACTCCATTTTTGGTCAGTTCGTCACAAAGCAATATTTCAAATACGCCAACAAAACTGCCGTCGAGTTTTCCGTGGGTGATGATGTCAAAGAAACGTCGCTGGAAATGACGCCCTTTCAAATTGAAGTTGAGTTGCCTCTCACCTGGCGCACCGATCCACTTTCAGGTGAGCTGACCAGAAACAGGCTGTGGAAAGGAGAGCTGGAATGAGTATTCAGTTGGTTCTCTCCCATTATCTAGCGGGCCTGCGTGAGCGCAATGAGCTCGATGTTCTGCTGCCAGAACTGCTTAAGGCCATGGGGCACAATGTGCTCAGTCGCCCACAGATTGGACCCGCGCAGGCTGGTGTTGACGTGCTGTCGACCAAAGCGGGTGCCGACGGGGTTGATGAGGTTTTTGTCTTTATAATCAAATTCGGTAACGTCGGACGGGCCGATTTTTACGGTGGGCCGCAGTCTATCGACCCCTCTATCCGGGAGGCCTGCAATGACTTCCTCAGAAACCGTTTACCGGAACGGCTCAAGCCACTGCGCAAGCGGATTGTTCTGGTATCCAATGGCGTACTGCTGCAGGAAGCCCAGGCCGGTTTTTCAGCCCTGACGGAAGACATCGCAACACGTCCGCTTTGCAGTCTTGAATTCTGGGGCACCGATCAGCTCACACCGTGCATAGAGCAGTACCTCTTCGATGAAACATTACTGCTGGCACGGGGAAAATCTGACCTGCGCGCCACCCTGGCCGGCCTTGAGGAGTCAGGCTCGGCGATAAACCGGTTTATCCGCTTTGTTGATGCCTGTTTTGAAATACAGGCCAAGGAGTCAGAACAGAGTGCGGAGACACGAAAGAAGAAGTTTTTAAGGCGATGTGCCGCCGCGTCGATGGGCTGGGCGGTCCTGCTGGTCTGGGGAAAAAGCGAAGGCAATTTAAAGCCTGGGGTCGTTACCGGCGAATACTTGATACTGCGTATGTGGGCCGAGGCGGCAAAGCTGGAATTGTACGCCGACAACGACTTTATCGACCGCTTTGAAACGCTGGTTACGCTGCAGATACAGGCTCTGGTGGACTACTTTGAAAAAATAATGCCAACCTTGGAGTCACCGGGCGCCGTCCTCCGCTGGCGCCCGGATCGCGTCTTCTACCTGGAGCTTATGTTTGAGGAGCTGGGTCGCCTGTCTACTCTCTTACTATTGCTCCAGCAAAAACCTGGAGAGGAGACGCTTCGCACGACGATTCGCAACGCCATCATTCATCTGGTCAATCAGCATACGGGGGTGCTACTTCCCCTTTATGACGGGCACAGCATCGACCTGACCCTGCTCTTCTGCGCCCTGATGGGCGAGTCAGACTGGGACAATACGCGGATTATCGCAGGAGAAGTTGTGGCCCGACTTCACCATGCGCTGAGAACAGAATGTTATCTGCCGGTCGACACCGACTCGCTGGAAGATGCTATTGCCCTCGACAGTAACAAGGCTGAGAGTCGTGATTTCTTCCAGACCTCAACGCTGGTGCCGGCACTCGCGACGGTGACGTCATTGCTCGGTGATGAAGAGGCCCTCCAGACGCTGCGCGATCAGCTCCTGCCTCTGATGAAGGGGGTAACGCTTGAGCGCTGGTTCCCGACCACATCACTTGAAACACTCAGCGGCTCAACACTGGGGATCCACAGCGTCGGTATTTCCAGAGCATTGTCTGGCCTCAGGCCTTCAGCAAGGGAGGAAGCCGAGGCGTCAATTAAAACCTTTGGCGGTGCAGCCGTCCCATCAGACTTCAGGTGGTACTGTAACTGGCAAGTCCTGATCGCGTTGTCAGCCCGACTGTACCGACACCCACTACCCACGTGGTTTATCAATGAATACAGCCCAACAGGCCCATCCGCTGATTAGTACTCGCCCAGCCAATGAGCCATGCCAGATGACGGAGCAGCTTTCTTAAACACCGTTCCAGTATTAATATTCTAGCGTATGTCTGCTCAGCATTGCTGAGCAGACATACGGCTTTATTACTTAGCGGAAATGAAGGGCTATGTATCATTTATCCATACACGCCGAATTCGATGGTGCAGTAAAGAATATTACTTGACAACTTCACCCATCATCAATTACAGGTTACAGCCTCTTCAATAGCAACTTTAATATCGTCATGCTTTTCATACCATCCACGAAGTGTTCTCGGAAGATTATCATATTTCAACACAGGTTTTTTCCCGGACGCCTTCGACTCCTTTTCAATAAAGGTGCAAAGCCCTTCATAGACACCGTTGATAGCATCCTCAACTGTTTCCCATTTATTTTCTGACGCCTTTAGCCTCAGGAGACGGATAAGCTCAACCTTAACAGGAGCATAGTTTTTCCCTCTGCTCCCTCCTGCTTTCGTTGCTTTTTCTGTCCTCTTACTTTCCTCTTCTTCGTGACAATTTCGCCAGTCACAATACTCATACATCCCGACGATTGCCCCGCAATAATAATGCGCATCTTGAAAATGCTCACATGCTTCAGCTAGCAAGCCTCTATCTTGCTTGAATAAAGCTAGGTGATAGTGGCATAAGGACAAAAGCAGGTAGTGTCCGAGTTCATTGAGAAACCATGCTCTGTGCCGTAAATCCGCAGCTTCAGATTTAAGTAATGCAGCACTCATCTGCAAAAAATTCTTATCTCCGTATGTATCTCTTTGTGTTTCGATCCATTGCTGCGCTTCAGTGTCACAGGCCTTAATTTTTTCGACAGGAAAACTCTCATACCTGGCCAGCCTATCAATTTCCTGCTCACACTTTAATTTCAATATGTTGTATAGCTCATTCATTTTATTTTCCCTGAAGATTCAAGCAACGCGACAACGTGAGCTAAAAGTAGAAAACTAGATTTAGCTCACGTCTATCTCTCAAAAATTCTATCTCTAGTATCTGTCCGGACACAAACAAACCGGAGCAAAGCAATTATGTCAACGAACAATCTGAAAATACTGCGTATCTCAGCTGTAACCAAAAAGCTGGGGATCGCAAGGTCGACTATTTACGACTGGCTCAATGTCAAATCGCCACGCCATGATCCAGCCTTCCCGAAGCCGTATCATCTGGGCAAACAATCTGTCGGCTGGCGTGAATCTGAACTGGATGAGTGGATTCTCCAGCGTATACCGGCATCGGCCTGAGACAGCCCTCGCCTTCGTAGTTTATCGAGAAGGCACTTACCGGATTAACACGTAATCAGTGAACATCCACTGTATGCCTTTACCTGGCAGGGTAAGTCGCATCGGTGATGATGTTCCTGATGAATTAACTCACTGAAAAGGAAATAAAGATGAACCAATTACCACCAATGACAGGATACCACCATCTGGTGATTCCTGTACCAACCATACCTTTATGGGCATTTACACCAGTGATGCAAAAAGCCATTAGCTATCTTCAGGATGGCGGTAAAATCCCGGTGGAATTAGTGGTCAATGTAGTTTTAGCCGCCGTGTCTGAGGCTTGCCAGTCTCATATTGAAATAATCAATCCTTATACGAATATGCCGGAACCCTGCGCCCTTTATATCGTAACTCTGGCGGATTCAGGTACGGGTAAATCGACAGTTAACAAGCAACTCAGAAAGCCGTTTGACGAACTGAAAGCTGAGCTGGATGAAGCTTTCCAGGATAAATTGTTAGCATACAAACGCGATTATGCCGTCTGGGAGACAAAACTCCAGGCACTTAAAAGTAATCTGCGCATGGTAGTCAAAAAAGGTCTCCCTGCCGACGACGCTGAAGCTGAACTGGCAGTATATACAAGCATGGAGCCCGTTAAGCCTGTAGTACCCACCCTTGTCTGTAATGATCCGTCGGAGTCCGCACTCATTGAATTACTAAGTAAAAATCAAAGCATTACCATTAACTCCGATGAGGCGAGCAACGTTTTTGAGTCCTGTGTGAAAGATAACCCTGTGTTCTTTAATAAATGCTGGGATGGTGAACTCTATGAACACAAACGCAGCAATCAGGCTCCCCGCAGGTTTAAACCGACACTGACATTATCGTTAATGTTGCAGAGACCTCTCTTTCTCAATTTCATGAAAAAGAATCAGGACAAGCTTTTAAATAGCGGTCTGTTAGCCCGTTTCCTGTTTACGAATATCCCCACTAAAAATGTCACGAACATGGGCCATCGTCATCACTCGAATACATCTTTCTGTGATGAAACTGCAATACCTCTTTTTCATCAGCAGATTAAGAAGCTACTGAAAAAGCAGAAGCAACAAATCATTTCGGGTAAAACTGAGAAGAAAACACTCAAACTTTCCCCTGAGGCTGCAGAGTTTTGGGAGAATAAACGTGATATCTGGATTTCTTTACCAATAAATGACCCTCGTTGGCGTTGTGTTGATTACATGCTGCAGAAAGCCAACACTAATACATTACGTATTGCTGGGTTGCTTCACTACTTCTCTGACCAAGAAACAGAAATTATTCCACTCAGTGTTGTTCAGAGTGCATCCCTTATCATGGATTGGTATCTCAACCAAGCAGTATCTTGGTTTTATCAGTTCACTGATGAATATAAGTTTTATCAGGATGTGGAAGAACTCCGCCAGTGGATTCACAATAAATTTACTGCCAATGGCTGGCTCCCATTCAAAAAGAATGACATCATCAAGTATGGACCCAATAAATTCCGCCGAAGCGACAAACTTGAACCTTTGATGAATTACATCATTGGTCAACCAGGAACGGGGTTTTTTACCACATTCCGGACAAGTGCTCATTCAGCCGAGTATATTACCTGGCGCATGAGCAATGGCTTTTACGCCCCACTCGCGGCACCTCCGGTTCAATACTTGCCACAACAAGAGCCTAAGTTGATTAATTAATCTGGCATTTCTAAAGGCTTGTACTAAGTAACACCGTGGCAACAACTTATGCTACTGAATTGTTACCAGCCCCAACTCAATAGGCTCATTGACACGTCCGTGTCATGGGCCTTTTCTGCTTAAAACAAACGTATTCCTTTGTCATTACCCTGCTACAATTGCTACTGTAGCGGTTTGTAGCGACCTTTTAAGATACTCATACTGCGAAAACACACTAAATCGTTCAGTTTTCATCCATCGCAATGACCGGTAAATTGTACTACCAGAGCATAGCTCCCTCCCATCAATACCCAGCAACGTTTACACCATGTTACAACCAAACTTGCTACAACGATATTCCCCCCTGCTACAGCCCTATTCCATTCTGTCGTATAACGGTTCTCTTGAATATATCAGTACTGACTACAACCAAAATTACGCTTACCATCAACATGGCTTTTCGAGTAGAGTTTAGCCGTATACTCGAGATGCTGGAATATCTGAGCATAATTAAGTCCAAAGGTTTTGCTGTTAGTATCCAGCATAATGCTACCCTCAAGCACAAAATGCACCGACCGGTAATGCCGTTGATAATCAAGTTGTGTATGAAGGTTTAAAGCCCTTATCCATGCTTCCATGATCATCAATGCCAGATTATGTATATATCCATTCCCAACAGGGCAATATGTACCGGTACTGTAGTACGCATCGTTATTCAGCATTAATGCGATATGATAATGCTTCTTCCCCTTGACCTCACCAAACTCTCTTGACCAGACATAACGAACATTGCAGGGATGGACTCGTTTACCTTCACTTCGCTTACGCTTCTGTGTTTGTTTAATCTGAGCCTTTAGTGATTCCATAAAACGCGTTATCAGTGTTGAGTCATCACGGTATTGTTCATAGACCTCATCGGGTATTCTTAAATCTATTCTGCGAACGTATGTCCTTGGGTATTCACTAAGTGATTTATTCAACGTGTCATGGATACGGTTGATATGAAGCTGGTTACATGGTCCATGTAATTTGCTGATATAGGGTTTCATGTTTTAGTCCTTGTAATAATCATCTCAATATAATAAACCTGACATGTAATTAATTACTCTTCAGGTACTAGTATTGATTTTTAAAGGTGAGTATTGTTAATAATTGTTATATTTATTCCATCTTTATTATTATAATACAGTATCAGACAATAATTACTGCACTGATGTTACTTTTGCTATAGTAGAAGGAAACATGTAAAGCAGGCAATTAACTTACATAATATAACTCTGAAGTTAACGTCGCAGACGCAGCATCAAATTAATTCATAAATACGCACTATCCCCCGTCCAAATTGCAGATAATTTCAAACCTATATCACCCGGATGAATCAGTCTGACGAATGTCATTCGGTTGCTGAAACTTGTTGATCTATCGCACCGATCGATATTCAATACTTGATAGTTTAAATCTATTGATTATCGTAAATTGATCGATATCGCAATAGATAATAACGATCAATTCCTGGAAACTGATCTGTATTAACGATTATCCGCTAGCTCATTTAATCAATACGATCAGCCTGCTTCCCTTAAAACGGAAGCGGGCTTTTTTGTATTTAAATCATCAGGAAAGGAAACCAAATGCTCAGAAACCATTACGCAACTCTGGCGGGATTACTGCTGCTTAGCCACAGCGCCATCGCCGTCCAGGCTGACCAGCAATGGGGGGACTGGTACGGGAACATCAGTGCCATGGAGTTTGAACTCAATACTCAAAATGCTTCAGGGGAGGTGCTCACACTGACCTGCACAAGTGGAAAGCTAGCTGCTGCTTACAGCGTACCTGCGGAGGATTACCGCGTCTCGTCACAAACAGGGCTTTCTGAACCTGGAGTCAGTATCAATGGTACGAACCATCCTCTGGATGAAACGGCCTTTACTGCGCTAAAAGCGACAAGTGAAAAAGACGTAATAAAGATGACATCTATGAATGCTGCTATCTCTAGAAAATTCAGCGCCAAAGGGCTGAATGAGGCACTGGCCGATGCCACATGGCAGGACTGTATTAATCATTAATAAACTGAAAGGAAATCTTATGCGTAAACTCGTTATTTTATCTCTCAGCTCTGCAGCACTATTTATTCCATTGGTCTCGTCTGCAATGACAATTCACGGCGACATACATCCCGAACGTTATACCTTCTTTCTGACTCAGGAAGGCAGTAATCAGCTTAAACAGGCAAATGACCGGATAGCGAAGAACCCGCAGGCTTATACGCTTGATGTGAATCATACCGGCATTCAACCCTTTGATGCTGTTCGCTGGGACGGGAAGCCTGTAAAAGCCGTCACCTGCGTCTTGGTAGACGGCGTTATGATGGGACAAAAAGCCACGTGGTCACAATGTAAAGACGAGAGCGGTGCTGAGTATTTCGGCAATAAAGGCTGGCTGGTACGTGATTACGTCGCAAAAGCCTGTGAAGTCGGAAAATCAGATTGTCCTGTTTATCTTGTGCTTCAGACAGATCCTCCAACAATGCGCAGCGATATGGCTAATTTCGTTCCTGCCCCCAAAAACTTTAATGCTTCAGCAAGCCTGACGGATGAAATTAAATCTGAAGGTTGCCAGATGGCGGATAACTCGTTTGAACATGCCAAAAGTAGTCTGCGTTGTCGTGCCATTAATACCGTGCGTTTCATCCGCAAACAAAATACCGAAGCGGCATATGAAGCTGACTTAACCACCACGACGGGGGAAGCACTCACTATGACAGTGGGGTACACCTACGGTAATGCCTCCAGTAAAGAGCCGGGCTGGCGCACAATTTCGGTCAACCAGGGAGACATCATTACTGATATCCGTAAGCAGGGCCAGTGGGTTCCCAATGGTTATAAATAACCTTATCAGTGAGATAACTTTTTATTCGGCATTCAGCTAATGGAGGTTCAGTGGGAAAAACATTACAGCAGGAAACGCCACCAGCCGTGGACTGTACCTGGCAACTTGTGCTGAGTGTTGCCGGTGTGACATTGATGCGTAGCAATTCTGTTGCGGTTAAAGCACTGGGGGCCAGCCTCACCACACTAAGTCTGATTCGCATCATTAAAAAACTCGCCACACTTGCCTGACCTTCCTTCCTGAGAGCTCAGAGGATAAAAACAATATGTCTGAAAATACCCAAGGGAAACTCAAGGGACTGAAAGAGAAATTAATTCTGCGGCGAAATGTCTCCCCCACTGATAACAAGGATGAGCAGGTAGAAGAAAATGTCAGTGAGCAAACTGCAGAAGGGCCAGAATCTCGTACTACCCGATATAAACGATTGCTCGACAGTATCGTTATCAACGGTTTGCTGAACATTGCTGAAGATAAACTCAGTGACGATGTGTTTATTGAGTCGATGTTCAGTAAGGCTTATGAGCTTCTGCCTGTGCCAGTAAGACTGGTTGTTCGAAGGGAATGGTGCCTGGATTATCTCCAGTCACGGAAAGCCCCGTTACTGGCGCAACTCCAGCTCTACAGGGCCGAAAGGCACGGCTCAGCAGAACCGGTGCTGCCTGCTCTGGAACCCACGTTACCACCAGCGACCTAATCAGACTTATTAATAACAGACAGGGCCATCCTCCGGGATGGCCTTTTTTATGCCCATTTTCTACAGAAGTTTTTATGACCCGTTTAGCCAGCCGCTTTGGTGCGGTTAATCTCGTGCGCCGCGACCGTCCGTTAACCCACGACGAACTGGCGCATTATGTGCCAAGTGTCTTCAGCGAAGAAAAGCATGAATCCCGCAGTGAGCGCTACACCTGGATACCCACCATCACCATTCTTGAAAATCTGCAGCGTGAAGGCTTCCAGCCATTCTTCGCCTGTCAGACCCGAGTACGCGACCCGAGCAAGCGAGCTCACACCAAACACATGCTGCGCCTGCGTCGCGAGGGACAAATCGCCGGTAAACAGGTGCCAGAAATTATTCTACTTAACAGTCATGACGGCTCCAGCTCATACCAGATGCTGCCGGGGCTATTCAGATCGGTTTGCCAAAATGGACTGATTTGCGGTGAGAGTTTTGGTGAGGTGCGGGTGCCGCATAAAGGCAATGTGGTGGAGAAAGTCATTGAAGGGGCTTACGAAGTGCTGGGGATATTTGACAGGGTGGAAGAGAAGCGCGATGCCATGCAATCGCTGATGCTACCGCCGCCAGCCCAGCAGGCAATGGCAAAAGCGGCATTAACCTATCGATTTGGTGAAGAGCATCAGCCAGTGACGGAATCGCAAATACTGTCCCCGCGTCGCTGGCAGGACGAGAGTAATGACCTATGGACCACTTACCAGCGTATTCAGGAAAACCTGATTAAAGGTGGTCTGTCTGGACGAACCACCAAAGGTAAACGCGCCCATACACGCGCTGTTAAAGGTATCGACGGTGATGTAAAGCTCAACCGTGCTCTGTGGGTGATGGCTGAGAATATGCTGCAGCTTGCTTCATGAACCTTTTTTATTATCCCTTCCCCCAGGCCTTGCCAATAAACCGGCGAGGCTTTTTGTTTTAAGGAGCAAATATGTCTGTATTCAATTTATCCCCGGTATTTCCTGCAAACGAGCAACGCATCATTCGTCGGGCGTTACGCCTGCTGGAGAAATATCAGCGTCAACCGAGTGAGCCATTTACTTCCACCAGCTTCACTAAGACCTGGCTGCAATTACAGATGGCTCATCAGGAGCGTGAAGTTTTTATCGTGATGTATCTCGACAATCAGCACTGCCTGCTGGGATGCGAAACACTGTTTACCGGCACACTTAGCCATACCGAAGTTCATCCCCGCGAAGTGGTTAAATTGGCTCTGAAACACAATGCCGCTGCGGTAATTCTGGCGCATAACCATCCGTCAGGTACGACAGAAATCAGTCAGCAGGATAAACACATCACTCAGCGGATAGTGAAAGCGTTAGCACTGGTAGAAGTGCGAGTATTGGATCATCTCGTGGTCGGGAACGAAGTGGTGTCTTTTGCTGAATGTGGCTGGTTGTGAGGGGCAGAATGAAAAACATCAGTAAACGCCAGGCGATGCATATTTATCGTCAGCATCCCGAATGCAGACTATCAGTCTTCTGCACAGGTCACTATCAGTGGCATGGTAGTGTCTGCCATTACTACGGGCGTGAAGTTCAGGATATCAGCGGCGTACTCGCTGTTTTTGTTGGGCGTCGTCAGGACCGGGCGGGCCCGTATGCCATTCTTCGCAGCGTGACGATGAATTAATCGTCTCTCTAACAGCTATTAGGAATATGTTAATGCAGTCGACCACCTTACCCGGCACATCAGCGGAGAGCGCATCCTGCCTTCAGTGGGGATTAATACGTAATATCACGCCGTGCTTCGGCGCTCGCCTGGTACAGGAAGGCAACAGTCTCTACTTTCTGGCTGACCGAGCTGGGTTTAATGGCTCATTCAGTGAGGATGAAGCATTGCGCCTGGACCAGGCGTTTCCACTAATAATCAAACAGCTAGAGCGGATGCTCACCACTGGAGAGCTTGATCCCCGCAGTCAGCACTCCGTCACTATGCATCACAACGGACTCACTTGTGAAGCTGACAGTCTCGGCTCTCATGGCTACGTTTACATCGCTATTTACCCCAGTCAGCCGTAACCAGTTAACACCTTCTCTTCCTATATCAGGATTCCACTCATGCACATTTCAACTGTACCGGCCACGATGCCGGTTTCGTCACGCCTGTTGCCCGTGCAGGTCTGGCAGCAACTATTAACCTATCTGCTGGAACACCATTACGGTCTTACGCTCAACGACACACCATTCCATGATGATTCAGCCATCCAGGAACATATCGAGGCGGGTATCACACTTACTGATGCGGTGAATTTCTTGGTGGAACGCTATGAACTGGTGCGCATCGACCGTAAAGGATTCACCTGGCAAGAGCAGACACCATTCCTGACCACTATCGATTTACTCAGAGCCAGGCGAGCTACCGGATTAGTGCACACATAAATAGCGCAAGTCTTTCTCCCTATCTCGCTTTATTTTTCTCATCAAAAAGGGGTGAAAAAACTTTTAGGCACCTGTATAGGCACCAAAGAAAAGTTGAATTAGAGGTTAGCTAAGTTATTTCAACGAATTACAACACCAATTCAGACTCCCCCAGCCCAAAATTCTCCATCGGTGATTACCAGAGTCATCCGATGAAGTCCTAAGAGCCCGCATGGCGCAAGCCCTGCGGGCTTTTTTGTGTCTGTAATTTGTTCTGCGAAGTCCGAAGAGAACGAATTAAATCCGCACCTTTTAGGCCCAATCAGCCTTGTCGTCCCCCTATCTACAATCCTGTCTTCTCCCCATCGCGCAAAAAGACAAATCCAGCGATCCCCCTAAACGCCCCCCGCGACACTCCATCCTGAATCTCCAGATTGGTGTTAATCCAGATCCAAACTAAACAGTCGACTCAGAGCGGTCTTGCCGCTGCGGGTTACGGTCACTTCGCGATAGCCCTGCGTGTGGGTGATCCACTTTTTCTGCAGCAACAGTGTCATGAGTGCCTGCCCCGCATCGCCGCCCAGATGAAAACGTCTTTCGCTCCAGTCGAGGCATGGGCAGCAAGGCTTGCGGCGCGGACGCGGATCAAGCACTGCGCCAATACGTTGAAAATGCGCTTTCCCGGCGAGCGTCAGCGCATTGCCGTCAGCCTCAATCCAGTGGTTATGGAGCATAAAATCATAGATTTTTACCGCCAGTTCGCCGGCCAAATGGTCATAACAGGTTCGGGCGTAACGTAAAACGACCGGCGTAGTCGGGGTAAAAGCAGTCTGGCTGCGCGTGGAAACGCTCATGAGGTTTTCCAGCAGCCCGCCGATATGATGGCCCGCCAGACTGTAATAGCGGTGGCGTCCCTGCGTCAGGCAAATCACCAGCCCGTTGCTGAGAAGCCGGGCAAGATGTCCGCTGGTGGTGGAGGCAGCGATGCCCGCCACCGCACTGAGTTCCGTGGCTGTCCACGCGCGCCCATCCATCAGGGCGCACAAAATAGTAACCCGTGACGGGTCAGAAATGGCGGAGGCGACCAGTGACATGGATTGTTCAAGAGACGCATCCGGCTCACTGTCGTGTTCGTTGTGAAGAACTTTCATGCAGCGTGTATTGCCCATTTTTGGGTGACTTCAGCCGCCCGGATATCGTCATCCGTGAGCAGAATAAGCCGGTTATCGTGATCGCTGTACTGTACCAGAATACGAATGCCATTCTGTGCCAAAGTATCCGCGATGTCTCCCAGCTCGCCCGGTTGCTTCTGGGGTAATTTCCTTATCAGCGGACGCGACAATTTTCTCACGTCAAAGCCTGCGTCAGTCAGAACCTGGCGGGCTTTTTCGCCATCTTCTATGAGAAAATGCGCATGCCCGCCGTCCGGAGTGGTAAATACCCCGCCACCTTCCAGCCCGACACCGTTAAGACCGAGCACGCGTCCGAAGGAAGCCAGCGAATACGAAGTATTATCGAGCACAACGTGAATGTCATACATGTTGTTGCGCTCCTTTGCTCAAAGATGTCTCGGACGAATAATCACGAAATACCCGGGCCACGCGTATTCTGTAGTATGAAAAAATCGACTGTTTGCCCTCTTTCTGGGCTGCCAGATGCATCATATTCTGCTTCCATCCGGTGACCGCCTCCTCATTTTCCCACCATGATAACGAGAGAATTTTTCCGGGCGTGCTCAGGCTCTGGAACCGTTCAATGGAGATAAATCCCGGCGAGTCCGACAACAACGGCTTCAGTTCTGCCGCCAGTTCAAGATAGCGCTCACGCGCTTCGGGTAGTGCGTCTGCCTCAAAAAGTACTGCGATCATCTTGCTGCCCTCTCATGAATTTCACTCAGCATATTGCCGGTAAAAAGGGGATGCTTCGGCCAGCGCCGAAGTATCCCGGTGATGCGCAGGCAGGATCATGAATTTGTCTCATGTTTGGTGAATTTAAATCACTGTTTTTCACTCAATGACTCAGGCATAAAAGATACATCGCGATGTATCCATAAAAATTCGAAGCCTACTGAAATATATTTAATTTTCAGCAGCCAGGACACCTGATAAAAATGAAAAAAGACATTACATTCACGCTTAAGACAATTCGTTTTGACGAAAATTATAACCCTTCGAAAAATACGCGTATTACCACTAACTTTGCCAATCTGGCCAGGGGTGAGAAACGTCAGGAAAACCTGCGCAATACCCTGGCGATGATCGATAACCGCTTTAATTCTCTGGCGCAGTGGGACAACCCCACAAGTGACCGCTACACCGTTGAGCTGGACATCATTACGGCTCAGCTGAATATCAAGGGCGAGGGAGTGTCCGACACCTTCCCGGTGATTGAAATTTTAAAAACCAGTATCCTTGATAAAAAAACCAATCAGCGCTTTGAAGGCATTTTAGGAAATAATTTTTCCTCGTATGTACGCGATTATGATTTCAGCGTGGTATTGCCAGAACATAATAAAGATAAAGCAGGATTTAGCCTGCCGGATAATTTTGGCGTATTACACGGCGATATATTTAAACGTTTTATTAGTTCAGATACTTACAAAGCGCACTTCAGCAAAACACCCGTTATCTGCCTGAGTGTGTCGAGCAAAAACACCTATTATCGCACCGGTACTCAGCACCCGGTTTTGGGCATCGAATATCAGCAGGATGCCCCTTCCCTGACGGATGACTACTTCGCCAAAATGGGATTGCGCGCCCGCTACTTCATGCCTGAAAACAGCGTTGCGCCGTTGGCGTTTTACTTCAGTGGCGATTTACTCAGCGATTACACCGATCTTGAGCTGATCAGCACCATCAGTACGATGGAGACTTTCCAGAAGATTTATCGCCCTGAAATTTACAATGCTAATTCCCGGGCGGGAAAACAGTATCAGCCAAGTTTGAATTTCCAGGATTATTCATTAACCCGCATTGTTTATGACCGGGAAGAACGTAGCCAGCTGGCTGTTGAGCAAGGGAAATTTACCGAAGAACAATTTATAAAACCTTATCAGTCTGTTCTTAAACAATGGTCTGCTGAACCCGTTATCTGATTTATCCATAAAAATATAAGGTCACCTGTGATGAAAAAATTATTACCCACATCGACTGCGGGCAGTTTGCCCAAGCCTTCCTGGATTGCGCAGCCAGAGACACTCTGGTCGCCGTGGAAGCTGGAAGGTCAGGAATTGGTTGACGGCAAACTCGATGCCCTGCGTTTATGTCTGGAAGATCAGCAGCAGGCAGGCATTGATATCGTCAGTGACGGCGAGCAAACGCGCCAGCACTTCGTCACAACATTTATCGAGCATCTCGAGGGCGTGGATTTCGAGAAGCGTGAGATCGTGAAGATCCGCAACCGCTATGATGCCAGTGTGCCGACCGTCGTGGGTCCGGTGAGCCGCAAGAAATCCGTTTTCGTTGAAGATGCGAAGTTCCTGCGCAAGCAAACCACCCAACCGATCAAATGGGCCCTGCCGGGACCGATGACCATGATCGACACGCTGTATGACAATCACTATAAAAGCCGCGAAAAGCTCGCCTGGGAATTCGCTAAAATTCTCAATGAAGAAGCGAAAGAATTAGAGGCGGTGGGCATCGATATTATCCAGTTTGATGAGCCGGCCTTTAACGTATTTTTCGATGAAGTAAACGACTGGGGTATCGCCACATTAGAAAGAGCCATTGAAGGGCTGAAGTGTGAAACGGCTGTCCATATCTGCTACGGCTACGGCATTAAAGCCAACACAGACTGGAAAAAAACGCTGGGCACTGAGTGGAGACAGTACGAAGAGATTTTCCCGAAACTGCAAAAATCGAATATCGATATTATTTCTCTGGAGTGCCATCACTCGCATGTTCCGATGGAGCTGATGGAGCTTATTCGCGGCAAAAAGGTGATGGTCGGTGCCATCGACGTGGCCACCAATACAATTGAGACACCGGAAGAAGTCGCTGCTACGCTTCGAAAAGCGCTGCAGTATGTCGATGCCGACAAACTTTATCCGTGCACCAACTGCGGCATGATCCCGCTGCCGCGTGGCGTCGCACGAGGCAAGCTGGACGCATTAAGCGCCGGTGCAGAAATCGTGCGCAGAGAATTGCAGGCGAAATAACGTCGCCGGAGAGCACAAAGCTTAAAAAAACTGTCTGAGTTGAGCGATCCCACAGTCGCCAACTCACCCCTCCCGATATCTCTTTTTACCTCAAGTTTTCAAAACGCCTCCCTTGCCTCACATTCTCTTTTATTCATTTTCATTTTCGCAACACCACTATCTCTATCTAACCGCTATTTATGTTTCGTTTATACCCGGAAATTATACTCGTCGCATCAGAGTGTAACACTCCTTAATGAAATCCATTTTATTTGCGGAAAATACAATGATCGTCAAAAAAGCCGTCAGGCTATCAGTTGCTGCATTGATATATATTGCGCCCTTTTTATCTCATGCATCCCTGGTGCTCGATGAAACACGGGTGATTTATCCGCAAAGCGCTTCGCAAGTCTCCGTCAAAGTAGATAACCCTACCGATCTTAATTTCCTGGCGCAGGCATGGATTGAAGATGAAAATGCGCAGGAGGAAGAACGGTTCACGGTCTATCCGCCGTTATCTAAAATCAATGCCAACACCACCAGCACCCTGCGCATTGAGAAGATTGACAGTGAGAAATTGCCCACTGACCGGGAAACCATGATGTGGCTGAATATTAAGGAGATCCCACAGCATCAAGTGTCGAAAGGTCCGCAACTGGTGGTGGCGTTTAAAACCCGAATAAAGATTTTCTATCGCCCTAAAAGTATCGATCCTGAGTTACATGAAAGCTTTACCAGGATGACATGGCGTGCGATGCCCGGCAAAGTCATTGTCACCAACCCGACGCCTTATCATATAACCTTTAATAAAGTCTGGGATGGCCCGATTACTAATAAAGATAATGAACTGACAGCGAATATGGTTGCCCCTTTTTCCACATTAACGATACCTGTCCCTGGGGGGAAAACAGTTCACTCTATCTATTACGATATTATCAATGATTTTGGCGGGTTATCGGAAATACAACATATCTCTATATAATCGCCGTTACGTTTAAATCATCCCTGTTATTAACGTAATCACTTCCCACGTGGGAAGTGTTTCCCCCTGCTTTACATAAATAAGAAAGTAATTAAGGAAATAATGATGTTTACCAAAAATAAAGTTGTATGTGCCGTCGCATTATCGCTGTTGCCGTTTATGAATAGCGCCATGGCCGATGACCCTGCTGGATCGTCTATTGAGATCCAGTTCAGCGGACAGGTAAAAGCCCCAACCTGTACCATCGATGACAGCACCACCGTACATTCCGTGACGTTGCCTGAAATCAAGCTGGATAAAATTGCCGCGCTTTCCACCGGCGACGCCACCGCGGATCAGCAACAGAGATTCCAGCTGAATGTAGACTGCGCTTCTAAGGCCACTTCGGACGATATCACGCTGACCATCGAAGGCCAGAGCAACAACGATACGCCTGAGGTTCTCACCAATACCAGCACCGACAATGACAGTGCGCAGGGCGTCGGCTTTGAGCTGTTCACCGAAAGCAATGCAAGCTCTCCTTTACTGGTTAACGGTGGGGAAGTGCCTGCAGGGGATTACATGGATCGTCTGAACGGGGGTAACGGCAACATTAATTTCATCGTGGAATACGCGAAACAGGGTGAGACCGTGACAGCTGGAAAAGTCACATCAAGCGCCACTTTCGCCTTCACCTACAAGTAACCGTTGCCGTTATTAAGAGAGCTTGCGGAAATAGCGTCTGGCACATCTCATCCTTCACCGTCAGTCGTTACCGGGCCATCAGGCCCGGATCCCGCCATTGATCATGAAAATCACCCCACGTTATCTCATTCTTTTCATGGTATCCGCAGGCCATCACGGCCAGGCACTCGGCGAAGACTTTGATCTGTCACTGATGGAAAAAATGGATAATCTGCGTGGAGTCGACACCTCGGTATTACTCAAAGGCAGCCAGACGCTGGCGGGAGATTATCCGGTCACGCTGGTGCTCAATAATGAAAGCGTCGGTCAGATAACGCAGCCTTTTCGCCTGACGCAAGGCGCTGTGCAGCCGGTGTTTACGGCCAAACAACTTAACACTCTGGGCATTATCGTTGACCGTTCCCCTGAAGGTGAGCACCCGCTGGCCGCATTTGTCGATAAGGCAGCCGTCGTTTACGACGCAGGGGGTGAAAAACTTTCCCTGACGGTACCCCAGGCGCGGCTGAATCAAAGCTCCGGTGATATTGCCCCGCAGGAGAGCTGGCGTCCCGGGCTAACTGCCGCTCGCATCAATTATAATTTCAGCTTGCAGCGCACCACCGGCAGCCAGGGCCAGAGCAGCAGCATCAGTTCCACGCTCAACAACGGCCTGAATCTGGGGCACTGGCGGCTGCGCAATGACGGGTATTTTCGCTATCAGCGCGGTGAGAGTGCCCGTTACGAGAGCAGTGCCAATTATCTCACCCGCGATATCGCCCGCTTAAAAAGTACATTTCGCGGCGGCGATTTCTTCACCAATGGCAAAATATTCTCTTCCGTATCGCTGCGCGGCATGACGGTGTACTCCAGTGACGAGATGCGTCCTGATAATCAGCGGTTTTTCATGCCGGCCATCAGCGGCACCGCGCGAACCAATGCCACAATCGTGATCCGACAGAACGGATTTGATATTGATGAGCGCCAACTCACACCTGGTCCGTTTGTCATCAGAGACTTGCACAGTGCCAGTAGTTCCGGTGATTTCGATATAACCGTCACTGAGACCGACGGCAGCGTTCAGCATTTCACCCAGGCTTTCAATTCCATTGCCGCACTGCTGCCACCGGGGGTGTTCAACTATGAACTGTCAGGTGGCCGCTACCGTAGCAGCGGCGCGGGATCGCTCACACCTGCAATTTATCAGGCCAGCGTTTTTTACGGACTCAATAACACATTCACCCTGCTCGCCGGGCAGCAACTGGCCAGCGGCAAGGCATTTCGGTATCAGAACAGCGGCGGCGGGATAGCGGCAAACGTACCGGTACTTGGCGGTGTGTCGGCATTGCTCAAGCACAGCGAAGTCCGCACCACGCCGGATGCCGGGTCCTGGCAGGGAAAACAGCTTGAAACGCTGTTCGTGCGTAACGTCAATCAGACCCAAAGCGCGCTGAGCCTGAGCTGGAAACACAAGTACAACCCGGACTATCAGGAAGTCAGTGACGCCATCAACACAGCACAACATCACGCCACGGGTCAGCGCTACCATGACCAGTACAACGTACAGCTGGATCAGAGTCTTGATGCGCTGACCCTGATGCTGCGTTACACGCAAGACCGGACCTGGGCCGGTCTTCATCGGCACAGTTCCCGCCTCGGGATGAGTATGAGCCGCTGGCAGTCTCAGTTTCAGATTTACTACACCCATCAGCGGGATCTGCAGGGCAGCGTGGATAACAGCCTGACCTTTAACGTCCAGATCCCGCTCGGGACCTCGCAAAACCATCGCGCCGGATTCAATACGCTGAGTGGTTCTCACGGCAGCAGCCAGCAAACGGCCTCTCTGAATGGCAGCTTCCTTGACGACAATCAGCTGAATTACGACCTTAGTCTTTCCTCGCAGAGTGGCAACACCTCGTCAAATATGTCCGGTGCGTACAGTGGTTCAGCCGGCATTGTCAGCGCCGGTTTTTCGCAGGGCGAAGGCTATCAGCAGACCCTTCTGGGATTACAGGGTGGCGTTATCGCGCATCATCACGGCATCACACTCAGCCAGCCGCTGGGCGATACCGTCGTGCTGGTGCATACACCGAAAACCGGCGGTCTAAAAATTGAAAACAATCAGAATCTCTATACCGACCACTGGGGGAATGCCGTTATTCCTTATGCCGTGCCTTACCGCGAGAACAATGTCGGGCTGGACCCCAACTCCCTGAATAAGCATATCGATGTCCCTGCCAGTGTGGAAAAAGTCGTCCCTACGAAGGGGGCTATTATCGAGGCAGAGTTCCACGTCACTCGCCATGACCGCCGTTTCGCCAGGATTCTCGACGCTCACCGGCAACCGCTGCCGTTTGGCACAGAGATTGAGGATGCGAACCACGCCGAAATGGGCGTCGGGGGCGCCGCCGGGGTGCTGCTGGCTGACTTCACACACCGTCGCTGGCCGCTCACGGCCCGGCTGCACGGCCAAGTGCTTTGCCATATTGCCTCACCGGATACACCAACAACCTCATCACCTTCAGACACTTCAACGTTGTGGAAATTATCATGCCTGTAACCTTACGCACTGCCCTGCTATCTCTGCCCTTGTGTTTCCTGTCGGCGGCGTTTTGTCCTGCTCATGCCGCGACGGAAAACCTGTTGATGCTTAAAGGCGGCGCCCTGTCGGTCAAACAAGTGCAGGCTGACGGCACTCTGCTCGCCACCTGGCCTGCCAGTACATTCAGCCGCGCAAAACTGCCGGGCGGGGATCTGCAAATCTCCATCGCACAATCTGAATGGAATAAAGATCGCGGAATTTATCAGAGCGGTATTCCCGGTATTGGCTTTAGTTTTTGTACTGCAGATGGCGCGACATGCCTGCAAAACGGCAAAACCATTTCAGGTGACAGGCTAAGAAGTGAGATGGGGAATTTCGCGATCCGGTTGTTTAAGATTGGGAATGTCACAGCCGGTGATTTTACGTTGCCCGCCCTGCTGACAATAAGCAGTCAGGGGACACCGGCGCTGGTGCTCGGGTTGAATGCGCTAAAACTTAACGTCAGCCAGTGCAGTGTCACTCGTGAAAACCTGCGGGTGAGATTCCCGGATGCCACGCTGAGTAAAAAGAACTCGCTTTCAACAGTCGGTTTTCATCTGCCCGTGATCTGCAAAAATGCGGCGGATTACGACAACATCAGCATCTATTTTAGTTTTAGCGGTCAGCGGGTGGATGCCCGGCATATTGCAACCAGTCTGCCGGGCATCGCCCTGAGTGTAAAAAATGAGGCGGGCAGATACGTTGATTTCAGCGCAGCGGCCAATGACCCAAACGCCCGTTTTCATGATACGGGCTATGTTGCTCAGCTGGTCCGCAATCCCCGCGAGCAGGCGCAGGCCGGAGAATTTGATGTCAGCATCACGGCTGAAGTGGAGATGCGGTGAACATGGCCTCTTCAGCAGCTAAAACATTCGCGTGCAGCGCGCCGACCACGTCAGGATCAAGGCCGCCCTGTTCAGCACGCTCCTGCAGGATGCGCAGGCATTTCTCTGGCGGAAGCGGCGTTTTGTAAGAACGAGGTTCACGTAAGGCTGCGTAACAATCGGCGACCGAAATGATGCGCGGCCCCAGATCCAACTGCGTCCCGCCCAGGCGGAAAGGATAGCCCTCGCCGTCCGGCCTTTCGTGGTGAAAACTGGCCATCCGCGCAATGTCATGCATCCCGGGGATGCGGGAAAGAATTTCCCAGGTCAACTGTGGATGAATTTGGATCTGTCGCCGTTCAAAATCGGTCAGCGCCTGGACTTTCGTCAGCAGCGCGGCAGGCACTCCGAGTTTACCGGTGTCGTGCAGAAGCCCCGCGATGCGGACATGGGCAATGCCTCTTTGAGAAAATCCGTACAATTTCGCCAGACAGGCGGCGAGGCCGGAAACCATAAAGGAGTGCTGCCTGGCCGAACGGCAATGCCGGTCGACTACACACGCCAGCAGCGAGGAAAGTTGAGTCAGTTCGTCATCGCTAAGCCCCCTTGGCGAAAACGGGGTAAAGGAGCAGGGATTATTGATAAGCGTTGTCGAAGCCAGTTCGCTCCAGAACTCCCGCTCCAGCCCGACTTCGCGCAACGCCAGTACATCGTCGAGCAGATAGCGTGAACCAATGGAGTCACATATTGTTTCGACGGCATGAGCCGGATACTGCCCGCGTGGAAATTCATGCAGGGCCAGCAGATCCAGATTATCGGCCAGATCCAGCAGGCAGCTTTCAGAATATTGTTGCCTTCTTCCCGCGATCAGTGCCGCGCTGTCGGCCAGCAGAAGGATTTTAGCCATATGACCGGCGCAATTCACCGGAGCATGAGCACCGCGGCTCAGGTCGCGCAGCAGCGCGGCAATGAACAGGCGTTGCTGTGCCTGCTGACTCAAGCTCCGCTGACGAGCAATGTTCATCACAATATAGGCTCGCCGCACGCCGCGGGGACCGCTTTCAGGGTTAATCAAGTCGAGGAAAGATGAAAACCCAATGAGAAAATCAGTAAAGGTGATCTCCACAAACCACTCCTGCGCAATAAAGAATGCAGGCAGGAAACCGCGTTTTCGCGTGACAGACAATTTAATTACCCGATGGGGGTATATATAGATTTTTATTTTTATAGAACAGGAACACGCAACATAAAAATTTGCTTTTAAGCCAATGAGGCTAAGAGTTTTACATATCCCCGGTTCAGATCCGGCAGGCAGAAATTAGCCTGTATACTCATACTCTGAAGCGTTTTTGAATGACGACAAGATTCGAGTGACTTTACTCATTTCGATCAGGGCAAGATGAAATATCTTATTGATAATGCGATAGAATTCAATTCAGACGATGGCACACTTTATTATCCCGCCAGTCAGGATGTGATTAAACTTCCCCTTCCGGCAGCACGTCTACTGGAAGAATTTCTGGCCTCAGAAGGCCGCGACCTGACGCGGGAATACCTGCTTGAAACGGTCTGGGATAATCACGGTCTGCACGCCTCCGGTAATAACCTTAACCAGTACGTCAGCATATTGCGGCGTAACCTTGCGCTGCTGGAGTGTCATGAACTGATCGTCACGTTGCCAAAAGTCGGCTTTAAGCTCAATACGGCGGTCAAGGTGGTTCTCATGGAGAATGCGTCGCCACAGATACCGCCCGCAGAGGTCACACCCGCGAACACGGTAACGCCCGTGCAGACGTCCTCTCCAGCCCGGCACTGGGGCGTAATTTTACTGGGCATTATCGTGCTTGCCGGGATTATTTCTGCCCTGTGGGCTTATTCTACGTCTAACAATGACATGACCGTGATCCTGCAACCCGATACCGGATGTGAAGTGATTTATCTCAAGGATATTGCGGATGACGAAAAAGGTGCAGTCCTGCATCGCGTCGATAATCTCCTCAAAGCGAACAATTTGCAGTGCGGCAAAAATCAGGTGCTTATCTATAACGTCGAAGAGTCCTATTCCTCCCAAAATAGCCCGAGAACCTTATTGTCGATGTGTTCAGTCGGGAAGAGTAACGAGATCGTTTCTTGCGATAATTTTTACCATTACAAATGGATTAAACCATGATGATAAAAAAATGGCGTGTAGCAGCCCTTGGGGGGATTTGTGCCGTCATTGCGGCATTTGCATTTGTGCCTTCTGGCAAGGCTATTCCAACTCTGAAATGCAAAGCATTCTCTACTGTCAAGATGGATGTGGAGAACGGACAACTGGTATTTTCCATTGTGGAAAGTCTGCAGTTTTACGATAAAGACAAGGGCATTATTCAGTATGAAGGATATGTAAAATCCCCCAAAGGCAGCACTTATCTGGAACGCACTGTATATCTCACGCAGGGCGTAGAAGTCGATAACAAGACTTATCATTTCACCATAGATAAAGTGACCCCCTCCCCCCTTGATGTCACACCAGACGCTGACTTTGACCAGATGTGGCTGGAGATTACGGGTGACAATGCCTCTTTAAACCTCGGCGTAAGACAGATCCGCGATAAGACCTATGTGATCAGCAGCCCCTATTCGCCGCAATTCGTTTGCGTCACGTACTGAGTGGAAATCGTGAGTTAGATGAATTACCTATTAATCACAATCAATAAAGAACAAAAACCTATTTATGCTCTCATTCGACATATAAATTGATGGCAGTGGGGGCGAGGGTGTTTTATAGCCACTCTAACGCCGCCATGGGCCGCCAGACCTCCGGTCTTAATATCGACGGAAACTTTGCGAAGAAGACCAAATAGAGTCGTCAGATTGGCGGTACGGGTGAAGGTTTACTAAGAGATTTTTAATTGGTCTTTATTTCATGCTCAGCGCATACATTCCAGTATTTCGGCCACACGCCTTTATTTAATTTTCAGGGTTATCAAAATGAAAGCTTTATTACGTCTGCTCGTTTCCACCACATTATTATGTTCTCTGACCGGCTGCGTGATGGCTGGCCCCCACGGTCATCACCATGAACCACATCATGATCAACCGCATCATCACCAGCTGATGCCATCAAAACACGGTCATCATCACGGCTGGTGATCGCAAGCTCACCAGCGTGCGCAGCAAGGGTTTTACGGTTAAAAAAGTTTCTTCTTTTGAGCGGAAAAAATACCGACACTTATCCTTTCACTGGCTTAAATCCGCTATCTACATTCCAGCCGGAACTCTGGAGTGAGGTATGCGTTTATTAATGTCGGGGGAAAAAGCGTAAGGCGCTGAAAGACGGTGTTACTCCCGCCCGGTGCGAAAATCTCTCTCGCACCGGGCCAGACTGTCGGCATTCCCGCACTCTTGGCTGCTGAGAAAACGGCCTTCGGCTATGCCCGGCGTTATCGCGGGTTACATGGCCAGCATTTTCCTTTCATTGAGAATCACACACTCATTCTTCTGCGCTGCCATGCCGGTTTCGTCTTTTTACTGTATATCCACTGTAACCGTCACCTGGGAATTGAATTTCCCTGTTTCTGGCACATTGCCAGTCGAGTTAATCGGATAAAGCTGCATCGCACTGGTACCGGTTTGGTTGTTGTAGTTAAAGTTTACCGGGATCTCGCCCCCCTTAGGGCTGATCGGATTGTTTGAGGTATCGTCCAGGCGAATGGCGATATCTTTGTTGTCTGTTTTTACAGCCGTTGAGTCAGTCGTATCCGGCGTAGCATTAAATTCAAGGCTCACGTCTACGCCATTAGCAATGTTTGAACATTTTATCGAAAAATCGACTCTCTTTTTAGAGAACCCGGTTGGAGGCTGCCCTTTGGTATTAAACGCATTTTGCGCAATATTACCGAAATCGATATTGATAATGTCACCCTCATTTATTACACAGGTTTGAGGCACGGTAACGGTCCCTGACATGGTGACTTCCGCTACATTCCTTGCAGCATAAGAACCTTTGGTGGTCGTGGCATAAAGTCTGGCCAGATAAGTTATGGGAATGATATGCTTGCCGACAAACGGACGTCTGATATAGAGCTTTACGTTCCCCTTACTTCCAGTATAAAATTTTGTATCTTTATTCATTATATTACCATGAGATACATTATTAGGAACGTCGTTAAAAGGAACGGTATAATAATTATCCTTATCCCCATCACCATCATATACCATGATTACAGTTTGATATTCGATGTTGTTATCAAGAATAAACCATTGGCTCGCATGCCCAACGGGTGCCCCCCAGGCATCCGCCTTGAAATAAAAAGTCGGCCCTGACTGATCCGTATCACATTGGGCTGTATAATAGTCGCCTAAATCCCACTCATACACGACAGGGGTCTCACCTGTTTTATTATCCGCCGGTGAAGTAATCGTTCTATTGTAGCTGAAAGAAAATTCCTTTGTAGGGTTCGAGTGATTACCCGTCATACCAGGGGTGCAACGACCAGTCCCGGCAGCCGAAGCAGAACCACAAAATAATGCAGTACAGACACCCGCCAGCAGCCCTAAAATAATCACAGCCGGTGAAACTGAAGATTTATATTTCAACATAACATTACTCACAGATTAATCAGTTGTGTTTAAATTTGCGTGGAAAAAAGTTCACTTTTCGCACCATAGTCATTAATTGTCATCCATGACAGAACGCCGTGGAGATCAACGCCGGATAACGTGAAGTTAACGGATGAAAAAGGTGCAATTACCTTCACATCATTTAATATCGTCTCATTCAGTTTCACAGAGTAAAAACTGATGTAATAGGGCGTCGGATTCGCTACAGACAGCGTATTTTGCTGTAATGACCACTTCAGTTTGTTACTGATATCGCTTGCAGGTTCGTCCAGCCCCTTAGGGCGATAAATTAATTTTATTCTGGTTTTAACGGCAAGCTCGACCGTCCCCGCTTTTTTTTCGGCTAACGGGATAGCTTTAACACTTAACCAAAACAAGGATTCTTTATTATCCGGTAAAGATGATTGTGTTTTCATCACGCGTAAACTGCGCTGACTCTTTTTATTGATTTTGAAAAGTGGCGGTGTCAGCACAAACGGCACGGGGGTTTTATCGGCACCTTCTACCCACGCCTGAATAAGATAAATTTGTTGTTCCGTGTTTAATACATCTATAGCGGCAGATTTCTCGCGCGCATCGTAAATGAGCCTTGTGCCACCTAGCGCAATTCCCGCGTTTGCGATCGCAGGGAATAAGGTAAAAATGATGAAAGTCATAAAAAAACTTTTTACTTTTTTGCGCATAGTCATACTTCTTGTTAAATGCTGAGCAGCATCCTGGATGCTGCCCAGCGTTATTGATAGGAGAAAGAGAGCTCGACTAATCCTGTCACAGAACCCGCGGTGGCACTCCCCTGCGGCGTAACCATTCGGGATTGCAAATCCAGTACGGCATCATGTGATGGGTTGACGGTAATCGTACGAGTGGCGCCATTCCGGACAATACTGCCGCCGGTGTCTTTGATTTCAATCGCCACATGAGAACTGCTTCCCATGTTTTTAAAGAAATCAGAGTTACTCTCGTCGGCTTCGCCCGTGAAGACGACAGAAACCGCTGTTGTCGTCACCGGGCACTCCGTCAATTTCAATGCAAAAGGCACCCAGCCTGTTGCATCCCCGCGATTACTCAGTTCGTTAGTATAAAAACTGCCCAGCGAAACATTACCATGTACCGTGTCTTCCGATAACGTACAGGGAGAGGCCACGATATTGGCAGATATATTCAATGCTGTTCCTTCATCGGCAAAGGCATTCGACGCCGATATAAGCAACAATGCAAAGAACGCCGTCACGATTGTTTTCACCATCCTTTGCTCACTTATCCGTAACCGCTTAGCTATAGGTGAAGGTAACCTGCACAGCAGAACTTACCGCACCTGGCGCAACAGCACCTTTTTCGCTGTAGAGACGGGCTTTAACCGTAAAGCTGACGTTCCCACTACTTACCGCTACGTTGCCATAGCTGGAGCCGTTCTTCAGGAACGTTGTGCCGTCGGTCTTCGCCAGCTGCGTACTCACGGCTTTTGAACCCCCTGACGCTGCGTTGGCATAGCCATTCGTGTCGTTGGTATCCGCAGTGCCGGCGAAGGTCGCATTGACCTTAGTGGTGACGCTTGGGCAGCCCGTCAGGTTAATCGTGTAGTTGGTCGACCATGGTGAAAAGCTTTTTGCAGCCGCAATGGTGTTTGCCTGAACCTCACCCAAAGGGATAGAAACGTTCTGTGAATCCGTCGACACGACGCAGGTTGGCGAAACGATATTCGCTTTTACGTTGATCGTGCTGTCAGCAGCAAAGGCGTTAGACCCCATTGCACCACTAAGAGCAATCGCCGACAGCGCGAACAACGCGATTTTTTTTCCATTCATGTTCATTTTTTTTCCTTACTTACGTTGAGTTAATGTATGAAATTAGTGAACTTCACAAATTTCTTTAAGACTGATGATGTCAATTTCCGCCTGACTTTCGGGGATCTGGTAATTTACCGTACACGATTCCCCAACTCCTTTACCCCATTGCGCGAGAAGCGATCCCTTAGCCGGGAGTCCACTTAAATAAGCTTCGCCCGCTTCACCGACTAAACCTGCTGAAATTCCACCATCGTTATTCTGGAGGGAAACAGAGGTACCAAAGGGCAAAAACTTTCCATTATTTTGTTTTATTTGCATCATTACGCGATAACCGATATGCGTAACGAATGACGCTTTGACTACGGCACCGCGTGTCGGCACGACATCTTTGGCGCTTTCATCTAATTCCACATTCTGTCGTAAACTTGTGGTATCAAGAGAAACCGTATTTCGACGATAAGGAGAAATATACGTCAGTACCGCGTAACCCTCTTCATCGGTATGGATCCCGTTGGTATTCTTTATTCTGGTATCACCTGACCCTGGCGCAGCAACTAAAGCCACTGTCTCGCCTAAGGGTTGAGAAAGCGTGATACCGCCACTATGAACAACGGCCCCACCTTTCAAGCCATAATTCAGGCGATTGGAGTATTTGTTATAGCTATAGCCAACGTTCGCGTTACCATAACGCCCTTGATACATAATATTGGTATTGCCTGAGCCGCCCTGGCCTTTATTGCCCTGGCTTTGACTCACACTGTAATTAAGGTTGTTATCATTCAGTAACGTACCGCTAATACCCGCCTGCTGGGTGACTTGCCCATTACTGTCATGGGTCATGTTATAGGTTGCCCATGAGCCTTTCAGCCAGCGGTCTAAAGGTAACGATACACTCAGCGTAAATTGTTTATCACTATCCTGACCGGAGATATAGCTGTTATTAAACGCCAGATTATAAGCAATACCGTTCCAGACATTGCTATAACCCCATTGCAACGTTTGTTCCTTTGAATCATCACCCCAATAATCCTGTACACTGGCCGAAAAATAGAATGAACCCATCTCTTCCGGTAATGACTGGTTAATCGACCCTTCAATTTTGCTCCGCTTGTGAGTACGTATATCAAATTTTGCGAGGCTGTTATCTTCATCATTAAGGTCAACAGACTCCTGAAGGGTATAGAAACCACTGGTGGAATAACGATAACCCAATAATCTAAAATCGGTTCCGCTGTTCACAAATGATTTTGCAAACAGGAAACGATACGACTGCCCCTTCTCAGTGACACCATCAGGCAGATCTGTTTTTGCCTGTGTCACATCCAATGAAACGGCGCCAATTTCGCCTAAGTTACTCCCCACCCCGAGCGCCAGCGCAGCGTAGTTTTTACTTCCCTGCATACCGGTATACATCGTCAGGCCTTTTGCAAAGCCGTGAATCAACGTAAATTGCCCAAAGGTCGGCGTAGAACCGCCATAGCCGTCGCGGTATTCACCCGCCGTTACGCTATATTTCGTGCGCCCTTCACGCTGTAACACAGGTACTGACGCATATGGCTGGACAAAGGTTTGCAAACTTCCGTCGCTTTCCTTTACTTCCACCGTCAGATCGCCGCTGTTACCGCTGGGATAGAGATCCGAAATTTCGAATGCACCGGGTGACACATAGCTTTGATAGATAACGTATCCATTTTGGCTAATGGTGACCTGGGCGTTCGTTTTCGCGATGCCCCTGACGATGGGCGCAAAACCCTGCAGGCTGTCAGGCAGCATTTCATCGTCGGAAGCAAGCTGAACGCCCCTAAACTGCTGGCCATCAAAGATATCTGATGTAGAGAAACTATCCCCCATCACCAGCTGCGATTTTAGAAACACAATACTACGCTGCACGTAGTTATTGATGCTTTGCCACTTGCGTTCACCGTTGCTTTTATTCAGCGCGGAGTTGTTGCGATATCTCCACGGGCCGAGATTGAAACCGGAGCGTAAGTTCAGGTAATAGCTATTATCGCTGCTGTTACTTTCTGAGCCGGATTCCGAAGAGTCCGAAGAACTCGAGGAGAACGACGAACCGTGATCTTTTTGCTTCTCGTTAGCGCCCGAAAAATCATAGTCGAGCAGCAGCGCGGTGATCCCATCGTCCCAGTTTTTAGGATCAACGTAGCCCCGGGCATTTTGTGCAATCAATGCCTGTGGGATGGTAATGAGCAATCGTTGTTGCCCAAAATCAAACTCAGATGTCGCGTCTTTTACGGTAAGCAACGTCAGTGAACATTCTGCTTTAGTGGCCGCTTCCTTTGGCTTGCCTTCAGCGGCATCGCTCTCGTCATTCGATGCTTGCTCATCGGCATTTTTCGGAAACTTCACCCCATAAGACTCAAGCTCCTCTTGCGTAAAGCAGGGAGTAAGGCCAACCGATTTCTCTTTATCAATATCCGTACCGTTCTGTGGCGTTGCGATAAACTCAACATAGCGGTGATCAACTTTGGCATCGTTGACAATAATATCAACCAGGTATCTCCCTGGTTGTTGACCGCCGTTGTCGGAAGCAAATGCCGACAGATCGGCTACGTCGCCATCAACATGTTCAAGAAATGCTGGATTGAAATTAGCTTCGGCGTAACAGCCCTGCGAAAAAGCAGCCAGGACGATGCTACCCATAGCAAAATATCCAAATTTTTTCTTTTTATACGTATTTTTGAAAAAATTGTAATCCATTGTGGATATTTTAACGTGTGACATTCGCTATCTCTTGATCATGATTCCATTGAAAAAAGAGGATTATTTAATTGCGGCTTTGACAGGATTAGTGCTTCCGCCGTAATCCGTTATCGCAGTAAACTGCAATTCCTGAGCACTACCCGCAGCAGCAGGGAACTCATACGTTGCTTCGCCTTTTGGTAAAACCATATTGACGTCTTTTACTTCGTTACCATTAATTTTTACCTGGTCTAACGTCACCGCATACTCGGACGGGTTTTTCACCAGTAATTTATTGCCTGAGTGGAACCATTGCAGCTGTGCTGGCGCATCTTCGACTTTTGTCGTTAAGCTTGTTGGGCGGTAGAAAAGCTTAATTCGTGTTTTAATCGCCAGTTGCAGCACATTCTGTGATTCGCCTTCTTCTGGCGCTGGTGGAATCGCTTTTACGTTAACCCAGAACACAGATTCACGATCGGCAGGAAGGTCGCCCGGCGTTTTGATAATGCGCAGCATATTTTCTTTGCCCGCATTTAAGCGAAATAACGGTGGCGTTAACGAAAAGGGAACGCTTTTATTTCCGTTACTGTCATCAACCCAGGATTGAATAAGGAAATACTGTTTTTCAGTTTTGTTAGATACGGTGAGTGACGCTTCTTTATTTTTAGCATCATATACCACTCGCGTAGAACCCACGACCACGCCACCCACAGCGAATGCAGACGGAGCCGCCGCAGCCAGCATTAAACCAGCAGCAAGATATTTTACGTTGAATTTCACAATTAATTCCTCAAAGGCGGGCACCAACGGATGTTGGTGCCCTGAATTATTTACTTATATGCGAGCTGGAATTCAGCCTGAGAATTTGCGTGACCAGAAACAACTGGTACTGCGGTAGCGACGTAGCGCGCTTTGAACATCAGCGTATTTTGACCATCGGTCAGAGCATAGTCGGAGCTGGCCTTGTTCAGTGGAATAACGGTAGCGGAAGTCGCATCAGAAATTTCAATGCCCACGCCTTTAGCGGCACCAGACTGACCACCGATGCTTAACAGGTCCTTATTTACTTCATCACTTGAACCACGGAAGGTGATGTTGGTGTTCTTCAGCGTGGTAGTTGAGCACTCTTCCAGAACGATTTTAAAATCTTTGTAAGCTGAAGAATCTTTCGCTTTAGCAAAGACAGAAGACTTCACCTGACCCAGGTTCACGTTCTGATTTTGCGTGTCAGTGGAAACGACGCAAGGTGCGTTGACGATATCACCGGTGAAATTAATGGTGCCATCGCTTGCCATAGCAGCAGAGCTAAACATGCCAGCAACGATCAGCGCAGGGACTGCTAATTTAACAAATTTCATTTTACATCCTTTATTTAGAGACTAACCCATTCACTTGGGAATTAATTCATGTAGTAACACAGATATAGGGGTGCAGACCTTCAGTAGAACGACTTCTGATAACGGTTTGTGTTTAAAACCAGGTGGTGCACTCCACTGGCGCCATAATATTTAGTTGAATGAGCCTTGTCGTCATCTAATTTAAAGCACCGGTAGCCTTAAATGCACTTCACAAAGGTAAAGTGCTGATATTACAAGGTGTTTCAAATCATTAAGCGGACCTTAATGCATGATTAAGAGACTTTATTTACGATGGAATGATAATCTTCTTGCAGTGCGTAATAGCCGTTACTTTTCTAAAGTTTCCTATATTTGTATTAAGTACCGTTCAGGAGTCTTCTCTTGTTCCTCTCGGACGTTAATCGTTTGAATACCATCAACAAAGTTTTATTAAGGATTTATAATGAAGGGAAAATCTAGTCGCAAAAATACGTTAATTTCTCTGGGGTTAGTGCCCCTTGCTTTATTAGCAATGTCAGGTAATGCACATGCTGCTGATTCGACAATCAATATTACCGGCACCGTTGTGGCTTCGCCATGTACTATAGAAGCCGTGAAAAATGTCGACCTGGGCGATATTGATGCCACGAAGTTAGCGGCAACCGGCACCTCATCTGATTATGTCAGCTTCACGCTCAATCTGACCAACTGCCCGGCGACGACGACAAGCGCCACCGCTACATTCTCTGGCACCGCCTCTAATACCGATTACTATGCTAACTCGGGTACGGCGAAAAATGTTGAAGTCGAGCTGGTATCAAGCTATTCCTCAACAAACATGGGGAATGGGAAAACCTTTAACATAGGCATTGACGCGGCAACGCATGGTGCTTCTTACGGCTTGAAAACCCATGTCAAAAATGATGGTAAAGGCTCTGCCGCTACACCGGGCAGTGTTTCAAGTGCAATTCAAATAGCAATGGCTTACAAGTAAGTAGATCGTTTGTAAACGCCACCACGCTGTTGCTATCAACGCTTCTACGTACAGGAATTCGAAGCTTTTATTGTTCCAGCCTTGTATTAATCGTTTGAATAACATCAACAAAGTTTTATTAGGGATTTATCATGAAGGGAAAATTTAGTCACAAAAATACATTAATTTCTCTTGGGTTAGTGCCGCTTGCCTTATTTGCACTTTCCGGCAATGCAAGCGCTGCTGATTCGACAATCAATATTACCGCCACCGTGGTGGCTTCGCCTTGTACTATAGAAGCCGTGAAAAACGTCGACCTGGGCGATATTGATGCCACTAAGTTAGCGACTACCGGCACCTCATCTGCCTATGTGAGCTTCTCGGTCAATCTGACCGACTGCCCGGCGACAACGACAAGCGCCGTCGCTACATTCTCTGGCACTGCCTCTAATACCGATTACTATGCTAACTCGGGTACGGCGAAAAACGTTGAGGTTGAACTGGTATCAAGCTATTCCTCAGCAAACCTGGGGAATGGCAAAACCTATAACGTTGTCCCTGACCCTTCAACCCATGCTGGTGCTTACAACATGAAAGTCCATGTGAAAAATGATGGGAAAGGTTCAGCCGTTACACCGGGCAGTGTTTCAACCGCAATTCAAATGGCAATTGCTTACAAGTAAGTAGACAGATTGTTAACGCCACCACGCGACTGATCTCAAAACCTCTGGGTACAAGAAAATGCCAGTTGAGCATTTTCTTGTACTCCTATCATTTAAATGAACTTTTACATTGTTTTATGATATTTAATAACCCCACGAAATTATTGTTTCTCAACGATGCTTTGTTGTAGGTCATGAATATATTCACCGGCTGCGGCGAAAAATCGCACTCCAGTATTTTAAAGTTATAAATATCTGAAAACTTCCGCGCAAACCACTCAGGAATAAAGCTCACTGAATCCGAACGTTCAACGATAGAGGCATTGACATGCAATGAGCTACTCGAAAACGAGAAGGTTCTTTCCCCGAAATAATTCTCAATATCCGATTGCGTTTGTTGTAAGCCGTTTGATTTGATATTCAAAAAGGTGGATTTCTCAGTTTTCATACTTTCGTGCGTAAGCTTATCTTTCAGTCGCGGATGATCCTTACGACAAATGGCGACCGCTTTTTCGACCGTGTACGGCTCAGTGATGGTTGAAAATCCATAGTGTGAGGTGGTATCAAAAATGATATCGGCTTTGCGATAGATAAGAATATCTTCAGCATTATCAAAATTCGGGTCCGAGCTAAGATGGACGATCTCACAGTTAATCCCACTTTTTTCGATCATCGAGAAAATCTCGGGCAGGATGCGTAAGGCCGCATACGGCGTGGCATGAATGACGAACCGTGATTTGATGTTTTTATCGGAGAAGTTATTGAGGTTATCCAGCAGGGCATGGAAATGTTCGCTTAGCAGCGCATGCAGGCTCTCGGCCGTCGTTGTCACCACCAGCCCCTTACCTTCGCGGACAAAGAGCGGATCGCCAAAAAACTCCCGGAGTTTAGTTAATGACTGGCTGATTGCTGGCGGCGAAATGTTTAACAGACCCGCAGCTTTAGTGACACTTCTGTGCTGATAAACGGCTTCAAATGTGAGTAAAAGATTTAAATCCAGGCCTTTAATATTATTGAGGCTGGTTATCAATGACTTACTGACCATGTGATATCTCCTGTTTTTTTATTGATTTATCCAGAAAAAATAAGGGTAGCCAAAACCTGTGTTCACATGATTTTTCTCACCCGACAAACTTTTCAAGACATCTACAAGGAAGTGTTGGCATCCCTGACCCTACGTTTACTTAGAGTAATAAGTAACACCGTCCTTACAAGCAAAGTCATCAGCATTAACAACGCCCCTGGAATCAGTTACTTCTGGCAAGGCTGTAATAATATTACACCAAAAGTAAGCGGTATTTGTCCCTGACAGGCTCCATTTTTTTTAAACATTCAATATGCGTTTCGGCTCGCTAATTTTCATCATTAAAACGTTAAGGACGGATGTTGCTTTTGTGATTTCCCACCGAAATCATTAATAATGGAATCGTTCAATATTCCAGAATGTCGTCTCGCCCGGCAAACAACATACAACGTAATGCGCCTTTCACGAGAACCCTAACGTGTTTATCGGCCACCGGCTGAAATTTTTCAGCGATTGTTATCGTGAACAGAGAAAAACGCGCACATAACTGCGTGACTGTGTGCCGTAAATGACAGGCCCAGCCTGCTGGATACCGAGCCAGTAAACCGCCGCCCAGCCCTGTGGCATTTACCCGCCACGATTACCCTGCGCCCTATTTATAAGTGGCCTGAATCTGTCTTAAACCGCGGCGGAATATCTCTTGTTGGCAGAGGTGATAAGCATTTTTAACGCGCGCCTGAATTTTCACCCTTGATCCACTTACAGTTTTTTCCTAGAGCCATGCCGCTTCGCTCGTGCCATTCTTAATCACGCTCATAACATGAATAACGTGAATTGAGGATATTATGAAAAAGACAATTATTGCATTATCTGCACTTCTGCTGGCTTCACCTGTTTTTGCCGCAACCACACACGCAACTGACGACACCGTTGCCGCCGCGAAAGCGAACGCCAATGACGCGAAACAAAAACTGCATGAAGAGCAGAACAAAGGTGAAGAGCTGAAGCTCAAATCCAAACACGCCGCTGAAGGTAAAAGCGAAAGCTTCGGCAGCAAAGTGAGTGAAGACTCCCAGAAAGCCTGGCATAAAACCAAAGAAGGCACCGAGAAGGGCTGGGATGCCACTAAAGAAGGGACGGAGAAAGGCTGGAACAAAACCAAAGAAGGCGCCTCGTCGCTGGAAAAGAAAGTCACTGAATAAGTTTTCTCCCCCGATAAAGGCCGCCCTCGCGGCCTTTTTTATTTCTGATCCCTGCGAATAAATCTCCCGCCCTGCGCGTTTACACCTTGCCCGCCTACTGGAGATCGCCTCATGATTCGCTCTGCCCCCCTGCTCATGGTTATGCTGCTGTGCCCTGCCCTCTACGCAATGCCGGTTACCTATGCCATTAACAGCGAAAAAACGCCCATCACCCTGTCGTGGCATGCCTTTGGCGGCATCCTTTCCTGGGCGAATCTCAATGGCGTGACGGGAAACGTCACTCTGGACCCGACCAATGAATTTGCCGATCGCATTAATGTGACCATTCCCGTCGCCACGCTGGTGGCCTCTAACCGTTTGCTCACCTGGCAGCTCAAGAGCGATATGTTTTTCGATGCCGCACGCTACCCTACGATCAGGTTCAGCAGTACCCGGGTGGTGGCGCTGGGCGATGGCCATTACAGAGTGTTTGGCTCGCTAAAGGTCAAAGATATTCAGCGCCCGGTCATCCTGGAAGCGACTCTGGACGAAAACAAAGCGGCAGAGGCAATCTCCCTTAACGCCACCACCGCCATCTCACGCTCCGCCTATCACATGGATAAATTCGCGATGGTGGTGGATGACCGCATCGCGATAAAAATTGCGATCGACGCCCACGCGTCATAAGAGCCTTAACTGCAGCAGGCGTGCGCTGGCGGTGAGCGCCTTCGACGGGGTGCGACCAATCAGCACATACTGATAGTCACTGTCGTTCCACCAGGCAATATTCATGCTGTGCCGCTGCTCGTTTTTGATATCCGTGACAACGGCCTTCTCAAGGGGCGAAATGCACAGCGCCAGCGGGCCGAAATCCGCGTGCAGCCAGACGATCTGCGCGATAGCGGTGCTGTCGTAGCGCAGCATCCGCACCATCTTCAGCTCGGCGCCCGCAAGTGCCAGCTGCTGCTCATTCACTTTGAGGCCGATATCCTGGGCAGTTCGCTGGATCCCCTGGGCAATCACCGGCGGCGAGTTGTCGACATCCAGCAGGGTTTCAGCGCTGTAAAGCGACATATACTGAGCCTCAAGATCGCGAATCTGCTCGTTCTCACTCATTATCACCGCCATAGGGCGCGCCAGATACCCCAGCCCGGAACCGATCGCCAGGAAACTCAGTGACGCGGCAATCAGCGCACGTCGGCTGACGCCTGCGCGCGCGCCTGCAAGATAGTTATCGAGCCGCTGCTGCATTTGCGCTTTAGGTGCCTCTTTCAGCAACGGGGCAAACGCCTGCTGATAGTCCTGATGGCTGTTTTTCAGCGTCTCCATGCGCTGTGCCAGGGAGGTATCCACACACAGTTGTTCTTCAAAAACACGGGCGTCGGCGCTCTCCATCTCGCCATCCAGCCAGGCGATAATCGCATCGTCGTGATAAGGGGGCGTAAAACGTAACGAGTTCATGAGCGTTTCTCCTTCGCCACCGGACGGACATCCACCGTTTTTGCGAGCCGCGCCCGCGCCGTTGCCAGTCGGCTCATAATGGTGCCGATGGGAACCGACAGCGTATCCGCCGCCTCCTGGTAGGTAAATCCTTCGACATAGACTAAAAACAGCGTGTTGCGCTGGGCTTCCGGGAGGTCATTCACCCGCTGCATGATTTGCTGATAATGCAGACGATCGTCATCCTGCCCGTGGGTATCCGGGGCGATCAGATCTTCGCCTGGGACAAACCCCTGCCCCTGGCGGACGTGGCGCGCGCGCAGTTCAGAGATCCAGATCGAGTGTAAAATCGAGAACAGCCAACGGTCGACCCGTGTGCCCGGCGTATATTGCGCGCTCCTTTCGAGCGCGCGGACGCAGGTCGACTGAACCAGCTCTTCAGCCAGATCCCGGTTGCGCGACAGCACCAGTCCGTAGCGCCAGAGACGCGTCAGATGTGCCGCCAGCTGTTGGCGAACGTCACTGGTTGTGATTTTCTACCCCTCCCGCAGAGATCAGGACTCCGGATGCCCGTCGATTGCCGCCTGTAGATCGCGGTACTCTTCGCAATCCTGGCCGCAGATCCCGGCAATGACTTTTAGCTGCTCTTTCGCCAGATCCGGGCGACCTTTTACCATCCATGCTTCCCCCAGATACTCCCGCGCTTTGGCATAGTTGGGCTGCAGGGCGAGCGATCGCTGGTAATAGCCAATGCCTTCATCCGTGCGCCCCAGTTTGCGGGTCGCATAGCCACGGTAGTTCCACGCCTCGGCCGTGTTGGCGTTTTTTAACGTATCCAGCAGGCTCAATGCCGCCTGATACTCGCCTTTTTTCGCGAGGTGGTACGCATAATTGGTTTTGTCTTCATCGCTGAGGCTGCTGGTTTTCTCCGGGACACACTTCTTGCTCACACTGTCGTAGACCTGCCCTGAGGGGCAGTCCGGCGTTTTGCTTTCAGTATCAGTATTGCCCATGGCAAAGCCCTGCGGGGTCTGTAACAAAAATAACAGCACCGGGATAGCCAGAGGACGGGTAAAGGTACGGACTGAGGATGCGTTCATTTTCTACTCCTGGTGAAGGTGGTCAGGTCAACAAGGAGTAAACGCCCGAGCGCCCGATTCTATTCGCAGAAAATGCAGTTGAAATGACAGCCGAAATCATACTTATGGCCTATGCCATCCGTCATCAGTGAACGGTAGATTCAGATAATAATTAACGCAGGCTTAATTCCTGTCTCTAATAGCACACTCTTCACCGCCCGCCATTTTTATTTTTAATTCGGTCACAAACATAATATATCGTATAAATAATTTCTTAACCCCACCTGAATTAACAATTAAGCCCGCCTTAATTAAATACCCATTTACATTCAAAAATATCAAATATATTCAAATAAATGCTTTGGTATTATATTTAACAAATGACAGGTAAAAAACAGCAAAGCCTTATGCCACAAGGCTCAGCACCCTCGCGCAAGCTGTACAAACCGGCAGAAAACTATTCAATTCAGAAGGGGTTAACTTGTCCATAATTGGCGCTTCATTTGCATATTCCGTTATTTATAGCTATATCATTTTCAGACCATTCAAATAATATCTTTATAAATCACAGGGCTTTATATAACACAAAAAACGCCGAATACAAGTTAACCCAAAGCAAATAAATCGATTCATCTGATGTTGCCACTAATTGCTGGCGGGCATCGGCCGCTCTGAAGATAACAACGGTGAGCACTATTTTAAAAATAGCGACTCCGCCGGGGGCGCTCTGTACCCGCAGAAAGATGATGGCTTCGTCTTGCACGCCATATCAATAAAAATCTGTTGGGAGTCATCAATATGAGCCAAATCTCTGTCATTTCGAAACTTACTGGCGTGGAAACCACCACCGAAGGCACTCAGGTTACTCTGGATCACTCCTCTATTGTGAAGCTCCACGTTGGGCGAGGCGACATTTCACACTACACGCGCAGCGGCGAAGATCTGATCGTAACTCTGAATTCGGGCGAAACCATCACCCTCAAAAACTTCTACGTCGGAGACGCTCAGGGTGCCAGCCAACTGGTGCTGGAAGAGGGCAACGGCGCGCTGTGGTGGATTGAAGATCCCACCGCCGCCACAGAACACTATGAAGCGATTTCATCGATTGATGCGCTAATGGCCTCCTCCGGTGATACGGGCGGCGCGGCGATCTGGCCGTGGGTGCTTGGTGGCGTCGCTGTCGCAGGTGGGATCGCGCTTGCCGCTGGCGGTGGCGGCGGTGGCGGAGGTGGTGGCGGAGACGATGATAACGGCAACGGCAACCCAGGCAATCCGGGGAACCCGTCTGACCCGGATACCACGCCGCCTGACGCGCCGACCAATCTGCAGTTCTCGGCAGACGGCAATATCGTCACCGGAACGGCAGAACCGAACAGCACCATCACCCTGAAAGATGCGAACGGAAATCTGGTCGGCACCGGCAAAACTGGCAGCGACGGTAAATTCACTATTGAACTGGGCACCCCGCTCAACAACGGCGAGCAGATTACCGCCACCGCGACCGACTCCTCCGGCAACGTCAGTAAAGAGGCCCATGCGACCGCCCCGGATCTGGTCACGCCCGACGCACCGGACATTTTAATCGTTAACGACGATGTCGGCAGCGAAACCGGCCCGCTGGATAACGGGCAGCGAACCGATGATGCGCGCCCTACCCTGAGCGGTATCGGCGAAGCCGGAACCACCATCACTGTCTTCGATAACGGCACCAAAATCGGCACCACCAAAGTGGATGCCAACGGCAACTGGAGTTTCACGCCGCCTAACGCGCTGGCTAACGGCAGCCACACCCTGACCACCACCGCGACCGATGCGGCAGGCCACACCAGCCCGCCTTCTGCGGGGATCACCATTGTGGTGGATACGGTCGCGCCAACGGCACCTGTGATCTCCAGCATCACGGATGACGTCAATCCTGTCACCGGGCCGGTGAACAATGGCGGCAGCACCAACGATCAGCGCCCGCAGCTCACGGGCACTGCCGAAGCGAATTCAACGGTCACGATCTACGATAACGGCATTGCGATTGGCACCGTCACCGCTGCCGCAAACGGCAGCTGGAGCTTTACCCCGTCGGTCAATCTGAGTGAAGGCAGCCATGTGCTGACGGTGCGCGCCACAGATGTGGCGGGCAATACCGGCCCCGCCTCACCGGGCTTTACGATTAATGTCGATGTGACTGCACCCGCCGCGCCATCGGCCTTTGTGGTGAACGATGAAGTCGGCTCCATACGCGGCGCGGTTACAGCAGGTCAGACAACCGACGCCAGCCAGCCGAGGCTCACGGGCCGTGGCGATCCGGGCAGTACGATTATTATTTACGATAACGGCGTGGAAGTGGGCAGAGTCACCGTCGGCCCGAACGGGCTGTGGAGCGTAGCGCCTGACGGCCCGCTGGCGGAAGGCCCCCACTCCGTCACCGTGCGTGAAATTGACGCCGCCGGTAACCAGAGCGGATTGTCTCAGCAGATTAACTTTATCGTCGACACGATCGCGCCAGGCCAGCCGACCGTCACCCTCAATCCTGCCGGGAACCAGGTTACCGGCACGGCTGAACCGAACAGCACGATCACCATCAGCAACGGCACTGGTGTTATCGGCACAGGCGTTGCGGATGGCAACGGCAACTACACCATCACCCTGAATACCGTACAAAATAACGGGCAAACCCTCTCGGTCGTCGCCTCCGACGCTGCCGGGAATGCCAGTATCCCGGGCACGGTCACCGCCAGTGACAGCATCGCGCCTAACCCGCCAACAGGGCTGACGGTCTCAGGTGACGGGACCAGCGTTAGCGGAAACGCCGAGCCAAACAGCACCGTCACCATCAAAGACACCGGCGGCGGCGTGATTGGCACCGGCACCACCGATGCTAACGGCCATTTCACCGTGCCGGTCTCCCCGCCGCAAACCAATGGCGAAGTGCTGGATGTGATCGCAAGCGACGCCGCGGGCAATGACAGCCAGCCAGGGCACGCCGACGCGCCGGATACAACCGATCCGCTGGCGCCAACGAATCTGGTGGTTTCTGACGATGGCACGACCGTCACCGGCCAGGCCGAACCGGGCAGTACGGTGAGCATTAAAGGGCCGGATGGCGTGGAAATCGGCAGCGGCAAAACGGGCGATAACGGCGATTTTTCCGTTATCCTTTCGCCGCCGCAAGTTAACGGCGAAAAGCTGACGGCTGACGCCACGGACCTTGCCAACAACACCGGCCCCACGGCTCCGGTAACGGCACCGGATACCACCCCGGCGCAAACGCCGGAGATCACCTCGGTCTACGATGACGCCGTTAATGTGGTAGGTGATGTCGCCAACGGCGGCCTGACTAACGACCCGACGCCGACCATTCGCGGTACCGGCGAGCCGGGCACCACGCTCTATCTGTTCAGCGGTTCCGATCAAATCGGCACCCTCGTCATTCCCCAAAGCGGTAACTGGGAATTTACGCCATCGGTACACCTGCGCGAGGGCGGTCACGTCCTGACTGCCACCGCGATCGACGACGCCGGAAATGCCAGCGGCACGTCGAACAGCTGGAGCATTACGGTTGATAGCGTGATCCCTGCCGCACCGGTGATCACCTCCGTCGTTGACGATGTCCCGGGCAGAACCGGCCCGCTGGATACGGGTGAAATCACAAACGACTCTCGTCCGACACTCAACGGTACGGGCGAACCGGGCGCCACCATCAGCATCCGTCTGGACGGCGTGCAGATCGGCACCGCGCTGGTCAGCAGCGGCGGGGCATGGACCTTTACCCCGACGCTGGCGCTCCCACAGGGCGGGCCGCATACGCTCACCGCCGTCGCGATCGATCAGGCCGGGAACGTCGGCACGGTTTCAAACGGTTTCCAGATCATCGTAGACACCACGCCACCACCGGCGCCGTCGATCGGCACGGTCACGGATAATTCCGGCGCTGTCACCGGCCCGGTCACCAGCGGCACACCGACGGACGAAACCCTTCCTGCAATGACGGGGACCGCCCCGCCGGATACGATTATTACCGTTTACGACGGCACAACTCTGCTCGGCACTGCCACGCTTGACGGTAACGGTGGCTGGAGCTTTACCCCCACCACTCCGCTCACCAACGGCACTCACTCCCTGACGGTGGTCGCGACCGACTCCGCAGGCAACGCCACCGCCTCACCGCCGTTTAGTTTGGTGGTGGATACCGTGGCCCCTGCTACGCCTGATTCTCCGGACGTCACCGTGAACCCGGACGGCCTGCCGACCGGCACACCGCTCAATCCGGGCGAAGCCACCCGCGACACCACGCCGACCTTAAGCGGCACCGGTACGCCGGGCGATACGGTCACGATCTACATTGATGGCGTCAAACAGCCCGATGTGGTCACCGTTCAGCAGGACGGAACATGGAGCTGGACGCCGACTCAGGCGCTGCCAAACGGCTCTTACGATGTCGCCCTGACGGTCACCAATCAAGACGGCGCGGGCAACGAAAGCGCGCCATCCCAGCCGGTCACCATCGTGATTGATACAGACCCGCCTGCCACGCCAACCGCACCGGTCGTCACCGATAACGTCAGCCAAATCACCGGGCCGGTCGATAACGGCGACAGCACCAACGATTCGCGTCCGGTGCTGAGCGGCACCGGTGTGGCGAACGATGTGATTATTATTTACGACAGCGTCGGCGGTGCGCCGAAGCAGGAGGTCGGGCGCGTCACCGTTGGCGCGGACGGCAGCTGGAGCTGGCGGCCAGACACCCCACTGACACAAACCACCCATGCCTTCACCACCACCGCCACGGACGAAGCGGGGAATATCTCGGGCGTCTCCCCGGTGGTGACCATTACCGTGGATACCACGCCTCCGTTGACGCCGGCGATCACCGCTGGCACCGTCGCGAGCGGCGGTTCGACGTCAGACACCACGCCGACCATCAGCGGAACGGGCACCAGCGGCGACACGGTAATTATCTATAACAACGGGGTCGAAGTTGACCGCGTCACTGTCACCAACGGCACCTGGACCTGGACCAGCCCAACCGTCGCTGACGGCGCGCTGAAGCTGACCGTCTCCTCCGTCGATGCGGCGGGTAACGTCAGCGGCACCAGCCCGGTGTACACCATCACGGTGGATACGGTCGCCCCGACGACGCCGCAGATTGATACGATCTCCAGCAGCACGCTGGCGAACGGCGTGCTGTACACCAATGACAACACCCCAACCATCAGCGGGAAAACAGAGGTCGGGAGCACCATCACCGTCTCTGTTGACGGGGGTGCGCCGCTACAGGCCACCGTGGACGCTAGCGGCAACTGGACGCTGACGCTGCCAGACGGCTCGGCGCTGAGCGATGCGCCTCATACCATTATCGTCACTGCCACTGACGCCGCCGGGAACGCCACCCCGAGCGCGCCGGTTACCGTAACCGTTGATACGGATGCGCCAGACGCACCGGTCGTCAGCAGTCTCGCAATCGAAGGGACACCGTTGACCGGGACCGCAGAAGCCGGTTCCACGGTGATCGTGAAAGGGGAAAATGGCGTTGAACTGGGCCGTGGTGTGGCCGATGCGGGCGGCAATTACTCCATCGCCCTTTCACCGGCGCAGACCAACGAAACCACCCTCACCGTCACGGCCAGCGATGCGGCAGGCAACGTCAGCGGTCCAACGGATTATCAAGTTACAGACACGCCGGAGCTGCCAGCCGTCCCGACCATCACTTCGATCATTGATGACAACGGCACGAATGGCACCGTCGGAGTGAAAGGCGCAAGTTCCAACGACACCACGCCAGTCCTGAGCGGGACCGCCCCACCGAACAGCATTGTGACCATCTACCTTGACGGGGGTCTGGTGCCATACGCCGTTGTCACCGCCAGCCCAACCGGCGAGTGGACGGCCAGCTCGCTGATCCCGCTCGGTGAGGGGCCACACAGCTTTACCGCCACTACCACCGAGGGCGGTTTGACGAGCGGTCTCTCCCCGGCGGCTACCGTCACCATCGATCTCACCGCGCCTGGTACACCGGTGCTCGGCGCAGTCACCGATGATGTCGGTCCCGGTACCGGGCCGCTGACCAGCGGTCAAACCACCAACGACAGTCGCCCAACCCTGAGCGGCACCGCAACGGCGGGCGATACCATTACCATCTACAACAACGGTACCGCCATTGGCACCGTGGTTGTCGGCTCGACGGGCACCTGGAGCTTCACGCCAGGCGGTGCGCTGGGAGAAGGCAACCACGCCCTGACCATTTCCGCCACCGATCCGGCGGGGAATGAAAGTGCACAATCACCGGCATTCAACATTGTGGTCGATACGGTCTCCACCACGCCGGTCATTGTCGGGGCGGACGATAACGTCGGCACCGTGACCGGGAATGTCCAAACCGGTGGCACCACCAACGACACCACGCCGACCCTTTCGGGCACGGCAGAAGCCAACAGCAGCGTGGCGATTTTCGAAGGTAGCAACCAGATTGGCACCGCCACCGCTAACAATCTGGGGAACTGGACCTTCACCCCCACCACGCCGCTCACCGAAGGTTCACATACCTTTACGGTGGTTGCGACCGATCCACAAGGGAACGTCAGCACCAGTTCCAATAGCTATAACGTGATTGTCGATCTGACCCCACCTGCGGTGCCGGTGCTCAGCGCCGTCGCCGATGATATTCAGGGCGGCGTGGTCGGGAACCTGACCGCAGGACAGATCACTAACGACGCCACGCCAACCTTCACCGGCACGGGCGTCACGGGCAGCACCGTTCATATTCTGAATAACGGCGTAGAAATTGGCACCGCGGAGGTCATTAACGGTTCGTGGACCTTTATGCCGCCAAACGGGCTGACGGATGGCCTGTACAACATCAGGGTCAATGCCACCGATGCAGCGGGTAACGTCTCCGCTAACTCACCGGTCTTCTCCTTCACCGTCGACACCACGCCGCCAGACGCGCCGGTGCTTACCACGGTTCAGGATGACGTCGGTCCGGTCACCGGCACGATTCCTGAAAACGGCACCACCAATGACAACCGTCCAACCTTCAACGGTACCGGTGAAGTCGGGGCGACCGTCACCCTGCTCAACGATGGACAACCCTTCGGCACCGCAGTGGTGAACGCCCAGGGGAACTGGACCTTCACGCCAACCGCACCGATGGCTGACGGGCCACACACCATCACCCTCAGCACCACCGACGCGGCGGGCAATACCAGCACCACCTCCACCACCTTCGATCTGACGGTGGATACCCAGCCGCCAGCGGCACCGACCATTATTAACGCCACCGATGACGTCGGCAGCGTGCTGAACCCGGTTCTGTCCGGACAGACCACCGACGACACCCGGCCTCAGCTGAACGGCTCGGCGGCGAACAACGCCACGATCATCATCTATGAAAACGGCGTGCAGGTCGGCACCGTGCAGGCTAACGGCTCGGGCGAATGGAGCTTCACCCCGCCGAACCCGCTAAGCAACGGCAGCCACACCTGGACCGCCACCGCGACCGACGCGGCAGGCAACGTCAGCGTGGCCTCGCCGGGCTTCACGGTGATCGTCGATACGGTTGCACCGCTGGCACCGGTTATCACTCAGGCGCTTGACGATGCAGGAACCGTCACTGGCCCGCTTGGCAGCGGCCAGACCACCGACGACACACTCCCGCGCCTGATCGGGACCAGCGAGCCGAACGCCAGCATCAATATCCTCGAAAATGGCCTGGTGATCGCCACCACCACGGCGGACGCCAGCGGGAACTGGGCGGTGACGCTCACCACCGCACTTGGGGCGGGACCGCATGCCTTTATCGCCCAGGCGACCGACGCGGCGGGCAACAACAGCGATCCGTCGGCAACCTTTACCCTGAATGTCGACCTCACGCCGCCGGCCGTTCCGGTACTGGTTTCCGTGGTGGATGACGTCGGAACCGTCACCAACCTGACCAGCGGCCAGCTCACCAACGATGCACAGCCGACGCTCACCGGGACAGCCGAAGCGGGATCGACGGTGAAAATCTTTGATAACGGCGTGCTGATTGGTACCGTGACGGCCACCGGAGGTGCGTGGTCCTTTACGCCGTCACCGGCGCTGGGCGACGGGCTGCATCCGCTGACCATCACCGCCACCGACGCCGCAGGTAACGCCAGTGGCCCGACAACGGCCTTTGTGGTTAACGTCGATGCCACTGCGCCAACGGCGCCGGTGATCGCCTCGGTCGTGGACGATGTCGGTACTGTCACCGGGCCGGTGATTAACGGTAACCCGACCAACGACACCCAGCCGACGCTGAGCGGGACCAGTGAGCCTAACGCGGTGGTGCGGATTTATGACGGCACGACGCTGGTCGGCACCGTCACCGCTGACACCAACGGCAACTGGACTCTGCCACAGACCACCACCACGCTGACCAACGGGCAGCACAACTTTACCGCGACCGCCACCGACGCGGCAGGCAATACCAGCGCTCCATCGTCCATCACCTCGATTGTGGTGGATACGGTTGCTCCGGGGCTGCCGGGCACGCTGGCCGTGATCGGTAACGGCACCCACGTCACCGGTCTGGCGGAAGCAGGCAGCACTGTCACCATTACCAGCAGCACCGGAACAGTGCTCGGCACGGCGACGGCGGACGGCAGCGGGGCTTTCAACGTCACCATTTCACCGGCGCAAACCAACGGCGAAACGCTGCTGGCCTTTGCCACGGATAAAGCCGGGAACGCAGGCAATACCCAGAGCGTCACCGCGCCATTCACCAACCTGCCGAATGCGCCGCTGATCACCACCGTGAACGACAACGTGGGGACCATTACCGGCAATCTGACCAACGGTAAAGCCACGGATGACACGACGCCAACCCTGAGCGGGACGGCGCAGCCGAACTCCACCATCACGCTGTATAACAACGGCGTGGCGATGGGCACCACGACCACGGATATCAACGGTAACTGGACCTTCACTACGCCTGCACTGAGCGAAGGTTCTCACGCGTTTACCGCCACGGCGACCAACGTCATCGGCGGCACCGGGCCGGTCTCCATTCCGACCACCGTTATCGTTGATACCGTCGCACCGAATGCGCCGAACGGAACCTTTAACGCCGACGGCAGCGTGCTGACGGGCAGCGCAGAAGCGGGCAGCACCGTGACGATTCGCCTGGCGGATGGCACCCTGGTGACCACCACGGCGAACGCCGGAGGCACCTACAGCTACACCTTCCTCAATAAACAGACGGAAGGCCAGACCCTGCAAATCACCGCCACCGACGCGGCAGGCAACACCTCGACACCAGGCTCTGCGCTGGCGCCGGTTGTGCCGCTGTCGGCAAGTTCCAACGTTGAGGAGCTGGCGCTCACCTCCGACGCCACGGTGACCAACGCCCAGTACAGTGATTACGGATTCCTGCTGGTCGGGGCGCTCGGTAACGTGCTCACCCTACTCGGCAACGATACGGCGCAGGTCGGCTTTACCGTGGGTGCGGGCGGGAATGCGGATATCTCGATTAACGCCGATGCCACAGGCGTGGTGCTGTCGCTGCTCAACACCCTGGAAGTGGTAGTGCAGCGCTGGGATGCGGTCAACGGCACCTGGACCACGGTGGTGGATACCGGTCTGCCGCAGTTCGCCAACCTGCTGACACTGGGTGCCAACGGCGTCACCCTTAACATGACCGGGCTGACTGAGGGCCAGTACCGCGTACTCAGCTACAACACCAACCTGCTGGCGACCGGGTCGTACACCAGTCTTGACGTGGATGTCACCGAAACCAGCGCCGGTACGGTAACGGGGGTGACCACCCAGTCCGGTAACGTCATTCTGGACAATGACCCAACCACCGGCAGCGACAACGCCCCGGCAGGCACTCGCATCACCGCCGTCACCGATTCCCAAGGCCACACGGTGAACGTGACGGCGGATGGTACGGTGATCCAGGGCCAGTACGGTACGCTGACGATTAACCTCAACGGGAGCTACACCTACACCCTGACCAACACCAGCGCCGCGATTCTGGGCCGGACCGAGAGCTTCACCTACACCATCGGGCATAACGGTTCCACCGCCTCGGCGCAGCTGGTGATCTCCCTCGGGGCCAACACCGTCACCAACAGCGTCACGGCAGTCGATGACTCTGCGAGTTTCACCTTCGACACCAGCGTTCACGCCATCAACAACGGCACGTCGTCCCAGGGCGGCTTCACCGTAGTGGGCGTCAATCTGGGCAACACGCTGAGCCTCAATCTGCTCGATGATTTGAGCAATCCGATCATCTATAACGTGGCGGAAGGCACCACCCGCACCATGACCATCCAGGCCTCCGTCGGCGGCGTGGCGCTGGCTTCGGTGTTCGATCTTTACGTCTATAAATTCAACGACGCGACGCAAACCTTCGAGCAGATGCGCGTTCAGCCAGGCTGGCTGCGCGCGCCGCTGCTCGGCGGTACGTCGGGCACCCTGACGCTCAACCTGCCGGCCGGGGAGTATCTGTTCCTGCTGAACACCGCAGCCGGTATCACGGCGCTGACGGCCTACACCCTTAACGTGCTGGAAGACCATGTCTACACCGTCTCGAGCGTCGGCGGCAGTACCACCGGCGACGTGCTGGCGGATGATATTATTCCGGCGGGCACCCACGTCACGGCGGTGAACGGCGTGGCGGTCAACGGTACGGGCGTCACCACCATTCAGGGGGAATATGGCACCCTGACCATCAATGCGGACGGTAAATACACCTATACCCTGAACAGCGGCGTTGGGGCCGATCACATCAAGACGCCGGACACCTTCGTCTACACGGTGACCGCGCCAAACGGCGATAAAGACACGGCGTCCCTCAACATCACTCCAACTCCACGGGCGATGGATGCGGTCAACGATGTGAGTGCGGTGATGGATGTGACGTCGGTGCACCATACGACGGCCTACTCGGACACCACCGTCGGCAACGCCACCTGGACGGCGGCTCTGCTGGCGGCAACCCAGGGCAGCGGCAGCGGTACCTTCGTGGTCGACGCTAACACCGCCCTGCATAACGTGGTGCTGCACTTTAACGTCGCCTCGCTGCTCTCGCTCGGCGGCCTGACGGTGGACTGGGTGCTGTCGAACGGTGCCACCACCGTGCGCAGCGGTTCGTTCAACGGCGGATTACTGCTGGGCGGCACGGCAACCATCAACCTGAACGGGCTGGATCTGGAGGCAGGCACTTACACCCTCTCCTACACCGGGAAGATGGGCGCGCTGGCGGTGGGGCAAATCACCATCACCCCGGACGTGGTGGGGACCACCTACTCGCTGAACCAGTTCGATTCCACTAGCGGACACACCGTTAACGGCAACATCTTTGACGGCACCGATTCGCAGGGGGCAATGGATCAGCTGCACTCGGTGGATACCCGTCTGAGCATCACCGGCTACAACGGCGTGACCACCACTCTCGACCCGTACACCACCAGCGCCGCGAATGTGACCATTCAGGGGCACTACGGCACGCTCTCCATCGGCGCTGACGGTCATTACACCTACACGCTCAACACCGGCGTGTCGCTCTCCAGCATCACCTCGAAGGAGGTCTTCAACTACACCCTGACGGACACGGCAGGGAAAACGGACAGCGCGTCGCTGACCATCAACATGGCGCCGCAGTTCATCAGCTCTGAGCATAACGACGTGATCAATGGGACAGCTTACGGCGATACCCTGATTTATCAGGTGCTGAACAACACCGTGGGTAACGCCACGGCGGGCAACAGCACCGGGGATCACTGGACCAACTTCTCCATCAGCCAGGGGGACAAAATTGATATCGGCGATTTGCTGGTGGGCTGGAACGGACAGGCATCCACGCTTGGGAACTACGTGCATGTCATCACCAGCGGTAACAACACTGTGATCTCCATCGATCGTGACGGTACGGGGAGCACCTACACTAATACGACGCTGGTCACTCTGGACAACGTACAGAGTAGCTACGACGAACTGGTTAATCAGCACCACAACATCATTACCTGATAGCACAACACAACTGACCCGGGCGTTCAGCGCCCGGGCATCAAGAATAAAAATACAAATTTATTAGGGACATGACATGGGAAAGAAGATGCCTTACTGGTGGCTCTCGTGCTGCCTGATATCTGTGCCCGTTCTCGCGGCTAACCCTGCCGGCGTAATCAACACCGGCCTGCTGAGTGAAGAACAGGAGTTGCCGTCCCTGAATGGCCGCGTTGCGCCCGTCGCCAACAAAGCCGCTCCGGGTACGCTGCTGCTGGGCGATGCCGTTAACCGCGCCGTCAGCTGGCATCCGACCATCAGCGAAGCGGTCGGTAAACTCTACGAACAATCAGAACAGGTCGACGTCGCCAAATCGAAATACTATCCGCAGGTCAACGCGGGAATGGACGGCGGCTATACCCATGACGGCAGTGACAACGGCTTTACCCCGTCGCTGGTGCTCTCTGTTTCACAAATGCTTTACGACTTTGGCAAAGTGGCAAGCCAGGTGCGAGCCGAAAGCGCGGGCGTGGCGCAGCAGCAGGCCAACGTGCTTGTGAGCATTGATACCATCGCCCACGATACCGCCCTGGCAATGGTGCAGGTGCAGACCTGGCAGCAAATGGTGGAGACCGCCAAAGAGCAGTTGGATGCGCTGTCGTCCATCGGCTCGCTGGCGCGTCAGCGCAACGACGAAGGGGCAAGCTCCCTTTCGGACGTGGTGCAGACCGATGCCCGTATCGAAGGCGCGCGGGCGCAGCTCATGCAGTATCAGGCCAGCCTCGACAGCTCCCGCGCCACGCTGATGAGCTTTCTCGGCTGGAACAGCCTGAACACCATCAGCAACGATTTCCCGGCAAAACTGGCCCGCAGCTGCGACGTCGCCGAGCCGGACGACCGTCTGGTGCCCGCCGTGCTCTCCGCGTGGGCGCAGGCCAACGTCGCGCAGGCCAATCTCGACTATGCTAACGCGCAAATGACGCCGACCGTCTCGCTGGAGCCGGAAGTGCGCCACTACCTCAACGACCGCTATGCGGGCAACGATTCGCTGGATCGCACCCAGTATTCCGCGTGGGTCAAAGTGCAGATGCCGCTCTATCAGGGCGGTGGTCTTACCGCCCGCCGCAACGCCGCCGGACATGCCGTCGAAGCCGCGCAGTCGACCATTCAACGCACCCGCCTTGACGTACGCCAGAAGCTGCTTGAATCGCGCAGCCAGGTGATGAGCCTGCTGAGCACCCTGCAAATCCAGGCCCGGCAGGAGGCGCTCAGCGTCCGCACCCGCGAACTCTATCAACAGCAATATCTCGATCTCGGCTCAAGGCCGCTGCTCGACGTGCTCAACGCCGAGCAGGAGGTGTATCAGGCACGTTTTACCCAGCAGCAAACCGCCGGACAGCTCCACCAGCTGGAGCTGAGCTGCCTGTACAACACGGGCCTTTTGCGTCATTCGTTCGATCTTGAGAACCGCACCATTCAGACTGTGGAGATCCAGCCATGAAGCAAACCGATAATCCGCAGGACGAAAGTATTCCCGAAGAGACGCTGGAGCACTGGGCGCAGGCGTTTGGCTACGTCGCCAGCCGCTATCGCGTGGCCTGCTCCCCAGGCGCACTGGTCGCCGGGGCGCCATGGCTGAAGGGCAAACCCATGGTACCGGCGCTGACTCAACTGGCGCGCGAGGCAGGACTTTCCTTTCAGCTGCTGACCGCCACGGAGCAGTCCATCAATAGCTGGAAACTGCCGGTGGTGGTGGAGCTTAACGAGGGCAAAATCGGCGTCATTGAACATTTCGACGGCGACGACACCCTTGATATCAACTTCATCGACACCACACCGCACAACAACCGCGTGTCGATGACCGCTCTGCTGCCCGCCATTCGCCACGTGGTCGCCCTGCGCCCGCTGGCGGCGCTAAAAGACAGCCGCGTGGACGCCTATATTTCCAAATACCGCCCCGACTGGCTCTACCGGCTGGTGATGCGCGACATGCGTCCCTACACCTGGGTGATGCTGGCGGCGCTGTTCATCAACGTCCTCTCCCTCTCCGGGATCGTGTTCTCAATGCAGGTTTACGACCGGGTGATCCCCGCCCAGTCCTATCCGACGCTTTACGTGCTGACCATCGGCGTGCTGATCGCCACGCTGTTTGGCTTTGTGCTGCGTGTCGCGCGCGGTCATATCATGGATCTGCTGGGAAAACGCGCCGATCTGCGGGTGTCGGATCGGGTGTTTGGCCACGCCCTGCGCCTGCGTAACAGCGCGATCCCGCGCTCAACCGGGAGCTTTATTTCGCAGCTGCGCGAGCTGGAGCAGATCCGCGAGATGGTCACCTCCTCCACCATTTCCACCATCGTCGATCTGCCGTTTTTCTTCCTGTTCGTGGTGGTGCTGGCGATCATCGCGCCGCAATTAGCCTGGATCGCCCCCGTCGCTGCCGTGCTGATGGTGCTGCCCGGCCTGCTGCTGCAGAAAAAACTCGCGGCGCTGGCGAAGCAGTCGGCCCATGAATCGACCCTGCGCAACGCGGTGCTGGTCGAGAGCGTACAGGGGCTGGAGGACATCAAGCTGATGCAGGCGGAAAACCGCTTTTTGCAGCAGTGGAACAGCTATATCCAGATCACCGCCGAGTCCGGCCTGCGCACCCGTGAACTGACGCAAAACCTGATCAGCTGGGGGATGACCATTCAAAGCCTGGTGTATGCCGGGGTGATCGTGGTCGGTGCGCCGATGGTGATCGACGGTACCTTAACCACCGGTTCGGTGGTGGCGGCCTCAATGCTGGCGTCGCGGATGATCGCCCCGATGGCGACCCTGTGCGGCGTGCTGGCGCGCTGGCAGCAGGTGAAAGCCGCCAAAGAGGGGCTGGACAGCATCATGCAGTTGCCGACGGAAAACCAGCGCGAAGAGACGCCGATCCGCCAGGACGTGCTGCGCGGGCACTACCTGTTCGATCAGGCGCAGTTTCGCTATCACCCGGAAGATCCGCGTATGGCCCTGCGCATTAACCGGCTGGAGATCAAACCCGGCGAGAAAGTGGCGATCCTCGGGCGTAACGGCGCAGGGAAATCCACCCTGTTACAGGCGCTGTCGGGCGGAATGGATCTGGCAGGCGGCGAGCTGCGGCTCGACAACCTCAGCCTGCCGCATCTGGACGTCGCGGACCTGCGGCGCAACGTCGGCTTTATGACCCAGAACGCGCGGCTGTTCTACGGCACCCTGCGGGAGAACATCACGCTTGGGATGCCGCGCGCCACGGATGAAGAGATCTTCGCCGTGCTGGAGATGTGCGGTGCGGCGAGCTTTGTGCAAAAGCTGCCGAAAGGACTCGACTATCCGATCATGGAGAACGGCGTGGGGCTGTCCGGCGGGCAGCGTCAGTCGATTTTGCTGGCACGCATGTTCCTGCGCGATCCCAATATCGTGCTGCTCGATGAACCGACCGCCTCGCTGGATGAGCACACGGAGCGCGAGTTTCTTCAGCATCTCGGCGCGTGGCTCGGCAACCGGACGCTGATCGTCGCCACCCACCGCGTGCCGGTGCTGGAGCTGGTGGAGCGCGTGGTGGTGTTGAAAGAGGGCATGCTGGTGATGGACGCGCCAAAAGCGCAGGCCCTGAGCAACAGCCGTATGCAGCAACAGGCAAACGGACGGGAGTGGAAAAATGAAAATCAGTCAGCGTGATGTCGCGGCGATGGACGATCTCGATAACGCTCTCGATTCCGAAAGCGGTTATTCCGGCGCGCGGCGCATCGTGATCCTCTCCCTGCTGCTGTTTATTATCGTCGGCGTGTGGGCGTGGTTTGGCATTCTCGACGAGGTTTCAACCGGGACGGGGAAAGTGATCCCCAGCTCGCGCGAGCAGGTGTTGCAGTCACTCGACGGCGGGATCCTGACCGAACTGAACGTGCGTGAAGGCAACGTGGTGCAGGCGGGCCAGGTGCTGGCGCGACTCGATCCCACACGTTCAGAATCTAACGTCGGTGAAAGCGCGGCGCGCTATCGTGCATCGCTGGCTTCCAGCGTACGCCTCACCGCCGAAGTGAACGATCTGCCGCTGGTCTTTCCCCCTTCCCTGAAACAGTGGCCCGAGCTGATCGCCGCCGAAACCCGGCTCTACACCTCGCGCCGCACGCAGCTTGAGGACACTCAGCGCGAGCTGAAAGCTGCCCTGAGCCTCGCGAATAAAGAGCTGGCTATCACCCAGCGGCTGATCAAAACCGGAGCGGCCAGCCACGTGGAGGAGTTACGCCTGCAGCGGCAAAAAAGCGATCTGGAACTGAAGCTGACGGACGTGCGTTCGCAATACTACGTGCAGGCCCGCGAGGCGCTGTCGAAAGCCAATGCGGAAGTCGATATGGTCTCGGCGGTGCTGAAAGGCCGCGAGGATTCCGTGACGCGCCTGACCGTGCGATCGCCGGTGCGTGGGATCGTGAAAAACATCAAGGTGACGACCATCGGCGGGGTTATCCCCCCGAACGGCGAGCTGATGGAGATTGTGCCGGTCGACGATCATCTGCTGATCGAAACCCGCCTGTCACCGCGCGATATCGCCTTTATCCACCCGGAGCAAAAAGCGCTGGTTAAAATCACCGCCTACGATTACGCCATCTACGGCGGGCTGCACGGCGTGGTCGAAACCATTTCGCCGGACACCATTCAGGACGAAGCCAAACCCGAAGTGTTCTATTACCGGGTGTTTATCCGCACCAGCCAGGATTATCTGGTCAATAAAGCGGGCCGCAAATTCTCGATTGTGCCAGGGATGATTGCCACGGTAGATATCAAAACCGGAGAGAAATCGGTGATGGATTATATGATTAAGCCGTTTAACCGGGCGAAAGAGGCGCTGCGGGAGCGGTAATGGGGATGCGTCGCCAGTAAAAAAGCCCGGTAGTGCTGATGCTTACCGGGCCTACAAGCTGTCAGGTCGGGTAAGTATCGCACCACCCGATCTTTTTTTTCGACTTTTGCACCGGTGCAGCCTGCCATCCCGTATTTTCTGAATCCGCTTCGCAGTATGACATTTCTCCCTCTTTCTCCCCTTTCCAGCGCCTCTCTACCAGGCGTATGTTTCTCTGGCCTCGCAGGCATAAGGCAACACGGGTCTAATTCCAATAAATTAGAAAACAGCAGGATCGCACTTGTGCACAGTGCGGCTGTGCAATAACATCACCACAGCTTCACAGGGATCGGAGCTAACATGCATTATGTTGAAGAACATTAAAAACTTTCGCGATCAGCAGTTGGCGGGGAAAGCCGAAGATATCTACCTCGCCCCGCATAAATATAAGCCTTGTAAATAGTGAGGTAACACTCCATGACTCTCCCGCAGGCAACCCGCAAACCCACCACGCCGGGCGATGTGTTGCAGTACGAATACCTTGAACCGCTAGATCTTAAAATCGCAGATTTGGCCGACATGCTTAACGTGCACCGTAATACCATCAGTGCGCTGGTCAATAACAACCGCAAGCTGACCGCCGACATGGCGCTACGCCTCGCCAGAGTGTTTGATACCTCCATCGAGTTCTGGCTCAACTTGCAGCAAAATGTGGATATCTGGGAGGTGCAGAACAATACGCGCACTCAGGAAGAACTGAGCCGAATCAAAACAGTTGCGGAGGTTCTGGCAAAACGAAAATCTCACCAGCAGGACATCGCCTGAACTCTGCTACAGTAGCGCCAACATAAAAAATTCAGGGAGTGAACATGCGCCAGAGAACGATTGTTTGTCCGATTATCCAGAACGACGGGGCCTATCTGCTGTGCAAAATGGCGGAGGATCGCGGTGTGTTTCCCGGCCAGTGGGCGCTGTCGGGCGGCGGTATGGAACCGGGTGAAACCATGGAGCAGGCGCTGCGGCGTGAAATTCGCGAAGAGCTGGGCGATGCGCTTGAGATCACCGCCGTCAAACCTTGGGCGTTTCGCGATGATATCCGGGTGAAAACCTATGCCGACGGCAGCACCGAAGAGATCTATATGATTTACCTTATCTTCGACTGCGTCAGCGCCAACCGCGATGTGACCTTTAACGAAGAGTTTCAGCAGATCGCGTGGGTGCAGCCGGAGGGCTTAAAAACGCTGGATCTCAACGAAGCCACCCGTTTTACGTTTGCGCAGAAGGGGTTGTTGTAGCCCCCCACTGTCCCGGCGTTTTGCCGGTGTAGGTGCGAAAGACCTCAATGAATGCGCTGACGCTGTTGTAGCCGCACGACAGCGCAATCCATCCCACGGGTTTTCCCTCCTCCAGCCACTCCATCGCCCTGATCACACGGGCCAGCTGCCGCCAGTTCACAAAATTCATGCCCGTTGCGGCGCTGAACTGCCGGTGAAACGTGCGCACGCTCATCCCGGACTGGCGTGCATACTCTTCCACCGGGAGCACATCGTCCACGGCGTTCAGCAGCGTGCGCGCGATTTTCAGTAAACGCGGGTGAGCGGGCATCGGCAGCCGAAAGCGATCCTGCCGGGACAGAGCCAGCTCGCGGGTGAGCATGGAGATCATCTGCGGATCTGCCCCCTCGCCCGCCTGGCACAGCCGCAGGAACAGCGCCTCGCACAGCCTTTCCGGTTCGAAAACTGCCGGTTGCTCGGGCAGGGCTGAACAACAGGCTGAATCCAGATACAGAGACTGGCCCTCAATGGCGCTTTCCGACAGCGCGGCATGACGCAACCCCGGCGAGATCCAGCCGATATGCTCTCGCGGCACCACCCAGCGCCCTTTTTCGGTCTCGATAATCAGCAGGCCCGACGTAATACGGCAGAGCTGGCCGGTGGCGTGAGCATGCCAGTCGGTTCGATAGCCCGATGGATGGCGAAGAGGTTCAGCGGTCATCAACATAGTTTGGCCGAAAATCGTTATTGATTGCCTGATTACAGAAACTACGCCAGATTCTGTCAAGGATAATGTGCTCTCACCCTCTTTAAAGGAGCACAACAATGTCCCTCATCACTGACCTGCAGGCCGCCTCTGACGAACCGTCCTGGCGCGCCCTCACCCAACGGCTGTTAACCGATCTTTTCGCGGGAACGCTGGCTCCGGCAGCGATTTTCTCGAATGACTACCAGCAGCATACGGACGGTAACGCGCTCAATTTCGCTGAATTTGTACGGCACTTAGATCACGTCCGCACGCAAACCAAGGGGATCACCTTCAGGGTAGAGCAGGCATGCTGCACGCCGCATCTGCTGGCAGACCGCCATATCGTCACCGTAAGCAAAACGGACGGAGAAACGTCAGAAATTGAGGTGTACCTGTTTGCCCGCCTGCGCGAGGGGAAAATCTGGCGGATAGATGAAGTGACCCGAGTGATAAAGGGCGACCACGCCGACAAATCCCTTGCCAGCGCGACGGCGTAATTAACTCACTTGCTGCTGTGAAGTGAAGCGATACACGCGCACATAGCGGGTAAATTTTCCGACAAACACGCCCACAAAAACGCCCCCGGAGATGATCGCAAATGCGCTCATTCCGGGCTGCTGCAGCGTGGCGGGGGAGACGGCAGTTATCACCCCGAGCACGTATTTCACGCCAAACGCCAGCATCATCAGCGGCAGCGCCGAGTAGTCGGCCTGCCGGTACAGACTGCGCGGGAGTTCCGCGCGTGTTACCGCCGTCTGTTTGATGAGTAAATAGCCCAGCGCGGCGCCTGCCAGCAATCCGGCGATCCACAGGGCGCTGCTGGCGACGGTGAGTTTGCGGAACACCACCAGATCGTAGATATCCCAGAAAAGAAAAATGGCGGGGATAATCGCGAGCTTTTCCAGCGTCACGATGGCGGGTTTGCGTGCTTTGATGCCGCGAGTGATGAGAAAGACAAACAGCACCCACACCCAGACGGGCGTATGGGTAACCACACCGGTGAGGAATTCAGTCATGGGTTTTACCGTCAGTGATATTTCGCACCGGGTAATTATTACGCATGACAGCGGCTACGCCATCATGCGTAAGGCTGTTCAGAGCGAAATTTTCAGGCGGCGAACCGCCTCTTTCAGCTGCTCATCCGTGGCCGTGACAAACGACATGCGCAGCGTCGCGCGGTCGGGTTCACTGCAATAGAAGAACTCACCGGGCACGAACACCACGCCATTCGCCAGCGTCTTCGCCAGCCATTCGGTGGTATTAAGACCGGTGTTGAATTTCGCCCACAGGAACATCCCGCCCTTCGGTTTATGGAAGGTCAGCACATCACCCAGCTCTTTTTCCAGCTCATTCGCAAAGGTCTGATATTTCTGGCGATAGGCATCGCGAATCAGCGCAATCTGCCCGGCCAGACGCCCGGTTTGCAGATACTCGTAAGTCATCAGCTGCGACAAGGTGCTGGTATGCAAATCAGTAGTTTGCTTGAGATTCACCACCGCCCGTTTCAGCCACTCAGGTACCACCAGCCAGCCGACGCGCGTGCCGGGCGCGAGGATTTTGGAGAACGTCGAGGTATAGACGACGTTATCTTCGTTGCCTATCGCTTTGGCATGGGCCATCAGCGGGCCGAACACGTCAGAGGTGTAGTTAATTTCGCTGTAGGGGTCGTCTTCGATAATCACGAAATCATAGCGTTTTGATAGCTCGACCAGCTGTTTGCGGCGGTTTTCGGAGAGCGTCACGCCGCCTGGGTTACCAAACGTCGGCACGATATAGACGGCTTTGATGGTTTTGCGGCTGACCAGGGCTTCCAGTTCATCAACTTTCATCCCTTCCCCATCGGTGCCGACAGATTCAAGTTGAGCCTGCGCCAGACTAAAGACCTGCAGCGCGGCGAGATAGGTCGGACGCTCCACAACCACGGTATCGCCGGGATTGATCAGCGCGCGGGCCAGAATATCCAGCGACTGCTGGGAGCCGGAGGTGACCACCACGTCATCGGCCTGACAGGGGATCCCACGGTCGGCGCAGATCTGCCCGATCGCGTCGCGCAGTCCCGGATAGCCTTCACTCAGACCGTACTGGAATGCTTCACCAAAATGGCGGGATAACACCGCATCTGCCGCAATCTGTAACCCTTCGTGATCGAAAAGATCGGGATTGGGAATGCCGCCGCCGAGGGAGATCACGCCCGGCATTTTGCTGTGTTTTAATAATTCACGGATGGCGGAGGATTGCAGGCTCTGCACGCTGCTGGCGAGTTTGTTTTTAGACATACTGTCGATACCCTGTTTTTCTGTTTTTTTAGTGACTACATGGTGTTAGTAACACATCTGCGGGGCAGTGATCATCACATTTACTGCTTTTTTGCCCGGATTAATCACGCTCTTGCGGAATGATTGAAATGTGACCGTTGCGCTCCAGAATAGCGTATTTGATTTTGCTGAACTCGGTGATGCCCTGGTTCTGCCGCGCTGCGACCAGAATATCATCGCAGGAGACATCCACTTTCCGCAGCTTATCCGTCAGGGGCATCCCATTCTCCACCAGGATCACCGGAGAGCCATCGAGCACGTCCTCCGCCCCGGCAAAGGTTTTCTTCATCAGGCCAAAGAGAATATCCACCACCACCAGCGTCACGATGGTGATCATCGCGCCAGTCACCGAAAAATCATTCCCCAGCAGCGCCTGCTGTGTGGCTTCGCTGATAATCAGCAATAAGATCAGATCAAAGCTGGTCATCTGCAATAACGCCCGACGCCCCGCCACTTTAAACACCACCAGCAAAATCAGGTAGATCGCCAGTGCCCGAAAGACCATCTCCATATTGCGCTCCTAGGGATAAATAAACTGCCAGAAAGCGATTTCCGGCTCATCGTTAACGGTTATCCGGTTCACCGCTTTTCCGGGCGTCGTGGGCGTGAGGTACAGGGTCACAGAGAAATCACGCTGACTTTTGATTGTGTTGTAAACCAGGACGAGGGCTTTTCCCTGGCTGTACATCCGATCGGGCTGGGGCGAGAGGGTGCCGGGCTGGAAATTATCCCTGACATCGCCGTCGAAACGAAAAATATAGTGTCCGGTATTTGATGGGGGGACTGTTGCCCTGAGTTTAAATTCTGTTTGCAGACGCCCAAAACGCTCGTAATAAAGGTGTAATGTCTGGTTATTATTTGTTTTTTCTGCCGAACTGAAATATCCCGTAGAAAAGAAACCGCCCAGCGCCAGCAGTAAAATAAGTAATAAAACCGCAAATCCTACCTGGCGAAATCGCGCCTCCAGGGTGAGGGCAAAACGATTTTCCTTCACGCCAGGCAATGCCTCTTGTTCGTCTTTCAGACTCGACATTTATCACCTCAACCGTTTCGCCTCTCTTTTATAGGCCATTGAGTATTAAGCCTAATACTCGGCACCCTCGTCTTCTATGCCGGAAGAACGCACAGAAATCTGCCTTAATAGTAAGCCAGATCCGCCGTTTCGGGAGGGCACCCTGCATTTATCTCTTTCCCCTGCCCGCTATGTGTGTTGCAGGCATTCAGAATAAAGGGATTTATTTCACTTAACGTCACCAGGGGTATATAGCGATATCGTTCTTCTCAATCCTTTTTATTCCCGCACGCAGACTCACCTACCAGAATTAGGGATAACGCACACCGGTATATCCCGTCCTTTAGGATTAATCCCCCTTTTATTCACTCTTCAATATTTAAACAATCTTACACAAATTCACATTGCATCCATTTTGCTTACACAGCACGGAATGTCCGATGATAGCCCGATCCCAATTCGCCATAATAATATCAACCGCCGCAGGGTTGTCTTTCCTGCTTCCTGCTCAGGCCGCCGAGCCGGATAATCAATTTATTATTCAGCAGCAACGTCAGAAAGCGCTGGAACAGCAACTCACTCCGCCCGTGCCCGATGTGCGTCTCTCCGAGCCGTCATCCAGCTTTGGCAAAATCGCCTTTCCTGTCGAAACGCCCTGCTTTCCCATTCGCAATGTGAGCCTCACCGGGCAGGACGCGCTTCCCCGCTGGCTACCGCTGCAGCGAATTGCCGACCAGGCGCAGGGCCGTTGTCTGGGCGGAAAAGGTATCAACCTGCTCATGAGCACGATGCAAAACCGCCTCGTCGACCACGGCTGGATCACCACCCGCGTGCTGGCGCCCACTCAGGATCTTAAGAGCGGCACGCTGAAGCTAGCGATTGTGCCGGGCTATATCCGCCACGTCCGGCTCACAGAGGACAGCGACGATTATATTCAGCTCTACAGCAGCTTCCCGGCGCACGAGGGTAACCTGCTGGATCTGCGCGATATCGAACAGGGGCTGGAGAACCTTCAGCGCTTGCCGACCGTAGAAGCCAGCATGGAAATTGTTCCCGGCGAACAGCCCGGCGAAAGCGACGTGGTGATCACCCGCAAGCAGTCAAAAATGTGGCGGCTGGGCTTGTCATTGGATGACGCGGGCACCGAGACCACCGGGCGCTATCAGGGCGGCGTGACGCTGTCGCTGGACAATCCTTTCTCACTTAGCGATCTGCTGTACGTCTCCGCCAGCCACGACCTCAACGATCACGGCGGCAAAGGCAGTAAGAACTACACCGGCCACTATTCTGTGCCGTTTGGCTACTGGACGCTGGGCGTGACCGGCAGTGATTACGATTATCACCAGACCGTTGCAGGCCAGAATCAGGATTACCGCTACAGCGGTAATAGCAAAAATCTGGACGTCCAGCTCAGCCGCGTGCTGCACCGCAGCGGTTCACAGAAAACGACCCTGACGGCGGACGTGCTGGCGCGAGAAACGCGCAACTATGTGGATGACACGGAAGTGGGCGTCCAGCGCAGGCAGACGGCGGGCTGGCGTCTGGGGTTACAACACCGCCACTATATCGGCCAGGCCAGCGTGGATGCGGGGGTGAGCTATCAGCGCGGCACCCGCTGGTTCGGCGCTCAGCCGGCACCCGAGGAGGCGTTTGGCGAGGCCACGGCGCTCAGCAAAATCCTCCAGCTCAACACTCAACTCGATTTGCCGTTTGAAATCGGCACGCAGCAGTTCCGTTACAACGTTCAGTACCTGCGCCAAATAAGCAACACTCCGCTGACGCCGCAGGATCAGTTCGCCATCGGCAACCGCTGGACGGTGCGCGGCTTTGACGGTGAGCGCACCCTGAACGCCAGCCACGGCTGGTATGTGCGTAACGATCTGGGCTGGAGCACGCCGCTGCCCAATCAGGAGCTTTACCTGGGTGCCGACTACGGTGAAGTCGGCGGCTACAGCTCAGACCCGCTGATCGGCAAACATCTGGCCGGTGGCGTTGTGGGTCTGCGCGGAAGCGCTTTCAACACCGGCTATGACCTGTTTGCAGGCACGCCATTCTCAAAACCTGACGGGTTCCACACCAGTTCCCTCACCCTGGGGTTCAACCTCAACTGGAGCTGGTAATGCGCATAGGCAATCTGGATATCAAAGCCCCGCTGCTCCTCGGGGGCGAACAAAACGAAGCCGAAGTGTTGGGGGCCACCGTCTGGCTGTGGATGCACTCGCCCATGCACCGGGATGCGCCGCTGCATACCCTGCCGACGCTCCTGCTGCCCATCATTAAACGCCAGCAGTACGTGCTGGTGGTGGAGAACGAACGCCCGGTGTTCTTTCTCAGCTGGGCGTGGCTGAACGAGGAGGCGGAAGCCCGCTTCCTCACGCGTCCGTCCATAGAGATGAAAGAAGAGGACTGGGATAGCGGCGACCGCATCTGGTTTTGCGACTGGATTGCCCCCTTCGGCCATACCCGCGCAATGCAAACCTTGATTCGCCACGACCTCTTTGCCGAACACTGCTGGCGGGCGCTGTATCACCGTGGTGCCGAGCGCGGTAAGCGCGTCGTGATGTTCCACGGCAAACACGTCACCCGAGAAGCCGCACAACGCTGGCAACTGAACCACCCGCTCGCCGCCTCGCTGCCGCAAGCGTTTAAAGGAACGACCCATGAATAAGAATCTGTATCGTATCGTCTTCAACAAAGCGCGCGGCATGCTGATGGTGGTGGCGGATATTGCCCGTTCGGGTCGCGCCGGTACCACGCGGGCCGCCGGGATCGGCCATACCCACAGCCAGCTTATCGGTAAAATCAGTGCCATGAGCCTGAGTCTCTGGCTGGCAATGGGTGCGATACAGACGGCGCAGGCCAACATTGTGGCCAACGCGGGGGCGCCAAAAAACCAGCAGCCGACGGTGATCAGCAGCGCCAATGGTACGCCGCAGGTGAATATCCAGACCCCTTCCAAAGCCGGGGTGTCGCGCAATAACTACACCCAGTTTGACGTCAGCCAGAAAGGCGCAATCCTCAATAACTCGCATAAAAATACCCAGACGCAGCTGGGCGGCATGGTGTCGGGCAACCCGTGGCTCGCCAAGGGCGAAGCGAAAGTGATTCTGAACGAAGTCAGCTCCCGCGACCCGAGCAGACTGAACGGCATGATTGAAGTCGCGGGGAAAAAAGCGCAGGTGGTGATCGCCAACCCGTCGGGTATTACCTGTAGCGGATGCGGTTTTATCAACGCCAATCGCGCGACGCTCACCACCGGCCAGGCGCAGATGACCAACGGCAATCTCACCGGGTACAACGTGGAACGCGGTGAAGTGGTGGTGGACGGCGCCGGGATGGACACCTCCGGCGCGGATTACACGGATATCATCGCCCGCTCGGTCAAAGTGAATGCCGGGCTGTGGGCCAAGGATCTGAAAGTTACCACCGGGCGCAACAACGTCGATGCCGCGCATGAACGCATTGAAAAAGGCGCCGATGACATCGCCACGCGACCGCAGCTGGCGGTGGATGTCGCCAGTCTCGGCGGAATGTATGCCGGTAAAATCCGCATGGTCGGGACGGAAAAAGGGGTCGGCGTGCGTAACGCCGGTGCGATGGGTGCCCAGGCCGGTAGCGTGACCCTCACCGCCGACGGGCGCATCGAAAACAGCGGCGTCATTCGGGGCAGTGAAAACGTAACGGTGCAGACCGCCGGCGAATTCTCTAACCGAGGCGCGCTCACGGCGGGAAATAACGCTCAGGTGAAAGCCGCCACGCTCACCAGTGAGAAAAACAGCGTGCTGGCCGCCGGGGTGAAAAACGACGGCAAACTGGCGAGCGCAGGGAATTTAACCCTGAGCAGCAACGGTCAACTGAACGCCCACGGCCAGATGCTGGCAGGCGGCGATATCAGCGTCACCGGTCAGGGGGTGAATATCAGCGGCAGCCAGACCCAGGGCAAACGCGTGTTGCTCGACGGCGGCGCAGGCGATCTCAGCACCGCCAGCGCGCAGGTCAGTGCCAACGAACTCACGGCCCGGGCCGGAAAACGCCTTAACAACAGCGGCGGTTCCCTCAGCGCCGAGACGGTTAATCTCAGTGCACATGACCTCTCCAACCAACAGGGAAAAGTGATTCAGAGCGGGAAAAACGCGCTGGCGATGGATCTCAAGGGCGAGATCGATAACCAGCAGGGGCAGATCGCCGCGACGCAGGGTGTGTCTCTGCACGCGCAATCGCTGAACAACACGGGCGGCCAGGTCGTTGCTGTAGCGGGGAAAACCCGCATCGATACCGGCTCCCTGAATAATGAGCGGGGGCTTATCTCCGCCGCCGCAGGCGACGGTGAGATCCACAGCGCGCAGACGCTTCGCAACGCCGGAGGGCGCATCGAAGCGGCGAAAAGCCAGCACATCGACGCCGCCGGAATCGATAACCAGCAGGGGGTGATTGTGGCCGATGGCGCGACAATCGCGCTGAACGACGGCAGCCTGAACAACCAGTCCGGCGCCCTGCTCTCCCACGGTGCGCTCAGTATCACCAGCGGCGCGCTGGATAATCAGAACGGTTTTCTCGCCAGTCAGGGCGCCTTAACGCTGGACGGCAGCGACATGGATAACCGCTCCGGTCAGATCGGTTCTAACCAGAGTGTCACCGCCCGCTTTAACACTCTTATGAATCAGGGCGGTGCGATAAAAGCCGTCGATGCGATGACGCTCACCGGCGGAGTGCTGGATAACAGCCACGGCGAGACTTTCGCCGGGAAAAGCCTCGCCTTCAGCGGCGAAACGCTCAACAACGCTGGCGGGCAGCTGGCGGCAGGTGAAAGCCTGACGCTCGCTCCTGCCAGCCAGTTATTCAATCAGGCCGGACTGTTGCAGGGAGAGGGCGTTCAGATCACCACGGCCAGCCTGAGTAATAACAGCGGGACGCTCAACAGCCTGGGATCGCTGGATCTCTCCGCCGGTACGCTCGATAACCAGGCGGGCACGCTGGCGGCGAAAGGTGCGGCAGACATCGCCACCCTCCAGATGGACAACCGCAGCGGCGGGCGCGTGATTGGCGAATCCACCACTGCGCTTCACTCGGATAACCTGCAAAACAGCGGCGGGCAGATCCAGTCGGTGGGCGATCTGCTGATCGACAGCGCGCGCGGCGTGGTGGATAACGTCTCCGGTTTGATTCGCGGCGGGCAGAGCGTGACGCTAAATGCGATCACCTTCGTCAATCAGAACACGCTGGCTGAAAACCAGGGCCTTGAAGGCCAGCAGGTGACGCTGAACACCGACGCGATCGCCAACCAGAACGGCAGCCTGCTGGCCGACACGACCCTGACCATTCGCAATACCGGTACGCTGGACAACAGTTCCGGCGCGCTGGCGTCATCCGGCTTGCTGGATATTGCCGGGAGCGGGCTGAACCTCATCAACCAGGGGGGAACGGCGAAAGCGGGTCAAACACTGAATCTGCATGCGCAAACTATCGACGGCAGCGGCCAGTTGCTCTCGCTCGGGAATATGGATCTGAGCAGCGAAAACGGCCTGAACAACAGCGGCGCGGTCATCGCTAACGGCAATCTCACCTTCACGACTCCGGGCGCTCTGACCAACAGCGGGAAACTGCTGGCGGGCAGCGCGCTCAACGTGCAGAGCGCCAGTCTCACCAATAGCGTCAGCGGTGAAATCAACGCCGGTACCAATACCCTGACCACCACCGGCACGCTGGTGAACTACGGCCTGATCGATGGCATCCACACCCGCATTAATGCCGAAACGCTGAATAATATCGGCACCGGGCGTCTCTATGGCGATGCGGTGGGCGTTAACGCCAACACCTTTAACAATCTGGCGGAAAACGGTACGGCGGCAACGCTTGCCGGACGCGAGCGCGTGGACCTCGGCGTGCAGACCCTCAACAACCAGGCGCACGCCCTGATCTATAGCGCAGGCACCCTGTGGGTCGGCGGCGCGCTGGACGAGAGCGGCGCCGCGATCGGACGCGCGGCGGCAATCAATAACCACAGCGCCACCATTGAGTCCGCCGGGGATATGTCGCTCGCCGCCGGGCAGATCAACAACATCAATGACGATTTCGCGACCGAGATCGTGCTGGTTTCCCAGGAGCCATTAACCGAGTACCAGCACTCAGGCTCCACCAACCGCTGGAAAGCGGGCGATGAGGGTGTCTGGATAGATGGCAACTCCTCAGACGGCCTGCGCAACCTCAATACGCCGGAGCTGAGCGGCCACGGGCACGACGATTTCAACGAGTATAACTACACCCGCACTATCGAAGAGACCCGCATCAAACAGAGCGATCCGGCGAAAATTCTCTCGGGCGGCAACATGACGCTGACGGGCGATCGGCTGTTTAACGATAAGAGCCAGGTTATTGCAGGCGGAACACTCTCGACCGACGCCATGGGCACGGTGCTCAACGACGATGTCGCGGGCGAACGGCACACCACCGACGCGGGTTACGTGACGCATTACTACCGCATCCGCCACAAAGGTGACGACGAACAGGGGCGTCGCAGCACTCTCTACACCCCGCCGACCGCGATCCAGAGCATTGCCTTAAAGCCAGGCCAACTGGTGAGTAACGGCAGCGTCGAGGGCAGCAACCTGAGCATCACGCCGCTGGTATTGCAGGGCACGGATACGGCGATCGGCCAGGCGGGAGGCGTCAGCGCGTCGCCGCAGCAGACCGTATCCCCCGGCGAACCGGTCACGCCACCGGCGGGTCAGCAGTTTGAAGTGACGCCAGCCGACGGTGCCATTCGCATTATCGGTCCAAACACTACCCTGCCGGATAACAGCCTGTTTAAGGTCAATCCGTCATCGGACGTGCCTTATCTGGTGGAAACAGACCCGCGCTTCACTAACGAAAAGCAGTGGCTCGGCAGCGACTATATGCAAAACGCCTTAACCGGTGACAGCGATAACACCCTGAAGCGCCTGGGCGATGGGTATTACGAGCAGCGTCTGGTGCGCGAACAGGTGATTGGCATCACCGGCCAGCGCTATCTGGACGGGTTTAGCAACGACGAAGAGCAGTTTAAATCCCTGATGGATAAAGGGATCACCTTCGGGAAACAGTACTCGCTGAAGCTCGGCGTAGCGCTGACGCCAGAACAGATGGCGCTCCTCACGGGCGATATCGTCTGGCTGGTGAATACCCGGGTGAAAATGCCGGACGGCTCGATGCAAAACGTGCTGGTGCCGCAGGTCTACGCCAAAGTGAAACAGGGCGATATTGACGGCTCTGGCGCGCTGATTGCCGGGAACAACGTGTCGATGAAGCTCAATGGCGATCTCTTTAACAGCGGTACCATTGCCGGACGCAAAGTGCTTCAGCTCGATGCGAATAACATCACTAACCAGACCGGTACCCTGCAGGCGGCAAACGTTAACCTCAACGCCCGTACGGATATCAATAACATTGGCGGGGCCATCGTGGGCGGCAGCAGTCTGCAGGCCACGGCGGGCCGGGATATCAACGTCACCAGCACCGTGAACAGCGCAGAGAGTGTTAACGGTGAAAACCGCTTTACCCGCACCACCATCGACAGCGTATCCGGCATCTACGTTCAGGACGATGACGGCAAACTGGCGCTGCAGTCCGGGCGCGATATTACCCTGACAGGTGCGCAGGTGATCGCCAGCGGCGAGAACGGCAAAGCGCAGCTGGTGGCCGGGCGGGATCTGAATCTCAACACGGTCACCACCGCCCGCAGCGATAGCCTGATCTGGGATGCGGACAATACCCTCAACCAGCGCAGCGTCGATCAGACCGGTAGCAGCATCAGCGGTACCGGCGGCGTGACGCTGGCGGCAGGAAATGACATCAACGCGCGCGGAGCCTCGGTTAAATCCGACGGGGCGCTGGCGCTCGGTGCAGCACGCGATATCAACATCGAAGGCGTGCTCAACGAAAGCCAGCTCGACGAGCGGCATAAAGTGGTGGGCGGCAACGGCTGGATGTCGAAAACCACCACCACGACCCGTGACACGGTGGACAAACAGACCGTTCAGGGCAGCGAACTGAGCGCCAATACCGTGCAAGTCATCGCCGGAAATGATCTGACGGTCGCGGGAAGTAGCGTCGTTGGCAGCGGAAACGTTGCGCTTAAAGCCGGTAACGATCTGACCCTCACCAGCATGGGCGGACGCAATGACCAGACGCATCTCAGGCAGGAGAAAAAATCGGGGCTGTTAAGCTCCGGTGGGATTGGCTTTACCGTCGGCTCCCATAAAGAGACCACCGATCAGGCCAGCCAGGCGCTGGCGGGCCAGGGGGCGATGGTGGGCAGTCTGCAGGGCGATACGATGATGCTGGCAGGCAACGACTACCGTCAGACCGGCAGTTCGGTCTCCTCCCCTAACGGCAACGTCGCCATTCAGGGGAAAAACGTCACCATCGAGGCGGCGCAGGATACCTATGCGTCACAGTACAAACGGACCGTCGAGCAAAAAGGCTTTACCCTGGCCGTTAACGTGCCGGTGGTGATGGCGGCTCGCGGCGCGCTGGAAACCGCGCAGGACGTGGGCAAAAGCAATGACGACCGCATCAACATGCTGGCTGCCGCCAACGCGGCATGGGACAGCGCCCGTGCTGCCAGCGCAATGATGAACACCGCGCAGGGTCTGATGGCAAACGGCGCGCAGGCCGTGGCGCAGAACGTGAGCGTGTCGCTCACCTATGGTCAAAGCAAGCAGACCAATACGGAAGAGATCAACAGCACCAGCGCGCTGGCAAGCACCGTTAACGCCGGTAAACAGGCGGTGGTGGTGGCAACCGGTGGCGAACAGTCGAATATCAATATCGTTGGCTCCGATGTCAGCGGCAAACAGGGCACCACCCTCTTTGCCGACAACGACGTTAATATTGTGGCGGCAAAACAGGAGCGTCACGAGCGGGACGATAATCAGTCCACCGGCTGGAATGCGGGTGTGGCAGTGAGCTACGGCCAGGGCGGAGCCTCGTTTGGCGTCACCGCCGGCGCGAACGTCGGCAAAGGCCACGGCAACGGCGATGAGGTCTCCTGGCGCAACAGCCATGTCGGTGATATGGATGGTCAGACCCAGATTATCAGCGGCGGCACCACCACCCTGCGTGGCGGCCAGCTGCTGGGCAAAGGGGTGGATATCACCGCCGACAACCTGAATATCGAAAGCCTGCAGGACACCATGAAATACGACGGTAAGCAGATGAATGCCGGCGGACAGGTCACGGTGGGCTTCGGCTTTGCGGCATCAGGCAATTACGGGCAGTCGAAGGTCAATGCCGACTACGCCTCGGTGCAGGAGCAGTCCGGCGTGTTCGCGGGGGCCGATGGCTATCAAATCAACGTGAAGGATCACACGGACCTTAAGGGTGGCCTGATCACCTCCAGCGAAAGCGCGGAGCTGGCGGGAAATAACCAGTTCAGCACCGGCACGCTGAGCTGGAGCGATATTCATAACAGCTCGGAGTACGAAGGCAACGGGTTTGCCGTCGGGGGAGCCACCAGCATGAATACCGATTTCGGGCTGGGCGATAACGCCACACCGCAAAGCAGCAAAACCGTACGCACCGACGACGGTTCTTATGTCCCGGCGCAGGGCTATGCCTCCCTCAACAAGAGCACGAGCTTTGGCATTGGGCATGACAGCGGCAGCGACAGCTCCGTCACCCGTAGCGGGATCAACACCGAGAATGTCACAATCACCCGTCCTGACGGGCAAACACAGCCGATCGACGGCATTAAAACGGACATCACCACCGAAACGGCGGCGGCGAACTCCGGTCGCCTTGAGAATAACTTCGATAAAGACGACGTGTTCAAAGAGCTGAATTTGCAGGTGCGCGTGACGCGTGATTTCAAAGAAAATGCGAATAATCAGATTGGGCAACTGCTGGACGAGCAGCAGGCGACGGCACAAGCTGCGTTGAAACAGGCTATAGATTCGGGCGATAAAGCGAAGCAACAAGAGGCGCTGACCGCAGTCTATAAACTGCAATATCAGCGACGCTTCCTGCAAACCCTGGTGGGGATCGTCGCCGGATCGCCGGATACCGCCATCACTCAGGGCACGCTGGCACTGGCCGCCACAAAAATGCGTGAAGAGACCATCAAAAACTCCCTGATCTTCGAGGGTATAGCAGACACCGAAAAGTCCTACAGCAACGTTTCAGGCGAGAGCAATGGTCTCTATGATGGCATTAAAGCCGGCGGTGTCAGGGTTGGTCTGGACGTGATCTGTGGTACAGCCAATGAACGCTGCTCGACGGCTGATGACGCGGGCAAAGTGCTTCTGCGTGATGAAAATGGCAGGGTCATTTATAAAGGCAATGCCGAATATCCGACCATCGATGCTTTCCTGAAAAAAAGCCCTGAAGCGGCAAGCCTCTTTGGGCCTACGGGTGGATTCCAGGGAACCGGAGGATTATTGGTCCCCTTCGGCGAATACAAGCCGGGCACATTCTGGGGGGATATTGGTGACACCATCGTCGAGTCTTATGCCGGTACGCATGATTATATCGGCGGTCAAGTGCCTGGTTTTTATGACAGCGAAGGGAATACTTCCCGCGGGCGCAGCCCGTTAACGGAAACCGCGGCAAATACCTGGACCGTTGTCGCAATTCCTCTGGCCACGCCTTTCGCCATGTCCGAAATGGTTTCACCCGAGTTACTGGACTTTATCTTTAATGCATCCAAATGAGGTTAAAACAATGACATTACGTCGCGGCTTACTTTTACTTTGTCCTCTTTACTTAACCGGATGCGTTGTTGCCGATCTGGACTCGACCAATTATCAGTACGTCCCCTATGTTCAGACCATCCAGAAAAAAGGCACGCTCGGACATACCAATACGGCGCAGCGCAAACAGGATCTTTACGCCTGTGGTTTAGACAAGAAAATTGATCCCGACACGCAGCCATTTAACCGTAATCAGCTTGTCGGAGGCGAAACGATGGCACAGCACGACAAGCGAATCGCCCATCTTGAGAATTGCATGATGGAAAAAGGCTATGTGTTACTCGATTTTGGTCAATGTGGCCCCTTAAAAGCCCCGACCGGAAAATGTAATTAACGAAATAAAAGCCCCAGCGGTTTGTGCCCTAATTAAAATAATGCCCTCCCCTACCAATATAGGGGAGGGATACACCAGGAATATTCCGGGCTTTAGGATTAATCCCCATTTCATCGCCTGCCAAAAAAACCAACAATTTTAACCGTTTCATTTGCCATGGAATGTCCATGACATATTTGCCGGATTACACCGGCGTGACCCACAATAAAATAACGGCACAAGGATTACGGAAAATGAAAAAAATATCTCTGGCGGTATTCGTGGCGGCAAGCCTTGCCAGCGGCGCAGCTCTGGCGGATAACCAGACGGTTTCTCTTGGCTATGCGCAGAGCAAAGTTGAGAACTTTAAAAATATTCGCGGTGTTAACGCGCAATATCGCTACGAATGGGACTCCCCGCTCAGCGTCATCGGTTCTTTCACCTATATGAGCGGCGATGACGACCAGAAATATTATGTCGATTCTGATTCCGTCAAAAATCATATCGACGTGAAATATTATTCCCTGATGGCCGGTCCGGCTTATCGCATTAATGAATATGTTTCGTTATATGCGCTGGGCGGGGTGGCACATACCAAAGCCGATGTGGATACCAAATGGGTGAACGCGGGCGACGGCTATACGCAAAAAGACAGCCTCTCTGAAAAATCGACCTCTTTTGCTTACGGCGCGGGAGTGCAATTTAACCCAACCGACGAACTGGCGGTTAACGTCGGTTACGAAGGGACGAACGCCGATATCGACGGCAGCCACTCAATTAATGGCTGGAACGTCGGCGTCGGGTATCGCTTCTAATTCTGCTCTGCCCCTCTCTACGGGAGAGGGGCTATTGTCGACACATGCTGAACAAGGTGTGCAATAAACTGCGTCAGTTTCGGCAACGGGCGTAAATCCTGGCGCCAGAGAAGGTGCACCGGTCTCGGCTGCGGAGTGAAAGGCGCCAGAACGCGGATCAACCGCCCACTCGCCAGCTCGTCGGCCACCAGCACTTCCGGTTGTAATAATAAACCCGCCCCGGCCACCGCCGCCGTGCGTAACCCATATCCGTCGTTACAGCGCAGGATCGCATCGCGCTTCCAGCGCACCTCCCCTTCCACACCCGGCAGCCGCCACTCGTTGCGCGCGGTCCAGACCGTATGCGACAGGCACAGATGATCGACCAGATCGGCAGGGGTTTGCGGCGTGCCGTGGCGTGCCAGATAGTCCGGCGCTGCACAGATCACCATCCGGTACGGGCAAAGATATTTCGCGACCAGATCGTCGTTACGAATATCACCGATACGGATCGCCAGATCAAAGCCCTCGTTGACCATATCCACCATCCGGTTAGTCAGATCCAGCTCGACGCGCACCTCCGGCCACGCCTGAAGAAAGGTCGCCGTGAGCGGCGCGATGACACACCCGCCAAAGGAGGTCGGCGCGCTGACGCGCAGCGTGCCAGCCGGGGCTGCACGCAGGCGCTCCACGGCGCTTTCGGCAATCGACACCTGCTCCAGCACCCGTTTCGCCTCGTCGTAAAACACCCGCCCGGCGTCCGTCAGGCTCTGGCGGCGCGTGTTGCGCTCCAGCAGACGCGTGCCAAGCTGCGTCTCCAGCAGGGCAATGTACTTTCCAACCATCACCGCCGACATCTCCAGCCGACTCGCCGCCAGCGTAAAACTGCCGCTTTCGACCACGGCGATAAAAGTCTCCATGCCGCGAAGCTTATCCATATTGCAAACCTCTGGTTAGTAATGCTCTAACTTTAGCCCAGTTTATCCGAATTCTGTTTTATTAAAGAATGGAGGCTCACAACATGAAGGAGTCTGCTATGAAGATCGTCATTATTGGTGCCAGCGGTACGGTTGGCCGCGCCGTGACAGAAGAGCTCAGCCGTAAACACGAGGTCATTCGCGTTGGCCGCACGCAGGGTGATGAGCAGGTGGATATTACCTCGCAGGAGAGCGTGCAGGCCCTGTTCGAAAAAATCGGCCCGGTGGATGCGATTGTCTCGGCCAGCGGCGGGCTGCATTTTGGCCCCCTGGCGACCATGAAAGACAGCGATTTTAACCAGGGTTTGCAGGACAAGCTGCTGGGGCAAGTGCGCCTGGCGCTTACCGGACAGCACTACCTGAACGAAGGCGGGTCCATTACCCTGATCAGCGGGATTGTCGCCCACGAGCCGATTGCCCAGGGGGTGAACGCCACCACCGTGAATGTGGCGCTGGAAGGGTTTGTGCGCGCTGCGGCCTGCGAACTGCCGCGCGGCATTCGTATCAACTTGATTAGCCCGACGGTGCTGACTGAATCCGCCGAAGCCTACGACGGATTCTTCCCCGGCTTTGAAAGCGTGCCTGCCGCCACCGTCGCGCTGGCCTATCGCCGCAGCGTGGAAGGCGTGCAGAGTGGCCGGGTTTATAAAGTCGGTTACTGAGGCTTAACGGCGGCGATCAACACCAGCATCGGTCGCTCCGCTTCTTCGGCCAGCGCGGGCCAGGCGTCAATCTGCGCCTGCGTTGGCCCCCACTCGTTGACTTCGCGAAGGCTTAAACCTGCGTGAATCAGCGCATTCAGCGTCGTGCCAAGCGTGCGGTGATATTTGATCACGCCGTCCGCCAGCCAGTTGCTGACACGCTTTCCCTCCTGCTGATACTGATTCACTCCCCAGAACCGCTCGCCGTTGTCATCCGTCAGCCAACCCTGGCGCGAAGCGCAGGTGTAGATCGGATGCTCCATCGAAAAGACCAGGCTGCCGCCGGGTTTGAGCGCGCGCTGAACGTGGCGAAAAAGCGTATCGAGTTCCGGCAGATAGTGCAGCGCAAGCGAGCTGTAAACCAGATCGAGACTGTTGTCTTCCAGTTTCACATCCTCGAGATCGCGGCGTTGATACGTGATGGCGGGATCGGCGTTAAGCTCGGCGGCACGGGCGAGCATTTTCTCGGAGATATCGACGCCCGTCACCTGCGCCGCGCCGAGTTCACGCGCGCTGCGGCAGAACCAGCCGTAACCGCAGCCCAGATCGATGACCGTTTTTCCGGCCAGATCGGGCAGCATGGATTTGAGCGTCGGCCATTCCGGTGCGCCGTCCAGCCCCTGCACCGAGCGCGGAAGCTGGGCGTAGCCCTCGAAAAACGCCGGATTGTCGTAGATATTTTGTGCCATCGCAGATCCCTCTTGGTGAATATGCGTAGCAGTATATCGCAGGGTTTAGGTTTTGTTGGCCGGGCAAGGCGTAACCGTCACCCGGCGCACTGTTAGCTCACGGTGCCCCACACCAGGTTCCCGTTATGGAACGTCGCGGTTCGTGGCGAAATGCGCGCAACGGCTTCTGCCGAGCAGGAGGCGTCCACCAGCACAAAACTCGCGGCATCCTGCGCTTTCGGCCACACGCGTTCGCCTTTGTCGTTCAGTGGCAGTACGTTGCCAGTCGCAATGCCCAGCGCGCGGGACAGCGTTTGCTCGTTCGGACGGATGTAGAGCTGCGCATACAGGTTCGCTTTTTCCAGCATGTCTCCCAGACCGTACGGCGACCAGTGGTCGATCACGCTGTCGGTGCCCGTCATCACAAATACGCCTTTGTCGCGCAACTGTTTGAGCGGCATGTGTAAGGTGCCAATCGGCACGGTCGAGGCGACGGTGATTTGCTGCGCCGCCATGCGCGTGGCGAGGGCATCCACTTGCTGTTCGTTAAGCGTCGCCAGCGCAAAGCCGTGGCTGATGGTCAGCTTTCCTTTTAACGCTGGGGTTTTCTCGACCGTCTCCACCATATAATTCACCGCCGCTACGCCTGCGGGGCTGGTCTCGTGCAGGTGGATATCCACCCCTTTGTCGTAATCCAGCGCGATCTGGAACATGGTATCGAGCGATTTTTCCATCGCGCCGTCGACGTTAGTCGGGTCCAGCCCGCCGACGTAGTGCGCCCCGGCCTGCATCGCTTCACGCATCAGCGGTTCGCATTTTGACAGCAGCAGCCCATGCTGCGGGAACGCAACAATTTCGCAGTCAAAACCGGGCTTACGCCGCGCCAGCACCGCCTGCAGGTTTTCCAGATTCTTCAGGCCGGAGGTCGGTTCGATATTGCAGTGGCTGCGGGCGATGGTCGAGCCTTTGGACTGAATCAGGTCGATCAGTTTTTCCGCACGTTCCTGCGTATAAGGTTGCAGCTCGGGCAGCAGTTTTTGTTCGAGGCGGATCATGTCCTGAATAGTGGTGCCCGCCGGGCGATTCAGCGAGCGCCACGGGCCGCCGTAGAAGGTCTTGTCCAGATGGATGTGCATGTCGCGCATCGCCGGGAGCATCAGCTTGCCTCCCGCATCGTATTGGGGCAGCGCGCTGTCGGCATGGCTTTTGTTGTCACGCAGGGCGACGATTTTGCCGTCCTGGATCTCCAGGGTTTTAAGCTCGGTGCGGGTGCTGGTTGCCACATCGCCGTCGACGTTAAATCCGACCTCCAGCAGCACGTTGTCGAGGTAGTAATGTTTCGCGGTGATGTTCATCGTTTTGCCCGTCTCGCAGGTGTTCTTCGCTGTCTCAGCAGCATACGCGACGGAGCCGGTCGCGCCAAACAGCGCACAGGCAGTGACCATTTTGCCGCTCTGGCTGATAAACTCACGGCGGCTTTTATTCTCTTTCATCGTATCTTCCTTTTAGTGATCTTTTACGCATTCACAATGTGAGTGCCGGTCTCACCGCGCAGCGCCGCAGGCAGGCAGTCTGGCGAGGTAATGATGACCCGTTTGCCGCCCTGTTTCAGGAACGCCAGACTGGCGACTATTTTCGGCAACATACTGCCCGCCGGGAAATGGCCCTCTTCCATGTAGCGCGTCATCTGCGCCACGCTCACGGTATCCAGCGCCTGCTGGTTCGGCTTGCCAAAGTTGATGCACACCTTCTCAACGCCGGTGGTGATCACCAGTACATCGGCGGCGATTTCGCGCGCCAGCAACGCGGTGGAGAGATCTTTATCAATCACCGCGTCGACGCTCTGATAATCCCCCTCTTGAGTGCGGATCACCGGAATCCCGCCGCCACCGGCGCCGATCACCACAAAGCCTTTTTGCGTCAGCGCTTTGATGGCGTCGGCTTCAACGATGCGCACCGGCTGCGGCGAGGCGACCACGCGACGATAGCCGCGCCCGGAATCCTCGACAAAGTGCCAGTCCGGATGGGCGAGCTGCAGCTCATCGCGCTGGGCTTCACTGAAGAAGGCACCGATCGGTTTAGTCGGATGGGTAAAGCCGGGATCGTGTGGATCCACTTCCACCTGGGTGACCACCGTCACCGCCTTTTGCTCCCCGCGCGCCGCGAGACGGTTGTTCAGCGCCTGCTGGATCAGATAGCCGATCCCGCCCTGCGTGTCGGCCACGCAGTTGGCGAGCGGCGTCAGGGGCAGCCCTTCGCGCTCGTGGGCAATCTCTGCACGCCTGAGATCAAGCCCCACCTGCGGGCCGTTGCCGTGGGTGAGGACGATGTCGTAGTCGGAGGCGAGCATCTCTAATACCGATTCCGCCACCGCTTTGACCGCCTGCGCCTGATGCTCAATCGACTGACTGGCGTTATCTTTGATAATGCTGTTACCACCGATGGCGACGACCATGAGTTCTTTCATTGTGTTTCCTTTATGGGTGCGGTCTGGCCCCCTCACCCGGCCCTTTTCCCCTGGAAGAGGATGAGGGTGAGGGGATCAGGCATTATCAGGACTCAGAAACCGGCGCGACCGACCGCGCGACTTCGCGGCTGTCCAGCACATGTTTCACCACGAACATCCCGCTCATCATCAGGTACGCCGTCACAAACATCAGCGAGCTGCCTTCGGCAAATCCCACCACCGGCGCGTGAATCACGCCGAACAGTGCCAGCAGCGCCCCCACCGCCGCAGCAATCGCTCCGCGCAGGGGTTTATTGATGATGGCGAAGATCGCGATACAACCCCAGAGCATGCTGGCGAGCGGTGCGCCGTTGCCCAGATGCACCAGCCCTTCGTAGTAGATGCCTTTGCTGTGCAGCACGTCGGTGCCGATTTTCGCCGCATTGGTTCCCGCCGCCCCCATCACGCTGTTCATCATGGTCAGCGCCCAGTTGGCGATCCACGGGAACAGACAGATAAAGATGACGGGCACCTCCACTTTGGGCGTTTCCCTCACCACCTGGTTGGCGGTGACGACGCCGATAAACACCAGAATCGGCACGATGGCGGTCATCGGAATGATGGCGAGCATAAACGCCCCCAGCCCGAACAGCGGCACGATGAACATGGTGACGCCCGACGCCAGGGTGTAGCCAATGCTTGCGCCCATCGCTTTCCAGCCCGCGTGACCGACGTAGACCGTCACCGGGAACGGGTTGCCCATCAGACAGCCGAGCATGGAGGCCAGACCGTTTGCCAGCATCACCTTGCGGGTCGGGTATTCGTCCCCCGCCGCGTGGGCGCTTTCGATGTTTTCGAGGTCAAAGATATAGTTCGCCAGCCCCAGTGGAACCGCCGAGGCCAGGTACGGCAGGGCGTGCGGCAGACCTTGCATGAAACTGTCAACGTGGACTTCCGGCGGGTTAAAGCCGAACGATGACATGGACGCTTTGATCGCTTCCGGGCTTTGCAGACCGGAGATCCACGCCAGCGCCGTCCCGGCGATCAACAGCAACAGACCGGTCGGGATGCGGGCGAAGATCGGTTTTTTGCCGAACCAGTTGATGAAGATCAGCAGCAGCACGATGAAGGAGACCGTCGGCGCTTCGAACGCCTGCAGCATCGGGTTCATCGCCAGCAGCAGCAGACCTAAACCGGACAGGCACGACAGCAGCACGGTGCGCGGGATCATCTTGCGGATGGTTTCGCCTAAAAATGAGCCGCCCGCCAGAATCATCGCTTCAACAAAGCACCACACCAGACCAATCTGGATGGCGAAATCCGCATCGCCGGTCTGCTGGTAAACCGGCATCAGCACCAGGAACGTCACCGTGAAAATGGACGGCGCACTTGGGCCAGAGGGCAGAGCCGTCACATCCGTGCGCCCGGTCTGGCGCTGCATCTGCAGGCCAAACCACGCGTAGCAGATGCTGGCGACCAGCACCGCCAGCCCGAAGGCTGGCGCGATACGTCCATAAACAATCTCTTTCGGGATGCCAACGACAAAAATGAGCAGCCCCATCATGGTCAGCAAATTGGTCAGGTTGTTGGTCATCAGGCCGAAATAGGCCGCCCAGTCACCTCTTTTCCACTCCAGTTTCATGCTTTTCATGGATGCTTGCCTTATAAAAAGTAGCGATCGCGGAAGGTCAACAGCGCCTTTTCAAAACAGCTAAATGGCGGGTGAACGATGCCCGCACCAATCATGCCGATCCCGGCGTCTTTGTGGGCAATGGCGGTGTTGATCACCGGCAGGATGCCGCTGGCGGCAACTTTAGTGATATCAATCGCCGTCGGAATGCCCATAAACGAGAGCAGCGGAATGGTGACGTTCGGGTTTTCGCCGAGGGTGATTTCGCGCATCTGACGCGAGAAGTCGATGGCTTCGTCCACCGTACCGCCCACCAGCGCGACAATTGCCGGAGCCGTCGCCATCGCGAACCCACCGATGCCGTAGGTTTCGGTGATGGCGCTGTCGCCGATATCCAGACCGGAGTCCTCCGGCTTGTAACCGGCAAACATCGGGCCGATCACCTGCTGCGCCGGGCCGGTAAACCACTGCCCCGGCAGGCCGGAAATGCGCAGGCCGAATTCATAGCCGTTGCGCGCCATGGTGGTGACGACGGTGCTGAATTCGATGCCGTGCGCCGCATCCAGTGCGGCTTTGCACATTGCCATCCACGTCGGGCCGGAGAAGTAGTCGCTGCTCGCCACGAACTCGAACACCTGACGCTGCTGCTCTACCGGATAACCGGCCTGAATCAGCCCCGGCGTCAGGGCCTGGATCAGCAGCGTAGTGCCCGCGTTATTGCGGTTGTGGCACTCGTCGCCCATGTGCAGCGCCTGGGCCAGCATTAAGCGCAGGTCGATTTCGCCGATGATTTTCATCGCATCGCGCAGCATCGGGCCGAGCACGTCGCGCATCCAGTTCAGACGGTCGATCACGCTCTGATCGTTGGCCCCCATGCGCAGGATTTTTGCCATCTGCTCACTGAGGTTGGTGAACGCGCGGTTACCGTAGGTTTTGTTCTCGACGATGTGCATAAACATCGACGCCGACGTGACGCCCGCCATTGAGCCGACGCAGTCGTGTTCGTGGCACGGCGAGAAAGTGATTTTCCCGGAAGCCGCCAGGCGTTCGGCGTCGCTCAGAGAATCAGCCAGCCCTTCAAACACCAGCGCCCCCGTCACCGCACCGCGCATCGCGCCGCACATGTTTTCCCACGCCACCGGTGGCCCGGCGTGCAGGATGGTGGTAGGGGTCATGCCAGGCACCACGTTGATGGCCTGGTCGAAGCCCACCAGCACCGGATGTGACTGGATAATCCGCTCCAATGCCAGTTTGTTGGCGGCGGCAATTTTCCCGGCGAGTGTCGGCTGCGCCAGCTGATCCAGCGCCTCGACCACCTGCAGATTGCCCTGCCCTGGCGGCGTCCAGTCGAGCTGCGTGACCGGGACGTGCTGTTTTTTCAGATCGTCGCTGAACAGGGCAATGCCTACGTTAATGACGTTCAACGGCTGGTTAAATAAGGTTTTCATCAGGCTTTCTCTCCTTTGCAGACAAATTCACGCGCCAGTAATCCGGTGTTAGTGCTGCTGCTCGCCCAGATCACACCTGCGTCTGTCAGTAGCTGGCACTGCTGCGACAGGGACGGAGTATCCAGGTCGGTGCCCAGCACGTAGCCGAGGATCTCCAGCGGGCGGTTGTCCGCTTTGGCAATGGCCTGCGCCTCTTTGATGGCGTCGATCATCACCCCGACCGGATCCTCGTGAGAGCCGAAACCGAGCACGAAATCCATCACGATGACGCCCACTTCCGGGTCGCGCGCCTCCTGCAACAGGCGGCTGATGCGGTTGGTCGGATCGATCATCGGGTGCGGTTTGCCGTTGGTGAAATCATCGTCGCCAAAATCGAGGAAGGTGTGGGCCTGGCTGACGTTGAGATCCGCCAGACGTTTGGTCGGGTCCGGCTGGATGTTGCTGTAGACGTCGTCGAATTTTTCCAGCGCCGCGAACATTGCTTCGTCACACAGGGTGCCGCCGCAGAACAGACCGCGAATGTACTTTTGCTGTGGCGTGAGGCGAGCGCGCACCTCTTCAATTAATGGCCAGTTGAGCGGGTGGAGATCGAGAGACTCTTTTTTGATGCCCGTGAGCAGAACCGCTTTCAGGGCCGCCTCTTTGGTGCCGCGCGCGAACTGCAAACCCGCTTCATCGGCTGGCGGTTCGTTGCGACCGAGGAAACAGACAACGACCGGTTTGCGGCAGGCGCGGGCGCGGGCCAGCACGTTTTCGGCCACCTTCGGCGCAGGCGGTTTGGAGATGAGCGCGATCACTTCAGTGGCTTCATCGGCTTCCAGCATATCGATGGCATCGAGCATCATCAGGCCGCCGATCTTTTCGCTCAAATCGCGCCCGCCGGTGCCGATGAGCTGTGAAATTCCGCCGCCAAACTCATGAATACGCGCGCTCAGCTCCTGGCTGCCGGTCCCCGACGCGCCGACGATGCCAATCGGCCCGCGACGTACCGCGTTGCCAAAGCACAGTGCTGCGCCGTTGATAATGGCGGTTCCGCAGTCGGGTCCCATCATCAGCAGGCCCTTCTGATGCGCCAGCTGCTTGAGAGCCAGCTCGTCGTCGAGGCTGACGTTGTCGGAGAACAGCATCACGTTGAGATCGTTTTCCAGCGCCTGGCGTGCTTCGCTGGCGGCGAACAGGCCGTTGACGGAGATCACCGCCAGATTGCTGTCGGGGCGATGCGTTTTGGCGCTGGCGAGGGTAGCGAAACGGGCTTCGTGCGCGCCGCCGCTCTCTTTACGGGTAAATAAGGCTTCGATGGCAGCCAGCGTTTCGTCACTGGCGGCCTCGCCTTTAATCACAATCATCAGGTCGCCGTTTTTAGCGTCCTGCAATTCCGGCGTTAATAATCCCAGGTTTTTTAATACGCCTTTATTCATTTCAGTCGCCATCGCCACAAACGCCTGTTCCACACCGGGCAATTTATTGGCTTTGGTCGAGACCGACATCAGTGAGACAGAATCAAAATAGGTATTCTTTTTAATAACGATTTTGGTGGGCATGTTTTCCTCCCGAATGCGGGCAAAAGGGGGCCGCCATCATGATTAAGGCATGATGGTAAACGTGAAAAAATTCAGGTCAGGCAAGCCCGAAACGGCTTGCCGAATACATTACGCGCCGGCGGCTAACAGCAGTTCAGCAATCGCGTGATAGCCTTTTTCGCGCGCCAGTTCGAGCGGGGTTTTCCCGTATTTGTCGGTCATGTGCGGATTGGCGCCGTGGTCGAGGAGTAATTTGACGATCTCCTGCTGTTTCGCCCCGCCGTCGTTGAGGACGATGGCTTCCAGCAAGGGCGTCCAGCCGACAAAGTTGGTGTGGTTAACGTTGATATCCGTATGCGCCAGCAGCTCCCGGACAATCTCCACGTGGCCTTTTTCGCTCGCGGGGGTAATCCCCACGCCGCCAAAGCGTGACAGGCGATCGAGATCCGGATTGGCCGGCAGGACAATGCGCAGCAAGGTGAGGTCATTCGTCAGGCAGCTAATTAAGAACGGGTTAAAACAGGTCTGGTCCTGTTTATCGATATCCGCACCGGCGGATATAAGGAATTCAACGCAAGGATAATGCTTTTTCAGGCTGGCAATAATAATGGCGGTTCTTTTCTGGCGATTGGTGGCATTGATGTCCACCCCTTTTTCCAGACAGGCTTTGAGTGCATCCAGATTGCCCTGCTCTGCCGCCAGCAGAAATTCAGTAACGAGTTCATTTGCAGACATATTCAGACTCCGATGTTTTCATTTCTGATGACCTGAGAATAGCAACAGCCCCGTGATAAAAGAATCCGCTTAAATTTCATTCATCGTAAGGACAGGGATTATTGAATGGAAATCAACAGTCGGGCCAAAACGTGCGTCGGTGCAATGTTTTTCTTATCGTTGACGCCCTTTTCCGCCGTAAAAGCGCATTCTGCTTATGTCTCGACACGCCTTGCCTGGCGCGGCCTGAAACAAAATAGCAGAAGTGTGATAGTGCTCAAATGAGATGTAACTGCAGTGTTAAATATTGTTCAAAACTGATTGCCGTTGCGGGCGATTACAAATAGATTCAACAATACCGATGGGGCTTATGTGAGGGGCTGCGCCATGAATTCGATATTTACCGAAGAGAACCTGCTGGCCTTTACCGCCGCCGCACGCTTCGGCAGTTTTAGCAAAGCGGCCGAAGAGCTGGGCGTGACCACTTCCGCCATTAGCTACACCATCAAACGGATGGAGACGGGGCTGGACGTGGTGCTGTTTGTGCGCAATACGCGCAGTATCGAGCTGACGGAGTCCGGGTTTTACTTTTACCGTAAAGCGACGGATTTGCTCAATGACTTCCACGCCATCAAACGCGGAATTGATACCATTTCACAGGGTATCGAAGCGCGGGTGCGGATCTGCATCAACCAGCTGTTATACACGCCGCGTCATACCGCCCGGCTGTTGCAGGTCTTAAAAAAACAGTTCCCCACCTGCCAGATCACCGTCACCACCGAGGTGTATAACGGCGTGTGGGATTCGATCATTAATAATCAGGCGAATATTGCGATTGGCGCGCCGGATACGCTGCTCGACGGCGGCGGGATCGATTACACGGAAATCGGCGCGATTCGCTGGGTTTTTGCTATATCTCCCCAGCATCCGCTGGCGTTTTCCCCGGAGCCGATTGCCGAGAGCCAGCTGCGCCTCTATCCCAATATCATGGTCGAAGACACGGCGCATACGATCAATAAAAAAGTGGGCTGGTTGCTGCACGGACAGGAGGCGATTCTGGTGCCGGACTTTAACACCAAGTGTCAGTGTCAGATTCTGGGCGAGGGAATTGGATTTTTACCGGAACATATGGCGCGCGAAGCGGTAGAAGATGGATTACTGGTGACGCGACGCATTAACAATCCGCGCCAGGACTCGCGCATGCTGCTGGCCACGCAGCATGCCGCGACCGGCCAGGTGACCCGCTGGATCAAACAGCAGTTTGGGCCTCAGGGGGTACTGACCGGGATATATAGCGATTTACTGTGGCGTGATTAACGCGCGTTTTTAATCGCGGCTCTGCACCCAGAAGGCGTGAATAAGCCCCGGGATGTAACCCAGTAGCGTCAGAATGATATTCAAAATAAACGCCCAGCCGAAACCTTTACCGAGCAGAACACCCAGTGGCGGGATCAGAATAGTAATAACGATACGCCAGAAACCCATACTTTCTCCATTCAAGCTAAAAAAAGAACATTGTTAAAAAAAGTTTTAACGTTAAGCGTAGCGAGTTTACCGTGTCACGCCATTCCTTAAGCCTGCTTTTACGCTCCTTTACCCTTTTTACAATCACTTAGACTAACGATTAAGGGGTATTCACGCGTTACACCTGTACCCGGCTGATGACGTGGGCTAAGGTAAGAAATACCAAAACGAGGAGGACATTATGTTTACTGTTGGAGATGTTGTGCAGCCACGTATGGGCGGGCCAAAGCTGAAAGTCGTTGAAGTGCATGACGATCAAATTGTTGCCGTGCAGGCGAGCAATGAGCAGGGAGAGAAGTTTACGCTGAAGGCGGCGGATGTGGCGTTGTATAAAGAAGACGGCGATTTCGGCGTCTGCTGAAAGCTCAGGGCGGTGAGATACCGCCCTGATGTGAAATCACTTAGATTAAGAAATCATCCAGTGACTGGCCATTTGCCAGCGCAGTGGCGATTGGCTTAGGCGTACGGCCCTGGCCGGTCCAGGTTTTCACTTCGCCGTTTGCGTCAGTGAAACGGTACTTCGCTTCACGCGCCTGACGTTTTTGCGGCTGGCTGGCACCTTTCAGAACGTCTTTACCCAGCAGATCTTCTGGAGAAATACCGTCAGCTTTCATCAGCTCTAACAGAGCATTAATTTTCTGCTGCTGTTCAGCCTGCTGACTCTGCATTTCATCTTGCTCATTACGTTTTTCTTCCGTAACAATGCGGAATTTTTCCAGCATTTCTTCAAGCACATCAACAGAAAACTCGCGCGCCATTGCGCGAAGGGTACGGATATTATTAAGATTTTGTAACATTGAAGACATATTACTGAAGACCTTTTATGAGTTGATTCAATGAGCAATAGTTCAATATGGTAATCCACTTTACTTTGAATATCCAGCGAGATTCCTCCCAGACTTTTATTAAGGATATTCAACAATATTTAATTAATTATCCTTACCTTTATTTGCATTCCATTCAATATTGCTTTTGTTTAGCTCACACTTTCTATTTCTTATGAGCACGTTTTTGAGCAAACGCTGCCCCTCTCTCGCGTAATGCTGAATAATCACTCAACTGTTAAGCATAACTAAACAAGAAACCGATCAGAACAATTCACCACAAAACAGGCGAAAATAGAACATTAATAATACGTCGCCACGTTTTTACCCGTTCGGAAGTTGAGTCTGCTGAGACGATAATTTTCGCGAATACATCTCATTGCTCGCATTCACTCATTTAATTGATTTACAAGCATATTTACAAGATAAAAACAGAAAGCACCGCCGCAGTGAAAAAGCTGGATGTTTTAGAGCATTTCATGGACAAAAGGCCATTAAATAAATATTTTTCACTCATTGTGACTTTCAAAGCAGAGAGATACTCTATACACGCTCAACAAACCAACCTAAAGCACCATGCGCTGCAGGTAAAATCTCTGTTTTGTGTTCTTCTCAAGGAGTTCGGACATGTTCTCACCGCAGTCTCGCCTGCGCCATGCAGTTGCAGACACTTTCGCGATGGTCGTCTACTGTTCCGTAGTGAACATGCTGATCGAGATATTCCTCTCCGGAATGTCTTTTGAGCAGTCCCTTTCTTCCAGACTGGTGGCCATTCCGGTCAACATTCTTATTGCATGGCCGTATGGTTTTTACCGTGACGCCGTCATGCGCCTGGCGCGCCGTTTTAGCCCGTCGGGCTGGCTCAAAAACCTGGCAGACGTGCTGGCTTACGTCACCTTCCAGTCACCGGTGTATGTGGCGATTTTGCTGACCGTCGGCGCAGACTGGCATCAGATTGCGGCTGCCGTCAGCTCGAATATTGTGGTGTCGATGTTGATGGGTGCGGCCTATGGCTACTTCCTGGACTACTGTCGCCGCCTGTTTAAAGTCAGCCAGTATCATCAGTCCCAGGCGTAAAGTGCTGCGACTGGCCGCTGCCAGTCGCGTGTTTATTGCGGTTCGCCAAACAGACCTGTGAGAAATCGCTCCAGCGCCATGCGGGAGCTAAAACCATGCGGAATACCGTAATGCTGGTGCCGTTCTCCGGCTAAATACAGCGGAAATTCCTGATAATGATCGCAGGTTTTGATATCCGTGGCAGGTTCAGCAAACGACAAACTACGGTCTTTTAGGGTGGGGTGAATAATCAGCGCAGTGCGTCCCATTCGGGCTTCGCGGTTAACATAGACATAATTATCGCCACGGCGATATCCGTATGTTTTTTGAGTCACTGCATCCATGATGAAACCCGCTTTTTCAAGAACGCGCGCCACCTCATCGGGTCGTAAATACATATTTTATCCTCGTTATCTTTTCCTGCGGGCCAACCTTACAATAATCATCGTTGGCAACGCTTTCAGATAAATCCATAAAGGCCACGATAAGTCGTGACTCGCTTCAGATATTAAAAACCTGGACTAAACTGTGTGTGAACGCAAAATTATGGAGGATCGTATGTTTAACAGACCGAACCGAAACGATATTAATGACGACGCTCAGGATATTCGTAACGATGTCAGCCAATTAGCCGACACACTGGAGGATGTATTGAAATCCTGGGGCTCTGATGCAAAGGATGAGGCGGATGTCGCCAGACGTAAGGCTCAGTCTCTGCTGCGTGAAACCCGCGCCCGGATGCATGGCCGCTCACGCACCACGCAGGCCGCCTGCGATGCGATTGGCTGTGCCAATACCTTTATCCGTGAAAAACCGTTGTACGCTGTGGGGACCGTTGCCGCAGTAGGGATTTTTATCGGTGCCTTGCTGACGCTGCGTAAATAACCTTAAAACGCGTCATTTGCTGACCCTCGTTCGCCTCTGCGATCGGGGGTTTTTATTTTTACGGTCAAAAAAACGCCAGAAGCCGCGTGCAGCCTGCCCCTCCTCGCATCGCTCATCATCAAGGCAAAATCAATTGATAAATCCCATATCTTGTATGGTTGAAACTTACATCAACTACATCTAGTATTCCCTCTAACAAGACACACACAACCCGACGCGCTCATTCGCGCCGCTCCCTCATTCTAAATGGAAATACGAATCATGAGCATTACTATTTACACTCGTAACGACTGTGTTCAGTGCCACGCCACGAAACGTGCAATGGAAAACCGTGGCGTCGCGTTTGAGATGGTGAATGTGGACTTGCAGCCCGATGCGGCAGACGCCCTGCGCGCGCAAGGATTTCGTCAGCTTCCGGTAGTGATCGCCGGGGAAACCAGCTGGTCAGGCTTTCGCCCGGACATGATTAATCGCCTGCAAACGCAGGCCGTCAGCGCATGAGTCTGCTCGTCTACTTCTCCAGCAGCTCGGAAAATACGCTGCGCTTTATCGAGCGTCTCGGGCTGCCCGCCGTGCGTATTCCGCTCAACGAGCGCGAGCGCATTCAGGTAGACGAACCTTATATTCTGGTGGTCCCCAGCTATGGCGGCGGTGGAACGGCGGGCGCGGTGCCCCGTCAGGCAATCCGCTTTCTTAATGATCCCCACAACCGGGCGCTGATTCGCGGTGTGATCGCCGCAGGCAATCGCAATTTTGGCGACGCGTTCTGCCGTGCCGGGGATGTTATCTCTCAAAAGTGCGGCGTGCCGTATCTCTATCGTTTTGAACTGATGGGGACACAGCAGGACGTAGAGAACGTGCGTAAAGGAGTGAACGAATTTTGGCAACGACAACCGCAGAACGCGTAGTACAAGGCTCAACGGATTACCATGCCCTGAACGCTATGCTGAACCTCTACGATCGCGAGGGGAATATTCAGTTTGGCAAAGACCACGAGGCGGTGGAGGCCTTTTTTGCCGCCCATGTCCGCCCGAACACGCTCTCTTTTGCCAGCCAGCAGGCGCGCCTCGACTATCTGATCAACGAAGGTTATTACGAAGCGCGAGTGCTGACGCGCTACGATCGCGGCTTTGTGGTGAAACTGTTTGAACGCGCCCACGCCAGCGGTTTCCGTTTCCAGACGTTCCTCGGCGCCTGGAAATATTACACCAGCTACACGCTCAAAACCTTCGACGGCAAACGCTATCTGGAAAGTTTTGAAGATCGCGTCTGTATGGTGGCCTTAACGCTCGCGCAGGGCGATGAAGCGCTGGCACAACAGCTGACGGACGAGATCCTCTCGGGTCGCTTCCAGCCCGCCACGCCGACATTCCTCAACTGCGGGAAAGCCCAGCGCGGTGAGTTGGTCTCCTGCTTCCTGCTGCGCATCGAAGACAATATGGAGTCGATTGGCCGGGCGGTGAACTCAGCCCTGCAGCTCTCCAAACGCGGGGGCGGCGTTGCGTTTCTGCTGTCGAATCTGCGGGAGTCCGGCGCGCCGATCAAGCGCATCGAAAACCAGTCTTCTGGCGTGATCCCGGTGATGAAAATGCTGGAAGATGCGTTTTCCTACGCTAACCAGCTGGGTGCGCGCCAGGGCGCGGGCGTGGTGTATCTCCACGCCCATCACCCGGACATCCTGCGGTTTCTCGATACCAAACGCGAAAACGCCGATGAAAAAATCCGCATCAAAACGCTGTCCCTCGGGGTGGTGATCCCGGATATCACCTTCCAGCTGGCGAAAGAGAATGCCGAGATGGCCCTCTTCTCGCCTTATGACATTGAGCGCATCTACGGCAAGCCGTTCGGCGATGTGGCCATTAGCGAGCTGTACGACGAACTGGTCGCTGACGATCGCATTCGCAAAAAAACCATTAATGCCCGCGACTTCTTCCAGACTCTGGCCGAGATCCAGTTCGAGTCCGGCTACCCGTACATCATGTATGAAGATACGGTGAACCGCGCTAACCCGATTGCCGGGCGCATCAACATGAGTAATCTGTGCTCGGAGATTTTGCAGGTCAACAGCGCGTCGACTTACGACGAGAATCTGGATTACGCCGAAACAGGCAAAGATATCTCCTGCAACCTTGGCTCACTGAATATTGCCCACACCATGGATTCCCCGAATTTTGGCCGCACTGTGGAAACCGCGATTCGTGGCCTGACGGCGGTGTCGGACATGAGCCACATCCGCAGCGTGCCATCGATCGAAGCCGGGAATGCCGCGTCTCACGCCATCGGGCTGGGGCAGATGAATTTGCACGGCTATCTGGCGCGCGAAGGCATTCCTTACGGCAGTGCCGAAGGGCTGGATTTCACGAATTTCTATTTCTACACCATCACCTGGCATGCCCTGCATACCTCAATGATGCTGGCCCGCGAGCGTAACCAGCGCTTCGCCGGGTTTGAACAGTCGCGCTACGCCAGCGGAGAGTATTTTAATCAGTATCTGGAAAGTGACTGGCAGCCGAAAACCGAGAAAGTGCGGGCGTTGTTCGCCCGTGCCGGGGTCCCGATTCCGACGCGCGAGATGTGGCAGCAGCTGCGCGCCGACGTCATGCAGTACGGCATCTACAACCAGAACCTGCAGGCGGTGCCGCCTACCGGATCGATTTCCTATATCAACCACGCGACGTCGAGCATTCACCCTATCGTCTCAAAGATTGAGATCCGCAAGGAAGGCAAAACCGGACGCGTCTACTATCCCGCGCCGTTTATGACCAACGAGAACCTGGCGCTCTATCAGGATGCCTATGAAATCGGCCCGGAGAAGATTATTGATACCTACGCCGAGGCGACCCGTCATGTGGATCAGGGGCTGTCGCTGACGCTGTTCTTCCCCGATACCGCCACCACGCGCGATATCAACAAGGCGCAGATTTACGCCTGGAAGAAAGGCATCAAAACCCTGTACTACATTCGCCTGCGTCAGCTTGCGCTGGAAGGCACCGAAATTGAAGGCTGCGTGTCCTGCGCGCTGTAAGGAGAAAGGATGAAACTGTCACGCGTAAGCGCCGTTAACTGGAACAAAATTCAGGACGATAAAGATCTGGAGGTGTGGAACCGCCTGACCAGCAACTTCTGGCTGCCGGAAAAAGTGCCGCTCTCCAACGATATTCCGGCATGGGCCACCCTCAGCCACGCCGAACAGCAGCTGACCATCCGCGTGTTTACCGGGCTGACGCTCCTGGACACTATTCAGAACACCGTCGGTGCCCCGGCGCTGATGGCGGATTCGCTGACGCCCCACGAAGAGGCGGTGATGTCGAATATCAGCTTTATGGAGGCAGTCCACGCCCGTTCCTACAGCTCGATTTTCTCAACGCTGTGCCAGACCAAAGATGTGGATGCGGCCTATACCTGGAGCGAAGAGAGCGCCCCGCTCCAGCGCAAAGCCCAGCTGGTGCTGGAGTATTACCAGGCCGATGAGCCGCTGAAGAAGAAAATCGCCAGCGTGTTCCTGGAATCTTTCCTCTTCTATTCCGGCTTCTGGCTGCCGATGTACTGGTCGAGTCGCGGCAAGCTGACCAACACCGCCGATTTGATTCGCCTGATCATCCGCGACGAAGCGGTTCACGGGTATTACATCGGCTATAAATATCAGAAAGGGCTGGAGAAGATTAGCGACGCAAAATGCGAGGAGCTGAAAGGTTTTGCGCTGGATTTGCTGATGGATCTTTATGACAACGAACTGAGCTACACGGAAGAGCTGTATGCGGGAACCGGCTGGGAGGAGGATGTCAAAGCGTTCCTCTGCTACAACGCCAACAAGGCGCTGATGAATCTCGGCTACGAGGCGCTGTTCCCGCCGGAGATGGCGGAGGTGAATCCGGCGATTCTGGCGGCGCTCTCGCCGAATGCCGACGAAAACCACGACTTCTTCTCCGGGTCCGGCTCATCCTACGTGATGGGTAAAGCGGTGGAAACGCAGGATGAGGACTGGGATTTTTAGCGCGGTATTTTCCCCTTCATTTTAACCCTCTCCCTTTCGGGAGAGGGGATCGTCAAATCGCCAGACCTAACGCTCGTTAATTTAATATAAATCCCATTTTCTCCCCACAAATATTCCCTGTAATCTATACTGTAATTCCAGCGTCATATTCTCCTGAATCATTCCGATCCAGAAGAAATTCCCCGACCGCGCGGCAAAAATCTCAGAAAAATTCGACACCCGCTCAGCCCTTACCTCATGGGAAATTCAGCCATTTCACCACGGGCAAAATTCGTGCCACACGCGGCACAAGGGTTGTCTCAGATTCTCAGTATGTTAGGGTATGGCCAGTTCATTATTTTTAATGGTATTGATATCGACGCTAATAAATAACGGGAATTACTCTATTGCATGGCAATTAAATTAGAAGTTAAAAATCTCTATAAAGTATTTGGCGAGCATCCACAGCGCGCGTTCAAATATATTGAAAAAGGACTTTCAAAAGAACAAATCCTGGAGAAGACAGGATTATCCCTTGGCGTTAAAGACGCCAGTCTGGCAATTGAAGAAGGCGAGATTTTCGTCATCATGGGGTTATCCGGTTCGGGTAAATCCACTATGGTTCGCCTTCTCAATCGCCTGATTGAACCCACCCGCGGACAGGTGCTGATAGATGGCGTTGATATCGCCAGAATATCTGACGCCGAGCTTCGTGAGGTGCGCAGGAAAAAGATTGCGATGGTCTTCCAGTCATTCGCGCTAATGCCACATATGACGGTACTGGATAATACCGCTTTCGGTATGGAATTAGCGGGAATCCCTGCGGCGATTCGCCAGGAAAAAGCGCTGGATGCATTACGCCAGGTGGGACTGGAAAATTATGCCCACGGCTATCCGGATGAACTTTCTGGCGGTATGCGTCAGCGCGTCGGTTTAGCCCGCGCATTAGCCATCAATCCCGATATTTTATTAATGGATGAAGCCTTCTCGGCCCTCGATCCATTAATTCGTACCGAGATGCAGGATGAGCTGGTAAAACTGCAGGCAAAACATCAGCGAACCGTGGTCTTTATTTCCCACGATCTCGATGAAGCGATGCGTATTGGCGATCGCATTGCCATTATGCAAAACGGCGAAGTGGTGCAGGTCGGCACGCCGGACGAAATTCTGAATAATCCGGCCAATGATTATGTGCGCACCTTCTTCCGGGGCGTGGATATTAGCCAGGTGTTTAGCGCGAAAGATATTTCCCGCCGCGCGCTGGATGGCATTATTCGCCGCACGCCAGGTTTTGGCCCGCGCTCGGCGCTGAAACTGCTGCAGGACGAAGACCGCGAATATGGCTATGTCATTGAGCGCGGTAATAAATTTGTAGGCATTGTCTCCATCGACTCTCTGAAAAAAGCGCTTAGCGAAAACCAGGGAATCGATGCGGCGTTACTCGACGCTCCGCTTGCAGTGGACGCCGAAACGCCGCTCAGCGAGTTGCTCTCTCACGTCGGCCAGGCACCCTGCGCGGTTCCGGTCATTGGAGAAGAACAACAGTACGTCGGCATCATCTCAAAACGCATGTTGCTGCAGGCTTTAGATCGCGAGGGGGCAAACAATGGCTGATCAATCTAATCCGTGGGGAACCACAGAAGCGGCAGATAGCGCCGCACAATCGGCAGACGCGTGGGGAACTTCTGCGCCTGCACCCGCTGACGGCGGTAGCACCGCCGACTGGCTCAACAGCGCTCCGGCGCCCGCGCCAGAACATTTCAATATTATGGACCCGTTCCATAAAACCCTGATTCCGCTGGACAGCTGGGTGACCGAAGGCATCGACTGGGTGGTAACCCACTTCCGTCCGGTGTTCCAGGGCATTCGCGTCCCGGTGGATTACATCCTCAACGGCTTCCAGCAGATGATGCTCGGAATGCCCGCGCCTGTTGCCATTGCGCTGTTCGCACTCATTGCGTGGCAGTTCGGCAGTGCAGGTATGGGGATCGCCACACTTATTTCACTGATTTTGATTGGTGCTATCGGTGCCTGGTCTCAGGCGATGATTACTCTGGCGCTGGTGCTCACCGCCCTGCTGTTCTGCGTAGTGATCGGTTTGCCGATGGGCATATGGCTGGCACGCAGCCCGAGGGCAGCGAAAATTATTCGTCCGCTGCTGGATGCGATGCAGACCACGCCGGCGTTTGTCTATCTGGTGCCTATAGTAATGCTGTTCGGGATCGGTAACGTACCGGGCGTGGTAGTGACCATTATCTTCGCCCTGCCGCCGATTATCCGTCTGACCATTCTGGGGATTAACCAGGTGCCAGCCGATCTGATCGAAGCGTCACGCTCATTCGGTGCCAGCCCGCGTCAGATGCTGTTTAAAGTGCAGCTCCCGCTGGCGATGCCCACCATTATGGCAGGCGTGAACCAGACGCTGATGCTCGCCCTCTCGATGGTGGTGATCGCCTCAATGATTGCCGTGGGTGGCCTCGGCCAGATGGTACTGCGCGGTATCGGTCGTCTCGATATGGGACTGGCCACCGTGGGCGGTGTCGGGATCGTGATCCTCGCCATTATTCTTGACCGCCTGACTCAGGCAGTCGGTCGCGATTCACGCAGTCGCGGCAACCATCGCTGGTACAGCACCGGCCCGGTCGGGTTGATTACCCGTCCATTCATTAAATAAGGAACAACGATGCGACATAACATCCTTTTTGCCACAGCGTTTGCCACCCTTGTCTCTACCAGCGCATTCGCCGCTGACCTGCCGGGTAAAGGCATTACCGTTCAACCGGTACAGAGCACAATTTCGGAAGAGTCCTTCCAGACCATGATCGTCAGCCGCGCCCTGGAAAAATTGGGTTATACGGTCAATAAGCCGAGCGAAGTGGATTACAACGTAGGCTACACCTCGATTGCCTCTGGCGATGCGACCTTTACCGCCGTGAACTGGCAGCCGCTGCATGATGATATGTATGCCGCCGCCGGCGGAAGTAAGAAGTTTTACCGTGAAGGGACCTTCGTGACCGGCGCTGCGCAGGGCTATTTGGTCGACAAGAAAACCGCCGACAAATACCACATCACCAATGTTGAGCAGCTTAAAGATCCGAAGATCGCCAAACTGTTCGATACCAACGGTGACGGCAAAGCCGACATGATGGGCTGCTCGCCGGGCTGGGGCTGTGAGGCGGTGATTAACCACCAGAACAAAGCCTTCGATCTGGAAAAGACCGTCGACGTGAGCCACGGTAACTACTCCGCGATGATGGCAGATACCATCGCCCGCTTTAAAGAGGGTAAACCGGTGATCTACTACACCTGGACGCCGTACTGGGTGAGCGACGTGCTGAAGCCAGGTAAAGACGTGGTGTGGCTGCAGGTGCCGTTCTCTTCTCTGCCAGGTGAGCAGAAAGATATCGACACCAAGCTGCCGAACGGCATGAACTACGGTTTCCCGGTGAATACCATGCATATCGTTGCGAACAAAGCCTGGGCTGAGAAAAATCCGGCGGCGGCGAAGCTGTTCTCGGTGATGAAATTGCCGCTGGCAGATATCAACGCGCAGAACGCGATGATGCATGAAGGCAAATCGTCTGAAGCCGATGTCCAGGGTCACGTTGACGGCTGGATCAAAGCCCACCAGCAGCAGTTTGACGGCTGGGTGAACGAGGCGCTGGCAGCGCAGAAGTAACGCTTTTCCCTTACCTCGCCCTCTCCCGTCGGGAGGGGGTTAGGGTAAGGGCATCAAACTCCCCCCAGGCCTAAACCGCACAAACCACCACGCAACAAATCCCCAACATTCACATTCATCCGTTATGATGGTTTCTGAAAAAATAATCACTTAACTCACGATTCCTGACTCTCATGACGAAAACTTCTCAAGGGCTTAGCCCGGCACTTATTCTGCTCATGTCTGTGGCTACCGGCCTTGCGGTGGCCAGTAACTACTATGCGCAACCTTTGCTCGACACCATCGCCCGCGCCTTTTCGCTCTCCGCCAGTTCCGCCGGTTTTATTGTAACGGCCGCCCAGCTCGGCTACGCCGCGGGCCTGCTGTTCCTCGTGCCGCTCGGCGATATGTTTGAACGCCGCAGACTAATCGTCTCCATGACGCTGCTGGCAGCGGGCGGGATGTTAATTACCGCCTCCAGCCAGTCGCTGGGGATGATGATCCTCGGTACGGCGCTGACCGGATTGTTCTCGGTCGTGGCCCAGATCCTCGTGCCGCTAGCCGCCACGCTCGCGGCACCAGAAAAGCGCGGCAAAGTGGTAGGAACGATCATGAGCGGCCTGCTGCTGGGGATTTTGCTGGCGCGAACCGTTGCCGGGCTGCTGGCAAGTCTTGGCGGCTGGCGCACGGTCTACTGGGTCGCCAGCGTGCTGATGGTCGTGATGGCCTTTGCCCTGTGGCGCGGCCTGCCAAAAGTGAAGCAGGAAAATCATCTTAACTACCCTCAGCTTCTCGGCTCGGTGTTCAGCCTGTTCACCCAGGATAAACTTCTGAGAACGCGCGCGCTGTTGGGCTGTTTCACCTTTGCCAACTTCAGCATTCTGTGGACCTCCATGGCCTTCCTGCTGGCCTCGCCGCCGTTCAACTATTCCGAAGGGGTAATTGGCCTGTTTGGTCTGGCGGGTGCGGCCGGTGCGCTGGGCGCTCGCCCTGCCGGTGGTCTGGCGGATAAAGGCAAATCCCATCTGACAACTTCCGCCGGGCTGGTGATGCTGCTCCTCTCCTGGGCGGCGATCTGGTACGGGCATATCTCGGTGCTGTCGCTGATTGTCGGGATTCTGGTCCTCGACCTGACCGTTCAGGGCGTGCATATCACTAACCAGACGGTGATCTATCGCGTGAAGCCCGACGCACGTAACCGCCTGACTGCCGGTTACATGACCAGCTACTTTATCGGCGGTGCAGCAGGCTCCCTGATCTCAGCGTCCGCGTGGCAGCATTACGGCTGGACCGGCGTGTGCGTGGTCGGTACCCTTGTTGCAGCCGTAAACCTGCTCATCTGGTGGCGTGGCTATCATCTTCAGGAAGCCATTATCTAAGCTTTACATCGGTTTGGGGCTTCTTAGGGTGTTAAGCAGCCCCGCACTCTGTTAAGGTGAGCGTAATTATTTATCCCAGAAATTTTACTGTGGGTGACATATTAGAATACCGCATGAATAGTTCAGACCTACTGGCTGCTCCCGGCCCCATCAGATTGCCGACATTTCCGTTCTGTTTGAAACCTCATGCTGTTTCTCATCACCCGACCCCGTCTTTCGTGGGCGTTAGCCCTTTCATTTCTGTGCTTACCGGGTCACGGATTCGCCCGGCACTTTCTGACAGTGATATCAGTTTGGCGGATATAACCGCACAAATAATTCATTTACATTATTTGTCACTGTCGTTACTATATCGACTGTAATTAATGAGGTCATGCCCAAATGGATAGTTCGTTTACCCCAATTGAACAAATGCTTAAATTTCGCGCCAGTCGCTACGAGGACTTCCCGTATCAGGAGATCCTGTTAACCCGTCTTTGCATGCACATGCAGGGTAAGCTGCTGGATAACCGCAATAAAATGCTGAAAGCTCAAGGGATTAACGAGACGTTGTTTATGGCGTTAATTACCCTGGAATCTCAGGAAGATCACAGCATTCAGCCCTCTGAATTGAGCTGCGCCCTGGGTTCTTCTCGCACTAACGCGACCCGCATCGCGGATGAGCTGGAAAAACGCGGCTGGATTGAACGTCGTGAAAGCGACAACGATCGCCGTTGCCTGCATCTGCAACTGACCGATAAAGGTCATGAATTCCTGCGTGGGGTGCTTCCACCTCAGCACAACTGTCTGCATCAGCTTTGGTCTGCCCTGAGCACGACCGAGCGCGACCAGCTAGAGCACATCACTCGCAAGCTCCTCACCCGTCTGGATCAGATGGACGAAGAGGGCGCCATTCTCGAGGCGCTAAGCTAACGCGACGACACGCTCAACCATCCAGATTACATAAGAAATACTGATAGGCCAGCACGTTACACTGCTGGCCTTTCTGACAACAGGTCGGCCCAGCCGATGTGAAAATAAGAAGATCGTGGAGAACTACAATGAGCGCAAATGCGGAGAACACTCCCCCGCAGCAACCGGTCAACACTAAGAAAGGCAAACGCAAAAGCGCCCTTCTGCTGCTGACTTTGCTCTTTATTATTATTGCCGTGGCATATGGGATCTATTGGTTTTTAGTACTGCGTCATATTGAAGAGACCGATGACGCATACGTGGCAGGGAACCAGGTTCAGATTATGGCGCAGGTGTCGGGCAGCGTGACGAAAGTCTGGGCTGACAATACCGACTTTGTGCAAAAAGGAGATGTGCTGGTCACGCTCGATCCGACCGATGCGCAGCAGGCGTTTGAAAAAGCGCAGACGCAGCTGGCCTCAAGCGTGCGTCAAACCCGTCAGTCGATGATCAACAGCAAGCAGTTGCAGGCGAGCATCGACGTGCAGAAAACTGCCCTGGCGCAGGCGCAGAGCGACCTGAATCGTCGTGTACCGCTCGGCACCGCCAACCTGATTGGCCGTGAAGAGCTGCAACACGCGCGTGACGCTGTGGCCAGCGCGCAGGCTCAGCTTGACGTGGCAATCCAGCAGTACAACGCCAACCAGGCGATGATTCTGGGTACCCATCTTGAAGAGCAGCCTGCCGTTAAACAGGCGGCAACCGAAGTGCGTAACGCCTGGCTTGCCCTGCAACGTACTAAAATTGTCAGCCCGATGACCGGCTACGTCTCCCGTCGTTCCGTTCAGCCTGGCGCACAGATTAGCACCACCACGCCGCTGATGGCGGTGGTTCCGGCGAACAATCTGTGGGTAGATGCCAACTTCAAAGAGACGCAGCTGGCCCACATGCGTATCGGCCAGACCGCGACTATCGTCAGTGATATTTACGGCGACGACGTGAAGTACACCGGTAAAGTGGTCGGTCTGGATATGGGCACCGGCAGCGCGTTCTCCCTGCTGCCTGCGCAGAACGCCACCGGTAACTGGATCAAAGTGGTTCAGCGTCTGCCGGTTCGTATTGAACTGGACGCGAAACAGCTGACGGATCACCCGCTGCGTATCGGTCTGTCGACCCTGGTAACGGTTGATACCGCTGACCGCGAAGGTCAGATGCTGGCGAATCAGGTCCGAAATCATCCGGCCTATGAAAGCAACGCCCGTGAAATCAGCCTTGATCCGGTCAACAAGCTGATTGACGACATCGTGAAAGCGAACGCCGGTTAATCCGAAGGTGAGCGGTATGCAACAGCAAAAACCGCTGGAGGGGGCGCAGCTGGTCATTATGACCATTGCGCTGTCGCTGGCGACATTCATGCAGGTGCTGGACTCCACCATCGCAAACGTGGCGATCCCGACCATCGCCGGTAACCTTGGCTCGTCTCTGAGTCAGGGGACCTGGGTGATCACCTCGTTTGGGGTCGCGAATGCGATCTCCATTCCGATTACCGGGTGGCTGGCGAAACGCGTCGGGGAAGTTCGACTGTTCCTGTGGTCAACGGTGTTGTTCGTCATCGCCTCCTGGGCGTGCGGCATGTCCAACAGCCTGACCATGCTGATCTTCTTCCGTGTGATTCAGGGGATTGTCGCCGGGCCGTTAATCCCGCTCTCCCAGAGCTTGCTGCTGAATAACTACCCGCCCGCCAAGCGCTCAATCGCTCTGGCGCTGTGGTCGATGACCGTGATCGTCGCGCCGATCTGTGGCCCGATCCTCGGTGGGTATATCAGCGATAACTACCACTGGGGCTGGATCTTCTTCATCAACGTGCCAATCGGTGCGTTAGTGGTGCTGATGACGCTGCAATCTCTGCGCGGTCGGGAAACCAAAACCGAACAGCGGCGCATTGACGGCGTGGGCCTGGCACTGCTGGTGTTAGGGATCGGCAGCCTGCAGATCATGCTGGACCGGGGTAAAGAGCTGGACTGGTTTGCATCGCAGGAGATCATTGTCCTCACCGTGGTCGCTGTGGTGGCAATCAGCTTCCTGATTGTCTGGGAGCTGACGGACGATAACCCGATAGTCGATCTGTCGCTCTTTAAGTCGCGAAACTTCACCATCGGCTGCCTGTGTATCAGTCTCGCCTATATGCTCTATTTCGGCGCGATTGTTCTGCTGCCGCAGCTGTTGCAGGAGGTATACGGCTACACGGCAACCTGGGCGGGTCTGGCTTCGGCACCGGTCGGTTTGATTCCTGTCCTGCTGTCGCCGATTATTGGCCGCTTTGCCCATAAGCTCGACATGCGTCGACTGGTGACCTTCAGCTTTATTATGTATGCGGTGTGCTTCTACTGGCGTGCGTACACCTTCGAACCGGGAATGGACTTTGGCGCGTCCGCTTGGCCGCAGTTTATTCAGGGCTTCGCCGTGGCGTGCTTCTTTATGCCACTCACCACCATCACGCTCTCTGGCTTACCGCCAGAACGGATGGCGGCGGCATCGAGCCTGTCGAACTTCACCCGTACGCTGGCAGGCTCCATCGGGACGTCTATCACCACGACCCTGTGGACTAACCGCGAGTCGCTGCACCATGCGCAGCTGACGGAATCGGTGAATCCGTTTAACCCGAACGCCCAGCAGATGTACTCTGAGCTGCAAAGTATGGGGATGACGGAGCAGCAGGCGTCTGGCTGGATTGCCCAGCAGATCACCAACCAGGGATTGATTATCTCCGCCAACGAAATCTTCTGGATTTCTGCGGGTATTTTCATTCTGTTGCTGGGGTTGATCTGGTTTGCCAAACCGCCGTTCGGCGCGGGCGGTGGCGGCGGTGGCGCGCACTAACGCGCCGCTTCGCCGGGAAAGTTGTCCATTTCTCTACAGCTTCTGTCAGTCCTGATAAAGCAGCGCTCCTGAAATCGCTTCACGATAGTGAAAAGACAACAGGAGCGCATCATGCTGAAAAACCCCGCACAAAAATACCAACCCTATACGCCTGTCTCCCTGCCCGACCGTCGCTGGCCGGAGCAACGCATCACCCAGGCACCGCGCTGGCTCTCCACCGATTTACGCGATGGCAATCAGGCGCTGGCTGAACCGATGGACAGCGCGCGTAAACTGCAATTCTGGAATTTGCTCCTCGGCTGTGGTTTTAAAGAGATTGAAGTCGCCTTCCCCTCCGCCTCGCAGACCGATTTCAATTTTGTCCGCCAGCTGATTGAAGAGAACCGCATTCCCGATGATGTCACTATTCAGGTGCTCACCCAGGCGCGAGAAGATTTGATTACGCGCACTTTCGAATCCTTACGCGGGGCAAAACAGGCAACGATTCATCTGTATAACGCCACCGCGCCGCTGTTCCGCCGCCTGGTATTTGGCATGGATAAAGCTCAGATTATTGCGCTGGCCGTGCGCTCAACGCGCCAGATCCGCACCTTGTGCGAGGAGAACCCGCAGACACACTGGCAATACGAATACTCCCCGGAGACCTTCTGCTTTACCGAGCCGGAATTTGCGCTGGAGATTTGTGAAGCCGTTGCGGAGATCTGGCAGCCGTGCGCGCAAAGGCCGATGATCATCAACCTGCCAGCAACCGTGGAAGTCAGCACGCCGAACGTCTACGCCGATCAGATTGAGTATTTTTGCCGCCACTTTAGCCGCCGCCGCGATGTGTGCATTAGCGTTCACCCGCATAACGATCGCGGCACGGGCGTGGCAAGCGCAGAACTGGCGGTGATGGCAGGGGCCGATCGCGTGGAGGGCTGTCTGTTTGGCAACGGCGAACGCACGGGGAATGTCTGTCTGGTCACGCTGGCGATGAATTTATACAGCCAGGGTGTTAGCCCTCACCTCGATTTCAGCAACATGACCCAGGTCGTCGAGGTGGTGGAGAGCTGCAATCAACTGCCCGTTCATCCGCGCCATCCATGGGCCGGGCGTCTGGCGTATACCGCCTTTTCCGGCTCCCATCAGGATGCGATCAAAAAAGGCTTCGATGCCCGTAAACCGGATGAACGCTGGGAGATGCCCTATCTGCCGGTCGATCCGCAAGATATCGGCTGTTCCTATGAGGCGGTTATTCGCGTCAACAGCCAGTCGGGGAAAAGCGGCAGCGCATGGCTGATTGAGCAAAATCACGGACTCAAACTGCCCCGCGCCCTGCAGCAAGATTTCAGCCAGCACGTACAGCAGGAAACAGACAGCCACGGCAAAGAGATGACACAAAACGCGCTGTGGCAGCTTTTTCGGGCGCGTTACGGCCTGGTGGCAACGCCCCATTTTGCCCTGCAAAGCTACCGCAGTGAGAGTCAGCAGGACGGGCAGCTGCGCTTAACCGCCACTGTCGCCGTCGATGGCGGTACGCGCCAGCTTGAGGGCCAGGGCAACGGTCTGTTATCGGCGGCGGCCAGCGGGATGCGTCTCTGGCTGAGTACGCCGTTTGTGATTAAGGATTATCACGAACACTCGCTGGGCGAGCGCAGCGACAGCCGCTCGGTGGCCTATATTCGCTGTCTGTTTCAGGATGGCAGTAGCCGCTGGGGTGTGGGGATCGATAACGACGTGGCGCGCGCCTCGCTTCAGGCGCTGTTAAACGCGGTCGGTTAAGCGTCTTTGAAATAGTCGCTGGGTGAGATCCCCATCACCCGGCGGAACATCGCCGTGAAGGCGCTGTGGCTGCCGTAGCCCAGATCGAGCGCCACGCGCAGCACCGGCTGGCCCTGCGCCAGACGCACCAGCGCTTCCAGCAGGCGCGCCCGCCGCGTCCATTCCCCGTAGCTCAACCCGGTCTGCTGCTGAAAATGGCGGTTCAGGGTACGTTCGCTCATATTGGTGAGGCTGGCGGCCTGCGCGCTGCTCCAGTTATTCTCTGGCGCGCGGCGGATTTGCTGACAGAGCTGGCGCAGCGTGTCCGTCTCCGGTTCAGGCAAACAGAATGGCAGCACCGGCATCAGGCGGATTTCATCAAGGATCAGCTCATAAACGCGCTCGTCGCGGCTGCCGGGAGAATACGATTCAGGCAGATCGAATGCGCTGACGATCAGTTCACGCAGCAACGGGGAGATCTGTACGATCTGGCACGAGGCGGGGAGATCGGCGCGGGCCAGTGAATCGATAAACAGCGTGCGTGCCGCCACCTTGCCGGTAATACGAATGGCGTGCTGTGTTCCGGCGGGCAGCCAGACGCCACGCCCCGGCGGGACCACCCAGCAGCCTGCCTTGGTATCGACCCGCACTACCCCACTCAGGCTGTGCAACAGCTGGGCACAATCGTGCTGATGCCACGGCTCGCTGTCGCCGTGCTGATAGTCATGGGCGAAAGGAACCAACGGGCGATGGGTAAAGGAGAAGGTTGAGGTTGTCGTCATAGGGTTTTGCCGGATGGCGGCTGCGCCTTATCCGGCCTACCTGTCGATATTTCGGTAGGCCCGGTAGGCGCAGCGCCACCGGGCATCTGCGGGCATCATGCTAGATGTGCAGTTCCTGCAGAGTTTCTTTCGGCAGCGCCAGCTCTTCATTGCTGTTCACGCGAACGTCACGATCGATGATGTGACGCGCGATTTCCTGCGCTTCTTCCAGAGAGTGCATCTGATAAGTGCCGCACTGGTAGATGTTCAGCTCAGGGATCTGGTTCTGCTCTTTCACTTTCAGCACGTCGGCCATTGCCGCTTTCCAGGCATCCGCCACGCGCGTTTCATCTGGCTGGCCAATCAGGCTCATGTAGAAACCGGTACGACAGCCCATTGGAGAGATGTCGATGATTTCCACGCCGTTGCCGTTCAGGTGATCGCGCATGAAACCGGCGAACAGGTGCTCCAGAGTGTGAATGCCTTTTTCTGGCATCACTTCTTTGTTCGGCACACAGAAACGCAGGTCGAATACGGTGATTGTGTCGCCGTGCGGGGTATGCATGGTTTTCGCAACACGTACTGCAGGTGCTTCCATACGGGTATGGTCGACAGTGAAGCTATCTAATAACGGCATACGTCACCTCCGATAGTGATTATTTTTAAAATAAAATGAACTCTTTCTTCCACTGCGCGTCTGAGTATATGAAAGACGCGCATTTGTTATCATCATCCCTGATTTCAGAGATGTATATTTTGGCCACAGCGATGTGGCCTTTTTCTTTTCTGTCAGGCGTTCTTCGCCAGAAACTCTTCAAACGACTCCGTATCCGCAGCTTCGATTTCACGCTGACGCACCACCGATGCCTCGCGCTCTGCCACGAAATCCTCTTCGCTTAAAACTTCCAGCGGCTCCTGCTGCAGCATGTCGCGATACTGTGCGGCAAGCGAACGGCCGGTTCCACCGATACCTTGATCAATCATAGAACGCAGAATGCGCGCTGAGAACGTCAGTTCCGGGTTATCAAACGATTCGACCAGCTGATCGCACACCTTTTGATACTCCTCGCCGCCGTAAACGCTGTCCATCGTCTGCGCCACACGTTTGAGATCGCGGAACAGATCTTTGCCGACTTTCGCCAGCGGGAACTGCGCCGTTTCACACCCGATACCCAGCGTCAGGCCAGGCTTGCGCCCTTCCAGGATCACACGATTCCAGTTGGTGCGCGTACAGAGCAGTTCGTCAGAACTCATCTCTGGCGCATCCGCCAGTACGCACCAGACCATAAACAGATCCAGGAAACGCACCTGCTGCTCGTCGACGCCAATTGGCGAGAACGGGTTGATGTCCAGCGAGCGCACTTCAATGTACTCAATGCCGCCGCGCTCCAGCGCATCTGACGGCGCTTCGCCGCTACGCGTAACGCGTTTCGGGCGGATCGGTGCGTACAGCTCGTTTTCAATCTGCAGCACGTTGCTGTTGATCTGCAGGCGCTTACCGTCTTTCTCAAGGCCGATTTTCTCGTACTCTTCCGACGGTGTTTTGATCGCTCGCTTCAAGCCTGCCACATATTCGTGCAATTCGTTAAACGTAATTCCGAGATTGCTTTGCGACTTATTGGTATAACCAAGGTCACTCAGGCGCAGAGAGGTGGCGTACGGCAGGTAATACATGCCGCAATCGGTCTTCTCAAACGGCAGTGTGGTCGGTTTGCCCTGCAGGAACGAGGAGCAAATCGCCGGTGAGGCACCGAACAGGTACGGAATCACCCAGCCAAAGCGGTAGTAGTTGCGGATCAGACGGAAATACCCCGCCGAGATCGCTTCTTTATCCGTTTCGCCGCACTTCGCCTGCCAGAACGCCATCGGCAGCGAGAAATTGTAATGCACGCCGGAGATGGTCTGCATTAGCGCGCCGTAGCGGTTTTTCAGACCTTCGCGATAGAGCGTTTTCAGACGGCCAATGTTCGAGGTGCCGTATTGCGCCAGCTCAATATCCTGCCCCTGCTCGATATAACACGGCATGCTCAGCGGCCACATGCGCTCATCGCCCAATTGACGGGCGGTAAAGCGGTGAACGTCACGCATCAGAGTCAGCATGTGGTCAATGTCGCCATCGACGGGCGTAATGAACTCAAGCAGCGCTTCGGCGAAGTCGGTGGTGATCCATTTATGTGTCAGCGCAGAGCCTAGCTCTTTCGGATGGCCGGTTGTTGCCAGACTGCCATCTTCATTCACGCGCAGTGTTTCGCGCTCAAGCCCACGCTGAATCCCCTTCAGGGCCTGAGGGTGTTTTTCCAGCCAGGCCAGCGCCTGTGATACGTCCGGGATCAAATTGACCTCCCGCCTGTCAAAATAAGAGTTATCCAGCATAAATTGTAATGGTTGACGATTGAAGGTCGCTTTTTCATTCCACCAATTAGTGCCACCACGTCATGCCCTGCAGGGTTGCCAGTGCCACGAGGACATAGCGCAACGCCTTGCCAAGGCATAAAAAAAAGAGCACTGGTCCCCAGGAGATGCGCATCCATCCCGCCAGCAGACACAGTAAATCGCCTATAACAGGCATCCAGCTTAGTAAAAGCGTGGCAGCACCATAGCGTTTAAGCCAGCCTGCTGCCTTTTCCTGCCAGCGTGATGTTTTACGCAGCGGAAAGAAACGCCCAAGAATAACGTTAGTCAGCCCTCCAAGGCTATTACCCATTGTTGCTATTACTACCAACAGCCAGGGCTGACTCACACCAGATAACAGCATCGCGACCAGCACAACTTCCGAATTACCCGGTAAGAGTGTGGCACTTAAAAAACTGCTGGCAAATAAAGAGGCGAGTGACAGCAGGTCACTCACAGCAGGCGAACATCCACAGCGTCCATTCCGGCGTCACGCGCGGCCTGAATGCCAAAGTCTGCATCCTCAAACACCACGCACTTATGCGCCAGAACGCCCATCAGTTCCGCGCAAAGCAGAAAGGTGTCCGGAGCGGGTTTGTGGTTTTGAACATGATCGGCGGCGACAACCGCAGAGAAATAGTGACGCAAGCCCAGATGATTGAGCAGCGCTTCCGCAACAGCACTTTCACTTCCCGTGCCAACGGACATCGGACGACGACCGTGCCACTCTTTGACAACGTCAATCAGCGGAAGCGGACGAACGGTGTCTAAAAGCATGGCTTTGACGGCATCGGTTTTTTCACGGGCCAGCAGATGAGGGTCGAGATCGGCGTGGTTTAGCTCAATCACGGCCTGAGCGATTCGCCAGGTGGGTGAGCCATTCAGCGCAACCATCGCCTGTAAGTCGAACGTCATGCCATAACGACCCAGAACGTCATTCCAGGCTTTACGATGTGTGGGTTCGGTATCCAGGATGGTGCCATCCATGTCGAAGATCAGACCGTCATACTGTGCGTACATCGTGCTCTCGCCAAACGATTAACAAGACATTACTTTATCGTAAACGAGGATTTTTGTCGCTGATTCTGGTTGTAATACAAAGGGGATGGTGAGTAATTGAACTGTGGGGGAGATACTGAAGAGAAATGGTGCATCCGGGAGGATTACTCGGCTGCGCCTCACCCGACGGGCCGTTGCTAAAGCAACGTTATCCTCCCTGGTACTCGCGAGCATCTCGCAGACCTTGAAACAACAGCGTGGCTGCTATCTCGGAGAATATGGTGCATCCGGGAGGATTCGAACCTCCGACCGCTCGGTTCGTAGCCGAGTACTCTATCCAGCTGAGCTACGGATGCATCGGGATTTACTATTTTACTGCTTGATACGTCATATCACGTCTAAAGCAATATCAAGTAATAGATGGTGCATCCGGGAGGATTCGAACCTCCGACCGCTCGGTTCGTAGCCGAGTACTCTATCCAGCTGAGCTACGGATGCATCGGGATTTACTATTTTACTGCTTGATACGTCATATCACTTCTAAAGCAATATGAAGTAATAGATGGTGCATCCGGGAGGATTCGAACCTCCGACCGCTCGGTTCGTAGCCGAGTACTCTATCCAGCTGAGCTACGGATGCATCAGGGGGTACTGCTTTTACTGCTGATTCAATGTCACTCAACAAGCCGCAACACTGAGAATGATGGTGCATCCGGGAGGATTCGAACCTCCGACCGCTCGGTTCGTAGCCGAGTACTCTATCCAGCTGAGCTACGGATGCAAAATGGCGGTGAGGCGGGGATTCGAACCCCGGATGCAGCTTTTGACCGCATACTCCCTTAGCAGGGGAGCGCCTTCAGCCTCTCGGCCACCTCACCACACAACGCCTCTTTCGAGTGCTTCGAGTAACTCGTTAAGAGCTTCTCGTCGCTGCGTGGCGCATATATTACTTTCTGGGACTTATAAGTCAAACAATTTTCCACAAGCTTTTATCGTTTGCACAAATCACACTCAATTCGCATGTAAAAGCCGCAAAGAGGGTGTTTTATAAACGGATTTTGCGGACATCAGCACAGAAATCCTCGGGCAAAATTGCGGTCTTTGAGCGAGATAAGGGTTTGAGAGAGACAAAAAATGGAAGGAATGAAATCGAACGGTAACTTTATGCAGGAAGAATATCGAGAGCGTTGCGTCTCGCCGGGCGGCGAGACGCGATAATATCAGTAACTGGACTGCTGGGATTTTTCAGCCTGGATACGCTGGTAGATCTCTTCACGATGGACAGAGACTTCTTTAGGGGCGTTCACACCAATACGTACCTGGTTACCCTTCACCCCTAAAACTGTCACGGTGACCTCATCCCCAATCATGAGGGTCTCACCAACTCGACGAGTCAGAATCAGCATTCTTTGCTCCTTGAAAGATTAAAAGAGTCGGGTCTCTTGTATCCCGGCATTATCCATCATATAACGCCAAAAAGTAAGCGATGACAAACACGTAATGTGTAAGCAGTCACGGCATCACATTCTGTTAAACGTAAGTTTAGCCGATATACACAAACTCAACCTGACTTTATCGTTAGCGATAGCGTAGTGATAAAAACGCCATAACGGTGAGGTTATGGCGTCTTTTTACGCTTTGTAATTATTACAGTTTAGCGCTTACCCAGCTTTCAACGCTGGCCAATGCTGCTGGAAGTGCTGCCACATCCGTACCACCGGCTTGTGCCATGTCGGGACGACCACCACCTTTGCCACCCACTTGCTGAGCGACCATACCAATCAGTTCCCCTGCTTTCACGCGGTCAGTCACATCCTTAGAGACGCCCGCAATCAGAGAAACCTTACCTTCAGCCGCTGTCGCCAGAACGATAACCGTTGAACCGAGCTGGTTCTTGAGATCATCAACCATGGTACGAAGCATCTTAGGTTCAACACCTACCAGTTCGCTGACTAGCAGTTTAACACCTTTAATTTCAACCGCTTTGCTGGAGAGATTTGCGCTCTCCTGCACCGCAGCCTGCTCTTTCAGCTGCTGCAGCTCTTTTTCCAGCTGACGAGTACGTTCCAGCGCGCTACGTACTTTCTCACCCAGATTGTGGCTGTCGCCTTTAAGCAACTGGGCAATGTCGTGCAGTTGGTCGCTTTCAGCATGCAGGCTGGCGATCGCACCTTCACCGGTCACGGCTTCGATACGACGTACGCCAGCGGCAGTGCCTGATTCAGAGAGGATACGGAACAGGCCGATATCACCCGTACGTGAGGCGTGAGTACCGCCGCACAGTTCGGTGGAGAAATCACCCATGCTCAGGACGCGAACGCGCTCGTCGTATTTCTCGCCGAACAGCGCCATCGCCCCTTTCGCTTTCGCTGCTTCGAGATCCATGATGTGGGTCTCGATTGGCAAGTTACGGCGAATCTGGGCGTTGACCATATCTTCCACCGCGCGAATTTCAGACGGTTTCATCGCTTCGAAATGCGAGAAGTCAAAGCGCAGCACTTTGTCGTTCACCAGAGAACCTTTCTGAGCAACGTGCGTACCCAGCACATCGCGCAGGGCGGCATGCATCAGATGCGTTGCAGAGTGGTTCAGACGAATGCGCGCGCGGCGAGCTTCATCCACTTCGGCTTTCACGCCTGCGCCAACTTTCAGAGAACCTGAAGTCAGTTTGCCGACGTGACCAATTGCCTGGCCGTATTTCTGGGTGTCAGTGACGGTGAAGGCAAAATCGCTACCTTTTAGCTCGCCTTTATCGCCCACTTGGCCGCCAGACTCCGCGTAGAACGGCGTTTTATCCAGAACGACAACCGCATCCTGGCCTGCGCTGATGCTGTCCACGGCTTTGCCGTCAACAAACAGTGCGATCACTTTACCGGTCAGTTCCAGATGGTCGTAGCCCTGGAATTCAGAAGCGCTATCGACGCGAATCATCGCGTTGTAGTCTGCGCCGAAACCGCTGGATTCACGCGCACGGCGGCGCTGCTCTTCCATTGCGGCTTCAAAGCCCGCTTCGTCGACTTTAATATTGCGCTCACGGCAGACGTCAGCAGTCAAATCGACCGGGAAGCCGTAGGTGTCGTACAGACGGAATGCGGTGTCGCCATCCAGCGTATCGCCGGACAGTTTAGTGAGTTCTTCGTCCAGCAGCGCCAGGCCGCGCTCAAGAGTACGCGCAAACTGCTCTTCTTCGGTTTTCAGCACCTGCTCAACCTGCGCCTGCTGGCGTTTCAGTTCGTCGCCCGCCGCACCCATGACGCCAATCAGTGGCCCCACCAGTTTATAGAAGAAGGTGTCCTTCGCGCCCAGCATGTTGCCGTGACGGATCGCACGACGAATGATACGACGCAGCACGTAGCCACGGTTTTCATTCGACGGGATAACGCCGTCAGCAATCAGGAAGGCACAGGAACGAATGTGGTCTGCAATGACGCGCAGAGATTTGTTGCTCAGATCGGTCGCACCGGTCACTTCAGCCACGGATTTAATCAGGGTGCTGAACAGATCGATGTCGTAGTTGGAGTTCACGTGCTGCAGAACCGCGGCGATACGCTCCAGACCCATACCGGTATCTACGGATGGCTTCGGCAGTGGCTCCATGGTGCCGTCAACCTGACGGTTGAACTGCATGAAGACGATGTTCCAGATCTCAATGTAGCGATCGCCGTCTTCTTCTGCGGTGCCCGGAGGTCCGCCCCAGATGTGGTCGCCGTGATCGTAGAAGATCTCGGTGCAAGGGCCGCATGGACCGGTGTCACCCATCTGCCAGAAGTTGTCAGACGCGTATGGCGCGCCCTTATTATCGCCGATGCGAATAATGCGCTCACGTGGGATACCGACTTCTTTTTCCCAGATTTCGTAAGCTTCATCATCGGTTTCGTAGACGGTCACCCACAGACGCTCTTTCGGCAGGTTGAACCAGTTTTCACCGGTCAGCAGTTCCCACGCGTATTGAATGGCATCGTGTTTAAAGTAGTCGCCGAAGCTGAAGTTACCCAGCATCTCGAAGAAAGTATGGTGACGTGCGGTGTAACCGACGTTTTCCAGATCGTTGTGTTTACCGCCCGCACGCACACAACGCTGTGACGTTGTGGCACGGGAATAATTACGCTTGTCGAGACCAAGGAAAACATCCTTGAACTGGTTCATCCCGGCGTTGGTAAACAGAAGAGTCGGGTCATTGTTCGGTACCAGGGAGCTGCTGGCAACAACCTGGTGTCCCTTACTATGGAAAAAGTCGAGAAACGCCTGACGGATCTCAGCGGTGCTCTTGCTCATAATTATCCTGAAATCAAGCTAACGAAATGTCGCAGCCAGCCTGTCTCTGTTGATGCCTGGACGGACTGACTACTGGAAAAAGTGGGAATAAGATAAGTTTTCTTGCAAGGGAAGTAAAATCCCGCATGCGCTCAATCGGCAAAATTACGCCATATATCCTGAATATCTTCCATCAGGAAGCCGCGGTACAACAAAAATCGCTGGATTTTAACTTTTTCTGAAAATTCACGCGGCAGGGGTTCACCGTATTTACGAATCGCCTGCTCGCGGGCCAGCTCACACCAGTCAATGTCGCACTCACGCATGGCCTCATCGATGGCCGCACGCGCGATACCTTTTTGGTTTAGCTCCTGACGGATCCTGGCCGGGCCATAGCCCTTGCGGCTCCGGCTGGCGATGAAGCGCGTGACAAAACGACTGTCATCGAGGTAACGGTACTCGTAGCACCAGGCAATGACGCGATCATAATCTTCTGCCGTAGCGTCGATTGCTTCCGGGCCGTTTTTTCCCATCACGGGCGCGGAGAGTTTACGGCGCAGCTCTTGCTCGCTGTGATCGCGTACGGCAAGAATGCGTACAGCTCTATCCAGTAAACGGGCGTAGGCAGGGCGGCGCGAGGTGTTTTCACTCATAACAAACCAGCTGTTTTATAAATGCAAAAAGGGCCGCAATCGCAGCCCTTGTTTTAGACGAAGAGATTAGAAATCTTCTTTGGTTTCTTCAGCATCAGCGCTATCGACAACGAAGTCAGGCTTAGAGTCCTGGTTGTTGAGAAGCAGTTCGCGCACTTTCTTCTCAATTTCTTTCGCTGCCGCCGGGTTTTCTTTCAGCCAGGAGATTGCGTTTGCTTTGCCCTGACCAATTTTGTCGCCGTTGTAGCTGTACCAGGCGCCCGCTTTTTCAATCAGCTTCTCTTTCACGCCCAGATCCACCAGCTCGCCGAAGAAGTTGATGCCTTCGCCGTAAAGGATCTGGAACTCAGCCTGCTTGAACGGCGCAGCGATTTTGTTCTTCACGACCTTCACGCGGGTTTCGCTACCAACGACGTTATCGCCCTCTTTCACCGCACCGATACGGCGGATATCCAGACGGACAGAGGCGTAGAACTTCAGCGCGTTACCACCGGTAGTGGTTTCCGGGTTACCGAACATGACGCCAATCTTCATACGGATCTGGTTGATGAAAATCAGAAGCGTATTGGATTGCTTCAGGTTACCAGCCAGTTTACGCATCGCCTGGCTCATCATACGTGCCGCGAGGCCCATGTGAGAGTCGCCGATTTCGCCTTCGATTTCCGCTTTTGGCGTCAGCGCGGCAACGGAGTCGACGACCAGTACATCTACAGCACCTGAACGCGCCAGGGCATCACAGATTTCCAGTGCCTGCTCACCCGTATCTGGCTGAGAGCAGAGCAGGTTGTCGATATCAACGCCCAGTTTACGTGCATAGACTGGATCCAGCGCGTGTTCGGCGTCGATGAACGCACAGGTTTTACCTTCGCGCTGTGCGGCTGCAATGACCTGCAGCGTCAGGGTCGTTTTACCTGAAGATTCCGGGCCGTAGATTTCTACGATACGGCCCATTGGCAGGCCGCCCGCACCCAGTGCGATATCCAGAGAAAGCGAACCGGTGGAGATGGTTTCCACGTCCATGGAACGGTCTTCACCCAGGCGCATGATGGAGCCTTTACCAAATTGTTTTTCAATCTGGCCGAGTGCTGCCGCCAACGCTTTCTGTTTGTTTTCGTCGATAGCCATTATTACTCCTGTCATGCCGGGGATGTGCGCCGGATAGTGAATTCTGTTCTGTTGGTGCAATTATACTGTATGGTCATACAGTATCAAGTGTTTTGTAGAAATTGTTGCCAGAGCATTTTTAACGCATATTCCGTCGCCTGTCGGCGCACGCTTTCACGGTCACCGCTGAAGCATTCGCGGAAGGTAAGGCCTTGCCCCTGGGAAGTGGCAAAACCAAACCAGACGGTGCCCACAGGTTTGACATCACTGCCACCGTCCGGCCCGGCAATACCGCTGATGGCGATCGCGTAGTCCGCACGCGCCGCTTTGAGCGCGCCAATCGCCATTTCCACCACCACCGGTTCGCTGACAGCGCCATGCTGTTCCAGCGTCGATTCGCGCACGCCAATCATCTGCGCTTTGGCTTCGTTACTGTAGGTCACAAAACTGCGTTCGAACCAGGCGGAGCTTCCCGCAATATCCGTAATCACTTTTGCCACCCAGCCGCCGGTGCAGGATTCAGCCGTCGTCAGCGTCGCGCCGCGCTGCTTCAACGCCAGGCCCACAACTTCGCTCAGCTGCATCAATTCATGGTCAGTCATCATCGCTTTAGGCTCCTGAAAAACATGCAGCACAAGATAGCACTTTCTCATGGGATATGGGGATGAGGTTCCGGTTTTACGAGGAGGCTTCAGAAAAAAGCCGATGCGGCCGCATCGGCGTGGAAAGGCTGATTATTTCATGCTGTCGGCGAGGGTATTGACGTTGTGGCGAAACGCATTCACGTAAGTATCCGCCACGCCGCCTTTGGCGGAAAGCGCTTCGGGATAAAGCTCTCCACCCGGCTGGGCGCCCGTCGCGCTGGCAATCTGCTTCACCAGACGCGGATCGAGCTGGTTCTCCATAAACCAGGTTTTGACGCCATCGGCTTTAATCTGGTTGATGATCTCCGCCACCTGCGCGGCGCTGGCTTCGCTCTCAGAGGAAAGTCCTTGCGGTGCCATAAATGTCACGCCGTAGGCGCGGCTGAAATAGCCGAAGGCGTCATGGCTGGTGAGGACTTTGCGCTTCTCCTGCGGGATCTGGCTGAAGCGCGATTTCGCCCATCCGTCGAGCTGTGTCAGCTGCGTAATATAGGGTTTGCCCGTGGCCTCCAGCGCCGATTTCTCATCCGGATCGGCACTGACCAGCCCTGCCAGAATATTTTGTGCATACAGAGCGCCATTCGCAGCGCTATTCCAGGCATGCGGATCGGTCACGGTTTTGCCGTCCTCCTCCAGCGTATGGGTTTTCACCCCTTTTGATGCCACGACCAGCGTGCCTTTAAAACCTGACGCTTTAACCAGGCGATCCAGCCACCCTTCCAGCCCAAGCCCATTCACAACCACCACGTCGGCTTTGCTGAGCGCCGCGCTCTCTTTTGGCGACGGCTCAAAGGTGTGCGGATCGCCGTCCGGCCCCACCAGCGTCGTCACTTTTACATGGTCGCCGCCCACTTCTTGCGTGATGTCACCCAAAATAGAAAAACTGGTTACCACGTTCAGCGTTTTTGCCAGCGCGCCTTGCGACAACAGCCCCAGCGCAAGCGCCATCATTACCCCTGTCTTCTTCATCATTTCCCCTTGCGTTAAAAATGCGCGCGCAGCCTGCTGCGCGAGCCACATAAAACCGAAATAAAGAACCAGCCGCTGGCCGTCAGCACAATGGAAGGCCCGGCGGGCAGACTCACTGCCCACGACAGGCTCAATCCGAGCCAGGCGCAGAACACGCCGCTGACGCCAGCCATCAGCAAAAGCCCCGGTAAGGTGCGCATCCAGCAGCGAGCGGCAACAGCAGGCAGCATCATCAGCCCTACCGCCATCAGCGTGCCGAGGACCTGGAATCCGGCGACCAGATTCAGCACCAGCAGCGCCAGGAATAAACCGTGCAGCAGCGCGGGCAGCCAGCGTTTGTTGGCCTGCAGCCACGCGGTGTCAAACGCCTCGGTCACCAGCCCGCGGTAAAACAGGGCCAGCAGCATTAAGGTCAGGGCGCAGACACCGGCGACAAACAGGGCCGCGCTGTTATCCACCGCCAGAATCGAGCCAAAAAGCAGATGCAACAGATCGACATTCGAACCGCGCAGCGAAACCAGGGTCACACCCAGCGCCAGCGAGCCCAGGTACAGCCCGGCGAAACTGGCATCCTCTTTCAGGGGCGTGCGTCGGCTGACTAAACCTGCCACCAGCGCTACGACGATCCCGGCGATAAACCCGCCGATACTCATCGCCAGCAGAGACATTCCGCTGACCAGATACCCCACCGCCACGCCCGGTAAAATGGCGTGCGACAGCGCATCGCCCATCAGGCTCATACGCCGCAGCAACAGAAAAACACCGAGCATTGTGGTGCTGACGGACAACGCCAGGCACACCACCAGTGCGCGGCGCATAAAGCCGTATTCGATAAACGGCTGGAAGAAAATATGCCAGATCATGCGACTCTCACCCGCTCCGCGCCCCAGTGGGGTATCGCCGTATCCAGCCGCAATGTCTGCGGGAAATGGCGCGATACACGCTCGCTGTCATGCAGCACCGCCAGCACCGTTTGCCCGCTCAGATACATTTCCAGCATCAATTCCATCAGCACATTACAGGTGGCTTCGTCTACTCCCGTGAACGGCTCATCCAGCATCACCAGCGGTGCCTGCTGCACCAGCACTCTGGCGAACAACATGCGCTGAAACTGGCCTCCCGATAGCTCGTCGATGGTGCCGGCTGCAAGATCCTGCAGGCCGACGCGCTCCAGGGCATGGGCGATTTTCAGACGGGTTTCGCGTCGAAAAGCCGCCAGCAGCGAAATCTTTGGCCAGCAGCCCATACTCACTACGTCCTGAACCGTCAGAGGGAACTGCGCCTCCAGCATATGACGCTGCGCCAGCCAGCCGATCGTCGGGCGTTTCTCGCGCCAGCGAAATCCCCCGCTAACCGGCGGAATAAATCCCGCCAGGGTTTTGAGGAGTGTCGATTTGCCGCAGCCGTTCGCGCCGACAATCGCCGTCATACTGCCGCGTTCGATCACGCCATTCAGCATCTGCGTGACGGGCTGGCGGTCATACCCTGCCACCAGATTTTGCAGTTCAATCATGGGAGAACCACCGCCCAGCGCACCGCCAGGCCAATCAGCGCAATCAGAATCGCCGCGAGTAACAGGCGATTGAGCGCGGAAAGAGAGAAGAGAGACATCGTTGCACCATCATTAAATGTTATAACATAACAATAATGAAATGCGATGCAGATGTAAACGCGAATAAAAGAGTGGGAGTGTGGCGAAATGTTTCTGTCGAAGGCGAGTGTTGCCCGGTGACGATTCGCTTACCGGGCAATACTCGTGGAGGGTGCGGGCAAGACGTAATTGTCACCCGGCAAAACGCAAGATTACTGACTAAACGGTGATGCCGCCGGTACGCGCGCCAGGGAAACCGCCTGGCCCAGCTGCCACACCGCCATCGCGTAGTGCGTGCTGTGGTTGTAGCGCGTGATCGTGTAGAAGTTCGGCAAACCGTACCAGTATTGGTAACCAGTGCCGATATCCAGGCGCAGCAGGCTGGCCGTCTGATGCTCACCCAACGGCTGCATCGGCGTTAAACCCGCCGCTGCCAGCTGCGACACGCTGTATTTCGTTTTGAAACCATTCTCAAGCCCAGGCGCCTGGCCGTTCGCCTGCACCGCCACCGGATCGCCCTTCACCCAGCCGTGCGCTTTGAAATAGTTCGCCACGCTGCCAATGGCGTCCACCGGATCCCACAGGTTGATATGTCCGTCGCCATTAAAGTCGACGGCGTACTCTTTATAGGAGGACGGCATAAACTGGCCGTAGCCCATCGCCCCCGCAAAGGAACCTTTCAGATCGAGGGGATCGTCCTGCTCGTCACGCGCCATCAGCAGGAAAGTTTCCAGTTCAGACTGGAAGTATTCCGCACGACGTGGATAGTTGAAGGAGAGCGTCGCCAGCGCATCGAGAATACGGGTTTTGCCCATCACGCGGCCCCAGCGGGTTTCCACGCCGATAATCCCGACGATAATTTCCGGCGGCACGCCGTACACCTGCCACGCGCGCGTCAGTGCATCTTCGTATTGATTCCAGAACGCCACGCCGTTTTGCACGTTATCCGGGGTAATAAACTGTTTGCGATAGCGCAGCCACGCGCCGTTTGGCCCGGTCGGCACTTGCGCCGTCGGTGCCTGACGGTCCATCAGACGCAGCACATAGTCCAGACGCTTCGCCTGAGACAGGATCTCGTGGAGTTGCTGTTTATTGAAACCATGTTTGTTCACCATTTTATCGATGAACTGCTCGGCGGCCGCGTTGTTGGCGAAATCCCCGCCCATCTGCATCATGTTGTGCTGCGGCTCAAGGAGAAAACCACCCGATGGGGCGCCCGCCGTCTGTTGAACTTCCTCTGTTTTCGGCTTACTGCTACAGGCAGCAAGCATAATCAGCGCGGGTAAGAGCGCTGCGTAACGACGCTTGACCATGAGACATCCATTTAACGAATTCGATAAGTGGCAAGTATGGTAAAGCATCCGCAATGCCTCAAGGAAGCGGTACTCACCTCCCCCGCAAAATCTTTACGCTCCCCCACGCAAATCGGTGCTTTTTTCATCCAAAAAGTCGTCACCCCATCAATTAACTTTCAAAATAATCCATTTTTCTTTCATTGTGAGATCTAATTAACACTTTAAAACCTTTCAAAGTGATTATTATTAGCCGCAGTCAGACAAAAACAAAAAAGCCCCACAGGAGAGAAGAATGATAGAAACCATCACCCACGGCGCCGAGTGGTTCATCGGGCTGTTTCAGAAAGGCGGAGAGGTGTTCACCGGTATGGTGACCGGCATCCTGCCCCTGCTGATAAGCCTCTTAGTGATCATGAATGCGTTGATTAACTTTATCGGCCAGCAGCGTATCGAACGTTTCGCTCAGCGCTGCGCCGGCAACCCACTGTCCCGCTATCTTGTTCTGCCCTTCATCGGAACCTTTGTTTTCTGCAACCCGATGACCTTAAGCCTCGGCCGCTTTATGCCAGAAAAGTACAAGCCGAGTTATTACGCCGCCGCATCCTATAGCTGCCACTCCATGAACGGCCTGTTCCCGCACATCAACCCCGGCGAACTGTTTGTTTACCTCGGCATTGCCAGCGGCCTGACCACACTTGGCCTGCCGCTCGGCCCGCTGGCGGTGAGCTATCTGCTGGTTGGCCTGGTCACCAACTTCTTCCGCGGCTGGGTGACGGATCTCACCACCGCCATTTTTGAGAAAAAAATGGGCATCCAGCTTGAACAGAAAGTCCATCTTTCAGGAGCCACAGCATGAGCCGTATTCGTATTGAAAAAGGTGAAGGCGGCTGGGGCGGCCCGCTGGAATTCGACGCCGTTGCAGGCAAGAAAATCGTCTACATCACCGCTGGCACGCGTCCGGCGATTGTTGACAAGCTGCGCGATCTGACCGGCTGGGAAGCGGTCGATGGCTTCAAGGAGGGCGAGCCGCCTGAAGCGGAAATTGGGGTAGCGGTGATCGACTGCGGCGGCACGCTGCGCTGCGGCATCTATCCGAAGCGCCGTATTCCGACAGTGAATATTCACGCAACCGGTAAGTCAGGCCCGCTGGCGCAGTACATCCTCGAAGATATTTACGTGTCCGGCGTCAGAGAAGAAAACATTCGCCTGGTTGATGGCTCCCCTGCTCAGCCAAAAGCCGCGCCGCGGGATTACGACACCAGTAAAAAAATCACCGAGCAGAGCGACGGCCTGCTGGCGAAAGTGGGTATGGGAATGGGGTCAGCCGTCGCGGTGCTGTTCCAGTCAGGGCGAGACACCATCGACACCGTTCTGAAAACCATTCTGCCGTTTATGGCGTTCGTTTCGGCGCTTATTGGCATCATCATGGCGTCCGGTCTGGGCGACTGGATTGCCCATGGCCTCGCCCCGCTCGCCAGTCATCCGCTTGGGCTGGTGACGCTGGCGCTGATCTGCTCCTTCCCGCTTCTGTCGCCGTTCCTCGGGCCGGGTGCGGTGATTGCACAGGTTATCGGCGTGCTGATCGGCGTGCAAATTGGGTTGGGCAATATCCCTCCACACCTTGCCCTTCCGGCTCTGTTTGCGATTAACGCCCAGGCGGCGTGCGACTTCATTCCCGTTGGGCTGTCCCTTGCCGAAGCGCGTCAGGACACCGTGCGCGTGGGCGTGCCGTCCGTGCTGGTCAGCCGTTTCCTGACGGGCGCCCCGACGGTGCTGATTGCCTGGTTTGTCTCCGGCTTTATTTATCAATAAGAGGTTCCTGCGATGACCGTGATTTACCAAACCACCATTACCCGCATCGGCCAGAGCGCAGCCGATGCGTTGAGCGACCAGATGCTGATTACCTTCCGCGAAGGGGCGCCTGCGGATATCGAAGAGTTTTGCTTTATCCACTGCCACGGCGAGCTACAGGGCGAGCTAAAGGTCGGCAGCCAGCTGGAGCTGGGTGACGCGCGCTATGCCGTCACCGCCGTCGGCGACGTAGCTGAACAAAACCTGCGCGAGCTGGGGCACATCACGTTGCGTTTCGACGGCCAGCCGCAGGCGGAATACCCCGGCACGGTTCACGTGGATGGCCCGGTTCCGCAGGCTGTTACCACCGGCTGCACATTAAAATTTGTTGCGTAATTTAAGGAGAATCACATGAGTCAGGTTGCCGTTGTCATTGGTGGAGGCCAAACCTTAGGCGAGTTCCTCTGCCGTGGGCTTGCTGCAGAAGGGTACCGCGTGGCGGTTGTGGATATTCAGAGTGAAAAAGCCGCCCGCGTGGCGGACACCATTAATACCGAGTTTGGTGAAGGGATGGCATATGGTTTTGGTGCCGATGCCACCAGCGAGCAGAGCGTGATGGCACTCGCCCAGGGCGTGGACGAGATTTTTGGCCGCGCCGACCTGCTGGTTTACAGCGCGGGAATAGCGAAAGCGGCTTTCATCAGCGACTTCGCGCTGGGGGATTTTGACCGTTCGCTGCAGGTAAACCTGGTCGGCTATTTCCTCTGTGCACGCGAGTTTTCCCGCCTGATGATCCGCGACGGCATTCAGGGGCGCATCATTCAGATCAACTCAAAATCCGGCAAAGTGGGCAGCAAGCATAACTCCGGCTACAGCGCAGCGAAATTTGGCGGCGTCGGGCTGACCCAGTCTCTGGCGCTGGATCTGGCTGAATACGGGATTACCGTGCATTCACTGATGCTTGGCAACCTGCTGAAATCGCCAATGTTCCAGTCTCTGCTGCCGCAATACGCTACCAAACTTGGCATTAACGCTGACGAAGTGGAGCAGTATTACATCGATAAAGTGCCTTTGAAGCGCGGCTGCGACTATCAGGACGTATTAAATATGCTGCTGTTTTATGCCAGCCCGAAAGCCTCTTATTGCACCGGGCAGTCAATTAACGTCACCGGCGGGCAGGTGATGTTCTGATTAAACAGGCTAACGTCCCCCTCTCCCTCGTGAGGGGGAGGGAATACCAAAGGAGCTAAAATGGTTACCGCACTCATCACCGTCGCCGCCATCGCCTGGATCTGCCAGATGGCGTTTGGCGGCTGGCAAATTCACCAGTTTAACCGGGCGTTCGATGCCCTGTGTCAGAAAGGCCGCGTGGGCGTTGGGCGCTCAGGCGGACGCTTCAAACCCCGCGTGGTGGTGGCGATTGCGCTGGACGAAGACAACAACGTCTGCGACTCACTGATCATGCGCGGGATGACCGTATTTGCCCGACCGGCGAAAATCCAGGCAATCAACGGCATTTCATTGCAGGAATTACAGCCTGATGTGATCTTTCCCCATGATTCACTCTGTCAGAATGCACTATCATTAGCGCTTAATCTGAAACATGGATAATTTCGTTTTGAAAGCTATAGGCTTGCGAAATTATCATTTCGCAACGTAAGGAACGAAGCGCCTATGAAACCACGTCAGCGGCAGGCGGCCATTCTGGAGCATCTGCAAAAGCAGGGAAAATGCTCGGTAGAGGATTTGGCCCACTACTTTGACACCACCGGCACGACAATACGCAAGGACCTGGTATTGCTCGAAAACTCTGGCGCAGTCATTCGAACCTATGGCGGAGTGGTACTCAACAAAGACGAAGCCGATCCGCCGATTGACCATAAAACCCTGATCAATACCCACCAGAAAGCGCTGATTGCCGAAGCCGCCGTCCAGTTTATTCACGACGGCGACTCTATCATTCTCGATGCGGGCAGCACTGTCCTGCAGATGATCCCGATGCTCAGCCGCTTTAATAACATCACGGTGATGACCAACAGCCTGCACATCGTCAATGCCCTGTCCGAGTTTGACAGCGAGCAGACCATCCTGATGCCCGGCGGCACCTTCCGTAAAAAATCGGCGTCTTTTCACGGCCAGCTGGCGGAGAACGCCTTCGACCATTTCAGCTTTGATAAACTCTTTATGGGCACCGACGGTATTGATCTGAACGCGGGTGTGACCACCTTCAACGAGGTGTTCAGCGTCAGCAAGGCCATGTGCAACGCCGCACGGGAAGTGATCCTGATGGCGGACTCGTCCAAGTTTGGCCGCAAAAGCCCCAATATTGTCTGTAGCCTTGAAAGCGTCGATACACTGATTACCGACGCAGGCATCGACCCGGTGTTCAAAAAAGCGCTGGAAGAGAAAGGAATCGACGTGATCGTAACCGGAGAGAGAAATGAGTGATTTTCTGCTAAACACAGGCCGTCAGACGTTAATGCTGGAGCTTCAGGAAGCCAGCCGCCTGCCGGAAAGGCTGGGCGACGATTTTGTGCGCGCGGCCAATACCATCATCCACTGCGAAGGCAAAGTGATTGTCGCGGGCATCGGGAAATCCGGTCATATCGGGAAGAAAATAGCCGCCACCCTCGCCAGCACCGGCACGCCCGCGTTTTTTGTTCATCCCGCCGAAGCGCTGCATGGCGATCTGGGGATGATTGAAAGCCGTGACGTCATGCTGTTTATCTCCTACTCCGGCTCAGCGAAAGAGCTGGATCTGATCATTCCGCGTCTGCAGGAAAAATCGGTCGCCCTGCTGGCAATGACCGGAAAATCGCGCTCGCCGCTGGCGCTGGCCGCCAAAGCCACGCTGGATATCTCCGTGGAGCGCGAAGCCTGCCCGATGCATCTCGCGCCAACGTCCAGCACCGTCAACACCCTGATGATGGGCGATGCGCTGGCGATGGCAGTCATGCAGGCGCGCGGTTTTAACGAAGAAGATTTTGCCCGCTCACATCCGGCCGGCGCGCTGGGCGCACGTTTGCTGAACAAAGTGCATCATCTGATGCGTACGGACGACGCCATCCCGCAGGTTAAACTCACCACCAGCGTGATGGACGCAATGCTCGAACTGAGCCGCACCGGGCTGGGGCTGGTTGCCGTGTGTGATGACAACGGGCTGGTCAAAGGGGTCTTTACCGACGGCGACCTGCGTCGCTGGCTGGTGGGCGGCGGCAAGCTGGAAGCGGTCGTCAGCGATGCCATGACCACCGGCGGCCTGACGCTCAACGCCGATAGCCGCGCTATCGAAGCCAAAGAAGTGCTGATGAAGCGCAAAATCACCGCCGCTCCAGTGGTCGATGACAACGGCAAACTGTGCGGCGCCATCAACCTGCAGGACTTCTATCAGGCCGGAATTATCTAACCCTTCAGCCCAAGACGTTTCGCCAGCCGATGCAGGTTGGCGACGTCCGTCTCTAACGCCCGCGCGCAGGCCGCCCAGCTACGGTTATTCTGCTCCAGCGCGCGGGTAATCATCTGACGTTGAAACGCTTCCGTGGCCTCACGCAGGTTGGCATTGCTCATCGCTGGCACGTCCGGCTGCGAGACAGGCACCGCCTCGTCGTGCAACGCAAAATGCGCCGCGTGGATCACCACCTCATCGCCGATGCGCGTCGCGCGCGCCAGCACCACCGCACGATGGATCGCATGCTCCAGCTCGCGCACATTGCCCGGCCAGCCATAATTCAGCAGATGCCTGCGCGCACCGGGGCTTAACACCACGCGCGACAGCCCCATTTTCAACCGGCACTGCTCGCAGAAATAGCCCGCCAGCAGAACTACATCCTCGCCACGCTCGCGCAGCGGCGGCACGGAGAGCGGGAACACGCTTAAGCGATGGAACAGATCGGCGCGGAAATTGCCCGCCAGCACCTCTTCGCGCAGATCGCGGTTGGTCGCCGCCAGCACGCGCACATCCACCCGCAGGCTGCGGTCGTCACCCACGCGCTGAATATCGCCGTACTGCAACACGCGCAGCAGTTTGGCCTGCAACGCCAGCGACAGCTCACCAATTTCATCGAGGAACAGCGTGCCGTTGTCGGCCATTTCAAACTTACCGCTGCGGTTGCTGATGGCCCCGGTAAACGCCCCTTTGACGTGGCCGAACAGCTCGCTCTCCGCCACGCTTTCCGGCAACGCGGCGCAGTTCAGATACACCAGCGGATTGACCGCGCGCGGCGAGCCTTCGTGGATCGCCTTCGCCACCAGCTCTTTCCCGGTGCCGGTCTCCCCGCTGATTAAGACGTTCAGATCCGACGCCGCGACAATCTCGATCTCTTTTTTCAGCTGCGCCATACCCGGCGACAGGCCAATCATTTCCGTGTGCGCGACCTGCTCAAACACCGCCGGACTGCCCGGCAATATGTTCTGGCTCTCCAACTGCTCAATCAGCAGCGCGTTATTAAGCGCCCCGGCGGCCAGCGCGGCAATCAGCCGCAGCTCTTCGTTGCTGAAGGTATCGAACTGATCCGGCTGCAGGCCATCGAGGGTCAGCGCACCAATCAGATTTTGCCCGGCAAACAGCGGCAAACCGATACAGGCGTGGACCTTCAGGCTCTCCTGGCCGGGAATCAGGCCGTCGTAGGGATCGGGCAGATCGCTGTCCGCCGGGAAACGCACCACGTCACCCGCGCGGGCGATAGTCTCCAGACGCGGATGGCCCTCGAGGGTAAAGCGCCGCCCTAGCACGTCCTGCGCCAGCCCGTCGATCGCCAGTGGAATAAACTGCCGCCCTTCGTAGCGCAGCAGCGCCGAGGCATCGCACTCCAGCACATGACGCAGGGTTGAAATTAACCGCTGGAAACGATCCTGATGGCCGATACCGGTCTGTAATTCAATGGCGATCTTCGCCAGCACATCTACGGAAAAGCTCATTTGCGCCTCGCTGTCATTTTGACAATGCATACTGTCATATTGACCATAAAACAGATAGTCATTCTGACTACCCCTTGCGAGTGATATTTTTAAAAATCATTAAATATCAATAACTTTAAAAACTGGCACGCAACTTGATATATGCACATCAACTTATCGAAACACACTGTATTTATTGAGGTTGCTATGTCTATTCTGGTTAAAAATAATATTCATTGGGTGGGTCAACGTGACTGGGAAGTGCGCGATTTTCACGGCACCGAATACAAAACCCTGCGCGGCAGCAGCTATAACAGCTATCTCATTCGCGAAGGCAAAAACGTCCTGATCGATACCGTTGATCATAAATTCAGCCGCGAGTTCGTGCAGAACCTGCGTAGCGAAATCGATCTGGCTGACATCGATTACATTATTATTAACCATGCGGAAGAAGACCACGCGGGCGCCCTGACCGAGCTGATGTCTTATATTCCCAACACGCCAATCTACTGCACCACCAACGCCATCGACTCTATTAACGGCCACCATCACCACCCTGAATGGAATTTTCATACGGTGAAAACCGGTGACTCGCTGGATATCGGCAACGGCAAACAGCTGATTTTCGTCGAAACCCCGATGCTGCACTGGCCCGACAGCATGATGACCTACATGACCGCCGATGCGGTGCTGTTCAGCAATGACGCCTTTGGTCAGCACTACTGTGATGAACGTCTGTTTAACGACGAAGTGGATCAGACTGAACTGTTCGAACAGTGCCAGCGCTACTACGCCAACATCCTGACGCCGTTCAGCCGTCTGGTAACGCCAAAAATCACCGAAATCCTCGGTTTCAATCTGCCAGTCGATATGATCGCCACCTCGCACGGCGTGGTCTGGCGCGATAATCCAACCCAAATCGTGGAGCTGTATCTGAAATGGGCGGCGGATTATCAGGAAGATCGCATCACGCTGTTCTACGACACCATGTCCAACAACACCCGCATGATGGCGGACGCCATTGCCCAGGGCATTAACGAAGTCGACCCGAATGTGGCGGTGAAAATCTTCAACGTGGCGCGCAGCGATAAAAACGAAATCCTGACCAACGTCTTCCGCTCCAAGGGCGTGCTGGTCGGCACCTCCACCATGAATAACGTGATGATGCCGAAAATCGCCGGTCTGGTTGAAGAGATGACCGGTCTGCGTTTTCGTAACAAACGCGCCAGCGCGTTTGGCTCCCACGGCTGGAGCGGCGGTGCGGTAGATCGTCTCTCCACGCGTCTGCAGGATGCCGGTTTTGAAATGTCGATGAGCCTGAAAGCCAAATGGCGCCCGGACATCGACGCACTTGAAGTCTGCCGCCAGCATGGCCGCGATATCGCACGTCAGTGGGCGCTCGCTCCACTGCCGGAAGCAACAGTTAAAGCCCCTGAGCAACAAGAAGCCTGCGCCTGTGCCGCCGCACAAGCCGCCGATCTTGGCCCGAGCATGCAGTGCAGCGTCTGCCAGTGGATTTACGATCCTGCCCTCGGCGAACCTTTGCAGGATGTCGCTCCAGGTACCCCGTGGCGCGACGTGCCCGATAATTTCCTGTGCCCGGAATGTTCCCTCGGGAAAGACGTGTTCGACGAACTGGCGACGGAGGCAAAATGAATCACGGCATTGTCATCGTTGGCTCGGGGTTTGCCGCACGCCAGCTGGTGAAAAATATACGCAAACAGGATGCGAACGTGCCCCTGACGCTTATCGCCGCCGACAGCATGGACGAGTACAACAAACCCGATTTGAGCCATGTTATCAGCCAGCATCAGCATGCCGACGACCTCACCCGCCAGACGGCGGGGGAGTTCGCCGAACAGTTTAATTTGCGACTGTTTCCGCATACCTGGGTCACGGAGATCGACGCCAGCGCCCATGTGGTGAAGGGCAAAGATAATCAGTGGTGTTACGACAAACTGGTGCTGGCGACGGGGGCATCCGCCTTTGTCCCGCCCGTTGAGGGCCGCGAGCTGATGCTTACCCTTAACAGTCAGCAGGAGTACCGCGCCTGTGAAACCCGGCTTCGTGACGCAAAGCGGGTGATGATTGTCGGTGGCGGTCTGATTGGCACCGAACTGGCGATGGATTTTTGCCGCGCCGGGAAAGCCGTCACTCTGGTCGATCACGCAGCCAGCATTCTGTCTGCGCTGATGCCAGCGGAAGTGAGCAGTCGCTTACAGCATCGTCTGACGAAGATGGGCGTCCATCTGCTGCTGAATTCTCAGCTCCAGAGCCTGACGGCAACCGACAGTGGCATTCGCGCGACTCTCGATTGTAAGCGCAGCGTTGAGGTCGATGCCGTGATCGCCGCGACGGGCCTGCGTCCGGAAACGGCGCTGGCCCAGCACGCCGGGGCAGAAACGGGGCGCGGAGTGAAGGTGGACAGCTATTTGCAAACCAGCCAGCCCGATATTTTCGCCCTGGGTGACTGTGCGGAAATCAACGGCCAGGTCCTGCCGTTCCTGCAGCCGATTCAGATCAGCGCAATGTATCTGGCAAAAAACCTGCTGGGTAATAACACGCCACTCAAACTGCCGGCGATGCTGGTGAAGGTCAAAACACCTGAACTGCCGCTGCACCTCGCGGGCGAAACGCAGCGACAGGATTTACACTGGCACATGGCTATTGAGCCACAGGGAATGGTCGCAAAAGGCGTTGATGGCGACGGTGAACTGCGTGCCTTTGTGGTCAGCGAAGATCGGATGAAGGAGGCTTTCTCCCTGCTGAAGTCGTTACCCGTTTAACCCGCAAACCTCTGCCACGCTTACTTAACCTTAGGATTTTATTATCCGCAGCCCCGATGTCCCGGGGCTTTTTTTTGCGCATTCTATTCACGAGGTAAATACATAATAGATAAATCATCGCCACCAATCCCTATTTCATTATTTATATGAATATATAAACCCGAGCGAATGAATATATTTATGATAGATATTCATTCGACTTGGAATATATAATTATTTTATAATTGATAAATAAATCATCAGGGATAATTTAATTTAAACAGCGATAAAAAAGCAATTTTTGCTTAGATTATTTTTTTAAATAATGCTCGGAACCGTCAGAGACCCCCAGCGCGTCATAGCCGCGCCAGCGGTAGTTCAGCATTGACAGACACCAACAGACAATAAACAAACCAATAACAATAAAACCGGCGTTACCGAGATTATTATTAACACTACCCACCAGGCTCCAGACGCCCCCACTTAATTCAAATTTATCTTTTATTAGCCCGAGCGCTTCCAGCCCGCCAATAAAGAGCGCGACGACAACCGACGTGCCGGTAATGGTCATATTGTAATAAAGTTTGCGCTGCGGTTTATTGAATGCCCAGCCGTACGCGCCGATCATCAATAAATTATCCAGCGTATCCACTAACGCCATACTGCTGGCAAACAGCGCCGGGAAAATCATGATCGACCACACCGACATTCCGTTCGAGGCGCTGGCGGCAGAAATGCCCAGCACGCCAATTTCAGTGGCGGTATCAAATCCCAGGCCAAACAGAAAACCGACCAGGTACATCTGCCAGCTTTTGCTCACCAGACGGAACGTGGCGCCAAACAGCCAGCTCATGATCCCGCCCGACAGCGGCGCGTCCCCCTCGCCGCCCGTCGTATGACCGTTTTTCAGCGCCTGAAAGCTGCGCCAGACGCCGAGCAAAATCACCGTGTTGATCAGCGCCATCGCCAGTAAAAAGGTCGCGGAAACGGCGGTGCCAATGAGGCTACCGGTCTCATGAAACCACGCCATATTCTTTTGAAACGCCGTCGCCGTGGCGGCAATGGCGACGGAGGCCAGCACCACAATGGTCGAATGGCCCAGCGAAAACCACGCCCCCACGCCAGACGGGCGTTTGCCCTGCTGCATCAGCTTGCGGGTGACCGTATCGATCGCGGCGATATGATCCGCATCGACCGCATGCCGCAGACCGTAGCACCACGCCAGCAGGCTGGCCGCCATCAGCGTGGTGCTGCCGCTAAACGTGTGCCAGGCCCAGCCCCAGGCCAGACCATTCGCGGCCAGCAGGATCATCAGAAGCGGTTCGTTGCGAATCCGTCGTTGCATGTCAGTTCCTGTGTGAAAAGGTGCGGGCGGCAGCGACGACCGCCTGTCCGAATGAAATCGCCCCGTCGCCAGCAGGCAATTTTTCAGGGAACAGAAGCGTGAATTCAGAAAGATAAAACTGCAGACGCGCCCGCAGCAGCCGATTGTGCAGCACGCCGCCGCTGAAGCAGAGCGTCGATATCGCCAGACGTCGGGCGTGATGAGCCATCAGTGCCGCCAGCCCTTTCGCTAGCGCATCATGGAATGCCCACGCACGTTCGGCGGGCGTCGCCTGCCAGTCGAGCCACTGCTGCCAGAAGGTGGACAGATCTCCCACATCCAGCGTGACCGGATGCTGCACACCTGAACAGGTCGCGGCCAGTGCTTCAAGTTGACAGGCCGCTTCGCCTTCGTAATGCTGCCTGTCGGGCACGATATCCAGCGCACAAGCCACGGCGTCAAACAGTCGCCCACAGGATGAGGCCAGCGGCGCGTTGATTCCCCGCCCCACCGCCGTCGCCAGCAGTGTCCAGTTGTGCGCCAGAACGGCACGCATTTCCGATCGCTGTTGCCAGTCAGGAATAAACGCCAGCCCCTGTGCCAGCAAGTTCCGCCACGGTTCGACCGCTGCCAGATCGCCGCCGGGCAGCGCCACGGCGGGCAACCCACCGAGGTGCTCGCACGCCAGATAGTTCACCCGCAGGCACTCGCCGCCCCACAGCGCGCCGTTTTCGCCCATCCCGATGCCATCAAGCGTCAGCGCAATCACATCGCCTGCGTTCAGCGGCCAGCCATTTTCCGCCAGGCACGCCGCCGCATGGGCGTGGTGGTGAAGCACCGTCTGTTTCGGCAGCGCCAGCGCTTCGGCCCACCGGGCAGAGCGGTAGCCCGGATGGGCATCGTACACCACTAGTTCCGGACGGAAATCATACATTTGTTGAATGATCGCCAGCGCGCCACGCCACTGGTGCTCCACGCCGTCATCACTCAGATCGCCAAAATGCTGGCTGATAACCGCCTGCCCGCCGCGCACCAGACAGAAGGTATTTTTCATCTCCGCACCGAGGCACAGCATCGGCGGGATATCCTTAAATCCTTCAGGCAGCGAAATGGCGTCCGGCACGTAACCCCGCGCGCGGCGAAGCATTGCGCCCGGCTCGTCCAGAACCGAATCATCCATGCGTTGCAAAATGTCGCGGTTATGCAGCAGAAAACCATCGGCGATATCGCGCAGGTCATCCAGCGCCTGAACATTGCTCAGCGCGGGGGGTTTACCGCTGAGATTCCCGGAAGTCATCACCAGCGGGCGCGCGCAGTCGTCCATCAGCAGATGTTGCAGCGGGCTGGAGGCCAGCATCACGCCGATGCAATCCAGCCCCGGCGCAATGTTCTGCGGCAGTTCCGGTAGCAGGCGCTTTGCGCTCAACACGATGGGTGCGGCGGGCGATTGCAGACGCTCCCGAAGGGGCGCAGGCAACTCGTCAATACAGGGCAGCATCACCGCTAATGGTTTGGTCGGACGACGTTTTCGCGCGCGCAGCCGCGCCACCGCCTGCGCGTTTTGCGCGTCGCAGGCCAGATGAAAACCGCCCAGCCCTTTGATTGCCACGATCCCACCGTTTTTCAGCATCTCAACGGCTGCGGATAACGCGGCATCTCGTGTCAGATGGACGCCCTCTGCACGCCATTCCAGCTGCGGCCCACAGTCCGGGCATGCCACCGGCTGGGCGTGAAAGCGCCGATCCGCCGGATTGCGGTATTCGCTCTCACACGGGGCGCAGAGCGGGAAAGCGGCCATCGCCGTATCCGGTCGGTCATAGGGCATGGCGCGAATAATGGTGAAACGCGGGCCGCAGTGGGTGCAGTTGATAAACGGATAGCGGTAGCGGCGCTCGCGCGGATCGCGCATCTCGGCCAGGCAGGCCGGGCACGTCGCCGCGTCCGGTACGATTTGCGTCGCCATCGCCCCGCCCGCGCTGTGGCGGATGGTGAATTCCGTCGGCATTTCCGGCCAGCTGAACGGCTGAGTTTCAATGGTATCAATGCGCGCCAGCGGCGGGCACTGTGCTAACAAACGTGTCTGAAACGCCGTCGGATCATCGGCCAGACGCACCAGCACGCCTTCGCCGTCGTTACAAACGTCACCGCGAAGGCCAAGCTGAGTCGCCAGCTGCCAGACAAAGGGGCGGAAACCCACCCCCTGCACTTTTCCGCGCACCCGCAGCTGCGCGCCGTTACAGCTCATCGCGGCTTAAAACAGCATTGATGACGATGTATCGAACGCCGCGCGACGGCGCTTCTCGGCGCTCATCTGTTCAAGCTTGTTACGATCGACGCAGACCAGAGCGTGCGTCGGACAGGCTTCAATGCACGCCGGGCCGCTTTCGCGATGGTTGCACAGGTCGCATTTGTTCGCTTCGGCTTTGTCGGCACGCACACTCAGGCCCGCACCGCTGTTGCGTACCACCGGGCGCACAACCACTTCCATCGCACCATACGGACAGGCCACCACGCAGGTTTTACAGCCGATGCAACGCTGCTGCATCACCTGCACAAAGCCGTTTTCGCGGTTGATGGCACCGTTAGGGCAGACATTGGCGCAGGGGGCGTCTTCACACTGGCGGCAGATGGCCGCCGTTGAGATATTCACGCCCTTAATGACATGAATACGTGGCAGGAAAGATTCTGGGGTCAGGGAGGCGCAATCCTGCTCCGCCTGATGGGACACAACACACGCCACCTCACAGGTGCGACAGCCAATACATTTACTGGCATCGGCCATAATAAAACGGTTCATCTGCTTCTCCAGCATTAAGTTATGCGGCGAAACATACATAAAACGTGCCACATTTTAATTAACTGATTTCACTGAATTTAATCAGTACCCCTCGGTGTCATCGACACGAATGACGATGACACCTGTCGACGTCAGACGCGAACGTTGGCGATGACGGAATCACGCAGGATCAGCTCACCCGGGAAGGCTTGCTGATAGCTGAACTCGCCGCCATCGAGCATAAATATCAGGCGGCTGATGGTCTCTTTGATCATCTCCGTCACCGGAATGCGCACGCTGGAGAGCGACGGCACGATGTAGGGCGCGATCGCAACATCATCAAATCCCACTACCGACACTTCGCCCGGCGTGGCGATCCCGCTGTCGTGAAGCTGCTTCAGCGCACCAATGGCCATATCGTCATTGCTGGCGACCAGCGCGGTGAATTGCGCTTTGCGCGCCAGCAGCGTGGTGACTCCCGCCGCCCCGCTTTCCGGAGTCCATTTCCCCTCCACCAGCAATTCGTCGCGCAGCGGAATATGATGCTGCGCCAGCGCCGCTCTGTACCCAGAAAGACGTTCGATACCGGTGGGAGAGTCGAGCGAGCCGGTGATAAAGGCGATATCCCGATGGCCCATTTCAATCAGCTGCGAGACCGCATCCTGACAGGAGGCTTTATGATCCGACCAGACGCACTGGCTGCTGTTTTTACGCAGACGACGGTTAAGCACCATGATCGGCTGCTCCTGTTTTTCGATGATCTCATCCATCTCATCAACGCTTAAAAAACGCGGATAGATGATGATCGCGTCGCAGCGCATATCGAGCAGATACTGGATCGCCTCGCGCTCTTCATCGGCGCTGTGCTTGCCGTCCGCGAGGATCAGCTGACGCCCTTTTTCTTCCGTCATGCGTGCCGCGTGGAACAGCAGTTCGCTGAAATACACGCCGTGGTAAAGGGTGTTCGTTACTACCAGACCCAGGGTTTGGGTGCGTTTGGTTGCCAGGTTTCGCGCCAGCAGATTGGGGCGGTAACCGCTCTCTTCAATCGCCTGAAAAACCCGGTCTTTTGTCTCCTGGCTCACGTAGCCATTGCCCGAAAGCACCCGAGAAACCGTTGCCTTCGACACCCCTGCCCGCTTCGCCACTTCAAGCATCGTGGTCATCTGATTATTCCCTTTAAACCTGATGCGCCGAAGTGTACTGCACTGCACGAAAATTGTCGCAGCGCGAATCTCACGCTTTTAAACACTCAAAGTGATCGTTATCACGAATGTAAAAAATGCATAGATAACCATCTTGTTTCATACGAAGAAACTCATCATGATTTTGTGGAACCGGTTTCCTATATGTTCTCACAACTACAACAGGATCACTTCCGATGGCCAAAAATTATGCCGCGCTGGCGAAAGACATTGTCAGCGCGCTCGGCGGGAAAGATAACATCGTCGCCGTCACCCACTGTATGACGCGCCTGCGCTTTGTGTTGCAGGACGAAAGCGCCATCGACAGCGCCACGCTCAAAAGCCTCTCCGGCGTGCTCGGCGTGGTGCGCAACGATAACCAGTGTCAGGTGATCATCGGCAACACCGTGTCTCAAGCCTACCGCGAGGTGGTGAACCTGCTGCCTGCCGGGATGCGCCCTGCTGAGCCGCAAGGCCCGCAAAAACTGACGCTTCGCCGCATCGGCGCTGGCGTGCTCGACGCGCTGATCGGCACCATGTCCCCGCTGATCCCGGCGATCATCGGCGGCTCGATGGTGAAACTGCTGGCAATGATCCTGGAGATGACCGGCGCGCTGCCGAAAGGCGCCCCGACGCTCACGATTCTGACGGTGATCGGTGACGGAGCCTTCTTCTTCCTGCCGCTGATGGTGGCCGCGTCTGCCGCCGTGAAATTCAAAACCAACATGTCGCTGGCGATTGCCATCGCAGGCGTGCTGGTGCATCCAAGCTTTATTGAGCTGATGGCGAAAGCCGCCCAGGGCGAGCACGTCGAGTTCGCGTTTATCCCGGTGACGGCGGTGAAATACACCTACACGGTGATCCCGGCGCTGGTCATGACCTGGTGCCTGTCGTACATCGAACGCTGGGTGGACAAGATCACGCCAGCGGTGACCAAAAACTTCCTGAAACCGATGCTGATCGTGCTGATTGCCGCCCCGCTGGCGATTGTGCTGATTGGGCCGCTGGGTATCTGGATTGGTAGCGCGATTTCGTCGCTGGTCTACACCATTCACGGCTATCTGGGCTGGCTGTCGGTGGCCATTATGGGCGCACTCTGGCCGCTGCTGGTAATGACCGGTATGCACCGCGTCTTTACGCCAACGATTATTCAGACCATCGCCGAAACCGGCAAAGAAGGGATGGTGATGCCGTCGGAAATCGGCGCGAACCTCTCTCTTGGCGGTTCTTCCCTGGCGGTGGCGTGGAAAACCAAAAACCCGGAACTGCGCCAGACGGCGCTCGCCGCGGCGGCGTCCGCCATCATGGCGGGGATTTCTGAACCGGCGCTCTACGGCGTGGCGATTCGCCTGAAACGCCCGTTGATTGCAAGCCTGATCAGCGGCTTTATCTGCGGCGCGATCGCCGGTATGGCGGGGCTTGCCAGCCACTCGATGGCGGCACCGGGCCTGTTCACCAGCGTACAGTTCTTCGATCCAGCCAATCCAATGACCATCGTCTGGGTGTTTGGCGTGATGGCCCTGGCCGTGGTGCTTTCGTTTGTTCTGACGCTGATCCTCGGCTTTGAGGATATCCCGGTGGAAGACGAGGCCGAGAAAGCACGCGCCCTGCAAACCGCACCGGTTCCGGCACAAGAAGCACGAGCATAAATGAATAACGAGGTAAAAATGTCTGTTTTTCCAGAAGGATTTTTATGGGGCGGCGCACTGGCCGCCAACCAGAGTGAAGGCGCTTACCGTGAAGGCGGTAAAGGGCTGACCACCGTCGATATGATCCCCCACGGCGCAAACCGTATGGCGGTGAAAGTCGGTAAGGAAAAACGTTTCTCGCTGCGCGACGACGAGTTTTACCCGAGCCATGAGGCGATAGATTTCTACCATCGCTACAAAGAAGACATCGCACTGATGGCGGAGATGGGCTTTACGGTGTTCCGCACCTCGATTGCCTGGAGCCGCCTCTACCCGAACGGCGACGAGCCGCTGCCGAATCAGGCCGGTATCGCCTTTTACCGCGCGGTGTTTGAAGAGTGCAAAAAGTACAATATCGAGCCGCTGGTGACCCTGTGCCACTTCGATGTGCCGATGCATCTGGTCACCGAATACGGCTCCTGGCGCAACCGCAAAATGGTCGATTTCTTCGCCCGCTACGCGCGCACCTGCTTTGAAGAGTTCAATGGTCTGGTGAAATACTGGCTGACCTTCAACGAGATCAACATCATGCTGCACAGCCCGTTCTCAGGCGCGGGGCTGGTGTTTGAAGAGGGTGAAAACGAAGATCAGGTGAAATACCAGGCCGCACACCATGAGCTGGTGGCGAGCGCACTGGCGACCAAAATCGCCCATGAAGTGAACCCGGAAAACCAGGTCGGCTGTATGCTGGCAGGCGGCAGTTTCTACCCGTATTCCTGCAAGCCAGAAGACGTGTGGACCGCGCTGGAAAAAGATCGCGAAAACCTGTTCTTTATTGACGTTCAGGCGCGCGGCACCTATCCCGCCTACTCGGCGCGCGTGTTCCGCGACAAAGGGGTGACGATTGTTAAAGACCCGGCCGACGACCAGATCCTGAAACATACCGTCGATTTTGTCTCGTTCAGTTATTACGCGTCACGCTGCGCCTCAGCGGAGATGAACGCCAATAACACCAGCGCGGCTAACATCGTTAAATCCCTGCGCAACCCGCACATTGAGGTGAGCGAATGGGGCTGGGGCATTGACCCGCTGGGCCTGCGCATCACCATGAACATGATGTATGACCGCTACCAGAAACCGCTGTTCCTGGTGGAAAACGGCCTCGGGGCGAAAGACGAGATCGACGCCAGCGGCGAGATTAACGATGACTACCGCATCAGCTATCTGCGTGAGCATATCCGCGCGATGGGCGATGCGATTGAAGACGGCGTGCCGCTAATGGGCTACACCACCTGGGGCTGTATCGATCTGGTGGCAGCCTCCACGGGCGAGATGAGCAAGCGCTACGGGTTTGTGTATGTCGATCGTGACGACGCAGGCAACGGTACGCTGGATCGTAAACGCAAGAAATCGTTCTGGTGGTATAAGAAGGTGATTGCGAGCAACGGAGCGGATTTAGCGTAACGGGGTTCTGCCCGGTGGCACGTCGCTCACCGGGCATTCACTTCTCAGAGTCGTGCAAAACCCCCGTCCCCTGCCCATCCTGCAAGCCGGGAATAGACCGTCTCCACCGCCGCTTTTATTGCGGGAGTCATCGGATAATAAAAGCCGACAATATCCGGCTGAATGCCCAAAAACAGCACCTCGCCCACGTCGTCTTTAATCTGATCGACCAGATAGTTGAGCGGCATATTGTGGGTGGTCATCATGAACATCTCAGCAATATCGTCCGGGTCGATGAGACGGATTTCGCCGGGGTTTAGCCCCATATCGGTGGCATCGACAATCAGCAGCCGGTCCGGGTGCAGCTCGCGAAGGGCAACCACGTCATTTTCCGGCGCGCTGCCGCCGTCGATCACCTGCCAGTTACCCTGCGGATGTGCGAAGCACATTTCCGCCAGCAGCGGGCCTGCGCCGTCGTCGCCCATCATGCTGTTACCCACACACAGTAAAACGTCAGTCACGTAATCTCCTCACCATCAGGTAGATGGCGCTCTCCTGATGAATATCATGCAGCATACTGAGCACCGTTTTGCTCCACGCCTGCTGCTCAGGGGTTTGCACTGCGAGCGCCGCGTCGAAGGCGTTCGCCAGCATGGCGATATGGTTGCTGTCGATGACGATCTCGCCATACTTCGGCACACCTTCCATTTTGCGTCGTGCGGTGCTGCCCGCCTCCAGCGTGCCGATCCACGCCAGATAGTCCTGCCACGGACAGCTCAGCGCCGCCTCTAAACAGTCGATCACCCCGAGATGGTGGCCAATCGCCAGGCTGTAATAGACCACCTGCTGGGCCGCATCCGGCGTCGCGTCGTTCTCATCGATAAATTTACGGCTCAGTTGACTGAACACCACCTTTTCACTCATCGGATACGCGCCTCATCCACCACCTGGTCCAGGTTTGCCACGATCTCGTTCAGACGCGGATCTTTCTCCGCCTCCAGCCAGCGCGCCACCTGATGCTCACCCTGGCTCAACAGACGCAGATAGTCATCGGCAATCTGGCGGCCATAGCGATACCCGGCGAGGCGTCGCGCCGTGCGATCGACCTTCACACGCAGAGGCTGCACCATATCCGGGTGCAAAATCTGCGCGGGCTGATTGTCCAGCTCACCCGGGGCGCGAGCGTGAATTTTCTGCTCCAGCAGACCCAGCGCCATAGCAAAACCGTACAGCGTCGCCGCGGGCGTCGGCGGGCAGCCAGGGATATACACATCCACCGGCACGATTTTGTCGGTGCCGCCCCACACGCAGTAAAGATCGTGGAAGATCCCGCCGCTGTTGCCGCAGGCGCCGTAGGAGATACAAATTTTTGGATCCGGCGCCGATTGCCAGGCGCGCAGCGCCGGAGATCGCATCGCGCGCGTCACCGCGCCGGTAAACAGCAGAATGTCCGCATGGCGCGGGGATGGCACCACTTTGATACCAAAACGTTCGGCATCAAACAGCGGTGACAGGGTGGCGAAGATTTCGATTTCGCAGCCGTTGCAGCCGCCGCAGTCCACGCGGTAGACGTAGGCGGAACGTTTGATGTTTTTCAGCAGGGAGGCTTTCATGCTCGCGATGGATTCGTCCACCGTCATCGGCACCGGAATGCCGTTATCGTCGCGCGGGCCGAGTAAATTATTCATCAGCTGGCTTCTCTCATGTGGCGGGTGATATCAATGCGGTCGGACGGCAGCAGGCATTTCTGACGCTTGCATTCCGGGCAGGTTTCAAACCCTTCCCGGTGCATTTCGGCGCGCGCATCACCGTTGTGTTTCAGCAACGCAATGGCGTAATCGATCTCTTTTTGCACGGCGAACGGATGGTGGCAAACGCGGCAGTGGCACAGGTCAAAACGCGACTGCTGGAGGAAATCCTCTTTTTTCCACACCGCCAGCTCGTACTCCTGCGACAGCTTAATCGCCGCCGTCGGGCAGACCTCCTCACAGCGACCACAAAAAATGCAGCGTCCGAGGTTGAACTGCCAGGCCAGCTGATTCGTTGCCAGATCCGTCTCCACCGTCAGGGCATTCGACGGGCAGGCGTTAACGCACGCCGCGCAGCCGATGCACTGCTGCGGGTTGTGCTCTGGTTTGCCGCGAAAGTTTTTATCGACCGGCATCGGCTCAAGCGGATAACGGCTGGTGACCGTACCGGTTTTGATCACTTTTTTGATAAAGGTAAACATGACGGTTCCTTATTTCAGCGGCGAGTTCTTGCGCTCGATGCTGTAGCGTTCAAGCTCTTTGTACGGCACCACCTGGCTTTTCTTCTTGCGTACATCCACCACCGTCATGCGGTCGGTACAGGAGTAGCAAGGATCGAGGCTGCCGATGATCAGCGGCGCGTCAGAGACCGTATTGCCGCGCAGCATGTAGCGCAGGGTCGGCCAGTTGGCGTAGGTCGCCGCACGGCAGCGCCAGCGGTAGAGCTTCTGGTTATCGCCGGTCATGCTCCAGTGGATATCATCCCCGCGTGGCGCCTCGGCGAACCCGAGCGCAAAACGGTTCGGGATATAGGTAAAGCCTTCCACCGCCAGCGGACCGCCGGGCAGATTATCCAGACCAAAATCGATCATATTCAGGGCGGTGAAGACTTCGTTGATACGCACTTTCAGACGCGAGATAACGTCGCAGCCCTGCTCGCTGTGTACGGTCATCGGCAACAGACCGTAACCGACAAACGGGTGATCGGCGCGGGTATCACGGGCGTGACCGCTGGCGCGCACCATTGGGCCGACGTTGCTGAAGTCGCGGGCGATCTGCGGATCGAGACGGCCCACGCCGACGGTGCGCTGCTCGATATTTGGCGTGCTCAGAAGCATATCCACCAGATCCTGCACATCGCGGCGCATCTGCTGTGCCAGCAGGCGGGTCTGGATCATGTCGTCTTTCAGCAGATCGCGGCGAATCCCGCCGATCAGGTTCAGACCGTAGGTTTTACGCGCCCCGGTGAGGATTTCCGCCATCTTCATCGACGCTTCACGCACGCGGAAGAACTGCATAAACCCGGAATCAAAACCGACGAAGTGACAGGCGAGGCCGAGGTTCAGCAGGTGCGAGTGCAAGCGCTCGACCTCCAGCAGAATGGCGCGGATCATCTGCGCCCGCTCAGGCACCACAATGCCCATGCCGTTTTCCACCGAGGTGGTGTAGGCGGTGCTGTGGGCAAAGCCGCAGATGCCACACACGCGATCCGACAGGAAGGTGACTTCGTTGTAACCCATACGGGTTTCCGCCAGTTTTTCCATGCCGCGATGGACGTAGAACAGGCGGTAATCGGCGTCGATAATGTTTTCGCCGTCGACAAACAGGCGGAAGTGGCCCGGTTCATCGGAGGTGACGTGCAGCGGGCCAATCGGCACCACGTTGTTCTTTTTGCTGCCGAGTTCGTTGATGAACTCGTAGGTTTCGCTGTCGGTCGTCGGCGCCGGACGCTGGCGATAATCCATGCTGTCTTTGCGCAGCGGATAGAGTTCATCCGGCCAGTCGTCGGGCAGCACCAGACGGCGTTCATCCGGCAGGCCAACCGCCACCAGGCCGTACATGTCGCGCACTTCGCGCTCGCCCCAGACGGCGGCAGGCACGCGCGGCGTGACGGACGGGTATTCCGGTTTATTCGGATCAACTTCGACGCGCACCGTGAGCCAGCACTTCACGCCCTGCTCCATCGACAGCACGTAGTAAACCGCGTAGTTGCCGCACAGCTGACGCTCATCGTTGCCGAACAGTACCGACAGCCAGCCGCCCTGCTGGTAATAGAGAAACTCCACCACTTCCGGCAGGTAGTTCACCTTGATGGTGACAGTGATCTGGTCTTTGGTCTGCCAGCTCTCCTCCAGCACCACGCCGGGAAACGCCTGATGCAGTGCGGCAAGATACTGTTGACCTACTTTTTCTTCAGACATGCTAAGACTCTCTGTAATCACGCCACCAGCAAGGAGACGAAGGCTAAAAATGCGAACCCAAAACCGGCCCAGGTGACGCGCGACGTGGCGTTGAAACGCAGTCGCGCCATGCTGTTTTCAAACAGCGCGATAATCAGCACCCCCGCCACCAGCTTGAGCACGGCGATAACCACTGCCAGCAGCAAACCCGCCGCCGAGAAGTGTGTCATCTGCCCCCACGGGAAGAAGACGCCGACAAACATTTGCAGGACCACCAGCTGTTTGAGGCTGATGCCCCACTTCAGCACCGCAAAGCCGTAGCCGCTGTACTCCGTGAGCGGTCCTTCCTGCAGCTCCTGCTCCGCTTCCGCGAGGTCAAAGGGCAGTTTTCCCATCTCAATAAAGGTGGCGAAAGCACAGGCGCAGAGCGCCAGCAGCAGCGGAACGGTGCGCGTAACCGGCCAGTGATAAACCGTGTCAGTGATAAAGCTGATATGGGTGGAACCCGCGACCTGCGCGGCTACCCACAGGCCCAGCAGCAGGATCGGTTCCACCAGCACGCCGAGCATCGCTTCGCGGCTGGCGCCGATACCGGTAAACGGACTGCCCGTATCCAGCCCTGCAATCGCAAAGAAAAAGCGCGCGATAGCGAAGAGATAGATCAAGGTGATCAGATCGCCGAGCACCGGCAGAGGCGACGCGACGGTCACCACCGGCAGCGCGGTGGCGATGGTCAGCATTACGCCGACCATCACGAACGGCGTCAGGCGGAACACCCAGCCGGACGCATCCGGGGCGATGCTCTGACGCCCCATCAGTTTGATGAGGTCACGGTACTCCTGAAGCACGCCCGGACCGCGACGGTTGTGCATCCGGGCGCGGGCCACGCGGGTAATGCCCGAAAGCAGTGGCGCAACGACGAATAACACCAGCGCCTGAAGTAATGCCAGTAACAGACTCATGTCAGGCTCCTCGGGAAATCACAATCACCACCAGCACCGCCAGCTCGACCACGGCGAGACGACGGAACAGCATCGGTGCAGCCGCGCTTTGCCAGCCGGGAATTATCTTCACCGGGTTGAGCGCGTGGCGCAGTTTCAGGACAAAGGCGAAGTTCTCTTTCACCGGCATCGCAAAACCGTGGGCGGTGATGACCATCGATTGTTCGTGCTCGTACCCGCACGCCCATGCCGTTCCGCGTGAGCGCGCAGGCAGACGGTCGCGTTTGAAGAACATCATCAGCACCAGCGGCAACAGCGGCGCGGCGATCAGCAGCAGGGCAATCATCGGCTGGGAAACGGCGGTGTGCGCGGTCGTGAGCGGTAGCGGAACTGCACTTCCCAGCAGCGGCAGCAGCCACGGCGCGGCAACCCCACCCGCGATGCAGCACAGGGCCAGCAGAACCACGCTTGCGGTCATCAGCGCCGGTGCACTGCGGGCATTTTCTGCCTCCGGAGTGCGCGGTGCGCCAAGGAAGGTGACGCCGTAGACTTTCGCCATACACATCACCGCCAGCGCCCCGGTGATCGCGAGGCCGACCGCCAGCATTGGTCCGAGCAGACGGGCAATAAAGAGGTCGCTCTGACCCAGCGCAAAGAAGGACTGATAGATCACCCACTCACCGGCAAAACCGTTGAGCGGCGGAAGTGCGGCCATCGCCATCAACCCCACCAGCATCGCGAGCGAAATCAGCGGCATTTTTTTGCCGATACCGCCCAGCTTTTCAATATCGCGATGCCCGGTGCGGAACCAGACGCTGCCCGCCCCCAGGAACAGAGTGCTTTTAAACAGGCTATGGTTAACCAGATGGTACAGCCCGCCGATAAACCCGGCGGCGACCAGCGCCGGATGGTTCAGCGCCAGCCCCGTCACACCCGCGCCTAAGCCAAGCAGGATGATGCCGATGTTTTCCAGGGTGTGATACGCCAGCAGGCGCTGGATGTTGTGCTCCATCAGGGCGTACAGCCCGCCGACAAAGGCGGTGATCATCCCGGCAATCAACAGCACCACGCCCCACCACAGCGGCGGTTGGCCACCGATAAGCGAAAGCGTGAGGATGCCAAACAGACCGACTTTCATCACCACCGTCGAGAACAGCGTCGCGGCAGGCGCTGACGCAGTGGCATGCGCCTGCGGCACCCAGCCGTGCAGCGGAATAATTCCTGCCAGCAGACCAAAGCCGACCACGCCAGAAAGCCAGATATCGGCCCCAAACGGCAGCAACTGCGCGCGGGCGCTCAGCAGATCCAGGTCAAGCGTGCCGTAGCGCTGCCACACCAGCCAGCAGGTGAGCGCCAGCAAAAGGGTGCCGAGACGCCCCAGGAAAAACCACAGTTTCCCGGATAGGCTGCATCCCGTGAGGAACACCCCGCACAGCGCCATGATCTCCGCCATTACGACCAGCGCGGCCAGGTTGCTGGCCACCACGGTACAGACGGCGGCGGCGAGCAGCAGATTGACCAGCAGGCCGTTCGGTTTGGTCTGCGGGTGACGGTGCCAGTCAATATTAAACAGACTGACAAACAGCCCGCACAGGCCAAAGGTCACCAGCCAGATCGCATTCAGCGGCGTGATCTGAAGAGTGTGGCGAATCAGCGGCATGACGCCTTCTGCATGGACACCCTGCGTCAACACCATGAATCCGGCTATCGCCGTGATGACACTTCCCGCCGCGCCGCCGATTCCGGCAATCCATCCGCTGAGGGTTTTGTGAAAAGAGAAGACCAGCGCCAGCACCGCCGTCGCAGCGAGGCAGGCTACGGCGCTGTTGATCAGATAGACAACGTTCATTTCGCCCCCTCGTTTTGCGCCTGAAACAGCGACAGATCGCCAAAGTCGGTATTAATGGTCAGTTCGCGTTTGCGCTTACTGGTGCGAGCGATATCGTGGATATTGACCAGAATCAGCGCTTTGGTCGGGCAGGTGCGTACGCAGGCGGGGCCTTGTTCGTCAAAGCTGCACAGATCGCACTTCACCGCCACGGCGCGCACGCCCGGCACCCAGTCCAGCAGGGTACTGACGCGAGCCGGTGCGGGAGGCGCAGGCGGCGCTTTTGGCGAATTGGCATTGGCCGGAATATGCAGCGGGCGGCTGCCAGAAAATTCAATCGCGCCAAACGGGCAGGCGATGCCGCACAGTTTGCAGCTTACGCACAGGCTTTCGTTCAGCTGAACAGCGCCATCGATACGGTTGATGGCATTCACAGGACAGACGCCCGCACAGGGGGCATCCTCACATTGATGGCAGAGCTGCGGGGCAGACTCTTTTTCATTACGCATAACGCGCAGGCGCGGCATGGACTGCAGCCCGTGCAGGCGGTGTGTTTCGGAACACGCCGCTTCACAGGTGTGGCAGCCAATACAGACCGTCGAGTCAGCAATTACAAAACGGTTCACCGGGTAGTCCTCAGGACAGTGTCATTTTTGACGACGGACGTGCCATATCGACACATCTCGACACGCAAGCATCAGGCCGTGTGCGGTTCGCTGGTAAGCGACTGCAAATTCACCGGCAAATTGTGCTCGACCGCGGAATAGAGGCCGTTGTAAACCGGCGCGATTTTTTCCAGATAGTGTTCAAGCACCTGGTGGCGATCGCGGGTGCTAACGTGGCCGTCAACCATGCCGTCGATCATCAGCTGCGCCTGTGCAATTCGCTGTCTGTCGCCATCTTTGGTCTCGACGTGATACTCAATGACGTGGCTGTTAAAGGCATCGGCCAGGGTGACGTAAATCGTAAAGTGGCCGAACAGGATGAAGCACAAATCCTCTTGCGCCGCACAGCTCATCGCGTGGTGCAGATGGGCTTTTGACAGGGTGATGCCCTGAACCAGTGAGTTGCAGTAGAGGTGCCACTGCTCCTGTAATTGTTGATGGCGTTGCGCGATGTAATCCGCTTTTTCGCTAAGTTCCCAAATAGTCATCTCAGGTATCCGGTTAATGGAGATAGCGGCTGTTAAGCAGATTTTGTGCCAGTTTTTATCTTATTGATAATTAACAATTTAAAAATAAAACAGACTGTCAAAATGCGTGTGTCGACGTGTCATTTCGTCAGCGCCGTCATCGACACTCCCTTTCCTAAATCAGGCTGGCATCGTTATTGCATCACCGCCCCAAATCACCGAGGAGGCGTCATGCACGAAATCACCCTCTGCCAGCGAGCGCTGGAACTTATCGAACAGCAGGCGAAGCAGCACCACGCAAAACGCGTCACCGGCGTATGGCTCAAAGTCGGGGCGTTTTCCTGCGTCGAACCGGGTGCCCTTACCTTTTGCTTTGAGCTGGTGTGTCGCGACACGCTGGCAGAAGGCTGCGAGCTGCATCTCGAAGAGCAGCAGGCCGAATGCTGGTGCGAGACCTGCCAGCAGTACGTCACGTTGCTGTCATCGAAAGTGCGAAGCTGCCCGCAGTGTCAGAACACCGGGCTTCGCATCGTCGCGGACGACGGTTTGCAGATCCAGCGCCTCGAAATAGACCAGGAGTAAATCATGTGTAGTACCTGCGGTTGCGCCGAAGGCAACCTGTATATCGAAGGGGATGAGCATCGCCCCCACTCCGCGTTTCGCTCCGCGCCCTTCTCTCCCGCCCCGCGCAAAGTGGCGGCACTGACCGGCATCACTTTTGCCCCGAAGCAGTCTGACGCGGGCGATCTGCACTACGGCCACGGCGAAGCGGGCACGCATGCGCCGGGCATGAGCCAGCGCAAAATGCTGGAGGTCGAAATCAACGTGCTGGATAAGAACAACCAGCTCGCCGCCCGCAACCGTGCGCGTTTCACCGCTCGCCAGCAATTAGTGCTGAACCTGGTGTCCAGCCCCGGTTCCGGTAAAACCACGCTGCTGACGGAAACCCTGAAGCGTCTGAATCACCGCGTCTCCTGCGCGGTAATCGAAGGCGATCAGCAGACCGTTAATGATGCGGCGCGCATTCGTGAAACCGGCACCCCGGCCATTCAGGTGAATACGGGCAAAGGCTGTCACCTGGATGCGCAGATGATTGCCGACGCCGCGCCGCGTCTGCCTCTTGCCGATAACGGCATTCTGTTTATCGAAAACGTCGGCAATCTGGTCTGCCCGGCCAGTTTTGATCTCGGCGAACGGCATAAAGTGGCGGTGCTGTCGGTGACGGAGGGCGAGGACAAGCCGCTGAAATATCCGCATATGTTTGCCGCCGCCTCGCTGATGTTGCTTAACAAAGTCGACCTTCTGCCGTATCTCAATTTTGACGTTGAGAAGTGCCTGGCCTTTGCCCGGGAAGTAAACCCGGAGATTGAAATTTTGCTGGTTTCCGCCACCAAGGGCGACGGCATGGAGAGCTGGCTGGCCTGGCTGGAGAACGAACGATGTGCATAGGCGTTCCGGGACAAATCCGCGATATCGACGGTAATCAGGCCAAAGTGGACGTCTGCGGCATACTGCGCGATGTCGATTTAACGCTGGTGGGCACTGTAGACGAAAACGGTGCCTCGCGCCTCGGCCAGTGGGTTCTGGTGCACGTTGGTTTTGCCATGAGCGTGATTAACGAAGCCGAGGCCCGGGACACCCTGGCGGCGCTGCAAAATATGTTTGAAGTGGAGCCAGACGTCGGCGCCCTGCTGTTTGGCGAGGAGCGATAAATCATGCGCTACGTTGATGAATATCGCGCGCCGGAACAGGTGATGCAGCTTATCGCACACCTGAAAACGCGCGCTGCCCGGCTGGATTACACCGCAGAGCGCCCGCTGCGCATCATGGAAGTGTGCGGCGGCCACACCCATGCGATCTTTAAATTCGGTCTCGATCAGCTCCTGCCCGATAACATCGAATTTATCCACGGCCCTGGCTGTCCGGTGTGCGTGCTGCCGATGGGCCGCATCGACAGCTGCATTGAGATTGCCCGCCAGCCGGACGTCATTTTTTGCACCTTTGGCGACGCGATGCGCGTGCCGGGGAAAAACGGTTCGCTGATGCAGGCCCGCGCACACGGCGCGGATGTGCGTATCGTCTACTCGCCGATGGATGCCCTGAAGCTGGCGGCAGAGAATCCGGCGCGCAAAGTGGTCTTTTTCGGCCTGGGGTTTGAAACCACCATGCCCGCCACGGCCATCACCCTACAGCAGGCAAAAGCGCAGAATCTGACAAATTTTTTCTTTTTCTGTCAGCACATTACGCTTATCCCGACCCTGCGCAGCCTGCTGGACGAACCTGACAACGGGATTGATGCGTTTCTGGCGCCGGGCCACGTCAGCATGGTGATAGGCACCGAGGCCTATGGGTTTATCGTCGCAGAGTATCATCGCCCATTAGTGGTGGCTGGATTCGAACCACTTGATCTACTACAAGGCGTGAACATGCTGGTTGAGCAGAAAATAGCAGCCCTGAGTTCGGTAGAAAATCAGTACCGCCGCGTGGTCCCCGATGCGGGCAACCGGCTGGCGCAGCAGGCCATCGCCGAAGTATTTAGCGTCGAAGGCGACAGCGAATGGCGCGGACTGGGTTTGATCGCGCAGTCCGGCGTGCATCTGACCGCCGCGTATCAGGCATTCGACGCCGAAGCGCATTTCCGCCCGCAGCCGCAGCAGGTGTGCGACGATCCCCGTGCCCGCTGTGGGGCGGTGTTAACCGGCAAATGCAAACCGCATCAATGCCCGTTATTTGGCAACACCTGTAATCCGCAAACGGCGTTTGGCGCGCTGATGGTCTCGTCCGAAGGGGCCTGCGCCGCGTGGTATCAGTACCGCAATCAGGAGTGTGAAGCATGAAGACGGTGGAAATGGCCCACGGCAGCGGCGGTCAGGCGATGCAGCAGCTGATTGGGCGGCTGTTTATGGCGGCCTTCGATAACCCCTGGCTGGCCGAGCAGGAAGATCAGGCGCGTATCGCGCTCTCTTCCCTCACCGCGCAGGGCGACCGGCTGGCGTTTTCCACCGACAGCTACGTCATCGACCCGCTGTTTTTCCCCGGCGGTGATATCGGCAAGCTGGCGGTGTGCGGCACGGCGAATGATGTGGCGGTAAGCGGGGCAATCCCACGCTATCTCTCCTGCGGCTTTATCCTCGAAGAGGGTTTGCCGATGGAAACGTTAACCACCGTCGTCAACAGCATGGCGCAGACCGCGCGCGACGCGGGTATTGCGATTGTGACTGGCGATACCAAAGTGGTGCAGCGCGGCGCAGCAGACAAACTGTTTATCAATACCGCAGGCATGGGCGCGATCCCGGCGGAGATCCACTGGGGGGCGCAGCAGCTTACCGTCGGTGATGTGCTGCTGGTGAGCGGAACGCTGGGCTGTCACGGCGCGACGATCCTGAATCTGCGTGAAGGCCTGGGGCTGGACGGCGAACTGCGCAGCGACTGCGCGGTGCTGACACCGCTTATCCAGACTTTACGCAACTGCGCAGGCGTTAAAGCCCTGCGCGATGCCACGCGCGGCGGCGTAAATGCGGTAGCCCACGAGTTCGCCGCCGCCAGCGGCTGCGGCATTGAGCTGGTAGAAAGCCAACTGCCCGTCAAACCGGCGGTGCGCGGGCTGTGCGAACTGCTTGGCCTGGATCCGCTAAACTTTGCCAACGAAGGCAAACTGCTGATTGGCGTTGAACGCAGCGCAGCCGAAAACATACTGGCACAGCTGCGCAGCCATCCGCTGGGGCAGAACGCCGCGATCGTTGGGGAGGTGGTGGAGCGCAAAGGGGTGCGACTGACCGGCCTGTATGGCATCAAGCGCACACTGGATTTACCACACTCAGAACCGTTACCCCGAATTTGCTAGAACCGCGCGAACAGCGGTCAGCACTGTTTCTCTTTTTTTGCCAGTTTCTTTGGAAGCGATATGTCGTATACACCGATGAGCGATCTTGGACAGCAAGGGCTGTTTGATATTACGCGTACACTTTTACAGCAGCCCGACCTGGGTTCACTGAGCGATGCCCTCACACGGCTGGTCAGGCAGTCTGCCCTCGCAGACAGCGCCGCGATTGTGCTCTGGAACAGCACCAGTCATCGCGCCAGCTACTATGCTACGCGCGATAACGGCAAGCCTGTCGAATATGAAGATGAAACGGTGCTGGCGCACGGCCCGGTGCGTCGTATTCTGTCTCGCCCGGACGCCCTGCACTGCAATTTCGACGAGTTTCGCCAGGCCTGGCCACGGCTTGCCGAAAGTCCGCTGTATGCGCCCTTCGGTCATTACTGCCTGCTGCCACTGGCGGTGGATGGGCGTATCTTCGGCGGCTGTGAGTTTATCCGTAACGCCGATCAGCCCTGGAGCGAGGCGGAGTACGAGCGCCTGCATACCTTTACGCAAATTGTCAGCGTGGTGGCGGAGCAGATCCACAGCCGGGTCACGGATAATGTCGACTACGATCTGCTGAGCCGCGAGCGTGATAACTTCCGCATTCTGGTCGCCATTACCAACGCGGTGCTCTCCCGGCTGGACATGGACGAGCTGGTGAGCGAAGTCGCCAAAGAGATCCATCACTACTTCAAAATAGACGCCATCAGCATCGTGCTGCGGGGTCATCGCAAGGGCAAACTGACCATTCATTCCACGCACTATCTGGATGAAACCAATCCGGCCCATGAGCAGAGCGAAGTTGACGAAGCCGGAACCTTGTCTGAACAGGTTTTCAAAAACAAAGAGATGCTGCTGCTCAATCTGAGCGAGCGCGACGAGCTGGCCCCCTACGAGCGAATGCTGTTTAACTCCTGGGGCAACCAGATCCAGACCCTGTGCCTGCTGCCGCTGATGTCCGGTAACACCATGCTCGGCGTACTGAAACTGGCCCAGTGTGAAGAGCACATCTTTACTACCACCAACTTAAAGCTGCTGCGCCAGATTGCCGAGCGCATCGCCATCGCCCTCGATAATGCGCTGGCGTATCAGGAGATTCACCGTCTGAAAGAGCGGCTGGTGGATGAGAACCTGGCCCTGACGGAGCAACTGAACAATGTCGACAGCGAATTCGGCGAGATCATTGGCCGCAGCGACGCGATGTTCAGCGTGCTCAAGCAGGTGGAGATGGTGGCCCAGAGCGACAGCACGGTGCTGATCCTCGGGGAGACCGGCACCGGTAAGGAGCTGATCGCCCGCGCGATCCACAATCTGAGCAACCGCAATAGCCGCCGAATGGTGAAAATGAACTGCGCGGCGATGCCGGCGGGACTGCTCGAGAGCGATCTGTTTGGTCACGAACGCGGGGCGTTTACGGGCGCAAGTACCCAGCGCATCGGTCGTTTTGAGCTGGCCGATAAAAGCTCGCTGTTCCTCGATGAAGTGGGCGATATGCCGCTGGAGTTGCAGCCGAAACTGCTGCGCGTGCTGCAGGAGCAGGAGTTTGAACGCCTCGGCAGCAACAAACTGATCCAGACCGACGTGCGCCTGATCGCCGCCACTAACCGCGATCTGAAAAAGATGGTTGCCGATCGCGAGTTCCGTAACGATCTCTACTATCGCCTGAACGTGTTCCCGATTTGCCTGCCTCCCCTGCGCGAACGCCCGGACGACATTCCGCTGCTGGTCAAAGCCTTTACCGCCAAAATCGCCCGCCGGATGGGGCGCAATATCGACAGTATTCCGGCGGAAACCCTACGCACGCTCTCCGCGATGGAGTGGCCGGGCAACGTCCGTGAGCTGGAAAACGTTATTGAGCGTGCGGTGCTGTTAACGCGCGGCAACGTGCTTCAGCTCTCTCTGCCGGAGCTGATGGTTGCAGAAAATCCGCTGCCTGCGGCAGAACTTCCGCAAGAGGGTGAGGACGAATACCAGCTGATTGTCCGCATTCTTAAAGAGACCAACGGCGTGGTCGCCGGGCCGAAGGGTGCCGCGCAGCGCCTGGGGCTGAAGCGCACCACGCTGCTTTCACGCATGAAACGGCTGGGTATTGAAAAGGATATGCTGGTCTAGACGCAATATGCCGTGCCCGGCACGGCATCACGTCTTCGGACGATATTTTTCCGGCAGCTCTGGCACCGGACGGCGATCGTCAATCAGATGACGAATCGTCAAAATCGGGTGACGCCACAGCATTCGCGGCCCTGCCCAACGCATAATCTGCTTCATCTCTTCGCGTTTTGCGGGCTGGTAACAGTGCACCGGGCACTGCTTGCAGGCGGGCTTCTCTTCACCAAACACGCATTTATCCAGACGTTTTTCCGCATAGGCTTTCAGCGCCTGATAATGCCCTGCCTCATGTGTGGCCGCCGGGCATTGCTGTTCATACAGCGCAATCATTTTCCCGATAGTCTCTTTTTCGCGGGAGAGGCGTTTTCCTGACATGTCACGTTACCGGTTAATAAAGTGCATTTATAATACATTTTTATATCCCCTGTTTCAGCCCGATTTCATCATTTGCATTTCATTTTCTGAAGGCCGCTTCCAGTTTTAAACCGACTCCCGGCGCATTTCACTGGTATTTTATACAGGTAAATCTAAAGCCATCCTGGCCGCTGTTAAGGGAGTTTTTATGTCTGACATGATCATTGCTCAACCCCATCGCCATCTTAAAGTGGGCTACTACAGAAAGCGTCACGAAGATCGGAAGACCAAAATTCCGAAGCGCTACAGCGTACACCCCGCCCTCAGCCTGAAAGGCGACTGGCTGGAACAGGCAGGATTTAAAACAAATTCACAGGTGCGGGTGAGGGTCGAACACGGAAAATTGCTCATTGAGCTGATGGATGAAGCGGCGGCGTAAACTCGCGACTTTTTACTGCGCCACGCCATTTTTTCATGCGACAATAGAGGGAATTAACGAGCTGTGGGTCGCTCAAAACGCAACAATTTCAAAGAAATGGATATCATAACTCCATGAGCACAATCGACAATTTGACCGCGCATACCCCGATGATGCAGCAGTACCTGAAACTGAAAGCTCAGCATCCGGAAATTCTGCTGTTTTATCGTATGGGCGACTTTTACGAGCTTTTCTATGACGATGCCAAACGGGCGTCGCAGCTGCTCGACATCTCTCTGACCAAACGTGGCGCGTCAGCAGGTGAACCGATCCCGATGGCCGGGATCCCGCATCATGCAGTGGAAAACTATCTGGCGAAGCTGGTGAATCAGGGTGAATCCGTTGCCATCTGTGAACAGATAGGCGATCCGGCGACCTCCAAAGGCCCCGTTGAGCGCAAGGTTGTGCGCATCGTTACGCCGGGTACCATCAGCGACGAAGCGCTGTTACAGGAGCGTCAGGATAACCTGCTCGCCGCCATCTGGCAGGACAGCAAAGGCTACGGCTACGCCACGCTGGATATTAGCTCCGGGCGTTTTCGCCTGAGCGAACCCGCAGACCGTGAAACCATGGCGGCAGAGCTTCAGCGCACCAATCCGGCGGAACTGCTTTACGCCGAAGATTTCGCCGAGATGGCTCTGATTGAAGGGCGTCGTGGTCTGCGCCGTCGCCCGCTGTGGGAGTTCGAAATTGACACGGCTCGCCAGCAGTTAAACCTGCAGTTTGGTACCCGCGACCTGATAGGCTTTGGTGTAGAGAACGCCCCGCGCGGTCTCTGCGCTGCAGGCTGCCTGCTGCAGTACGTGAAAGACACGCAGCGCACCACCCTGCCGCACATTCGCTCAATTACCATGGAGCGTCAGCAGGACAGCATCATCATGGATGCCGCTACGCGCCGTAATCTGGAGATCACTCAGAATCTGGCCGGTGGGGTTGAAAACACGCTCGCGGCGGTGCTCGACAGTACCGTCACGCCGATGGGCAGCCGTATGCTTAAACGCTGGCTACATATGCCGGTGCGCGATACGGCTGTGCTGAAAAGCCGCCAGCAGACCATTGGCGCGCTGCAGGATCGCTTTACAGAATTACAGCCCGTGCTGCGCCAGGTGGGCGATCTGGAACGTATTCTGGCCCGTCTCGCGCTGCGCACTGCGCGTCCGCGCGATCTGGCCCGTATGCGCCACGCCTTCCAGCAGTTACCTGAACTGCGCGCGCAGCTGGCGGAAGTCGACAGCGCGCCTGTGCAAAAGCTGCGCGAAAGCATGGGTGAATTTACCGAGCTGCGCGAACTGCTGGAGCGCGCGGTTGTGGAAGCGCCGCCGGTGCTGGTTCGCGACGGCGGTGTGATTGCCCCGGGTTACAACGAAGAGCTGGACGAATGGCGCGCCCTGGCAGACGGGGCCACTGATTATCTGGATAAGCTTGAGATCCGCGAGCGCGAACGTCTGGGCCTGGATACCCTGAAAGTCGGCTACAATGCGATTCACGGTTATTACATTCAAATCAGCCGTGGACAGAGTCACCTTGCGCCGATTCACTACGTTCGTCGCCAGACGCTGAAGAACGCCGAACGCTACATCATTCCAGAGCTGAAAGAGTACGAAGACAAAGTTCTCACCTCCAAAGGCAAAGCCCTGGCATTGGAAAAGCAGCTTTATGAAGAGCTGTTCGACACCCTTCTTCCGCACCTGGCTGATATGCAGTTGAGCGCAAGCGCGCTTGCCGAGCTGGACGTGCTGGTGAACCTGGCGGAACGCGCTGATACGCTCAATTACACTTGTCCGACGTTCATCGACAAACCAGGTATACGCATTGCCGAAGGGCGTCATCCGGTGGTTGAGCAGGTGCTCAACGAGCCATTTATCGCCAACCCGCTGAATCTCTCTGCCCAGCGTCGCATGCTGATCATCACCGGCCCGAACATGGGCGGTAAAAGTACCTATATGCGTCAGACTGCGCTTATCGCCCTGCTGGCTTATATCGGCAGCTATGTTCCGGCGCAGAGCGTGGAGATTGGTCCTATCGATCGCATCTTCACCCGCGTGGGGGCGGCGGACGATCTGGCCAGTGGCCGCTCGACCTTCATGGTCGAGATGACCGAAACCGCCAACATTCTGCACAACGCGACGGAAAACAGCCTGGTGCTGATGGATGAGATCGGTCGCGGTACCTCTACCTACGATGGTCTTTCCCTCGCATGGGCGTGCGCTGAAAGTCTGGCGAATAAGATTAAAGCCCTGACCCTGTTTGCGACGCACTATTTTGAACTGACGCAACTGCCAGAGAAAATGGAGGGTGTCGCCAACGTTCATCTGGATGCGCTTGAGCACGGCGATACCATCGCTTTCATGCATACGGTGCAGGACGGAGCGGCCAGCAAGAGCTACGGCCTGGCCGTTGCCGCGCTGGCGGGCGTGCCAAAAGAGGTGATTAAACGCGCGCGCCAGAAACTCCGCGAGCTGGAAAGCCTGTCGCCGAACGCTGCTGCGACGCAGATTGACGGCTCACAGATGTCGTTGCTGACGCTGGCAGAAGAGACCTCCCCGGCGCTCGAAGCGCTGGAGAATCTCGATCCAGATTCTCTGACGCCGCGTCAGGCGCTGGAGTGGATCTATCGCCTGAAGAATCTGGCGTAAATTACCTCAGGCAACATTAACCGGCTCGGGTGCGCAGATAGTCGATAAACACGCGCACCTTAGCCGAGACATGCTGCGCATCGGGATAGACCGCGTAAATGCCCTGCTGCGCAAAGGTGTAGTCGGGTAAGACGTGTATCAGCCGCCCATTTTCCAGTGCATTTTTTACCAGCCATTCTGGCAGCAATGCCACGCCCGCACCCGCGAGCGCAAAGGCCATCAGCGCCTGGGCGCTGTCGGCAAACAATCGCGCAGGACGCGTGATCTCTAACAGCGCTTTTTTTCCACAGGCATCCGTCACCTGCCAGCGTAATGGCGCAGGAAGGCGGTCATGAATCAGCCACTCGGCCTGCGCCAGGGCGTTCAGCGAATCAACCGGGTGTGTAGAGAGCCATTCCGGAGCGGCCACGGGCAAAATCGTGAAACGCGAAATCTGCGCGGCGTGATAGCGAGAGTCGGCCAGCGTTCCCAGCCGAATGGCGACGTCAAAACGCTCTGCAATCAAATCAGCATGATGCGACGACGCAACGTGGCGTATCCGTAAATCCGGATGAAGCCGACTGAACTCCGCCAGAACCGGGATAATCACCTGCGCACCATACTCCGGCGTGGAGGTGATTCGTAGCTCACCGCTCAGCCCAACGTGGCTGGCCCTGACTTCATCCTGCAAATTCTCCGCCGCTTTTAACAGCTCGACACCGCGCTGATAAAAGAGCGCGCCCGCTTCCGTGAGGGTGATTCTGCGCGTAGAGCGCAGGAGTAACGTTACGCCCAGCTCATTCTCCAGCTGGCGAATATTAAAACTGACAACGGCTTTGGTTTGCCCAAGCGTAATGGCCGCCGCGGTAAAACTGCCGGTATCCACCACCGCCACGAAAATCGTCATTCGTTGTAGATTGAGCATTGCTGAGTGCCATTACTGTCAAAATTATTTTGACAGTATATCGCCAGCGATGCCGTTTATCCCACGCTTTCTGGCAGATACATTACCGCTCCTTAACAGAGGGTAAATCATGACGTATCGCCATAAAGTCGCCATCGTGTTTCTGCTGGGCTTTTTTCTCGACCTCATCAATATGTTTATCGCCAGCGTCGCCTTCCCGGCGATGGCGGTGGAGCTAAACTCATCCGCTCCTGCGCTGGCATGGGTCAGTAATGGCTATATTGCGGGCATGACGCTGGTCATCCCTTTTAGCGCCCTTATCACCCGCAGGATTGGCGCAAAGCGCCTTTTCATTCTCTCTCTGACCTTGTTCTGTGCTGCGGCATCCGCCGCCGGGCAGGCGGAGTCACTGAGCCATCTTATCTTCTGGCGGGTGCTTCAGGGAGCGGGCGGTGGTCTGCTGATCCCGGTTGGGCAGGCCCTGGCATGGCAACAGTTTAAACCCCACGAGCGGGCCGGATTATCGACAGCGGTGATGCTGGTCGCCCTGCTCGCTCCCGCGAGTGCGCCGGCGCTGGGGGGAGTGCTTATTCAGTTCTTTAGCTGGCGATGGATCTTTTTTGCACCGCTGCCGCTTGCGGTCGTCACGCTGCTGCTCGCCTGCCTGTGGCTCAAAAACGACACCACGCCATCAGGGCCTGCTCGTTTACTGCATTTGCCGCTGCTGTCCGACCCGCTGCTGCGCTTCGCGATGCTGATCTATTTATGCGTACCGGGGATTTTCATTGGCGTGAACATGGTCGGCCTGTTTTATCTGCAGAGTGTTGTGAAGATGACCCCGGCGGCAACGGGTGCGCTGATGCTCCCCTGGTCGCTCGCCTCGTTTATCGCCATTTCCGCTACCGGCAAATATTTCAACCGTCTTGGCCCACGCCCGTTGATAATCACCGGCTGTCTGTTGCAGGCGGCGGGAATCGCGGGTTTATCAGTGGTCTCGGCAACAACCCCTGAATACATCATCATCGCCCTCTTCGTACTGATGGGGGCTGGGGGCAGTCTGTGCAGCAGCACCGCTCAAAGCACCGCTTTTCTCAACGTGGCCTTTGACGAAATGCCGGACGCCAGCGCGCTGTGGAATATCAATCGCCAGCTGAGTTTCCTTCTGGGGGCTACGCTGCTGGCCGTGATGTTGAGCACTCTGCAACAGATTTTCACCCCCCTTCAGGCCTGGCACGGGACATTCATTCTTGCAGGCCTCATTACGCTTGTACCGCTGTTTAGCGCGATCCGCCTGAACAACCAGCAGGTACTTATCCACCTTCATAAGGAACCATCATGAATCTGTTTAAAGATGAAATCATCAATGCGCACATTGCCATCGAAAACTGGCTCGGCAAAGGCGAAGGCGATCACAACGCGCTAATGGCGCATTTCTGCGAGGGATTTACCATGGTGACCCCGACCGGGGCATGTCTGGATTATCCTGCCCTGAGCGCGTTCTTTCTGGCACAGCGCGGCAGCCGTCCGGGGCTTTCCATTTTAGTCGACAGCGTGGACGTGCTGGAGGCGTGGCCGCATGGCGCAGTGTTACGTTATCGCGAAGTACAACGTCAGCCTTCAGCGCCAACGACCCTACGATGGTCAACCGTGGTATTACGTCAACAAGGGGATAGCGTGCTCTGGCGCCATCTTCACGAAACAGTCGAACGTTAGAAAAGAAAAAGGCCCGTCTCTCGACGGGCCTTTTTTGATGAAAAGGTGCTTATTCGCGGAACAGCGCTTCGATATTCAGCCCTTGTCCCTGCAGGATTTCACGCAGGCGACGCAAACCTTCTACCTGAATCTGACGAACACGTTCACGAGTCAGGCCAATCTCACGGCCAACATCTTCCAGTGTCGCAGCTTCATACCCCAGCAGACCGAAACGACGTGCCAGCACTTCACGCTGTTTGGCGTTCAGTTCGAACAGCCATTTGACGATGCTCTGTTTCATATCATCGTCTTGCGTGGTGTCTTCCGGGCCGTTGTCTTTTTCATCGGCCAGGATGTCCAGCAGCGCTTTTTCGGAATCGCCACCCAGCGGGGTGTCGACGGAGGTAATGCGCTCGTTAAGACGCAGCATACGGCTTACGTCATCAACCGGTTTATCGAGCTGCTCGGCAATCTCTTCCGCACTTGGCTCGTGGTCCAGTTTATGGGACAACTCACGTGCCGTACGCAGATAGACGTTCAACTCTTTGACGATGTGAATCGGCAGGCGGATCGTACGGGTTTGGTTCATAATCGCCCGTTCGATAGTCTGACGAATCCACCAGGTCGCGTACGTAGAGAAACGGAACCCACGTTCTGGGTCAAACTTCTCAACGGCGCGGATCAGGCCCAGGTTGCCCTCTTCAATCAGATCCAGCAGTGCCAGACCACGATTGCTGTAACGACGAGCAATTTTCACCACCAGACGCAGGTTACTTTCAATCATGCGGCGGCGTGAGGCTACATCTCCACGCAATGCGCGACGCGCGAAATAGACTTCTTCTTCGGCCGTTAACAGTGGGGAATAACCAATCTCCCCAAGGTAAAGCTGAGTCGCGTCAAGCACACGCTGTGTGGCGCCCTGCGATAACAGCTCTTCTTCAGCTAAATCGTTATCACTGGGTTCCTCTTCAACCAAGGCTTTCTCATCAAAAGACTCGGCTCCGTTCTCATCAAATTCCGCATCTTCATTTAAATCATGAACTTTCAGCGTATTCTGACTCATAAGGTGGCTCCTACCCGTGATCCCTGAACGAGACACCCTGAAGTGGTATGTCCCGTCAAATTATCGCTGCGGTAAATATTGCAGCGGGTTTACGGATTTCCCCTTGTAACGAATTTCAAAATGCAAGCGTGTAGAACTGGTGCCGGTGCTACCCATGGTAGCGATTTTTTGCCCCGCCTTGATTTCTTGTTGTTCCCGGACCAGCATTGTATCGTTATGGGCGTAGGCACTCAGGTAATCATCGTTATGTTTGATGATAATAAGATTACCGTAACCGCGCAGAGCGTTACCGGCATATACAACGCGTCCATCTGCGGTCGCGATGATTGCCTGTCCCTTACTTCCTGCGATATCGATCCCTTTGTTTCCCCCCTCGGAGGAAGAGAAGTTTTCGATAACCTTGCCATCAGTCGGCCAACGCCAGGTTGAAATTGGCGCACTGGCGGTTTGACTGCTGGCAGTCGGTACGGAAGAGCTAACCACAGGTGCCGTAACCGGTGCTGTGACGACAGTCGCAGACGGCTTATTATTCGGCAACATTTTGTTAGCACTCTGTTCACCTGAGTCTTCAGAATACGTAATTGTTGGTTGTGAAGCAACCACCGCGCTGGTATTTTGCGCAGGTTTCACACTATTGTTTTGCGCGGTGACATCCGCGGCTGAAACAGAGTTGCCTGGGGTCAGCGGCGTACCGGTCGCGTTACCGACCTGCAGCGTCTGGCCCACTTCCAGGCCATACGGGGCTTGTACGTTGTTTCGCTGGGCGAGGTCACGGAAATCGTTCCCGGTGATCCACGCGATATAGAACAGCGTGTCGCCACGTTTTACGGTGTAGGTGCTACCGCCCGTATAACTTCCTTTCGGAATGTTCCCATACTTGCGGTTATAGACTATGCGGCCATTCTCGGTCTGCACAGGTTGTTGCACTGGCTGAATCTGAGTTGGCTGCGTAATCGGCGTTTGAACAGGCTGGATCTGCGGAGTTTGCTGCGGTGCCGCAGTGCCCATTTTTGGCGGAGGCGTAATCAGCATTCCACCGGAAGTATTCCCCGAATTGCTGCTCCCGCCGACTGAGCTCACTGGCGCAGGGGGGTTATTAGAACTCGTGCAACCTGCCAGCCAAAGCGAAACCAATGACAATGCCGCGACACGGCTGATGGTGAATTTCGGGCTTCCCGCGCTCATTTATCCCCCAGGAATGTGTTAACTACCAGTGACTTAAAATTAACCGTGATGGCTCGAACCTTTTGCGCCACACCATACGCTGAATTTTTCCGAATAACCCTGGAAAATTCCGAGTATCAGGCAAGCTCTCCCTTAACAAGAGGCACAAAACGCACGGCTTCGACGGTATCGATAATGAACTCGCCGCCCCGTCGACAAACACGCTTCAGAAGCTGTTGTTCATCGCCCACCGGCAAAACGAGAATACCGCCATCGTCCAGTTGCGCCAGAAGCGCGGCCGGGATCTCAAGCGGTGCTGCCGTCACGATAATGGCATCAAATGGCGCGCGGGCCTGCCAGCCCTGCCAGCCATCGCCGTGACGAGTGGAAACGTTATGTAAATCAAGCTGTTTAAGGCGACGACGGGCGTGCCACTGCAAGCCTTTGATCCGCTCGACGGAGCAGACATGATGGACGAGATGGGCCAGAATCGCCGTCTGATACCCTGAACCGGTGCCGATTTCCAGCACCCTTGATTCCGGCGTCAGCTCCAGCAGCTCCGTCATGCGCGCAACCATATACGGCTGTGAAATCGTCTGCCCTTGCCCGATTGGCAAGGCTACGTTTTCCCACGCTTTGTGTTCAAACGCCTCATCCACAAATTTCTCACGCGGAACCTGTGAGATTGCCTCAAGCACACGCTCGTCGGTGATGCCCTGAGTGCGTAATTGAGTCAGAAGAGCTTGTACACGTTTACTTACCATTGTGTGTTCACCCCGGCACGTTCCAGCCAGCCTGAGACCACATCTTGCGCGTTATAGGCGGTTAAATCTACGTGCAGCGGCGTAACGGACACATAGCCTGCATCCACCGCCGCAAAGTCCGTATCTGGCCCGGCGTCGCACTGCTCGCCAGGAGGACCAATCCAGTAAAGCGTATTTCCGCGCGGATCTTGCTGAGGGATCACCTGATCGGCTGGATGGCGACTGCCACAGCGCGTCACGCGAATACCTTTGATCTCGGCAAGAGGCAGATCCGGCACGTTGATATTCAGAATGCGACCGGTGCGCAGCGGCTCACGGCTGAGGGCGCGCAGGATCGAACAGGTGACGGCAGCGGCCGTATCGTAATGGGTGTAACCATTGAGCGAGACCGCCAGCGCCGGGAACCCGAGATGACGCCCCTCCATCGCTGCTGCAACCGTTCCGGAGTAGATCACGTCGTCGCCCAAGTTTGGGCCAGCGTTGATGCCTGAGACCACCACGTCCGGGCGCGGGCGCATCAGTGCGTTCACGCCGAGGAAAACGCAGTCCGTTGGCGTCCCCATCTGCACCGCGATATCGCCGTTTTCAAAGGTAAAAGTGCGAAGGGACGACTCCAGCGTTAATGAGTTGGAGGCACCGCTGCGGTTACGATCGGGAGCAACAACCTGCACCTCGGCAAACTCGCGAAGGTGTTTAGCCAGCGTCTGAATTCCAGGCGCATGGATCCCATCATCGTTACTCAGCAATATTCGCATAGTCACCCGACGTATTGATTAGTTCCCTGACAACACTGGTGGCAAAGCTCCCTGCCGGCAGCCAGAAACGTAACTCTACGGTTACGTCATCCCACCAGTTCCAGCTTAGCTGCTGCGGATAGAGCAGCATCGCGCGGCGTGCCGCTTCAACTTTCTCCCGCACCAGCAATGATTGTAATTCTGTCGCCTCTGCAACCGCCGCCTGCTCCGCGACCAGCGCGTCGCCCTGCGTTCCCCACTCTCCCGAGCCAGGCAGCGCGGCGGTAATCAGCAGCGTTTTATTGTCGACGCGTGCCTGCAGATCGGCCATTTCATCGCTTGTGGCGACAAACCAACTGCCGCGTCCCGCTAATTGTAGCGCATCGCCGACAACAACTTGATTCGCGTCTGTTTTTTTCAGTCGTTCGCTCACAATCTGATTAAACAACGCACTGCGGGCTGCCGACAACCAAAAACTGCGTTTATTCCTGTCGCGAACCGGGGCATTGCTCTGCGCCCAGCGCAGCGCGCCCTGCAAATTGCTGCCGCCAATCCCGAAACGCTGGGTACCGAAATAGTTCGGCACACCCTGCTCGTTAATGGCCGTCAGACGTTTTTCGACGTCATCACGGTCTGTGACTTCACGCAGCACCAGGGTAAACGTATTGCCCTGAAGCGCCCCCAGGCGCAATTTGCGCTTGTGGCGGGCGTACTCCAGCACTTTACAGCCTTCAAGCTCAAATTTGCTTAAATCAGGCATCGCATTACCCGGCACGCGCGCGCACAGCCACTGTTCCGTGACCGCATGTTTGTCTTTTTGCCCCGCAAAGCTCACTTCACGGGCATGAATCTTGAGAAATTTTGCCAGCGCATCGGCCACAAAACGGGTGTTGCAGCCGTTTTTCAGAATACGCACCAGAATATGCTCGCCTTCGCCGTCCGGCTCAAAGCCGAGATCTTCCACGACCACGAAATCTTCTGGACTGGCTTTCAGCAGGCCATTTCCCTGTGGTTTGCCGTGCAAATACGTCAGGTTAGCAAAGTCGATCATTTGGCCGCCTTCACCAGCAGCGCCACAGCCTCACAGGCGATGCCTTCGCCACGACCAGTAAAGCCGAGCTTCTCGGTGGTGGTCGCTTTGACATTAACGTCATCCATATGGCAGCCGAGATCTTCCGCGATAAAAACGCGCATCTGCGGAATGTGCGGCAGCATTTTTGGCGCCTGAGCGATGATCGTCACATCGACATTACCGAGGGTATAGCCCTTCGCCTGAATTCGGCGCCAGGCTTCACGCAGCAGCTCGCGGCTGTCCGCGCCTTTAAACGCCGGATCGGTGTCCGGGAACAGTTTACCGATATCGCCCAGCGCCGCCGCGCCGAGCAGAGCATCGGTTAAGGCATGCAGCGCAACATCGCCATCAGAGTGCGCGAGCAAGCCTTTCTCGAAGGGAATGCGTACGCCGCCAATGATAATCGGGCCAACGCCGCCAAAGGCGTGTACGTCAAAACCGTGTCCAATTCGCATTATGCCTTCTCCTGAGGGATCGTACGGGTAAGATAAAATTCCGCGAGCTGTAAGTCTTCCGGGCGCGTCACTTTTATATTATCAGCGCGCCCCTCAATCAGCTCAGGGTGAAAACCGCAATACTCCAGCGCCGACGCTTCGTCGGTGATGGTGGCGCCTTCATTGAGGGCGCGGGTTAAACAGCTTTTGAGCAGTTCGCGGGGGAAAAACTGGGGGGTCAGCGCGTGCCATAAATCGACGCGCTCAACGGTATGGGCGATAGCTTGCACGCCCGGCTCTGCGCGCTTCATGGTGTCGCGCACGGGCGAGGCCAGAATGCCACCCGTGGCGCTGGTTTCGCTGAGCTTAAGCAGACGGGCCAGATCGTCCTGATGCAGGCAGGGGCGTGCAGCGTCGTGCACCAGCACCCACTCGGCATCACCCGCCGCGAAAAGGCCTGCAAGAACGGAGTCGGCGCGCTCTGCGCCACCATCAACGACGGTAATCTGTGGGTGATTTGCCAGCGGTAGTTCGGCAAAACGGGCATCGCCCGGACTGATGGCGATCACGACGCGCGTCACCCGTGGGTGCGCCAGCAGCGCCGCGACGGAGTGTTCAAGGATCGTTTTATCGCCAATGGAAAGGTACTGCTTAGGACACTCTGTTTGCATGCGCCGACCGAAACCTGCTGCCGGTACCACAGCGCATACATCCGAAAAAGTCACTGCCATGTCGTAATCCTGGGCCTGATTATCGATTGTTTTGTGCTGAGCCCTGACTGCGTTTAGACGCATCCGGCACCAGACGATAAAAAGTTTCGCCCGGCTTAGTCATACTGAGTTCGTTGCGTGCGCGTTCCTCAATCGCTTCTTGCCCGCCATTGAGGTCGTCAATTTCGGCAAAGAGTTGATCGTTTCGCGCTTTGAGTTTTGCGTTTGTTGCCTGCTGTGCCGTGACGTCATCATTGACGCGGCTGTAGTCGTGAAGACCGTTCTTACCGAACCACAGCGAATACTGTAGCCAGACCAGCAAAGCCAGCAACAGCAGTGTTAATTTACCCATCCAGCCCCCTGAAAAACGGCATCATCATCCCATAACTTTCCGTTCGACTCTACTCTGGGGTTTTAATTATGTCGCAAGTTAGCCCATCAGCCATAAAAACAGCAGGCCGAAAATGATGACCACGGTGGCAATGGTGATAATGGTGCTGTAGAACAGGCGGCCATTCAGCAGCGAGTGCAGCGCAATGCCAACCACAACCGCGACGGGCATCAGCGCGAGAAAGAAAGGCCAGGTGTAGAGGAAGAAAAACAGCGTATTGCGGCCATAGATCAGAAACGGGATGCCGAGCGCCAGCAACCACGAGACGAAGCCGACCACGGCCCCAGGAAGTGACCAGGTCGTGTCGTCATCAGTCGATACGGTGTCCGACGTGGTGATAATGTAATTCTCACTGTTACGCATAGCAGATCCTGTGACCATGACACATCTTACGGGCAGCGAGCTATCCGTTCGATACCGTCTCAGGATCTGATAATATCGCCCTGTCTGAGCAGGTCTAATAATTGGCCTACTAAATTTGTTACCAATTGTTGACCTTCCAGGTGAATCTCTGGTGATTCAGGGGCTTCGTAAACCGAGTCAATGCCGGTGAAATTACGCAGCTCACCCGCACGGGCCTTTTTATAAAGCCCTTTCGGATCGCGCGCTTCGCACACCTCAAGCGGCGTATCGACGAACACTTCGATAAACCGCTCGTGACCCACGCGCTCGCGCACCATTTGTCGCTCGGCGCGATGTGGCGAGATAAAGGCGGTTAATACGACCAGTCCTGCATCAGCCATCAGGCTCGCCACTTCCCCTACGCGGCGAATGTTCTCTTTACGATCGTCATCGCTAAATCCCAAATCGCTGCACAGGCCGTGGCGCACGTTGTCGCCATCGAGCAGATAGGTACTGACGCCCTGCTGATGCAGCGCCTCTTCCAGCGCCCCGGCCACGGTGGATTTACCGGAGCCAGACAGCCCGGTAAACCACAGCACAACCCCACGATGACCGTGGAGTTGTTCGCGCGCGGCAACGGTTACCGGATGAGGATGCCAGACGACGTTCTCATCGTGCTGCGCCATTATTTTCCTCCCAGCAAATCGCGTGCGCCCCAGTGCGGGAAGTGTTTGCGAACCAGCGCGTTCAGCTCCAGCTCAAAGGCGCTGAATTCAGAAGGCGCTGCGGTTGCCTGCTCGTGCGGCTCGCGCACCATCCCGGCACCCACGGTGACGTTAGTCAGCCTGTCGATAAAGATCAGGCCGCCCGTTACCGGGTTTTGCTGATATTTGTCGAGCACCAGCGGCTCATCAAAAGTGAGATCCACCAGCCCAATACCGTTCAGCGGCAATTCTGAAACCTGATGCTGCGCCAGATTGTTGATATCCACCTGATAATGAATGCTATCGACGCGCGCACGGGTTTTCTTACCCGCGATTTTGATGTCATAGCTTTGGCCTGCCGTCAGCGGTTGCTCCGCCATCCACACCACGTCCAGGGACGCGCTTTGCACGGCCGGCACGCTCTCCTGCGCATCCAGCAGCAAATCACCGCGGCTAATATCAATCTCGTCCTTCAGTACCAGAGTCACCGCTTCGCCCGCACCCGCTTCCGGCAAATCGCCGTCGAAGGTGACAATACGGGCAATGGTCGATTCCACACCGGACGGCAGCGCTTTCACGCGCTGGCCAACCTTCACCACGCCGGAAGCAATCGTCCCGGAGAAGCCGCGGAAATCGAGGTTTGGACGGTTGACATATTGCACCGGGAAGCGCATCGGCTGGCTTTCCACGGGGCGTTGAATTTCGACGGTTTCCAGCACTTCCAGCAGCGTCGGACCGCTGTACCACGGCATGTTCACGCTCTGGGAGGCCACGTTATCGCCCTCCAGTGCGGAGAGCGGCACAAAGCGAATATCCAGATTGCCCGGCAGCTGCGCGGCGAAAGTCAGATAGCTCTGGCGGATCTCCTCAAATTTTTCTTCGCTGAAATTCACCAGATCCATTTTGTTGACTGCCACCACCAGGTGTTTGATGCCGAGCAGCGTGGAGATAAAGCTGTGGCGACGGGTCTGATCGAGCACGCCTTTGCGCGCATCCATCAGCAGGATCGCCAGCTCACAGGTCGAGGCGCCCGTAGCCATGTTACGGGTGTACTGCTCATGCCCTGGGGTGTCGGCGATGATGAATTTGCGCTTCTCGGTAGAGAAATAGCGGTACGCCACGTCGATGGTAATCCCCTGCTCGCGTTCAGCCTGCAGGCCATCCACCAGCAGCGCCAGATCGAGTTTTTCGCCCTGGGTGCCGTGACGTTTGCTGTCATTGTGCAGGGAGGAAAGCTGGTCTTCGTAAATCTGTCGCGTGTCATGCAGCAGTCGGCCAATCAGGGTGCTTTTCCCGTCATCGACGCTGCCGCAGGTCAGAAAACGCAGCAGGCTTTTGTGCTGCTGGGCGTGCAGGTAAGCTTCCACGCCGCCTTCATCAGCAATTTGTTGTGCAATAGTGGTGTTCATGGCGGCTCCTTAGAAATAACCCTGACGTTTCTTCAGCTCCATTGAGCCTGCCTGGTCGCGGTCAATCATGCGCCCCTGTCGCTCACTGGTGGTGGAGACCAGCATCTCTTCGATGATCTCCGGCAGCGTTTGCGCGTTTGATTCCACAGCGCCCGTCAACGGCCAGCAGCCCAGTGTACGGAAGCGGACCATCTGTTTTTTGATCACTTCGCCCGGCTGCAAATCGATACGATCGTCGTCGATCATCATCAGCATCCCGTCGCGTTCCAGCACCGGACGCTCTGCCGCCAGATACAGCGGAACGATTTCGATATTTTCCAGATAGATATACTGCCAGATATCCAGCTCGGTCCAGTTGGAGAGCGGGAAGACGCGGATGCTTTCGCCTTTATTAATCTGGCCGTTGTAGTTGTGCCACAGCTCCGGGCGCTGGTTTTTCGGGTCCCAGCGGTGGAAGCGGTCGCGGAAAGAATAGATTCGCTCTTTGGCGCGTGATTTCTCTTCGTCACGGCGCGCGCCGCCGAAGGCCGCATCAAAACCGTATTTGTTCAGAGCCTGCTTCAGCCCTTCGGTTTTCATGATATCCGTGTGTTTCGCGCTGCCGTGCACGAACGGGTTGATGCCCATCGCCACCCCTTCCGGGTTTTTGTGCACCAGCAGTTCGCAGCCGTAGGCTTTGGCGGTACGGTCGCGGAACTCGTACATTTCGCGGAATTTCCAGCCGGTATCCACGTGCAGCAGCGGGAACGGCAAAGTACCCGGATAAAACGCTTTACGCGCCAGATGCAGCATGACGCTGGAATCTTTCCCGATCGAGTACATCATCACCGGGTTCGAAAATTCGGCAGCCACCTCGCGGATAATATGGATGCTTTCCGCTTCAAGTTGCCGCAGGTGGGTAAGTCGTTTTTGGTCCATAACCATTCCTTAAGCCAGATTCACCACAGAAGAGTTGAATCCCTCCTGCTGTTGGTTGTGTTGAAACCAGGCGAGTGTCTGATGCAGCTCCACCACCTCTCCCACCACAATCAGGGCGGGCATGGGGGCATTTTTCGCCAGGTTTGCAAGTTGTTGTAAGATTCCGGTCGCGACGTGCTGGTCGACGCGTGTCCCGCGTGAAATCACCGCCACCGGCGTCGCTTTATCGCGCCCATGACGAATCAACTGTTCGCTGATGTCAGCGGCTTTCAGAGTGCCCATGTAGATCGCCAGCGTCTGACGGCTTTGCGCCAGCTGGGCCCAGTCAAACGGCGCGCTGTCTGCTTTGTAGTGTCCGGTAACGAAGGTGACGCTCTGGGCATAGTCGCGGTGAGTGAGCGGGATACCAGCGTAGGCGGTGACCGCCGATGCCGCCGTGATACCCGGGACCACCTGAAACGGCACGCCCGCCTGCGCGGCTGCCTGCAACTCTTCGCCGCCGCGCCCGAAAATAAACGGGTCGCCGCCTTTGAGGCGTACCACGGATTTCCCGGCTTTCGCGGCATCAATCAGCATCTGATTGGTCTCATGCTGCGGCACTGAGTGTTCGCCCGCGCGTTTGCCGACGCAGATTTGCTCGGCATCGCGACGGATAAGCTCACGCACCTCGTCGCTTACCAGATGATCGTAAAAGACCACGTCGGCCTGCTGAATAACCTGCAGACCGCGCAGCGTCAGCAGCCCGGCGTCACCCGGCCCGGCACCGACTAAAATAATTTCGCCCTGCTGCTGATGTGAAGCGTGAAGGGAGTCCTCCAGTTCGCATTTGGCGGCCTGTTCGTTTCCCGCCGCCATCAGGCTGGCAAAACGCCCGCGAAAGGCTTTCTCCCAAAAACGACGGCGATCGGCGGTGGTGGTACGGTACGCTTTCAGTCGTTCACGAAAGCCCCCCGCCACTTCAGCCATACGCCCGAGGCTTACAGGTAATAACGCTTCCAGTTTTTCACGCAGCATGCGCGCCAGCACGGGCGCGTTGCCGCCGGATGAGATTGCAATCAGCAGCGGGGAACGGTCGACAATCGACGGGAAGATAAATGAGCACAAGGGCTGATCGTCCACCACGTTCACCAGCCGATGACGGGCATTGGCCGCCTCGAACACCCGACGGTTCAGCGCCGGATCGTCCGTCGCCGCGATGACCAGCACCACCTGATCAAGCTGTGACTCATCGAATTCTGACGCCGTAACAATCTGCACCTGCGCGCCGGCCCGCTGTAAAAAAGCGATTTTGCGATCGGCGATTTCGCCCGTCCCGACAACCAGCACCGGACGGTCTTTCAATAAAGCAAACAGCGGCAGATAGTCCACGATGCGGTAACTCGTCTCAACAACAGGAATAGTGGGACTATAGGGGGCGGCTTAGAGTGAATGAAATTACGAATTGGAATGAGTAGTTACTCAATGGAATAACGAGTTGAGAAAGCTAATATCAAAAAGTGCTTAACCTGCGAAATAACGGGCATTTAAGAGCAAATGAAATTGTGTAAGCGCCGTCACAGTTTCATACTAGGCAGGTTAAAATTTTGTTCGATTTTTTAAGGACTCACTATGTTTTGCGCAATGCGCCACCGTATCGCTGCCCTGGCGATCGGCGTTTGCTGTATCCTCCCGGCTCAGGCCACCACTCAACCTTTGGGTGAAATCGCATCCACTCAGGCGCGCCATATTGCCACGGTATTTCCAGGACGAATGACGGGCACGCCTGCAGAGATGCTGTCGGCAGACTATCTGCGCCAGCAGTTTGCACAGATGGGCTACCAGAACGACATTCGGGCCTTCCACAGCCGCTACATTTTTACGTCGCGCAATAACAGCAAAAACTGGCACAACGTGACCGGCAGTACGGTTATCGCGGCCCACGAAGGCAAATCGGCGCAGCAAATTATTATTATGGCGCATCTCGATACCTTCGCCCCCCAGAGCGATGCGGACATTGATAATAATCTCGGCGGCCTTACCCTTCAGGGTATCGACGATAATGCGGCAGGCCTTGGCGTGATGCTGGAGCTGGCCGAACGCATGAAAGATGTTCCGACCCAGTACGGGATCCGCTTTGTCGCCACCAGCGGCGAAGAGGAAGGCAAGCTCGGGGCGGAGAACCTGCTCAACCGCATGAGCGCGGCGGAAAAGAAAAATACCCTGCTGGTGATCAATCTCGATAACCTGATCGTCGGCGATAAGCTCTATTTCAACAGCGGCAAAAGCACCCCCAACTCTGTTCGCAAACTGACGCGTGACCGCGCGCTGGCCATTGCCCGCAGCCACGGTATTCTGGCGGCAGTCAATCCTGGGCGTAATCCGGCTTACCCCAAAGGCACCGGCTGCTGTAGCGACGGTGAAGTGTTTGATAAAGCGGGCATTCCCGTGTTGTACGTCGAGGCGACGAACTGGAACTTAGGGGACAAAAACGGCTACCAGCAGCGTGCTAAATCGAAGGCCTTCCCGGATGGCACCAGCTGGCACGATGTGAGACTGGATAACCAGCAGCACATTGATAAAGTGCTGCCTCAGCGCATTGAGCACCGCAGCCGTGACGTGGTGAAAGTGATGCTGCCGCTGGTGAAAGAGTTGACGAAAGCGGGTAAAGCGTAAACGGAAAGCGAAAGAATGGGGGCAAGAGGTCATATACTGCCCCCCCAAAAAAGCTGGACATAATAGTCGAGGCATTGAAGAAAGAGTCCATGTGATGTACGGGCTCTTTTTTGTTTCCTGCCTGTCTAAAAAATCAATTCTGCAACCGTATCTTCCATTCACCTGGTTGCTTACTTTTCTGCCTCAGCAATACCTTGATGAATTAACACCCTTCCTACACTCTCCCGAGGATGTTATGTCTGAAAAAAGTCATTTACCGCTGCTGGACGATCACAAGCCGTTACGATGAAGAGAAAGAGTTGCTGGCGCTTGAAGCACGAAAACCGCCCCTACTTAAGCCATAAAACGTGTCGAATGTTTCAGGACGTGAAGCGGAGGTTTTCGGTAGATTGGTACAATAAATAGTGGGAGATTTTTTAGTATTAATGCCAAATATTATCTGAAGTGAACGGGTACATTTGAAAGCAGTATAAATAGCAGTATCACTTTATTAAGCCCATTAATGTTAAATCAGAAGTCTGCAGTATCTTAAAAGCCCTGTCTGTAATGGTCAGGGCTTTTAAGATGACTGCCCTTTTGGATTGTAAATTTCCCCAACAGATTACTGACAAAAATAATCTTGCTTATCAAGTCATATGCGCCCACTATGCGTCATCGGTTTGGCATACAGACCTTATGAAAGCAGTTTTAGTAAAGCAGTCCTCATTTCAAGCGTGTTCCTTAGATACTCTTCTGCATGAGCCTCCTCCTAAGTGCCCAATAAGTCCTCATCTGCAAGCAGGCCATGTTTGCCACCGCGTGTGGCTTAAGAAAATTTAAGGAAGTAAATATGTCTAATAAAATGACTGGTTTAGTAAAATGGTTTAACTCTGAAAAAGGCTTCGGCTTCATTTCGCCAGAAGACGGTAGCAAAGATGTATTCGTACATTTTTCTGCTATCCAGAGCAACGATTACAAAACACTAGATGAAGGGCAGAAGGTTGAGTTCTCAATTGAGAATGGTGCCAAAGGTCCTGCAGCTGCCAACGTTATCACGCTGTAATAGCTGATAATGACACGAATACTTACGACAGCGATGACGGCATCAGCCTGAGCAGATAAGTTAACGTGATAAAAAAACCCGCCTTGAGCGGGTTTTTTTATGTTTCAGGCATAAGTGGCGCGTCGATAAAAGTGGGCTATGAGAGTGCGTCCCAGTTCAGCCGCGAGTACAGCAGGGAGTTTGGCGAGTCGCCGCAACATGATATCAGACGCCTGCGTGGAGAAATAAGTCAGTAAAAATCCCCTTCAGCAGCTTTTATAAGGATTCTGACGTCTCCTCTGTACGCAGTCATCCTTTACGGAATGCGTCTCGCAATAAAAAAGCCCCTGCTCGTGACAAGCAGAGGCATATGACAGCGGACCGGTGAATCAGCCTTCGTGCAACCCGCACTCACGCTTAAGCCCAAAGAATCGTGTCTCTTCTTCCGCCATTCCAGGTTCCCATTTGCGGGTGGTGTGGGTGTCGCCCACCGACAGGTAGCCCTGATCCCACAGGGGATGGTATTTCAGCCCGTGCTGCTGCAGATACTGATAAACGGTGCGGTTATCCCAGTCGATAATCGGCAGGACTTTAAACACGCCGCGCTGGATCCCAAGTACCGGCAGACTGGCCCGGCTGCCGGACTGCTCGCGGCGCAGGCCGGCAAACCAGGTTTTCGCATTCAGCTCACTGAGCGCCCGATTCATCGGCTCAACTTTGTTGATCTCATTGTATTTCTCAATGCCCTCAACACCCTGCTCCCACAGTTTGCCGTAGCGCGCTTCCTGCCACGCTGCGCTCTGCTCCGCACGATAGACCTTAAGATTCAGCTGGAGCTTATCCGTCAGCTCATCAATAAACTGATAGGTTTCCGGAAACAGATAGCCGGTATCGGTGAGGATCACCGGAATGTCCGGGCGGATCTGATTCACCAGATGTAAACTCACCGCCGCCTGAATGCCAAAGCTCGACGAGAGCACATAGTCGCCCGGCAAATTCTCCAGCGCCCACGCGACGCGGCCTTGCGCATCGCGTTTTTCAAGCATGGCGTTCGTTTCCGCCAGCGCCAGGATACGTTCCACTTTGGGCAGATCGTTAAGGGCGTTTAGATCGAGTCTGGACATAAGTTCCTCACTGTTTGCCTTGCCTCATGGCGCTTCGCTTATCAGGCGCGCGCCACCGGGCGATCAGGATTACTCCCAGAAATCTCGCGCTGGATCGAGCACCGGGCGAATAATGCCCGCGCGTACCGTAAAGTCGCCGAAGCCTTCACCGGCTTCGCGCTCTTTCGCCCAGCGTCCGACAAGTTCATCGATGGAATCGAGAATTTCTGGCTCGGTAATGTTTTCGCGATACATACGCGGAATGCGCGTCCCGCTGCGATTCCCGCCAAGATGGACGTTGTAGCGGCCCGGCGCTTTACCCACCAGTCCAAGCTCCGCCAGCATCGCGCGGCCACAGCCGTTCGGGCAGCCCGTCACTCGCATCACAATGTGTTCGTCGCCGATGCCGTGTTTCTCCAGCACCGCTTCCACTTTGTCGGTGAAAGATGGCAGGAAGCGTTCGGCCTCAGCCATCGCCAGCGGACAGGTCGGGAAGGAGACGCAGGCCATTGAGTTTTCACGCTGCGGTTTAACCGCATCCATCAGCGTATGCTCGCGCGCCAGCTTCTCGATCTTCGCTTTCTGACTCTCCGGCACGCCGGCAATGATCAGGTTCTGGTTCGCCGTGATGCGGAACTCGCCTTTATGGATCTTAGCAATTTCCAGCAAACCGGTTTTCAGCGGACGGCCTGGATAATCCAGAATACGGCCATTCTCGATAAACAGCGTCAGGTGCCATTTATTGTCGATGCCTTTTACCCAGCCGATGCGATCGCCGCGACCGGTGAACTCATACGGTCGGATTGGCTCAAATTTGATCCCTGCGCGACGCTCCACTTCCGCTTTAAACGTCTCAACGCCGACGCGCTCAAGGGTGTATTTGGTCTTCGCGTTTTTACGATCCGTACGGTTGCCCCAGTCGCGCTGGGTCGTGACTACCGCTTCCGCCACCGCCAGGGTGTGCTCCAGCGGCAGATAACCAAACTCGCTCGCCGTGCGGGCGTAGGTTTTCTTGTTGCCGTGTTCAATCGACAGACCACCGCCCACCAGCAGGTTAAAGCCCACCAGTTTTCCGTTCTCGGCAATCGCCACGAAGTTCATGTCGTTGGCGTGAAGATCGATATCGTTCTGCGGCGGGATTACCACGGTCGTTTTAAATTTACGTGGCAGATAGGTCTGGCCAAGGATCGGCTCCTCGTCGGTGGTCGCGACCTTTTCCTGATCGAGCCAGATCTCCGCATAAGCGCGGGTGCGCGGCAGCAGGTGCTCAGAGATCTTTTTCGCCCATTCGTAAGCTTCCGCATGCAGCTCAGATTCGAACGGGTTCGAGGTGCAGAGGACGTTACGGTTCATGTCGTTGGCGGTCGCCAGCGCGTCCAGGCCCACGGAGTGCAGCATCTGGTGAACCGGCTTCACGTTCTTCTTCAGAATGCCGTGGAACTGGAAGGTCTGACGGTTGGTCAGACGAATGCTGCCGTAGATCGTGTTGTCATGAGCAAATTTATCAATCGCCTGCCACTGTTGGGTGGTGATCACCCCACCCGGCAGACGACAGCGCAGCAGCATCGCGTGACGCGGCTCCAGCTTTTGCTCAGCACGTTCGGCGCGAATATCGCGGTCGTCCTGCTGGTACATGCCGTGGAAGCGGATCAGCAGGAAGTTGTCGCCGTTGAAACCGCCGGTCAGACCGTCATTTAAATCTTCGGCAATGGTGCCGCGCAGGTAGTTGCTCTCTACCTTCATGCGCTCGGCGTCCGTCAGTTTGCCTTCGACCACCAGTGGGCCAGGGTGTTTTTCGCTCATTAGTAGACATCTCGCTGATAACGGCGCTCTACGCGCAGCTCACTTAAAAATTCGTCCGCCGTTTCGGCATCCATACCACCGAATTCGGCAATCACTTCCAGCAAAGCCTGCTCGACGTCTTTCGCCATGCGATTTGCGTCGCCACAGACATAAAGGTGGGCACCGTCATTGATCCAGCGCCACAGCTCTGCGCCCTGTTCGCGCAGTTTGTCTTGTACGTATATTTTTTGTTGCTGGTCACGGGACCAGGCCAGATCGATGCGGTTCAGCACGCCCTCTTTGACGTAGCGTTGCCACTCAACCTGGTAAAGGAAATCTTCGGTAAAGTGCGGATTGCCGAAGAACAGCCAGTTTTTGCCCGGCGCTTCATCTGCCGCGCGCTGCTGAAGGAAGGCGCGGAACGGGGCGATGCCGGTGCCAGGACCAATCATGATCACCGGCGTTTCCGGGTTGGCCGGGAGGCGGAAGTTGTCGTTGTGCTCGATGAACACCCGCACTTCGCCCTCTTCTTCCACACGATCGGCGAGGAAACTGGATGCCCCACCCGCGCGGGCGCGGCCTTCGATTTCATAACGCACCGCACCGACGGTGATGTGCACTTCGCTTTCCACTTCCGCCTGTGACGAGGCGATCGAGTAGAGACGCGGCGTCAGCGGACGCAGCAGGCCGATGAGCGCCTCTGCATCCAGCTGCGCGGGCGCGAAACGCACCATATCCACAATCGGCGTGGTCGCGGCGTACTGCTGCAGTTTGGCTTTATCACCCACTAAAGGCAGCAGGGTTTCGCTGCGCGTCAGCGTGGCGTAGTTCTCAACGATATTGGCGGTATTGACCGTCAGTTCAAAGTGCCACTGCAGCGCCTCGGAGAGCGGCAGGGATTTGCCGTCCACGGTGACAGTTTCAGTGCCTTTCAGCCACAGCAGCTCCACCAGCTCTTTGACCAGCAGCGGATCGTTCTGATACCAGACGCCGAGCGCATCGCCGGGCTGGTAGCGTAAACCGGAATCACCCAGATCGATTTCGATGTGGCGCACGTCTTTTTCGGAGTCGCGGCCGGTGATTTTCTGGTTCACAGACAGGCTCGCCGTCAGCGGTTCTTCTTTGGTGTAAGGGCTGGTCAGTACCTGGTTAACCGCACCCGATGCCGTTGCAACGGCCTGCGCTGGGGAGTCTTTCGGCACGCGAGCTTTCAGCACTTCCACAATGCGTGCGCGCCATTCAGCGGCGGCAGGCTGGTATTCAACGTCAGCGTCGACGCGATCCAGCAGGCGCTCCGCGCCCAGCTCCGCGAGCTTATTGTCAAAATCTTTGCCGGACTGGCAGAAGAACTCGTACGAGGTATCGCCAAGGCCAAAGACGGCGAACGCGGTGCCATCGAGTTTTGGCGCTTTTTTCGAGAACAGGAATTTATGCAGCGCGACCGCTTCTTCGGCCGGTTCGCCTTCGCCCTGCGTGGAGGAAACTACAACCAACAGTTTTTCTGACGCGATTTGTTTGAATTTATAATCCCCGGCGTTGACCAGGTTCACGTTCAGTTGGGCGGCCAGCAGATCGTCGCGCAGTGCTTCCGCCACGCGCCGGGCGTTGCCGGTCTGCGAAGCAGAGATAAGTGTAATCGCCGGGATTTCAACGGCGGCAGGCGCTGCGGTGACAACAGCCCCAGGTTGTTGATTGAGCATCCCCCAGAAATAGCCGGAGACCCAGGCAAGCTGAACAGGTGAAAAATCGGTGGTGGCCGCCTGGAGGCGCGCCAGTTGCTCCGGGTTCAGGGGAAGCAAATTCGAAGGTGGGGCCTGTGTTGTCATGCGTTGTTATGTTCCAGTAGCAAAGCGGAATTTATGCAAAAAGACCAAACTAGAGATAAGGTTAACGGCGGGGATAATAACAATTAAAGAAGGGATGGAAATAATAAATAACCAAAAGAACTAACCGCTTTTAGTCATGGTTCTTAACATTAAAACCGATAAAGCAAGCCACTGAATTTATTAAATTTAATGAGCATAAGCGATGAGAAAATCTCTCAACCGGGACAAGGGCCGTTTTAGTTAATGCTAAAAAAGGGTCTTTCCGGTACTATGCGGCGGTTTTTTCCGCATTCGTATTACTGAGAGCACATGATGTCCACCACACTGTTTAAAGATTTCATCTTCGAAGCCGCCCATCGCCTGCCGCACGTTCCTGAGGGACATAAATGCGGTCGTCTGCACGGACACTCATTCATGGTGCGTCTTGAAATTACCGGTGAAGTCGATCCGCATACTGGCTGGATCATGGACTTTTCCGAGCTGAAAGCCGCCTTCAAGCCGACCTACGATCGTCTGGATCACTACTACCTGAACGATATTCCGGGGCTTGAAAATCCCACCAGCGAAGTGCTGGCGAAATGGATCTGGGAGCAGATGAAGCCGCTTGTCCCCCTGCTAAGCTCGGTGATGATCAAAGAGACCTGTACAGCGGGCTGCGTTTATCGCGGCGAATAAGACAAAAAAGCCCGGATATCCGGGCTTTTTTATATCAGGCAATATTCAGATACTTATGCGTCTGCATGGACAAACGCCAGTTACGCGCGATACAGGTTTCGATGCATAGCCGGGTGGCGTCATCTTTTTGGCTGATTGGCTGCAGGGCGATAATGCGCTGCTTTTCATCCGTCAGCGTCGCCAGCAGTTCATCCAGCGCTTCAATGTCACGCACGCGCCCTACCGGGTGTTTAATCTCATCCGCGCGCTCCAGCGCCTGAGAGAGTACGTCATATCCGCCGCGCATATTCACTTTGGGCGATACGGTCACCCAGGTCGAGTGCGAGCATCTGACTTCATGGGTACCGCTGGTTTCGATCTGGCAGCTGTAGCCGTTCTTCTCCAGCAGCTCCGTGAGCGGCATTAAATCGTGGATGCAGGGTTCACCACCGGTAATCACGATGTGGCGCGCGGTCCAACCCTGACGGCCAATGATCGCCAGCAGATCTTCGGCACTCCCGGCACCCCATTTATCGCTCTCTTTGGTTTTTGCCAGAATACTAAACAGCGACACTTCCCGATCTGCGAGTTTATCCCACGTATGTTTGGTATCACACCAGGCACAGCCGACCGGGCATCCCTGTAAACGAATAAAAATAGCAGGAACGCCGGTGAAGTAACCCTCGCCTTGCAGGGTCTGGAACATCTCGTTAATCGGGTACTGCATAGTCATCTCAGTTAAGGGGATAAACGTTAAGTATCGCAGATCCCCGCCTAAGTATCATGCCCGATCGGTGCTTTACGCCTCAATCGCCGCCACAAAGCGCGCCGTAATCTGCTGAGGACGGGTGATTGCACCACCCACCACCACGGTATGCGCGCCCAGGGCCAGGCATCGTGCGGCCCGCTCTGGCGTGTCGACATTCCCTTCGGCCACCACCGGCACCGTCACTGCCGCAAGGACGTCGCGTAAAAAGGCGCAGTCATTATCCGGCAGAGACTGACCTGCCGTCTGCGCCGTGTAGCCGTGAAGGGTGGTGCCCACGCAGTCAAAGCCCAAATCCTGCGCCGTTTTGGCCTCGGCAACGGTGGCGATATCCGCCATCAGCAGTTGAGAGGGATAACGCGCACGAATCTGTGCGACGAGATCGGCCAGCGTCTCTCCGTTCGGACGCGGGCGCGCGGTGGCGTCGAGGGCGATAATTTCCGGTGTCACCGTCATCAGTTCGTCGATCTCTTTCATGGTCGCGGTGATAAACACCTCACTGTCCGGATAATCACGCTTAATGATGCCTATCACCGGTAAAGAGACGCTCGCCTGGATAGCCGCGATATCCACCACGCTGTTGGCACGAATAGCGACCGCCCCTCCCTGCGCCGCTGCCAGCGCCATGCGTGACATGATAAACGGGCTGTGCAGCGGTTCATTTTCCAGTGCCTGACAAGAGACGATCAATTTGCCTTTCAATACATCCAGTATCGTTTTCATTACGCTAAACTCTCTTCGACTTCGTTTTTAATGATGGTGACGTGCGGACCGTAAATCACCTGAACGCCGTTCCCGCGCACAATCACCCCGCGCGCGCCGGTCGCTTTTAGCGCCGCTTCGTTGACCTTGCCGCCGTCCTTCACGGTGACGCGCAGACGCGTCGCGCAGCAGTCCACCTCTTCCAGATTTTCCCGACCGCCTAATCCTGCAATCACCGCCGCTGCGCGTTCGCTTTGTGGAAGCGCACTCTCAACCACGGCCTCTTTCTCACGGCCCGGCGTGGCGAACCGGAAACGGTTAATCAGATAACGGAAGGTGAAGTAGTAGAGGAAGAACCACGGAACGCCGACCAGCGGGACGTACATCCAGTGGGTTTTGGCTTCGCCCTGCAGGACGCCAAACAGCATGAAATCGATAAAACCGCCCGAGAAGGTCTGCCCGATGGTGATGTGCAGAATATGGGCGATCATGAACGCCAGCCCATCAAAGAAGGCATGGATGACGTATAACACCGGCGCGACAAACAGGAATGAGAACTCAATCGGCTCGGTGATCCCGGTCAGGAAGGAGGTTAACGCTGCCGAGAGCAAAAGCCCGGCCACGCGCTTTTTGTTCTCCGGTTTAGCCGTGTGGTACATCGCCAGACAGGCGCCCAGCAGGCCGAACATCATGGTGATAAAGCGCCCGGACATGAAGCGCGAGGTGCCGATATAAAACTGCTGGGTATTCGGATCGGCGAGCTGCGCAAAGAAGATACGCTGCGTGCCTTCCACCAGCTGGCCATTGACGATTTCACTCCCGCCCAGTGCGGTTGTCCAGAACGGCAGATAGAAGATATGGTGCAGACCAAACGGGCCGAGCATGCGCAGGATAAAACCGTACAAAAACGTGCCGAGATAACCCGTCGCGTCCACCAGCCCGCCCAGCCCAAATATCATTTTCTGGAAATGAGGCCACACAACCGTCATCAGCGCGCCAACCACAATCGCCGCCAGCGAGCTAATAATCGGCACAAAGCGTGAACCGCCGAAGAAGCCGAGGAACTGCGGCAGAGCGATTTTATTAAAGCGATGGTGTAGCGTGCAGGTCACAAGGCCAATCACCACGCCGCCAAAGACGCCGGTTTCCAGCGTCTGGATTCCGAGCGTCATTCCCTGCCCCACCGCGCCGGGATTTTCATGGGCCAGCGTGCCGGTGAGGATCAGCAGCGCATTGATGGTGGCATTCATCACCAGGAATGCGAGCAGCGCCGCAAGCCCGGCGGTGCCTTTATCCGTTTTCGCCAGCCCGACCGCAACACCCACCGCAAACAGCACCGAGAGGTTGGCAAAGACAATCGATCCGGCGCTACTCATGATGGTAAAGATGGCCTGAAGCCAGCCGACATCCAGGAACGGATATGCCGTCAGCGTATTGGGGTTGGACAACGCCCCGCCAATTCCCAGTAGCAAGCCCGCCGCGGGCAATACCGCTATCGGCAGCATGAACGATTTACCGAACCGCTGCGCCTTTTCAAACCACGCCCCTGAAGAGGCACCACTAAACATCTGCATCATATTTTCACTTCCCCCGAGTAATGATGAAAATTTTTACCACACAAATTATATAAACTGAAAATTATCACCAAAGATCGGGAAGCGGATCATACTTTTTTAAAATGACTGGCATCTCTCCCCCGCTTTCCGCCACACTAGCCGCAGAGAAACGCATTAAGGATCTTGCATGTCAGAAAATGAAAATCTGCTGCTGAGGCTGCGCCAGAGCGTCTCGGGATACAGCCCCACTCAGCAAAAACTGGGAGAGTTCGTCTTAAACGATCCCGCGAAAGTGCTTTATCTGACGATCACCGAACTGGCGCGCGAAAGTGAAACCAGTGAGGCGAGCGTGACGCGCTTATGCCGCGCGCTGGGCTGTAAGGGATATACGGAATTCAAAATGGCGCTGGCGCTGGATGTACAGCGGATCCAGGCACCTGCCAGAAAAGGCGATGAGATCGACGAGGTGGTGGAAGAGTCGGTGCAGGCGCTGCGCGATACCGCCCAGTTGCTCGACAGAGAGGTGCTGCTGAAGGCGGCGCAGGCGCTGCATCAGTCGCGGTCAGTCTACATTTATGGCGTCGCGGCCAGCGCCATTATCGGGGACTATCTGCACTACAAATTATTGCGGCTGGGGAAATCGGCGCAACTGTTCAGCGATATGCATCGGGCATCAATGAACGCGACGACGCTCACTCAGGACGATCTGGTGGTGGCGATTTCAAGTTCTGGTTCGACGCGTGACTTACTGCATGTGGTGAAGCTGGCGCGTAAACGCGGGGCCAAAGTGCTGGCGCTGAGCAACACGCCGCGCAGCCCGCTGGCATCGATAAGCGAAATGCTGCTGGTGGCAGCGAAACCGGAAGGGCCGCTGAGTGCCGGGGCGTTAAATGCCAAAGTGGGTGTGATGCTGCTGGTGGAACTGCTGGCAACCAGTCTGATTACCCTCGACGATCACTATGGCGATGTCAGTCAGCAGACGGCCAGTGCCACCCTCCCCTTACTGCTGTAAATCAGACATAAAAAAACCCGCCGAAGCGGGTTTTTCTTAAGAGTGAAAGCTCAGTAGATTACTGACCTTTGATCTCTTTACGACCGTTGTACGGAGCTTTTTCGCCCAGTGCTTCTTCGATACGAATCAGCTGGTTGTATTTAGCTACGCGATCAGAACGGCTCATAGAACCTGTTTTGATCTGGCCTGCAGCGGTACCAACAGCCAGGTCAGCGATGGTAGCGTCTTCAGTTTCGCCTGAACGGTGAGAGATAACGGCAGTGTAGCCAGCGTCTTTCGCCATTTTGATCGCAGCCAGAGTTTCGGTCAGAGAACCGATCTGGTTGAATTTGATCAGGATGGAGTTAACGATGCCTTTGTCGATACCTTCTTTCAGGATCTTGGTGTTGGTTACGAACAGATCGTCACCAACCAGCTGGATTTTGTCGCCCAGAACTTTAGTCTGGTATGCGAAACCGTCCCAGTCAGATTCGTCCAGACCGTCTTCGATAGAGACGATTGGGTACTGTTTGGTCAGGTCTTCCAGGAAGTGAGTGAACTCTTCGGAGGAGAATGCTTTGTTGCCTTCGCCAGCCAGAACGTATTTACCGTCTTTGTAGAATTCAGATGCTGCACAGTCCATCGCCAGGGTGATGTCGGTGCCCAGCTCGTAGCCCGCTGCTTTTACTGCTTCAGCGATAACAGCCAGAGCTTCTGCGTTAGAACCCAGGTTAGGCGCGTAGCCACCTTCGTCACCAACAGCAGTGTTCATGCCTTTAGCTTTCAGAACTTTAGCCAGGTTGTGGAACACTTCAGAACCCATACGAACCGCTTCTTTCAGGGATTTCGCGCCAACTGGCTGAATCATGAATTCCTGAATATCAACGTTGTTGTCCGCGTGCTCACCACCGTTGATGATGTTCATCATCGGAACCGGCATGGAGTATTTGCCTGGGGTGCCGTTCAGTTCAGCGATGTGCTCATACAGCGGCTGACCTTTAGACGCTGCAGCCGCTTTGGCGTTAGCCAGAGACACAGCCAGGATTGCGTTCGCACCGAAGTTAGATTTGTTTTCAGTACCGTCCAGGTCGATCATGATTTTATCGATGCCAGCCTGGTCTTTGGCGTCTTTGCCAAGGATTGCCTGAGCGATAGGACCGTTAACCGCGCCAACAGCTTTGGTTACGCCTTTACCCAGGAAACGGGATTTGTCGCCATCGCGCAGTTCCAGCGCTTCGCGGGAACCAGTAGAAGCACCTGACGGAGCAGCTGCCATACCGACGAAACCACCTTCCAGGTGAACTTCGGCTTCAACGGTCGGGTTACCACGGGAGTCGATGATTTCACGACCGATGACTTTAACGATTTTGGACATTAGATTTTCCTCAGTACAAGTTAAACTAAAACTCCAGACAAACAACGCGTACCGATGGTACGCGTTGCCGTTCTAACTTTTTTACTTCGCCTGACGCTTCTGGTATTCGCTCGCGGCTTTCACAAAGCCTGCAAACAGCGGATGTCCGTCACGCGGCGTTGAAGTAAATTCCGGGTGGAATTGACAGGCGACGAACCACGGATGGTTTGGCACCTCAATGATCTCGACTAACTGATCATCCCCGGAGCGGCCCGCGATACGCAGACCCGCAGCTTCGATTTGTTTCAACAGCATATTGTTGACTTCGTAGCGGTGACGATGGCGTTCAGTGATGGTTGGCGCACCATACATTTTGCGAACCAGACTATCGTCAGACACCTGGCAAGCCTGAGCGCCAAGACGCATCGTGCCACCCAGATCGCTCTTCTCAGTACGGACTTCGACGTTGCCGTCTTCATCACGCCATTCTGTAATAAGCGCCACAACAGGGTACTTACAGTCTGGCACAAATTCCGTAGAGTTCGCGTTTTCCATCCCGACTACGTTACGAGCGAACTCGATCAACGCAACCTGCATACCCAGGCAAATGCCGAGGTAAGGAATATTGTTTTCACGCGCAAAGCGTGCGGTAGCGATCTTGCCTTCAACACCGCGGTAGCCGAAGCCGCCAGGGATCAGAATAGCATCCAGATCTTTCAGAATTTCGACACCGCGGGTTTCAACATCCTGCGAATCAATCAGCTTGATGTTAACGGTTACGCGATTCTTCAGACCACCGTGTTTCAGCGCTTCGATAACCGACTTATAGGCATCCGGCAGTTCAATGTACTTGCCGACCATACCGATAGTCACTTCGCCTGCCGGATTAGCTTCTTCGTAGATAACCTGTTCCCATTCAGACAGATTAGCTTCCGGACAGTTCAAGCTGAATCGTTTACAAATATAATCGTCCAGACCCTGTGATTTCAACAGGCCCGGGATTTTATAAATGGAATCGACGTCTTTCAGAGAAATCACAGCCTTTTCAGCAACGTTACAGAACAATGCAATTTTCGCGCGCTCGTTGGCCGGAACGGCACGATCGGAGCGGCAGATCAGGATATCCGGCTGGATACCGATAGAGAGCAGTTCTTTCACGGAGTGCTGCGTCGGTTTGGTTTTCACTTCACCGGCTGCCGCCATGTATGGCACCAGCGTCAGGTGCATGAACAGCGCGTGTTCACGACCAATATCAACCGCCAGCTGACGAATCGCTTCCAGGAATGGCAGGGATTCGATATCACCCACGGTACCGCCAATTTCAACCAGCACAACGTCGTGGCCTTCGCCACCTGCGATGATGCGCTCTTTGATAGCGTTGGTGATGTGCGGGATAACCTGAACGGTTGCGCCTAAGTAATCGCCACGGCGTTCTTTACGCAGAACGTCAGAGTAGATACGACCCGTGGTGAAGTTGTTGCGGCGACTCATTTTAGTACGGATGAAGCGCTCGTAGTGACCTAAGTCCAAATCGGTTTCAGCGCCGTCTTCGGTAACGAACACTTCGCCGTGCTGGATTGGGCTCATGGTGCCTGGATCGACGTTGATGTACGGATCCAGTTTCATCATAGTCACATTGAGGCCACGGGCTTCAAGAATGGCCGCGAGAGAGGCTGCGGCAATGCCTTTACCCAGAGAGGATACAACCCCGCCGGTCACAAAAATATAGTTCGTTGTCATGCTGAACCTGAGAAGTTAGGTTGGAACGATGGAATAACCAAGACGGGAAAGTAGTATACCCGAACACGGCGAGCGCCACAAACTTTCATTCTCCGTCTCCTGTCTCAGGCTTTGACAAACATAGGGAGTGAGAAAATAGCCCCTTTTGGGTAAATGTTTTTGACGCAAATCAAGCGCTTGTCATTTAAAAAATCACACAAATTGCGCTTGATCGCAAAAATCCGTTAGAGATCATGTTCCTGGCGTTTTACTTCCTGCCACACTTCTTCCATCAAATCGAGGTCCACGCCGGTCATTTCCAGGCCTCGCGCCGCAACAATCCGCTCGACTTCGCGGAAGCGACGTTCGAATTTAAGGTTGGCTTTTTGCAGCGCCGTTTCAGCTTTGACGCCCAAATGGCGCGAGAGGTTGACCGTGGCAAACAGCAGATCGCCCATCTCCTCTTCCAGGCGGGCTTCATCCACCACCGCCTGTTTAGCTTCATCCATCACTTCGTCGATCTCTTCGTACACTTTGTCGAGCACCGGGCCTAGAGAGGTCCAGTCAAAACCCACGGCGGAGCAACGCTTCTGAATTTTATGCGCACGCATCAGGGACGGCAGACTTAATGGGATATCGTCCAGCGCGGAGTGTTGTGCTTTTTCAGCGCGTTCAGCGCTTTTGATCTGCTCCCAACGGACCAGCACTTCTTCGCTGTTGCCAGCGGTCGCGTCGCCAAAAATATGCGGGTGGCGACGTTCGAGTTTGTCGCTGATGGCGGCACAGATATCATTAAAATCGAAGCGCCCCTCTTCCTGCGCCATCTGCGCATAAAACACCACCTGGAAAAGGAGATCACCCAGTTCACCGCGCAGATCGTCAAAATCTTCGCGCGAGATAGCGTCCAGCACTTCGTAGGTTTCTTCGAGTGTGTAAGGGGCGATGGTGGCGAAGGTCTGCTCTTTATCCCACGGACAGCCGTTTTCCGGGTCACGCAGACGTTTCATAATGCCGAGCAGGCGGTCGAGTTGGTTCATTTTTACATCCAGGATAAGTAAAGATAGCCGGGTAACAACAAAGCGTTACCCGGCCAACAAAGAGTAAATTTACCCGCCGTGCAGACGTCGAGCGTCAATCACATCCGGCACCTGATTCAGCTTGCCAAGTACGCGGCCCAGCACCTGCAGGTTGTAGATTTCGATAGTCATATCGATAGTCGCAAGCTGCTCGCGGGTATCGCTGCGGCTGGCGACGCCAAGGACATTGACCTTTTCGTTGGCGAGGATGGTGGTGATATCGCGCAGCAAACCGCTGCGATCGTTGGCGGTGACACGCACCACCAGCGAGTAGCCCGCGGAATAGCTTTCGCCCCACACCGCATCCACAATACGTTCTGGTGCGTGAGATTGCAGTTCTGCCAACTGTTCGCAGTCGGAGCGATGAATGGAGATTCCGCGCCCTTGGGTGATAAAGCCCACGATATCATCGCCAGGGATTGGCTGGCAGCAGCGAGCGATGTGGTGCATCAGATTGCCGACGCCCTCCACTACCACGCGGCCATTGTCTTTGCTGCGATGCTGAGGAGTATAGGTTTTCTGCTGAAGCTGCTTCAGCGCCGCCGCATCCTGCTCCTCCGCGCTCGGTTTGTTAAACTGAGACTGTAGGAAGTTCACCATCTGGTTGAGGCGAATATCGCCCCCGCCAATGGCTGCCAGCAGCTCATCAAGCTCATTGAAGTTGTAGCGCGGCAGCAGGTGCTTTTCCGCCTCTTTGATACTGATACCTAAATGCTCAAGCTCATCATCGAGGATCTGGCGACCCGCCAGGATATTCTTGTCGCGATCCTGTTTACGGAACCATGCGTGAATTTTGGAGCGTCCACGGCTGGTGGTGACATACCCCAGGTTCGGGTTCAGCCAGTCGCGGCTCGGGTTTGGCTGTTTCTGGGTGATGATTTCAATCTGATCGCCCATCTGCAGCTGATAGGTAAAGGGCACGATGCGCCCGCCGATCTTCGCGCCGATGCAGCGATGCCCCACGTCGCTGTGGATGTGGTAGGCAAAATCGAGGGGAGTAGACCCGGCAGGCAGATCGACAACGTCGCCTTTTGGCGTAAAGACGTAGACCCGATCGTCGAAGACCTGGCTGCGCACTTCGTCGAGCATTTCGCCGGAGTCGGCCATCTCTTCCTGCCACGCAATCAGCTTACGCAGCCACGCAATGCGGTCTTCATGGCCAGTGCGCGTTCCGCTGGATGGGCCTTCTTTGTATTTCCAGTGCGCCGCGACGCCCAGTTCGGCGTCTTCGTGCATCTGTTTGGTACGAATCTGAATCTCGACCGTTTTCCCGCCCGGCCCGAGCACTACCGTATGAATCGACTGGTAACCGTTCGGTTTAGGGTTCGCCACGTAGTCGTCGAACTCATCCGGTAGATGGCGGAAGTGAGTATGCACTATCCCCAGCGCGGCGTAGCAATCCTGCAGGCGATCGGCAACGATGCGCACTGCACGCACGTCGAACAGCTCGTCAAAAGCGAGATGTTTTTTCTGCATTTTGCGCCAGATGCTGTAGATGTGCTTCGGACGACCATAGACCTCCGCCCGCACGTTCTCTTCTTTCATTGACTGGCGCAATCCGCCCACGAACTCGTCGATATAGTGTTCACGATCGATACGGCGTTCGTGCAGCAGTTTGGCAATGCGTTTGTATTCTGCCGGGTGCAGATAACGGAAGCAGTAATCCTCAAGCTCCCATTTCAGCTGGCCGATACCTAAGCGATTCGCGAGGGGCGCGTAGATATTGGTACACTCTTTCGCTGCCAGCACGCGTTCATCTTCCGGCGCGTCTTTCACTTCACGCAGGTGCGCGATGCGCTCGGCAAGCTTAATCACCACGCAGCGGAAATCATCCACCATCGCGAGCAGCATGCGACGAACGTTATCTACCTGTTCCGAGGAGACGGAATCTGTCTGGGCGGCTTTCAGCTGGCGGATGGCGGCCATATCGCGCACGCCGTGAATAAGCGCCACAACCGGTTTACCGACGCTGTCACGCAGCACGTCTTCACTCACCACTTCGGCATCTGCCAGCGGGAAGAGCAGCGCGGCCTGCAGCGTTTCGAGATCCATGTTGAGCATGGAGAGGATTTCAACCATCTCGATGCCGCGCCACAACAGCAGTTCGGCATCGGCATGTCCCTGCGTTGTGCGCAGACAATAGGCCCAGGTTTCGGTTAAGCGTTCACACGACTGCTGGCTGGAAATCCCCAGACTTGCGATCCATTTTTGTGGGTCAAACTCACCAGCTTTATTGAGATGTGCACTTCTTACCGCAACCATCGTCCTCTCCTTTAGGGACAAGGGCCTGTCGAATTCGACAAGCCGAAATTCGTTAGTTCTGCTCGAACAACACCATTGATTCCAGATGCCCAGTGTGCGGGAACATGTCCAGCATTGCCAGACGCTGAATCTGGTAACCCGCGCCCAACAAAGCCTCGCTGTCGCGGGCGAGCGTGGCCGGGTTACAGGAAACATAGACCACGCGTTTTGGCGCGAGTTTAATTATATGCTGCATTACGCCAGGCGCACCGGCGCGAGCCGGATCGAGCAGGATTTTATCGAAACCGTGCTTTGCCCACGGCTGCCGGGTGACATCTTCTTCCAGATTTTCATGAAAAAATGTCACATTGTGCAACGCGTTGCGCTGCGCATTTTCCTGCCCTTTTGCCACCAGCGCCTCTACGCCTTCTACGCCGACAACGCTGGCCGCCCGTTTTGCAAGCGGCAGGGTGAAATTCCCCATCCCGCAAAACAGATCCAGTACCAGGTCACCGGGCTGAACATCCAGCCACGCGATTGCGGTGGTGACCATCTGCTGGTTTACGCCGTCGTTTACCTGAATGAAGTCGCGCGGACTGAACGTTAAGCGTAGCCCGTCCGACAGATACCAGGGAGTTTCACCTGTAACCTGCTCAAGTATCTCGCTTTGTGGCGCAAGAAAAAGCGCCAGCTCGTGAGAATGCGAAAAGCGTTCCAGTTTTTCGCGGTCTTTGGCAGAAAGTGGCGCCGTGTGACGCAGCACCATCAGCGGGCCGTTATCGGCCAGTACCAGTTCCACATGCCCCAGTGAACGCACGCCCTGTAGATCAGACAGGCAGTTGCGCAGGTCCGGGAGCAATGCTTCAAGACGGGGCACCAAAACGGGGCACTGATTTACGTCGACAATGTCACTGGCGCTACTCTTGCGAAAACCCATCTCCAGCTTTTGCGTTTTCGGTTGATAGTTCAGGCTCAGACGAGCCCGACGGCGGTAGCCCCACGGCTCGCCGGCGATGATGTCGTTCACGTCATGCTTGATAAGGCGTGCCAGGGCGGTGCTTTTGCTGCGCTGTTGCAAGGCAACGCTGGCATGCTGCTCCTGACAGCCGCCGCACACGCCAAAATGCGGGCAGCGGGGCGCTGTGCGTTCCGCGCTATCATTAAGGCGACGCTTCACTTTGCCGCGAGCAAACTTGTTCTTGTCTTCCGTCAGGGTGACTTCGGCACGCTCAGTGGGTAATAATCCGGGGATAAACACCGTCTTACCATTATGACGCGCAACGCCCTGGCCGAAGGGGTCAAGGTCGGTGACATCAACAGTTATGATCTGACGCGTCGTCACGCGTCGCTTTGCAGAGTAGAATTGCGCCATTGCCGAGAATTTTCTCAAATAAACATAATGACTCTAATTGTCCCATAACGGAACTCCATGACCAACTACAGCCTGCGCGCGCGCATGATGATTTTGATCCTCGCCCCGACCGTTTTAATCGGTTTGCTGCTGAGCATCTTCTTCGTTGTGCACCGTTACAATGACTTGCAGCGTCAACTGGAAGATGCGGGAGCCAGCATCATCGAACCGTTGGCCGTCTCCAGCGAATACGGCATGAACCTGCAAAACCGTGATTCCCTCGGCCAGTTAATCAGCGTTTTGCATCGTCGGCATTCAGAAATCGTGCGCGCCATTTCGGTCTATGACGAGAATAACCGGCTGTTTGTCACGTCGAATTTTCATCTCGATCCCGGCGAGCTTAAAATCCCCGACGGTACGCCTTTCCCGCGCCATCTGAGCGTGGTGCGACGCGGCGACATCATGATCCTGCGCACACCCATTATCTCGGAAAGCTATTCACCTGATGAATCGGCCATATCAGATGCCAAGGCCAGTAATAATATACTGGGATATGTGGCGCTGGAGTTGGATCTCAAGTCGGTGCGCCTGCAACAGTACAAAGAAATTTTCATCTCCAGCGTCATGATGCTGTTCTGTATCGGCATTGCGCTGATTTTCGGCTGGCGATTGATGCGTGACGTCACCAGTCCGATTCGCAATATGGTGAACACCGTCGACCGTATCCGTCGCGGGCAGCTCGATAGCCGCGTTGAAGGGTTTATGCTCGGCGAGCTGGATATGCTCAAAAACGGCATCAACTCGATGGCAATGTCGCTGGCGGCTTATCACGAAGAAATGCAACACAACGTCGACCAGGCGACCTCCGATCTGCGCGAAACCTTAGAGCAGATGGAGATCCAGAACGTCGAGCTGGATCTGGCGAAGAAACGCGCTCAGGAAGCGGCGCGTATCAAATCGGAGTTTCTGGCGAATATGTCCCACGAGCTGCGTACGCCGCTGAACGGGGTGATTGGCTTTACCCGACTGACGCTCAAATCGGAGCTTAATCCTACTCAGCGCGATCACCTGCACACCATCGAGCGTTCCGCCAATAACCTGCTGGCGATCATCAACGATGTTCTCGACTTCTCCAAGCTGGAGGCGGGCAAGCTCATCCTCGAAAGTATCCCCTTCCCGCTGCGTAGCACGCTGGATGAGGTGGTCACTCTGTTGGCCCACTCCTCCCATGACAAAGGCCTTGAGCTAACGCTGAACATCAAAAACGACGTGCCGGATAACGTCATCGGCGATCCCCTGCGCCTGCAGCAGGTGATCACTAACCTAGTGGGCAACGCGATCAAATTTACCGAGAGCGGAAACATCGATGTGCTGGTTGAGCGCCGGGCGATAAGCAATAACAAAGTGCAGATCGAGGTGCAGATCCGCGATACGGGTATTGGTATTCCCGAGCGCGATCAGTCGCGGCTGTTCCAGGCGTTCCGGCAGGCTGATGCCAGCATCTCGCGTCGCCACGGCGGGACGGGCCTGGGGCTGGTAATCACCCAGAAACTGGTGAAAGAGATGGGCGGCGATATCTCCTTCCACAGCCAGCCGAATCGCGGCTCGACCTTCTGGTTCCATATTAATCTCGATCTGAACCCGAACGTGGTGACGGACGGACCAATGACGGATTGCCTGCGCGGTAAGCGTCTGGCCTATATCGAACCCAACGCCGCAGCCGCACAGAGCACGTTGGATGTGCTCAGCACCACGCCGCTGGAGGTGATTTACAGCCCGACGTTCTCGGCGCTGGCAGTCGACCATTACGATATTCTGCTGATGGGCATTCCCGTGACGTTCACCGGTGAGCTGACCATGCAGCAGGAGCGGCTGGCGAAGGCCGCATCGATGACCGATTACCTGCTCCTGGCTTTGCCATGCCACGCGCAGCTTAACGCGGAAGAGCTGAAAAATGACGGTGCCGCCGCCTGTCTGTTAAAGCCTCTTACCGCCACGCGCCTGCTGCCTGCGCTGACGGAATATTGCCGCATTAATCATCAGGCGATCCCTGTCTCGAGTGACGATCACAAGCTGCCCATGAGCGTGATGGCGGTGGATGACAATCCGGCTAACCTGAAACTCATCGGTGTTTTGCTGGAGGATCAGGTGCATCACGTTGAGCTGTGCACCAGCGGCCCGCAGGCGGTTGAACAGGCCAAACAGATGCAGTTCGATCTGATCCTGATGGATATTCAGATGCCGGGCATGGACGGCATCCGCGCCTGCGAGCTGATTCGCCAGCTGCCGCATCAGCAGCAGACGCCGGTGATCGCGGTAACCGCTCACGCCATGGCCGGGCAAAAAGAGAAACTGCTCAGCGCCGGGATGAATGATTATCTGGCTAAACCGATCGATGAAGAGAAGCTGCACAGCCTGCTGCTGCGCTATAAACCGGGCTTCGCAACCGGAGTGTCTTTAGCGACGCCAGAACCGGCAGAGTTCAGCGTAAACCCGAACGCCACCCTCGACTGGCAGCTGGCGCTGCGTCAGGCGGCCGGGAAACCCGATCTGGCACGCGAAATGCTGCAAATGCTGGTCGCGTTCCTGCCTGAAATCCGTAACAAAGTGGAAGAACAGCTGGTCGGGGAACACCCGGACGATCTCCTCGAAGCGATCCATAAACTGCACGGTAGCTGTAGCTACAGCGGGGTTCCGCGTCTGAAAAGCCTTTGTCATTTGCTGGAACAGCAGCTGCGCTCGGGCACAGCGGAATCTGAACTGGAGCCGGAGTTTCTCGAGTTGCTGGATGAGATGGATAATGTGACGCGGGAAGCGAGGAAAGTATTAGGGGGGTAGTTTTCTGCTTTAGACCCTTCTACCTGGCCCTCTCCGTGTGAGAGAGGGCTAGGAAAAACTACGCGCTCTTGCCCATTTTCAACACTGCAGCAATATTCCGCGCTGCCATCCGCACATTCTCTTCTGCATTTTTCAGCGCCTCTTCCAGCGTACAGACGGTGTAAATCACGCTGAATACCGCGTCGATACCGTGCTCATGTACCACGCCGACATCCGCCGTCAGGCTGCCCGCAATTCCAATAACCGGCTTGTTGTAACGTTTGGCGACTTTCGCCACGCCAACGGGAACTTTGCCATGGATCGTCTGGCTGTCGATGCGTCCTTCGCCGGTGATCACCAGGTCTGCATCGGCGACGTGGTTATCCAGATGCAGCGCATCGGTGACAATCTCAATGCCCTGACGCAACTCTGCGCCGCAAAACGCATACAGCGCTGCGCCCATCCCGCCAGCCGCCCCGCCACCTTCCAGATTGAGGACGTCGATGTCCAGGTCGCGGGCGATAATTTTCGCGTAATGGGCCAGAGAATCATCGAGCCGGGCGATCATCTCCGGCGTCGCCCCTTTTTGCGGTCCAAACACCGCCGATGCCCCTTCTTTGCCCGTCAGCGGATTGGTTACGTCGCAGGCCACTTCAATACGACAGTTAGCCAGGCGGGTATCCAGCTCGCTGATATCAATCCGAGCCAGCTTCTCAAGCTCGCCGCCGCCCATGCCAATAGGATTATCTTCGGCATCCAGTAGCTTCGCACCGAGTGCCTGCACCATCCCGGCTCCGCCGTCGTTGGTGGCGCTGCCGCCGATACCGATGATGATGTGTTTAACGCCTGCATCAAGGGCGTGGCGAATCAGTTCGCCTGTCCCCCAGGAGGTGGTTTTCAACGGATTGCGTGAGGAAGGCGCCACCATCTCCAGGCCGCTCGCCGCCGCCATTTCAATGAATGCGCTCTGCTCGTCGCCGGATAAGCCGTAGAACCCTTCCACGTTTTCGCCTAAGGGGCCCGTGACCCGCACCTTGATAATACCGCCCTGTGTGGCTGCGACCATCGCCTCCACCGTCCCTTCGCCGCCGTCGGCAACGGGCAGTTTGACGTAGTGCGCGTCGGGGAAAATCTCGCGAAACCCCTGCTCGATTGCCGTCGCCACTTCAAGAGCACTCAAACTCTCCTTGTACGAGTCCGGTGCGATTACTATTTTCATAAGCCATCCTTACGCCTGTTGACTGGATTGAGCATACACCCGCGCTGAAAACAAAAATGCCGACTCCCGCAGGAACCGGCATTCACACTTAGCGCACCATGCACGGTCGCTTGTTGTTAAACGTCCAGTCCGGGATGAGATACTGCATCGCCATCGCGTCGTCGCGCGCGCCCAGGCCATGCTTCTGATACAGTTCGTGCGCTTTCATCAGTTGATCCATATCCAGCTCTACGCCCAGACCCGGCGTGGACGGCACTTGCACCATTCCGCCTTTAATTTCGAACGGCTGTTTGGTCAGGCGCTGATTGCCCTCCTGCCAGATCCAGTGAGTATCAATCGCCGTAATGTTGCCCGGCGCGGCGGCGGCCACATGGGTGAACATTGCCAGTGAAATATCAAAGTGGTTGTTGGAGTGCGAGCCCCAGGTCAGCCCAAATTCATGGCACATCTGCGCCACGCGCACGGAGCCTTGCATTGTCCAGAAGTGCGGGTCCGCCAGTGGAATATCAACGGACTGCAGCGACAGCGTATGGCCCATCTGACGCCAGTCGGTGGCGATCATATTGGTCGCCGTCGGCAGCCCAGTCGCGCGACGGAACTCGGCCATCACCTCACGTCCGGAGAAGCCCTGCTCCGCACCGCACGGATCTTCTGCATACGCCAGTACGCCTTTCAGCTGTTTGCCGATGCCGATCGCTTCATTAAGCGACCAGGCCCCGTTCGGATCCAGCGTTACGCGCGCCTGCGGGAAGCGTTTCGCCAGCGCGACAATCGACTCGGCCTCTTCTTCGCCCGCCAGCACGCCGCCTTTCAGTTTGAAATCGTTAAAACCGTATTTTTCGTAAGCGGCTTCCGCCAGGCGTACCACCGCCTCCGGCGTCATGGCTTCATCGTGACGAAGGCGATACCAGTCGCATTTTTCGTCCGGCTGGCTCTGGTACGCCAAAGGCGTGAGTTTGCGATCGCCGACGAAGAACAGATAGCCGAGCATTTCGACTTCACTGCGCTGCTGGCCTTCCCCCAGCAACGACGCGACGTTAACCCCAAGATGCTGCCCCAGCAGATCCAGCATCGCGGCTTCGATCCCCGTCACCACGTGAATGGTAGTACGCAGATCGAAGGTTTGCAGCCCACGGCCTCCCGCATCGCGGTCAGCAAAGGTGGCGCGCACGGCGTTTAAGACATTTTTGTACTCGCCCAGGGTTTTGCCTACTACCAGCGGGATCGCCTCTTCCAGGGTTTTGCGGATCTTCTCGCCGCCAGGAATTTCGCCCACGCCCGTGTGGCCAGAGTTATCTTTGATAATCACAATGTTGCGGGTAAAGAACGGAGCATGGGCGCCGCTCAGGTTCATTAGCATGCTGTCGTGGCCTGCAACGGGAACAATCTGCATGGCAGTGACGACAGGAGTAGAGAAAGTGGTCATGGTGCAATCCTTTTAATTAGTGACGACCAAACGCCGGGCGTTTGCGGTCAAATGTCCAGCCGGGAACGAGATACTGCATTGGGCCTGCGTCGTTGCGCGCGCCACCTGGCAGTGTCTTGTACAGCGCGTGGGCTTTGTGGATCTGATCCCAGTCCAGCTCCACGCCCAGCCCCGGCGCATCCGGGACGGCAATCTTGCCGTCTTTTATCTCCAGCGGATTTTTGGTCAGGCGCGCGTCGCCCTCCTGCCAGATCCAGTGCGTATCGATAGCCGTTGGTGTGCCGGGAGCAGCAGCCCCCACATGCGTAAACATCGCCAGTGAGATATCGAAATGGTTGTTCGAGTGACAGCCCCAGGTCAGGCCCCAGTCGTCGCACAGCTGCGCGACACGCACCGCGCCGGAGAGCGTCCAGAAGTGCGGATCTGCCAGCGGAATGTCCACGGAATTGAGCATCACCGCGTGGCCCATTTCGCGCCAGTTCGTGGCGATCATATTGGTTGCCACCGGGAGCCCTGTCGCGCGGCGAAATTCCGCCATCACTTCGCGACCGGAGAAACCCTGCTCGGCCCCGCATGGATCTTCCGCGTAAGTGAGCACGTCGTTAAGCCCTTTGCAGAGCGAAATCGCCTCGTCCAGTCGCCAGGCACCGTTAGGATCAACGGTGATTCGCGCATCCGGGAAACGTTTTTTCAGGGCTCGGGCGCTGTCGATCTCCCGCTCGCCAGGCAGGACGCCGCCCTTTAGTTTGAAATCCTTAAAGCCGTAGCGATCCTGTGCCGCCTCGGCTAAGCGAACCACCGCCTCGCTGGTCAGCGCTTCCTGATGACGCAGGTGATACCAGTCATGATTGCCTGGCGTGCTGGAGAGATAGGGCAGATTGGTTTTCTTGCGATCGCCCACGTAGAATAGATACCCGAGCACGGTGACGGCATCACGCTGTTTGCCCGGCCCCAGCAGTTCGCACACCGGCACGTTTAACGCTTTACCGAGCAGATCGAGTAGCGCCGCTTCGAGCGCAGCCACCGCATTCACCCGCAGCTCGAACGTCCAGGCCCCTTTGCCGAAGGTATCAAAATCGGCGGCCTGATTGCCTTTGTGTACTTGCTGCACCACCTTATTCAGACGCGCGACCTGCTGGCCGACAACCATCGGAACGGCGTCCAGCAACGTCTGGAGAATCACCTCACCGCCAGGCGCTTCACCGACGCCGGTATTCCCGGCGTTATCCGTGAGCACCACAATATTGCGCGTAAAGTACGCGTTATGGGCACCCCCGATGTTGAGCAGCATGCTGTCGTAACCGGCCACCGGAATGACCTGCATGTCGGTAATGACTGGACTCGACTGTGTATTCATCATGTACGCCCCGCGACCGGTTTCAGCTCAACGCGTTTGATGTCGCCCACCAGCACCAGATAGCTGAGAACCGCCACCAGCGCGTGGACACCCACGTAAATCAGTGCGCCATTGAAGGAGCCTGTGGTCCCAACGATGTAGCCGATGGCGATAGGGGTAACGATGCCGGAAATGTTACCGAACATATTGAACAGACCGCCACTCAGGCCGCTGATCTCTTTCGGCGCGGTATCTGCCATCACCGCCCAGCCCAGCGCACCAATTCCTTTGCCAAAGAAGGCCATCGCCATAAAGCCAATAATCATCCATTCGGCACTCACATAGTTGCAGAACACCATCGTCATGGAGAGCAGCATGCCCAGTACAATCGGGGTTTTACGCGCGATATTCAGCGAACCGGTGCGGCGCATCAGCCAGTCGGAGATCACCCCGCCCAGCACGCCACCGATAAAGCCGCACACCGCCGGAACCGAGGCCACAAATCCCGCTTTCAGAATCGACATTCCGCGCGCCTGCACCAGATAGACCGGGAACCAGGTGATGAAAAAGTAGGTTAAGGCGTTAATGCAGTATTGCCCAAGGTAGATGCCTATCATCATCCGCGAGCCAATCAGCTGTTTGATCTGGCCCCACTTCTGGCTGAACGGCACTTTGGCTTTGTCATTTTTCTGATCCATGTTGATCAGCGCACCGCCTTCAGCGATGTACTCCAGCTCTTTCTTGTTCACGCCCGGATGTTGATTCGGTTCGTGGATCACTTTTAGCCAGACAAAGCTGATGACGATCCCCAGTCCGCCCATAAAGAAGAAGACGTGTGACCAGCCCACTTCGTGGGTCAGCCAGCCCATAATCGGTGCGAAGATGACCGTCGCGAAATACTGGGCGGAGTTAAAAATCGCCACCGCCGTGCCCCTCTCCTGCGCCGGGAACCAGGCCGCGACGATACGGCTGTTGCCAGGGAAGGAGGGCGCTTCTGCCAGCCCGACCAGGAAACGTAAGGTAAAGAGGGCGACGATAATGCCGAAGCCGCTGAAAATATCGACGAAGCCCTGCAGCAGCGTAAACATCGACCAGATAAAGATGGACCAGAAGTAAACGCGTTTGGAACCGAAGCGGTCAAGCAGCCAGCCGCCGGGGATTTGGCCAATCACATAGGCCCAAGAAAATGCGGAGAAGACATATCCCATGCCGACCGGGTCAAGCCCGATGTCTTTTGCCATTTCAGAGCCGGCAATCGACAGCGTGGCGCGGTCGCCATAGTTGAAGGACGTGACGATAAACAGCATCACCACTATCCAGTAGCGAGCATTGGTGCGCTTCTCAGCGCTGCTCGCCGCTTGGCTTAATGTACTCATTGTTGCACTCCTGAATCTTGGCTTGCGCCAGGTTCATTCTGTACGACATAACCTGTTGGGTAATCAGAATGAGAGGTTAGTGTTTTGCAGTTTTGGTACGGCATTTCTGGTACGGATAAGAGCCGTTTTATGGTTTCTAACTGCTTTTTTTTGGTAACTGACGGGAAAAGTATATGTAAGAGGAGGCAGCAGCCTCACCGTGCATCAACACAACATTGGCGCATGAGTTAGAGGTTGTTTGTGGCAAAAGCCCAGGGGAGTGGAAGATGGTTCACGAAAATGGGGAAGAATGTGAGCCAGATTACCTGGCGGTGCTGCGCTTGCACGGGCCTACATTGCAGGCCGAGGTTTGAGGCCGGGTAAGGCGTAACAGCCCCCCGGCGAAGGGTTATTTGAGCAACGCGCCCCACTGCTCAACCCATGGATTAGATTCGCTTTCTGGCTCCGGGTGTTCACCGGCGTCGATCAGCAGCATCTCACCCACGCGCTGCGCGCTTTGCTCCTGCAGCAGGGCGTCAAACTGCTTACCGCCCCCGCAGAAATGGGTGTAGCTGCTGTCACCGAGGGCGATAATGCCGTAGCGCGTATCGGGCTGATAGCCCAGCGTGTCTTTGATTGCCTGGAAGAGCGGCACAATGCTGTCTGGCAGATCGCCCTGCCCGGTTGTTGACGTCACCACCAGCACGTACTGATCTTTATATTTTTCCCAATCGGAAAGCGTGGGATCTTCATAGACCGTCGCTTTGTGACCCTGACTTAACAGAATCGCCTCGGCCTCTTCGGCCACCAGCAGCGAGTTACCGTACATTGTGCCGACAAAAATGCCTACTTCAGCCATGCTTCACTCCCTTCATTATCGCTATTGCTGTTCATCCTGAACGTTGCTCGTCACAAACTCAACCCTTTCATTTTCGGGGAGTTGTCCTATCCAGCCAAACTGTGACAGCGCCTGCATCCAGACGTCATCCAGCCCCGCACGGATCACCAGCGGTTCACCGGTGAAGGGGTGGGTCAGGCTGAGCTGGCTGGCGTGCAGCATAAGGCGGTTGCAGCCAAAATGCTCGGCGGCGCTGCGGTTCTGGCGCAAATCGCCGTGCTTGCTGTCGCCAATGATCGGATGACGCAGATGGGAGAGATGGCGACGCAACTGGTGCTTACGCCCGGTATGAGGCTCAAGCTCCACCAGCCCGTAACGCGTGGTCGGGAATTTACCCGTGGCAACGGGCATTTCGACCGTCGCCAGACCACGATAGTCTGTCACTGCTGGCTGCGGCTCTTTATCATCACGGGCAAATTTATCGGCGATTTTATCCAGCTCTTCGACCAGCGGATAATCAAGCGTCGCTTCGTCCATCAGCCAGCCGCGCACGATGGCGTGATAACGTTTTTGAATCTGATGCTGTTCGAACTGCTGCGACAAAAGGCGTCCGGCTTCGCTGGAAAGCCCCATCAACAGGACGCCTGAAGTAGGCCTATCAAGACGGTGGACGGTAAACACGTGCTGGCCAATCTGGTCACGCACGGTTTGCATCACCACAACTTTCTCGTCGCGATCCAGCCAGCTACGGTGAACCAGCCAGCCAGACGGTTTGTTGACCGCGACCAGCCACTCGTCCTGGTAGAGGATCTCAATGGTCATGCCTGGCCGCCGGAAAACAGCGTGTCCAGGCGTTGCAGTTCGATCAGCACGACATCGCGCGCCGGGTGCTGCGCATCAAGCGCCATTTCATAATAGGGGCAGATGGCAAAATCGTGGGGCAGCGGATGGCCGCCATCCAGCAGCGCGTGCAGGCGCGGGATGAGCACCCACTGCAGCCATTCAAACGGCTCCAGGGTGTCCAGACAGAATGGCTGGGTACTGGCGAAAGCCTCTTGCTGCGGCGCCGTTTCCTGCCACAGCTGATGGAGGCGCATCAGAGCTTCGATCGCGTGCAACTGCGCACGAACGCTATCGTTATGCGTCATAAAAACCTCAACTGAAAAACTGAACGGCGCGCAGCATAGCATTCCGGGGCGCAGAAATAAAAAAAGGGAGCACTGTATAAACAGTGCTCCCGGTTCGTTTCGCAGCATTCCAGCTACAATTTGTGCTCCCTGCTCGTCCGTGACAACTTTTCCAGTGGCCGTGAGGCCTGATCGTCCGTAACCGCGCATCCTGCTCACATCATCCTGATGTGAATGTTTCATCATGAAACGTCCTGGCCTTCCTGACCCACCGGGCATCATGTCCGGTTCTCATTCTCCGTCCTGGAGGTGTCCCTTACGCATCCTGCGTGATCCTTTTGCTTCAGTCCTGAAGCCTTCCTGCAGCGCCATCCTGACGTGTCCTCTGTGAGTAACGTCATCATCCTGATGTTCGTTTCTCGTGTCGTCATCCTGTCGACGGGATATAGAATCCCCTATTACGCTTCGTCTTACAACCCATCTAATCAGGCTTACCGTTATCACGGTTGCGATGACAACGAGGCATTTACAACCTAAATATATGAAATAAATCGTTATTAAATGAATAACTGATTACGTCATGCGGTTATATGACGGCGATCTCTCACAAGCCTTGTAAGAGATCTCTCACAAAGTCTGTAGCATAACGGATTACAAAACGGGGTCGAGCTGATTAAGGAATTCCGCAAGTGAGGGGGCGAGAACATCGCATTTGCGGTTGCCGAGCGTCTCTTTGATCACTTCGCCGTTCAGGTTAGCAACAGCGATCACATCCAGTTCGCTGTCGAGCGTCGCGATAAACAGCGTCGGTGCAAGCTTCAGGCGTTTTTGCGTCACCAGATGTCCAATCAAGTTCTCCTGAACTCGCTGGAAATCCTCTTCGCTCCAGGTCTGTAGCAGCGTCATCGTTTCATTGCCGAAACGGGCGCGCATATCCCCGGCAAACTGTGTGGTGTAAAACGCATGAACGGCTGGTTGTACCACAATGTCCATGGCGCGCTCAACCGCATTTACATTCTGCTGTTCCGTGAAGGGCTGTGGCTGCCAGATGATTTTATCGTCGAGCGTCGTAATAATGCACGGTGACGGCACGCCGTATAACTCTTCACTTTGCGGCCATGTGTCATGCTGTTGATGCCATGCATCGCAGTAGCGCGTCGTGAACGCCGTCAGGGCATTTGCAGTCTCAATATCCACCGATTTCTCTCTTCACGTAAGACAGGATAAACTTGTGCCTATAGTTTACCTGCAAAGTGACAATGAAACATGTCTTACGAAAATCATCAGGCGTTATCAGGCTTAACGCTGGGCAAAACCACTGATTACCGCGATACCTACGACGCCACTCTGCTGCAGGGCGTTCCACGCAGCCTGAACCGCGATCCGCTTGGCCTGTCCGCGGATGCACTGCCGTTTGTCGGCGGTGATATCTGGACGCTTTACGAACTCTCCTGGCTCAACGCGCGCGGTTTGCCGCAGGTCGCCGTGGGCCACGTTGAGCTGGATTACGCCAGCGTGAATCTGGTGGAGTCCAAAAGCTTTAAGCTCTATCTCAACAGCTTTAACCAGACACGTTTTGACTCCTGGGAGGAGGTGCAGCGCACGCTGGCGCGCGATCTGAGGGCCTGCGCGCAGGGTGACGTGACCGTGGCGCTGTATCGTCTGAGTGAGCTGGAAGGTCAGCCGGTGGCGCATTTCCACGGCACCTGCATTGACGATCAGGAAATCGAGATTGAGAGCTACGAATTCAGCACCGATTATCTGCAAAACGCGGCGGGCGAAAAAGTCGTTGAAGAGACGCTGGTCAGCCACCTGCTGAAATCCAACTGTCTGATCACCCACCAGCCTGACTGGGGCTCAGTGCAAATTCAGTATCGCGGCCCGAAAATTGACCGCGAAAAACTGCTGCGTTATCTGGTGTCGTTCCGCCATCACAACGAGTTTCACGAGCAGTGCGTCGAGCGCATTTTCAATGATATCCAGCGCTTCTGCCAGCCGGAGAAACTGAGCGTGTACGCCCGTTACACCCGTCGCGGCGGGCTGGACATTAACCCGTGGCGCACCAATACCGACTTTGTTCCGGCCACCGGACGCCTGGTTCGTCAGTAAATTTGTGAAATATGCGGGCTGTATTCCGCGTCTAAGGTTGTGAAACGTCATAAGCCAGGGCTATTGTAATCAACAGGGAAAGAAGATCTTTATCCCGTAAGGAGCTCACTTGATTACACATATTAGCCCGCTTGGCTCAATGGATATGTTGTCGCAGCTGGAAGTGGACATGCTTAAACGCACGGCCAGCAGTGACCTGTATCAACTGTTTCGCAACTGTTCACTTGCCGTTCTGAACTCCGGAAGTCTGACAGATAATAGTAAAGAGTTGCTGTCTCGCTTTGAAAGCTTTGATATCAACGTGTTGCGCCGCGAGCGTGGCGTGAAGCTTGAAGTGATAAATCCGCCGGAAGAGGCCTTTGTCGATGGGCGGATCATTCGCTCTCTGCAGGCCAACCTGTTCGCCGTGTTGCGCGACATCCTGTTTGTTAACGGACAAATTCACAATGCCGGGCGCTTCCAGCACCTTAATCTGGAAAGCTCGGCACACATGACTAACCTGGTCTTTTCCATCCTGCGTAATGCTCGCGCTCTGCACGTTGGCGAGGCACCTAACATGGTTGTCTGCTGGGGCGGCCACTCTATTAACGAAACTGAATATCTCTACGCACGCCGCGTAGGCACCCAGCTCGGCCTGCGCGAACTGAATATCTGCACCGGTTGTGGTCCTGGCGCGATGGAAGCGCCAATGAAAGGCGCGGCGGTCGGCCACGCGCAGCAGCGCTATAAAGAAGGCCGTTTCATTGGTATGACGGAACCTTCAATAATCGCGGCTGAGCCACCGAACCCGCTGGTGAATGAGCTGATCATCATGCCGGATATCGAGAAACGTCTCGAAGCCTTCGTGCGTATCGCACACGGGATCATTATCTTCCCGGGCGGCGTCGGAACGGCGGAAGAGCTGCTTTATCTGCTGGGTATTCTGATGAATCCGGCGAATAAAAATCAGGTCTTGCCGCTTATCCTCACCGGGCCAAAAGAGAGCGCTGATTACTTCCGCGTGCTGGACGAGTTTATCGTGCACACTCTGGGCGAAGCGGCGCGCAGCCACTATCGCATTATCATTGACGATGCGGCAGAAGTGGCGCGTCAGATGAAAAAGGCGATGCCGCTGGTCAAAGAGAACCGCCGTGATACGGGCGATGCGTACAGCTTTAACTGGTCGATTCGTATCGCGCCAGACCTTCAGAAGCCGTTCGAACCGTCCCACGAGAATATGGCAAACCTGAAACTGTATCCGGATCAGCCCGTTGAAGTGCTGGCCGCGGATCTGCGTCGTGCGTTCTCCGGCATCGTGGCCGGTAACGTAAAAGAGGTAGGCATTCGCGCCATCGAAGAGTACGGTCCGTACAAAATCCACGGCGACAGCCAGATGATGCGCCGCATGGACGATCTGCTGCAGGGCTTTGTCGCCCAGCACCGTATGAAGCTGCCCGGCTCGGCCTATATCCCTTGTTACGAGATTTGCGCCTGACCGTCTGTTGCTTTCACTCAATTTAAGCCGGGCACTGCCCGGCTTTTTCATTTCTTCTGATAAAACATAGGCATTACTTATCTTATTTACATTTCCGACTCGAACGCAAACGATTACCTTGATTTTCAAACCGCGATTTATCAGCCTTAATCCAAATTACCTGCAAGAAAAAACTAAAAATCGCCATCTTTACAGCGGAAGCCACGCATCTCGCTGTCCGATCTTTCACGCCGTATGTCGTTAATGGTAGCCTTCGCGCCCGTAAATCCGCTTTGACGTTTTATTAACAGTTTTTTGGTCTAAATATGCCCACTTCAAAAGTGGATTATTGCATTTGGGATCAGGATCACTGATACATTCATTACTTAAATGTATCTTTCCGCCCGCCAATAGTTACGGGCAAAAATTATAAAAAAACCGTCATTGAACGAATTTCATATTACCGTCGGGCCCTTTTTCATCGGAATTGACTAAAAAGCCTGACTAATTGCTTCCTCCAGGAGAAATAGATGGAAACCACTCAAACCAGCACCATTGCTTCGACAGAATCCCGAAGTGGATGGCGCAAAACGGACACCATGTGGATGCTGGGCCTGTACGGTACAGCAATCGGCGCTGGTGTCTTGTTCCTGCCGATCAACGCAGGCGTTGGCGGTCTGATTCCGCTGATCATCATGGCTATCATTGCCTTCCCAATGACTTACTTTGCACACCGCGGCCTGACCCGTTTTGTGCTGTCCGGTAAAAACCCAGGCGAAGACATCACTGAAGTTGTTGAAGAGCACTTCGGCGTTGGCGCAGGTAAACTGATTACCCTGCTCTACTTCTTCGCGATTTACCCGATTCTGCTGGTTTACAGCGTGGCGATTACCAACACCGTTGAAAGCTTCATGACGCACCAGCTGCACATGACGCCGCCGCCGCGCGCTATTCTGTCTCTGATCCTGATCGTGGGTATGATGACCATCGTTCGTTTCGGCGAGCAGATGATCGTTAAAGCGATGAGCGTTCTGGTCTTCCCGTTCGTGATTGCCCTGATGGTGCTGGCTTTCTACCTGGTTCCACAGTGGAACGGTGCAGCGCTGGAAACCCTCTCCCTGAGCAGCGCATCGGCAACCGGTAACGGCCTGTTGATGACTCTGTGGCTGGCGATTCCGGTGATGGTCTTCTCCTTCAATCACTCCCCGATCATCTCCTCTTTCGCTGTGGCGAAACGTGAAGAGTACGGTCAGGGCGCAGAGAAGAAGTGCTCCAGCATCCTGGCTCGCGCTCACATCATGATGGTTATTACCGTAATGTTCTTCGTGTTCAGCTGCGTACTGAGCCTCTCCCCGGCGGATCTGGCAGCAGCGAAAGCACAGAACATCTCGATTCTGTCTTACCTGGCTAACCACTTTAACGCACCGCTGATTGCCTGGATGGCGCCAATCATCGCGATTATCGCTATCACCAAATCCTTCCTCGGCCACTACCTTGGCGCACGTGAAGGCTTTAACGGTATGGTGATCAAATCCCTGCGCGGTAAAGGCAAAAGCATTGAAGTTAACAAACTGAACAAAATCACTGCACTGTTCATGCTGTTGACGACCTGGGCTGTGGCGACCATGAACCCGAGCATCCTCGGCATGATCGAAACCCTGGGCGGTCCAATCATCGCGATGATTCTGTTCCTGATGCCGATGTACGCGATTCAGAAAGTCCCGGCAATGCGTAAATACAGCGGCCACATCAGCAACGTCTTCGTTGTGATTATGGGTCTGATTGCCATCTCCGCGATTTTCTTCTCTCTGTTCAGCTAATACCTCCTGCGCCGTCTTCGGACGGCGCACTCCTCCTCTGACTGATAGCAAGGGACGCATCATGATTAGCGTATTCGATATCTTCAAAATCGGTATTGGACCTTCCAGCTCTCATACTGTCGGGCCAATGAAAGCCGGTAAACAATTCACGGATGACTTGATTTCACGCGGCATTCTGCACGACATCACACGCGTGGTTGTCGATGTTTACGGCTCCCTGTCTCTGACGGGTAAAGGCCACCATACTGACATCGCCATTATTATGGGCCTGGCGGGGAATCTGCCGGACACCGTTGATATTGACGCAATTCCTGGATTCATTCAGGACGTGAATACTCATGGCCGCCTGCTGCTGGCAAACGGTGACCATGAAGTCGAGTTCCCGGTTGATAAGTGCATGAACTTCCATGCCGACAACCTCTCCCTGCACGAGAACGGTATGCGTATTACCGCGCTGGCAGGCGAAAAAGCGATTTACAGCCAAACCTATTACTCCATCGGCGGCGGTTTTATCGTCGACGAAGACCACTTTGGTCAGGCCAGTAACTCTTCCGTTGAGGTACCTTTCCCGTACAAAAATGCGGCGGATTTACAGCGTCATTGTCAGGAAAGCGGCTTGTCACTTTCTGGTCTGATGATGAAAAATGAGCTGGCGTTGCACAGCAAAGAAGAGCTGGAACAGCACTTCAAAAACGTCTGGGATGTGATGCGCGGCGGTATCGAGCGCGGCATCACCACCGAAGGCGTGCTGCCGGGCAAACTGCGCGTACCACGTCGTGCTGCGGCATTGCGTCGTATGTTAGTGAGCACTGATAAAACCACCACCGACCCGATGGCGGTCGTTGACTGGATCAACATGTTCGCGCTGGCGGTTAACGAAGAAAACGCCGCAGGCGGGCGTGTGGTTACCGCACCGACTAACGGCGCGTGCGGCATCGTTCCGGCAGTGCTGGCGTACTACGATAAGTTTATCCGTGAAGTGAACGCTAACTCGCTGGCGCGCTATCTGCTCGTCACCAGCGCGATTGGCTCACTGTATAAGATGAATGCCTCGATCTCTGGCGCTGAAGTGGGCTGCCAGGGTGAAGTCGGCGTGGCCTGTTCCATGGCGGCAGCGGGTCTGACGGAACTGCTGGGTGGTAGCCCAACGCAGGTCTGTATCGCGGCGGAAATCGGCATGGAGCACAACCTCGGACTAACCTGTGACCCGGTTGCTGGTCAGGTACAGGTACCGTGCATCGAGCGTAACGCGATTGCCTCCGTTAAAGCGGTGAACGCCGCGCGTATGGCCCTGCGCCGTACCAGCGAGCCGCGCGTTTGCCTCGATAAGGTTATCGAAACCATGTACGAGACCGGCAAAGATATGAACGCCAAATACCGCGAAACCTCTCGCGGCGGGTTGGCCATGAAAATCGTGACCTGCGATTAAAATTGTGCGCCTCGCTTTTGCGAGGCGCCTTCCCAATTCCCACGCCTCTCGTAGTTTCATCCTGCTGACAGTGTTACCCTTTATTCATTAACAGAAGGGAGATTATCTGTGGCTGTTCATTTGCTTATTGTCGACGCGCTCAACCTGATTCGCCGTATTCATGCGGTGCAAGGCACACCCTGCAAGGACACTTGCCTGCATGCGCTGGAGCAGCTTATTCGCCACAGCCAGCCCACTCACGCAGTGGCCGTTTTCGACGACGAAGCGCGTAACACAGGCTGGCGGCACCAGCGTTTACCGGATTACAAAGCCGGACGCGCACCGATGCCCGACGATCTCCACGCCGAAATGCCCGCCATTCGCGCCGCCTTTGAAACGCGCGGCGTACCGTGCTGGGGCGCGCATGGCAACGAAGCCGACGATTTGGCCGCGACGCTGGCGATAAAAGTTGCGGGCGCCGGGCATCAGGCCACCATCGTCTCCACCGACAAGGGCTACTGCCAGCTACTCTCACCGACCATTCGTATTCGCGACTACTTTCAAAAGCGCTGGCTCGATGCCCCTTTTATCACCAGTGAATTTGGCGTCTCGCCGCAACAGCTGCCTGACTACTGGGGGCTTGCCGGGATCAGCAGCTCGAAAGTGCCGGGCGTGGTCGGGATTGGCCCCAAAAGTGCTGCGCAGCTGTTAACGGATTTTCAGGATCTGGAGGGGATTTACGCCCACCTGGAGAATGTTCCCGAGAAGTGGCGCAAGAAGCTGGAAGCGCATAAAGAGATGGCGTTTATCTGCCGGGATGTGGCGCGGTTACAGACGGATTTGCAGTTAGACGGGAATTTGCAGCAGTTGCGGCTGGAGCGGTAGGTTCAGGGCAGAAAGTTGCCGGGCGGCCTTGAGTTTGCCCGGTAAGCATAGCGCTACCGGGCACACAGACAGGCGTTATCGCTCGTCGCGACGTCCACCCACGGCAGCCCACCAGCGACGGACGTGTACCGTCACTTCTTCACGGTCGTGATAAAGCTGACGCGCCTGGATTTCAGCATTGATCCCCTGGGCATTCAGCTGTTCCTGAATATACGCCAGATTCTGGGAGACCTCTTCATAGCGCTTTTTCATCGGCAGCTTAAGGTTGAAGATCGTCTCACGGCACCAGCCGTTCACCAGCCAGGTTGCCATCAGCGCGGCCACTTTCGCCGGTTTCTCCACCATATCGCACACCATCCAGGTGATGTTGTTACGGGTCGGGCGATAGCGGAAACCATCTTCACGCAGCCAGGTCACCTGCCCGGTATCCATCAGGCTTTGCGCCATAGGGCCGTTATCGACAGATGAAACCCACATGTTGCGTTTGACCAGCTGATAGGTCCAGCCGCCAGGGCACGCGCCCAGATCCACGGCATACATCCCGTTCGCCAGGCGCTCATCCCACTCATCGGCAGGAATAAAGACGTGGAACGCCTCTTCCAGTTTGAGCGTAGAACGGCTTGGCGCATCGGACGGGAATTTAAGACGCGGGATACCCATATAAAACGGCGAGTTGTTCGTCGTGTAGGAGTAACCGGTGTAACAACAGCCCGGCGCAATAAAGAAGACATGCACCACCGGACGTTTTGGCGTCTCGTAGTTTGTCAGCACGCCCACCTCACGCAGCGCAGCGCGCAGCGGAACGGTGAACTTGCGGCAAAACTTCATCAGCTCTTTGCTTTCGTTGGTGTCAGCCACTTCAACACGCAGATCGCCGCCCTTCTCCACCACGCCCTGCAGCATGCCAGAGATAGGGGAAATACGATCTTCTGGCGGCAAATCGGTCAGCAGTTCGCCCGCGGCAAACATCTGACGGGCAAAAATCAACGAGCTGAACGGTAACTTGCTAACGATCTTATCCGCATCGTCAGGCTGATAGCATTCGAACACCACATAGCCCGAGTGCTCTTTGACGCGGGCAAAGCCGAAGACTTCCAGACGTGACGCTTTGTCAGTAATTTCCGCGGCGCACTCTTTCTCAAACCCCGGGCGACAATATAAAACAACCTTACTCATGAACAACGCCCCTGCGTTTCAGACGGATAGCTCCGATAAACATCAATACCCACCCGGCGAGGAAACTGACGCCGCCGACGGGTGTAACAAACGCCCAAAGGCGCAAATGTGAAAGTGCGAGGCAGTACAAACTGCCGCTGAACAGAACGGTCCCCAGTGCCAGGAAAACGCTGCTCCAGTAGAACCAAATGCTAATGCGACGCTGCATTGCCACCGCCAGCCCAAAAATAGCCAGCGTGTGAAATGCCTGATACTCAAGGCCGGTTTGAATCCAGCCCATTTCGACGACCCCTAAGGTCTTGCTCAACACATGCGCGCCGAACGCGCCCAGTGCGACAAAAATAAAGCCACTCACCGCGGCAAAAATCAGCATGAAACGGCTGGTCATGTTTCTGTCCTAAAGTTATGCGTGCCCGGCACACAAAAGAGATGATTACTCATAACGAAAGCGGAATTTTTCTTGTTCATGTGCCGCCTTCGCCAGTATCCACTGCCGGAAGGCGGCTATTTTACCCAGTTCTGCCTGACTGTCATGACAAACCAGATAAAACGCATTCTTGCTGACCAGAACATCATTAAACGGGCAGACCAGGCGGCCTGCCTCAATTTCGGACTGCGCCATCACGTTGTTTGCCAACGCCACGCCCTGTCCGTGAATGGCAGCCTGTAACACCATCGCACTGTGGCTAAAGATAGGGCCATGCTGCACATTAATATGATTAAGACCCAACTGGCGGGTATAAGTTTGCCAGTCGCGGCGAGAAGCATCATGTAAAAGTGTATGTTGCGCCAGATCGGCAGGCGTTTTCAACGCTTTGTCGCCCGTCAGCAGCAGCGGCGAGCACACCGGCAGGAGATATTCTGCGTATAATTTTTCAACACGCAAGCCCGGCCAGTTGCCGCGACCGTAAAAAATAGCGACGTCGACATCGTCCGCCAGTTTGTCTTCCTGACGGTCCACCGCCTGGATCCTGACGTCGATTCCAGGATAAGCTGAGTTAAAGCTAGAGAGTCGTGGCACCAGCCAGTGAATGGCAAAACTGGGCAATAAACTGACCGTCAGCGCACCTTTAGCGCTTCGCGCCTGCAGTTTGCGCGTCGCCTCAGTGAGCTGGGAAAAAATGTCTTTGATATCCTGAAAATAGCTCTGCCCTTCTTCCGTCAGAAGCAGGGAGCGGTTGCGACGGCGAAACAGCTTAAGCCCCAGGAAATCCTCCAGAGACTTGATTTGATGACTTACTGCGGCCTGCGTCACAAAAAGCTCATCGGCCGCGCGCGTGAAGCTCAGATGGCGTGCTGCAGCATCAAAAACGCGTAATGCATTGAGGGGTGGTAATCGCTTCGACATGGGTATTAGGCTTAGATGTTAAAGGTATTTAACACATAGGAAACAACGTTTAACCTATTAGTTTTTTTTATCTGAGCCATTATAATTTGTCCGTTGAGGAACTACCAGCAAATACCTATAGTGGCGGCACTTCCTGAGCCGGAACGAAAAGCTTTTTTTGGAATGCGTGTTCTGAAGGGCTTTTGGCTTACGGTTGTGATGTTGTGTTGTTGTGTTTGCAATTGGTCTGCAATTCAGATCACGGTAGCGAAGCTACCCTTTTTTCACTTCCTGTACATTTACCCTGTCTGTCCATAGTGATTAATGTAGCACCGCCTATTTGCGGTGCTTTTTTTTGGTCTAAAATCTGTTACTTATCCAGTTCAACCATCTCTTTCACGTCAGTACGGTTGATCTGCTGCTTGTTCCCGTTCGCATCTTTATACGAGATCATCCCGGTCTCATTATCGGTTTTTGGCTTCCCGTCAGAGACGATAGTTCGGCCATCATTGGTATGCATCACGTAGTTGTTACCAGAACATGCGCTCAGGGCAAAAGTAAATACACAGGCAGAAATGATTGCGGCAGTCTTGTTCATAATTTTCTCCTTTAGCAATTAATGCTATTCAATCCTAGTTTTAAAACAGGCTAAAACATTCACCTAACACTATTCAGCATAACCTGCTTCTCCAGACCTGCCAGGACAAACAGACAATTCCGATAGCGATCAACAACCTTGCCCTGCCGCCGAAATTGCGCGACGATCTCCATATTGATATGAGGAATTCCATGAACGCTTTCAGTCCTGCGCATTTTCGCGCACAGTTTCCGGCGCTGGCCGATGCCGGTGTTTATCTCGACAGTGCCGCCACAGCGCTCAAGCCGCAGGCCGTGATTGACGCGACAAATCAGTTCTACAGCCTGAGCGCCGGGAATGTGCATCGCAGCCAGTTTGCCGAAGCGCAGCGTTTGACCGCGCGCTACGAGGCCGCCCGCGATCAGGTCGCGCGTCTGCTCAACGCCGAAAGCGGTAAAAATATCGTCTGGACGCGTGGCACCACCGAGGCAATCAATATGGTTGCCCAGTGCTACGCTCGTCCGCTCCTGCAACCGGGCGACGAGATTATCGTGAGCGAGGCCGAGCACCATGCCAATTTAGTGCCGTGGCTGATGGTCGCGGAACAAACGGGCGCCCGGATCGTAAAACTGCCATTGGGCCCGGATTTACTGCCCGACGTCGGGCGTTTACCCGAGCTCATCACCCCGCGCAGCCGAATTCTGGCCCTCGGACAAATGTCGAACGTTACCGGCGGTTGCCCGGATCTGGCCCGTGTCGTTGAAATGGCACACCGCCACGGCATGGTTGTGATGGTCGACGGCGCGCAGGGCGTTGTGCATTTCCCGGCAGATGTCCGCAAACTGGATATCGACTTTTACGCTTTCTCCGGCCATAAGCTTTACGGCCCAACCGGGATCGGCGCGCTGTATGGCAAACCGGAACTGCTGGCACAAATGACCCCGTGGCTGGGCGGCGGAAAGATGATCACCGAAGTGACCTTTGACGGTTTCAAAACCCAGGAGATCCCTTACCGCCTCGAAGCCGGTACGCCAAACGTGGCGGGCGTGATAGGGCTGAGCGCCGCGCTGGAGTGGCTTGCAGAGACGGACGTCGAACAAGCCGAGAGCTGGAGCCGTGGGCTGGCCACACTTGCAGAAGAAGAGTTAAAAAAACGTCCCGGATTCCGCTCGTTCCGCGTCCAGGATTCCAGCCTGCTGGCGTTTGATTTTGCCGGTGTTCACCACAGCGATATGGTCACTCTGCTGGCCGGATACGGTATCGCCCTGCGCGCCGGACAGCACTGTGCACAGCCGCTGCTTGCGGCACTCGGCGTCAGTGGCACGCTGCGCGCCTCGTTTGCTCCCTACAACACGCAAAGCGACGTTCATGCCCTGGTGGCGGCCGTCGATCGCGCCCTTGAACTCCTGGTGGATTAATGACGAGCTCATCCTTAGCCGGACACCCTTTCGGCAGCGTGATCACAGAAGAGACGCTGAGACAGACGTTCCTCCCGCTCACCCAGTGGGAAGATAAATACCGACAGCTGATTTTACTGGGCAAGCAACTCCCCACACTTTCTGATGCGTTAAAAGCGCAGGCGAAAGAAATTCCAGGCTGCGAAAATCGCGTCTGGCTGGGTGTGACGACATCCGGGGAGAAGCTGCATTTCTTTGGCGACAGCGAAGGGCGGATCGTGCGCGGTTTACTGGCAGTGCTGCTCACCGCCGTGGAAGGCAAAAGCGCCCGGCAATTGCTGGATGGCGATCCGTTGGCGCTGTTTGACGAGCTGGGGCTACGCGGGCAACTGAGCGCCTCACGCAGCCAGGGCCTGTCCGCACTCAGCGAAGCGGTGCTGAACGCCGCCCGTCAGGTTCAGGCCTGACGGTTGGCTTTGGCCATCATTTTCTTCAGGGCGTGAGAGACAGCGACAAAACCAAAGGTTGCGGTGACCATTGTCGCCGCGCCAAAGCCCGAGGCGCAGTCCATTCGTTTCGGCCCTTCTGCGGTGCTTTTCATGGCACAGACGGAGCCATCTGCCTGCGGATAGACCAGCGCTTCAGTTGAGAATACGCAGTCTACGCCCAGCTTACCTTTACTGTTTTTCACCACGTTAAAATCGTTTTTCAGCCTTTCACGCAGTTTTGCCGCCAGCGGATCCTGAATGGTTTTCGCCAGATCGGTCACCTGGATCTGCGTCGGATCGATTTGACCGCCCGCTCCGCCTGTGGTCACTAATGGGATCTTGTAGCGACGGCAATAGGCAATCAGGGCCGCTTTCGGACGTACGCTGTCGATTGCGTCAATCACGTAGCTAAAGCCGGTGCCCAGGTATTGCGCCACATTATCGGCGGTGACGAAATCATCAATCACCGTGACACGACATTCCGGGTTAATCAGGCGGATGCGATCTGCCATCACTTCTGCTTTCGCCAGGCCAACGTTATCGCGCAGGGCGTGGATCTGACGGTTGGTGTTGGTGACGCAAACATCATCCATATCAATAAGAGTAATCGCGCCAATGCCGGTTCGCGCCAGCGCCTCGGCCGCCCAGGAGCCGACTCCGCCAATACCGACTACGCAGACGTGCGCATCCGCAAACAGTTGCAGGGCTTTTTCACCATATAAACGCGCCGTACCGCCAAAACGTTGACGCCAGGCATCGCTGATTAACGCAGACATAAGACCTCAGGATGTAAAAAGGGTGAGGTTTTATCCTCACCCTGCCCTTCTCCATCACAGGAGAAGGCGGTAAATATTACGCGCTAGATTACCACAATCAGCCGCTGAAAACGTTGCCAGCACTTGCTGCGGGTTTGAGAACCCATACGCGTCCATAATGGTTATACCAGCCCGCACGATGGCCCGCATCCGCACCAATGCCCTGATAAATATCGAAGTGCTGGCCTTTAATGGCCCCACCGACATCCAGCGCCACCATCAGGCGTAATTCATACTGACCGCTGAATTTGCCGTTGTTGTCCAGGGTCGGCACTTCTGCCAGCAGCGTGGTGCCCGGCGGTATGATAGAACGATCGGAAGCCACGGATGCACGTCCAATCAACGGAACCGCGCTGGCCCCTTTAACCGGTGCGTAATTTTGCGGTTTAAAGAAGACGAAGGACGGGTTCTGCTCCAGCAGCTCACGCACTTCCGCTTCGCTGTGCTTTTCGCCCCACTCGCGAATAGCCTGCATCGACATATCTTCTTTCTTTACTTCCCCGCGATCGATCAGCACTTTGCCGATACTGCGGTAGGCGTGGCCATTTTTACCGGAGTAGCTAAAGAAGTTAAGAGGTGAACCATCACCAAAATCTATATACCCGCTGCCCTGCACATCCATGATGAAGTTATCCATCAGCGAGTTACTGTAGGCCAGCACATACGTTTCATTCAGCGCACCGGAATAGATCTCTGCGCGAGACGGCAGGCGGCCACGCTTTGGCGGCATGCGGTAAATAGGATATTGGAACTCGCCCTGACGGGTGTGTCGCGCCTGAACTACCGGCGTGTAGTAACCGGTGAACTGGACGTTACCGTAGTTATCGGCCCCTTCCATCTGCCAGGCATCGATGCCGTACTGGCGCATGGTGCGCGTATCGCCGCCTGCACGCAGCCAGTCCTGTACGGCGTTGTAGACGCTGTTCTGCGAGCCATACAGACGCGGTGACGCGGTGCGGATCTGGCTGACCTGCTCAGCGAAGTCACCCGCGTTGATCGGCGCACCCACGGCATCCGGCTGGTTAACTAAAGAGAAAGGCTGGGTGAATTTCCCGTCTTTATATTGCTGACCGCGATCGGTCGGTTTAGAGGAGCAGGCCGCAAGAATCGCTACCATTGCGCCCGTCATCAGATACTTCGCCCATCGTCCTTTCATTATATCTCGTCTTAAAGTTGCCCTGAGTCTCTATAAAGAAGATAACAAACCCCTCAGGCTATTGAAATCTGATAGCGCATCCTGAGGCAGGATTTGCGCATTAATCGTCCGAACAGGGCGATGTCGTTCATTTTACATACTAATTTTGGTATTTATGAGAAAAAGGGTTGCATCAAAAACCTATCCGAGTATAGTGCGCATCCACGGACGCGGGGTGGAGCAGCCTGGTAGCTCGTCGGGCTCATAACCCGAAGGTCGTCAGTTCAAATCTGGCCCCCGCAACCAATTAAAATTTGATGCAGTAAATTTCTACGATGTTTTTGCTCAGTAGAAAGACGGACGCGGGGTGGAGCAGCCTGGTAGCTCGTCGGGCTCATAACCCGAAGGTCGTCGGTTCAAATCCGGCCCCCGCAACCAATTAAGTTTTAAGCAGTAGTACGTAAAATTGAAGAAAGACGGACGCGGGGTGGAGCAGCCCGGTAGCTCGTCGGGCTCATAACCCGAAGGTCGTCAGTTCAAATCTGGCCCCCGCAACCAATTCTTCGAAAAACAATAGACACCCTCAAGGGTGTTTTTTTGTATCTGTAGTTTGTGGATTTGCCGGGCGTGAACCCGGCTCATACCATCTATCCTCTTCTGGCCAGCGTCGCGCCATCCGAGAAATACGCCTTAATCCCCGCCAGAATCGACTCTGCCACTTCCTGCTGGAATTTCGCGGTCTTGAGCTTACGCTCCTCTTCGACGTTACTGATAAAGGCCGTTTCGACCAGAATCGACGGGATATCCGGCGCCTTAAGCACCGCAAAGCCCGCCTGCTCAACGCTGTTTTTATGCAGCTTGTTCACATTCCCGAGTTTACTTAGCACCGCTTTACCAAATTTCAGGCTGTCGGTGATGGTGAGCGACTGCACCATGTCGAACATCGTGTGATCGACATAGCGGTCGCCACTCTTGCTCACCCCACCAATCAGGTCGGAGGCGTTCTGGGAATCCGCCAGCAGCCGCGCCGCGGTACTGGTCGCCCCTTTGGTCGACAGGGCAAAGACCGACGAACCGCTCGGCTGTCTGCTGGTAAAGGCATCGGCGTGAATGGAGACAAACAGGTCAGCGCGCTGTTTCTGTGCTTTCGCCACGCGCACTTTCAGCGGAATGAACACGTCTTCATTACGCGTCATGTACGCCCGCATGTTGCCCTCTTTATCGATCAACGCCTTCAGACGGCGACCAATCTGCAACACCACGTCTTTTTCACGCGTTCGATATTTCCCGACCGCTCCGGAGTCTTCTCCGCCGTGGCCAGGATCGAGCATGATCACAATCGGGCGATCGCGCCCCGCTTTACCCGGCTGCGGGCCACTCTGCGCAGGAGGAACCTGCCTCTCAAGATCGCCTTTGTTGTAATCTTCCAGCAAGGCGAGGAGTGGATCCTGAATGTCCGTCGCATTAGCCGGATAGAGATCCATCACCAGACGCTCTTTAAAACCGGCCACCGGTGCCAGGGCAAACAGCTGCGGTTTAACGTTCTGCTTCAGCTCGAACACCATGCGCACGGTTTGCGGATCAAACTGGCCGACGCGGGCAGATTTAATGTAAGGATCATCGCCACGGATCTGCGCCCCCATGCCTTTCAGCACCGAGTTCAGATTCACGCCCTCGATATCCACCACCACACGCTCAGGATTGCTCAACGCAAACTGTTTGTATTTCAGTACCTGATTAGACTCTACCGTCACGCGCGTATAGGTCGAAGACGGCCAGACACGCACCGCCACCACCTGACTGACGGCGGCGAATGCAACCTGGCTGACGCTCAGCAACCACATCGCCCCGGCCCCTTGTAACAAGCGGCGGCGGCTTATTGTTGATTTGGATCCCGACATGCTTCTCCCGAGCAAGAAAACGAATTTATCTACAAAACGTCCAAATTGACCGAAAACTTTAGCGAATGATGCATAACCTGTCATCTATAAAAGGGTAAACAATCATGCAGTAAGGCACGCATCACTTAATTTTTTCTCTGGTTTGCACTGAATTTAGGGTTGCGCGCGCGGCAATAATCGAATAAAAATACAGAAAATACGAATAAACATTCACTGAGGGGTTGTGCCGTGGTAAAGGAACGTAGAACCGAACTGGTCCAGGGATTCCGCCATTCTGTTCCCTACATCAATACCCATCGGGGAAAAACGTTTGTCATCATGCTGGGTGGCGAAGCCATTGAGCATGAGAACTTTTCCAGTATTGTCAATGACATCGGTCTGCTTCACAGCCTTGGTATTCGCTTGGTGGTGGTCTACGGCGCGCGTCCCCAGATCGACGCCAATCTGGCGGCCCACCACCACGAACCGATTTATCACAAGCACACCCGCGTGACTGACGCCAAAACCCTGGAGCTGGTTAAGCAAGCAGCCGGGCTTTTGCAGCTCGATATCACTGCGCGTCTGTCGATGAGCCTCAACAATACGCCGCTTCAGGGCGCGCATATCAACGTGGTCAGCGGCAATTTTATTATTTCCCAGCCGTTGGGCGTGGATGATGGTGTGGATTACTGCCACAGTGGGCGTATCCGTCGTATCGACGAAGAGGCGATTCATCGCCAGCTCGATAACGGCGCGATTGTGCTGATGGGGCCAGTTGCCGTCTCCGTGACAGGTGAAAGTTTTAACCTCACCTCCGAAGAGGTGGCAACGCAGCTGGCGATCAAACTCAAAGCCGAGAAGATGATCGGTTTCTGCTCGTCGCAGGGCGTGTTTAACGAACAAGGGGATATCGTTTCGGAGCTTTTCCCGAACGAAGCCCAGGCGCGCGTCGAAGCGCTGGAAGCAGAAGGCGATTACCACTCCGGCACCGTGCGTTTCCTGCGTGGTGCGGTCAAAGCCTGTCGCAGCGGCGTGCGTCGCAGCCACCTGATCAGTTATCAGGAAGACGGGGCGCTTCTGCAGGAGCTGTTCTCGCGCGACGGTATTGGTACGCAGATTGTAATGGAGAGTGCGGAACAGATTCGTCGCGCCACGATCAACGATATTGGCGGGATTCTGGAGCTTATTCGGCCACTGGAGCAGCAAGGGATTTTGGTCCGTCGCTCACGCGAGCAGCTGGAGATGGAGATCGACAAGTTCACCATCATCCAGCGCGACAACCTGACTATCGCCTGCGCGGCGCTCTACCCCTTCCCGGAAGAGAAAATCGGTGAGATGGCCTGCGTGGCAGTGCATCCAGACTACCGCAGTTCCTCGCGCGGCGAAGTGCTGCTTGAGCGGGTCGCCGCCCAGGCACGTCAGATCGGCCTGAATAAATTATTCGTCCTGACCACCCGCAGCATTCACTGGTTCCAGGAACGCGGATTTACTCCGGTCGATATTGATGTGCTGCCGGAGAGTAAAAAAGAGATGTACAACTATCAGCGACGTTCGAAGGTGCTGATGGCGGATTTGAGTTAACCCACAGGCCCTACGCTTCCCTCTCACGCCCGGAGAGGGAGCCAAACAATCAGGCAGATTCAAACACCGCGCTTAATCCGCTGCGCCGCTCGGTACGCGTCGTCACGGCCTGCGCCAGCACACGCTCGTCGGCATACAGCGACAGCCTTTTCCGCGCGCGGGTGATGGCGGTATACACCAGCTCGCGCGTCACTACCGGCGACATTTGCGCGGGCAGAATCAGCACCGCGTGATCAAATTCCGACCCCTGCGATTTGTGCACCGTCATCGCCCATGCCGTTTCGTGTTCTGGCAGACGGCTTGGCTGCACCGATTTCACGCTGCCATCGGGCATCTGGAACCAGACGCGCAGCCCCTGGCCGCGATCGAGCGCAATGCCGATATCACCGTTAAATAGCCCCAGAGCGCTGTCGTTACGGGAGATCATCACCGGGCGCCCCTCATACCAGCGGGAATGCGGCTGGCGAAGGATTTTCCGCTTCTGCGCTAACGCCAGCTCCAGCCGTTCATTCAGCCCGGTGACGCCAAACGGCCCTTCGCGCAGCGCGCACAAAAGCTGATACTCACCGAAGGCTGCAATCACGGCTTCCGGTGCATCTTGCTGCTGCACGCGCAGAAGGAAACGCTGATAACCCTGCAATGCATCCTCGAGCATGGCGAGATACTCTTCGCCCGTCTGGAGTGGTTTTTTCTCAATGTCGTCAAACGTGCCGTTAAATACCGTTCGGATGGCCGCACGATCGCCGCGGTTAACGGCGGCGGCGAGCTGGCCGATACCGGAATCGCTGCCAAAACGGTAGCTTTTTTGCAACAGGCACAGGCTGTCGCGCAAGGCCCCCGCCCGTTCTTCTGTGTGCCCTTCAATCGGGCAGCCGGTCAGGTGCGACAGCTCCTGCGCGCGCGTGAGGGTATAGCCTGCGCTGGCATAATTGCAGATATCCCCCAGCACGGCCCCCGCCTCAACCGAGGCCAGCTGATCGCGATCGCCGAGGAAAATCACGCGGGCGTGCGGCGGTAGCGCGTCGATCAGGCGCGACATCATCGTCAAGTCGATCATCGACGCTTCGTCGACCACCAGCACATCCAGGTGCAGCGGATTCCCTGCATGATAGCGCAGACGCTGGCTGCCCGGCTGGGCGCCAAGCAGGCGGTGCAGCGTGCTGGCCTCATTCGGGAACAACTTGCGCTGGGCATCATTCAGCGGCAGTTTTTGCAGCGTGCTGCCCAGTGATTCCGTCAATCTTGCCGCCGCTTTGCCCGTGGGAGCAGCCAGCCGGATACGGCATTTCTGTTCGCCCGCCATCTGAATCAGCGCCGCCAGCAGTTTTGCTACGGTGGTGGTTTTCCCCGTCCCTGGCCCGCCAGAAATCACCGAAATGCGCCGCGTCAGGGCTACCGCCGCCGCCACTTTTTGCCAGTTCACCGTTTCTGAATCACCGAACAGGTCATTCAGGGTTTGAATCAGTGCAGTATCGTCATAGGGCAGAGGCTGATTAGAATCATTAAAGAAATGCGCAATCGCCAGCTCGTTACGCCACATGCGATTGAGATAGAGCCGGTCGTGACAAAGAATCAAGGGCGTCGGAATATCACCGTGACTGACGGCGTCAGAGCGCAGTAGCACGTCTTGCCAGTCCGTCGTTTCGCCGAGGAGGGCGAAACAGGCCTGCAGCGGAGCGGGCATTTTCTCATCCGGTACCAGGCGTGACAGGGGCAAGCACACATGGCCTTCACCGGCATCTTTACTGAGGATCGCGGCGGCCAGCATGACCGCAGCATCGTTATCCGCCACCATCATGGCAAACTGCGCGTCCAGAGGGCGCAGCGCACGCTGCTCTACCGCCTCAAGTAACCGATCTTTCATTGTCATTGGGCCACCTCTTCCGTGCTCGCGGCAAACAGTCTGTCCATTTTATCAACCAACAACGGATCCGGGCGCGTGGTAAATATCCCCGACTGCGGATCCCGGGCGTCAACGCCACGTAAAAACAGATAAATCACACCGCCGAAATGGTCTTCATAGTTGTAATCCGCGATGCGGTGGCGCAGGTAGCGGTGCAACGCCAGGGTATAAAGTTGATACTGCAAATCATAGCGGTGCGACTGCATTGCGGCGGCCATTGCCTGGCGGGTATAGGCCTCGCTGTTTTCGCCCAACCAGTTGGATTTGTAATCCAGCAGGTAATAGCGCCCCTCATGGCGGAACACCAAATCGATAAAGCCTTTCAGCATCCCGCTCACCTGGCGGAAATTGAGCGCCGGGCTGTTCTTCGACAACGGATCGTGCTCGCGAATAATTGTATCCAGTGCGTTCGCTGTCAGCGGCCCGGCAATCGGGAGATAGAACTCCATCTCAACCTGTTTTTCTTTTGCCGTGAGTTGGCTTAAGGAGATCCCCGAATCATTAAGCGGAGCCTGTAAAATCGCCGTGATCCACGCGGTAAGTACCGGCTGCCACTGGGCGTCGTACCCGCCTTTTTGCAACATCTCCAGCACCCACTCCGGTGATACCGGCTGCGTAAAATCGAGCGTTTCAAACAGGCTATGCAAAAATGTGCCTGGCGACGCACCGCGCGGGAACTGATGCGGTGTAAGCTCGGGTTCTGCCGCCACCTCACCTACGCCCGACGCATCTACGTCGAGTTTGGGCATCAAATCCTGCGCAATGTTTTGTCCGTGCTGCTGGAGACCGGAATAGCTGGTGACTCGCCAGTCGTCCACCAGCGCACGCGTAATCTGCCGCGCGCCTAAATCGGGCACCGATGGCTCTGGCATCTGCCAGCGGGAAAGATCGGGCTGGCCGGGGATCTGCAGGGCAATATTTTCATCACATAACGCGTCGAGACACTGGCGCAGCCCGGCGGCATCTTTGGGCTCACCTTTTTGAATCAGCCTTCCGAGCGCACTTTGATGGAAATCGCTCTCCCCCGCCTTCTCGCCGCGACGGCGGAACAGCGGCGCAACGCCCAGGCTACATTGCCAGACGGAGCGCGTCAGGGCGACATACAGCAGGCGTAAATCTTCCGCCAGACGCTCCGCCTCGGCAAGCTCAATACTGGCATCGGCTTTGCTGAGATCGAGCACCGGCTCAAACGACACCCGATCGTGATAGAACGCCTGATCCTGCGCACGATAGTTGGCGATAAACGGCAGACAAACCAGCGGATATTCCAGCCCTTTTGATTTGTGGATCGTCACGATTTTCACCAGATGCTTGTCGCTTTCGAGACGCATCTGCTGACTGGCCGCATTGCTGTTAGGATCGGCGATATGCTGCGACAGCCAACGCACCAGCGCATGTTCGCTCTCAAGCTGCGATCCCGCTTCCTGTAAAAGCTCGCTGATGTGCAAAATGTCGGTCAGGCGGCGTTCACCGCCTGCGGTCGCCAGCATATTTTCAGCGACATGACGCTGAGCCATCAGTTCGCGCAACATCGCCATGACGCCACGTTTTTGCCAGCGCTCACGATAATGCGCAAACTCTTCAACCACCGCATCCCATGCGCTTTCGTCGTTATTCAGCGCATCAATATCGCGCGCGTTAAGACCGAGCATTGAGCTTGCCAGCGCACTGCGCAACGTACTCTCCCGCTCAGGCGTCAGCACGGCCTGCAACAGCCATAGCATCTCCTGCGCTTCGAGCGTTTCAAACACGCTGTCGCGATTAGAGAGGTAAACAGAAGGGATCGCGAGCAGCGTGAGGGCATCGCGCACCAGCGACGCCTCCTGACGACTGCGCACCAGCACGGTAATGTCCGAGGCGCTGACCGCTTTAGCGGTGTTACCTTTCCACAGCAGCGCTTCGCCCTGCGCACCGGCGCTGAGCCAGTCGCGGATCTGCGCCGCGCACTGCTGCGCCATCACGTTCTGATAATCACTGACGCCACAGCCTTCGCCGTCCATCAGCCAAAAGTTCATCGCTGGCTGAACATCACCACGGTACTCAAAGCGCAGTGCGCTGTTTTTCTCAGCCGACTTAACGGGCGAAAAGGGAATTTCCTTGAACATGAAAGCCGCATCCATACGCTCAAAAAGCGTATTTACGCTCGCCACCATTCCCGGCGCGGAACGCCAGTTGGTGTCCAGCGTATAGTGCGCTTCGACCTCTCCGCGGGCTTTCATGTAGGTGAAGATATCCGCGCCGCGAAAGGCGTAGATGGCCTGTTTAGGATCGCCAATCAGCAACAGCGCCGTTTCGGGCTGTCTGCGCCAGATACGGCGGAAAATACGGTATTGTTGCGGGTCGGTATCCTGGAATTCATCGATCATGGCTACCGGGAAGCGGGCGCGGATCGCCGCTGCCAGCGCGTCGCCATTTTCACTGCCGAGTGCCGCATCCAGACGGCTTAGCATATCGTCGAAACCCAGCTCACCACGACGACGTTTTTCACGCGCAACGGTTTCGCGGATCTCGGCCATCGCACGGGTGATCATCAGATCGTTAAGGGTCAGCGGCTGCGCCAGCAGCGTTTCTATCGCGACAAACAACGGATGTTCAGGGACGATACCGTTAGCTTTGGTGCGCTCCACCAGGAAGCTCTGAGAAAACTTCTCCAACGCATCGGGCAGCTGATAGCTGCGCGTCTCTTCCTGCGCCCAGGCGCTGATTTTTTCGATCCATTTCGCCTGATTGCCACGGTTAAATTTGCGGCGGTCAAGGCCGGAATTTTCAAGAATAGCGTCAATATCGGCGACCGACTCGCACCATTTTTGCTTCAGGGCGGCTATCAGCGAAATAATTTTCTCGTGCCGCGCAGCCAGCGTTTCATCCGCAGGCGGCGGGGATTTTATCGCCGGTGCTTCGCCTTGCAGGTAGCGTTCGATAGCGCGTAAAAGTTCTTCCGGCCCTTTCCATAAGGCATGCACCGCTTCGGCGATATCACGCGGGAGCGGATAGCAATGGCGGCGCCAGAAGTCCGCGCACGCCCGGTGGCGCAGTTCGGATTCATCCTCAATGAGTTGCTGTTCAAAGAGCATGCCCGATTCAAACGCATTCAGGCTCAGCATGCGCTGGCAAAAACCGTGAATGGTAAAGACGGCAGCTTCGTCCATTTGACGCTCGGCCAGAAGCAGCCATTGAGCGGCCTGCTGCTTGTCAGCGATCTCTTCAAGAAGACGAGCGTAAAGTGGGTTGTCGGTAGTGTGGCGCAGGCAGGCGATGCGCAGTTCGTGTATGTTCGCACGAATACGTCCGCGCAGCTCGGCGGTCGCCGCTTCGGTGAAGGTCACCACCAGCAGTTGTTCCACGCTGAGCGGGCGCCCAAACGCAGCATTGCCGCCCAGTCCTAACAGAAGGCGCAGATAGAGGGCGGCAATGGTGAAGGTTTTTCCCGTTCCCGCTGAGGCTTCAATCAATCGTTCGCCCTGTAGCGGCAAACGTAAGGGATCAAGGGACTCAGCGGTATCGGTCATTCTTTCTTACTCCAGGGCATCGATTTCTGCAGTGCGCTGACGCTCTCCCAGACTTTCCAGCCCTGCGGATTCACATAATCCACTTTCCCGTTCTGGCTGCCGGAAACCTGAGACAAGCATGCCATGCCTTGCGGCTTCACCACCGCCTGGTGGAAGAAGTCGGCAACCTTTTGAGGCGTCAGCAGTTTTATCTCGGCCACTACTTTATCACGTGAATCAAAGGTCATATTACCCTGATCGAAATCTTTGCTGAGCTGAGACGCTTCTTCGCCCAGAGTTTGCGGAGCCTGCTGCACCTGCGCGATCACGGCCTGCTGAATTTGAGCAAACTCTTCCGGCGTCATTTTGCGCAGTTTCTCTTCAGCCTGCGGGAAGAAGGCCTGATAACGCTGCCACAGATACGCGGGCTGTTTGTCGCTGCTCTGCAACAAGAAGCCCAGTCCCCACTGGCGACCCACATTCATCGAGAATGCAAACACCGCATAGCCAAGCTGCTCTTCGGTACGCAACTGATTGTAGAACCACGGCTGGATGATCTGCCCCAGCACCGCGCTGTAAGCGGAGCTGGCATACTCATCGTAGCCGGTCGGCACAAATACTGCGGCCAGCGCAGAGTCCGTGCTGCTCCCCGCCTTTTCAAAGATCACATTCTGCTGTTTTTCCACCAGCACATTCTGGTTACGGCACCACTCGTTGCCGTTGGCACCCAGCTGTTTGCGAACATTCTGCGCGAGGATTTTAGCCTGCTCTTCACTCATGTTGCCGACAACCAGAAACTCGGGGCGCGAATGGGTTTTCAGGGCCGTCCGGTAATCCATCACCTCTTTCAGGGTGATTGACGGCAGCAACGCGCGGCGCGTTTCACGCTGGAAGTACGGAATTTGTGACAGCATCTGCACAGGCATAATCGCCTGATCAAAAGCTTTGCCTTTTTCCGCCGAATCCATCATCTGCGCATACCAGGATTTGGCCTGCTCCAGCTGCTCTTCGGTCGCCGTGTAGCTGAAATACCCCTCCAGCAGCGCCTGAAAAAGCTGCGGTAAACGCTGGGTGTAACCGTTAGCATTGACCATCAGCCCGTTGTTGGCGTTGGTGGAGAAACTGATCCCACCGACAGCCGCCTGATTGCTGAGCTGATCCAGGGCGATCCCCGCCAGATAGTCATTCAGCGCAAACATCACCTGGTTTTTGGCGCTGTCCATGGCCTGCGGATTGCGCAGCACCACGCTGACATCGGCTTTCGGCTCACTGGCAAAATAGCGGCTTGGGGTGTAAACCACACGTAACGTCGGTTCGTTAACGATCAGTTCCGGATGCGGGTATTCCTTTGCAGGCTTGATGAGCGTGAAATCGTCAGGAATGTACGGATTAAGTTCAGGCAATTTTAACGCAATCTGGCCGGACTCTTTCTGCCAGTCAGCGAAGGTTTGCGCGCTGATTTTATTCACCTGATACGGCGCATCGACAAAGTACGCGGTTTTGTTGTGCGGCTCTTTCGGGCTGATATACCAGATGCGGGCGTTCTGCGGGGTCATCATCGCCAGGCGCGCTTTGATGGCATCGGCGTCATAGCGATCGGCAATGTTCACCGCATCCAGCGTATTTTCCACCGGAACGCGAATCATGGTGTCAGCCAGCCATTCAACATAGTCCATATCGCGGGTGATCGACGGGTAGCGGAAATCGAGATCCAGCACGTGGGCCAGTTCGTCAAAGTAACTCTTGTCCACACCTTTATCGCGCAGCAACGACAGATAGCTGAAGATCGCCGCAACCACTTGATCGCGGTGCGCAAGGCCTTTGTCGGTCAGGGTTGCCGAGATCGCGAGAACACCGCTGTTACCGTTGACGACAGGATCGGAATCAGCGCGGATCCCCTCTACCAGCCCCTGCTTCTGCAGCCAGTCAGAGAGCGTGCCCGGGCTGCGATTACCGATCAGATAGGTGAGGAGCTCATCCGTCTTACTGCGAAACTGTGCGGTATTGTTATCAATACGGAACTCGACACGCAGCACTTTACGCGGCATCGCAGGCACGTAGTGAATGATGATCCCTTTTTGCTCATCCGTGACCACTGGCGTGGTGATCTCCGGCTTTTCGATATTTTTATTCGGCACACGACCATAGGTTAGTGCCGCAAGACGCGCCAGCTCCGGCAGCGGTTTGTTGCTGTAGACCACCGCTTTCATCAGATTGGCGGAATAGTATTTATCACGAAAGGCGTGTAAGGCATCGAGAACCGGGCTGCCGGGTTTATCGCTCAGGGTTTCCAGATTACCCCCTGAAAAACGCGAGCCTGGGTGCGCCGGGTTAATTGTTTCGGCACTGACCTGCGCCATACGCATACCGTCTCGCGTGCGCGCCATGGTCAGTTCGGCATTGACGGCGTTACGCTCGCGATCGGCATACTTTTTATCCAGTAAAGGCGACGCGATGGCATCGGCGAGACGGTCTACCGCCCCTTCCAGCGCATCGTTTTCGACTTCAAGATAGAACGCAGTGCGATAAGGTGCCGTGCTGGCATTGTGGCTGCCACCGTGCATTTTGAGGAATTCAGAGAGGCTATCCGGCTGCGGATATTTTTTAGACCCCATCAGCGTCATGTGTTCAAGGTAATGGGCAAGACCAGGATGCGAATCGGGGTCTTCCAGCGAGCCGACGGGGACGACCAGCGCAGAGAGCGATTTAATCGCCTGAGGATCGGAGACCAGCAGCACAGTCATCCCGTTATCAAGACGAATAGCCTGATACTGGCGGGTGTCTTTTTCGCTCTTATGGATTTTTTCCTGAACGGGCTGCCAACCGGTATCTGCCTGAGTGAGGGGTGCCCAGAGGGCGACAAACAAAACAAACGCTTTTAACAAGGTGCTGCCTGGCATTCACTACCTCTTCATCACGGCTACATCATTAACAATTTGCGTGCTGGGCACGCCAGCATCTCTTTATGTTGGTACATCAGTCCGTGACAAGATGGGCATAATAAATGAACGCTTTCTCCTGCGCAATTTTTATACAATCATCAGGACTGATTAAATTTAAACAAAGGTAACAGATAGCGTTGAGCCTCTTGCGTAATGGCGTCGAAGTACTCCGGCTCAAGGGTTCGCCATAACCGCTGATACCAGACATCATCACCCTCTCCGCGCACCATCATATTTCCTTCATACGCCTGTAAAAACTTGCTGCGCGCTTTTTGCAGCGAGGCGTCATCCGTTAACATGGCATCATTCTGCGCGTCGTAACAGGCTTTTATCCACGCCCCCCCACTTTCTGGCAGCAACAGCAGCGGCTTGTTCATTCCCTGGCGATAGCCCTCGATATAGGGTTCGAGACAGGCCAGAGCCTGATCGGACGCCATTGGTGGGAAGTGCCATTCGCCGTCTTTACGGACGAATAAACGGCTTTCACCTTCGTTACCGCCCGCACAGTAGACAAGATGTTCGAGCCAGAGTTGCAAACCTTGTGACACACTGAGCATGGCAGGACGCCAGCGCAGTAGCCCGTCCGGTTGCACCTGCTGTAGCCAGCCCGTGAGCTGAATACCGTTGCAGGTCAGATCGATTTCAAGGCTTTTTCCCGGCTGACGGAACTCAATAACGCGGTCGGCCAGAGCCTGCATCTCCTGACACTGCATATCCCAGGCGATTTCTCCAAATGCGCCATACGGGAGCTGGCCTGCGGCCCGATAGCGACGAAACAGCGTTTGTGCATTTTCCTCTTCAACCAGCGCATTAAGCAGCTGTTGATTCAGCTGATAGCGGCTTAATCCATTGAGGGTGAAAGGTTCTGCATCAGGGATCTCGCTCTCTTCGGAGCGGAAATTCACCTGCAACCGCTGCTGGAAAAACGCGCGTACCGGGTGCGCCCAAAACCGTTGCAACTGCTCAAAGGTGAGCGTCTCAAGCAAACGAGGCTCAAGCTCCTGAATGAAATCCGTATGGGCTTGCCCCTCTTTCCTCGCAGCGGGCAGCCATTCGCGAGCATAGCTTTGCTGTTCGTTATCGACGTAGTTAGCCGGATCGAACGGCATGCGGGTGTGTATACAGGTGATGTGAGCTTTTACCCGCTGTTCGCTTTCGTCGCAATTAAGCGCCTCATCACCCGGCAGATAGTGGCTTTGCCCAATGTAATCGACCAGTTCCTGCACCAGCACTGACGGGAAGCGCTCGCTGTTATCCTGAATGGAATGCCCGATATAGCTGATATAGAGCTTTTGCTGGGCCGAAATCAACGCCTCGAGGAAGAGGTAACGGTCATCGTCACGTCGGCTACGGTCACCACGCTTCGGCTGCTGGCTCATCAGATCAAAGCCCAGCGGCGCCAAAGCACGCGGATAGATACCATCGTTCATTCCGAGCAGGCAAACGACTTTGAACGGAATCGAACGCATTGGCATCAGGGTACAAATATTGACGGGACCAGCAAGGAAACGCTGGCTAATACGTTCCTGATCCAGGCGCTGTGTCAGTTCATCGCGAAGCAAGGAGAGCGGAATAGCCTCGCCATAATGAGATGAAATACCTTCGTCGATAATGGCCTGCCACTGCTGTTCGATAAGCGCCATCGCCGCTTCGGTGTCCGTGTCGGGCAGGAAGAAATCATTCAACATTTCCCGGCACAATGGCTGCCATTCCTCCAGTGTGCGGGACTGCATCAGTTCGCGCCGCCAGCGATTAAGCAGCATCAACAGTGAAGCCAGATGGCCGACCAGTTCGGCAATCAGCCCTGAGGATTCATCGTAAGGCAGGACCTCATTCCACTCCCCCTGATGGCTCTCCATTGCATAGCCCAGCAGCATACGCGTCAGGCCAAACTGCCAGGTGTGCTGCCCCGTCGGCGGGAGCTCGAACTCCTGGACGTTATCATCGTCGATCCCCCAGCGGACGCCCGATTCATTGACCCACTGGCGCAGATAGCGCAACCCCTCTTCGTCGATGTCGAAGCGAGCGGCCAGCACCGGAACATCCAGCAGCGCCAGTACGTCTTCCGAAATAAAGCGGCTATCGGGCAGAGCAAGCAGGCTGATAAACGCCTGCAAAGCCGGATGCGACTGGCGCGCCCGGCGGTCGGAAACGGCATAAGGCAGATATCGCTCGCCGGTGGCGCTACCAAATACCGCCTGAATAAACGGGCTGTAGCTGTCGATATCCGCCACCATGACCACAATATCGCGCGGCGTCAGTTCAGGATCGTCCTGCAACATCGCCAGCAGCTTGTCATGAAGCACTTCAACTTCGCGCTGCGGGCTATGACACACATGTACGGTAACGCTGCGATCCTCTGGATCCAGTTTTCGCTTCTTATCGCTGCGGGCAAACTCTTCGATGGTGATCCCCGCGATGGCGCGGTTCTCCAGATCGAGAATATCCAGTTGCACGTTATGCAGCAGGCTGTCAGGAGTGATCTCCGCAAAGGCATCCACATCGTCTTCGCCGGACGAAGTGATATCGGACAGCATGTGAATGTAGTCACGCCCCAGTTTTCCCCAGGAGGCCAGCAGCGGATTCGGCAAGTTTTGAATGCCTTCTTCATCAAAGAGCTGCGCGGCATTGTCGCTGTCTTTGAAGAGCGGGATCGCGCGCTCTTCAAAGATCCGCCGCCGTTGGCGAGCGACAAGACGGGCGAGCCATTTAGGGTCCTGAATATCCCCCCAGTAATGGCGACACGGGTTGGTGAACAGAATGTGGATATCGACATGTTTGCCCAGGGCTTTTAGCGCGCTCAGGTAAACAGGTGGCAGAGCGGAAATCCCGCATATAAAGACGCGCGACGGCAACCCGGCAGGTGGTTCAGTGGCTTTTTCGAGGGTTGAGATAAACCGCTCGTATAGGTTGGCACGGTGCCACTGCGGCTGGCCCAGTTTTTCGGTGTGTTCCACCAGCGCTTTCCACAGGGGGGCCTGCCAGATTTGCGCCTCAGGCAGGCCGTCAATCAGCTCCCCCTTTTCCCAGGACGTCAGCCATTCCGGGCGATAGACCAGATACTGGTCATACAGATCCGCCGTCCGCGAGGCCAGCTGGAACAGTTTACGTTTGTCGGTATCATCGCTCAGGTAGTGGCGCAGCATAGCGAACGCATCGCTCGCCAGCATATCCGGCAGCAGCGACATTAGCTTCCAGCTCATGCTTTGCTTATTGAATTCGCTTTTTTTGGGGATATCCGGCAGAACGCGAACAAACATCTCCCAGATAAAACTCGCCGGGAGCGGAAACTCGATATTTGCCGCAATACCGAATTTTTGCGCCAGGGACATTTGCAGCCACTGAGCCATACCGGTGCTTTGCACCAGCACCATTTCTGGCTCAAAGGGATCGGCAGGATGCTCGCGCTCGACGATAAACTCCATCAATGCTTCCAGCACATCCAGACGATTTGAGTGGTAGACCCGTAACATAGACGCTCCCGACTACTGACTAAGCGGGCAATGCAGGCGTGTCATTTGACCCTGCCGCCCCAAAGGCGAAATTATAGTGACCGAGATGCTGACACATCCAGCCTGCATTGTCTGCCCCCTGTTTATCCGCCAGCCATCCGGTAACGTCCCCTGTGACAGCTGGGTCTGGCTCCAGGCAAAGTGCCAGAGCTGGCGATACTGATTGAAAACCGTAAATCGCGCTGCCAGCGCCCGATGATAGCCAGACAGCGCAGTAATGACGATAACCAGCAGCATCATCGCTAACAGCACTTCCACCATACTAAATCCCTTTTGCCGGGCTAAGGTAGCTGACACAGTGCGCTCTCCTTCAATGGACAAAAATCGCTCCAGCCATGGCGGGAGAACACCACTCGCCCGTCCTGGATTATCCCGCTGCGCCACAGCAGCAGCTCACCACTCCCCGCAATAAGCAGGACGCGATTGTCTTCAGTGACGCGCAGACAGACTCGCCCTTGCAGCCCTTTTTTGCACTGAATACCTGGCCCCACCGGCCAGAGCTGGCTTTTGCCCCACTCCAGCGCCGACTGGACGTTGGCCTGCTGTAAAATCAGCTGCCGCTCACGGCTCACCATCCGCGTAAAAGCATCGAGCTGCAGATTAAGGCCGGTAAGGATCAGGCTGCCAATCACAAGGAGCAACAGGACCAGCGCAAGCGATGACATCCCCCGCTGACGTTTCACAGATTAAATCCTGTGACGCGATGCGTGACCTGTATTGGCTCGGCGTGTGGACGTGCTGTGGAAACTGCCAGCTCGATACTTAGCTCAGGCGCAAAGCCAGTGTGCTCAATTTTGCTCACCAGGAAGTGAGTCACCAACACACGTTCAGGTTCGGTTAGTTTCTCCCAGCCTTTTCCTTCGCAGCTTGTGGCTCCCCGCTGAGTTTCAAGTGCGCCAGCTTCCAGGCGAAACCCTGTTTGCTCCGCCTCTGTCGAGGGGGCATTCTCCCAGCGGCCATTGCTGTTGGCATCCCATTGCACAATGACACAGCGCCCTGCCCTACCCATCGTCAACGCGGGCCCCTGACAAGAGCCGTTGCAGTATCCGGCCCTTTGCAGTTGCTTGCCGATAGCAGTGGCTCTGAGCCAGACCTCTTCTTCTAGCTCCTGCTGTTGCTCTTGCTTGAGAATGGCTCGCTGTAACGCCGGCATAAAACGCGCGGTACTCAGCAGCAAAATACTGCTAATTGCCATCGCGATGAGTACCTCGGTCAGCGAGAAGCCGCGCTGGTTTTTTAACATGTTCCCTTCCCTGTGCTGTTGCACATCCTGATACGCCCGGTGTTCGACACGATAATCAGCCATTCTCCCGCTGGGCTTTTGATGCGTATCCTCCCAGGCCAGGCGGTATCGCGTAATCCATAAAACGCCAGGGATTTCGTCAGTTCTGCAATCGTGACTTCCGGCCATGGCAAATTGAGGACCAGCCCGCTCTGAGTCTGGCAGTCCGCACTTTTCGTCGTCGCAAGACATGCCTTTTCGCCGTCCTTATTCACCACGATGAGATGATCCCGGTTATAACCGTTCGCATCGTTGCGAAGCTGTACCAGGTAGTCACGTACCTGATGGGCGGTTTGCCACAGGCGTTGCTGTTGCTGCCAACGCTGCCAGCCCGACAGCCCTGTGGCGCTGAGAATGACAACAAGGGAAATTGCCACCATGGTTTCGATAAGCGTAAAGCCGCGTTGTTTTTTCATGCCCGGAGTGTGGAGGGAAGCGCCCAGAAAAACGACGGCAGAAAGTGAAGATTACGAGGCGCTTTCCTGTGAAAATCATCCGTTGCATTGCGTTGCTAAAACGCTGGAAAGCCGCTCGTAAATGTGAAATCTGGGCAAAAAAAACCGGCGCTAAAGAGCACCGGTTGTGTCAGGATTTGATCTATCAGATAGCGACAGGGGCTTTGATACCAGGGTGGGGATCGTAGCCTTCAATCTCGAAATCGTCGAAGCGATAGTCAAAGATGGATTCCGGCTTACGCTTGATAACCAGCTTCGGCAGTGCGCGCGGTTCGCGAGTCAGCTGCAGGTGTGTTTGTTCCATGTGATTGCTGTACAGGTGCGTATCGCCACCGGTCCAGACAAAATCACCGACTTCAAGGTCGCACTGCTGCGCCATCATATGAACCAGTAATGCATAGCTGGCGATGTTGAACGGCAGACCGAGGAACACGTCGCAAGAGCGCTGATAGAGCTGGCAGGACAGTTTGCCGTCAGCGACATAGAACTGGAAGAAGGCGTGGCAAGGCGCCAGCGCCATTTTGTCCAGCTCGCCGACGTTCCAGGCTGAGACGATAATGCGACGTGAATCGGGATCGTTTTTCAGCTGGTTCAGCACGGTCGTAATCTGGTCAATGTGGCGGCCATCTGGCGCTGGCCACGCGCGCCACTGTTTGCCGTAGACCGGGCCGAGGTCGCCGTTCTCATCTGCCCATTCGTCCCAAATCGAGACGTCGTTTTCGTGCAGATAGGCCACGTTGGTATCGCCTTGCAGGAACCAGAGCAGTTCATGAATGATCGAGCGCAAATGGCAGCGCTTGGTCGTCACCAGCGGAAAACCTTCCTGCAGGTTAAAGCGCATCTGGTGGCCAAAAATAGAGAGCGTTCCGGTGCCGGTGCGATCGTTTTTTGGCGTGCCCTCGTCGAGCACTTTTTTCATCAATTCAAGATACTGTTTCATGGTTCCTCAGGAAAGCTGTTGCTGTGGACGACGACGATACGCCCAAATCATCATTATGATACCCGCGACAATCATCGGGATGGAGAGAATCTGCCCCATGCTGATGTACTGTACCCATTCACCGGTGAATTGCTGATCCGGCTGGCGGAAGAATTCAACGATGATTCGGAACGCACCATAACCAATCAGGAACAGCCCGGAGACAGAACCCATTGGACGCGGTTTGCGGATAAAGAGATTCAGAATGATAAACAGCACCACACCCTCAAGCGCCAGCTCATACAGCTGAGACATGTGGCGCGGCAGTGAGCCGTAGGTGTCGAAGATAGACTGCCACTCTGGGTGGGAAGGCAGCAGCGCAAGGTCTTCCGCACGTGAGTTCGGGAACAGCATCGTAAAGGAGACACTCGGATCGACACGACCCCACAGTTCCCCGTTAATGAAGTTGCCGAGACGACCCGCGCCCAGACCAAACGGGATCAGTGGGGCAATAAAATCAGCCACCTGGAAGAAGTTGCGTTTGGTGCGTTTGGCGAAGATGACCATCACCAGAATCACACCTATCAGACCGCCGTGGAAGGACATGCCTCCGTCCCAGACGCGGAACAGGTAAAGCGGATCGTTCAGGAAAATCGGGAAGTTGTAGAACAGCACGTAGCCGATACGCCCACCGAGGAATACCCCGAGGAACCCGGCATAGAGCAGGTTTTCAACTTCGTTTTTCGTCCATCCGCTGCCCGGACGACTGGCGCGACGACCCGCAAGCCACATGGCAAAGATGAAGCCGACCAGGTACATAAGACCGTACCAGTGAAGCGCAACGGGACCGATTGAGAAAATGACCGGATCAAATTCCGGAAAATGCAGATAACCACTGTTCATCTGTCACCACAAGATGTTGTTATTCCGCTGAAAGTGGACAGCGAAAAATAAGCGCGCGCAGGGTTAACCCACGCTCCAAAGTTGCGAATCATAGCACAAGGCAGGCGCGGAGGATGCGCCTGAGATGTAAAAGATGTGTATAGGGAATGGAGCAGAGTGTCGCTCCATTCGTATCGGGAATGGGAAAGTTTAGCGGCCACCGCGGATCAAACCGCCCATGCCGCGACGCTCCATAAAGGCCGCGACCTGGTGACGGACTTCCGTCGCCAGCTGTGCATCAAGGCTGCGTTTTGCCAGCTCCTGAGCATCTTCGATTTCGATGTGGCGCAGCAGATATTTCACACGCGCCACCGAGCGGCCGTTCATCGACAGATGACGGAAGCCAAGACCGATCAGGATCGCCACACACATGGAATCCCCTGCCATTTCACCGCACAGGCGCAGGTCGATTCCGTACAATTCGGCGTCACGCGCAATCATCGCCAGCGCACGCAGCATCGCCGGGTGCAGGCTGTCGTAAATGCTCGCGACGCGCGTATTGTTACGATCCACCGCCAGAATGTACTGGGTCAGATCGTTCGTACCGACCGAGATGAAATCCACGCGGTTTGCCAGCTGTGGCAGCATAAAGACCATCGATGGGACTTCAAGCATCACGCCGAGGCGCGGTTTGGGAATCGCATAACCGATCATCTCTTCCACTTCGCGGCCAGCACGTTCGATCAAGCGACGCGCTTCGTCGACTTCGTCCAGACTGGTCACCATCGGCAGAAGAATGCTGAGATTCCCCGTGGCCGCGTTAGCACGCAGCATGGCGCGCACCTGCACCAGGAAAATCTCCGGCTGATCGAGCGTAATGCGGATCCCACGCCAGCCGAGGCACGGGTTTTCTTCACTGATGGGCATGTACGGCAGCTGTTTATCCGCCCCAACATCCAGCGTTCGCAGGGTGACGGGCTTATCGTTAAACATCTGCAACATTCCCTGATACTGCGCCACCTGCTCCTCTTCGGAAGGGAAGCCGCTTTGCAACATAAACGGAATTTCAGTGCGGTACAGGCCAATGCCGTCGATGCGACTGCCGAGCTTCTCTTCGTGCGCCGGGCTAAGGCCCGCGTTGAGCATCACCTTAACCCGCTCGCCGCTTTTCAACTGCGCGGGCAGATCGACGTCATCTTCCGCCAGGCGGCTTAATTCGTTTTCTTCACTGATTAATCGCTGATATTCCTGCAGCAGTACCGGCTCAGGATCAACCAGCAGCTCACCGCGATAACCGTCGACCACCAGGGTGCGGCGTTGCAGCACCGAAGGCTGAATATCCGCGCCCATGACGGTGGGAATACCCAGCGCGCGCACCATAATGGCCGCATGGGAGTTGGCCGCGCCATCGCGCACCACGACGCCTGCCAGTCGGTCATGCGGCAGTTCGGCAAGAGTGGTAGCCGACAGTTCATCGGCGACCAGCACAAAGCGTTTTGGCCAGGCATTTTCGCCCTGAATGGTATCGTCGAGATGGAACAGCAGACGCTGGCCCAGACTTCGCAGATCGCCCGCACGCTCTTTCAGATAACCGTCTGTCAGGGAGGCAAACTGCTCGGCGAACCGTTCGATGACCTTTTTCACCGCCCATTCCGCCACGCATCCTTTGTCCACTTCGGCAAAGAGTTCGCGGCGCAGGCGCGCATCGGACAGCAGGTGAGAATAAAGATCAAAAATCGCTGCCGTCTCTTTCTGCGCCCCCGCGGCAAAACGCTTACTGTAGCGACGGAATTCGTTGGAGGCCTCTTCCAGCGCGCCGGTCAGACGTTCGCGTTCAAGGGCAGCGTCCAGCGTTGAGGCTTCGTACACCTGCTCCATGAGCGGCAGCGTGGCGTCCATCCACCCTTCGGCGATGGCTACGCCCGGCGATGCGGGCAGCGCACGGATACGCGTCTGGCGATACTGGCCAAACAGTGCGGCTAACTGAGACTGGGAGAGGATTGCGGCCATTTGCGTGGCCAGCGTCACGAGGAATGACTCCTCGCTTTCGTCAAACTGGCGAAGCTCACGCTGCTGCACCACCAGTATCCCAAGAAGCTGGCGGCGCTGAATGATAGGGACACCTAAAAACGCGCGAAAACGCTCTTCCTTGACGGAAGGAATGTATTTAAAACTGGGGTGTTTTTGCGCATCGGCGAGGTTGATAGGTTCCGCCAGCCGTCCAACGAGGCCAACGATCCCTTCATCAAAGGCGAGCGCAACGGTGCGACCACGCGGTTTTTTCAACCCACGTGTCGCCATCAGGTAATAACAGCGTCGATCGTGGTCGGCCAGATACACCGAACAGACTTCGGTTTCCATCGCAAGACAGATGTCGGTCACCAGGATGTCCAGCGCCTCATTGAGGCGCGGAGCACTGGCAACCTTTTCGACTATTTCTCGCAAGCGGGTGAGCATGATGTGCGTTGCTTAACCTCTTTTACGTCGCCAGGCAGGTGGGCTTTGCGGTTTAGGAGGGGCCTCCTGAAACGCAATCACCACACTTGCAAACTCTTTCATCACCCTGCGGTAAACGTCGCGCTTAAAGGACACGACCTGACGAACGGGATACCAGTAGCTTACCCAACGCCAGCCATCGAACTCTGGCGTACTGCTGGTTTGCATATTGATTTCCGAGTCGTTGCTCACCAATTGCAGAAGAAACCACTTTTGTTTCTGGCCGATACAAACCGGCTTTGTGTCCCAACGCACCAAACGTTTCGGTAACTTGTAACGCAACCAGTTGCGGGTCGAAGCCAGGATGCGAACATCTTTTCGGCTTAAGCCGACTTCTTCGAACAGCTCCCGATACATCGCTTGTTCTGGGGACTCTCCTGGATTGATCCCGCCTTGCGGGAATTGCCAGGAGTGCTGACCATACCGTCTTGCCCACATAACCTGGCCCTGACGATTACAAATTACGATACCTACATTCGGGCGGTAGCCATCGTCATCAATCACCGGACTACCTCAAACTAAACCTTATATATGATCGATTGTTTCATACTCCTGTGAGGCGGTAAACCACTCTCTTACAGGGCTGCGAACGAATAACATTTGAATAACTCACAATTTTCACTCAAGTTATAAACAGATGACGGACGCAAAGGGCCATTTTATTCACTTTTTCTGTGGATATAGTTGTGAAGAAGTATGGAATTACCGCTGGACAACATTGCGGGAAGGAAATCACCCCGCAATCTCAACGCTAAATAAATAGCTACATTTCATTATCTTAACGGGTGATACCTGTGAATAATACGCCATAACGTGACGATCATCACATGAGAGATCCGCGTGCTGATGAAAGATCGAACAGCGTCGGTTTTATCCACAGATTGTGCCAATAACTTAGACACTATTTGTGTGAAAATTCGATTTTCGTCGCACGTCAAGGCTGTAAATTGAAACAGTAGTGAGGGTTATTCCCACTTATCCCACTTTTCTGTGGATAACATGGTGTAAGATCCTGTTCATTGTCAGTGACCAGTTTTGAACAACCCGATTTTACCCTTTTTATCCGACAGTGGATTTGTCTTAAAAACGCTGATAAATCATAAGCCTGCCATATCACCCAAGAAATAGTTAAACTCTATCCACAAGGTCTGCTTTTACGGGTCATTTTTTAATCAAAGGTTTAACGTTATGCTTCCGCTCCTTCCACTCACCTCCCCTCCGGCAACAGAAGCGCAGTTGTTGCAGCAGGCGCAACGCGTCGCGGGCTACTCGCTCGGCGAACTGGCGGCCATGGCGGGCTTGCCGATTCCTGCGGATCTGAAACGGGATAAAGGCTGGATTGGTGTGTTGCTGGAGCGCTGGCTTGGCGCAAGCGCGGGCAGTAAACCCGAGCAGGATTTTGCCGCACTGGGGGTGGAGCTTAAAACCATCCCCATTGATCGCCAGGGAAAACCACTGGAAACCACCTTTGTCTGCGTTGCTCCGCTGACGGGGAATACGGGTGTGACCTGGGAAATGAGCCACGTACGCCATAAGCTCAAGCGCGTGCTGTGGGTGCCCATCGAAGGTGACAGAACTATTCCCCTTGCGGATCGTCGCGTGGGTGCGCCACTGCTGTGGAGCCCAAACGAAGAGGAAGAGCGGCAGCTTTCGCAGGACTGGGAGGAGCTAATGGATATGATCGTGCTGGGCCAGGTCGAGCGAATTACCGCGCGTCATGGCGAGGTGATGCAGTTACGCCCGAAAGCCGCTAACAGCAAGGCGTTGACCGAAGCGATTGGCGCTCAGGGAGAACCGATCCTGACGCTGCCACGCGGCTTCTATTTAAAGAAGAACTTCACCGGTGCTCTGCTGGCTCGTCACTTTTTCGCTTAAACGCGGTTTTTAGCCGAAGTTTGAACTGAATCAAACACATTCACCTGATGTTTAAGATTTTACTGCTTCCTCCTGACGCTTTCTCAGGTTATTACTACACTATGATGTGATACGAGCCAGGTGAGGATGATAACGATGAAAAAATGGGCAGTGATAATCTCAGCGGTGGGTTTAGCGTTTGCGGTTTCAGGTTGTAGTAGTGATTACGTTATGGCGACAAAAGACGGTCGAATGATACTGACTGACGGCAAACCCGAAGTCGACGACGATACCGGCCTTGTAAGCTACAACGATCAGCAGGGCAATAAGATGCAGATCAATCGCGACGAAGTTTCGCAAATCATCGAAAGATAAACAGTTAAAGGTCAGTTGCTTACTGGCCTTTTTGATTTTTTTCTTCCCCTTTTGCTCCCCCTCTGCCATGTTTATAGTCCTTCGTCGGGGAGATTCCTGACGCCGTCAATTTACACAGTATAGGAAGCCGGCTATGCATTATCACCGTATCCCCCACAGCACTCTGGAGATCAGCCAACTGGGGTTGGGCACGATGACATTCGGTGAACAAAACAGCGAAGCCGATGCCCATGCGCAACTCGATTACGCCGTCAGCCAGGGGATCAACCTGATTGATGTGGCCGAAATGTACCCGGTGCCACCGCGCCCGGAAACCCAGGGATTGACCGAAACCTACGTTGGCAACTGGCTGGCGAAAAACGGCAATCGCGAAAAGCTGGTGCTGGCGTCGAAAGTCAGCGGCCCGTCGCGCAATAACGATGCGGGCATTCGTCCGAATCAGATTCTGGATCGCAAAAATATCCGCGCCGCGCTGGATGCCAGCCTGAAGCGCCTGCAGACCGACTATCTCGATTTATACCAGGTTCACTGGCCTCAGCGCCCGACCAACTGCTTCGGCAAGCTGGGCTATACCTGGAGCGACAGTGCGCCGGTGGTGACCCTGCTCGAAACCCTGGAAGCTCTGACCGAGTGTCAGCGCGCCGGTAAGATCCGCTACATTGGCGTCTCGAACGAAACGGCGTTCGGTGTGATGCGTTATCTGCATCTGGCCGATAAGCACGATTTGCCGCGCATTGTGACCATTCAGAACCCTTACAGCCTGGTTAACCGCAGTTATGAAGTGGGTCTGGCGGAAGTGACACAGTATGAAGGCGTTGAGCTGCTGGCTTATTCCTGCCTCGGCTTCGGGACGTTGACCGGGAAATACCTCAACGGCGCAAAACCTGCCGGGGCACGTAATACCCTGTTCAGCCGTTTTACCCGCTACAGCGGTGAGCAAACGCAGAAAGCCGTTGCGGCGTATGTTGATATCGCGAAACGTCACGGTCTGGACCCTGCACAAATGGCATTAGCCTTTGTGCGTCGTCAGCCGTTCGTGGCAAGCACCTTGCTGGGTGCCACCACAATGGAACAGTTGAAGACGAACATCGACAGTTTCCATCTGGAGTTGAGCGAAGAGGTGCTGGCGGAGATTGAGGCGGTGCATCAGGTTTACACCTATCCGGCACCGTAACGCATTTTGATCTGGGATGCCGGGTAAGGCGAAATCGCCGCCCGGCAATCCGTTACCGACGACGCTGCCAGAGCCACAGCCCGGCAATTGCCAGTGCAAACAACCCACCGAACCCGACACCGATGCCCACGACCGGCAATCCCACTTTAACCGCCAGGGAATACAGCCCCAGCATCAGCAGCATCGCAGTGTTTTCACCGAGATTTTGCACCGCAATCGCGTTACCCGCCCCGACGGTCTGTTTACCACGCTCCTGCAGGAGTGCGTTCAGCGGTACTACAAAGAAACCACCGAGCATACCAATCAGGATCAGCAGCACGTAAGCCGGCAGCAGCGCATGTTGCAGGGAGAAAAACAGCACGCCAACACCAATCAAAATCCCCGCAGGCATACAGCGCGATACGGTTTCCAGGGTGACCAGCTTCGCTGCCACACCGGCCCCGACCACAATCCCCACAGCGACCATCGCGTTGAGATAGGTGGGCGTAGCGTTATCGGTGATCCCGAGCGCCGTCGGGACCCACAATACCAGCAGGAAGCGCAGCGTCACGCCCGCGCCCCAGAACATGCTGGTGCCCAGGAGGGAGAAGCGCGTTTCGCCGTTACGCCACAGCACGCGGCAGGCATTGAAGAAACTGGCCGTCATCGGCGTAAAGCGCCAGGATTGCCCCGGACGCGCCACGGGCAGCGTCGGGATAAACAGGTTCGCCACGACTGCGCCCGCATACACCAGCGCACACACGCCCAGCGCGGCCAGCACATGCCAGTCCGCCAGCACGCCGCCGGCGACGGAGCCGAGCAGAATGGCGGCAATCGTCGAGGACTCCATCAGGCCGTTGGCTTTAACCAGTTTGTCGCCGGTGGTCAGCTCCCCCAGAATCCCGTATTTCGCCGGTGAATACGCCGCCGCGCCAATCCCCACCAGCGTGTAGCCGATGAAGGGATTAAAGCCGAAGCAGATACTCGCCGCGCCCAGCAGTTTGAGACTGTTGGCGAACATCATCACGCGCCCTTTAGGGAAGCTATCAGCCACCTGCCCGACAAACGGTGCAAAAATGATGTAAGCACCCACAAACACCATCTGCAGGATGGGCTGGCTCCAGTCAGGATAAAACTCGGCTTTCAGCAGCGCCAGCGTTGCAAATAGCAGCGCATTGTCGCCAAAGGCCGAAAGGAACTGAGCGCTGGTCACCGCCATCATGCCCTTCGACCACAGGGAGGTGTTAGTGTGTACTGACTCACGCATTATGCTGTTCCGCCTCATCAACCATGCCTTTCAGCGCGACAAAATCGGGTTTACCGCTGCCGAGCACCGGTAACTGTTTCAGATAACGAATATCGCGCGGCACGGCCAGCTCAGGCACGCCATGCTCGCGGGCGTAGTGCAGAAGCTGCTCGCGTTTCAGCTCGCTGTCGGTGGTAAAGAGCACCAGCGCTTCGCCTTTGCTGGCGTCGCTCTTAATCGCCGTGGCATGCATTTTGTCGGCAGAAACCGCTGTCGCCAGCTGTTCTACCATCTCAAGCGAAACCATCTCCCCGGCAATTTTGGCAAAGCGTTTGGCGCGGCCTTTGATTTGCACGAAGCCCTGCTCATCAAAGCGCACAATATCGCCCGTGTCATACCAGCCGGTTTCGACTTCGCCCTGCGCGTTTTCCGCCGTCGGCGCTTCAAGCACGCCTGGGTTTTCCACGCGCAGATAGCCATTCATCACGTTTGGCCCTTTGAGCTGCAGGCGACCGCCATCTTCAATGCCCGGCACCGCTAACAGACGTGCGTCCATGCCCGGCAGAATGCGCCCGACCGTGCCAGGCTTCGCCGCCATCGGCACGTTGATCGACACCACCGGGGCACACTCTGTCACGCCGTAACCCTCAAGAATGCGCAGACCAAACTTGTCCTGCCAGATTTGACGGGTGCTGTCCTGCAGTTTCTCTGCTCCCGCCACCACGTAGCGCACGCGGAAGAAATCATACGGATTGGCGAAACGCGCATAGTTGCCAAGAAACGTTGAGGTGCCAAACAGCACCGTACAGTTACGGTCATACACCAGTTCCGGTACAACTCGGTAATGCAGCGGGCTGGGATAGAGGAACACCTCGGCGCCCGTGAACAGCGGCGTAAACAGACCGACCGTCAGGCCAAAGGAGTGGAAAAGCGGCAGCGCCGACATAAAACGATCGTTCGCGGTGAAGTCGGCAATGGTTTTGATCTGCTCGACGTTCGCCAGAATACTTTTATGGGAGTGGACGACCCCCTTCGGATTGCCTTCAGAACCGGAGGTAAACAGAATAATGGCCGCATCTTCCGGCTGCTGTTTAACCTGCGCCAGACGTGGTGCCAGCAGATGGGCAAAGATCCACAGCTTATCGGCAAGGGTAACGTCAGCTTTTAGATCTTCGAGGAACACCCAGCGCACCTGCTTGAGCTGCTCCGGGAGATGCCAGAGTTTGCCTTTATCGAGGAACTGGCGCGAAGTGAAAACGGTTTTGATCTCCGCAGCCGTTATCGCGCTGGTCAGCCCTTTCACACCCGCCGTGTAGTTCATCATCGCCGGAATGCGTCCGCGCGAGACCGCACCGAAAATCACCGCCGCGCTGATCCCGGCGTTAGGCAGCATCAGACCAATTTTTTCCCCGTGCTGGCTGTATTTTTCCAGAATACGGCCCACAAACAGGGTTTTGGTCAGCAGCTTGCGATAGGTATCGGGCGTGAAATTGATATCTTCAATGCAGTTTTTCTTCGCGCCAAAACGGTCCTGCGCGGAGAGAAGCGATTCATATAAGGTTTCGCGCGGGCGCACAGCCATGCGCGCTTCCATCATAATTTGATGGAGCATTTCGCCTGCGATCTTGCGGCGATCCCGTGCGCGCGGTGCTTCAGGCATCGGCAGCGTGGTCGGAGGCAAAATGTGGAGGGTGATTGGCGGGAACAGGCGCTGCTTCACCAGCCCTTTCAGACGACTGAAATAGGTCAGCTCTGCCCCTTCGATGCGCAGCGGCACCACGGTGGCTTTGGATTTCGCCGCGACAAACCCCGCGCCGTCGTAGATTTTCATCAGCGAGCCGGTCACGGTAAGACGCCCTTCCGGGAAGATCACCACCGGACGGCCCTGCTCGATCAGGCGCACCAGATGTTTAATCATCATCGGTTTGGTCGGATCGAGGGGAACAAAATCAATCAGCGGCGCCAGCCAGCGCATAAACCACTTCTGGCTGATGGAGCTGTAGACCGCGAAGACCGGACGGCCAGGCAGGAAAAGTGCCAGCAAAACACCATCGATAAAGGAGACGTGGTTTGGGGTGATGAGCACGCGCTCGCCGCGCAATGACTGAGTGTCCCCCGTCAGGCGGACGCGAAAGAGGATACGAAACAAGGTACGGAAGAACCCAAATAGCATTTCAACTCCCTTTGCCTGTTAAATTTTAGGGTTACGCTAAATTGTGGCAGATTACACGAGAAGTGCAGGCGGGAGGAGAGGTAGCGTATTTCAGGCGAAAAAAAACCTGCGCATCCGCGCAGGCTGGTGCAAGAGATGAGTACGAAACCGTACCAAGAATTCTCACCAATCAATACCTCTGGGATCTTGATTGTGGCTGCTGGCAATCCGCTTCGCCAGCGCGAAAACGCAAGGGAATGAGCCTAAGTGCAACCAGGTGTGAAAAATATCGATTGCTGTTACATGTTGAAGTTACAGACAAAAAAAACCTGCGTATGGACGCAGGTTGGTGTAATTCGTGTTAATCAACCGGAGTCGATTTCACCTATCAATACCTCTGGGATCTCGACTTTAGCAATCTGTTCACATTCTCCACCAGCAGACAATCGCAACAGCCTGCCGCAAAGTGTAAGCAAAGGTTCGCTTTGACATTATTCTGACACGCTTCCCCGTGTAACGATTACACTGTTTTCCCATGTTCTGCGTCACGTTTGCGAGGTGCATTGCGGGCCAGCCCTTGAATGCACCTCGGTTTTCCGCAACACTATTGAGTGTGTAAACGCTTACCCCCTAAAGAAGGTATTTAATGGCGACAATTAAGGATGTGGCTCGTCTGTCGGGTGTTTCTGTGGCGACCGTTTCTCGCGTCATCAACAATTCACCGAAAGCCAGCGATGCGTCCCGTCAGGCCGTGCAAAGCGCCATGGAAACCCTGAACTATCATCCCAACGCCAACGCGCGCGCCCTGGCGCAGCAGTCGACGGAAACCGTGGGTCTGGTGGTCGGCGACGTGTCGGATCCCTTTTTCGGCGCGATGGTCAAAGCGGTTGAACAGGTGGCGTACCAGACCGGCAATTTCCTGCTGATCGGCAACGGCTACCATAACGAACAAAAAGAGCGCCAGGCCATTGAGCAGCTGATACGCCATCGCTGCGCCGCCCTGGTGGTTCACGCCAAAGTCCTCCCCGACGCCGAACTGCTACATCTAATGAAACAGATCCCCGGCATGGTTCTGATTAACCGCATTATCCCCGGCTATGAGAAACGCTGCGTGGCGCTGGACGATCGCTACGGCGCCTGGCTTGCCACACGCCACCTGATCCAGCAGGGTCATACGCGCATTGGTTATCTCTGTTCAAACCACCAGATTTCCGATGCCGAAGACCGTCTGCGCGGCTATTACGATGCCCTGCGCGAAAGCGGCCTGCCGTGCAACGATCGTCTGGTCACCTATGGCGAACCCGACGAGAGCGGCGGCGAGCAGGCGATGACGGAGCTGTTAGGCCGTGGGCGGAATTTCACCTCCGTGGCCTGCTATAACGACTCGATGGCCGCGGGTGCGATGGGTGTGCTGAACGATAACGGTATCGACGTACCGGCAGAAATTTCGCTGATTGGTTTCGATGATGTGCTGGTCGCACGCTATGTGCGCCCGCGCTTAACTACCGTGCGCTATCCGATTGTGACCATGGCAACGCAGGCCGCTGAACTGGCGCTGGCGCTGGCCGAAAAACGCCCGCCGCCGGATATCACTCACCTGTTCAGCCCGACGCTGGTTCGCCGTCACTCCGTGGTTGCCCCCGCAGATCCGGTCAGCGAATAGCGATAGAGATGGACGGTTTTATTCGGGTATTCCAGCGCATCGCCGATGTACTGCCAGCCGTAGCGCTCATAAAAGTCCCGGCAGGCTGACCAGAGATGCAGCTCGGAATACCCGGCTTTTGCGGCATAGCCCATCACATGCTCCTGCAATTGCCCCGCCAGCCCTTTCCCGCGCGCGGCGTCATCAACGTACAGCGCCGCCAGCCACGGAAAGAGATCCTGGCGCGTCATCAAATCACAGCGCCATAATCCGACGGTGCCCAGCAGTGTTTCGCCCTCGACCGCCACAAACGTGAGCGGCAGTGCGCCCGGCGTCTGGCTGTGTTCGATGATGCTGGCAAAGAATTCACGCGGTAAACCGTCACCAAACGCCTGCCATAGCCAGTCGGTTACGCGCTGTGCATGGTGCGCAGCGGCATAAAGGGGAATGATCTTCACACCAGTTTTCCCTGGAAAAGCGGGACAGATTCAAAAAGATAGCCGTCAAAATCCGGCGCGTCTTCATCCGACAGCTCCAGCAGGCTTTTTTTGACGTTTTCCAGGTGCTGGAACATGGCCTGCCACGCCCCCATCACGTCGCGACGACGCAGGGCCGCGAGAATGGTCTGGCGATCGCCAAGCCACTTCAGGCGATACGCGCGGCTGGCGATGTGAACGTTGAACTGCTGCCACAGCGGGCTGCTGTCCATGTGGTGCCAGACGCTCTCGACAGTCGCCAGCAGCATCTGGTTTTGCGTTGCGCCTGCCAGCACCAGGTGAAACATTTTGTTGTTATCCTGGCTGTGATCGTCGGCGGCAATCGCGCGCTGCTCCTGCTCGATGATGCGACGCAGATTATCAATATCCGCGCGGGTCGCCATTTTCGCGGCAAAGGCGGCAATATTGCTTTCGAGCAGCTGGCGCGCCTGTAAAATCTCAAACGGGCCGACGTCGCTATTTAAAAAGCGCTCTTCCTCGTTTTCGTGCTCTTCGGGGATGCGCATCACGTAAACGCCGGAACCCTGACGGATATCGACGGTACCCTGCAACTCCAGCATGAGTAAGGCTTCGCGCACGATGGTGCGGCTGACGCCGTACGTCTCGGCGATATTGCGCTCAGGCGGCAGACGGGACCCCACAGGATAGTGACCGTCGATGATTTGCGTGCGCAGATCTTCGCCAATCTCCTGGTACTGTTTTTTTTCTGGCGGAACGACGGCCTTCTCCACGATTTCACCTGTACTGACAGTTGAGTTGACGCTCGGGCCGGGCATCCTCCCGGCCAGTTGGCGGCTATTTTACCAGAACCTGCGTCGTGATTAGCCTATTTCCATTCATCATCGACAGTCAGCGTCAGCGTGCGTTCATCGCGCAGCTTTCGGAACCACGCCGCCGACTTTTTCGCCCGGCGGGCGCGGTTATCGGCCAGATCGATTTCAATCAGGCCATAGCGGTTTTTGAACGCGTTCATCGGCGAGACGTTATCGGTGAACGCCCAAAGCATGTAGCCGTGGCAGTTTGCCCCCTCTTCGCGCGCCAGCAGCGTGTAATAGAGGTGCTCGCTGATAAACGCGATACGATAATCGTCGGCAATAACCCCGTCGCTGCCCCGGAACTGCCCTTCGTTTTCCACCCCCATTCCGCTTTCCGCCACAAACCACGGGATGTTGCGATACTCGTTTTTGATACGCATCGCCATGTCGTAGATGATTCGTGGATAAATTTCCCAGCCGCGCGAGGCGTTCATTTTGCGCCCCGGCAGCTCGAACGGCTCGTAGTAGTAGGCCGGATGGAAGGGCGTTTCCGGATGCCAGGCCCGCGACGGGGCTTTGACCCGGTGCGGATAATAAAGGTTGATCCCCAGCTCGTCGACGGTGTTTTCGGCAATGATTGCCAGCTCATCCGCGCTGTACTCCCACTGCACATGGTGCTGCTCAAGTAAGGTAAACAGCGCCTGTGGATAGCGCCCATGTACCAGCGGGTCGAGGAAGACGCGGTTATAAAACAGATCGTAGATCTCTGCCGCGCGCACGTCATGGGGCGCTTTCGAGCGCGGATAGGTCACTTCCGGATTCAGGATGCAGCCCACGGTTCCCCGGTAGCCTTTCTCACGGAACAGCTTCACCACTTTCGCCGTTGCCAGCACTTTGTGATGGTTCCACTGCATCCAGGTGCCTGTGTTCTGCTCGTAGGGCCAGCGCAACGCGTCGAGATAAACGCGCGTCTGCACCACAATCGGCTCGTTGAAGGTGAACCAGCGCGTCACTTTCCCGTGATAACGTTCAAACACTTTTTCGGCGTAACGCACAAAGAGTTCCACCACCTGCTTTGAGGCCCAGCCGCCGTAGGTTTCCAGCAGCGCACCCGGTAGTTCGTAATGCTCCAGGCAGATCATCGGCTCGATGCCCTGAAGGTGCATTTCGTCGAACAGAGCGTCGTAATACGCCGCGTACTCTTCATCGACGGTCACGTTTTCGTAATCGGTCAAAAACCGTGACCAGTTGATAGAGGTGCGATAGTGCGTCAGCCCGGCCTGTTTCATCAGCGCCACGTCTTCGCGGAAGCGGTTGATAAAATCGGTCGCCACCGCCGGGCCGTAACCGTTATGCCAGACGTGACGATCGTTTTTGTACCAGAGATCGATCCACGAATCCTGCCCCTCTTTTTTGCCGCTCCAGCCTTCCGTTTGCCAGGCCGACGCGGCGGCACCCAGAATAAAATCCTGCGGGATCGAGATGTGTTTTGTGCTCATGAGATCCTCATACGTTATTTGTCGCTTGCTGGCTTTGCGCCTGCAGGGCCGCCTGCTCCGCGCGGCGTGAGGCCATTTTCACGAACGGCAGATAGATCAGCACGGCGGTGACGATACAGATCAGCTGGGTGATCACCGCTCCCATCGATCCCGCCGTCGACAGCCAGGCGTTAATCAGCGGAGGCGTAGTCCACGGCACCATCACCACGGCTTTTCCGGCGAAACCGGTGACCGTCGCGAAATAGCCAATCGAGCCGGTCACCAGCGGAGTGATGATAAACGGGATCGCGAGGATGGGGTTGAGCATGATTGGCATACCGAAGATCACCGGCTCGTTGATGTTAAAAATCCCCGGCCCGATAGAGAGCTTGGCGATCTCACGCATCTCTTTGCGCTTCGTGCCAATCATCACCGCGATCAGCAGGCCGATGGTCAAACCCGATCCGCCGATGCTCATGTACACATCCCAGAACGGCATAGTGATGATGTTGGGGATCTCTTTGCCCTGCTCAAAGGCGCTCATGTTGACGGTGATCGCCCCCAGCAGCAGGGGCTCGCGGATCGGTTTGATCATCTGATTACCGTGGATGCCGATCACCCAGAAAAGCTGCGCGACGAACATCAGCAACAGAATACCCGGCAGGCTCTGCACCACGCGCTCAAGCGGTTGCTGCACCACCTGATAGACCGCGTCATACAGGTACATCCCGGTCAGTTGATGGAAGATAAAACCGAAGGTCGCAATGGCGGTGGTGGTGATAATCGCCGGGATCAGCGCCGAGAAGGACGCCGAAACGTTCGGCGGGACCGTATCAGGCATTTTGATTTTCAGCCCAGGACGGTTTTCCAGCCAGCAGTAAACCTCGACGGAGAGAATGGCAATAAACATGCCGAGGAACAGGCTGCGGGTATCCGAGAACTGGCGCAGCAGCACGTCTTTCACCACGTGCATCTGCCCGTCGACCAGCATTTCGACGGTGGTCGGCGTGACACAGATAAAGCAGATCACTGCCAGCAGGCCCGGAAACAGTGATTTGATACCGTTGATACGCCCAAGCTCAATACCAATTAAAAACACCGCGCCAATGTTGAGAAAATTCAGCATGGCGTAGTTTATCGCGCTGGTGATCGGCTTAAGCGCCGCCAGAAACGCGAGGGACTGGAAGCTCGCGAGGCCGTTTTTAGGGTCCAGCACCATGTTGGAAATCAGCACCGAGAAGGCGCCCACAATGATGACCGGCATTAAGGTAATGAACGAGGATTTTATCGCCATGATATAGCGATAGCTGTTGAATTTAGTGGCGAAACTGCCCAGAGCGTCGATCAGTTTTTCCTGCACTGCCATAAGGTAATACCTCAGTAAAAGGGCTTTTATACCCGTCGCCTTTCACGTTGCAGGCTTTTGGCTGCACTCACTCACCTGAACCGCTGCCTAACGTAAGCGCATCGGGATGGGTACGGGTGCCGCCGTCCTGCCACATGAAGCCGCCTGGATAGAGAATAAGGTGTACAGCCGGATACTATTGGCATACCAAAAATAGCTTCAGGTCGCTCAGGGTTCTGTGATTCAACTCTCAATGCGGCCAGAGGTATTCCAAATCATGATTTTTCACCACTTTGGTATGCCAGTTACCCCGTTTTATGCTGAACCGTGATCGCGATAGGGATTTTCCCCTCGCCGTCTCGCTTATGCGCCTGAGGGTCTGTGATAAACTGCGGACGATTACGTGAATGCAGGAATGTCTAATGGCAACAATGCTGGATGTCTCACTACGCGCGGGTGTGTCGAAAGCCACGGTATCGCGCGTGCTGAATGGCACAGGTCAGGTCAAAGAGAGTACGCGTCAGCAGGTATTTAACGCGATGGAAGAGCTGGGCTATCGCCCAAATTTCCTCGCGCAGTCGCTGGCGAACCAGACCAGCAACAGCATTGGTCTGGTGGTCTCAACCTTTGATGGTTTTTACTTTGGTCGTCTGCTGCAGCAGGCGTCGCGCCAGACGGAAACGCACGGCAAGCAGCTGATCGTCACCGACGGCCACGACGCGCCTGAGCGTGAAGAGCAGGCAGTGCAAATGCTGGCAGATCGCCAGTGCGACGCCATTGTGCTGTATACGCGCTATATGAGCGAAAAAGCGATCATGAAGCTTATCAACAGCGTGAAAATGCCGCTGGTGGTGATTAACCGCGACGTCAGTCTGGCGCGCGATCGATGCGTGTTTTTCGAGCAACAGGAAGCGGCGTTTAAAGCGGTCGATTATCTGATTAGCCAGGGCCATCGGGAGATCGCCTGCATTACAGTGCCGATTCATACGCCAACGGGTAAAGCACGTCTGATGGGCTATCGTCAGGCGCTGGAAAAACACGGCATTGCCTGGGACGATCGTCGGGTGAAGTATGGGGATGCGGGCATGACGCGGGGATATGAGCTGTGCAACGAGCTGCTCAGCGAGAAAGTCCCGTTTACCGCCCTGTTTGCCTGTAACGATGATATGGCGCTCGGGTCGTCCAAAGCGCTGCATCAGGCCGGGCTGCATATTCCGCAGGACATTTCGCTGTTTGGTTTTGACGACGCGCCGAGCGCCAAATGGCTGGAACCCGCCCTCTCCACCGTCTATCTGCCAATCGATAATATGATCGTCACGGCTATCGATCAGGCGGTTCGGCTGGCAAACCACCAGCCGATCGAGACGATCCCGCCGTTTACCGGTACGCTCATGTTGCGCGATTCGGTCACGACAGGGCCGTTTTACACCTCAAAATAGTTCGAGCGCGAGCAGCTCTTCAATGGTCTGGCGACGGCGAATCAGCTGCGCCACGCCGTTATCGAACAGCACTTCCGGCAGCAACGGACGGCTGTTGTAGTTGGACGACATCGACGCACCATATGCCCCCGTATCGTGCAGCACCAGATAATCTCCCGGCGCAACAACAGGCAGCGCGCGGGTTTCCACTTTGCCCCCTTCCTGCTGGGTAAAGACATCGCCCGATTCGCACAGCGGACCGGCGACCACGGTATCAACCCGCGGCGCCTGCGTTAAATCACGACCATCCGCCGCCAGCGCGGTAATGTGGTGATAGCTGCCGTACATCGCCGGGCGCATCAGATCGTTAAAGCCCGCATCCACCAGCACGAAGTGTCGGCTCCCCATCGCCTTCACGCTGCGGACCTGAGTAACCAGCACGCCGGACTCTGCCACCAGGAAACGTCCCGGCTCGATTTCCAGTTTGACCGCATGGCCCAGATGGGCGGCAATTTTGTCGCGCGCCGCGCTCCAGAGGCCGTAGTAGTGATCGGTATCGATCGCCTCTTCCCCTTCACGATACGGGATCGACAGGCCGCCACCGGCGGAGATCGCCTCCAGATCCTGACCGAATTCGATCACCTGGCTCACCATCGCGCCGCACACCTGCTCAAGATGACCGTAGTCGACGCCGGAACCGATGTGCATGTGAATGCCCACCAGCGTCAGGTTGTAGCGCTGCAGCACTTCCAGTGCCGCAGGGAGGTCGGTATACCAGATGCCGTGCTTGCTGTTTTCACCGCCAGTGTTGGTTTTCTGGCTGTGCCCGTGACCAAAACCCGGATTGACTCGCAGCCACACGCGGTGGCCCGGCGAAACTTGCCCCAGCTGTTCCAGCATATCCACCGAACCGGCGTTGACCGGGATCTGCAGTTCATGCACGCGGGCGAGCGTCGCGCTGTCAATCACGTCAGCGGTGAAGACAATCGCCTCGCTGTCGTGCTTAGGATCGTACCCCGCCGCCAGCGCACGTTCGATTTCACCCAGTGAAACGGAATCCACTTTCACGCCCTGCTCGCGCATCAGACGCAGAATATGGATGTTCGAACAGGCTTTCTGCGCGAATCGCACCACGTCAAACTGATGAAGCGCCGCAATCTTTTCGCGAACGATCTGCGCGTCATAAACCCAGACCGGGCAGCCAAACTCAGCGGGTAAGCGCAGCAGGTTCTCGGCATTCAGATCGGTATCGGTACTGTTCAGTGGGCGTGGCATGGTGTTCTCCGCGTAACGTCATTTTTTAACATTACGCCACAGCGCGAAGAGAATAAAAAATATCGTTTTATAGCGAGTCTATGCAAAAATGATATGGATTCCCGATCAAAACAGGTGCCCTATGCCCGCCGTTAACCTACGCCATATCGAAATTTTTCACGCGGTGATGACCACTGGTAATCTGACCGAAGCCGCGCAGATGCTGCACACCTCGCAGCCCACGGTGAGCCGCGAGCTGGCGCGGTTTGAAAAAGTGCTAGGGCTGACGCTGTTTGAGCGTACGCGCGGCAGGCTGCATCCGACGGTACAGGGTTTGCGTTTGTTCGAAGAAGTTCAGCGCTCGTGGTACGGCCTGGACCGCATCGTCAGTGCAGCGGAGAGTCTGCGGGAATTTCGCCAGGGCGAGCTGTCGATTGTCTGCCTGCCGGTCTTTTCCCAGTCGTTCCTGCCGCCGCTGATTCAGCCGTTTCTCGCCCGCTATCCCGACGTGAACCTCACTATTGTGCCGCAGGAGTCGCCGCTGCTTGAAGAGTGGCTCTCGGCACAGCGCCACGATTTAGGCCTGACCGAAACCCTGGTCACACCTGCGGGAACGGAGCGCACTGAACTGCTGTCTCTGGATGAAGTCTGCGTGCTGCCTGAGGGCCACCGCCTTGCCAGCAAAAACGTGCTGACACCGGCGGATTTCCACGGCGAAAACTATATCAGCCTGTCACAAACCGACAGCTACCGACAGCTGCTGGATACGCTGTTCCAGGAACATCAGGTGAAACGACGGATGGTGGTGGAGACCCACAGCGCGGCGTCCATTTGCGCGATGGTGCGGGCGGGCGTGGGAATTGCGGTGGTGAATCCGCTCACGGCGCTGGACTATGCCGCAAGCGGGATTGTGATCCGCCGCTTTAGCATTTCCGTTCCCTTTACCGTGAGTCTGATTCGTCCGCTGCATCGTCCGGCGTCTGCGCTGGTCGATGCATTTACGGCGCATCTGGTGGAGCACTCCCGCCGGGTGGCGCAGCAGTTACCGGACCTGCAAAACTAGCCACTTACGACAGCATAAACTCGACGGCATCGGCGGCATGAATTGCCGTGGTGTCAAAGACCGGGAGCGCGCTGTCGTCAGCCGGAACCAGCAGGCCAATCTCGGTGCAGCCAAAGATCACCCCTTCGGCGCCCTGCTCCGCGAGTTTATCGATCACGCCGAGATAATAGTGGCGGGAGGCGTCGCTGAAGGTACCGAGGCACAACTCTTCAAAGATGATCTGGTTGATGCGCGCCCTGTCGGCCTCGGAGGGGATCAGACTTTCAATGCCGAACTGTGACTCCAGTCGCCCGCGATAAAAATCCTGCTCCATGGTGTAGCGCGTCCCCAGGAGTGCCACGCGCGTCATCCCGCTGGCGGTTATGGCCCGCCCGGTGGCATCGGCGATATGCAGGAACGGCAGCGAGCAGCTTTCCTCAATTTGTGAAGCCACTTTGTGCATGGTATTGGTACAGAGCAGAATGCCTTCCGCGCCCGCACGCTCCAGCCCGAGGGCGGCCTGTGCGAGGATCTCCCCCGCTTTATCCCACTCGCCGCTGGCCTGGCAGGCCTCAATCTCATGGAAATCGACGCTGTGCAGCAGCAGACTCGCCGAATGCAGGCCGCCGAGACGTTGTTTGATGCCTTCATTAATCAGGCGATAATAAGGAATGGTGGACTCCCAGCTCATTCCTCCCAGCAGACCGATCGTTTTCATATGTTCTCCTGTTCAGATTTCTCCAGTGAAGCAAACTTGTGATCCTGTTTCCAGTTATTTGGCTTGCCGTTTCCTTTTCACTCGCGCTGATATAAATTAATTAAAACAATGTTTCATTAATTAACAGGACACCACGATGTTTATTTTCCACAAAGAGACACAGCTTGAGGATCTGGGCAATGGCGTGACGCGTCGTATTCTGGCGCACGACGGCAAGATGATGGCGGTGGAAGTCAATTTTGAGCAGGGGGCGATTGGGCCAATGCACAACCATCCGCACGAACAGTTAACCTATGTGCTGTCCGGCGAATTCGAGTTCACCATTGGCGAAGAGAAACACGTGGTGACGGCGGGCGACACTCTCTATAAAGAGCCGCACGTGATGCACGGCTGCGTGTGCCTGAAACCGGGCACGCTGCTGGATACCTTCACCCCCGTGCGCGAAGATTTCCTGAAATAAATAAAAAAGGGCGGTTGTTACCCCGCCCTTCTCGTCATCAATGCGATTTAGTTCGTCGCCAGTTCATGCTCTGGTAGCGGTGAACGTGCATGCATTGCCTCACGAATCAGCACGCTGCCACAAGCCACGATTCCGCCGATCAGAGCGGCCAGGATAATGATCAGTGCCTTGCCCGGTCCGTCTTTTTTCACCGGCATCGACGGCGAAAGCTGATACTTGAACGGTTCGAAATTCACATCATTGATGGAGAGCTTCTCAAGCTGAGCCAGATGGTATTCGCGGTTCTGGAAATCGGCGTTCAGCTCGGCCACATCTTTCAACGATTTCTCAATTCGTAGCTTCTGCGCAATCCCGTCCGCGCCCAGCGCGATGGAGTAATCAGGATCATCTTTTACCGCCTGACCGTTGCTGTAGACCGGCTTTTTGATTCCGGCGGCGTTCGCCACTTCCAGAGAGTAATTAAGGCGCTGAAGATTGGTGTTATGGATCGTCGTCAGACGGACACGGTCCAGCTCCAGCCGCTCTTTTTCCATCTGCGTTTTCAGTTCCAGCGCGTTACGCACGTTGAGCATCGTCTCTTTCTCAACAATGGCTGAGATGTAATCGATGTACCCTTTCAGCACGATCTGCGCGTCTTGCGCCGTCGGCGCGCTAAAACTCAACGTCCATGACGCGTAGGGCGCTTTATCGGAATTTTTGGCTGCTGCGTTGTCGGTCGCGGTCATGCGTTCGGCAATATTCACCGCCGCGCGATGCAAGTCCTGCGGATCGATCTCAGCATCCTTTAACTGCGCCATCACGAAGGGGGAGGTCTTCAGATACTCTTCCAGCAGCGACTGAGACTGAAACTTTTTGATAAAAAGGTTAAAGACGTCCGAGCGCTTAACGCTGACATCGACATCCAGCACCTGCAGCGCGATCAGCATTTTCTGCACGTCACTCCACTGGGTTTGCTCCGCGGGAGTCACTACCGCTTTACTGGTCCACTTTTGTGGCATCAGGAAGGCGGCGATAAGCCCCACGACAGCAAAAGCGAAAACCACAGCAATAATCCGCTTTCTGGCGGCAAATAAGATTTCAAAGAGCCCCAGGAGGTCAATTTCTTTCTGGGCAACGACCGGGGGTGGATAACTGGCAAAATGCAGCTCCGTGCTTTTTTTGATATCCATAGCAGACATTCTAATTCTTCTGGTTGAGTTGCAGTGAAATCCTGCCAATCACAGTTAGGTGAAATGGATGATACCCGAAACTAAGAATCATCTGAATGTGCGTTTGCAAAAAATGAGGAATGCGCTACGAAATTTAGTAGTTAGTCGCAATGAGTTATTGAATGTTACAAAGACACATGTTTCACCCGTCACCGATCTCCTCCCTCGGCTTTTCTTCTGTCTAAAAGTCAAAATTGCCAGCCACCTCACCTTATTGAAACAGCGTTTCGACAGCGATCACATTTCCATCATTAATAGAATGACGCAGAAACAAATCGCAATAAAATAAATTAAAACGATGTTTTACAAATCAAGAACAACGGTTCGTTTGTTTTTGAAACCCAGACAAGGCGTGTCCAAATGGAATGATAAAACATCTTATTTATCAGCAGGTAAATGGAGTAGACCTCGTGCGACGCACACCGAACACTCGCTTCCCCGTCTCGTAAAACCGATGCGGGCAGCAGCACCACCAGCAGATTCCGTTTTAAACCATTGATTGCCAGGTAGGTATGTATGAATGAAAACAAAATGCTGGGGCTAGCGTGGATATCACCCTACATAATCGGGTTGATAATCTTTACCGCGTTTCCCTTTGTTTCATCTTTCTTTCTCAGTTTCACTGATTACGATCTGATGAGCCCGCCGGTATTTAACGGCATTGAAAACTACCGCTACATGTTTACAGAAGATACCCTCTTCTGGAAATCCATGGGCGTCACTTTTGCCTATGTATTTTTGACCATCCCGCTGAAGTTGGCCTTTGCGCTGGGAATTGCGTTTGTCCTGAACTTTAAATTACGCGGCATTGGATTCTTCCGAACAGCCTATTATATTCCGTCAATCCTCGGCAGCTCCGTCGCTATTGCCGTTCTGTGGCGCGCGCTGTTTGCGATTGATGGCCTGCTGAACAGCTTTATCGGCGTATTTGGTCTGGACCCGGTGAACTGGCTCGGTGAACCGTCTCTGGCGCTGATGTCCGTCACCTTACTGCGTGTCTGGCAGTTTGGTTCCGCGATGGTCATCTTCCTGGCTGCTCTGCAAAACGTTCCGCAGTCTCAGTATGAAGCGGCGATGATCGATGGCGCTTCTAAATGGCAGATGTTCATGAAAGTGACTGTGCCGCTGATTACGCCAGTGATCTTCTTCAACTTCATTATGCAGACCACTCAGGCGTTCCAGGAATTTACCGGTCCGTACGTGATAACGGGCGGTGGACCAACCTATTCGACCTATCTGTTCTCGCTTTACATCTACGACACCGCCTTCAAGTACTTTGATATGGGTTACGGCGCAGCGCTGGCCTGGATCCTGTTCCTGGTCGTCGCGGTCTTTGCCGCTATCGCCTTTAAATCTTCGAAATACTGGGTGTTCTACTCTGCCGATAAGGGAGGCAAAAATGGCTGATATTCAGGAACTCTCCACGGCGAGAAGCATCGCGGAACGCGAAGTGGCCCGCACGCTGCGCAAAGAGAAAATCAACGCCAGTATCCGCTACGTGATCCTGCTGTTTGTCGGCCTGCTGATGCTCTATCCGCTGGTGTGGATGTTCTCGGCGTCGTTCAAACCGAACCACGAGATCTTCACCACCCTGAGCCTGTGGCCCGCACACGCCACCTGGGACGGCTTTATCAACGGCTGGAAAACCGGTACCGAGTACAACTTTGGCCATTACATGCTGAACACCTTTAAGTATGTGATCCCGAAAGTGATTCTGACCATTATCTCCTCCACCATCGTGGCGTACGGCTTTGCCCGCTTCGAGATCCCCTGGAAGAAATTCTGGTTCGCCACGCTCATCACCACCATGCTCCTGCCGAGCACCGTACTGCTGATCCCGCAGTACCTGATGTTCCGCGAAATGGGCATGCTGAACAGCTATATGCCGCTGTACCTGCCGTTGGCGTTCGCCACCCAAGGGTTCTTCGTCTTCATGCTGATTCAGTTCCTGCGCGGTGTTCCGCGTGACATGGAAGAGGCCGCACAGATCGACGGCTGCAACTCCCTGCAGGTGCTGTGGTATGTGGTAGTGCCGATTCTGAAACCGGCCATTATCTCCGTCGCATTGTTCCAGTTCATGTGGTCAATGAACGACTTCATCGGGCCGCTGATTTATGTCTACAGCGTGGATAAATACCCGATTGCACTGGCTCTGAAAATGTCCATCGACGTCACCGAAGGTGCGCCGTGGAACGAAATTCTGGCAATGGCGAGCATCTCCATTCTGCCATCCATCATTGTCTTCTTCCTGGCACAGCGCTACTTCGTACAGGGCGTAACCAGCAGCGGAATTAAAGGTTAAGAGGGAAATATCATGGCTGAAGTTATTTTCAACAAACTGGAAAAGGTTTACTCCAACGGCTTCAAAGCGGTACATGCTATCGACCTGAAAATCGCTGAAGGGGAATTTATGGTGATCGTCGGGCCATCCGGCTGCGCCAAATCGACCACTCTGCGTATGCTGGCGGGTCTTGAGACCATCAGCGGTGGCGAAGTCCGCATCGGTGAGAAGATCGTCAACAACCTCGCGCCAAAAGAGCGCGGAATTGCGATGGTGTTCCAGAACTACGCGCTCTATCCGCACATGACCGTGCGTGAAAACCTGGCCTTCGGTCTGAAGCTCAGCAAAATGCCGAAAGATCAGATTGAAGCACAGGTCAACGAAGCCGCGAAAATCCTCGAACTGGAAGAGTTGCTGGACCGTTTACCGCGCCAGCTCTCCGGCGGCCAGGCGCAGCGTGTGGCCGTGGGTCGCGCCATCGTCAAAAAACCTGACGTGTTCCTGTTCGATGAACCGCTCTCCAACCTCGACGCCAAGCTGCGCGCCTCGATGCGTATCCGTATTTCTGACCTGCACAAACAGCTGAAGAAATCCGGTAAACCGGCGACCACCGTTTACGTCACCCACGATCAGACGGAAGCGATGACCATGGGCGACCGCATCTGCGTGATGAAACTCGGTCACATCATGCAGGTGGATACCCCGGACAACCTCTACCACAAACCGAAAAACATGTTCGTGGCCGGGTTTATCGGCGCGCCTGAGATGAATATTCGCGCCACTCGACTGGTCGATCAGCAGGGCCGTCTGGCGCTGAGCATCGGCAATGAAACGATGCCATTAAGCGAAACCCTGCACGACAAAGTGGTCGGCCATCAGGCGCAAGACACCTTCTACGGTATCCGCCCGGAATTCGTCTCTGTCTCTGACGAGCCGTTCGCAGAAGGTAGCTGCAGCGGCGAGCTGGTACGCGTGGAGAACATGGGCCACGAGTTCTTCGTCTACCTGAAAGTCTCTGATTACGAACTGACTGCCCGAATTCCTTCCGATGAAGCTAAGCCTATGATTGATAAAGGACTTCATCGTAAGGTGTATTTCAAGTTTGATATGAATAAGTGCCACATTTTTGATGCAAAAACTGAACTGAACATCTCAATCTAACTGGAGTTATAAAAATGAAAAAAGTGCTTTTAAGCGCAGCAATCTCCGCTACCCTGGGCCTTACTGCTTTGCCATCGATGGCGCAAGATGTTGATTTACGTATGTCCTGGTGGGGGGGTAATGGCCGCCATCAGGTTACCCTGAAAGCGTTAGAAGAGTTCCACAAACAGCATCCGGACATTAACGTCAAAGCCGAATACACCGGCTGGGACGGCCACCTGTCGCGTCTGACCACCCAGATTGCAGGCGGCACCGAGCCGGACGTTATGCAGACTAACTGGAACTGGCTGCCGATCTTCTCGAAAACCGGCGACGGCTTCTACGATCTCAACAAAATGAAAGACGTGATCGACTTAAGTCAGTTCGATGCCAAAGAGCTGCAGTCCACCACTGTCGACGGCAAGCTGAACGGTATTCCGATATCCGTGACCGCGCGCGTGTTCTATTTTAACGATGAGACCTGGAAAAAAGCGGGCGTCGAATACCCGAAAACCTGGGACGAGCTGAAAGCAGCCGGGAAAGCCTTTGAGAGCAAACTGGGTAAACAGTATTACCCGGTGGTTCTGGAACATCAGGACACGCTGGCGCTGCTGAACTCCTACATGATTCAGAAATACAACATTCCAGCCGTTGACGAAAAAGCGAAAAAATTCTCCTACAGCAAAGAGCAGTGGGTGGAGTTCTTCCAGACTTACAAAGATCTGGTGGATAGCCACGTGATGCCAGACACCAAATACTACGCGTCATTCGGCAAGAGCAACATGTATGAAATGAAGCCGTGGATCCAGGGGGAATGGGGCGGTACCTACATGTGGAACTCCACCATTAACAAGTATTCCGACAACCTGAAGCCACCGGCGAAACTGGAGCTGGGCAGCTACCCAATGCTGCCAGGCGCAACGGATGCGGGCCTGTTCTTCAAACCGGCGCAGATGCTCTCCATCGGTAAATCGAGCAAAAACCCGGAAGCCGCAGCAAAAGTCATTAACTTCCTGCTGAACAGCAAAGAAGGGGTGGATACGCTGGGTCTGGAGCGCGGCGTGCCGCTAAGTAAAGTGGCGGTGCAATACCTGACAGAAGACGGCACCATCAAAGAGAACGATCCGGCCGTCGCGGGCCTGCGCCTGGCGCAGTCTCTGCCAGCTAAACTCTCTGTCTCGCCATACTTTGACGACCCGCAGATCGTGGCGCAGTTCGGCACCTCTCTGCAGTACCTCGACTACGGTCAGAAATCCGTGGAAGAGACGGCAACCGACTTCCAGCGTCAGGCTGAACGTATCCTGAAACGCGCGATGCGCTAATTCCTGTGACCTTCCCTGCCCTGCTACCTCCGGTAGCAGGGTATTTTTTTATCCGGAGAACACGCTATGAAAGGCAAAATCATCCCGCTGAATTTTCGCACGCGCCAGGACAGTGTAACAGGGCACGAGGTGATACGGATGACGCCCCCGCACATCATTTGTCATCGCAACTACTTCTATCAAAAGTGCTTCACTCAGGACGGCAGCAAGCTGATTTTTGGCGGCGCGTTTGAGGGCCACTGGAACTACTACCTGCTCGATATCGCCAGAGAGCAGGCCACCCAGCTCACCGACGGGGCGGGTGATAACACTTTTGGCGGGTTCTTATCTCATGATGATAACGCGCTGTGGTATGTGAAAAACAACCGCGAACTGCGGCGCGTCTGTCTCGACAGTTTCGAAGAGCAGATTGTGTATGCGGTCGACGACGAGTGGGTGGCGTATGGCACCTGGGTCGCGAATTCAGACTGCACAAAACTGGTCGGGGTCGAAATCAAAAAGCGTGACTGGCAGCCGTTGACCGACTGGAGCAAGTTCCGCGCCTTTTACTTTACCCAGCCCGAATGCCGCCTGATCAATATTGATTTACACACCGGCGAGCAGCAGGTGATTTTGCAGGAAAAACGCTGGCTCGGGCATCCGATCTATCGTCCGTTTGACGACAGCACAGTCGCGTTTTGCCACGAAGGACCGCGCGATGCCATCGACGCCCGCATGTGGCTCATCAATCCCGATGGCAGCCAGCTTCGCAAGGTGCGGCAGCATGCGCCGGGGGAAAGTTTTACCCATGAATTCTGGGTGCCGGATGGTTCTGCGCTCTATTACGTCGCGCACAAGGAGAACGATCCTCAGCGCTATCTTTGCAGCGCCGATCCGCTGACGCTGGAAAATCGTCAGCTGATGGCAATCCCGCCCTGTTCGCATCTGATGAGTAACCACGACGGCTCGCTGATTGTGGGCGACGGCGCGCCGCACAACACGGGCGATATCAGCCTGAACGATCCTTTTATCTGGGTATTTAATATTGCTACCGGAACGCAACACGCCGTTTGCCAGCATAACACCAGCTGGAAAGTGCTTGATGGGGACCGCCAGGTGACGCATCCGCACCCGTCGTTTTCGCCGGATAATCAGTGGGTGTTGTATACGTCGGATGAGGAAGGGATGCCGGCGTTGTATTTAGCGCGAGTGTAAAAAAAGCCCGGCAGGCGTAGCGCCGCCGGGCAGCAAAAATCAGACGCCGATATTTCGTAACTTCTCCCCCGCCATCAGCTTGCGTTCGATATGTTCCAGCGTGACGTTTTTGGTTTCAGGAATCAGCCAGAATGTGATGCCGATAAACGCCACATTCAGCACCGTATAGAGCCAGAAAGTTCCCGCGGCACCGATGGAGTCGAGCAGCGTCAGGAAAGTCGCGCCGATAATCATGTTCGACACCCAGTTGGTGGTAGTGGAACAGGTGATACCAAAGTCGCGGCACTTCAGCGGCTGAATTTCCGAGCACAGGATCCACACCACCGGCGCAGCGCTCATCGCGTAGCCCGCGATGCACATCATGGTCATGCCGACGGAGAGCCAGGAGAGACTGCTGGAGGCCGTACCGTTATCGAACTGCATCAGACAGTAGCCGAGGATCAGCGTTCCGAGCGCCATCACGCTGAAACCAATTTTCAGCGCCGGTTTGCGCCCCGCTTTATCGACGGTAAATACGGCGATAAAGGTGGCGAACATAAAGGTCAGGCCCACCACAAGCGTGGCGATCATCTGCTGTTCGGTGGTGGTAAAACCGGCCATTTTGAAAATGCGCGGCGCGTAATACATGATGATGTTCATCCCGGTAAACTGCTGCATCGCCTGCAGCAGCATCCCAAGAAACACCGCGCGGCGCACGTTGCGGTTGGCTTTAAACAGCGACCAGCCGCCCTGCTTCAGCTTCAGGCTTTCGCGGATTTCATTCAGCTCTTCGCGCGCTTTTTCCGAGGTATCGCGCAGCATCCGCAGCACTTCTTCCGCCTCCACGTGGCGCCCTTTTTGTGCCAGCCAGCGCGGGCTGTTTGGCAAGAAAATCACCAGCACCATCAGCAGTACGGCGGGGAGCGCCAGCACGCCCAGCATTGCGCGCCAGTTGCCGCTATAGCTGAAATAGGTATCCGAAAGAAATGCCAGCACGATACCCAGCGTCACCATCAGCTGATACATGCTGATCATTTTACCGCGCACGTTTTCACTCGCCATTTCAGAGAGGTAGAGCGGGGCCGTGTAGGATGCAATCCCCACCGCTACACCCAGCAGCACGCGGGAAAGCAGTAACGCTTCAACGCCTGTGGCAAACGCGGAACCGAGCGAACCGGCGACAAACAGCACTGCCCCCACCATCAGGCTGTATTTGCGCCCCAGCCGGAAAGAGAGCCAGCCGTTAAACAGGGCACCCAGCGCCGCGCCGAGCATCATGCTGCTCACCACCCACTCCTGCAGACGGCTGCTAAGCGTAAAGTGGTCGGTGATAAACGGCAGCGCACCGGCGATCACGCCGATATCCAGCCCAAACAGTAAACCGGCCACCGCCGCAGAAACGGACACGAACAGATTCATTCTGCGGGTATCGCGCAGGGCGCGGGGCATAAAGGTAGAGTCATTGATAGATGTCATAATTTCCTGCCTGAACAGCGTTAAGACGTTAACTGAAATTACGAGAAAGCCAGCAAAAGTGTCAGGCTGTTAGACGTGAAGTTATGGATTATTTGGCTGGGCAGTAGCGATCTGTGATGGACATTACAATTTCAACTCTGGGTAATTAATCACCATTTATTGTTAATGTATTAATTTATAAGCAATAAAGTTGTGATATGCATCCATCATGGATTTTCACTATGGATTTTATGACTTTGCGAATATGGACAAGCTGATTTTTTGGCAAAAAAAACCTCCGCACCAGGCAGAGGTTTTCTTTATAAGGCGAGAATTAACGCGCCAGCCAGCCACCGTCCACCGCAACGGTGTAGCCGTTGATGTAGTCAGATGCCGGGGAGGCCAGGAAGACAATCGGCCCCATCAGATCGCTTGGCAGACCCCAACGGCCCGCCGGGATGCGGTCGAGAATTTCCGCGCTACGCTGTTCATCCGCACGCAGCTGCTGGGTGTTGTTGGTCGCCATATAACCTGGTGCAATCGCGTTGACGTTGATGTTGTGCTTCGCCCACTCGTTTGCCAGCAGACGGGTCACGCCCATCACGGCGCTTTTTGACGCGGTGTAAGACGGCACACGGATGCCACCCTGGAAAGAGAGCATGGAGGCGATATTGATGATCTTGCCGCCGTTACCCTGGGCGATAAAGTGTTTCGCCGCCGCCTGAGACATGAAGAACACGCTCTTAATGTTCAGGTTCATCACGTCATCCCAGTCGCGCTCGCTGAAGTTGATCGCGTCTTCACGACGAATCAGACCGGCGTTGTTGACCAGCACATCGATATGACCAAATTCAGCCACGGCGCGATCCAGCAGCTCAGGGATCACGTCGATTTTGCGCAGGTCCGCAGTCAGGCTCAGGAAGCGACGACCCAGCGCAGTCACGCGCTCGATGGTTTCAGTCGGTTCAACAATGTTGATCCCCACGATATCACAGCCCGCTTCCGCCAGACCCAGCGCCATACCCTGGCCCAGACCGGTGTCACACCCGGTTACGACCGCTACTTTACCCTGCAGAGAAAATGCATCCAGAATCATGTTTGTTCCTTAATCTTTTCAGAGCCTGTCACGAACAGGCAGGTTTATGCTTCACTGCCCGCGACTAGCGCAGATCCTTAACAGCGACGTGGTCCATGTCATCGAAGACCTGATTTTCACCGACCATACCCCAGATGAAGGTATAGGCTTTGGTGCCAACACCGGAGTGAATGGACCAGCTCGGCGAAATCACGGCCTGCTCGTTTTGCATCACGATATGGCGCGTCTCTTGTGGCTGCCCCATCATGTGGAACACGCAGGCGTCTTCGTCCATGTTGAAATAGAAATACACTTCCATGCGGCGCTCATGGGTATGGCACGGCATGGTGTTCCACAGGTTGCCTGGGTCCAGTTCGGTCAGGCCCATGCTGAGCTGGCAGGTTTCCAGCACATCAGGAACGAAGTATTTGTTGATGGTGCGGCGGTTGCTGGTGAGGTTGTCACCGAGGGTGACTGGCGCAACATCCGCTGGAGTGACTTTTTTGGTTGGGTATGCCGTATGCGCCGGTGCGCAGTTATAGTAGAACTTCGCCGGTTTGCTGCTATCGATGCTTGCGAATACCACTTCCTGCGCGCCTTTGCCGACATACAGGGCATCGCGATGACCGATTTCATAGCAGGTGCCGTCTACCGTGATAGTGCCCGGCCCGCCGATGTTAATCACACCCAGCTCGCGACGCTCCAGGAAGTAGCTGACGCCCAGCTGTTTACCCACTTCGCCACCCACGGAAACGGTTTTGGTGGTTGGCATGATCCCGCCGACGATGATGCGGTCGATGTGGCTGTACACCATGGTGTACTCGTCGGCCACAAACACCTTCTCAACTAAAAACTCATCGCGCAGACCCTGAGTATCCAGTGTTTTAGCGTGCGCGCTGTGGATGCTTTGTCTGACGTCCACATTTACCTCCAGAATTGATCGTGCCCGAGGGCAAGGATGATTAACGAAACAACGTTCCGTTTTCTCTATGAGCACATAGTATCCGCTGCGAAATGGGTTTTCAATTACATTTAAAACGATGTTTCACTTTTTCTGCATCTTAATAACAGAAGTGTAGTTTGGATCACGATTGTTAAGCGTTGACAGGGATGCAGAGGCGGCACACGGAAAACAGTTCAGAATATTTATCATAGTAAACAATCAATTATAAAACCTTTAAGATTTGACCGCAGAGAAAACATTCCACGTTCAAAATCAAAGATAGCCCTCACGACAAACAATTATTCTTACAAAGTGCGCCATCAGTCACACACATTGAAACGATGTTTTGATAATTTAACACTCAGTTTTTAACTTATCTCACATTCAGATCTGACTGGCAGAAAGTATCCTGCGGTCATATTAAAGGAGCGCATCATGGCTAAAGGTATGCGGGTCAAGCTGAACTATGACGTCAGCCGCGATCCGGATACAGGCGTGGAAATCACCCGCCTGACCCCACCGGAAGTAACCTGTCATCGAAACTACTTTTATCAGAAGTGCTTCTTTAATGATGGCAGCCATCTGCTGTTCGCCGGAGAGTTCGACGGCCACTGGAACTACTATCTGCTGGATCTGAAAAAAGCCGAAGCGGTGCAGCTGACGGAAGGCGCGGGTGACAATACGTTTGGCGGTTTTCTCTCGCCGGACGATAAGTCCCTTTATTACGTCAAAAACGACCGCACTCTGCTGGAAGTGAATCTGGAAACGCTGGTCGAGCGCGAAGTGTATCGCGTCTCCGACGAGTGGGTCGGCTACGGCACCTGGGTCGCCAACAGCGATTGCACCAAACTGGTCGGGATCGAGATCGCCAAAAGCGACTGGACGCCACTGAACGACTGGAAAATTTTCCATGACTTCTTCCACAAAGGGCCGCACTGCCGCCTGCTGCGCGTGGATCTGAAAACCGGTGAAAGCGCGACCATTCACGAAGAGAAAAACTGGCTCGGCCACCCTATCTATCGCCCGTTCGACGACAATACTGTCGCCTTCTGCCACGAAGGCCCGCACGACCTGGTGGATGCGCGGATGTGGATGGTGAACGAAGACGGCAGCAATGTGCGCAAAGTGAAAGAGCACGCCGAAGGCGAAAGCTGCACGCACGAATTCTGGGTGCCAAACGGCTCCGCGCTGGTGTATGTCTCGTATCTGAAAGGTCAGCAGGGCCGCACCATTTACAGCTTTAACCCGGATACCGGCGTCAACGACGCGGTCATGCAGATGCCAGCCTGTTCTCATTTGATGAGCAACTTTGACGGTACGCTGCTGGTCGGCGACGGTTCTGGTACGCCGGTGGATGTGAAAGACACCAGCGGTTACACCATCGATAACGATCCTTATCTGTACGCCTTTGACGTGGCGAAAAAAGCGCACTTCCGCATCGCCCGTCACGATACCTCCTGGGCCACCGTGGCAAACAGCCGTCAGGTGACCCATCCGCATCCATCCTTTACTCCGGATGATAAAGCGGTGCTGTTCAGTTCCGATAAAGACGGCAAACCCGCTCTCTATATCGCGAAACTCCCCGAGCAACCTGAAATGTTGCATGCATGATTTAAGTTAGTGTTTCTGTAACTGGCCTTGCCCTCCTCCTGGAGGGCTTTTTTTTTGGTTTGAAGAACATCTGTTTGCTCGTGATTCCAACTCGACCAGGCGAATACCCCCTGCCGATAGGCATAAAAAAACCGGCTCTTGCGAGCCGGCTTTTTCCCGGAGGTACTGTTTATTATTATTTAGAAGGAATATGCCACACCTAAACGGAAACGCGTCTGACGTTCGTCGGTCTCTTTCACGCCCACGTTGCCCACTTCCACATACGGCGCCCAGTTTTTATCCCATTTGTATGCCAGCTTAGCGTTATATTCGTTGGAGTAATCTTTATTATTATTACGAATCATCCCTTCTGAACTCTTCGCGTAGACATAGTTCAGCTCGGTACGGAAATCACCCATTACCCAGCCTACCCACGCATCGCCACGGTTAACTTTATCGTCGTCTTTATTTGAGCTTGAAGGATAGCGCGTATATTCGTAACGATAACGTGCAGCCACATAGAAGCCACTGTCGAAACTGTATTGCAAATGCAGATTCGGCTTATAGATGGTGCGGCTGTCATTACTTTCGATGGTAAATGCCGGTGTCAGCGCAATATTGTCGGTGGCTTTCCAGCGCCAGCTAATCTGGTCTTCGTGGCCGTTACCGACGACATCCGCAAAAGGCTGGTCGGCTTTGTCACCGCCTGATTTCCATTTTGCTTCAACGGAAAAACCTAAGCCATTGGCGAAGCGGTGTGACACGGAAACACGGTCGGCGTTTGAGCCGCTGTCGATGTATTCGTGACGTAAATCAACGGTAACAGCCTGAGCTGCGAAAGACGCACCAACGAGAGAAGCAAGGACCAGAGATTTTTTAAACATGACAAAACCCTCAAATAAAATTATGTTTCGTTTTTATGAAATTGCATTTTATTTTTTAAATAACGATATTTTAGTGATCGAGATCGTAATTATTTGTTTCAATTTTTTTGGCAAAGATGGACGTGACACCCATCAACAAACATCGGGTATTAAAAGGGAATTTCAGGTTTAAGATCACAAAAAGAGGATATTTGATCAGAATATGAAGTTTCTGGATTTTACTGGAGGCTTTAGAATCATCTCATAAGCGTAAAAATAGATTTCAGGCGCACACAAAAAAGCCTCCAATAAGGAGGCTTCTAATAAGAGACCTATTTCAGTCCGGTTATCTTTCGATGGCGAGCGCCACGCCCTGCCCGCCACCAATGCACAAGGTCGCCAGCCCTTTGCGGGCATTGCGCTTGGTCATCTCATGCACCAGCGAAACTAAAATACGGCAGCCGGATGCGCCAATCGGGTGCCCAAGCGCAATCGCCCCACCGTTGACGTTCACCCGGCTCGGATCCCACTCCAGCATTTTCCCCACCGATATCGCCTGTGCGGCAAACGCTTCATTCACTTCAATCAGATCCACATCGCTGAGCTGCCAGCCCGCGCGCTCAAGACAGCGGCGCGTGGCATATACGGGAGCGATGCCCATCAGGGCAGGATCGACGCCCACGCTGGCGAACGCTTTGATGCGCGCCAGCACCGGCAGATTCAACTCTTCGGCTTTGCTTTCGCTCATCATCATCACCGCCGCTGCGCCGTCGTTGATCGACGAGGCGTTGCCCGCCGTCACCGAACCGAGCGTTTCAAAGGCAGGATTGAGTTTAGCCAGCCCTTCCGCGCTGGCATCCGTGCGCGGCTGTTCATCCGTATCGATAATCAGCAGCTCGCCGTTGTGGCGCAGGGTGTCCACCGGCACGATTTCATCGCGAAAACGCCCTGAGTCGATGGCGGCACGCGCTTTTTGCTGCGAACTGAGCGCGTAGGCATCCTGAAGCTCACGGCTGATGCCGTATTCCCGCGCCAGGTTTTCTGCGGTCACGCCCATATGGTAATCGTTGAACGCATCCCACAGGCCGTCATGCACCAGGCTATCGAGCAGCTGGCTGTTGCCGAGCTGTGCACCGGTGCGGCTGTCCGTCAGGACGTGCGGCGCGCGGCTCATGTTCTCCTGGCCGCCGGCGATGATCACATCGGCCTCGCCGCACTGAATCGCCTGCGTCGCCAGATGCAACGCTTTCAGCCCTGAACCGCAGACGTCGTTGATGGTGATCGCCGACACGGTATTCGGCAGCCCGCCTTTCAGTGCCGCCTGACGCGCAGGGTTCTGCCCGGCGCCCGCCGTCAGCACCTGGCCCAGGATCACTTCATCTATTTCATGGGCGGGAATTCCACTGCGTTCGACCAGCGCCCTGACGACCACGCTCCCCAGCTCCACTGCAGAATGGCGAGCCAGCGCGCCCTGGAAACAGCCGATTGCCGTACGCAACGCCCCCACGATCACGACCTCTTTCATCTCTACCTCTGCGCAAAATGACACCGCTGATAGTAGATGCATTGTTATCAACAATTAACGTAGTTGTTTAAAAAAAGTGAGTTTTGTCACAGGATTAGCGCGCGTCCTGCAGATACTGGCGCAGCCAGCTTCCGGCGACGCCTGGCGGGCTTCGTTTGTTCCACAGAAGATCGATGGCGATGGTGCGCGGCCAGCCGGGAACGTTGATTTGTACCAGGCTTTTCGCAGCGGCGAACTCTTCCACCAGCGCACAGGGCAGCGCGCACCAGCCGAAGCCCTGCACCGCCATGCTGAGGAGCAGCAAATAGTTAGGCGCAGACCAGATGGGGCCGCGCACCTGGGTGGTTTCCCGTTCCAGATATGTGCTCAGCTGCAGTTCGCGCCAGCCGTGCAGCTCATCCACCTCCACTCTTCCCTGCGCCGCTAGCGGGTGGGTGGTGGCAACATAGATCGCCATCTGGGTTTGCATCGGCAGGCGGATCACGCCGATCCCGGTAGGGTAAATATCGCGCGCTTCCGTAAGACCTACCTGCGCACGCTCTTTTTGCAGCAGATCGATGACGTCCTCTTCCTCGCCAATCAAACACTCAAACTCCGTGTGCGGAAAACGCTTGTCGAACTGGATCATCAGATCCTCCAGCACGTCCGGGTTGAGCGTGTCCGAGAGCACAAAGGTCAGCCGCGCTTCCGTCTGGGCAGTCAGGGAGACGGCCAGTTCGTCCAGACGTGCACTGGCGGCCAGAATCGACTGCACGTAACCCAGCACCTGCTCGCCCTGTTCGGTTAACACCGGTTGACGGGCGGAACGGTCAAACAGGGCAAACCCCAGATCTGCTTCCAGATTGGCAATCGCGGTGCTGACAGTGGACTGGCTTTTACGCAGGCGTCGCGCCGCAGCGGAGAACGAACCGGTAGCCACGGTTTCGACAAAAGCGGTAAGGGCTTCGGGAGAGTAGCGCATGATGTATCTATTTTATCGATGGATAGTATCTTTTATATATCACAAATTACGATAAAAATAGGCCACATCAACGCCCATTCCGGCGAATTCATGAGGTCAGGTTATGCAACACAATGTACAAAAACGAAAACTGCCGGAGCGTATCTTCCACGCGGTGTGCTTCGAAGGGATTGCCACGGCAATTCTGGCGCCTACCGCCGCCTGGTTAATGCAGCGTTCGATGGTGGAGATGGGTGGACTCACCATCATCCTGGCGACCACCGCGATGGTCTGGAACATTATCTATAACTATGGATTTGACCGTTTGTGGCCCGTTCACCGCGTAACCCGCACGGCAAAAGTGCGTGCGTTCCATGCTCTGGGCTTTGAGTGCGGCTTTATCGTGATCGGGGTGTCGATCGTCTCGGCGGTGCTCGGCGTAACGCTCCTGCAGGCATTTACCCTGGAGATCGGTTTCTTCCTATTCTTCCTGCCGTACACCATGTTCTATAACTGGGCGTACGATACGCTGCGCGAAAAAGTCATCAAGCGCCGCCAGCAACGACGTGCCCTGGCGAACTGATCCCTCTAAGGCCGGAACCCTCTTCCGGCCTGACCTGCGACGTCAACTGCGCCTTCAACGCATAATTATGGTAAATTACCCTCCTTTTTGTTCGTTTTATAGTTGATACGTTGCTCTAATGTCGAAAATTTGGTCAAAAGAAGAGACTCTCTGGAGTTTCGCCCTCTACGGCACTGCCGTGGGCGCAGGAACCCTGTTCTTGCCCATTCAGCTCGGCTCCGCAGGCGCGATTGTCCTGCTCATTACGGCCCTTGTGGCTTATCCTTTAACCTACTGGCCGCACAAAGCGCTGGCCCAGTTTATCCTGTCGTCGAACGCCAAAGGCAGTGAAGGGATCACCAGCGCGGTGACGCACTACTACGGCAAAAAGATCGGCAACCTGATCACCACGCTCTATTTTGTCGCCTTCTTTGTGGTGGTGCTGATTTACGCCGTGGCGATCACCAACTCGATAACAGAACAGCTGGCGAAACATCTGACCGTCGACACCACCGTGCGCGTGCTGGTGAGTCTTGGCGTGGTGATGGTGCTGAATCTGATCTTCTTAACGGGCCGTCATATCACCCTCAAGGTGATGGGTTTTCTGGTCTTCCCGCTGATCGCCTACTTCCTTTTTGTGTCCCTGTATCTCACCGGCAGCTGGCAGCCGTCGCTGCTGACCAGCCAGATGGCGTTCGATCAGCACACGCTGCACCAGGTATGGATTTCTATTCCAGTGATGGTTTTCGCTTTTAGCCATACGCCAATCATCTCCACTTTCGCCGTCGACAGACGTGAAAAGTACGGTGATGCGGCCATGGGTAAATGCAAAAAAATCATGAAGGTCGCGTACCTGATTATTTGCCTGAGCGTGCTGTTCTTTGTCTTCAGCTGCCTGCTGTCGATTCCGCCGTCATACATCGTGGCGGCCAAAGAAGAGGGCGTAACAATTCTCTCGGCCCTCTCGATGATGCCATCTTCCCCGGCATGGCTGGGTATTTCGGGCATTGTGGTGGCGATTGTGGCGATGTCGAAATCTTTCCTCGGCACCTATTTTGGGGTCATTGAAGGGGCGACGGAGATCGTTAAATCGTCGCTGCATCAGGTGGGCATTAAGAAGAGCCGCGCCTTTAATCGCGCCGTGTCGATCATGGTGGTGTCGTTTATTACCTTCGTGGTCTGTTTCATCAACCCGAACGCGATTTCGATGATTTACGCCATCAGCGGGCCTTTAATCGCCATGATTCTTTTCATCATGCCGACGCTCTCCACCTATCTCATCCCGACGCTGAAACCTTACCGCTCTTTCGGCAATCTGCTGACGCTGATCGTCGGCGTGCTGTGCGTGTCGGTCATGTTTGTTGGTTAGCCCTCATGAAAGCCCGGTGAGTGCTTCGCTTTCCGGGCTACACTTGCCGCGCTATGCGATAGAGTACATGCTCCGCCAGACGATGATCGGGGGCGAGCGCAGGATGCAAAAACTCGCCCTCTTTTATCATCCCCAGGCGTTTCATCAGGTTCTCTGACGGTGCATTCAGCACCGAGGTAAATGAGACCACCTCGCTCAGCCCCAACGTTTTAAAACCATACTCCAGCACCGCCGTGGCCGCCTCGTACGCCAGCCCCTGATGCCAGAACGGTTTTGCCAGACGCCAGCCAATCTCCGTACAGGGTGAAAAGGCAAAACGGTCAGGCTGAGGGTGCAGCCCCAGGCTACCGACAAACTCCCCCGTCGCGGTTAACTCAACGGCCCAGAACCCCCAGCCGCGTTCGGCGATTCCTTCTTGAAATCGCGCGGCAAGATTGTCGCTCTCTTCCCGTGTCAAGGTCGCCGGGAAAAATCGCATGACGTCGCTGTCGCCATTGAGTGCCGCAAAAGGGGCGAGATCTTCTGGCCTCCACTGCCGGAGCAGCAGTCGTGGTGTCTCTATCATCGGGTTATCCTTGTTATAAGGTGTCGAGGGGGAATGGCCGATCCTGCACGACGGTTTTCATCACCAGCGTCGAGCGCAAATGCTGCACGCCAGGCATTGCCGATAATTTCTCATCGTACAGTTTCTGGAACGCGGGGAGATCGCGCGTGACCACATGCATTAAATAGTCTGGATCGCCGAACAGACGCTGCGCCAGCACGATCTGCGGGATCTCTTCCACCGCCGCCTCAAAGGCGCTGACGGCCCGCTTGTCGCCCTCTTTTAACGTCGCAAAAACAATCGCCACAAAATTGAAGCCCATTTTCGCGGGATCGAGATTTGCGCGATAGCCCTTAATCGCCCCGCTCTGCTCCAGGGCGCGCACGCGTCGATGACAGGGTGAGAGGCTTAAGTTTACCCGTTCGGCCAGTTCCGTAAGCGACAGACGGCCATCCACCTGTAGCTCAGCAAGTATTTTTCGATCGATGCTATCCATTTAGAAGAGTTTCTCATTTTAGACCTGTTTTCAGCATAACATTGGAAGCTCATTTCGCCGGGATGTCGATATTCTTTCTTTCCGCTAATGTCGTTTTTGAAGGGTGATCAAAGAATGGAAATGAGTATCGTCGTCGGGTTCTGGCTGGTCTCTTTTCTGCTGATAATGACGCCAGGCGCCGACTGGGCTTATGCCATCAGCGCGGGGATCAACGGGCGGCGCGTGGTCCCGGCTGTGATGGGGCTGATGTCCGGGCATTTGCTGGCGACGGTTATTGTGGTGGCGGGTGTCGGGGTGTTGATCGCCGGGCATCCTCTGGCGCTGTCGCTGCTGACCGTCCTGGGTGCCGTCTATTTGCTGTGGCTGGGCGTGACGATTTTGCGCCATCCGGCCACGGTCAGCGCCGCTGAGCAGCAGGACGGAAGCTGGAACCAGTGGGCGCTTAAAGGGCTATGTATCAGCGGACTGAACCCGAAAGTGTTCCTGCTGTTTCTGGCACTGCTTCCGCAATTTACCGACCCCAAGGGCAGCTGGTCGGTGCCTGTGCAGATGTCCGCGCTGGCGATGATGCACCTGCTCACCTGCACGCTGATCTACCTGCTGGTGGGCTACGGTTCACGGGCGCTATTAGCCACACGCCCGCAGGCGGCGCGGGTGGTGGGCATGATTTCAGGTGGGGTGATGGTGGTCATATCCGTCATTCTGATTTACGGACAGATCAGATAAAAAAACACCGGCGGGAGCCGGTGCTGAAGTCAGGCGCGGATATCGTCGTATTCGCGCGTTTTATCAAACTCGTGTTTGGCGAACGGGCACAGCGGGATAACTTTGCGGTTCTCCGCGCGCATTTTCTCGACCACTTTCGCCACCAGCTGTTTTCCTACGCCCTGCCCTTTCAGGCTGGCATCGACGTCCGTGTGCTCGATAATGCTTAGATGTTCCCCGGTCGGAACAAACACAATTTCAGCAACCTGATTCCCTTGTGCATCGTTGACGTAAAACTTGTTGTGGCCTTCCAGAATATCCATGGTTCCTCGCTTATTTCTGGCGGTACTTCAGGGCACCGCTCGGGCAGGTATCAATCACTCTCTTGACCGTCTCGACATCCACTTCATCGGGGATGATCCACGGCTTACGCTTCAGATTAAACAGCTTGCTGCTGCCGCGCACGCAGTTTCCTGAGTGCTGGCATATCCCCGTATTGAAGTAGACATCGATCTTTTCCCCGGTATAGGCCCGGTACCCCGCGTCCAGTAAATCCTTATCCATGACATTACCTCTGTTATTGTTATGCGTTCGGGATAAGCATAGCGCCGATATCACGGGGTGACTATGGCTCAGCCGAGCTGTGTCATCAGCATCTGACGCAGCCAGACGTGGCCCGCATCGCGATGCAACCGTTCATGCCAAAGCATCAGCATATCAAAGCCTTCCACGTCGACAGGCGGCGCTGAGACAGTTAATCCCGCTATATTACGCGTGAGCCTTTCCGGCACCACCGCCACCAGATCGGTTTTCAACAGCGCTTCGACCAGGAACAGGAAATGCGGCACCGACAGCACGACTTTTCGCGCCAGCCCGCTGCGGGCCAACGCCACGTCAGTCGCAGCCCAGAAGCCGCCGCCATCCGGGGAGACTATCGCGTGTTCCAGCTGTGAAAACTGCTTTGCCGTGACGCCCGTTCGGAGCGCCGGATGGCCGCGACGGCCAGCCAGAACATAGCGCTCGCTGAAGATCACCCGCTGATGTAATGACGCAGGTGCCCCCTCCCGGGTATGAAAAATCAGATCGATATCGCCCTGCTCAGCCTGCCGCAAAATCCGCTGCGGATTAAGCTCATACACGGCAAGGCGCGAGAGCGGCGCCGCTTGGCGGAGCGTTTCCAGCGCGGGCAGCAGGATTGCCGTCGCCATGTAGTCCGTTGCCGCTACGCGCCAGGTATTCTCCGTTTTCTCTGGTTCGAACGATGCCGCCGGGGCGACCACCGACTCCAGAGCCGCCAGCGCCTGACGCAGCGGTTCCCGCAGGGCGTCGGCTCGGGCCGTTGGCCTCATCCCGCGCGGCCCCGGCAGAAGCAGCGGATCGTTAAAAACTTCCCGTAAACGGGCCAGCTGGACGCTGACGGAAGGCTGGGAGAGATTTAAGCGCCTCGCTGCCCGGGTCACATTCAGCTCGTCGAGGAGCACCTGCAGCGTGAGGAGGAGATTGAGATCCAATTGCAAGAAATTAATCATGGCAATACCTGTCATTGCGGTAATCAATTTTTACTATAACGGAGATTTCCCTATTCTGACGGGACTTTCTCTATCAGGAATCGCTCATGAATGTATTAATTGTCTTTGCCCATCCCGAACCCCGCTCGCTTAACGGACAGCTGAAAGATGAGGCTGTCAGACATCTGCAGCAGACCGGTCATCAGGTGCACGTTTCTGATCTCTATGGCATGAAGTGGAAGACCGTCCTGGATACCGATGATTCACTTGCCCCGTTGCGCGGTGAACGTTTTGACCCTTCCGTAGACTCCCGCTTTGCCTACGACAACGCCCTACAAGCAGCGGATATCGCTGCTGAGCAGGAAAAATTACGCTGGGCTGATGCCGTGATTTTCCAGTTTCCGCTGTGGTGGTTCTCAATGCCTGCCATCATGAAAGGCTGGTTTGACCGGGTGTACGCCAACGGTTTTGCCTACGGCGTGGGCGAGCACAGCGACCACCACTGGGGCGATCGGTACGGCGAGGGGAATCTGTCCGGCAAACGCGCGATGTTGTTGGTCACCACCGGCGGCTGGGAATCGCACTATGCTCCGCGCGGCATAAACGGTGCCATCGACGACATTCTCTTTCCAATCCAGCACGGGATGCTTTTCTACCCAGGCTTTACGGTGCTGCCGCCAATGCTGATTTACCGCACCGGGAAAACCGACGACGCGAAGTATGCCAATTACCGCCAGCAGCTGACTGACAGGCTGGACAGTTTGTGGCACACAGAGCCGCTGAATTATCGTCGTCAGAACGCGGGAGATTATGAGATTCCTGCGTTAACCCTGCGTCCGGACCTTGCGAAAGGAAAAACGGGACTGGGAATACATTTGCAGGACAGTGATTGATGCTGGTGTGAGTGTTTTGAACTGGGTGGGGTAGAGCTGGAGCGGGCGAAGGGAATCGAACCCTCGTATAGAGCTTGGGAAGCTCTCGTTCTACCATTGAACTACGCCCGCTTTGAGGTGCGTAAGGCATTATAGACCTTACGCATGTTCACACAAGCCTCCCGACTGCTAACCGGTGAATAATTAACCGCTTAGCATTTCGGTTTGCTGCCCTGCGCCGGAAGGTAGCGCTGGGGATCAATCGCCGTTGCGCGATAGCGTATCTGGAAATGCAGCGCAACGGAACTGGCTCCCGTGCTGCCCATGGTCGCGATTTTCTGTCCGGCTTTTACGTTTTGTCCGTTATTCACCAGCAGCGTATCGTTGTGCGCGTAAGCGGTAATGTAGTCCTCACCGTGCTTAATCATGATCAGGTTGCCGTAACCGCGCAGCTGGTCGCCCACGTAAACCACCTTCCCTGCACCCGACGCATAGACTGGCGTTCCGCGCGCATTCGCAATATCAATGCCTTTGTTGCCACCTTCGGCGGTGGAGTACGGCATAATCACTTTCCCACTGGCAGGCCACACCCAGCAGCGTTGCCCGACCGGCGGCCAGGACGATTGCGGCACCGCGTAAGACGGCGTCACTTTGGCGGTTTTACCTTTCGAGGTAGAGGATTTTTTCGCCGTCGAGCTACCGCTATTGAGCCTGAGCTTTTGCCCTATCTCGATGGTATAAGGTGCAGAAATATTGTTCAGGCGAGCCAGGTCTTTCACGCTCGTTCCGGTTGAGCGCGAGATTTTATAGAGTGTGTCGCCGCGCTTAACGGTGTAGACCGCGCCGGAGTAGCTTCCCGAATCCGCTGATTTACTGCCCGAACAGCCTGCCAGCATGAGCGTCAGCATCAGGCAAAAAAGGGCAATCAGGGGATTTCTTGTCAGGCTTCCTGCAAACAAAGCGGCTCCTCGGTCAGCGTAAATGGCGTCCTATGATAGCAGCCTGAATTCTGTTGCCAATCTTTGCTGCAAAGACTCTTTCCGCATTCAGCATTCAAGCCGCCGGCCAAAGAGTGAGATATAATGTTGCCATCCCGTCGTTCGGGTACTGGAGTCGGAATGAGCACACAAGAACACGTCATTTTGGTTAACGCCCAGGGAGAGGTCATCGGCACTCAGGAAAAGTATGCCGCCCACACATCGCATACCCCTCTGCATCTGGCTTTCTCTTCGTGGTTGTTTAACACCCAGGGGGAGTGCCTTGTCACACGTCGCGCCCTGAGCAAAAAAGCCTGGCCCGGCGTCTGGACCAACTCCGTCTGCGGCCACCCGCAAACCGGCGAACGTACCGAACACGCGCTTATTCGCCGCTGTCGGTATGAAATTGGCGCCGAAATCACAGATCTCACGCCCATCGCGCTGGATTTTCGCTACTGCGAAACAGACCCCTCAGGGATCGTCGAAAACGAAATTTGCCCGGTATATGCCGCAAAGCTGGTCAGCCCGCTGAATCTCAATCCCGATGAAGTGATGGCGGTTCAGTGGGTTGATCTGGAGTCGCTGTTCCACGCTGTCGCCGCGACGCCGTGGGCCTTTAGCCCATGGATGGTGTCGCAGGTCGCCATCGCCCATAAAGCACTCAGGCAGTTTGCCGCCGATCTAAGGTCATAAAAAAAGCCCCGACGCGATGAACGCCGGGGCTTTTTGCATCTCAGTGACTTATTTTACCGGGCGCATTGCCGGGAACAGAATCACGTCGCGGATGGTGTGGCTGTTGGTGAACAGCATGACCATACGGTCGATACCGATACCCAGACCTGCCGTTGGCGGCAAGCCGTGTTCCAGCGCGGTTACGTAGTCTTCGTCGAAGAACATCGCTTCGTCGTCGCCTGCGGCTTTCGCATCAACCTGATCCTGGAAGCGTTGCGCCTGGTCCTGCGCATCGTTCAGCTCGCTAAAGCCGTTACCGATTTCGCGGCCACCGATGAAGAACTCAAAGCGATCGGTGATTTCCGGGTTTTCGTCGTTACGACGTGCCAGCGGAGAGACTTCTGCCGGATACTCAGTGATGAAGGTTGGCTGAATCAGGTGCGCTTCGGCCACTTCTTCGAAGATCTCGGTCACGATACGGCCCAGACCCCAGCTCTTCTCAACCTTAATACCGATGCTGTCAGCGATAGCTTTAGCGGAATCGAAGTTATCCAGATCGGCCATGTTGGTCTCTGGACGGTACTTCTTGATGGCTTCGCGCATGGTCAGTTTGACGAACGGCTTACCAAAGTCGAACACTTCGTCGCCGTAAGGCACTTCAGTGGTGCCGAGAATATCCTGCGCCAGGGTACGGAACAGTGACTCGGTCAGTTCGATCAGATCTTTGTAATCTGCGTAAGCCATGTAGAGTTCCATCATGGTGAACTCTGGGTTATGGCGAACGGAGATGCCTTCGTTACGGAAGTTACGGTTGATTTCGAACACACGTTCGAAGCCGCCAACCACCAGACGCTTCAGGTACAGTTCCGGCGCGATACGCAGGTACATGTCCAGATCCAGCGCGTTGTGATGGGTGATGAACGGACGCGCAGACGCGCCGCCAGGGATCACCTGCATCATTGGCGTTTCAACTTCCATAAAATCACGGCCAACCATGAACTGACGGATACCCGCCATAATCTGGGAACGGATTTTGAAGGTTTTACGAGATTCATCATTAGAGATGAGATCCAGATAACGCTGACGGTAACGCGCTTCCTGATCCTGCAGACCGTGGAATTTATCCGGTAGCGGACGCAATGCTTTGGTCAGCAAACGCAGTTCGGTACAGTGGATAGACAGCTCGCCCGTCTTGGTCTTGAACAACTTGCCTTTCGCGCCCAGGATATCGCCCAGGTCCCACTTCTTGAACTGCTCGTTGTAGATGCCTTCAGGCAGATCGTCACGGGAAACGTACAGCTGAATACGGCCGCCGACGTCCTGTAAAGTCACGAAAGACGCCTTACCCATCACACGACGAGTCATCATGCGGCCTGCAACGGACACTTCTACGTTCAGCGCTTCCAGCTCTTCGTTTTCTTTCGCGTCGAAGTCAGCGTGCAGCTGGTCTGAGGTATGATCGCGACGAAAATCGTTCGGGAATGGGATACCCTGCTCACGCAGTGCAGCCAGCTTCTCGCGACGGGTTTTCAGTTCGTTATTAAGATCGACTACCGCGTCAGTGCCCTGTGCTTGTTGTTCAGACATGTTGGTTCCTCATAACCCTGCTTTCAAACTTGCTTCGATAAATTGGTCCAGGCTGCCGTCCAGCACCGCCTGCGTGTTGCGGGTTTCAACCCCGGTACGCAGATCTTTGATACGGGAGTCATCGAGGACGTAAGAACGAATCTGGCTGCCCCAGCCGATGTCAGATTTGTTATCTTCCATCACCTGTTTCTCAGCATTCTTCTTCTGCATTTCCAGCTCATAAAGCTTCGCTTTCATCTGCTTCATGGCCTGGTCTTTGTTCTTATGCTGCGAACGGTCGTTCTGGCACTGTGTCACCAGTCCGGTTGGAATGTGGGTGATACGCACCGCAGATTCCGTACGGTTAACGTGCTGACCACCCGCACCGGATGCGCGGTAAACGTCGATACGCAGATCGGCCGGATTGATTTCGATGTCGATATCATCTTCCACTTCCGGATAAACAAACGCGGAGCTGAAAGAGGTATGACGACGGCCGCCGGAATCGAACGGGCTTTTACGTACCAGGCGATGAACGCCCGTTTCGGTACGCAGCCAGCCATAAGCGTAATCACCGATGATTTTGATGGTCACAGATTTAATACCCGCGACTTCACCTTCAGACTCTTCAATGATTTCGGTTTTGAAACCGCGCGCTTCCGCCCAACGCAGATACATACGCATCAGCATGCTCGCCCAGTCCTGGGCTTCTGTCCCGCCAGAACCGGCCTGGATATCGAGATAGCAGTCGGCGTTGTCGTACTCGCCAGAGAACATGCGGCGGAATTCGAGCTGCGCCAGTTTATCTTCCAGCACGTCGAGTTCGGCAATGGTTTCGTTAAAGGTCTCTTCGTCGTCGGCTTCGACGGCTAATTCCAGCAGGCCGGACACATCTTCCAGCCCCTGAGACATTTGATCCAGGGTTTCAACGATGGCTTCGAGGGAGGAACGCTCTTTACCCAGCGCCTGTGCGCGTTCAGGTTCGTTCCAGACGTCGGGCTGTTCCAGCTCGGCGTTTACTTCTTCAAGACGCTCTTTCTTGGCATCGTAGTCAAAGATACCCCCGAAGAACGCTGGAGCGCTCCGTGAGGTCTTGAATGCGGTTTTTTACCGGATTAATTTCAAACATGGTCTTTTTTCTTTATTGGACTAGTCAAAATGCGGTGATAAGAGCGGGATTGTACCGAATCCACGCCCTTTTTTATAGAGAATAGTGACGCTAAATTGGCCAGATATGATCGATGATAATCTGCAAACTGCGATTGCCGCGAAACTCGTTAATATCCAGTTTGTAGGCCAGTTCGACCTCGCGCACGCCGTTGTCGGGCCAGACGGTGGTATCGACGTTAAAGGCGATGCCATCCAGCAGCGGACCGCCGTTCACCGGCTCGACCATCACTTTCAGATGGCGCTCGCCCACCAGACGCTGTTGCAGCAGGCGAAAACGCCCGTCGAACAGCGGTTCCGGGAACATCTGCCCCCACGGCCCGGCGTCGCGCAGCATCTGCGCCACGTCCATGGTCATCTCCGCCGCAGACAGCGCGCCGTCAGAGACCACTTCACCCTGCAGCAGTGACGGATCTAGCCAGTCGGTCACCAGCGCGCTGAACAGGCGCTGAAATTCGTCGAATTTCGCCTCTTCCAGCGATAAACCGGCCGCCATCGCGTGGCCGCCAAACTTGATCATCAAATTGGGATGGAGGGTGTCGAGGCGCTCCAGCGCATCGCGCATGTGCAGCCCCTGGATGGAACGCCCAGAGCCTTTCAGCGTGCCGTCTCCCGCAGGTGCAAACGCGATCACCGGACGGTGAAAACGCTCTTTAATGCGCGAGGCCAAAATCCCGACCACGCCCTGATGCCACTCCGGGTGGTACATCGCCAGGCCGCCGGGTAGCGAGTCTGTGCTGCGCTCGAGTTTTTCGCACAGGGTCAGGGCTTCGGCCTGCATCCCCTGTTCGATCTCTTTACGCGTCTGGTTCAGCGCGTCCAGCTCATTGGCCAGCACGCGGGCTTCGCCGATGTTGTCACAGAGCAGAAGCGCCACGCCAACGGACATATCATCGAGCCGCCCTGCCGCATTAAGACGCGGGCCGAGCGCAAAACCGAGATCGCTTGCCGCCAGCTTGAGTGGATCGCGATTGGAGATTTCGAGCAGCGCTTTAATCCCCGGACGGCATTTCCCCGCCCGGATACGCCCCAGCCCTTGCCAGGTCAAAATACGGTTATTGGTATCCAGCGGCACCACGTCCGCCACCGTGCCGAGCGCCACCAAATCGAGGTATTCGGCCAGATTTGGGATCGCAATTCCGCGCGCCTCAAACCAGCCCTTATCACGCAGCAGCGCGCGCAGGGCCAGCATCAGGTAAAAAGCCACACCTACGCCTGCCAGCGATTTCGATGGGAAATCACAGTCGCGCAGATTGGGGTTAATGATGGCTTCCGCTGCCGGCAGCGTTTCACCCGGCAGGTGGTGATCGGTGACGATAACCGGGATCCCGAGATCGTGTGCCCGATCGACGCCGGCATGGGATGAGATCCCGTTATCGACGGTCAGGATCATCTGCGCGCCGCGCGCGTGCGCCTGATCGACCACTTCCGGGCTGAGACCATAACCGTCTTCAAAACGGTTTGGCACCAGATAGGTGACGTTATCGCAGCCCAGCGCGCGCAGGCTGAGGACGCTCAGGGCGGTACTGGTCGCGCCGTCGGCATCAAAATCGCCGACCACGACAATACGGGTCCCTTCACGCAGCGCGTCATAAAGCAATTCAGTCGCTTTTTCGACGCCGCTGAGCTGCTGCCACGGCAGCATGCCTTTGACGCTGCGCTCCAGTTCACTGGCCGTGCGAACGCCGCGACCGGCGTAAAGACGGCGCAGAAGCGGCGACAGGTCGGCAGGTAAATCAACGCTTTCATCCACCTCGCGGCGGCGCAATTTTGTCTTAGTTTTCACGCGGATTATTTACCGCCAAACTGTTTTTGGTGGGCGTCGAGGAACTCTTTCATCTCTTTTGGTCCCTGATAGCCCGGCACAACGTAACCGTTACTCAGCACAATGGCTGGCGTGCCGGTGACGCCAAACTGCACGCCCAGCGCGTAATGGTTGGCGATATCGATTTCGCAGGAGGCCGGTTTAACACCTTTGCCGTTCATGGCGTCATCAAAGGCTTTGTTACGATCTTTCGCACACCAGATGGCTTTCATATCCTGCTCTGGCTGGCTCTGCACGCCCGCGCGCGGGAACGCCAGATAACGCACGGTGATCCCCAGCGCGTTGTAGTCTTTCATCTCTTCATGCAGCTTGTGGCAGTAGCCACAGGTGATATCAGTGAACACGGTGATCACGTGTTTTTCCTGCGCCGCTTTGTAAACGATCATCTCTTTTTCCAGCGCGTTCAGGTTTTTCATCAGCAGCTGGTTGGTCACGTTCACCGGCTGCGCGCCGCTCACGTCATACATTGGGCCCTGAATGAAGTGCTTGCCGTCTTCGGTCACATACAGCACACCGCTGTTGGTCAGCACGGTTTTCATTCCGGCGACAGGCGCAGGCTGGATATCACTGCTGGTCACGCCGAGTTTTGCCAGCGACTGTTTGATCGCTGCGTCATCAGCATGGGCAAAACCGGTAAAAGAGGCTGCCAGCAGGGAGAACAGCACTAAAGATTTTTTCATTTTCAATCCTATCACTATGGTTCGGCACTCACGCTCGTGGGTGGTGCTGTTGGTGTAGCTGCCGCAGGCGTTCTGTCGCTACATGGGTGTAGATTTGCGTCGTAGAAAGATCGCTGTGCCCCAGCAGCATCTGCACCACGCGCAAATCGGCGCCATGGTTGAGCAAATGCGTCGCAAAGGCATGACGCAGAACGTGCGGCGAAAGTTTTTCACTGTCGATGCCTGCCAGTGTGGCGTAATGTTTAATGCGATGCCAGAAGGTTTGTCGCGTCATCTGCTGCGCGCGCTGGCTGGGGAACAGAACATCAATCGACACACCGTTCAGAAGCCACGGGCGTCCGTGCTCCAGGTAGTTTTCCACCCAGTAGACCGCCTCTTCGCCGAGCGGCACCAGCCGTTCTTTATTTCCCTTACCGATCACCCGCACTACGCCCTGACGCAGGCTGATGTCGCTCATGGTTAAACCGACAAGTTCCGAGACGCGCAGCCCGGTGGCATACAACACCTCAAGCATGGCTTTATCGCGTAACTCCAGCGGCAGGTCAACCGCCGGGGATTGTAAAAGCCGATCGACCTGGGCCTCGCTGAGATCTTTCGGGAGACGCTGCGGAAGCTTGGGCGACGCCAGCAGTGCGCTGGGATCGTCGGCACGCAGCTTCTCGCGATACATATGCTGGAACAGGCGGCGCATCGCACTTAGCAAGCGGGCAGAGCTGGTGGCTTTATAGCCGCCCTCCATGCGTTCGGCCAATAAGGCCTGGAGATCGTCATGCTGCGCCTGTTCAAGAGACAGGTCACGGTGCGCCAGCCACTCCACCAGCAGGGTTAAATCGCGGCGATAAGCGCTGAGCGTATTCTCCGCCAGATTTTTTTCCAGCCACAGCACATCGAGAAATTGTTCGATGAGGGCGAGATCCTTTTCCACGTCTGCTCCTGTGATTCTGCTATCGGCCATTATGACGTAATGGTACAGGTTTCTGGTACACTACGCGCAAAGTCAAAGCAAGTATTGAGAAGTTTACGCGATGAATATTGGTCTGTTTTATGGTTCCAGCACCTGCTACACCGAAATGGCCGCGGAGAAAATTCGCGACATCATTGGCCCGGAACTGGTGACTCTGCACAATCTTAAAGACGACGCGCCCACAGAGATGGAGCAGTACGACGTTCTGATTCTTGGCATTCCGACCTGGGATTTTGGTGAATTACAGGAAGACTGGGAAGCCATCTGGGATCAGCTCGACTCGCTCAATCTTGAAGGCAAAATCATTGCTCTGTACGGCATGGGCGATCAGCTGGGTTATGGCGAATGGTTCCTGGATGCGCTCGGGATGCTGCACGATAAACTCGCGCCGAAGGGCGTCACGTTTATCGGCTACTGGCCGACAGAAGGCTACGAGTTCACAAGCGTTAAACCGATCATCGCTGATGGCGAACTCTTTGTCGGTCTGGCGCTGGATGAAACCAACCAGTACGATCTCAGTGAAGATCGCCTGCAAAACTGGTGCGAGCAAATTCTGGGCGAAATGGCAGAGAAGTCTAGCTGATTTCTTAGCGTCCTGGCGTCGGCTGCTGCATCACCATCCGGCGCAAATCTCGCCACTCGCTGGCATCCATACTGTCTGCTGACAGCCAAAGATGCTGGCAACGCGCCCCTTCCTCTTTACGCAGGCGGAACATCATCCCGGAATTCAGCATCCAGGGGGTGCCGACGATCTCCCACTCTTTGCCCTGCCAGCGCAACCGCGAGTCCATCAGCAGTTTGATCTCACCCTGACGGGCGTTGATACGCCGCTGACTGCGCACACTGTCGAACACCACCAGCGAAAGAAGCAGCATCCAGAGCGGTGTATAGCTAAGCGGCCACGGCATCAGCAAAATAAAAGCCGCCACAATGCCGTGGAGTAAAAGAGACATCCACTGTGAGCGCCACGAGACGCGCAGATCAGATTGCCACAGGACCACGTTCCCGATTCCGTGTTTGAATTAATTGCACCATCCGCTGTAACTCGGTGTCGGCGGGTTTGCCATGATTCATCAGCCAGTTGAATAAATCCGGATCGTCACTCTCCAGCAGGCGGATAAACAGACGTTTATCATCATCGCTTAAGCTGTCGTACTCATATTCGAAGAAGGGCATGACGGAAATATCAAGTTCACGCATGCCGCGACGGCACGCCCAATGGATACGGGCCTTGTTGTTAATGTCCATGTCGATTTCCTGCTTAACGTTTCTTCTACCTCTAAGAGGGACGATTTCTAGTGTAACGTGTTTTTTGCTGTTTCATTACTGGAATATGAACAACTGGAAGCACGCTTCCAGAATAAACCCTGCAATCTAAGCGGATTACTCTGTTCTGCGTAGCGCTACGCAAGAACAGCGATAAGGCACAATTGGGCTGCTGAAAGCGCTTGCAATGACTACAGTCTCTTTTACCATTAGGCATTATCGAAGCGTTATGCAATTCAGGACATCACTATGGCTTTTACTCCATTTTCTCCTCGCCAGCCTGTCGCCTCTGCGCGTCTGCCGCTGACGCTGATTTCTCTTGATGACTGGGCGCTGGCGACCCTCACCGGCGCGGATGCCGAAAAGTATCTGCAAGGCCAGGTGACCGCCGACGTGGGCCAGATGACTGAGCACCAGCATCTGCTGGCGGCGCATTGCGATCCCAAAGGTAAGATGTGGAGCAATCTGCGCCTGTTCCGTCGTCAGGACGGTTTCGCCCTGATCGAACGCCGCAGCTTGCGCGATGCCCAGCTCACTGAGCTGAAGAAATATGCGGTGTTTTCAAAGGTTACTATCGCCGCAGATGACGAACACGTTCTGCTGGGCGTTGCCGGTTTCCAGGCGCGCGCGGCGCTGAAAAATCTGTTCAATGAACTGCCGGATGCGGAAAAACAGCTGGTGAGCGAAGGCGCCACCTCGATTCTGTGGTTTGAACACCCTGCCGAACGCTTCCTGTTGGTCACCGATGTGGCCACCGCCGAGCGCGTCACGGAAGCGCTGCGCGGTGAAGCGCAGCTCAACAACAGCCAGCAGTGGCTGGCCCTGAACATCGAAGCCGGGTTGGCGGTTATCGATGCCGTTAACAGTGCGCAGTTTATCCCGCAGGCAACGAACCTGCAGGCGCTGGGCGGCATCAGCTTTAAGAAAGGCTGCTACACCGGTCAGGAGATGGTGGCGCGTGCGAAATTCCGCGGGGCCAACAAACGCGCCCTCTGGTATCTTGCAGGCCACGCCAGCCGCGTACCGGAAGCCGGAGAAGATCTGGAGCTGAAAATGGGCGACAATTGGCGTCGTACGGGCACCGTGTTGGCCGCCGTTCAGCTGGATGATGGTCGTCTGCTGGTGCAGGTGGTGATGAATAACGACATGGAGCCGGACAGCGTGTTCCGCGTGCGTGACGATGCCAACACCCTGAGCATTGAACCGCTGCCGTATTCGTTAGAAGAGTGAGTGTTTTGTTTTTTGGCCCGGCAAGCGTAACGCCGCCGGGCACAAATCAAACCTGTCCGACGTACAGATAAATCGCCAGGAAGTGACACACGCTGCCGCCTAACACAAAGCCGTGCCAGATAGCGTGGTTGTAAGGAATACGTTTGCAGACGTAGAAAATCACGCCCAGGGAATAGACCACACCGCCCACCGCAAGCAGCGTTACGCCGCCCGCCGCTAATTTCACCGCCAGCTGATAGACCACAATCAGCGACAGCCAGCCCATCGTCAGATAGGTCACCAGTGAAAGCACTTTAAAACGGTGCGCAATGGTGAGCTTAAACAAGATCCCCAGCAGCGCCAGGCTCCAGATGACAATCATCAGGCCGCGCGACAGAGGCGAATTTAACCCTACCAGTAAAAACGGGGTGTACGTCCCGGCAATCAACAGATAGATCGCGCAGTGGTCGAATTTCTTCAGCCATCGTTTTGCCCGCTGATGCGGAATGGCGTGATACAGGGTCGAGGCGAGGAAAAGCAGGATCATACTCCCGCCGTACAAACTGTAGCTGGTGATCGCCATCGCGTTCGCGTTGGTGTCGAAGGCCTGAACCAACAACAACACCAGGCCCACAATGCCAAACACCAGGCCGATGCCATGGCTGATACTGTTGGCTATTTCCTCAGCCAGTGAATATCCCTGCGCAGTTAATGGTTTGCTAACCATAGAGGACTCCGGGAAAACATAAGATCATGATGTATCGCTTAACTATGCTAACTGAGAATGATTTCAGTGAACACCTGTTAGCTAAAATAAATCTAAATCCCAGATTAGTCCTTAAAAATCATTAAATTAAAAACGATTTTCACCTAACAGATGTGAGTTTTAATCAAAGACATTTAAAATCAATCACATAAAACTGACTTTGATTCGGATAGATCTCTGCAATCACCTGTTTAAGCGCCTCAAGTGACATATTCTCCTGCTGCGCATGTTTTTCCGTTAGCGTATCCAGCGTGACGGTCGATGTTCCCACGACTTCGATGGTGCAAAAATAGGCGTCATCTTCAAAGCGTCCGACGCGCAAAATATCGCCCGTTTTAAAATGTGATTCAGACTCGTCACGAATGGTGATGGTTTTACGTCCGGCCAGAATGTCATCCTGGAAGCGCTGAAAAAAAGTGATGTCGTTAGGCTGCATGTTATTATTCCCTGAAGATGAAGTCTGATGAGTGAGTTTAGCCACTGTGAGCATGTTCTCCCATTCCGCCATTGCCAGTCTCAACAATCTGGAGATGATGGTCTACAACTATGTCATCAAAAACCGCGACAAGGTGACCTACATGACCATCCGCGAGCTGGCGGATGCGGCTGGCGTGTCCACCACCACCGTGCTGCGTTTTTGTCGCAAGCTCAACTGTGACGGCTATTCCGAATTCCGCGTGCGGTTTAAATTATATTTAGAACAAAACGAACCGCAGCAGGCGAATTTCGGCACCAGTGAAATTATCAGCTTTTTTAAAAGCGTTAACAACGAAGAATTTGATGCGTTATTAGAGCAGGCGGTCGATATTATATTATCGTCAGAGCGTATTATTTTTGTCGGCGCGGGCACGTCCGGATCGCTTGCAAAATATGGCGCGAGATTCTTCTCAAACATCGGTAAATTCAGTAACCATATCGACGATCCTTATTTTCCGGTAACGAACGATATGGCAAAAAATGCGCTGGCGATTGTCTTGTCCGTCTCGGGCGAGACAGAGGAAATCCTGCGCTTCGCCAGCCAGTTCAGCCTGCATCACTGTAAAGTGCTCTCTATCACCAGCCACGAGCACTCGCGCCTGGCAAAACTGGCGGACTTTAATCTCTCCTGGCACGTGCCGCAAACCCGTATTGCAGGCGTCTACGATATTACGACTCAAATTCCGGTGATTTATATTCTTGAATCTATTGGCCGTAAACTGGCGAAGAAACTGGCGGAATAAAACGCCCTGTTTTTTTGATGTAACATATTACATTCCAGGCTAATTGTTATATCGTGACATTTAATTCTGCTTTGCTAGACTCGGAATCAATAGATCCTAAGACGAGCATAGCAAACATGAAAAAACTCACCTTACCAAAAGATTTTTTATGGGGCGGCGCGGTAGCGGCGCACCAGGTTGAAGGCGGCTGGAATAAAGGTGGCAAAGGGCCAAGCATTTGCGACGTGCTGACCGGCGGCGCCCACGGCGTTCCGCGTGAAATCACTCAGGAAGTGGTGCCAGGCAAATATTACCCCAACCACGAAGCCATCGACTTCCACGGTCATTACAAAGAAGACATCAAGCTGTTTGCCGAAATGGGCTTCAAATGTTTCCGTACCTCTATTGCCTGGACGCGAATCTTCCCGAAAGGCGACGAAACTCAGCCGAATGAAGAAGGCCTGAAGTTCTACGATGACATGTTCGATGAACTGCTGAAGTACAACATCGAACCAGTCATCACCCTCTCCCACTTCGAAATGCCGCTGCATCTGGTGCAGGAGTACGGCGGGTGGACCAACCGCAAAGTGGTGGATTTCTTTGTTCGCTTTGCCGAAGTGGTCTTCGAGCGCTACAAGAGCAAGGTCAAATACTGGATGACCTTCAACGAAATCAACAACCAGCGTAACTGGCGCGCGCCGCTGTTTGGCTACTGCTGCTCCGGCGTGGTCTATACCGAGCATGAAAACCCGGAAGAGACCATGTATCAGGTGCTGCACCACCAGTTCGTTGCCAGCGCGCTGGCCGTGAAGGCCGCGCGTCGCATCAATCCAGAAATGAAAGTCGGCTGCATGCTGGCGATGGTGGCGCTCTATCCGTTCTCCTGCAAACCAGAAGACGTGATGTTCGCTCAGGAATCCATGCGTGAGCGCTATGTCTTCACCGACGTACAGCTGCGCGGCTACTATCCAAGCTATGTACTGAACGAGTGGGAGCGCCGTGGCTTTACCATCAACATGGAACCGGGCGACGAGCAGATCCTGCGTGAAGGCACCTGCGATTACTTAGGTTTCAGCTACTACATGACGAACGCCGTCAAAGCCGAAGGCGGAACCGGTGACGCGATTTCCGGCTTCGAAGGCAGCGTGCCGAACCCGCACGTGAAAGCCTCCGACTGGGGCTGGCAGATTGACCCAGTCGGCCTGCGCTATGCCCTTTGCGAGCTGTATGAGCGCTATCAGAAACCGCTGTTTATCGTTGAGAACGGCTTTGGCGCATACGATAAGGTCGAAGAAGACGGCAGTATCAACGATGACTACCGTATCGACTATCTGCGCGCACACGTGGAAGAGATGATTAAAGCCGTGACCTATGATGGCGTGGATCTGATGGGATACACCCCGTGGGGCTGCATCGACTGCGTCTCCTTCACCACCGGCCAGTACAGCAAGCGTTACGGCTTTATCTATGTGAATAAGCACGATGACGGTACGGGCGATATGTCCCGCTCCCGTAAGAAGAGCTTTGCGTGGTACAAAAAGGTGATTGCCAGCAACGGCGAGAACATCTAACTACCCGGTCGGCGCTTAGCTTGCGCTGGCCTAAAATCTCCAGCCCGGCCAGCGCAACGCCGCCGGGCATTATCACTACTTCCCGCCCGCTAACTCGATAAAACTGCCCGTCACATACGACGCTTTCTCGCTGAGCAGCCAGACAATCGCCTGCGCCACCTCTTCAGGCTGGCCGCCGCGCTGCATCGGTAAAGCGGATTTCACCCGATCCACACGACCAGGCTCACCGCCGGACGCATGGATATCGGTGTAAATCAGGCCGGGACGCACGCCGTTGACCCGAATACCGTACGCCGCTACCTCCAGCGCCAGCCCGGTCGTGAGTGAATCCACTGCCCCTTTTGACGCCGCATAATCAACGTACTCGCCCGGAGCCCCCAGACGCGATGCTGCCGAGGAGACATTCACAATCGCCCCGCCTTTACCGTGATGTTTGAAGGACATGCGTTTTACCGCTTCGCGACAGCAGAGGAAATAGCCCGTAACGTTGGTCGCCAGCACGCGGTTGATGCGCTCGGCGGAGAGATTTTCGATGGTGCTCTGCTCACACAAAATCCCGGCGTTGTTGACGAGTGCCGCCAGCGGCTCTCCCTCGCGGTCAATGCTGTCAAACATCGCCAGCACCTGCGTCTCGTCGCTGATATCCGCGCGCACGGCAAAGGCTTTGCCACCTGCATCGGTAATCTGAGCGATCACATCCGTCGCGGCCTTAATATTGTGGTGATAATTCACCGCCACGGTGTAGCCTTCGCCTGCCAGCTGCAGGGCTGTCGCTCGGCCAATTCCCCGGCTCGCGCCGGTAACCAGTGCAATTGCCATATATTTCTCCCAATAAAAAAGCCGGGTAGCGGCTACGCCTTACCCGGCCTCCTGTCAAAGCTTAAGTATTACTGATATTCGCTCATTGGCACGCAAGAACAGAACAGATTACGATCGCCGTAGACATCGTCGAGACGTTTCACGGTCGGCCAGTATTTGTTCGCCATGCCTGCCGGGAAGACGGCCTGCTCACGGGTATAACCGTGGTTCCACTCGGCCACCAGTTCGTTCTGAGTGTGCGGGGCGTTCACCAGCGGGTTATCTTCCAGCGGCCATTGGCCCTGTTTCACACGGTCGATTTCCGCGCGGATCGCCAGCATCGCGTCGATAAAGCGGTCCAGTTCGACTTTGCTTTCCGATTCGGTCGGTTCAACCATCAGCGTACCCGCCACCGGGAAGGACATGGTTGGCGCGTGGAAGCCGTAGTCGATCAGGCGTTTAGCAATATCCAGTTCGCTAATCCCGGTCTCTTCTTTCAGCGGACGAATATCGAGAATACATTCGTGCGCCACGCGGCCATCGCGACCGGTGTAAAGCACCGGATAAGCGTCTTTCAGGCGAGTTGCGATGTAGTTCGCATTCAGAATCGCCACCTGGCTTGCCTGCTTCAGCCCTTCCGCGCCCATCATGCGGATATACATCCAACTGATTGGCAGAATGGATGCGCTGCCAAACGGTGCCGCAGAGACCGCGCCCTGACGGGTCAGCATGCCTTCAATCTGCACCACGCTGTGGCCCGGAACGAACGGTGCCAGGTGCGCTTTCACGCCGATTGGTCCCATACCCGGGCCGCCACCGCCGTGCGGAATACAAAAAGTTTTATGCAGGTTCAGGTGCGAAACGTCCGCGCCGATGAAACCAGGAGAAGTAATGCCCACCTGCGCGTTCATGTTTGCGCCGTCGAGGTAAACCTGACCGCCGAACTGATGCACCACTTCGCACACTTCGCGGATGGTCTCTTCGTACACGCCGTGAGTGGACGGGTAAGTCACCATGATGCAGGAGAGTTTATCACCCGCCTGCTCTGCTTTTGCACGCAGATCGGCCAGGTCGATGTTGCCGTTTTTATCACAGGCTACGACGACCACTTCCATTCCCGCCATCTGCGCAGACGCCGGGTTGGTGCCGTGGGCAGAGCTTGGGATCAGGCAGATATCACGATGCCCTTCGTTGCGGCTTTCGTGATAGTGACGAATCGCCAGCAGGCCTGCGTATTCACCCTGCGCGCCGGAGTTTGGCTGCATGCAGAGTGCGTCGTAACCGGTCAGTTTCACCAGCCAGTCGGAGAGCTGACCGATCATCTGATGGTAGCCTTCCGCCTGATCGGCCGGGCAGAACGGGTGCAGTTCGGAGAACTCAGGCCAGGTAATCGGGATCATTTCCGCAGCGGCATTGAGCTTCATGGTACAAGAGCCCAGCGGGATCATCGCCTGGTTCAGCGCCAGATCTTTGCGCTCGAGAGAGTGCATGTAACGCATCATCTCGGTTTCGCTGTGATAGCGGTTAAACACCGGATGGGCCAGGATCGCGTCGTCACGCAGCATGCTTTCCTGAATGGAGCGGCTGTCGTGCGCCACCTCTTTATCCAGGTTAGCGACGTCCAGACCGTGGTCATCACCCAGCAGTACGCTGAACAGCGCCTGGATGTCTTCACGGGTAGTGGTTTCGTTCAGGGTGATACCCACTGCGTTCAGAATATCGCTACGCAGATTGATTTCGGCAGCTTCGGCACGCGCCAGCACGCCCGCTTTGTCGGCCACTTCCACACACAGGGTGTCGAAGAAGTGCGCGTGGCGCAGCTTGAGGCCTTTCTGCTGCAAGCCCGCCGCCAGAATATCGGCAAAACGGTGAATGCGGGTAGCGATGCGTTTCAGGCCGACCGGGCCGTGGAACACGGCGTACAGGCTGGCGATGTTGGCCAGCAGCACCTGAGAGGTACAAATGTTGGAGTTCGCTTTCTCGCGGCGGATATGCTGCTCGCGCGTCTGCATCGCCATGCGCAGCGCGGTGTTACCGGCAGCGTCTTTCGACACACCGATAATACGGCCAGGCATGGAGCGTTTGAATTCGTCTTTCGCGGCGAAGAAGGCCGCGTGCGGGCCACCGTAGCCCATCGGCACGCCGAAGCGCTGTGCAGAGCCGAAGACAATATCTGCGCCCTGTTTGCCAGGGGCGGTGAGCAGCACCAGCGCCATAAAATCAGCGGCCACGCTGACCACAATTTTGCGGGATTTCAGCTCCGTAATCAGGCTGCTGTAGTCGTGAACTTCACCGGTGGTGCCAACCTGCTGCAACAGCACGCCAAACACATCCTGGTGATCCAGAACCTTTTCCGCATCGTCAACAATCACATCAAACCCGAAGGTTTCCGCACGGGTGCGGACCACGTCCAGCGTCTGCGGATGAATGTCTGCCGCCACGAAGAAACGGTTAGCGTTTTTCAGCTTGCTGACGCGCTTAGCCATCGCCATCGCTTCGGCGGCGGCGGTCGCTTCGTCGAGCAGAGAAGCGGAGGCAATATCCAGCCCGGTCAGATCCAGCGTCACCTGCTGGAAGTTCAGCAGCGCTTCAAGACGGCCCTGGGAGACTTCCGGCTGATAAGGCGTATAGGCGGTGTACCAGCCTGGGTTTTCCAGCATGTTGCGCAGGATCACCGGCGGTAACTGCACCGGGGTGTAGCCCATGCCAATGTAAGACTTAAAGCGCTTGTTGAGACCGGCGATTGCCTTCAGCTCTGCCAGCGCGGCGTATTCAGTGGTCGCGTCACCTACCTGCGGCGGCGTGGCGAGCTGAATGTCTTTGGGCACGATCTGGCCGATCAGTGCGTTTAACGAATCCGCGCCAACTGTCTTCAGCATCTCCTGCTGTTGCTGAGCATCCGGCCCAATGTGACGTTCAATGAAGGCGCCACGGTTTTCAAGCTGGCTTAAAGTCTGTGTCATGAGCGATGGTTCCTAAACGTGCGGTGATATTAGGATCCCCTCCCCCTTTCGGGAGAGGGTGAAAAGCAATTACTCGTCTTCTAACAGTGCTGCGTACGCGGTTGCATCCAGCAGAGCTTCAACTTCTGCTTCGTCGTTCGCTTTGATTTTGAAAATCCAGCCGCCGGTGTACGGCTCGCTGTTAACCAGCTCCGGGGAGTCGCTAAGGGCGTCGTTGACGGCCACGATTTCGCCGCCCACTGGCGCGTAGATGTCAGACGCGGCTTTCACCGACTCTGCAACAGCGCAGTCGTCGCCCGCGCTCACGGTCGCGCCGACGTCCGGCAGGTCCACAAACACCATGTCACCCAGTAACTCTTGCGCGTGCTCGGTGATCCCAACGGTGTAAGTCCCGTCGGCTTCTTTGCGCAGCCATTCGTGTTCTTTGCTGTATTTCAGTTCTGCTGGCACATTGCTCATTGGAATTCTCCTGATAAAGAATGATTAGGCGACCGGTTTACCGGCGCGAACAAAAATCGGTTTAGTCACGCTGACCGGCATTTCACGGTTGCGGATCTGCACCACGGCAGTCTCGCCAATCCCGGCCGGTACGCGCGCCAGCGCAATGCTGTAGCCCAGCGTCGGTGAGAATGTGCCGCTGGTGATAATGCCTTCATGAAGATTGCCGCTGGCATCGGTAAAACGCACAGGCAGCTCGTTACGCAGCACACCCTTCTCTTTCATCACCAGGCCGACCAGCTGATCGGTGCCTTTCTCACGCTGCAGTTCCAGCGCTTCACGGCCAATAAAATCGCGGTCAGCCGGTTCCCATGCGATGGTCCAGCCCATATTGGCAGCCAGCGGAGAGATACCTTCATCCATCTCCTGACCGTAGAGGTTCATCCCGGCTTCCAGACGCAGCGTATCGCGTGCGCCCAGGCCCGCAGGTTTGACACCGGCTTCAACCAGCGCACGCCAGAAATCGGCGGCTTTCTCGTTCGGCATCGCAATTTCATAGCCCGCTTCACCGGTGTAGCCGGTCGTTGCGATGAACAGATCGCCTGCCTGAACGCCGAAGAACGGCTTCATACCTTCGGTCGCTTTACGCTGCTCTTCGCTGAACAGAGAAGCGGCTGTAGCCTGCGCGTTAGGACCCTGAACGGCGATCAGGGAAAGATCGTCACGTACGGTGATATCAACGGCGTATTTGGCGGCGTGTTCAGAAATCCAGGAGAGGTCTTTTTCGCGGGTGGCGGAGTTAACAACGAGGCGGAAGAAATCTTCAGTGAAGTAATAAACGATCAGGTCATCAATCACGCCGCCGGAGGCATTCAGCATCCCGGTATAGAGCGCTTTGCCTGGCGTTTTGAGTTTGGCGACATCGTTCGCCAACAGATAACGCAGAAACTCCCGGGTGCGACTGCCGCGGAGATCGACAATGGTCATGTGGGAGACGTCGAACATCCCGGCATCGGTGCGCACGGCGTGGTGCTCATCGATCTGCGAGCCGTAATGCAGCGGCATCATCCAGCCATGGAAATCCACCATGCGCGCGCCGCATAACGTGTGTTGTTCGTACAAAGGAGTCTGTTGAGCCATCTTGTCCTCGTTGATTTAGCAGAGCGGGGCAATCTTGTGTTTCGCGCGAAATTTCACCACGAAACCCGGCGTCGGTATCACTCCTGGACGCCGACGCAAACGTTCTCTTTCCCCTGAACTTACCACCGAAATCGGCGATTAACCATAAGCTAAAGCGGGTCATCACATTAGCTTATGACCAAAAAACGCTGAAAAGCCTACAGAGTTATTCACTGGCAAAATGCGATTTACCCCGCATTAAATTAACTTTAATTTCACAATATTTAGCACAGGCTGATATTTTCTGTGGAAAAACGCGGCTAATTTCCGTCATGAGAAAAACACGACATTAGATAATCTAATGCGAAAAGAGGCGTGGAATTAGAATATTTCAAACGAGGGAAACATCCCGGCACAAAGGCCGGGAGAGGAAAGTGTGATGGGGGTCTAATTTAACGTTTAGTGCTTAACGCAGCCACTCAGGAAGATCGTTTAAGCCCATCGCCTGGCGAAGGAGTTGCGGTTTGACGCCGGGAAGCGTATCCGCCAGTTTCAGTCCAACATCGCGCAGCAGTTTTTTCGCCGGATTGTTACCGGCAAACAGCTCGCGAAAGCCCTGCATCCCCGCCAGCATCATCGCCGCACTGTGTTTGCGGCTGCGCTCGTAGCGGCGCAGGTACAAATGCTGACCAATGTCTTTGCCTTCACGATGCAGACGACGCAGCTCGTCGATAAGCTCTGCGGCATCCATAAAGCCCAGATTCACGCCCTGCCCGGCCAGCGGATGAATAGTGTGTGCGGCATCGCCCACCAGCGCCAGGCGGTGCGAGGCAAACTGCCGCGCGTAGCGTCCGGTCAGCGGGAAGAGCTGGCGTTCACTTTCCAGCGTACACAGCCCAAGACGGTTATCAAAGGCCATGCACAGCGCCTGATTGAACGCGTCAGGCGTCGCCGCCTCCATCTGCTGTGCTTTTTCCGGCACCAGTGACCAGACGATGGAGCACAGATGCGGATCGCTTAACGGCAGAAACGCCAGGATGCCGTCATTGTGGAAAATCTGACGCGCGACACCGCCGTGCGGTTCGGTCGTGCGGATCGTCGCCACCAGCGCATGATGACGGTAATCCCAGAAGGTGAGCGGAATATCCGCTTTGTTACGCAGCCAGGAGTTTGCGCCATCGGCACCCACAACCAGCCGCGCGGTCAGCATATCGCCGCTTTGCAGTGTCAGAAACGCCTCGTTTTCGCCCCAGGCGATCTGTTGCACCTGCGCGGGCGCCATCAGGGTGACGTCGGAACAGCTCTGGGCTTTGCGCCACAGAGCGTGGTGAATCACCGCGTTTTCAACGATATGGCCCAGATGACTGTAGCCCATGCTTTCATCGTCAAAGGCGATATGGCCGAAGCTGTCTTTGTCCCACACTTCCATCCCGTGGTAGCAGCTGGCGCGAAACGCGGTGATCACTGACCAGACGCCGAGATGCGTTAACAGCTTTTCACTGGCGGCGTTAATGGCCGACACGCGTAGCTCTGGCGGTGCGTCCTGCGCAACAGGCTGCGGCGGCTTATGTTCAAGCACCGCCACACGCAGGCCACTGCCCTGTAAACCACAGGCCAGCGCCAGCCCCACCATTCCGCCGCCGACAATGGCAACATCAACATTCTGCACTTAGTAACTCCTTAACGAGCGACCCAACCGAGAGTTCGCTGCGCCAGCACGTCGCGTGCCGGAATGAATAGTTCCATCGCCATCAGGCCCGCGTTGCGCCCGGCTACCAGCGGCGCCCAGTGATTCGCGAACAGATGCACCAGGCCATCGGTCACCCCGATGGTCGCCTCTTTATCTGCCTGACGGCGTTTCTGATACTGACAAAGCACGGAGTAAGCACCGCAATCGTCGCGATCCTGCCATGCCTGCGCCAGCGTCTCCGCCAGGCTCATGACATCGCGTAATCCTAAGTTAAACCCCTGCCCGGCAATCGGATGCAGGGTTTGCGCCGCATTCCCGACTAACGCCACACGATGAGACACGGAGCGCGACGCGGTGGTCAATGCCAGCGGATAGGCGGCGCGTTTCCCGGCGTGGGTGATTCGCCCTAAACGCCAGCCAAAGGCTTTTTGCAGCTCATCGCAAAAACGCGCATCTGACCAGGCCATCACGTCATCCATAGCGTCCTGCGCGTGGCACCAGACCAGCGAACTGCGGCCAGCCGACATGGGCAGCATCGCCAGTGGGCCGTGCTCGGTAAAACGTTCAAAGGCGCGGCCCTGATGAGGCACAGCGGTGGAAACGTTGGCGATCACCGCCGCTTGACCGTAAGGCTGCTGCTGCCATTCGATACCGCACTGGGTGGCAAGCGCAGAACGGGAGCCGTCTGCGGCCACCAGCAGTTTGCCGTCCAGCACATTGCCATTATCCAGCGTCACGCTCACCCCTGCGTCACTGCGGGTGAAGCTTGCGACACGCGCCGGGCAGTGCAGCGTTACGCCAGGCGCATCCTGCAATAAGCGGAACAGGCGCTGCCCCACGTCGTGCAGTTCGACCACCTGCCCGAGGGCATTAATGTGGTAATCCTGGGCATCGAGCGTAACAAAACCGGCGTGGCCGCGATCGCTGACGTGAACGGTATTGATCGACGTCGCGCACTCGGCAATCGCCTGCCAGATCCCCAGGCGCGACAGGTGCTGGCAGGTCCCCTGCGCCAGCGCAATCGCGCGGGCATCAAAGCCTGGATGTTGCGCCGTCTGCGGCGCAACGGCTTCAACCAGGTGAACGGGGAGCTGGCCGTGCGTCAGCTGTGAGATGGCCAGCGCGAGCGTCGCCCCCGTCATGCCACCGCCCACAATGATCACGCTCATACGCGCGCCGCCGCCATCAGAGCTTCGATCTCATCGGCCTTTTTGACTACGGAAGCCGTGAGGTTTTCGTTGCCGTTTTCGGTGATTACGATGTCGTCTTCAATACGAATACCAATCCCGCGATACTCGGCAGGGACATCCGCATCGGGCGCGATATACAGGCCCGGTTCAACGGTTAACACCATCCCCGGCTCAAGGGTGCGCGAACGATCCGGACCGTAGCCGCCGACATCGTGGACATCCAGCCCCAGCCAGTGGCTCAGGCCGTGCATAAAGAACGCGCGGTGGGCGTTGTCGGCAATCAGCTCTTCAACGTCGCCCTTGAGGATGCCCAGTTTCACCAGCCCGTTCACCATGATGCGGATCACCGAGCCAGTCACGTCCTGAATGGAGGTTCCCGGACGGAACAGCGTTAACGCGGTTTCCAGAGATTCCAGCACGATGTCGTAAACAGCGCGCTGCGCAGGGCTAAATTTGCCATTCACCGGGAAGGTGCGGGTGATGTCACCGGCGTAACCGCGATATTCACAACCGGCGTCGATCAGCACCAGATCGCCGTCACGTAGTTCGCTTTCGTTTTCGGTGTAGTGCAGGATGCAGCCATTTTCCCCGCCGCCCACAATCGTGTTGTAGGACGGGAAGCGCGCCCCATGGCGGTTGAATTCATGAAGAATTTCGCCTTCGAGCTGATACTCGAACATTCCCGGACGGCATTTTTCCATGGCGCGGGTATGGGCCAGCGCGCTGATTTCGCCCGCGCGGCGCATCACATCCAGCTCTTCCGGCGATTTAAACAGCCGCATTTCGTGAACGATTGGGCGCCAGTCCGTCAGGGACGCGGGTGCCGATAAATTCTGACGAGAGCCTTTACGCAGTTTATCCAGCGCCGCAAACACCAGTTCATCGGCATAAGCGTATTCGCCCTGAGCGTGATACACCACGTCCAGACCGTTGAGCAATTGATAGAGCTGCTCGTTGATTTCGCTGAAGGCCAGCGCGCGTTCCACGCCGAGTTTCTCTGGCGCGGCGTCTTGCCCTAAGCGGCGGCCAAACCAGATTTCGGCAGTCAGATCGCGAACGCGGTTAAAGAGAACGCTGTGGTTGTGGGTGTCATCGCTCTTAATCAGCACCAGTACCGCTTCAGGCTCGTTAAAGCCGGTGAAGTACCAGAAATCGCTGCTCTGTCGATAGGGATATTCGCTGTCATTGCTGCGTGTGGCTTCCGGTGCGGCAAAAATCAGTGCCGCGCTGCCCGGCTGCATATGGGCTAAAAGCGCCTGGCGGCGGCGAAGAAACTCCTGTTGAGTCATGACACCCTCCTGTGCGTTCTTTTTTTTAATGTAAGGTCGGTTTGCGGACTTCCGGTGCGGTCGGCTGTGAGCGCGTAAAGGTGTCGTGGCACAGCAGCGCCGCGACGCGTACGTACTCGATAATCTCTTCGACGGACATTTCCAGCTCTTCCTGATCTTCGTCTTCGTCGTAGCCCAGCTGCGCGATGTTGCGCAGATCGTCGATCGCTTCACCCGCTTCGCCGGTAACTTTATCGAGCTTAGGCTGCGTAACGCCCAGACCCAGCAGATAGTGGTTTACCCAGCCTGCCAGCGCATCGGCGCGATCGAAGACGCTAACGTCGTCGCCATCAGGCAGATAAAGCTGAAAAAGGAAGCCATCGTCCTCCAGAGAATCACTGGTCGCCGAATGCATTTTGCGCAGGGCTTCAGCAAGCTCGTGACCAAAGGCCAGACCTTCGTTCGTCAGGTCATGAAGCAGCGGCTGCCATGAGCTGTCGCTGTTTCCGCCGCACAGCATGCCACTGATCAGACCGTGCATTTCAGCAGGGGTCAAACCCACTCCCTGCTGGTTAAGTAACTGGCTTACTTCGTTGTAACCAGGCATTTCGTTCTGTATAGACATGCGCATTCGTCATCGTTGGAGGAATATTCATGATATGCTACCACTTTGGACCCTGGAGATACCAGAAAAGGGCTTGTATCTTCATATCAGGGTAGCTATAGTGTCGCCCCTTCGCAGCCCCCGGGCCATGTGCGAAGGTCGCGCAGTCAATCAGCAGGAAGGTGGCATGTCTGCACAACCCGTCGATCTCCAAATTTTTGGCCGTTCGCTGCGAGTGAATTGTCCGCCTGAACAAAGGGATGCTTTGAATCAGGCTGCGGATGATTTGAATCAGCGGTTGCAAGATCTAAAAGAACGCACTAGAGTCACAAATACTGAGCAGCTGGTTTTCATCGCCGCGTTGAACATCAGCTATGAATTAACTCAGGAAAAAGCGAAGACCCGCGACTACGCGGCGAGCATGGAGCAACGCATTAAAATGCTCCAACAGACCATTGAACAAGCGCTGCTTGATCAGGGTCGCACCCCCGAAAGGCCGGTGCAAAAGTTTGAATAACACTTTGCAGTTGACTATGGTAGAGTGACTGTGAAGACAAAATTTCTCTGAGATGTTCGCAAGCGGGCCAGTCCCCTGAGCCGATATTTCATACCACAAGAATGTGGCGCTCCATGGTCGGTGAGCATGCTCGGTTCGTCCGAGAAGCCTTAAGACTATGACGACACATTCACCTTGAACCAAGGGTTCAAGGGTTACAGCCTGCGGCGGCATCTCGGAGATTCCCCTTCTTTACTACCTTCAAGCATCATGACTCAATTTCCTGAAGTCCCTGCTTCCCGACAAGACATCCGTCAGTTAATCCGCAAACATCGTCGAGCGCTTTCGCCCGAACAACAAACGCATTTCGCCCAGCTCGCTGCCGCCCGTATGATGGCGTATCCCCCTGTGGTTATGGCCCATACCGTCGCCCTGTTTCTGTCGTTTGACGGCGAGCTTGATACCCAACCGCTGATCGAACAACTCTGGCGCGCCGGGAAAAAAGTCTATCTGCCGGTGCTGCACCCGTTCAGTCTGGGCAACCTGCTGTTCTTGCACTACCATCCGCACAGCGAACTGGTGGTGAACCGTCTGAAAATTAGCGAACCCAAACTCGACGTGCGCGATGTCCTCCCCCTGAGCGAGCTGGACGTGCTGATCACGCCGCTGGTGGCGTTTGATGAAAGCGGTCAGCGTCTCGGAATGGGCGGAGGATTTTACGATCGCACGCTGCAAAACTGGCAGCAGTATGGTTTGCAGCCGGTGGGCTATGCCCATGATTGTCAGGGCGTAAAAGCGCTGCCGGTGGAAAAATGGGATATTCCGCTGCCCGCAGTGGTGACGCCGTCGAGAGTGTGGGAGTGGTGAAGTAATCAATAAAGCCGGGTGGCGGCTACGCCATACCCGGCTTACGATTTGGATTCGCCAGAGAGGTCCGGTAAGGCGTCAGCGCCACCCGACACAGCAAACCGCAGATTAGTACAACAGACGCGCGCGAATCGTGCCCGGAATCGCCTTCATGCTCAGCAGCGCTTTCTCCGCCACATCTTCATCTGCTTCGATATCAATAACCACATAGCCCATCTGCGAGTTAGTTTGCAGATACTGCGCGGCGATGTTGACGCTCTGCTCGGCAAAGATCTGGTTAATCGCGGTCAGCACGCCTGGACGGTTTTCGTGGATATGCAGCAGACGGCGACCGCCGTGCAGCGGCAGAGACACTTCCGGGAAGTTCACCGCAGACAGCGTAGATCCGTTATCGGAATACTTGCTCAGTTTACCCGCCACTTCCAGACCGATATTTTCCTGCGCTTCCTGAGTCGAACCGCCAATGTGCGGCGTCAGGATCACGTTGTCGAATTCACACAGCGGAGAGGTAAACGGATCGCTGTTGGTGGCCGGTTCTGTCGGGAAGACGTCGATAGCCGCGCCCGCCAGATGCTTACGCTTCAGGGCATCGCACAGGGCAGGAATATCCACTACCGTACCGCGAGCGGCATTGATCAGCAGTGCGCCCGGTTTCATCAGCGCCAGCTCTTCCGCACCCATCATATTTTTGGTGGAGGCGTTTTCCGGCACATGCAAGCTCACCACATCACTCATGTTCAGCAGATCGGAAAGATGCTGCACCTGGGTCGCGTTACCCAGCGGCAGTTTGTTTTCGATATCGTAGAAGAAGACATTCATGCCGAGAGATTCGGCCAGAATCCCCAGCTGCGTCCCGATATGGCCGTAGCCGATAATCCCCAGCTTTTTACCGCGCGCTTCGAACGAGCCGGACGCCAGCTTGTTCCACACACCGCGGTGGGCTTTGGCGTTTGCCTCCGGAATACCGCGCAGCAGGAGCAACAGCTCGCCAATCACTAACTCCGCCACGGAACGGGTGTTGGAGAAAGGTGCGTTAAAGACCGGCACGCCGCGTTTGGCTGCCGCATTCAGATCGACCTGATTGGTACCGATGCAGAAACAGCCAATAGCCACCAGCTTCTCAGCGCAGGCAATAACCTCTTCAGTCAGGTGAGTACGGGATCGCAGGCCAATGAAATGGGCATCACGGATGGATTCTTTCAGCTGCTCAGTATCCAGCGCGCCTTTGTGGAATTCGATGTTGGTGTACCCTGCTGCACGAAGGTTATCGAGTGCTTTCTGATGCACCCCTTCGACGAGCAGAAACTTAATCTTGTCTTTTTCCAGTGATACCTTTGCCATTTACCCGACCCTGTTTTGTCTGAACTGATGTTGTGCTGGATTTAAATCCGCTCCCGCCAACATATCAAAAAAAACTATTGCAGCAATATGAACGTTTGCGTCGCCACTCTGAAGAAAAGTCATCCAGGGCGAAATGTCAGAGGAAAATGCTGTGGATAATCAGGAAAGCGGCAGGATCGTCAGAACAGGTCAAAAAACGTGACACAAGTCACCGAATTTCGCTTTTGAAAAATATTTAGCGGGGGGAAGGCTCCCCCCGTCAGATCATTTTACGATGGTTTTCACGCCGTCAGCGGTGCCAATCAGCGCCACATCCGCGCCACGGTTGGCGAATAGCCCTACCGTCACTACGCCGGGGATGGCGTTAATGGCATTTTCCATCGCCACCGCGTCCATGATCTCCATACCGTGAACGTCGAGGATGACGTTACCGTTGTCAGTCACCACGCCCTGACGATATTCCGGACGACCGCCCAGTTTCACCAGCTGACGCGCCACCGCGCTGCGCGCCATCGGAATGACTTCAACCGGCAGCGGGAAGTTACCGAGAATATCCACCTGCTTAGACGCATCCGCGATACAGATGAATTTATCCGCGACGGAAGCGATGATCTTTTCACGCGTCAGGGCAGCACCGCCGCCTTTGATCATCTGCATATGGCCGTTGATCTCATCAGCGCCATCAACGTAAATCCCCAGACGATCGACTTCGTTAAGATCGAAGACCGTAATGCCGAGACTTTTCAGCTTTTCCGTGGAAGCATCGGAGCTGGATACCGCGCCCTCGATCTGCCCTTTCATCGTGCCGAGCGCATCAATAAAATGTGCGGCGGTCGAGCCAGTACCGACACCGACAATGGTACCGGGTTGTACGTACTGGAGAGCGGCCCATCCTACTGCTTTTTTCAGTTCATCCTGCGTCATGATCTTTTTGCCTGTGGTGTGAAAACTCAGGGCGTATTATAGAACAGGCAGGCAGGGAATGTCCCTGTGACCGGTGTCACATTACCGAGCAAAGCCCTGACAGATCCGATGTGGTCGGAATTGGTCTGTCACAAAGGGAAATTTGTGTCATAGTGCAGAATCAGCAAAATTCAGGAGTACTGCCCCGCAATGAAACGTCCGGACTACAGAACACTACAGGCGCTTGATGCCGTCATTCGTGAACGAGGTTTTGAGCGCGCAGCGCAGAAGCTGTGCATCACTCAATCCGCCGTGTCACAGCGAATCAAACAGCTTGAGAATATGTTCGGACAACCGCTGCTGGTGCGTACCGTTCCGCCACGTCCAACGGAACAAGGGCAGAAGTTGCTGGCCCTGCTGCGTCAGGTTGAGCTGCTGGAAGAGGAGTGGCTCGGCGATGAACAGACCGGTTCCACGCCGCTGCTGCTCTCGCTGGCGGTGAACGCCGACAGTCTGGCCACCTGGCTGCTGCCCGCCCTCTCCTCGGTGCTGGCCGATTCGCCTATCCGCCTCAATCTGCAGGTGGAAGATGAAACCCGTACTCAGGAGCGGCTGCGTCGTGGCGAAGTGGTGGGTGCGGTCAGTATCCAGCCGCAGGCGTTGCCAAGCTGCCTGGTCGATCAGCTCGGCGCGCTGGACTATCTTTTTGTCGGCTCAAAAGAGTTTGCTGAGCGTTATTTCCCGAATGGCGTCACCCGTGCCGCGCTGCTGAAAGCCCCTGCTGTGGCCTTCGATCATCTCGACGATATGCATCAGGCGTTCTTGCAGCAGAACTTCGATCTGCCGCCGGGCAGCGTGCCCTGTCATATCGTGAATTCGTCTGAAGCCTTCGTGCAACTGGCCCGTCAGGGAACGACCTGCTGTATGATCCCGCATTTGCAGATTGAGAAAGAGTTGAAGAGCGGTGAACTTATCGACTTAACGCCGGGGCTGTATCAGCGTCGGATGTTGTACTGGCACCGTTTTGCGCCGGAGAGCCGCATGATGCGCAACGTCACCGATGCACTGCTGGCCTACGGGCATAAGGTGTTGAGACAGGATTAATAAAAAAGCCGGGTTACCCCGGCTTTTTTGTCGTTGATTACTGCGCAGGCGCCTGCTGTTGCTGCTGACCCTGTGCCGGTTCCAGCTGGAAGACCACATCCACCTGATCGTCGAACTGAATGGTCGGCTGCTCGTAAGTTTCCTGAGCGGAAACCGGCGCAGCATCGGCCTTCATCATGCGAACCATTGGGCTTGGCTGGTAGTTAGAGACGTGGTAACGCACGCTATACACCGGGCCGAGCTTCGATTTGAAGCCAGAAGCCAGCTGCTCTGCCTGACGTACTGCGTCGTCAATCGCCGCTTTGCGCGCTTCGTCTTTGTATTTCTCCGGTTGCGCAACGCCCAGTGACACGGAGCGGATTTCGTTCAGACCCGCTTTCAGCGCGCCATCCAGCAGCGAGTTCAGCTTATCGAGCTGACGTACAGTCACTTCCACCGTACGCACGGCGCGATAGCCTTTCAGAATGCTTTTACCATTCTGATAGTCGTAATCTGGCTGAGTGCGGAGATTCGCCGAGTTAATGTCTTTCTTAGCAACGCCGTTCTGCTCAAGGAAAGAGAGATATTGCGCAACGCGATCGTCGGCCTGTTTCTTGGCTGACGCAGCATCTTTTGCCGCCACGTTCACTTCAATCGCAAGGGTTGCAACATCGGGAGCAGCGTCCACGCTTGCCGTACCGGAAGTGACAATGTGCGGTCCATTTGGCAATTCGTTTGCCTGTACCGATACTGCACCAAAACTGACTAATGCCGCCAGGGCCATCACTTTAAACTTCACTGTTATTCCTCCATGTTGCGAAGTGCCCACCTAAGGGCGCATGCCAGCAAGCTTAGCGCGTCTGCTTCAGTTGTCCATAAGACAACGCTTAGTTGAACAATACCTGTACGTGACTAATGCCCTCTTTTGCCAGCTGGAACGCGATAAACCACATCACCACGCCGACGAGAATATTAATGATGCGCTGCGCTTTGGCGGTGCGTAAGCGCGGGGCAAGCCAGGCGGCAAGTATCGCCAGACCAAAAAACCACAGGAAGGAAGCACTCACTGTTCCCAGTGCGAACCAGCGTTTAGGTTCGACATCCAGCTGCCCGCCCAGGCTGCCGAGCACCACGAAGGTATCCAGATAAACGTGTGGATTAAGCCAGGTCACCGCCAACATGGTGGCGATGATCTTCCAGCGTCCCTGCTTCATCACTTCGGCGCTGGCAAGTTCCAGGTTACTGCTCATGGCGGTTTTCAATGCCCCAAAACCGTACCACAGCAGGAACGCCACGCCGCCCCAGGTCACCAGCGCCAGCAGCCACGGCGACTGCATCAGTAGCGCGCTACCGCCAAAAATTCCGGCGCAAATGAGCAGCAAATCGCTAACGGCGCAGAGCATGGCGATCATCAGGTGATACTGTCGACGAATCCCCTGGTTCATGACGAACGCATTTTGGGGACCGAGCGGTAAAATCATGGCTGCGCCTAGCGCAAGGCCTTGAAAGTAATAAGATAACATGGAGAAATACTCTTACACGGTTGTCGTTACGGCAGACTATACTGCGAGATCTTCATTAGAGGAAATTGATAATATTAATCCCTAATTAGCTACCCTAATGATGCCGTATTGAGATTCTGACAAACGTTTTAACTCCGGATTTAGCGTATGCTGAAGGTATCAGCAACCGTACCAAAGGAATGGATATGAAGCATAACGCGAAGGCTTTACTTTACTGCGCCGCATGGGTGTTTACCTGTCTGTGGGCTGCCACCGCCAGCGCGACCACAACGTTACGCTATACCGATCACGAACCGTACGGAAACATGCGTACCCGGCTCATAAAAGAGACTTTTTTTAGAGCGATTGAGACGGAATCCCTCGGTCGCCTGAAAATCGACGCCCACTGGAACGGCGAGCTGTCCACCAGCTATAACGCACTAACGACCATCAGCCAGGGCGGTGTTGCGGATATGGGCATCGTCGTCCCCGAATACACGCCCGATCTCCTTCCACGGCACCAGATATTTAAGAGCTTCCCTCTTGGGCCTGCCAGCGGTAATGCCCAGGCTGCAGCCTTTCAGCGCATCTTCAAGGATTATCGCCAGTTCGGGAACGAGCTTGAAAAAAATAACGTGATAAACCTGCAGTTTTTCCTCGGGTATCCGGTAGGTTTTTTCACCACCCAACCCAATGTAAAACTCGATCAGTTGAACGCAAGTAAATGGCGAACGGCCAGTTTCTGGCATCAGTCATTTTTACGTAACGCGGGTGGCGTACCGGTGAATATGCCGTGGAATGAGCACATTACCGAAGCGCTGAAGGACGGGCAGCTTGACGGCCTGATGGTTAACCTCGACAGCGGGCACGATATTCATGCCGAGCGTGCCGCACCTTATATTCAGCTTTCTCCTTCCCTGTGGCTCGGACACGTATATCTGCTGGTGATGAATAAAGCGGTGTGGGACAGCCTCGACGTCAAGGATCGCGGTGCCATCAGACGTGCGGCCGCCGCTACGCAAAAACGTCTTGGCGCAGCGCAAGAGGCTAATCTGGCCGAGATGACCAACGCGATGAAACGGGAAGGCGCGACCATTCATTATCTGACAAACGATGAGCTGAAAGCCTGGCAAACAGCCACCGGGTACCAGCAGGTTCAGGCCGAATGGGTCACTCAGCAGGAAAACAAAGGAATCAGTGATGCGGGACTGTTGATGCAGGGTGTCAGCAGCATTGTTAACCAGACACTGAGATAAAAAAAACGCCCGCCGGTATTCACGCGCGGGCGTTGTCTGTCAGAACGGATTTATTCGCTCGCGTGTTCTTTCACGCGCTTGAAGTTCACGTCCATCTGCGGATACGGGAAGCTAATACCGTTGGCGTCAAATTCACGCTTAATCCGCTCCAGCACGTCCCAGTAAACTTCCTGCAAGTCGCTGCTTTTGCTCCAGATGCGTACCACGAAATTGATCGACGAAGCACCGAGTTCGTTCAGACGAACAGTTCTCTCGCGGTCCTGGATGATACGAACATCCGACTCAATAATATTCGTCAGCAGCGCTTTCACCTTATCGATATCGGAATCATACGCCACGCTGATCAACAGTTCGTTGCGACGTACCGGTTCGCGGGAAAAGTTAATGATGTTTCCGGCGATGATTTTACCGTTCGGCACTACAACGATACGGCCATCAACGGTGCGCAGGGTGGTGGAGAAAATCTGCACCTGCAGCACGGTCCCGGCAATGCCGCCTAAATCGACGTATTCACCGGAGCGGAACGGGCGGAAAGTCACCAGCAGCACGCCTGCGGCGAGGTTCGACAGTGAACCCTGCAGGGCCAGACCGATAGCCAGACCCGCAGCACCGAGTACCGCGATGACGGAGGCCGTCTGTACACCGACGCGCCCAAGCGCAGCAATCAGCGTAAAGGCAATCAGGCCGTAGCGCACCAGCGCGGAGAGAAAATCTGCCACCGTGGCATCAATCTGACGAGCGCGCATCACGCGGTTGATCGCATTAGACACCACGCGTGCCACGATCATCCCGACAATAATAATCGCAATCGCCGCCACGATATTCACCGCATAACTCAGCAGTAGCGCCTGGTTGCGCACCAGCCAGGTGCCCGCGTTGTTGATGCCATCTACTACACCGAGATCATCCATTCATTCTTCCTTTTGCTAATCCAGACAAAAAATCCATCTCACTGGGAGACAGGCAGGTCAGTAAAGGGTAAACAAAAAGTGCTGATTATGCCAAACAGATCACACAATAGGCCGTGGCAGCCCGTTGAAAAGGCATAAAAAAAGGCCCGCAAATGCGGACCTTTTTAACGCTTTTCAGCAACTCAAATTACAGAACGTCAACCGCGTTCAGTTCTTTGAATGCCTGCTCCAGACGGGTAATCATAGAAGTCTGGGCAGCACGCAGCCATACGCGTGGATCGTAGTATTTCTTGTTCGGCTGGTCTTCGCCTTTCGGGTTACCCAGCTGGCCTTGCAGGTAAGCTTCGTTGGTTTTGTAGTACTGCAGGATGCCGTCCCAGGTTGCCCATTGGGTATCGGTATCGATGTTCATTTTCACTACACCGTAGCTTACGGAATCTTTGATTTCCTGAGCAGAAGAACCGGAACCGCCGTGGAAGACGAAGTTCAGGCTGTTGTGCGGCAGGTTGTGTTTCTTAGAAACATATTCCTGAGAATCGCGCAGGATAGTTGGAGTCAGAACCACGTTACCTGGCTTGTAAACGCCGTGTACGTTACCGAAAGATGCCGCGATGGTGAAACGTGGGCTGATTTTGCTCAGCTCGGTGTACGCGTAATCAACATCTTCTGGCTGGGTGTACAGTGCAGAAGCGTCCATGTGGCTGTTGTCCACGCCGTCTTCTTCACCGCCGGTGCAACCCAGTTCGATTTCCAGGGTCATGCCCATTTTGGACATGCGCGCCAGGTATTTGGAGCAGATTTCGATGTTTTCGTGCAGTGACTCTTCAGACAGGTCGATCATGTGAGAAGAGAACAGTGGCTTACCGGTCGCTGCGAAGTGTTTTTCACCCGCGTCCAGCAGACCGTCGATCCATGGCAGCAGTTTCTTCGCGCAATGGTCGGTGTGCAGGATAACTGGAACACCGTAGTGCTCAGCCATCTGGTGTACGTGGTGCGCACCAGAGATAGCGCCCAGGATTGCTGCGCCCTGAGGAACATCAGTTTTAACGCCTTTACCCGCGATGAACGCAGCGCCGCCGTTAGAGAACTGTACGATAACCGGAGCTTTAACTTTTGCAGCGGTTTCCAGTACGGCGTTAATGGAGTCGGTACCCACGCAGTTAACTGCCGGCAGAGCAAAGTTGTTTTCTTTTGCTACCTGGAACACTTTCTGAACGTCATCACCAGTGATCACGCCAGGTTTTACGAAATCAAAAATTTTAGACATGTTACGTAGTCCTGTATCTTCGGCCGTTAGAAAAGGTGCGAGCTCTATAAAGCACGCTGAAATTTGGGCAGGTTTCCCTGCCCATGAATGGCTTACTTCTTAGCGCGCTCTTCGAGCATTGCTACTGCTGGCAGAACTTTGCCTTCCACGAATTCGAGGAATGCGCCGCCACCAGTGGAGATGTAGGAAATTTTGTCGGAAATACCGAACAGGTCGATTGCCGCCAGGGTGTCGCCGCCGCCTGCGATGGAGAACGCTTCGCTGTCTGCGATTGCGTTAGCCACGATTTCAGTCCCTTTACGGAAGTTAGGGAATTCGAACACGCCAACCGGGCCATTCCACAGAATGGTTTTCGCGTTTTTCAGGATGTCAGCCAGTTTCTGTGCAGACACGTCGCCCAGGTCCAGAATCTGCTCTTCATCTTTGATGTCGTTAACAGACTTCAGCGTCGCGGTCGCTGTTTCAGAGAACTCAGTTGCTACGCGCACGTCAGTTGGGACTGGGATATCGCAAGTGGTCAGAAGGCGTTTTGCTTCGTCAACCAGGTCTGCTTCATACAGGGATTTACCCACGTTGTGGCCTTGAGCGGCAACGAAGGTGTTCGCGATACCACCGCCAACGATCAGCTGGTCAGCGATTTTAGACAGGGAATCCAGAACGGTCAGTTTGGTAGACACTTTAGAACCACCAACGATAGCAACCATTGGACGTGCGGGTTCTTTCAGTGCTTTACCCAGTGCTTCCAGTTCGTCAGCCAGCAGTGGACCTGCGCAAGCTACGTCTGCGAATTTACCGATACCGTGGGTAGAAGCCTGAGCACGGTGAGCCGTACCGAATGCATCCATCACGAAGACGTCGCACAGTGCAGCGTATTTTTTGGACAGTGCTTCGTCGTCTTTCTTCTCGCCTTTGTTAAAGCGAACGTTTTCCAGAACAACCAGTTCACCTGCAGCCACTTCAACGCCGTCCAGGTAGTCTTTAACCAGACGTACCGGGCTGGACAGTTTGTCTTTCAGGTAATTAACAACCGGCAGCAGAGAGAATTCTTCGTTGTACTCGCCTTCGGTCGGACGACCCAGGTGAGAGGTTACCATCACTTTCGCACCCTGTTTCAGTGCCAGTTCGATGGTTGGCAGAGAAGCACGAATACGCGCATCGCTGGTCACTTTGCCATCTTTAACAGGTACGTTCAGATCGGCACGGATGAAAACGCGTTTACCTGCCAGATCCAGATCGGTCATCTTAATTACAGACATGGTGAATCCTCTCGTTGATTCTTAAAGTTTTGCATGCGCACTTTGCGCCCTACCTGAAACCTTGTGCGGCCATGGCTAATGTGGTGTCGAGCATCCTGTTAGCAAAGCCCCATTCATTATCGCACCACACCAGCGTTTTGATGAGGTGAGCACCGCTGACCCGCGTCTGTGTACCATCGACAATGGCACTGTGCGGATCGTGGTTAAAATCTACTGAGACCAACGGTAATTCCGTATAGTCAACTATACCATGAAATGCACCCTGTGCCGCTTTTTGCAGCAACAGGTTGACTTCACTGGCTTTTACCGGTTTTTTAACCGTGACACTGAGGTCAATCGCGGTGACATTTATGGTCGGTACGCGAACCGCAATGGCTTCAAAACGGTCGTTAAACTGCGGAAAAATTCGGGTAATTCCGGCCGCCAGTTTCGTATCCACCGGAATGATTGACTGGCTCGCCGCACGCGTGCGACGTAAGTCCGGGTGATACGCGTCGATAACCTGCTGATCGTGCATGGCGGAGTGAATCGTGGTTACTGTGCCCGATTCGATGCCATACGCATCGTCTAGCAGTTTGATGACCGGAATAATGCAGTTTGTGGTGCAGGAGGCATTAGAGACAATACGGTGTTCGGCTTGCAGCTCGAGATGGTTCACGCCGTAGACGACGGTTGCATCGAGATCGTGACCACCGGGATGGGAAAACAGGACTTTCTTCGCACCTGCTGCCAGATGCGCCTCGCCGTGTTCGCGATTGCCGTACACGCCGGTACAATCCAGCACCACATCCACACCCAATTCACGCCACGGCAGCGCGTCAATACTGCGCTCATGCAGGACGCGAATCACATCATCGCCGACGAACAGTTGCTCTCTTTCCTGGCGTACATCCCAGGCAAAGCGCCCATGGCTGGTATCGTATTTCAACAAATGCGCCATACCCGCCGCGTCTGCCAGTTCATTGACAGCCACTACGGTGATTTCCGCCCGACGTCCTGATTCATATAATGCGCGAACCACGTTACGTCCGATGCGACCAAAGCCATTAATCGCTACGCGTACGGTCATAGGTCTCCTGCAAGGCTATCCCTGAGATTGAGGTGGCTGAAAGAGTAATCCAGCTACGCTCAGAGGGGAATCCTTGCCTGTCACAAACTGCGACTGATTGGTCAATTGTCGAACATTTAATCGACTGAAACGCTTCAGCAAGAATAAGCGAAACGGGGAATAAAAGGAACGTTCGCCCGGAGGGATTCGCCATTTATCTGACTTGCGTCACATTTCTTCGGCCATTTTCCACGGAATTATTCCACTCCGGCGAAAACATATTCGCCCTGGCCGTCATCCGTTGCGTCAGGTCCACTGTGCGACTATCGCAAAGTACAGGCTCTACGTTTGGACCCTCAGTGCGCAAATTAAAGGCTACTCTCTTCCTTCGGCAGTTTTCCCCATAAAAAAAACCAGGCGGTATTGCTACCCACCTGGTTTTTTTATAGCGCCCGGCAAGACTCTCGCCGCCGGGCGTTTACGCGATTACAGCAGTTCTTTCGCTTTCGCGACTACGTTCTCAACGGTGAAGCCAAACTCTTCGAACAGCAGTTCTGCTGGTGCAGATTCGCCGAAGGTGGTCATACCGACGATAGCGCCGTTCAGGCCCACGTATTTGAACCAGTAGTCAGCGATACCCGCTTCCACAGCCACGCGCGCAGAAACGGCTTTCGGCAGTACGGATTCACGGTAAGCCGCATCCTGTTTGTCGAACGCGTCGGTAGACGGCATGGAGACCACGCGCGCTTTCACGCCTTCAGCAGAAAGTTGATCCCACGCAGCTACCGCCAGCTCAACTTCAGAACCGGTTGCGATAATAATCAGCTGTGGCTGACCTGCGCAGTCTTTCAGCACGTAACCACCGCGAGCGATGTTAGCCAGCTGCTCTTCGGTACGATCCTGCTGTGCCAGGTTCTGACGAGAGAGAATCAGCGCGGTTGGACCGTCCTGACGCTCAACGCCATATTTCCACGCTACCGCAGACTCAACCTGGTCACATGGACGCCATGTGGACATGTTTGGGGTCACGCGCAGAGAAGCCACCTGCTCAACCGGCTGGTGAGTCGGGCCATCTTCGCCCAGACCGATAGAGTCATGGGTATAAACCATTACCTGACGCTGTTTCATCAGCGCAGCCATACGCACGGCATTACGCGCATATTCTACGAACATCAGGAAGGTAGAGGTGTACGGCAGGAAACCACCGTGCAGAGAGATACCGTTCGCAATGGCGGTCATACCGAATTCACGCACACCGTAATGGATGTAGTTACCGGCGGTATCTTCGTTGATCGCTTTAGAACCAGACCAGATCGTCAGGTTAGACGGTGCCAGGTCAGCAGAGCCGCCGAGGAATTCTGGCAGCAGTGGACCGAAAGCTTCGATCGCATTCTGAGACGCTTTACGGCTGGCAATTTTAGCCGGGTTAGCTTGCAGCTTAGCGATGATCTCTTTCGCTTTCGCGTCGAAATCTTCCGGCATGTCACCTTTCATACGACGGGTGAATTCTGCCGCTTCCTGCGGGAAGGCTTTTGCGTAAGCTGCGAATTTCTCATTCCAGACGGACTCTTTCGCCTGGCCTGCTTCTTTGGCATCCCACTGAGCGTAAATCTCAGACGGAATTTCAAATGGCGCGTATTTCCAGCCCAGCTGTTCGCGGGTCAGTGCAATTTCTGCGTCGCCCAGCGGTGCGCCGTGGGAATCGTGAGTACCCGCTTTGTTTGGAGAACCGAAACCGATGATGGTTTTGCACATCAGCAGGGATGGTTTGTCAGTCACGGCACGCGCTTCTTCTACTGCACGTTTAATCGCGTCTGCATCGTGGCCGTCAACGCCACGCACAACGTGCCAGCCGTAGGCTTCGAAACGTTTTGCAGTGTCGTCAGTGAACCAGCCTTCAACGTGACCATCAATGGAGATGCCGTTGTCATCGTAGAACGCAACCAGTTTACCCAGCTTCAGAGTACCGGCCAGGGAGCACACTTCGTGAGAAATGCCTTCCATCATGCAGCCGTCGCCCATGAAAGCGTAGGTGAAGTGATCAACGATATCGTGACCTGGACGGTTGAACTGTGCCGCCAGCGTTTTCTCTGCAATCGCCATACCGACCGCATTCGCAATACCCTGACCCAGTGGACCGGTTGTGGTCTCAACGCCCGCGGTATACCCCACTTCCGGGTGACCTGGGGTTTTGGAATGCAGCTGACGGAAGTTCTTCAGCTCTTCGATTGGCAGCGCATAACCCGTGAGGTGCAGCAGGCTGTAGATCAGCATAGAACCGTGGCCGTTGGACAGCACGAAGCGGTCGCGGTCAGCCCAAGATGGGTTCTGCGGGTTATGGTTCAGGAAATCACGCCACAGGACTTCGGCAATGTCAGCCATACCCATAGGGGCACCCGGGTGACCGGATTTGGCTTTCTGTACTGCGTCCATGCTCAGCGCACGAATAGCATTAGCAAGCTCTTTACGTGAGGACATTTTAACTCCAGATCGGACTGTTAAAGGCCGCGCCCTTGACGACAGCGCGTTTTGGGCTATGCCAGAAAAAAGTGCCAACAATGTAACCCAAGCGACAAAGCATGTACATGGAGCATTCTTTTGCCCTTTAAGAAATCTCTGGATCACGCTCGCATGTTGCGCAATCTACTCGCCCGGGGCTCCAGATATTCCTTATACTTAGCGCGACTGCGGCTTCGCTGCCGGAGCATTTTTCAGACTTTTTTCAGTTAACGAGTACGGAAGCAACATCATGAAAATGCGTGCAATAGTGCTGGCCCTGGGTACGACGCTCCTGCTGAGCGGTTGTCAGAATATGGATTCAAACGGTCTGATGAGCTCTGGCGCAGAAGCCTTCCAGGCTTATTCCCTGAGCGATGCGCAGGTCGTCGCGCTGAGCGACCAGGCGTGTAAAGAGATGGACGGAAAAGCGACCATCGCACCGGCCAGTAGCACTTACGCGCAGCGTCTGAACAAGATTGCCGCCGCGCTGGGCGATAACATCAATGGCCAGGCAGTGAATTACAAAGTCTATATGGCAAAAGACGTGAACGCGTTTGCGATGGCGAACGGCTGTATCCGCGTTTACAGCGGGTTGATGGACATGATGACGGACAACGAAGTCGAAGCGGTGATCGGCCATGAAATGGGCCACGTCGCACTCGGCCACGTGAAGAAAGGTATGCAGGTGGCGCTCGGCACCAATGCCGTGCGTGCGGCGGCTGCCTCTGCAGGCGGTATCGTTGGCAGTCTGTCCCAATCCCAACTGGGTGATGTGGGCGAAAAACTGGTTAACTCCCAGTTCTCCCAACGTCAGGAATCAGAAGCAGACGACTACTCCTACGATCTGTTGCGCAAACGCGGGATCAATCCGTCAGGCTTAGCCACCAGCTTTGAGAAACTGGCAAAACTGGAAGAAGGCCGTCAAAGCTCAATGTTTGACGATCACCCGGCGTCCGCAGAGCGTGCGCAACATATCCGCGATCGCATGGCGGCAGACGGGATCAAATAATCCCCTCCAGAAAAGCCACTAACGACACGGGCAGCGCACCGTCACCCGAGAGTACGTAAGGGTGACGGGCACTGCCCGGTTTCAAAATGGCGAGTCAAACAGCCCGATTACTCGCCTTTTTTGGCTGCCTGAATGTACAGCATTTCCAGCGCCAGTGTCGCAGCGGCCAGAGCCGTGATTTCAGACTGATCGTACGCTGGCGCCACTTCTACCACGTCCATCCCCACGATATTCAGGTCTTTCAGACCGCGAACCAGTTTGATCGCACGGTCAGACGTCAGGCCACCGATGACCGGCGTACCGGTGCCCGGTGCAAACGCGGGGTCCAGGCAGTCGATATCAAAGGTCAGGTAGACAGGCATGTCGCCGACAATCTGCTTCACTTGCGCGATGATGTCGTCCACGCCGCGATCGTTCACCTGGCAGGCGTCCAGCACGGTGAAGCCGTTGTCTTTGTCGAATTCAGTACGGATACCGATCTGCACAGAGTGATTTGGATCGATCAGGCCTTCGTTCGGCGCGGTGTAGAACATGGTGCCATGGTCAAACTCGCAGCCGTTCGCGTAGGTGTCCGTGTGGGCATCGAAATGCACTAGCGCCATTTTACCGAAATGTTTCGCGTGCGCGCGCAGCAGCGGCAGCGTCACAAAGTGGTCACCGCCGAAGGAGAGCATGCGCTTACCGGCAGCCAGCAGTTTTTCTGCGTGCGCCTGGAGTTTTTCGCTCATTTCACGTGCGTCGCCGAAGGCATACACCAGATCGCCGCAGTCGACGACGTTCAGGCGCTCACGCATATCGAAGTTCCACGGGAAACGGTTGTGCTCCCAGGCCAGGTTGGTAGAGACCTGACGAATGGCCGCCGGACCGTGACGGCCACCGGCACGACCGGAGGTTGCCATATCAAACGGAACGCCGGTGATCACCCAGTCAGCGTCGCTGTCGTACGGCTGGAAGTTCATCGGAAGACGTAAAAAACCAAACGCGTTAGATACCAGAGAGTTGTCGTACTGATGACCTAAAGTGCTCATGTCCTGACCTCATGTAGAGTCGATGCATTAAAAATAGATGAAAAAAATCCCCTCCGCGTCGTTAAACCCGACGAGGAAGGGATTGATTCGGAAACTGCATGTTGGTGCGAATTATCGCCGTTAATTCGTACAGGTTCAAGTATCCCGTAGGCCCGGTAAGCGCAGCGCCACCGGGTATTAACGGTTACTCGTCTTCCAGATAGGTGTACCCGTACAGACCCGCTTCAAACTCTTCCAGGAACTGCTGCTGCAGCGCAGCGTCCAGATCGGTGTTTTTCACCTGATCGCGGAACTGAGTCAGCAGTTTTTTCGGATCCAGTTGCACGTACTCCAGCATGTCCGCCACGGTGTCGCCCTCGTCGGAAAGCTCCACTTCGACGTTGCCGTCAGGGAAGACAAAGACGTCAACCGCTTCGGTATCACCGAACAGGTTGTGCATGTTGCCTAAAATTTCCTGATACGCACCGACCATAAAGAAGCCCAGCATTGGCGGGTTCTCAGGATCGTACTCCGGCATTGGCATGGTAGTGGCAATCCCGTCGCCGTCCACGTAGTGATCGATAGCGCCGTCGGAATCACAGGTGATGTCCAGCAGCACTGCGCGGCGTTCCGGCGCATGATTCAGCCCTTCCAGCGGCAGTACCGGGAACAGCTGATCGATACCCCAGGCATCCGGCATCGACTGGAACAGCGAGAAGTTGACGTAAATCTTATCCGCCATACGTTCCTGCAGTTCGTCGATAATCGGACGGTGCGCACGGTTGCTCGGGTCGAGCTGTTTCTGCACTTCGTGGCACATATTCAGATACAGCTGCTCTGCCCACGCGCGTTCCTGCAGGCTAAAGGTGCCTGATGAATAGCCGACGTGAATGTCATGCAGATCCATCTGGCTGTCGTGCAGCCATTCACGCAGGGAGCGACGGGTGCCCGGCTCATGCATCTCCTGCCAGGTTTCCCACATGTTTTGCAGAGCACGCGGCGCATCGTCCTGCGGTGGTGTCGCTTCCGTATTCTCGCTGCGTTCAACACCGATAATATTGGAAACCAGCACCGTATGGTGCGCGGTAACCGCACGGCCAGACTCGGTGATCACCGTTGGATGCGGCAAACCGTTCTCTTCACAGGCATCACCAATCGCCCAGATAATGTTGTTCGCGTACTCGTTCAGGCCGTAGTTCACGGAGCAGTCAGACTGCGAGCGCGTTCCTTCGTAGTCCACACCCAGACCGCCGCCGACATCGAAGCACTCGATGTTAACGCCAAGCTTATGCAGCTCGACATAGAAGCGAGCCGATTCACGTACGCCCGTGGCGATATCGCGAATATTGGCCATCTGCGAACCGAGGTGGAAGTGCAGAAGCTGGATACTGTCCAGACGACCGCGTTCGCGCAGCATTTCCACCAGTTGCAGAACCTGACCCGCAGCCAGACCGAATTTGGATTTTTCGCCGCCGGAGGACTGCCATTTACCGGAACCTTGCGACGCCAGACGCGCACGCACGCCCAGGCGCGGCACCACGTTCAGACGCTCGGCCTCTTCCAGCACAATGGCGATTTCCGTCATCTTCTCGATAACCAGATAGACCTTGTGGCCCATCTTCTCGCCAATCAGCGCCAGACGAATGTATTCACGGTCTTTATAGCCGTTACAGACGATCACCGAGCGCGTCATACCGGCGTGCGCCAGTACCGCCATCAGTTCCGCTTTAGAACCGGCTTCCAGACCCAGTGGTTCACCGGAATGGATTAGCGATTCAATGACACGACGGTGCTGGTTTACCTTGATTGGATAGACCAGGAAGTAGTCGCCCTTGTATCCATAGGACTCACGCGCGCGCTTGAACGCCGCATTAATGGAGCGCAAACGGTGTTGCAGGATCTGCGGGAAGCAGAACAGTGCAGGCAGACGTTGCCCTTGCGCTTCGCGCGCTTTCACCAGTTTGGCGAGATCCACGCGAGCTTCCGGTACGTCAGGATCCGGGCAAACGCTGATATGGCCCAGTTCGTTGACGTCGTAGTAGTTATTACCCCACCAGGCAATATTGTATGTGCGCAGCATCTTGCTGGCCTCTTCGGAGCTCATCGCAACCTCCTGCATAGAACGTAGTACACCCTGTCCGCCCGCTGACGAAGGCGAAACCGAAGACATGTCGTCAGACATAGCGAACCTCAACTCTTTGTATTAAGTGTAAAACAGTTGACTACTATCGCAGTGTCACACCGCGATAACAACCCATAAACGGCCCCGCATTCCAGCAGAGTGTGCTGAAATTCAGACCGTGCGACCGGTTTCTTATTCATATCATTTTAAAACACGTAACCGAACTCTGTATGACAAGGTTCGGCGAAACCACGAGATAACTCCTGAATTAACAAGAGCGCCCTTGTTCAGTTTTCACAAAGCGGATGGCCGGCCCTGGAATCCTGAGAAGCACCGAAATGGGTATAACATCGGCAGGTTTGCAGATTAGAAATGCGAGTTGCGGGAAACAGACGCACGCCAGAACAGCGTAACTGAGTTAGCGGAAAACGAGAGTTCATTATCGGGTATCACCTCCACGGCCGCCTTCAGAAGACGAACCTCAAGCCAAAGCTAAGTGTTCACTGCTCAACCCGGCTGGAAGTGGCGACACGATGAAATCATCGAGCGCTTTTTTGTATGAGCCGCGCGCCGCGTTTTATACCCACATCACTCCCAAAATGCAAAGTATAAATGCGCGCCTTGCCAGCCCCGTCAGGAAAAATTTCCACCTGCGTTTTCAGCACAGTGAGACCTTAGTCAAAAAAAACTGGAAATCGGGCGAAGAAGTGACCTAAAATAGCCGTCCAGATGTTAATCCATCTATACTGATTAACACTCAGACTGCCGGTGTCATTTACCTGCCGGTCTTGGTAGAATCGTCTTCTACGGCCATTCCGCACAGCAGTTTGAGCTTACCAAATTATCCTTAGGTGAAATAAAACATGGCAAAACACCTGTTTACGTCCGAGTCTGTATCAGAAGGGCATCCTGATAAAATCGCTGACCAAATCTCCGATGCAGTGCTGGATGCGATCCTGGAGCAGGATCCTAAAGCGCGCGTGGCGTGCGAAACCTATGTCAAAACGGGCATGGTTCTGGTAGGTGGTGAGATCACCACCAGTGCATGGGTTGATATCGAAGAGATCACCCGTAACACCGTGCGTGAAATCGGCTACGTGCATTCTGATATGGGCTTTGATGCCAACTCTTGCGCCGTATTAAGCGCAATTGGCAAACAGTCCCCGGACATCAATCAGGGCGTCGATCGTACCGATCCGCTTGAGCAAGGTGCTGGCGACCAGGGCCTGATGTTTGGCTACGCGACCAACGAAACCGACGTGCTGATGCCTGCCCCCATCACTTACGCGCACCGTCTGGTGCAGCGTCAGGCTGAAGTGCGTAAAAACGGCGCGCTGCCGTGGCTGCGCCCGGATGCAAAAAGCCAGATCACTTTCCAGTATGACGACGGCAAAATCGTCGGTATCGACGCGGTCGTACTGTCGACTCAGCACTCCGAAGACGTTTCGCTGAAAACGCTGCAGGAAGCGGTCATGGAAGAGATCATCAAGCCGGTTCTGCCTGCAGAGTGGCTGAATGCCTCCACCAAGTACCACATCAACCCAACGGGCCGTTTTGTTATCGGTGGCCCAATGGGCGACTGCGGTCTGACCGGTCGTAAGATTATCGTTGATACCTACGGCGGCATGGCTCGTCACGGTGGCGGCGCGTTTTCCGGTAAAGATCCGTCTAAAGTTGACCGTTCTGCTGCGTACGCTGCACGTTATGTGGCGAAAAACATCGTGGCTGCGGGCCTGGCAGATCGTTGTGAAATTCAGGTTTCCTACGCAATCGGCGTGGCAGAACCTACCTCCATCATGGTTGAAACGTTCGGTACCGAGAAAATCTCTACCGAACAGCTGACCCTGCTGGTGCGCGAGTTCTTCGACCTGCGTCCATACGGCCTGATTCAGATGCTGGATCTGCTGCACCCAATCTACAAAGAAACCGCTGCATACGGTCACTTTGGTCGCGAACATTTCCCATGGGAAAAAACCGACAAAGCCGCCCTGCTGCGTGACGCTGCCGGTCTGTAATTAGCGACTGATAGCGTTCTTGAAGGCCAGCCTCGTGCTGGCCTTTTGCATTTCTGCTCCCGGGATTTTGCCCGCCCGCGCTTCACTTTTGTGAGCTACAATTCTTTAACGCCCTGCACGCGTGAGATATCGCCGCCACCCGGCAAACGACTCCTACTGAAACCGCTTACACCACGCAACAAAAGCACTTCTTTCAGAATAATCTCTTTGCATGTTCTGCCTTCATCTGCTGTTACATTTCATTTCAGTTAAGTCTGAAACTGCGTTAAACGGGATGCACATCAACAGAATTAACACTATATTTTCAGAGCTTTAATAAAACTGACAGTTATAAGTGAGTGTAACCGATTACACCAATGTGAGTAGCGTCACATATTTTTACGCCGTACTAACCTACCCTTTACATCGATAAAACTGATAACCCAACTGGAGGGCATAATGCCTGACAATAATAAACAGGGGCGTACGTCCAACAAGGCGATGACATTCTTTGTCTGCTTCCTCGCAGCCCTGGCAGGACTTCTTTTCGGCCTGGATATCGGCGTCATTGCCGGTGCTTTACCCTTCATCACCGATGAATTCCAGATCAGCCCACATACCCAGGAATGGGTGGTGAGTTCCATGATGTTCGGCGCTGCCGTCGGTGCCGTTGGCAGCGGCTGGCTCTCCTACCGTCTCGGACGTAAAAAGAGCCTGATGATCGGCGCGATTCTGTTTGTCGCCGGTTCACTCTGCTCCGCCGCCGCACCTAACGTCGAAGTGCTGATCATCTCCCGCGTACTGCTCGGTCTGGCGGTTGGCGTGGCGTCGTACACTGCCCCGCTGTATCTGTCTGAAATCGCGCCAGAGAAAATTCGCGGCAGCATGATCTCCATGTATCAGCTGATGATCACCATCGGTATTCTTGGCGCGTACCTTTCCGATACGGCCTTCAGCTACAGCGGCGCATGGCGCTGGATGCTGGGCGTGATTATCATCCCGGCAATTTTGCTGCTGATCGGTGTCTTCTTCCTGCCGGACAGCCCGCGCTGGTACGCCGCGAAACGTCGCTTCCATGACGCGGAACGCGTGCTGATGCGCCTGCGTGATACCAGTGCTGAAGCCAAAAACGAGCTTGATGAGATCCGCGAAAGCCTGAAGGTCAAACAGACCGGTTGGGCGCTATTTAAAGAGAACAGCAACTTCCGTCGCGCGGTGTTCCTCGGTGTGCTGTTACAGGTGATGCAGCAGTTCACTGGGATGAACGTCATCATGTACTACGCGCCAAAAATCTTTGAGCTGGCCGGGTATACCAACACCACCGAGCAGATGTGGGGCACCGTGATCGTCGGTCTGACCAACGTGCTGGCGACCTTTATCGCAATCGGTCTGGTTGACCGCTGGGGCCGTAAGCCAACGCTGACCTTAGGTTTCCTGGTGATGGCTATCGGGATGGGCGTGCTGGGGACCATGATGCATATGGGCATTCACTCCGCGACCGCGCAGTACTTTGCCGTCGCGATGCTGCTGATGTTTATCGTCGGTTTTGCGATGAGTGCCGGTCCGCTGATTTGGGTGCTGTGTTCCGAAATCCAGCCGCTGAAAGGGCGTGATTTTGGTATCACCTGCTCAACGGCGACGAACTGGATTGCCAACATGATCGTCGGCGCAACGTTCCTGACCATGCTGAATACTCTCGGCAATGCCAATACCTTCTGGGTTTACGGCGGCCTGAACCTGTTCTTTATTGTTTTGACACTGTGGCTGGTTCCTGAAACCAAACACGTCTCTCTGGAACATATCGAACGCAACCTGATGAAAGGCCGTCCACTGCGTGAGATTGGGGCGCAGAACTAAGAATATTGTGGCCTGATGCCCTCCCCCATCACACGGGGAGAGGGTAATACACGAAAAGCCTTCTCCACCGGAGAAGGCTTTACTGTTTATATCCACCGCATTATCCTCTGGCCCTATGAAAACCCCACGTCTTCCCATCGCCCTCCAGCAAGCCGTTATGCGCGCATTGCGGGATAAACTCGCACAGGCCAACCTGAAGCTCGGGCGAAATTACCCTGAGCCTAAACTGGTCTATCAGCAGCGCGGGACGTCGGCGGGCACCGCCTGGCTGGAATCCTACGAGATCCGTCTCAACCCAGTGCTGATGATGGAAAACCAGCAGGCGTTTATCGACGAAGTTGTCCCTCATGAGCTGGCGCATCTGCTGGTGTGGAAACACTTTGGCCGCGTGGCACCGCACGGCAAAGAGTGGAAATGGATGATGGAAGCCGTGCTGGGTGTTCCCGCCCGCCGTACGCACCAGTTTGAGCTGGAATCGGTGCGGCGAAATACCTTCCCCTACCGCTGCCAGTGCCAGCAGCACCAGCTGACCGTTCGCAGACATAATCGTGTGGTACGCGGCGAGGCCATCTACCGCTGCGTAAAATGCGGCGAGCCGCTGGTCGCAGAATAATCAATTGAACAATCAGGAACTTTCCTGATCTGACTGATTGCATACTGGAACATCTTTCGCTACGTTGCGGGCTCGTTTTGACACGGAGTTTGAGATGTCCCGTCACTATTCTTTCGCTGTTGCCTTTCTGGCGACGGTGCTCGCAGGCCCTGCGCTGGCCGAAGGTATTAACAGTTTTTCCCAGGCAAAAACCGCAGGCGTCAAAGTGAACGCCGACGCGCCGGGTGATTTCTATTGCGGATGTAAAATTAACTGGCAGGGCAAAAAAGGGGTCGTTGACCTCGAATCCTGCGGCTACAAAGTGCGTAAAAATGAAAACCGCGCCAACCGTATCGAATGGGAACACGTGGTGCCGGCATGGCAGTTCGGCCATCAGCGCCAGTGCTGGCAGGATGGCGGGCGTAAAAACTGCGCCAAAGATCCCGTCTATCGCCAAATTGAAAGTGATATGCACAACCTGCAGCCCGCCGTGGGTGAGGTCAACGGCGACCGCGCCAACTTCATGTACAGCCAGTGGAACGGTGGCGAAGGTCAGTACGGCCAGTGCACAATGAAAGTCGATTTCAAAGAGAAAGTGGCCGAGCCGCCAGCCCGCGCGCGCGGCAGTATCGCCCGCACCTACTTCTATATGCGCGATCGCTACGACCTGAACCTCTCCCGTCAGCAAACCCAGCTTTTTAACGCCTGGGATAAGCTGTATCCGGTCACCGACTGGGAGTGTGAGCGCGATAACCGCATCGCCAAAGTCCAGGGGAATCACAACCCGTACGTGCAGCGGGCTTGCCAGGCGCAAAAGAGCTAACCTACACTAGCGGCAATTGCTATTTTACCCCTCACTTCGCCCACTCCCGTCGGGAGTGGGAAGTTTTAGATGGAATACTGACTATGCGCATCCCTCGCATCTATCACCCAGAACCGATCACCGCAGGCCACGAAATCGCCCTCTCCGACGAAGCCGCGAACCATGTAGGCCGCGTATTGCGTATGGGCGCTGGCCAGGCCGTGCAGCTTTTCGACGGCAGCAACCAGGTGTTCGACGCCGAAATCACTCGCGCCGATAAAAAGAGTGTGCAGGTGAATGTGTTGCGAGGCGAAGTGGATGACCGCGAATCTCCGCTGCATATCCATCTGGGCCAGGTGATGTCGCGCGGTGAAAAAATGGAATTCACCATTCAGAAATCGATCGAACTGGGTGTAAGCCTCATTACGCCACTTTTTTCTGAACGTTGTGGCGTTAAACTGGATGCTGAACGTCTGAACAAAAAGATTCAGCAATGGCAGAAAATGGCCATCGCCGCGTGCGAACAGTGCGGCCGCAACCGCATTCCGACGATCCGCCCGCCCATGGATTTAGAGGCGTGGTGTGCCGAACAAGAGAGCGGCTTAAAGCTTAATCTTCACCCGCGCGCCAGCGCCAGCATTAATACGCTGCCGCTGCCGGTGGAAAGCGTGCGGCTGCTGATCGGCCCGGAAGGTGGGCTGTCGGCAGACGAAATTGCCATGACCGCACGTTATGAATTTACTGATATTCTGTTGGGACCTCGCGTTCTACGTACTGAGACGACTGCACTCACAGCCATCACTGCACTCCAGGTGCGTTTTGGCGATCTGGGTTGAAGCATTAACGGAGAAGAACAATGATCAAGCTCGGCATCGTGATGGACCCCATCGCAAGCATTAACATCAAGAAAGATTCCAGCTTTGCTATGCTGCTGGAAGCACAGCGTCGCGGCTACCAGCTTCATTACATGGAGATGGCCGATCTGTACCTGAATAATGGTGAAGCCCGCGCGCGGACGCGCATCGTGAACGTCGAGCAAAATTACGATAAATGGTACGAATTCGGATCTGAGCAGGATATTCCCCTCGCCGAACTCGATGTGATCCTGATGCGTAAAGATCCCCCGTTCGACACCGAATTCATCTACTGCACCTATATTCTTGAGCGCGCAGAAGAGAAAGGCACGCTGATTGTTAACAAACCGCAGAGCCTGCGCGACTGTAACGAGAAGCTCTATACCGCCTGGTTCTCCGACCTGACGCCAGAAACCCTCGTCACCCGTAACAAAGCACAGCTGAAAGCTTTCTGGCAAAAACATGGCGACATCATTCTGAAGCCGCTGGACGGAATGGGCGGTGCGTCGATCTTCCGCGTGAAAGAAGGCGATCCGAACCTCGGCGTAATTGCGGAAACCCTGACCGAGCACGGCACCCGCTACTGCATGGCGCAAAACTATATTCCGGCTATTGTGGACGGTGATAAACGCGTGCTGGTCGTCGATGGCGAGCCGGTACCTTACTGCCTGGCGCGTATCCCGCAGGGCGGCGAAACGCGCGGCAATCTGGCAGCCGGTGGCCGTGGTGAGCCGCGCCCGCTGACGGAAAGCGACTGGGAAATCGCGCGCCGCGTCGGCCCGATGCTGAAAGCCAAAGGGCTGATTTTCGTCGGTCTGGATATCATCGGTGACCGCCTGACGGAAGTGAACGTCACCAGCCCGACCTGTATCCGCGAAATCGAAGCCGAGTTCCCGTTCTCGATCACCGGTATGCTGATGGACGCGATTGAAAAACGTCTGAAGCAGTAACGCTCTCGCACATGCCGCCGGTCATCTACCTGCGGCGAAGTCAATAGTGACAAGGCCCAGCTTTCTCCGCATACTGGGCCTTGTCGCTTTTTAAACCAGGAATCAGAACCTCTGACAATGAATTTACAGCATCACTTTCTTATTGCCATGCCTGCTCTCCAGGACCCGATTTTCCGTCGAGCTGTCGTGTATATCTGTGAATACAGCGAAGACGGCGCAATGGGGATTATCATCAACAAACCGCTGGAAAACCTGCAAATCGAGGGCATTCTTGAGAAGCTCAAGATCACGCCTGAAGAGCGCGCCCCGGAAATCCGCCTGGATAAGCCGGTGATGCTCGGTGGCCCGCTGGCAGAAGATCGCGGCTTTATTTTGCATACGCCTCCGGGTTTCTCCTCCAGCATTCGCGTTTCCGATAATACGGTGATCACCACTTCGCGCGACGTTCTGGAAACCCTCGGCACGCACAATCAGCCTTCCGAAGTGCTGGTCGCGCTGGGCTACTCCTCCTGGGAGAAAGGCCAGCTTGAGCAGGAAATTCTCGATAACGCGTGGCTCACGGCCCCGGCGGATCTGAATATTCTGTTTAAAACCCCGATCGCCGATCGCTGGCGTGAAGCGGCAAAACTCATTGGTATCGACATCCAGACCATGCCTGGTGTGGCGGGGCATGCATAATGAGCGGAACGCTTCTCTCCTTTGATTTCGGCACCCGAAGTATTGGCGTGGCGATTGGTCAGCGCATTACCGGCACGGCACGCCCCTTAACGGCGATCAAAGCTCAGGACGGTACCCCCGACTGGGCCATTATCGAGCGCCTGCTGAAAGAGTGGCAGCCCGAAGCCGTGATCGTTGGGCTACCGCTCAACATGGACGGCACCGAGCAACCGCTCACCGCCCGTGCGCGCAAGTTTGCAAATAAGATCCATGGCCGCTTTGGCGTCGTCGTTAAGCTGCACGATGAACGTCTGAGCACCGTTGAAGCCCGCGCAGGTCTGTTTGAGCATGGCGGATTCCGCGCGCTGAACAAAGGCAGCGTCGATTCTGCCTCGGCGGTGATTATTCTCGAAAGCTACTTCGAGCAAGGGTTTTAATTTCGCTAAAGCCTTCCCTGCGCTTTGCGCTCTGCAAGGCTTTGGTCGAAATTCTGCATGCCCGCCTGCTGCCCGGTCTGGATTACACCAGGCAACTGCCAGGTTTTCCCTTCGCGGATAAGATTGGCCGACGCCGGTGTGTTCACCAGCATCTCAAACAGCGCTACGCGCCCGCCCTGAAGGTCCCGTACCAGTTTTTGTGCCAGCACCGCACGCAGGCTTCCTGCCAGTTGGTTTCGCACCGGATCTTTCTCTTCTGCCGGAAAGGTGTCCACCAGCCGTTCAATGGCCTGTGCCGCCCCGCGCGTGTGTAGCGTCGCCAGCACCAGATGCCCGGTCTCCGCGGCCGTGAGCGCCAGGCGGATCGTTTCGCTATCGCGCAATTCCCCCAACAAAATGACATCCGGATCTTCACGCAGCGCCGCCCGCAGCGCCTGAGCAAATGACGGGCAGTGCAGGCCAATTTCCCGCTGCTGAATCAGGCACCGCTGGCTTTGATAAACGTACTCCACCGGATCTTCTAGCGTCAGAATATGGCCGTCGGAATGGTGGTTGAGATAATCCACCATCGCCGCAAGCGTTGTGGATTTGCCGCTGCCGGTGGCCCCCGTCACCAGAATCAGGCCATTGTCACTGGAGAGCAGGTCGGGAATGACGCGCGGCGCGCCAAGCGTTGAGAGCTGAGGGCACTCCTCCGGCAGAAGTCTCAGCGTCAGCGAGACGCCATGGATATGCACAAACGCGCTGGCACGCAGACGCTTGCCACTGAGCAAGGTCACCGCGAAATCCACGTGTCCATTCGCCCACCAGGCGCCCTGCTGTTCGTCATTCAGCCATGTTTTTAACAGGTGCGCGACATCAGGCGGAGGAAAGGGTGCCGGCTCGAGTTTGCCTAATCTACGCCAGCGCGGTGGCGAATCGCTGCACAGGTGTAGATCCGAGACATTATGCTTTACACTAAGGGCCACAATTTCTTCCATATCCATACAACCATCCTCGGACTCATGAACGACATTGCGCATAACCTGGCACAGGTCAGGGACAAAATCTCAGCCGCTGCAACGCGTTGCGGCCGTGCTTCAGAAGAAGTTTCGTTGCTTGCAGTGAGTAAAACGAAGCCTGCGAGCGCCATCGCAGAAGCCATCGACGCCGGGCAGCGCGCTTTTGGCGAAAACTACGTTCAGGAAGGTGTGGACAAAATTCGCTATTTCCAGCAAACCGGGAATACGAATCTTGAGTGGCACTTTATCGGTCCGTTGCAGTCGAACAAAAGTCGGCTGGTTGCTGAGCATTTTGACTGGTGTCATACGGTCGATCGTCTGCGCATTGCCACACGGTTGAGCGATCAACGCCCTGCCGACATGGCACCGCTTAACATCCTGATTCAAATCAATATTAGCGATGAGAACAGTAAGTCTGGTATCACTTTGGCTGAGCTGGATGCGCTGGCCGAACAGGTGTCTGAACTGCCCGGTTTGACCCTGCGCGGGCTGATGGCGATTCCGGCACCGGAAACGAGTTACGACAGGCAGTTTGCCGTAGCACAGCAAATGGCTGTAGCATTTGAAGCGCTTAAAGCGCGCTACACGACCGTAGACACGCTTTCACTGGGCATGTCGGACGATATGGAAGCCGCCATCGCGGCAGGCAGCACTATGGTGCGCATCGGTACAGCCATTTTCGGTGCGCGCGATTACACCCCAAAATAAGGAAACCTGAGGAACGCCATGAAGACGTTGACTTTCCTGCTCTCAACGGTCATTGAGCTGTATACGATGGCGCTGCTGTTACGCGTCTGGATGCAGTGGGCTCGTTGTGATTTTTATAACCCGTTCTCGCAGTTTGTCGTGAAAATCACACAACCTGTTATTGGGCCGCTGCGCCGCATTATCCCACCGATGGGGCCGATCGACAGCGCCTCTCTGCTGGTGGCGTTTGTGCTCAGTATCATCAAAGCTATCGTGCTGTTTATGGTGGTCACCTTCCAGCCGATCATCTGGATCGCAGCGGTGCTGATCCTGCTGAAAACCATTGGCCTGCTGATCTTCTGGGTGCTACTGGTGATGGCGGTCATGAGCTGGGTGAGTCGCGGCCGTAGCCCGGTTGAATACGCCATGATTCAGCTGACGGAGCCGCTCCTGCGCCCGATCCGCAATCTGCTGCCAGCCATGGGCGGGATCGATTTTTCGCCGATGATTCTGGTGCTGCTGCTGTATGTCCTGAACATGGGCATCGCTGAACTGTTACAGTCAACGGGCAACATGCTGCTGCCGGGGCTGTGGATGGCGCTATGAGTGCCGTCAGCCACATCGCCGACGGGCTGGTTTTGCGGCTGTATATTCAGCCGAAAGCCAGCCGCGACAGCATCGTGGGATTACATGGCGACGAGTTAAAAGTCGCCATTACCGCCCCTCCCGTGGACGGCCAGGCGAACGCGCATTTGACCAAATATCTGGCAAAACAGTTTCGCGTCGCCAAAAGCCAGGTCATCATTGAAAAGGGTGAGCTGGGGCGTCATAAACAGGTAAAAATCCTCAACCCGCAACACATCCCGACGGAAGTCGCGGCACTGTCACAACAGGATTAACGTATGCAGAAAGTTGTTCTCGCGACCGGTAACGCCGGTAAAGTGCGCGAGCTGGCCTCGCTATTAAATGATTTTGGTCTGGATGTGGTCGCGCAGACCGAGCTGGGCGTCGAGTCCGCGGAAGAGACCGGCCTGACGTTTATCGAAAACGCGATTCTGAAAGCACGCCATGCGGCACAGGTCACTGGCCTTCCGGCTATCGCGGATGATTCCGGGCTGGCGGTCGATGCGCTGGACGGCGCGCCGGGCATTTACTCTGCGCGCTATTCTGGCGTAGACGCCACCGACCATCAGAATCTGGAAAAGCTGCTGGAGACGCTGAAAGCGGTGCCGGACGAGCAGCGCCAGGCGCAGTTCCACTGTGTGCTGGTCTATATGCGTCATGCGGAAGATCCCACGCCGATTGTCTGCCACGGCAGCTGGCCTGGCGTGATTGCCCGCGAATCATCAGGAAATGGCGGCTTTGGCTACGATCCGATTTTCTTTGTCCCCTCTGAGGGCAAAACCGCAGCGGAACTGACCCGCGAAGAAAAAAGCGCGATTTCCCATCGTGGGCGCGCGTTGAAACTGTTACTGGAAGCATTACGTAATGGCTAATTTGCCACCTCTGAGTCTTTATATTCACATCCCGTGGTGCGTGCAGAAATGCCCGTACTGCGATTTCAATTCGCACGCGCTGAAAGGCGAAGTGCCGCATGACGACTACGTTCAGCATCTGTTGACCGATCTGGATGCCGACGTACCTTACGCACAGGGACGTGAAGTTAAGACCATTTTCATTGGTGGCGGTACGCCGAGCCTGCTTTCTGGCCCGGCGATGCAGACGCTGCTGGACGGCGTGCGTGCGCGCCTTAATCTCGCAGCCGATGCGGAAATCACAATGGAAGCCAACCCCGGCACCGTGGAAGCCGATCGTTTTGTCGAGTATCAGCGCGCCGGAGTGAACCGTATCTCGATTGGCGTACAGAGCTTTAGCGAACCTAAGCTCAAGCGCCTGGGGCGTATTCACGGCCCGGAAGAGGCGAAACGCGCGGCACACCTGGCAACCGGTCTGGGGCTTCGCAGCTTTAACCTCGATTTGATGCACGGCTTGCCCGATCAGTCTCTGGAAGAGGCACTGGATGATTTGCGCCAGGCTATCGAGCTGAACCCGCCGCATCTCTCCTGGTATCAGCTGACCATTGAGCCAAATACCCTGTTTGGCTCGCGTCCGCCGGTCCTGCCCGACGACGACGCCCTGTGGGATATTTTCGAACAGGGCCATCAGCTGCTGACGGCTGCAGGTTATCAGCAGTATGAAACGTCCGCCTACGCGAAGCCCGGCTACCAGTGTCAGCACAACCTCAACTACTGGCGCTTTGGCGATTATTTAGGTATCGGCTGCGGCGCACACGGCAAAGTGACTTTCCCTGACGGGCGTATTTTGCGTACCGCGAAAACCCGTCATCCACGCGGGTATATGGAGGGGCGCTATCTGGAACGTCAGCATGACGTGGCGGTAGACGATAAACCCTTTGAGTTCTTCATGAACCGTTTCCGTCTGCTGGAAGCGGCCCCACGCGCGGAATTTACGCTTTATACCGGCTTGCCGGAAAGCGTGATTCGACCACAGATTGATGCCGCGCTGGAGAAAGGGTATCTGACGGAATGCGACGCGTACTGGCAGATTACTGAACACGGGAAACTGTTCTTAAACTCCCTGCTCGAGCTGTTCCTCGCCGAAGAGTCCTGACGCGCAGAATCAAAAGCGTGAAGAGATCCACTCCCGGGGAGGGAGTGGATACGAATAATTACTTCAGCGTACTCACCAGCGCCTTGCGGCTGTCTTCCAGTGTTACCACGCGTTGACACACGTCTTTGCCGAATTTCTGGAAATCCGCTTCCTGATTCTTCCATTCGTTCTGGATCGAGGTCTGCAATCCGCCCAGGCTGCCTAATACGCCCTGCAGTGGATTACCGCCGCCTTTCAGCACGGCTTTCGCCCCCATCTCATTGATGCTGTCCTGCAGAATGCCGCCCATCGCCTGATTCACCAGGTTCTGTCCGTCTGCGCGCACCTGATCGATGGCTTTATAGTGGAACGTAAGACCATCCGTGCGGTGCTCGATGATACGGTTCATCTGCTCTTTCAGCTGGGCGTCCAGCTTGGTCAGACGGGTGCGCATATTGCTGCTCTCGCCCACCTCTTTGGCGATGATCTTATCCAGCGCCACACGGCCTTTCTCAACGCGCGTCAGGGCGCCTTCGTCGATCCAGGGCAGCGCTGAGCGCAGATCCGCCTGATAATCTTTCGCCTGCTCGCGTTGGGCCGCGCTCAGGGTGTATTGCTTGCCGTTGTACATCACGTTGCCATCCGGCGTGATCACCAGATTGCCGTTCTCACCTTTTACCTGAACGGTTTGCGGGCTGAGAATCACATCGTCGCGCGGTGTGACTTCACATTTGTAGTCAGCATGGGCAGTTAACGCGGTGGTCATCAATGCCACAGCCAGCAGCGTTTTGCGCATCATAATTATCCCTCAAGACAAAACGGGCCGGCATTTGCCGGCCCTTTGCTAGTTAGTCCCACCAAATGTCGAAAAGTTCGCTAACGCGGACCTCTTCGAATTTGCGGTCTTCCAGCCATTTGCGCACAAGTGCCTGCTGCTCTTCGGTGCACTTACCGATCTCTTGCTTGCAGATCAGCCCTTCCCAGGAGAGATAGCCGCTGCCATCAAATGCCAGTTTGTTTGGCTCGATCACTTCATCGATAAAGGCGTCAACGTCCTTATCGATGGTTTCTACGCTAGTACCTTCCGGGAAACGCCATGCGACGGAAAAACCAACTTCCTGGAATTCCTCGATGTGCATTTTTTTACGCAGACGACGGCTACGGTTTGCCATTATTTAACCCTCTCGAACATTAAGTCCCATACACCGTGACCAAGACGATGGCCACGCTGTTCAAATTTCGTTACCGGACGTGAATCCGGTCGCGGTACATAGTCGTTGCTCTCAGACTGGTTTTTATACCCGTCGAGCGACGACATCACTTCCAGCATGTGTTCCGCGTAAGGTTCCCAGTCGGTGGCCATATGGAAGACACCGCTCAGTTTTAGCTTACTTTTCACAAGCTCAGCAAATTCTGCCTGAACGATACGGCGCTTATTATGACGTGCTTTGTGCCACGGGTCAGGGAAAAAGAGCTGAACCATGTTCAAAGAATTGTCAGGAATCATTTTGTGCAGCACTTCGACCGCATCGTGGCACATGACACGCAGGTTTTCTACGCCCTCTTCGTGCGCGGTCGCAAGGCATGCGCCCACGCCCGGTGAGTGCACTTCAATGCCGAGGAAGTTTTGCTCCGGACGCGCTTTCGCCATGGTCACGAGCGATGAGCCCATGCCAAAACCGATCTCCAGCGTGATCGGCGCATCGCGGCCAAACAGGGCGGCGAAGTCGACTGGCTGTTCGCTGAACTCAACGCCCATCACCGGCCAGTAGTTATCCAGCGCATGTTGCTGCCCTTTTGTCAGGCGCCCCTGACGGCGGACAAAGCTGCGAATACGGCGCAGTGGGCGACCGTTTTCATCAAATTCCGGTGAAATGACGTCGTTTTTCATAAAAGAGTAGTCTGCTTGTGAGAATGTTCGGGAAACGGGCATTATCCAAAGTTAAGCCCTGTATGCAAGCATGGGAAAGATCCGGTTTACAGTCGCATGGCGCTGTGCTGCAATCTGCGTCCCTGATTAAGCGAATCGATGACCATGCAAGCCTCTCAATTTTCAGCCCAGGTGCTGGACTGGTACGACAAATACGGGCGTAAAACCCTGCCCTGGCAAATTGAAAAAACGCCCTACAAAGTATGGCTCTCCGAGGTGATGTTGCAACAAACGCAGGTCGCGACCGTGATTCCCTACTTTGAGCGTTTTATGGCGCGGTTTCCGACGGTAACCGATCTCGCCAACGCGCCACTCGACGAGGTGCTGCACCTGTGGACCGGCCTTGGCTATTACGCCCGTGCGCGCAATCTGCATAAGGCAGCGCAGCAGGTCGCGACTCTGCATAACGGTAAATTCCCGGAAACCTTCGACGAAGTGGCTGCCCTGCCCGGCGTCGGGCGTTCCACGGCGGGCGCGGTGCTTTCTCTCTCCTTAGGCAAACATTTCCCGATTCTCGATGGCAACGTCAAACGCGTGCTGGCTCGCTGCTATGCGGTCGGCGGCTGGCCGGGTAAGAAAGAGGTCGAGAAGCGCTTATGGGAGATCAGTGAAGCGGTGACGCCCGCGAAAGGCGTCGAGCGTTTTAACCAGGCAATGATGGATTTAGGGGCAATCGTCTGCACGCGTTCCAAACCGAAATGCGAGCTGTGCCCGGTCAATAATCTTTGCGTGGCCTATGCCAATCATTCTTGGGCGCAATATCCCGGCAAAAAACCTAAGCAGACCCTGCCAGAACGTACCGGCTTTTTACTGCTGATGCAGCACGGCGACGAGGTGTTTCTTTCACAGCGTCCGCCGAGCGGTTTATGGGGCGGGTTGTACTGCTTCCCGCAGTTTGACAGCGAAGAGGGGCTGCGTGAGTGGCTGGCGCAGCGACAGATAAGCGCCGATAAACTCCAGCAGCTGACGGCGTTTCGCCACACGTTCAGCCATTTCCATCTGGATATTGTGCCAATGTGGCTTCCCGTGTCCTCCTTCGCCTCTTGCATGGATGAAGGCGTGGCTCTCTGGTATAACTTAGCGCAACCGCCATCCGTCGGGCTGGCAGCTCCCGTGGAGCGCCTGTTACAGCAATTACGTGCCGGAGCAGTCGTTTAGCTTCGACAAGACAACGAGGAATCAGAATGGCCAGAACAATTTTTTGTACCTATCTGCAGCGCGACGCCGAAGGGCAGGATTTCCAGCTTTATCCGGGTGAACTGGGTAAGCGCATCTATAACGAGATCTCCAAAGAGGCGTGGGCGCAGTGGCAGCAAAAACAGACCATGCTCATCAACGAGAAAAAACTCACCATGATGAACCCGGAACACCGCAAGCTGCTGGAACAGGAGATGGTGAACTTCCTGTTTGAAGGCAAAGATGTGCACATTGAAGGCTACACGCCGCCGGAAAAATAACAGCGTGCGGGGGTAACCCCGCAGTTTAGCAAACACAACACGCAATCCCGGAATGATGAAAAAATTACTAGCGCTAGCCCTTGTTGCGCCGTTGCTTGTCTCTTGTTCCAGTAAAAAAGGCGATAGTTATAACGAAGCCTGGGTTAAGGACACGAACGGTTTTGACATTCTGATGGGGCAGTTTGCCCACAATATCGAGAATATTTGGGGATTTAACGAAGTTCTTATCGCGGGACCGAAGGACTACGTTAAATATACCGACGCCTACCAGACCCGTAGCCACATCAACTTTGATGACGGTACGATCACGATCGAAACCATCGCGGGAACCGAACCTGCGGCGCACTTACGTCAGGCCATCGTCAAAACCCTGCTGATGGGTGACGATCCTGGCACTATCGATCTCTATTCCGATGCCGACGATATCACCATCTCCAAAGAGCCGTTCCTGTACGGGCAGGTCGTTGACCAGACCGGGCAGTCGATTCGCTGGGAAGGCCGCGCTACCTCTTTCGCCGATTATCTGTTGAAAACGCGTCTGAAAAGCCGCAGCAACGGCCTGAAAATTATCTACAGCGTGACCATCAATCTGGTGCCGAACCACCTCGACAAGCGTGCGCATAAGTATGTGGGCATGGTGCGTCAGGCGTCACGCAAATATGGCGTGGATGAGTCGCTGATTCTGGCGATTATGCAGACCGAATCCTCCTTTAACCCGTACGCGGTGAGCCGGTCCGATGCGTTAGGACTGATGCAGGTTGTCCAGCACAGCGCCGGGAAAGATGTGTTCCGTTCGCAGGGCAGATCCGGCATGCCTAGCCGCAGCTTCCTGTTTGATCCGGCCAGCAATATTGATACCGGCACCGCCTATCTGGCGATGCTGAGCAATGTCTATCTGGGCGGGATTGATAACCCGACGTCGCGTCGCTATGCGGTGATCACCGCGTATAACGGCGGCGCAGGCAGCGTACTGCGCGTATTCTCGAATGATAAAATTCAGGCCGCGAACATCATCAACAGCATGTCGCCAGGGGACGTTTACTCAACCCTGACCACTCGCCACCCGTCTGCGGAATCCCGGCGCTATCTGTATAAGGTGAATACGGCGCAGAAAAATTATCGTCGCCGCTAGTTTTCCCCTGCCCTCTCCCGAAAGGGAGAGGGCAATAATCCCCACATTGCCGCCCCATCCATACGAAAATGTTATTTGCATCACAATCTAAACTGCAAATTAATGAGGATTGCATTTTTTTGCGGGAGGTAACAAAACATAACCTCGCCTGCTGATAGAATTGCATCAAATAACAACCCTGAATGTTCCCATAACAACATATCTCCCGCTCAATTGTGAGGAAAGTAACATGAACCTTAAGCTGCAGCTTAAAATATTGTCGTTTCTGCAGTTCTGTCTGTGGGGTAGCTGGCTAACCACGCTCGGCTCCTACATGTTTGTGACGCTCAAGTTCGACGGTGCGTCAATCGGTGCCGTATACAGCTCGCTGGGTATTGCAGCGGTCTTTATGCCAACGCTTCTGGGGATAGTGGCGGATAAATGGATAAGCGCGAAATGGCTTTACGCGCTCTGTCATCTGGTGGGGGCGGGTACGCTATTTATGGCGGCCGGAGTGACCACGCCAGGGGCGATGTTTATGGTGATCCTGCTGAACTCGCTGGCCTATATGCCAACGCTTGGCCTGATCAATACCATCTCCTACTACCGCATTAAGTCTGCGGGCCTGGATATCGTGACCGACTTCCCGCCAATCCGTATCTGGGGCACCATCGGCTTTATCATGGCGATGTGGGGCGTGAGCTTCGCAGGCTTTGAACTGAGCCATATGCAGCTCTACATCGGTGCTGGCCTCTCTGTTCTGCTGGCCCTGTTCACCCTGACGCTCCCGCATATTCCGGTTTCTAACCAGCAGCAAAAACAGAGCTGGAGCTCCATGCTCGGCCTGGATGCGTTCGCGCTGTTTAAAAACAAACGCATGGCGATCTTCTTTATCTTCTCCATGCTGCTGGGCGCAGAGCTGCAAATCACTAACATGTTCGGGAACACCTTCCTGCACAGCTTCGACAACAACCCGCTGTTCTCCGGTAGCTTTATCGTTGAACACGCGTCGGTAATGATGTCGATTTCTCAGATCTCTGAAACCCTGTTCATCCTGACCATCCCGTTCTTCCTGAGCCGCTACGGTATCAAAAACGTGATGCTTATCAGTATCTTTGCGTGGATGCTGCGCTTCGGTCTGTTCGCCTACGGCGACCCAACGCCGTTCGGCACCGTGCTGCTGGTTCTGTCGATGATTGTTTACGGCTGCGCCTTCGACTTCTTCAACATCTCCGGTTCGGTGTTTGTCGAAAAAGAAGTTAAGCCTGAAATCCGCGCCAGTGCTCAGGGTATGTTCCTGATGATGACCAACGGTTTCGGCTGTATTCTCGGCGGCATCGTGAGCGGTAAAGTCGTTGAGATGTACACCACCAACGGGATTACCGACTGGCAGCCGGTATGGCTGATCTTCGCCGGTTACTCTCTGGTGCTGTTCTTCGCCTTCATCGCCCTGTTCAAATACAAACACGTCCGCGTTCCGAATGGCGCACAGCCAATCGCGCATTAAGATGTGATGCTCTTGTGCCGGGTGGCGGCTTTGCCTCACCCGGCTTCTTTTTACTTTTCATCCGCACCCATCCAGTACAATTCCCACCGACAGTAAATCTGCGCTGCCTCCAGGGCTTAAATGCCGGGCAATTAGGGCGTTATCCATCTCTGCCAGCAAATTTCGATCCCAGCCGTTCGCCAGCACCTCTTTCGCGTACCCCTGAACATAGCGCAGCCCGTCCAGGCCGCCGCGCGACACCAGATTACTGTCCTGATTCACTGCCATTAACCGCAGCAGCAGATCGTGGAGTTGACGACGATTCCACTGGGGCAGAACCTTCCTGACCGTCGCAAATCCACTTTGAGCCTCGCCGCGCGCCCCCGTTAAGCCCAGCTCCTGGTACTGGCGCTCACCGGCGGTTGCCCTCCCGCTGCGCCCGGCCAGTTCACGTTCTACCAGCCCCTGGCAAATGTTACTTATCTCACAGCAGAGACTGTCTGAAGTGACAGGGTTTACGCGTCCGGCTGCAAAACAGAGCAGCCCCAGCGCGAAAATCCCGCCTTTGTGGGTGTTAACTCCGCCCGTCGCCGCGTACATCGCCTGCTCACAGGCGATTCCCATCGGGCGAATCAGGCTCAACTGTTCCGCCGCGGGTTTTCCGGCATGTTCCGCGCCCAGTTCAGCAAAGCGCGAGAACCACGGCGCTATGGCGGCGATACTGCGGGTAAAAAGTGCATGATCCATATCGCGATGGGAGCCGTTATTGCGCTTATCCACCAACCCCGGTTTTGGCGTGAGTTCCAGTTCCATCCACAGAGCCTCTTCGGCGAGCTGCGGCACATCTGTGAGGCGCGGTTTAGTCGCGAGCAAACCAGTCATCGATCATCTTCTCCACGCGGGCTACCACCTGCTCCACCGGATGCTGACGCGAGCGGGAACAGGCGTGCGCCGGTTCATCGCAGATCAGGCAGCGGCGCATGTTCTCTCCCAGCGAGCGCCGTCCGACATGCCCGGCATTGGGGCAGATCACATCCAGATCCCACAGTCGCCCGAGAGGATGCGTCTGTTCCAGCTCGGCACAGTGAGCTTTAATTTCTGGCCCCTGATGCGCCACGCACCACATGGCTTCTGGTCCCGTGGGCAGCCACAGCACCTGGCGGTCCAGCACCTGCCAGCGGTGCTCCCACAGCAGTTGATCGCACATCTGCAGCGCCACGCCCATGGTATTGCGATAGCGCAGAGAGTCTTTGATATCACCGGGCGTCACCAGCGTCAGGGAAATCACCGGTTGTTGATAATGTGTAAGCCAGTCAGCCTGACGCTCGGCGCGATTCTCTTTCGCCGCCAGCATCTGCGTAAGGCTGACACCCGAATGAACGGGTGTCGCGATGGTCATGATTATGACTCCTTAACCTGTCGGACGGTGTCGATCACGCTGCCGTCACGGTAGCGGATCACCCCGACGATTTTGTCGGTAAATTCGATGGGTTTGGGTTCGCCGGTCAGCGAAATCGCCCGCGCGTACAGGGCCTCGATATCGACAATTTTCAGCCCCGCCGCTTCCAGCCGTTCGCGAATTTCCGCACGCGCAGGATTGACGGCGATACCGTGATCGGTCACCAGCACGTCGATACTCTCCCCCGGCGTTAAGCGAGTGGTCACCCGTTTCACGACCGTCGGAATACGGCTGCGCAACAGCGGTGCGACGACAATGGTCAGGTTCGCGGCGGCGGCCACATCACAGTGTCCGCCCGATGCCCCGCGCATCACCCCATCAGAGCCGGTGATGACGTTGACGTTGAAATCCACGTCGATCTCCAGCGCACTTAAGATCACCACATCAAGCTGATCGCAGCTCGCCGCTTTGCTGCCCGGATTGGCGTAAACGTTAGTGGAGATCTCCACGTGATTCGGATTGCGTGCCAGTGAAGCCGCGGCCTGTCCGTCAAAGCACTGGGTATCGAGCAGTTTTTCGATCAGCCCTTTTTCATGCAGATCGACCAAGCTACCGGTGATCCCCCCCAGCGCGAAACGCGCTTTTACGTGGCTTCGCGCCATCTTTTCGCCCATAAAGCGGGTGCAGGCGGTGGCCGCCGCGCCGGAGCCGGTCTGCATCGAGAAGCCGTTTTTGAAATAGCCGGAGTGCTCGATTACATCCGCCGCATAGCGGGCAATCATCAGCTCGCGCGGATTGCTGGTCACGCGCGCCGCGCCGACGCTGATCTTCGCCGGATCGCCGACACTCTCGACCTGCACTACATAATCCACACGATCCTGCACCAGGCTGGCGGGCATGTTCGGGAACGGCACCAGATCTTCTGTGAGCAGCACCACCTTGCGGGCAAAATGGGCGTCGACCATCGCATAGCCCAGCGAACCGCAGCTGGATTTGCCGTGAGTACCATTGGCATTGCCAAACTCGTCGCTGCACGGCACACCGAGAAACGCGACGTCGATATTCAGCTCGCCGTCCTGCAGAAGCTTCACGCGTCCGCCGTGGGAGTGAATTTGTACCGGTTCTTCCATCAACCCGTGAGAGATGGCATCCGCCAGTTTGCCGCGCATCCCGGAGGTATAAATACGGGTAATTACACCGTTTTTGATATGTTCAATCAGCGCATCGTTGCAGGTCATCAGGGAGCTGGACGCCAGGGTCAGGTTTTTAAAGCCCATATGCGCGAGCAGCGCGACCACGTTGTTGATGACCCGGTCGCCTTCGCGAAACGCATGGTGGAACGAAATGGTCATCCCGTCCTGCAAACCGCTGCGCTTCACCGCCTCTTCCAGGGTTTCGCACAGTTTGCGGCGGTGTTTGGCGTCGACATCCGCCAGCCACGGCGTGGCACTGTGGGCGGTATCAAAAGGTTTAAGTTCCCGCAGATGAGGGAAGTTCAGGTGGAGCAGTTCTGTCTGATTCATTGTGTCATCCTTAGCGACGCACGCCGGAGGCAGCCGCGCGTTCCAGCACCATTTGCGCATGGTTAATAATCGGCGCATCCACCATTTTGCCATTGAGCGACACCACGCCCAGGCCGTTGCGTTCGCCCTCTTCTGCCGCTTCAATCACTAATTTTGCGTGATCCACTTCCTGCTGCGTCGGCGCGTAGGCGTTATGCAGCAGGTCGATCTGGCGCGGGTTAATCAGGGATTTGCCGTTAAAGCCCATTTTGCGGATCAGATTGACCTCGCGCAGGAACCCGGCTTCGTCGTTTACGTCCGACCACACCACGTCGAAGGCGTCGATCCCGGCGGCGCGTGCGGCGTGCAGCACGGCACAGCGGGCGTAGAACAGCTCGGTGCCGTCGCCGCGTTCGGTTTGCATATCCATCACATAGTCAAACGCCGCCAGCGCAATGCCGATCAGGCGCGGTGAGCTGCGGGCTATGGCCACGGCGTTAATCACGCCAATCGCCGATTCAATCGCCGCCATCACGCGGGTCGAACCGACTTTGCGACCGCACTCGCGCTCAATGCGTTCCAGATGGCCTTCCAGCTCAAAGATATCTTCCGGGGTGTCAGTTTTTGGCAGGCGGATCACATCCACGCCCGCACGAACCGCCGCTTCCAGATCCAGCAGGCCAAACGGCGTGCTCAGCGGATTAATACGCACCACGGTTTCGATATCCTGATACATCGGGTGCTGCAGAGCATGGAAGACCAGCAGCCGCGCAGTGTCTTTTTCGCGCAGGGCCACCGCATCTTCGAGGTCAAACATGATGGAGTCCGGACGATAGATAAACGCGGTAGAGAGCATGGCGGCGTTGGCGCCGGGTAAAAACAGCATACTGCGACGGAGTTTGTTCATGACATTTTGCTCCAGTCGATCTGCTGCGAGTCTGAAGCGCGGATCACCGCACTCTGCAGGCGGGCGCGGATCACACAGTCCAGCGCACCTTTATCCTCAACGATAATTAACCCCTGGCGCACATCCATGGCGCGCAGCGTTTCGTCGACCACCTGGCGAATTTGCTCGCCAAACTGCTTAATCACTTCACTGTGGATGACAATCTCCAGCTCGCCGTCGGCGGGGGCGATTTTCACCATCAGGTCGCTGGACTCCTGCGTTCCGGCCAGCGCCTCCCTTACAATATTCATGATAAATTCCTGATAGTTATGCGACTTCCGCGCGCGCGTGATCTTTCACGTAGTGCGCTTTGAGATGCGCGAAAGTGGATTCCGGGACAATCTCCCGGATACGAGAAAACTGCTGTGTTTTGAGCAAGCGGCGCACTTCCGACGCCGAAATGGCGTTGCCTGTTACCTTGATGCGCGGCATCTCCACTACTTTTATCGCTGGGGCCAGCAGCTGATGCAGCGTCTGGTTGTACTGGCGGGTGATGTCGCAAAACGGCTCCGAGCCGATAAAGCGATGGGTGATCCCCAGCGCAGGGGCGATAAAGTCGCGGAAGATCAGCACGTCGATTTCACTCCACGCCTGCTGCACTTTGCCGCTCTCTTTAAGGAAATAGGCCGGGAACGTGGCGCGGGAGATGATGTACTGCGATCCCTCATGCACCGAGACATTCGGCAGATGCGCCACGCCGGCGCGCACCATCTCCAGACGGGCGCAGAACGGGAAGAACGATGCGTCCTCGCGCACCACGAAGAGGTGCAGCCAGTCACACTGCTTTGCCGCCTGCTCCACCAGATGACGATGGCCGAGGGTGAAGGGATTGGCGTTCATCACAATCGCGCCAATCGTCTCCCCGCATCTGCGGCTGCGCTGCAGCGAGCGGCAGTAGCGCTCGATCCCTTGTGGGGTGTTCTCCAGCAGAACGGCGTTATTACCGCTCTGGGCAATCGGCCAGAAACCGCTGCGGGCGAAGCGCTCTTTATTACACGGGCGGGTGCAGAGAAAGAGATGAAAATGGCCACGCGCCAGCGCGGCATTTTCCACTTCCGCCAGCAGGCGGGCGCTGAGATTCGCGCCCCTCAGCTTTTCATCCACCGCCACGCACTTGATGACGTTGGCAGCCAGCCCCGCACATCCCACCAGCTGTGAACCGGACCAGGCCTCTATAAACAGCGTAATGTCGTTGTCCAGCCCCAGGCCGCTGTCCGCCAGCAAATAACGGATCTGACTTAAGCGTTCCGGGTGTTGCGCGACGATCGTCTGACGAAAGTCGATAGGGAGTTGCAAGTGCATGCTGCCGCCTTGATCAGTGCGCTGCCGCCAGGGTTTGCGCGGGTGCTTCCATAATCACATTGCTCAGATGACCGATGTTTTCGATCTCAACTTCAATGCGATCGCCCTCCTGCATAAACAGCGGTGGAGTACGTTTTTTGCCGACGCCCCCCGGCGAGCCGGTGATGATCACGTCACCCGGGCTGAGACGGGTAAAGGTACTGATATACTCGATAAGCTCCGCGACTTTGTGGATCATGCTGCTGGTGTTGTCTTCCTGTACCATGCGGCCATTGAGCCAGGTGCGGATTGCCAGCTGGTGCGGGTCCGGGATCTCATCGGCTGTCGCCATCCACGGGCCAAACGCCCCGGTCTGCCGCCAGTTTTTCCCGGCGGTGAACCAGGTGTGCTGCCAGTCGCGGGCGGAACCGTCCATGTAGCAGCTGTAACCGCCGACGTGACTAAGGGCCTCTTCGCGACGGATGTTCTCGCCGCCTTTGCCGATGATCACCGCAAGCTCACCTTCGTAGTCGAATTCGCACGAGTGGCGCGGTTTTAATACCGGTGAGTTATGCCCGGTCTGGGAATCGGCAAAGCGAACGAACAGCGTTGGTGCCGGGTTGTGCTGGTCAAACTCTTTGCGCTTGTCGGCGTAATTCATCCCCACGCAGAGGATTTTTTCCGGCTGCTCAATCACCGGTAAAAAGGTGATGGCGCTCATGGGGATATCTGCAACATCGTTGAGATAGCGCGTGGCATCCGCCAGGCCGTTGCCCTGCAACAGCGCCTTGAGGTCGCTGTAGCGATCGCCCAGACGGCGACCTAAATCCACCACACCTTCGGCCTGCACGATGCCGTAGCTGCGTTTACCCTGATACAGAAAACTTGCGAGTTTCATTGTTCTTTCCTGAAGACTTAGACGAGGAAGTTGCCCAGAACCAGCAGCGAGATAGAGACGTTAATCGCGCCGCCAATTCGGGTAGCAATTTGGGCGAACGGCATCAGGCTCATACGGTTGCCTGCGGTCAGAATCGCCACGTCACCCGTACCGCCCTGCCCGCTCTGACAGCAGGAGACGATGGCGACATCAATAGGGTGCATACCAATCTTTTTACCGACGAAGAACCCGGTGGCCACCAGCGCCGAGACGGTGCTGACAATCACCAGCAGATTGCTCACAGTGAAAGCGTTCACCAGCTCTTGCCATGGGGTAATCGCCACGCCAACGGCAAACAGAATCGGGTAGGTCACGGAGGTCTGGAAGAATTTGTACACCACCTGCGAACCTTCCAGCAGGCGTGGAGAGGCACCGTTGCAGAGCTTAACCAGCACCGCCACAAACAGCATGCCAACCGGAGCAGGCAGGCCAATCAGCTTGTGACCGAGCATACCCAGCATATAGAGCAGCACTGCCAGCAGCGCACCGGAGGCAATGGTGGTCACATCCGCTTTGCCGGAGAACGCCGGTTGCGACACACTGGCGTCTGCATTGGCGCGGTTTGGCATCAACTGGCCTTCACCCGTGAGGTGCGGATAGCGTTTGCCGAGCTGGTTCAGGCAGCCGGAGATGATGATGGCGGTTAAGCCGCCGAGCATGACCATCGGCAGCACACGGCCAAGGGCAACGCCCTGATCCATGTGCAGCAGCGTGGCGTAACCGATGGAGAGCGGGATCGCCCCTTCACCGACGCCGCCCGCCATGATCGGCAGAATGATAAAGAAGAAGATCTGGAACGGCTCAAGGCCGAGCGCCATGCCGACGCCCATCCCGACGATCATGCCGACAATTTCACCGCACAGCATCGGGAAGAAAATGCGCAGGAAGCCCTGAATCAGCACCGTGCGATTCATGCTCATGATGCTGCCGACAATGATGCAGCAGATGTAGAGATAAAGAATGTTGGTGGATTTGTAGAACTTGGTCGTGGATTCGACCACCACATCCGGCAGCAGACCGTAGTACACCATCGCTGACGGAATAAAGGTGGCGCAAATTGCCGCCGCGCCGAGTTTGCCGACAATCGGCAGACGCTTGCCGAACTCACCGCAGGCAAAACCGAAGAACGCCAGCGTGGCGACCATCACCACGATATCGCTCGGCAGTTTACCGCCCAGACAATCCACGGCGATCAACGCACCGGCTAACACAAACAGCGGCAGGGGAATGATCCCGACTTTCCAGGTATCCATAATGTGCCACCAGCGCTCTTTAAGCGACGGCCGCTGAATTTCAATCGGGTCGTGGGTAACAGAGAAAGAATCGTCAGTAGTGCTCATAATTAAGCCTCTTGGTTATTTGTACGTTCAGCTTAGAGTCACAAAGGCTTACTTTATGTGAGGAAAGGCATATTAAAACCGAAGTTTTTATGGCCTCTATGGTTTTAATGGTTTCTTTTATTTAATGTGATTAACACCTTATTTATTGCCGTGGTTTTTATGGTTTCTTTTCCGGAATGTACAAACAAATAACATTGATTAAATTAGCCTTAAGATAAGCCTGATTTTGACATTTTCTTTTGCTAGTCGCGCTGTGCAAGGGATCACAAGTTTCGGGCAAAGCCCGCATCAGGCTGGGAAAAGATGATATATTGGCAAAACCCATTGATACCTTGCGTGATAGTCATGAAAGTGTCGTTTCAGATAAAGCTATTTATTTCGCTGGTCGTCTTTTTCTCAGTGCTGTTTGCATTACTGGGCGGATATTATTATGTCGACGTCGGCAGACAGCTATATCAGGAAATGAGCACGCGCGCCAAAATACAGGCGGAGGAGATTGCGCTTATTCCTAATCTGCGTAAAGAGGTGGAAGAAAAGGATATCAAAGCCATCCATGATTTTATGCACCAAATAGCCTCCCACAGCGATGCCAGTTTTATTGTCATTGGTGATAATAAAGGGCTGCATCTGTTTCATTCGGTGTTTGAAGACCGCATCGGTAAAACGCTGGTCGGCGGGGATAACGACGCTGTGCTCCACGGGAAAAGCACCACCACCATCCGCAAAGGGGGTTTAGGGATTTCCCTGCGCAGCAAAGCGCCGATTTTCAACGATGCCGGGCAGGTGGTGGGCATTGTCTCCGTGGGGTATCTCACCAGCTACCTCGACACCATTACCGTGAGCAAAGTGGTGAACATCCTGATTGCCGCGGTGCTGCTGCTGATCGCCCTGTTCGTCTTCTCGTGGTTTTTCACCCGCAGTATTAAGAAACAGATTTTCTCTCTTGAGCCGCGCGAGATCGGCCTGCTGGTGCGCCAGCAAAAGGCAATGATGGAGTCGATCTACGAAGGGGTGATCGCCATTGACGATAACTATCGGATCGAAGTGATCAACCAGGCGGCGCGCACGCTTCTCGGTTTGCCGCAACCGGCGCGGGAACTGCGCGGGCAGCCGATTAGCCAGGTGATTGCCCCGGTGGCGTTTTTTACCCCCCAGACCATGCTGGCGAAGGATACTCACGATGAGATCTGCCGCTTTAACGATCTGACGGTGATCGCCAGTCGCGTGCGGATCATGCTGGAGGATTCCCTTCAGGGCTGGGTGATCACCTTCCGCGATCGCAACGAGATCGACTCCCTGAGCGCCCAGTTGAGCCAGGTAAAACGCTACGTCGATAACCTGCGGATCATGCGCCACGAGCAGTTGAACCGCATGACAACGCTCTCCGGGCTGCTGCATATGGGGCGCTACGAAGAGGCGATTGGCTACATTCAGGCGCAATCAGAACATGCCCAGGAGCTGCTGGACTTTATCTCCTCTCGCTTCAGCTCACCGACCCTGTGCGGCCTGTTGCTTGGGAAAGCGGCGCGGGCGCGTGAGAAAGGCGTCGAGCTAAACTTCGATCCCGCCTGCCGGATGGACAAGCCTTTCGCTCCGCTGCTGGAAGCAGAGCTGATTTCTATCATCGGTAACCTGCTCGACAACGCCATTGAAGCGACCCAGCGCGCCCCGCTCCCCCACGATCCGGTGGAAGTGCTGATTAAACTCAACGATCGGGAGCTGATAATTGAAGTGGCGGATCGCGGGGTCGGCATCCGGCCTGAGATCCGCGAGCGGATCTTTGAGCGCGGTATCACCACCAAAACGCGTGGCGATCACGGTATCGGCCTGTACCTGATCGACAGTTACGTCACCCAGGCTGGCGGCTCCATTGAGGTTGCCGATAACACGCCCCGGGGCGCTATTTTCTCGCTGTTTATTCCCGCCACGGGCACTCCCCCGCGCCCTGTTCAGGAACTGGAAGAGACTGACTATGCAACATGAACATATCGACGTACTGATCGTTGAAGATGAGAACGAGCTGGCACAACTTCACGCAGAGCTGATTAGCAAACATCCGCGCCTCAGACTGGTGGGTATCGCGTCATCCCTCGCCGAGGCGCAGTCCCTGCTTTCCAGCCTACAACCACAGCTGATTTTACTGGATAACTATTTGCCAGACGGCAAAGGCATCACCTTGATCAGCAACCCTCTCCTGGTGCACGCCAACTGCTCGGTGATTTTCATTACCGCGGCCAGCGATATGGACACCTGTAGCCTGGCGATCCGCAACGGTGCATTCGACTACATTTTGAAACCGGTGTCGTGGAAGCGGCTGAGCCAGTCCCTGGAACGCTTCGTGCAGTTTGCAGAGCAGCAGCGGGTTTGGAAGATTGTCGATCAGCAAAACGTCGATTCGCTGTATCAGCTGCAGGCCAAAAACTACCGCCAGGATAACGGCAGCAAAGGAATCGAAGAGAACACTCTGGCGCGGGTACAGACGCTATTCAACGACAAAGCGACACACTGTTTTTCCGTCGACGAAGTCGTTAACGAGACGGGATTAAGCAAAACCACCACGCGGCGCTATCTGGAACACTGTGTGGAAGCGGGTTTTTTGAGCGTGGAGATGCTCTACGGGAAGATTGGCCATCCGCGGCGGATGTACCGGCGAAGTGCGGAGTGAAAGAAGCCGGGCGGCGCTTGCGCTTACCCGGCCTGATATCATGTCCCTGCGCAGTGAGAGGAAAAATCTACTTCAACACATACCCGTACAAGCGCTTGATCCCGTCGGCATCCTTCTCGCTGTACACGCCCTGGAGTTCTGGCGAGAAGCCCGGCAGCAGATTCACGCCCTCTTCCAGCGCCAGGAAATAGCGCTGGACCGCTCCGCCCCACACTTCCCCCGGAACCACGCACAGCACACCTGGCGGATACGGCAGCGCGCCTTCGGCCGCAATGCGCCCTTCGGCTTCGCTGATGCGCACCAGTTCCACGTCGCCACGAATGTAGGCCTGATTGGCATCCTGCGGATTCATCACTACCGCAGGCAGGCTCGCTTTGCGGAACATCGCTTTTTGCAGATCTTTGACGTTGAAGCTGACGTACAGATCGTGCATCTCCTGACAGAGGTCGCGAATCGAATAGTCACGATAGCGGACCGGATACTTGTTGAAGATGGTCGGTAGAACCTCGGCAAGCGGCGTGTCGTCTTCGATATGCTGCTCAAACTGCCCCAGCATCGCCACCAGTTGCGCCATCTTCTCCACACTTTCAGCGGGGGTCAGCAGGAACAGAATCGAGTTCAGATCGCACTTCTCCGGCACGATGCCATTTTCACGCAGGTAGTGAGCGAGGATCGTAGCGGGGATGCCGAAATCCGTGTAATCACCGGTTTGTGCGTCGATGCCCGGCGTGGTCAGCAGCAGTTTGCAAGGATCGACAAAATACTGCTCGTCAGCATAGCCTTCAAAACCGTGCCATTTCGCGCCCGGTTCAAAGCTGAAGAATCGACGCTCGCTGGCAATCGCGTGCGTCGGATGATCCTGCCACGGACGCCCCGCCACCACCGGTGGAATAAAGGGTTTGATCATCTTGCAATTGGCAATAATCGCCTTGCGCGCGTCGATGCCAAGCTCAACGCACTCCGCCCACAGCCTGCGCCCGCTCTCCCCTTCATGGATTTTGGCGTTGATATCCAGCGCGGCAAACAGCGGATAAAACGGGCTGGTCGAGGCGTGCAGCATAAACGCATTGTTCAGGCGCTTGTGCGGGCAGAATCGCGCCTGACCACGGATATGATTATCCTTTTTATGGATCTGCGACGTTTGTGAGAACCCGGCCTGCTGCTTGTGCACCGATTGGGTCACAAATATTCCAGGATCGTTCTCGTTCATTTCCAGTAACAGCGGCGAGCTGTCGGCCATCATCGGGATAAACTGCTCGTAACCGACCCAGGCGGAGTCAAACAGAATGTAGTCGCACAGGTGGCCGATCTTATCGATCACCTGGCGGGCGTTGTAGATCGTGCCATCGTAGGTGCCGAGCTGGATTACCGCCAGTCGGAATGGCCGCGCATCCTGGGCCTTATCGGGCGCCACGTCGCGAATCATTTCACGCAGGTAAGCATCGTCAAAGCAGTGCTCGTCGATGCCGCCGATAAAGCCAAACGGATTACGCGCGGCCTCCAGATACACCGGCGTGGCTCCCGCCTGAATCAGCGCCCCATGATGGTTAGATTTGTGGTTGTTGCGGTCGAACAGCACCAGATCGCCGCGCGTCAGTAGCGCATTGGTGACCACTTTGTTGGCGGCAGACGTTCCGTTAAGCACAAAGTAGGTTTTATCCGCGTTAAAGACTTTTGCCGCGAACTTTTGCGCATCTTTGGCAGAACCTTCATGAATAAGCAGATCCCCGAGTTTGACATCTGCATTGCACATATCCGCACGAAAAACGTTCTCACCTAAAAAGTCGAAGAACTGACGTCCTGCCGGGTGCTTCCTGAAAAAGGCACCATGCTGATGACCCGGGCAGGCGAAGGTGCTGTTGTTCATCGCCACATACTGACTCAGGGTGTCAAAAAAGGGTGGCAGTAAGTTCTCTTCATAGCCACAGGCTGCTGCTTCCAGTTCCAGGAACTCCTGCGCTTTACCGCTAATCACACCGGTAACACCGTCTGGCGCAGCATCTGGCTCTTGCGAGAAGATGAATACCGGAATCTGGAATCCCGTACGTTTCAGTAACGCGAGAATACCGCTGCGGCTTTCGGCCAACGTCATGACGACTGCCGCCACGTCCGTAAAATCGGTGTTATCCAGCGTCACCTTTTCCCGGTGAGTGGACAGCGCGGACACCAGCTCATGGCTGACGGCAATTTTTAGTGATTTCATAGGCGTAAATACCCGTTTCAAGGGGAGAAGAAATCCAGACAGGAGGGGAAAATTCGCGCAATAATGTCACCTTTCATTTTGAGGTGCAAGAAACAAACTTTATGCATTTCTCAGTGGGAAAGCAGGCAGCTTATGGCCTCCATCATGTAATAATAATGCAAGATCAATGATTAAATAGCGGGAGTGTATTTTGGTTATTGGACCCTTTATCAATGCCGGAGCCGTACTGCTGGGTGGCGTGCTGGGCGCGGTATTAAGCCAGAGATTACCTGAACGTATTCGCACTTCGATGCCCTCCATCTTTGGACTGGCATCCCTCGGAATCGGTATTTTGCTGGTTATCAAATGCGCCAATTTACCTGTGATGGTGCTGGCGACGCTGCTCGGCGCGCTGATAGGTGAGTTTTGCTATCTGGAGAAAGGGATTAATGGTGCCGTGAGTAAAGCCAAAAATCTCATCTCCCGCCCGGGGAAAGTGGCTAGCGGTTCCCATGAGACGTTTATTCAGAACTATGTGGCGATCATTATTCTGTTCTGCGCCAGCGGCACGGGGATTTTTGGCTCGATGCAGGAAGGGATGACCGGCGACCCCAGCATTCTGATCGCCAAGGCTTTTCTCGACTTCTTTACCGCCACCATCTTCGCTACTACGCTCGGGATTGCCGTCGCCGCGATCTGTGTGCCGATGCTGATGATCCAGCTGGCGCTCGCCACCTGTGCCGCGATGATTCTCCCGTTAACGACACCAGCGATGATGGCCGACTTCACCGCCGTGGGTGGCTTGTTACTGCTGGCTACGGGGCTTCGCATCTGCGGCATTAAGATGTTTGCGGTGGTAAATATGCTCCCCGCGCTGGTGCTCGCCATGCCGCTCTCCGCGCTGTGGACCCACTTTTTTGCCTAAGTTGCCAGCAAACTGGTGAGAGAGTGTGCAGTCCGTTGCGAAATCGATAAATTTCGTTGACGGAAGGGCCCCAATCGGGTTTAATGCGCCCCGTTGCCCGGATAGCTCAGTCGGTAGAGCAGGGGATTGAAAATCCCCGTGTCCTTGGTTCGATTCCGAGTCCGGGCACCACTATTTAGAAAAACCAGCCTTAGGGCTGGTTTTTTGCTTTCTGGCGTTCAGCCCCCCCATCCTGGCCGATCCTTTCAAGTTCACGCAGCCATGTTGGCACTATCTATCAATGCCGATCATCGGCTGATCGATGCCAGGTATGGAAACGGATGCATCCCGCGGGTGCGAAGTCACACCACTGGCGAAGAACAGGCGTCATTTGTCGCCCCTGGTGGTGCAATGAGTAATTTTCACACTGGTAAGAATCAATAATATTTAAGGCCATAATAAAAAAACCCCGCAAAATAAATATATTGAGCACATGAATATATATTATGTTTTATCCTGCCCTGTCACAGGTATATAATCAGTAAAATATCACCACTAAATTACTTCATTGTAAATCAGGGAACGAAGACATGAATTTCAGGACAATAGCACTCTTCTGCGCGTCAGCCTATTTTCTATCGGGTTGCGCGCCACATTCCCCTATTGATGCAAAGAAAACGGGGACCACGGGAAAAGAGAGCGCCACCAGTAAAAGCTCTTCCCTACAGCTGACGGACAAAGATATTTTTGGCAATGAAACGACGCTTGCGGTTTCTGAAGAGGATATTCAGGCTGCGCTTGAGGAAGATGAATTCCGGGTGCCACTTAATTCAAAAGTTATTCTCGTACAATCCGGCAGTCGTGCACCAGAGACGATTATGCAGCAGGAGATGAGTCAATATTATTCCGTGGCAACTTTTTCCGGCATTCCTGACAGACAAAAAGTGGTTTCCTGTAACAAAGAAAAAGATGAGAACAGTGAAGCAACGGTTGCAGAAAACATGAACTGGATGCAGGCACTTCGATATATTGCTGCAAAAGGCCATCAGAAAGCCATCATCGTTTATCAGGATCTCCTGCAGTCAGGAAAATATGACCCGACAACAAAAAACACAATCTGGTCGGATTACAAAAGCGAAAAAATTACAGATACGAACTCACTGCGTTACCTGGTACGTTTCACGCTAGTGGATGTGGCGACGGGCGAATGGTCGACCTGGTCACCGGTCAATTATGAGTACAACATTACGATCCCTAAGACTAACAAGAAAGAAATTATTGATACCACCGACCAACAGGTATCTCAGCTTAAGCAAAGAACGTACGCGTTAATGGTTAAAGATCTGGTGAATCGTTATCAGTAGACAGGCTATATCTGCCGCCAGAAATTTCGGCGGCAGGTAAAACTTTAAATATCCTCCAACCCTCTAATTAAAGACTGATAAAAATCACCTCGCCATAATAACAAGATAGGAGAATAGATATTTTATAATATGACAACAGCTTTGAGTTTCACTATACCACGCGACCAATATATATAATTTAAATTTTGTTAAAAAATCCTTTCCTCCCACAGGCTATATGCACTGGTTCCCGCTATGCAGTGTTCCTGGGTAATACTTTCATAAGTGAAGGATACAGACTCTTCTGGCTGGCCCTGACTATTATTAATAGTATGCGGCAACTCACTATGTATGCTTGAGATGCGGGCCTTAATCAGTTTCACTTTGTAATATAACTCATTAATACCAAAGCGGTTAGTGCGATAATATTCAAAATCGCATGTCAGACACTCATTTTCAGTAATGGACTTACTCAGCAAAGGGGATGATTTATCTACCGGCTTTTGAATGCTTAATGCGAGATGGTTAACATTCTGCGCCCTGGTCAGGCCGTGTTTAAGCGCCAGTACCATAATCTGATCCGTGTGCGCTAATTGCGCCTTATTTCCAATGGAGTCCAGCGAAGAACAGCCAGCCGAGATCAGCCCCTGAAGTTCACCGTTAAGAGTTAGATAAACAAGATTTGCCATAATAAGTTCCTCGGGCCCGGATTATTTCCCGGCACTGGTTTCGTTGGCTGCCGTTTCTGGCAGAGAATGATTTTTTAGCAATAGCCAGCGGCTTGCTACGCCCTCCAGCCGCTCGTTAATTTCTGTTTCCAGCGCTTGCGTATTCTGCCCCTGCGTCTGGGCATCCTGATATTGCGTGAGCAGGGATTCCAGAGGGGTTTCCTCACCTAGCCCTCGCTCTGCCTGCCAGACCACATTTTTAATGTAGGAGAGTGTCAGCCCCTCCTTTTCGCGTTTCATCACCAGATCAGCAAAGGCGCGTAAATCCTCTCGCGTCTGCAGCCAGCCCCGCAGCTGCGGGCTGCTACTGGCGCGTGTTTTCACCGTCTCATTCCACCACGCGGTAGCCTTTTGCTGCTGCTGACTCTCCGGCCAGCGGCTACTCGCAGTGCGAGCCATCAGCATTCCTGTTTCCAGCGGTTGCAGTGAGGAAGTCCCTAACTGTTGTTGCAGGCGATGCTGATAGCTATCCAGCATGGGCGAAACCAGCCAAAGTGATGCGGCTCCTGGACCGCTGTCCTTGACCTGCGAAAGGAGCTGCTGCGACGGATAAAACTGCCACCACCAGAGCGCAGCGACGATCGCTGCGCTACAGGCGATACCCGCAATAAACCCTTTAATCGCGCTGCCCGTTTTTTTTGCCGGACTGCGCACCGCCACCGTGATTTCCGGCAGTTCGGGCAGCGGAGGCATCGCGTCTGTCGAAGCTGACGAGATGCTCTCCGGCGCGTAAACCAAAGTTCTGACCGTGTTCTGCGTCTGGGTTTCGGCAATGCTCTTAGGCTGCGGCTCCAGCCGTTTACACGTGTTCTGCACAAAATAGAGCAGATTCTCAACGCGTGGCTGACGCTTAAGCTCCACCTGCTGGAGTTTGTCGCAGATGAGCTGCAACGCACGTTCCGCGCGATACAGCAGTGGCAGATCGGCTGGCGCGAAGGACATTTGCTGTCGCAGAATATTGCCGGTGCGAATATTCAGCCAGTCGAGCATCTCAGTACGTGCTGTACCGCCCTGCGGCCAGAATTTGTCCCACTCGTGGCAAATCATCGCCGCCAGCAGTTCCACGCCCTCACAAAAGCCTGCCAGGCCCTGAGTGCGGGTTCGCGCCAGGGTGAAGTAGGTCGCCGTATGCAGATCCACACCGTTGGTTTTGAAAATTGACAATGCCAGTGACGCCACCAGCCGCCAGTTCAGCTCCGGCTGTGACGGATGATTCGCTTTATTAATCTCCTCCCGGATTGCGCTGAACTCGGGCAGGTCACGAGGATCGCTGCCTGTAACGATGGTCTGTGTGAGTACGTCATTCTTCATCCCTGCCTCCTTAGTAGAGCGTGTCCGGCAACTCGAACTGACTGAACAACCCGCCTGCGAATGGATTGTCCTCCGTATCCGTGTGTACGCGATAAACCATCGCCCCGCCGTCCACGGTAAAGCGGACGCTGAACGTACCGTCCTGCACACCCGTTAGCTGCCCCGCCCCGAACAGGCGGAACTGAGCCCACGGACCGCTGAAGCTGATGCTGCGAGGGGAATTGCCGCTGGTGCCGATAAGCGTCAGTTTGCTTTCATTGCCTTCACGCATATTGTTCGGCCACACCAGATGCGCGGTGTAGTTGCGCCCCTGGCTGTAATCCACTAACTGGCCGTCGAGATTCAGCACGCTGCGGCGTTTGTTACCGGATAAAGACACGGTCTCTACCGCAAATTGCGCACCTAAGCCGTTCTGTTTGCTGAAGAAAATATCGCGAATTTTTTGTGCGGCTTCCAGTTGCTGGCGGATATCCTCACGGATGATCACCGCACTGTCACCGTCCTCCAGGCTGAGGTCGTTTTCCATAAACAGGCGCAGATTCTGCTGATAAAACGCGTCGAGCACGCCATCCGGTTTAAAGAAACGTTCAAAGGCATCCAGTGAGGCGTCCTGCTTCGCACCCGGATTGAACGGATAGTTGTTCGCCAGCTGTTCATTGAAGGGTTTCACTACGGTGTCGCGCCAGTCCACTTCCATGTAGTGAACGGCTTCCACCATCACCACATGCCAGGCCTGGTCGGCGAGCTTACCCACCCAGCGGTTAAGCGGCGCAGGCAGCGTTTTAGCCATCTGTCGGGTGGCAAAAATCGGGTCGCTGCTGTTCTGATCCAGCCGAAGCTGTACCGCTTTAAGCGCCGATTTTCCGGGGACCGGCGCATTCTGGATTGCCAGCAGATAACGATGCAGTTCCGTTAATTGCTGATAGACCGCCTGCATCGTGCTTTCTTTATCTTTCTGCACCGCCAGCGCGCTGTTTTCCGGCGCGAATTCATGCCCGAGACGGGTCAGCAGACGGTAATCCGGCTCAGCCAGCGCCTCTTCCCGCTCTTTATCGGAGAGCTTTTCTGAGAGGACTGCGGGTTGGGTGTTGTCGCGCAGAGCCGTCAACGCCCGCTGGAGGGGCTGATCGCCACTGATCACCTGCTCCAGCGCACCCGTCAGCTGCGCGATAGATTCATAATCGCGGACATTGAGATTATCCATTCCGACCCGCCAGGTGGCGGTGTAATCGCTGAGATATTGTTCCGTAAGCTGACGCTGGATTTCCGTCCTGTCTGCCTGGCTGTACTTAACGCTGCGGGTGAGGTTCAGAACCCAGCTGTCCATCGCCGTGAGTTCTACCAGTTCGTCGCGCTGTTTCACAAAGTAACTCTGCAAGCCGTAGCGGGTGAGGAACTGTGGAACAATCAGCTTGTTATCGTCAGCCGAGGTAAACACCCGCTCAAAGCTTGGCCCTACCTGATCGCGCAGGTTTAAATCTGCAGGCAATACGCCCAGCGCACGCGTTTTCAGGCTTTGATAAACGCGCTGGTAGACCGGCAGTTTGCTGAGTTCTTTTTGCGCACCAGCAACAGAACTGCCATAGGGCGTCCATCGACTGATAGCATCGCTATCACCCTTCTCCCGCTCAGCATGCCAGTCGGTATGCGCCAGCGCATAGTCGAGATGGGACATTAGCTGCACCTGGATATCGCGCTGACCGTGGAATTTTTCACTCCAGCGCCTCGCCATATATTGCTTCACCACTTCATTGCTGCGCCCGCTTTTGTCTTCCAGCATGCGGATCACACGCAGAATAGCGAGTTTCTCCTCGCTTTCGGGTGGCGCCGAATTCATCTCTTTGACCAGACCGTTTAACAGAGAAGGCAGATAGCGCTGCTCAAGCAGTTGCAGATAGGTCTGCTCCACATAGGGACCAATACGTCTGCCCTGATACAGACCCAGATCCGCCAGACGACTGCGATCGCCCCAGTCGCCATAGGCCAGAGTGGCATCACGTACAGGATTAAGCAGAGGCAATTGCAGATTGCCATACTCATCCATCTCCTGCGGAGGTTGCACGGCCATAAAGGCTTTCGCCTGCTTCAGCACCTGAATACCTGAGGCGTAGTTGGCATTGTAATAGTGATGCCAGCCGGTTATCAGCAGTATCACGCCCGCACCGCCTGCGACAGAGAAAATCGTCAGGCGACGGCGAGCGTTGATAAGCCAGGCATGGCTTTCGCCCGCCAGGTTTGGCTCCGCCAGCAGCACCTGCGGGAACAAATTACGGGTAAAATAGGGGGCTGTATCCACCAGCGGCCAGGCGCTGAGTGGGCTACTCCCAAGCCCGTATTGACGGGCTGCGGACTGCATAAAGATGTCATCCATCTGGCCACGTTGCAGCGACGACGTGAGATAGACACCGCGCAGCATAACGTCCATGTTTTCGCCGTCCAGCAAGCCGTCAAGCAGTGCAACAAGAGGAGCCTGGCTCCCTTGCATCTGACGAGCAAAACTGAACAGCGAGCTGCGGTCATGGCTCTGCGCCAGCATCAGATCTGGCAGAGCATGATTAATCAGATCGCCCCATACCTTCCAGAAGCTGTCCAGCTCGGCACGCCAGTCGTCACTCTCATGGGCACCACGCGTAAACGTCACCCCAAGGATGCTGTCGCGCCCCTGTTTATCCAGCGACTGAAATAGCGCTGCAAATCCATGTAACAAATCGAGCCGGGTGAGGACGACATACACCGGCAGCTGGCAATGAAGGTGCTGGCGTACATCCTGTAAACGGCTGCGTAACATCTGCAAGAGGTATTCACGGCGGCGCTTATCAGCCGTCAGGAGATCGAGAAAATCGAGAGTCAGAATAAGACCGTTGAGGGGCTGGCGGGCGCGTTTCTGAACCAGCCAGTCAAGCATATGCTCCCATAAACGGCGGTGCAGCACATCCGCCTCAGGCTGCTCACAGAGTGAACCGCTGACGTCAAAAATGACCGCCTGTTTTCCGACGTGAGGCGTGAGATACAGCCGCTGTTCGGCGCCGCGTGCCGTTTCCGGAGTATAAATAATATCCGAGGCAAAGCCTTCGCGAAGCAGCGCGGTTTTGCCACTTCCTGCAGGGCCGATAACCATATACCACGGCAGTTGCCAGAGATAACGACGACTGTCGAGATGGCGTTGCAGGCGCAGTAGCCAGCGATCGAGGTAGCGCTGCTGAGCATTCAGCTCCACGCTTATCGGATCCTGAGTTTCCTCACGCTGCTGTTTCTGCTGTCGCTCAAGCTGTTGCAAACGTTTCATCACCCTTATGGTGAGCCATGCCAGCGCGATAAATCCCCATACGGCTGTCGCCAGCCAACGGCGGGTCAGCGGCTGCAGCCAGTGCTCTTCGTAGAGTGTCCATGTCGGGCCTTTCCACCAGATCCATACCAGTAGAAAAATCCACGCCAGCACCAGTAACCAGAAGGCGGAAACCTTAAAGCGAGGCATGGCCGGTATGAGGGCAGATTTCAGCCCGCTGAAGAGTCGGGGTGTTGGTAATCTCACAAAAGCTCCTGTTTATTCTTACTTTTCTGCCATGAATTTATGTTCAAGCTGCTCCAGCAGGGAGGGTTCCCAGTCTGTAAGCCGCATTTGTGAGCCCGCGCTGAACAGCATCCGATACTGTTGCTGCGCGAGTTTGCCCATCCCGGCCTCTTCCATTAACTGCGCTCCAGAGTACTGGCGGTAGAACTGTTCGCGAGGTGATCCTTCTGGCAGCGAATCCAGATACTGCAGCGCTGCTTCCAGCCCCTGATCGACAAACAAGATCCGGGCGGCCTGAAGCTCCTCGCCGTTTTCTGAAACATATGCGCTCTGGCTGGCAGAAGCTGGAACCAGCCACTGCTTCGTCTGTTCGCTCATAAAGGGCGTGCGGTCGTTAAACAGCAGCTCCGAAAGCGAAGGAAGACGCGCAACAAAACGGGTAACTTCGTCGAGGATGGCTTCTGCCACTGCGAGATATCCGAGGCGCAGTGCAATCTGCGCGGAGAGGTAATGGCCATCCAGCCAGTACGGCGCCAGTAATATGCTTTTCTCGACCTGCAACCAGAGCGCTAAATCTGCGTTGCCAAAACGGGTCTGATAATCGGCAACCCTGTCCGCCGGAATAGCCGCAAGCGGCGTTCGACCGTCACTTTCGGCCTGCGGCGTAGCCGTAATGGTTTGCCAGATCGCGTGACGTCGCAGACGATAGCCGTGCGGTGAGTCCGGCTGACGTTCACAGAGAATATCGGCCACCTCCAGCAGCGTGCTGCGCCAGGCGTCATCGTCATGGGTGTTGATGGTGACCCGCGGTGCCGGAGAGATCGCAGGAGTGCTGACCGGAGCGGTATCGGGCGAAGCGGCGTGGGGCGCGTTCACTGCAGCGCGTGCGGAAGTATCCGCAGAAGCGTCGCGACACTCGCGCTGGTAGAGGGCAAAGAGTTCATCCGTTGCCTGCGCCAGCTCAGGCGCATGCTGTGTCTGCCAGCACTGCGCCAGTTTTGCTAGCTCGCCCAGAAGTTCGTCACGCTGTTCGGTGGTTGCACGGCCAGCAAAGCCTGCGACGCCCGCGTCAAAACGTTTTATGACCTGCCCGGCAAAGCGCTTTTTATGCGCCATATTTTGCGGTGCCGCCACGGCCCAAAAGTGCTCGACATAGAGAGCCAACAGGCGCAGCGCCAGGAGCGGATCGCCCGCATGCTGAAGGGTTCTGAGCAGGTGCGCCAGTAGGCGGAAATCTTTGCTTTCGCATGCCAGCAACACCAGCCCCCGACGCTGAATATCCGGGATATCCAGCTGGCTATGAGCCAGCGAGCCGAGCTTGACGATCTCACCCTCGATAAACTCCCACTCCGGGTTATCGTCTTTCAGGCTCTCACTCAGCTTGTCTCCCGGCAGATTTTCCAGCAGATGCGAAATCCAGGTCTGTGGATTATTCAGGTCTAAAGGCATTAATAATCTCCCGCCCAATGGCACGCATCACGCAGTGGCGCGATGGCCTGTGCCAGCCCGTTAATGTCAAAGGTCAGCTTGCCGGCGGGGCTCCCCGCCCCCGTATCCAGGGTCAGTGTTTTGGCGCTAAACAGCTGTTTGATTTCACCAATCCCGGACAGCCCCCGACTGGCTTCCAGCAACACGCCGTTCTCACGGACAAACCAGTGGCTGTTGAACGTCCTGCCATCAGCATTCAGGGTGACCGCGATGTCATGAACATCCAGCGAATGCATCAAAGCCACCTGCATCCGGGTGATGTTATCCATGCAACTGAACATCAGTACCGGACGCGGCGGAACGCTGCCGATAGCCGGGGTCGTGATAACAACGGCTGGATGCTCGCCCGGCGTTTGCACAACCAGCAATGAAGTGGTGTTACCGTCGCGGTGTTTTTCCTGCTCCGTGGCGAGCGTCCAGGCTTCTCCCTGATAGCGCGCTTTAACCAATGCCCCCTCAAAGCCTCCCGGCGAGACGGGCGCGAGCAGATTGTCGTAACAGTCAAGACGCTCCAGAGCTGCCGTTTGTTGACGGCAGGACTGCATCGCCTGCAGGGTTACCTGAGCATCAGACATGGGCACCGTTTCCGCATGTGCAAATCCCGCACAGCTTGCCACCAGCAGAGCCGCAATCAGCCAGGGAAGGCGTGGCTGGCTCATATAACGACACCATCCTCAGGCAGGGTAGATACGGGATCGCTGTCGCACGGTGCATCTTCCACACAGGTGGTAAACGCGCCATTCTCAGCCGACAGTCGGATCAGGGAGATCGCGGTGTTGGCCGCCAATTTCTGTAGCAGCAGCAGCGACAGCGGCGGCAGCAACTCGCCGTCGATCACGGATTCGAGCATTCTGGCGCCATTCTCGGCGCGGGTGACGCGCTGCATAATTTCATCGGTCACCTCCGGTTCAATACTTACCTCAGCACCAAAGCGGCTACGCAGCACGCTGTCCAGTCGTGCAAGCTTTCCGGCGATAATCGTGGTAAGCGTCTCGTGGGTCAGCGGCAGATAGGGCACCACTTCCATGCGTGCAAGCAGGGCGGGTTTGAAGAAATCTGCCAGCACTGGATATAACGCGTCCTGCATCAACGCCGGGTTATCAGCATGTTCGACAATCACCTGATAACCGAGGTTGGAGGTGAGGAAAAATACAATGTTCTTACAGTCAATCAGACGACCTTCACCGTCCGCCATTTCGCCCTTATCGAACGCCTGATAGAACAGATTCAGCACGTCCGGGTGAGCTTTTTCGACCTCGTCCAGGAGCACGACCGAGTAAGGTTTCTGACGAATGGCTTCGGTCAGCACGCCCCCTTCTCCGTAGCCCACATAACCAGGAGGCGAGCCGATAAGCCTTGAAACCGTGTGCTTTTCCTGGAACTCCGACATATTGATGGTCGTGAGATACTGACGTCCGCCGTAGAGTAGCTCCGTCAGTTGCAGCACGGTTTCGGTTTTGCCTACACCGCTCGGACCGGCTAACAGGAACGCCCCCTGAGGCCGCCCGGGACGGCGCAGGTCAGCACGGGCGGTCAGCAGATGTTTATGCAAACTGCCAATCGCCAACTGCTGGCCTTTTATGGTTTCGCCCAGCCAGAGCGGAAGATCGGTAATCACCGACATCTCGCTCTGCGACAGGCGGTTGAGCGGCACGCCGGTCCATTCGGCAATCACCGCTGCAATCTGCTTTTTATCGACGTGGGGCGAAACCAGTAGCTGATCGTTATGCAAGGCGTCCAGCTCTGCCGTCAGCCGTTTCAGGCGCTCGGCGTGAGACGGCGTTTTCTCCTCGGTAGTAAGTAATTGCTGACGCAGGGCAATAATCTCCTGCACCAGCGTCTGCTGCTGGTGCCAGGCGTCCTCCAGCGTTCGCAACGCCTGCTGCGCATTTTCATACTGCAATTGCACCTCATCTCGGCGCGCCGTCTCGGTGCGTAGCCCGATGCGGATTTCGCGTTCAAGCTGGCAGATTTCCGCCTCACACTGGTGGCATAACGTCGTCAGGGCAGAAATTTTTTTCGGCGGCGAAGAGAGATTAATCGCCACCCTTGCACAGGCGGTATCCAGCACATCGATAGCTTTGTCAGGTAACTGACGCCCGGAAAGATAGCGCTCACTTAACGTCGCGGCCGCCTGAAGTGCCTCATCATCGATCAGCACACCATGCGATTGTTCATATACCGCCGACAGACCGCGGAGAATGATCGTGGCTTCGGCCGCATTCGGCTCACTGACCTTCACCAGCTGAAAACGACGCGACAGTGCAGCATCCTTCTCAAAATACTTTTTGTATTCGCCCCAGGTCGTTGCGGCGATAGTTTTCAGCTCACCACGCGCCAGCGCTGGTTTGAGAAGGTTAGAAATATCCAGCCCGCCCTGCTGGTTGCCGGCACCTATCAGCGTATGCGCTTCATCAATAAACAGAATGACTGGAACGGGGGATGAAATGACTTCAGCCATCAACCCTTTGAAGCGTTTTTCAAACTCACCTTTGACGGATGCTCCAGCCTGCAATGCCCCAAGATCCAGGTTCATGATGCGGGTGTTTTTGAGTTTATCCGGGACCTGGCCTGCAACAATGCGCAGAGCCAGCCCTTCGATTAACGCGCTTTTACCCACACCGGCCTCACCCACCACGACAGGGTTGTTCTTGCGGCGACGGCTAAGAATATCGATCATCAGATCGATTTCGTGATCGCGGCACAGCACCGGATCAAGCCGCCCCTGACGGGCGTCCTCGGTCATGTTCCTGGCATAACGCGCAAGCAAGTTATCGCTGGCATCTGTCGCCGCGCTGACGTTTTTTCCGTCGTCATCCTGTATCACGGTTTCAGCAGACTCTCGCGTCCACTGCGAAAAATCCTGCTGCAAGCGATCGCGATTAATACCCGTTAGTTGCCGGGCAGCTGCAGGCGGGACGTAACGTAGCGGCGAGTGCAGAAGCGCCAGCAGCAGCACGCCGCCCCGTAATTCGCTCATCTGCATTTCCGTTGAAGCCAGCAGCCAGGCCTCTTTTAACCACTCCACAAGCATAGGGGAGAAGGCCGGATAGCTGTCCGCAGAGCGCACGGTGGCATAATTTTCGACCGTTAACGCCTGACGCAGTGTCACCACATCAAGATCGGCTTGTTCCGTAATCACCCGCAGATCGCTGCGAACAGATGACAGCATTTGCAGGAGCACATGTGCCACGGTGATTTCCGCCGCCTGCTGGGTCATACACTCTGCCGCAGCGGCCTCCAGCGCCTGTCGGGAAAACAGATTCAGCCGCTTTACCAGCACGGGAAGATCAATCTGGATCATAGACGTCCTTATCGCAGTAATTTATTTAACTGATGCAAAATGTCCTGCGTCTGACTGTCGAGGCGCAGTAAATAGAAGAGATAAAACAGTGCCAGCACGGCAATCCCGCCGAACAACACCTGTTTAATGGTCAAACGCTTCATGAGCTGATAGCGCCCTCCCCGCGTTTTTTTGTCCTGATGTAGCAGTGGGAAAGCCGCGTCGCCACGAAGTTTATGAAGGACGTGATACAGACGGCGGTATATCTGTTCAAATTCGCCCTGATTCTGTACAGCAACCTTGTAGCGCCCGCGAAAACCCAGCGAGAAACAGAGGTACAAAAATTCGAGTAAATCCTGGTAGCGTTTGGGCTCGCGAATCAGGCGTTCGAGCAGAATAAACACCTTCTCGCCGCCCCAGGCTTCATTATGGAAATGCACCAGCAGGGACTGCTTTATCCACTCATTCTTGTTCGACCAGCCATTGCCAAGCGCCGCCTCGTCAATAAATGTGCAGAGCACATAGCGAAACGAGACGATCACGCCTGGCTCGTAGCCCTGCTCTTGCAGCAATTGCTCCACCGCCTGAACGTCCGTCACAACCCTGGAAAAGAGGTGTTCTGGCATCGACTGACTGTTCATCCCCGCCACGCGCATCACCATTCCCAGCAACGGGGTGGCCGCATCGATCATCGGGTTGAGGCTGTTACCACGCAGGGCGAGCCGGTACTGGCGATGGGACGTTTCCCCGCCAGCCTCATACGAAAAGTCACTGCCCCTTTCCTCGGGGTAGACCGAGTTATTGCTGCCGGAATAAAAGTCAGGCTGTTCGCTCATCGTCTCAACCTCTTATCGCCCACAGCTGCATATCCAGATCTGGGAAGGTGCCGGAAATGTGCAAGGCCATCGCCCCGGCTTTCGCCACGTCCTGCCAGGCCGCGGCCCCTTTATCCAGGTCGAAATAGACGTAACCATCGTGATAAGGAAGCTGGCGAGGCGCGGCAGTGCGAGGCGACAGCGGTACGCCAGGCACCTGGACACTGACCACATTGCGAATTTTGTCGGTCGCAGCGATTTTCGACTGCTGAGTGAACTGGAGAATGATCTGGTTCTGCGGCATCCGCGCGCGGACGGCCAGTACGAAGGAGCCCGACTGCAGCAGCGTCGGATCGTTAACCGTGGCGATATACACCCCATCGGAAAAGATCAGCGGCAGGTTCTGAGCCCGTGGCATCAGCACGGTGTTGAGCGCCCGACGCAGCTCCAGAATCACCGTTTTAAATGACTGCGTGAGGTTCCGGTGGTTGTAGACATCGACCGGACACGGCAGGCGGCTGTTCTCGGTAAAGGTCATCAGCTCACCCAGCAGACGCACCAGATCCAGATAAAAAGTTTCCGGATGCAGCGTATGCAGATGGGTGCGATGGGTGAAGTGCATCTGGCTGCGGTTCAGCATCTGCAACATCATAAATTCTGCCACATCGGCGATACCGCTCTGCTCCGGCGAGCCAATGCGCTTTGCCAGTTCGCTGGCGCGGTTACTGATTAGCCCCTGAACGTCCCCGGCAAACCCGTTCAATACAGGGCTCACCCGAATCGCCTGACAAGTGGGGATAAAGCCTTCATCCAGTACCAGCGCACCATTGGGCTGCTGACTGCGAATGCGGCATAACGGCAGGGTGACCATCGCGCTGAGATCGTCCGCGCCGCTCACAATTTTTGGCGCCAGCTGCCCCAGAACAAGCTGCTGGACATCGCCATCATCTGAGTGCAAATCACGAATATCGCTGCGGGCCAGCCGGTAACGCTCCGTGCTTTGTCCAGCACTCTGGCGGCTCTCAATTTCACAGGTGATATCACTGATGACCGGCAGCGCGAGGTAGATGTCATGGCTTCCGGGTTTTGACAGATCGACAGGATGGTAGGGTAAAGGAAGCTGGTCCTGCTCCGGGATACTGAACACCGTGCCATCAGGCATGCAGCCGCTCGCAAAGTCGAGCATCAGCTTCCCCTGAGCCAGCAACTCTGAATTCACTGACAGCGCTGTAAATCCCCAGCTAAAGTCAGCCTGTGCATTGATGCGCTGGTTCAGCAGATATTCCTGATTACGCTGCTGTTGCTGGAAGTGCTGCGGCAGGGCGAATAATCCCTCTTGCCAGATCACCTTATTTTTCATCGTCGCCATCGTCAGTCTTCCTCTTTTTTCATTTCGATACTGCTCTGCCGCACATGCACCAGCACACGGTATTGGTGGCCCGTACCTTCCACTGGCTCGATCTGCTTCCATTCGGAGGACTGGTCATCCGAGAAGTAGGCAACAATGCCAATAAACTGCGTTTTTTCGTCCAGTTTCACCGGCGGCAGGGTTTTGAGCGTGTCCGGCAGCAGGCTGAAATCCTGGTGATCGATGTAGTTTTTCCCTAACACATCCGGTAACGGTGTACTGGCTATCTGGTCATAATCAGCGGCCTGCAGCTTTGAATCGTCGCTGAGATAGACCAGTTGCACATCCACAGGGGCGGCTTCCCCCTCTGCGTTGGTATTGGTATCCGGTTCAGTGAGAAGCGTGACGGTCATCTCCGACGGTTGTACCGCCTGCTTTCCGACCTGAATATCCGGATTACTGATCACCTGGCCGAGTTTTTTCGCCGTTTCGCAGCCGGTTAAAACCACACTCATCAGAACGCAGGCCAGAAACGCCCTCCTGATCATGCTTCCGACTCCCGTTGCTTCTCTCTCAATACCCGGTCATAGACCTGGGCATACACTTCGTTAAACAGCATCTCGAAACCCTGCTGACGGCTGGACGCCAGTTCGTCGTAGTAATGGCTATACATCTGCCATGCGCCTGCATCGTCCAGCGGCTGGCGCAATTCATGGCTGCGACGATACTGAACAAAACGGCGCATCAGGCTCTGGGGAGAAAAGGCGTCAAGCAGGACACGCAGAGATTCGATAATCGCCCGGCGATTGGCTTCTTCATGGTGGCGAATGTTGCGCAGGCTCTCGCGTACTGCGGCAGGAGCAGCAAGGTGAACCGGACTTTTACCCTCGGCAAACATCACATCCAGCGCCGTGGTGTAGTCCATATTCAGACGCAACGGGTTATCTTCCAGCGGACGCAGATGCTTGTCAGACAGGCTGTTACGTTGATGTTGAAGCTCAAGCAGCCCTTGTATTGCGGCCTGCAATGTCCTTCCAGCCTCTTCCAAAAAATCATCCGCGTCCTGTGAATTGCGCACAGAAAGCGAGCAGCCTAACCCACGCATAAGCGGCGTGACGGCGAGATGGCGATGTGTCATTTCACCTTGCGCGCCCGCTTCATCATGACTCTCGTGAGAATCGGCATACATCGGTGGCAGATCCATAAACTGATTTTCCAGCCCGCTATTACTGGGCGGGGCAGAAAGCGTGGCGGTGGTTCGGAGGGGAGCCGATCCCGACAGCAGATCACCCGCAGTGGTCAGACTTTCTGTTTGCAACGCCTGAAGAGGATCGGTAGAAAAGCCGTTCACCACGGTGTCTGCGAGCTGATGCCGGTGAGGCATTCCTGGATACGTCGGTTGCCCGTCAGTGGTGAGCAGCGCATCAGCCAGGCGATCGCGGTTAGTCACGATGGTTTCCGGGGCGGCCATCTGCTCGCTATAGCTGACGAGTTTTCCTTCATGGAGGAACACTTTTAATGCCAGCGCCCCAAGTCCAATCTCATCGCCCTGACGCAACCGCACTAATCCAGAGTCCACGGACACCGGAGCCAGATTGATCATCAACCCTGGCATCAGGCTACGAAGACAGAAGCTGCCATCATGGAGAACCACTTCGCAGGCACGACCAGCGATAGATCCTGCTCGATCCTGTACCGGCCAGCGGCACGCCGTGGCGTGGCCGATATCTCCGCCCTCGGCAGAAAACAGGCATTTTGCAGCCCTTCCGCTCTCCAGCTCATTGCCGTTCATGACCTGCAACGTGAGTGACAACACGGAAGAGTGCTTTTTCTCCTCAGCCATATGCGATTCCATAAAATTAATCCCTGATATGAAGGGTGATAGAGGGCGGCACTTTCGGCTGTCCGATAAACGCCGTGCGCCCGATACAGGATCGGGCGCTATCGCCTAACAGCATGCCTTTCGCCTGCTCGGGAGCCAGATCCAGACGCAAATCCCAGGCGAACTGATCGCGCAGTAAAAAAGAGACAAACATTGTCAATGCCTGGTGATTTCCACCGTCCGGCAAAAATGAGAGATAACGCTCCATCGAGAGATTGCTGATCCGCAGAAGAAATTTTCCGCTGCGATCGGGCACTCGGGCTCCGAGGGTAAAATTCACGCCGATGACTGAGCGCCCCGGCACATATCCGGCGGTTCTGTTTTTTGGATTTCGCACACCCAGCCGATTCTGCTGGGCAGGATCGACAGGCACTTTGCGTAGCTGCCAGCTCTCGATACGGACTTCCGGCAGATCAAAACAGTGAGAGACCAGATTGCACACCACATCCGGCGAGCGCCCCGGCGTAGCAAGTATCCCGGCGTAGGCCAGCATCTTGCTATGGTTGATGGCAAGCCTGGCGCGCACACTGGAATTGCCCAGCCCTACAAGGGCATACATACGCTGCGAAAAAGTGTCTGTGCCACCGTTACGAAAACAGATGTAATAGCGGTACTTACGCCAGGCATGATAGGCAAACTGCGTCCATCGATGGCTGAACAGATCGAGAAACTCTTTCAGCCCCTCTTCATTTTGTGCTGACTCCTGCGCCATTCTGTCCAGGTAGTAACCGGGCAGTGGCGACTGGCTTCCGGAGAAACCCAGGAATTTGGTCGTCAGGTTGAACTGCCCGGTCTCGTTACGACTGAGCGTGCTCAGGTCACTTCCAGGGAAAGCAATACTGGCATCGGATTTGAACAGCGCCACTTCCTGTTCCGGTTCCGTACGCAAGGATGGCTCCTGTTCCGTACCGCCATACCGCCGATACAGCGATTCCATCAGCACAAAAAAGTTTGTCCCGCGCACATCCGGGAGATTTGCTGTTTCCCTTACATCAGGGCGTGCTGGCCGGTATGTTGCCATTCCCAGGACTCCTGACTTTCGGTGTTGATAATTTTGAGGCAGTGAAAAGAATTGATGCTGGCATACAGTGCAAAGAAATAGGACAGCACCGTCCCCAGCAGATAGATCTCACCTTCACAGACAAAGGGGGCCGGATTTATCCACAGCGTGGTGGACAGCCCTCGAACCGGCACCCCCTTAAACAGGCGGTCGACCGGACGAGACGCCATTTTTTCAATAGCATCCAGTTTCTGCGAAGAGAGTCGGGCCTGCTGCGGGTGGTGAATACCGGGTAAATCAAACGTGCGCAGAACCTGAATCAACGCTTCCCTGTCCAGCAGCGAGAGATAGTTCAGATTCATGCAGGAGATCAGCGACCAGTGCATATTGCCGTCCGTCATCGGATAAAGCGGACGGGTTGGCCGCATCACATTACTGAAGGACGCAACGGCTGGATTCTTATTAACGGCCTCGCAGATATCACCGATATGCAACGACGCAGGTAACATGCGATTGGTGCAGACAAGCGAGGCCGTGAAAACTTCGCCATCCAGACGGGTGTGTTCTGGTATGTCTCCGTTCGCGTGAACAAATGCAATCGAATGCTCCAGGCCTTGGTGAAATAATGACGTTTTTGTTCGGTGGTGCCAGTAAACGACTTCACGCTGACGGTTGTACTCTATCTGGTGCTGAAATCCTTCAAACTCAGGCCAGAGGCGAAACTTTCTGCTCTGTCCGGAACCGCTCTCTTTGCTCGAAACCGAGGTTATCTGGAAAATATCATAGGATTCCGGGTTCTGTTGACTGGCGCGCAACGGGTACTGCGGCGCACTGTCATCCGGTCTGACAGGTTCAGAGTGGTGCGCGAAAAGATTGACCGCAGGCGTACAATAAGGACGTAAAGAAGCCTTGCGCAGCTTGATATCTGCCGGTAGTGGCAAATTAAAATGCAGGCGCAACGTAAACGCACCGACCGGAAAATCGTCTGGCAGTAGCGCGGCATCCTTCACGTGGAAGAAGAAAAAGCTCTCGGGATAACAGAAATACTCCTGCAGTACCCGATAACCGACATGAACGTTTTTCGGCCATGGCAACAGCGCATCTTCTGATTCAAATCCTGCGGCCTCAAGCCACAGATCCGATAACGCTAAACGCCGCTCACCGGCAACCAGTTCGGCATCCACCAGATGTTCACTGAACCATAAATAGAGCTGATGACGGGTGTAGTCGTCTTCATTACCCAGCCAAAAAGTCAGTTTATTCAGATCAATCGCGCGGGGAGAAATGTTACCTTCGGTGAAAAAATCAATCTCAATGGCACCTGCTTTTAGGCTGCTGGTGTTTCTCACATCCTGAACGAACAGAGGCTGTAGCCAGGTATCACGTGCCAGAGTGAAATGACAAACTGGCAACGAGGCGTTCTCTCCGCCAGTCAGTGCGCCCTGAGCACCAGTCTGCGAGCGATCACTCTTTCCGGTTTTAATCAACTCATCGCGGCAAACCTGAACGAATGTTTGCAGCTCTTTACGGGGCTGATATTCAATGACCGTCATCGCCGGCACCGGACGCAGATAATTTGGCCACAGCATGTTGATGAGTCCATGCGTGAACTCGGGGAATTCATCTTCCAGCTTTTGCCGCAGGCCACCTGAGAGGAAGGCGAACGCTTCCAGCAGACGTTCCACATCCGGATCGCCCTCTTTCTCGGCCAAAAAACGAGCCAGGTAGGGTTTCTCCTGTGCCAGCAATTTGCCGAGCTGACGCAGATAATCCAGCTCTTCGCGGTAGTAACGCTCTTCAAAGGCCATCGGGTTACTCCACTTTCCAGTGCCGGTGGTTATCCAGCAGGATGTCAAACTCCAGAACATCCTGGCTGCTGCTGAAATCTATCGTTGCCACAATATGAAACCGCAGTTCCAGCGGCAGGCAGGCATCCTCTGCGATGGCCGCCACTACCACGTCCGAAATCCGCGGTTCATAGCCCAAAATAGACTCCCTGATGGCCTTAACCATCCAGTCGCGAATGTTCAACGAATCGGGGGATTGACTGTTAAAATCATCAATCCCCAGATCCGGCGAACCGTAACAACTGCCGGAACGGGTATTGAGGACGTTACGAAGGGTATCGCGCACCGAATTTAGCAGCGACGCCTTAGGTCGCAGGCGTTGAGGTGGATTCGCCGCCTCGCGGATACGCTCAAACAAACTGCCCCCAGATTCCCGTTCCATTATCATGGTGCTTAATCCCTGTCTAAGCGGCCGACTAAGGACAGCTCAAACGATGCTCCCATGTATTTGAAATGTGGACGCACGCTAAGCGCCACCTGGTACCAGCCCGGCTCCCCTTCCACATCCGATACCTCAATTTTCGCCTGACGCAGCGGTTTGCGACTGCGAACTTCAGATGGCGGATTTTCCTGATCGGCCACGTACTGGCGAATCCAGGTATTGAGTTCACGCTCGAGGTCGCCACGTTCTTTCCATGAGCCGAGCTGTTCGCGCTGAAGCACTTTGATGTAATGAGCCAGTCTGTTGATAACAAACAGGTAAGGCAGCTGTGTTCCTAACTTATAGTTAGTTTCCGCTTCCTTTCCTTCCACTGTGTTAGGGAACACCTTTGGTTTCTGAACTGAATTAGCCGAGAAAAATGCAGCGTTATCAGAACCTTTACGCATCGTCAGCGTAATGAACCCCTGCTCTGCCAGTTCGTATTCACGACGATCGGTAATGAGAATTTCGGTCGGCACTTTTGCCTGAAGTTGCCCCATGGCTTCATAGAGATGCACCGGTAAATCTTTCACCGCGCCGCCGCTTTGTGGGCCAACAATATTCGGACACCAGCGGGTCGATGCAAAACTCTCCGCCATGTTGGCGGCAAGAAGAAATGCCGTGTTGCCCCAAAGATAGTGCTCGTGGCTCTTGCTGACATCTTCGTGGTAGTTAAAGCTTTTGATGGGATTTTCATTCGGGACATAAGGATGTCGCAGCAAAAAGCGCGGTGCCGTCAGACCAAGATTTCGGGCATCTTCTGATTCACGCAGGGATCGCCATTTGGTGTATGCCGGCCCTTCAAAAATGGCTGCAACATCTTTGATCCCAGGCAGTTCGGTAAACGAATCAAGTCCGAAAAATGTCGGAGAAACGGATGAGAGGAATGGGCTGTGCGCCATTGCACTGACGGCGCTGATATATTGCAGGAGCTTCATATCGGCCGTCGTGTTATCGAAGCTGTAGTTGCCGATAACCGCCGCGACAGGCTCTCCGCCAAACTGCCCGAAACCACTGGAGTAAACGTGGCGGTAGAAACCAGACTGGGTAATTTCCGGCGCAAACGAAAAATCGTCCAGCAGCTCTTCTTTTGTGACGTGCAGTAGATGAATTTTGATGTTTTCCCGTGGATCGGCATGATCCACAAGGAGTTTCAGTGAGCGCAGAAACGACTCCAGTTCCTGAAACTCTGGCGCATGCAGGATCACGTCCATCTGACGCCCCATGCGCTCATCAATATCAGCAATCATGCCGTTGACGGCCAGGATATCGACGGATTCGCCCTCTTCATCATTCTGTAGAAGAGCCGTAATAAAGGCTGTTACGCCCTGGCGCGCAATATCATAACTTTCTGACTCCGGCTTGAAACGGGTCTGCGCCATGATGTCATCCAACAATGTGGGCGCGGCGACCTGTGCAGAGGAAGCAGAGGCTTCCGGTAAGGTGATATCTGACATAGTGAAATCCTTGTACAAAGTTATTTCCGACCTGCGATGCCCAGTTCCGCAATCAGTTGTTCACGGCTTTGTTCGTTATCCAGTAAAGCTTTTAGCTGCGCGCGGAAAGCCGGGATATTTCCCATTGGGCCGCGTAACGCCACCAGGGCCTCGCGTAGCTCAAGCATTTTTCGCATTTCAGGTATCTGGGCAGCAATGTTGTCAGGTGCGAGATCGGACAGTGATTTCACTTTCAGCCTGACGCCCATGCGCTCATCGTGATTTTCACTGAGCGTGGAGGGAACGGCGAACTCACGGCCAATACCTGCTTGCTCTAACACCGCATTGAAATTGTTACGATTGATGGCAACAGGCTGCCGCTCATCAAGCGGCGTCTCATCCGAACCGCCTGTCAGATTACCGGTGACCAGCAGGTTAAGCGGCAGCTCAACTTCAGCTGTCTGGGAGCCTGTTTTGGGGGTGAATTTAATATTAATGCGCTCACGTGGAGCGATGCTGCCGTCATTTTTTTGGCTGCTCATAAAAAATAGTCCTTCAGGTTATCGACCAGGCCATCAATGCAGCATATTCCGCACCACTAAAACACCGGAAATGCCGCCGAAGTGGCGGTTAAATAGATTGAAACGCCTTATCAACCCATATCCTACGCGAAAACAACACTCCCGAAATACTTCGATTCCGGATAATACCGCTCTATATGCCAGATATAAAATGCGTGCTACAAAGATTCAAGATACAATGCGCAGCGTAAGATCACAACCTATTAGATAATGGATTTTCACTGTGAATTTCATATTTATAATTACGCTAAATGATTGATATAAAATGCATTCATGGGTTAATTAAGATGTTTGTAAAACTTAAGAATTGCCTTATAAAAGCCCAACAACAAAATAAACCAGGAGATTGACTTACCATTGCCCATGATTCAATCTGCTCATTAATTTCATCGCAACGAAATATACTAAAGAATTATACATCGCGATAAACCATATAATCAAAATCATGAATTAAACATAGCTAAACATTATTTGATGGCTACTACTTATTTGCATCACCTGTAGCAGGGATGTACGAACATGACCGATTTCGGGAAAGAGCCGTTTCAAAATTTGCCTGTCGAGGACTAACGGCAGGTGATTGTCAGCAGTCATTTATACATTAACAAGGAGTTTAAAAATGCCTACACCGTGTTACATCTCAATCACGGGTCAGACCCAGGGAAATATTACCGCAGGTGCATTTACTGCCCCTTCGGTTGGTAACATTTACGTGCAGGGCCACGAAGATGAGATGCTGGTACAAGAATTTCATCATAACGTGACAGTACCTACCGACCCTCAGTCCGGCCAGCCATCTGGTCAACGTGCCCACAAGCCGTTCATCTTTACCGTGGCACTGAACAAAGCTGTACCTTTACTGTATAACGCGCTGGCTTCCGGCGAAATGCTTCCAACCACCGAGTTGCACTGGTGGCGTACCTCAGTGGAAGGCAAGCAGGAACACTTCTTCACCACTCGCCTGACCGATTCCACCATTGTGGATATCGACTGCACTATGCCTCACTGCCAGGACGCGGAGAAGCGCGAGTTTACCCAACTGATTAAGGTTTCCCTCGCCTACCGTAAAATCGAGTGGGAGCACGTTAAGTCTGGCACTTCTGGTGCTGATGACTGGCGTGCACCGCTGGAAGCATAAGTTGATACCCAGCATCCGGTTCTTAGGGACCGGATGCTGTTTTTGTATTGCACCTCGGAAATGGTTGTCAGTAATAAGAAACGCTTTTTGGGAGATGGCGGATGCCGGAGACTTTGGCGGTAGCGTGCTTAAATACAAGTTGAAACAGCACTTTCAACATGGAGAAATTTCGAGTAGTACCTACTTGAGCGGATAGTTTATAAAAAAGCAGTTAATTGCCAGAAGAGCTGTTACAAAGTAGCTCGTCTATGTTTTTTCTTGAGTCTTGTACAAATGGAGCATCAACGACTAACTGCCATACTGAAGGCATAACAAAGACGTTTCGATATAAAAAGCCCAGCCTCTTACCATATCATTTGAAAAAAACATTTAGCCTTTAAATCTAAAGACCTGGTATCTATGCTCAAAAATATAGGGTTATTTGTCACCATGTTCGTGCTGGCTCCTTTTTACTGCATTGCAAATGAACCAGAAGTAAATTCTTTAGATAACCTTATCGTGAACATTGTAAGAAAACTTGGCACTCAAATAGCTTAGCGGTAGTGAGCCAAATCAAAACGGAGAAAACTGCGTGACAGGATATCTTGATAGCAGAAATGGCAACAACGGAAGCATAAGTAGCATTTACAGATCTCAAGGCGAAGTTGAAGCAGGATCATTAAAAAACCTGGCGATTACAGCTTCAGGATTTATTATGAATGATAGAGTGAGAATAAGCTTTTTAGGTAACATTGATGCTTTTACCGAAGCTCAGATGAGCTGTATTATTAATGCCAACTCCATGGCAGAAAAAAATCAAGCACTCAGTTATTTAAGACAGGAGCAGGAGTTTCTGGAAAAACAAATAGATTGGTTAGACTCGCAACAAGTCAAACCAGCCGTGTCTGTTGAAATAAGAATTATAAATGGTGTACTATCCTATATAGTTAAAGGCATTGGATTAATTGGGGGAGTACTTCAGGTCATTGCTGGAACGACTCTTATTTTCGCTGGATCGCCAACAGTTGTAGGTACTGCGGTCGGTGCTTTACTTGTTTTACATGGCGCTAACAACATTACTGAAAGCAGTTATAGTTTGTTTTTTGATAATGATAATTACGAAGGCCCCATAACCAGATTGTATGAGGCGAGTGCTGAAACGATAGGAGTAGATAGAGCTTACGGTAGATTAGCATTTGCGGGGATAGATTTATTCTTATCATCCATGGCATTATTAGGTACAAAATTAGTACCTGATGCGTACAGGCTATTTCAGTACATCCCAGCTGATTATGAACTTAATTTTAGACTGATGAGCATGGGAGAATTAGCTGGAGAAATACTTCCTGATTCAGCAACATTATATTCAAGCACTCAAACTTACTTTTCATTACCCGTTAATAAACCAGATGATCCATCCAGCCCTCTTGTACCCTTTTCAAATTAAAAGTTTTATTTATAGAACTCTATATTAACATCATCAATAGCAATGTACATCTTTAAAACCAAAGGACATATAAAATGAATGAAGAAAAACTGATCTATTTAATGTTAGAACATGGTTTTTCTGAAGGGCAAATAAACAAAATAAAAAAATTATCTAAGAAAAACTCAATGACGCTATGCGATGCTATCAAAAAACTCGGGAGTATGTTTTACCGTTCATTAATTATGCATATTTTGATATTTACCATTCTTGTATATTCTTATTATCATGATAGTAAACAGTATTACTATTCATCATGGAGTATCTTAATGTACTTAAGTATTTTATGTTTTATCTACTTTACGTTCAATGCCTTTGCACCATTATTCCTGGGGTACAAAGCAAAGAAATTTGCAGAAGTTATAAAGAAAAATTAAGCGCGTCGTATTCACCGAGGTCAATCCGCTTCTTTTATCGTGGTAAAAAAACAAAGGTCATTATTTTTAGTCGGCACTTTAAGAAACGCTATACACATTAAATCTTCTGTAAAAACCCATATTCTCCTTTTTTATTTAAGCACTGAAACACCACCAGTGGTCATTGCATAAATTATTTTCATTTAAAAATAGCTTATATAATAAAACTCTTAAAATCACTGCATTGAGATTACACAGTTCACCTCCCCTAATTTAATATACCCTTAAAAGAGATAAATATATGTCATTGGACGGATTGCGTTTTACATTCGACATTGATGGTCAGGAACCAGACACGTTCGCCGTAGTTAACTTCAGGTTAACACAAGAATTCTCATTTCCGTTTAAGTTGGATATCCATGTTGCCAGCAAATCCTTTAACCAATCAGCACAAAATTTACTGGAAAAAAATGCCACACTCACTATATGGCAGGGAATAAAAGCTGTGCGCTATATCCCTGGTGTAGTGGCCAGTTTTGGGATGACCGAAAATAACCGCTGGCAAATGCGATACCATTTTTGTATCCAGCCCCCTTTGTGGCGCAGCGGCCTACGTAAGAATTTCCGTATCTTTCAGCAAAAAGATATTCATGCTATTTCAGCGATTTTGTTAGATGAGAATGGAGTGACCGACTGGGGCACATCCTTTAATGAAGTTCATTCCGCCCGTGAATTTTGTGTGCAGTATGGTGAAAGCGATCTTACGTTTTTATCACGCCTCTGGGCGGAGGAAGGAATTTTCTTCTATGACAAATTTGGCTCGGATGAACCCACTCAGAAACTGACGTTATGTGACGACATAGCTGGCCTCACTCGACTTAAAGAGGCCTTTACCTTCAATCCAGATGCCAATGCTGAGTTGATGAAAGAGTGTGTCAGTAAGTTTCATTACGGTGCAAATGTTCGCCCCTCATCGATTTTGAGTAAAGACTACACATTCAAAACTCCCGGCTGGGAGGGAACGTTTAACAGCCAGGGGGAGAAACTGAACAACCAATTTCAACAGTATGAAATCTATGATTATCCAGGACGGTTTAAGGACGAGGCGCACGGTGAAGAATTTACTCGCTATCAAATGGATGGCCTCCGCAACAATGCGGAGACCGCTAGTGGTCTTAGCAATTCGCCAAAGCTGTGGCCCGGTATCCGCTTTTCTCTAAAAAATCATCCGCAGGAAACTCTCAACCAAGAATGGCAGGTGGTAACGAGTATTTTGACTGGGGAACAGCCTCAGGCTCTTCACGGAAGTCAGAGACGTGGGACCAGTATGTTTAATCAGTTTTCCGCCATCCCGGCAGATCGAACCTGGCGCTCACTACCTCGGTCTAAACCCAAAGTCGATGGCCCACAAAGTGCGATCGTCACTGGACCGGCTGGTGAGGAAATCTTCTGCGATGAGCATGGACGTGTCCGCGTGAAGTTTCACTGGGACAGATATAACCCTAAGAATGAGAGCAGTTCATGCTGGGTACGCGTGTCGCAGGCATGGGCCGGTACCGGATTTGGCAACCTTGCCATTCCGCGCATCAATCAGGAGGTCATTGTTGATTTCCTGAATGGTGATCCTGACCAACCTATCATTATGGGTCGAACCTATCACCAGGATAACCGCTCTCCTGGCGGCCTGCCCGGTACGAAAACGCAGATGACCATCCGCTCAAAAACCTACAAAGGTGAAGGTTTCAACGAACTACGTTTTGAGGATGCGACAGGGAAAGAGCAGCTCTATATGCACGCGCAAAAGGACATGCAAACAGAGGTGCTGCATGACCGAACGACGACGGTTAATCACGATCACACTGAAACCGTATCCAATAACCAGACTGTCACCGTAGGCGTCGGACAGACGATAAATGTGGGTGGCAAAAATGAAGGTGGACACGATCAAAAGGTCACCGTCGCCCATGATCAGACGATCACCGTGCAGAACAAGCAGACGCTAAATGTCACGCAGGATCGTGAAAAAAGCGTCGGCGGCGACCAAACAGCCACAATCATCGGCAGCGACACCGCGACCGTCAAAAAAGATCAGTCCGTGACTGTTCAGCAAAACTACACCCTCGATGTCGCGAAAATCACCACTATCAAATCAGGCGAGAAAATCGAACTGATTTGTGGAGCCAGTTCCATCACCCTTGAACAAGGTGGAAAAGTGACGATCTCCGGCACGGAATTTGATTTCACTGCCGGCGGCATTGTTCAAATCAAAGGTAAAGACGTCAATCTCAACTGAGGCACGAAAATGGAATTTCGTAATCTGACGCCGTTTTCAGTGATGGAATATGCGATGGACGACAAGCATAACGAATGTCATCGCGTCGTCGCCATGAAAACCGGCTTCCGGCTTGTCCAGGATGATAATGGTCAGTGGCAGACGCAATTAATGGAAAACCCACCGATGTCATTATGCATCGAAGATGAGTTTACCGGTGAAATGAACTGCTCCCCTGTCCTGCGCGAAAGTGACCTCGCCCCGTTAAAACCTGCCTGTGATGTTATCGTCAATGGCACAGCACACACGCCGGGTGGTGTCGCCGCTCAAGAGATGATCGCGAGAGTCCTGATGCGTTCGCTTTCAGGCGAAGTACTTCTGAATAAAGCTTTGCAAATAACTGGCAAACGCTTTTATCAACGTCAGACATTAACTGGACAATGGTTTGAAACGGAGCCGGAACTTTTTAGCTCCCTACCCCTGGATTACCGTTTTGCATTTGGCGGTGAATGCCGGGTGGAGGTCGATAGTGAATATGCTAACCGCATTCCTGAAGAATACCGTCTCACCGAAGACGAGCGTCGGGAGCATCCCAACCAGGTAAATCCACCTCTCGCGCACAGAGCATGCCCGGTCAATCCTCTGGGGCTCGGTTACATGCACCCCTGGTATTTGAATGCCTGCGATATTCACCAGGTTGAAGCCCCTCGCATTATCGCCACGGACAGCCCTTTTACCCTCAGGCACTTTCTCGCCTGCCTGAACGGAAACGCCGACTGGTTCGCGCCAGAATACCAGCCTGCAGGCTTTGGCTACATCGGACGGAGCTGGTTACCACGCCTGCCGTTGGCAGGGACTTATGACCAGACATGGCTGGAGACTGTGCATCCGGGGCTGCCGGAAGATTTTGATTTTGGTTACTGGAATGGCGCACCACATGACCAACAGATCCTGTTCCCGGATCCAGGGGCAGAGTTCGTCCTCTCGGGTTTTCGCCCGGACGGGGACATTCACTTTTCTCTGCCTGAACACCAGGGACGCATTCTGCTTCGCACCCCAACCGGACAGCGAGTACCTGTCCCTATGTGGCTGGACACGCTGGCCATTGATACAGACTCGCTGAACATAGCACTGACGTGGCGTTTTCTACTGCCAGGTGACGTGCCAATGCGCGTAATGGAAGCGCGATACAGAACCAGGAAGGTATAAAAATGGCAGATAATTATACGGCACGTCAGGATGGACAGTGGACAGTTGTCAGCACCAGCCCCGATGTTTGCAAAACCCCGCGAGGCGATTCTACACCGCCAGTACCCTACCCGGTGACGGCTAATATGGGCGCAGCAGTGATGGTGGTGCCATCGGTGAAACTTAACAGCTGCCCGGCAGTCGTCCTCAATCAAAGTTCCATCCCGCAGACCCAGGGTGATTCACCTGGGGCTGCCAAAGGTGTCAGCAGTGGAACGGTGGGAGATGTATGCGAGCCACTGGGTCACAGCGAGACGGTATTCTTTGGTGGTAAACCAATCCTGCGGCACAACGATGAATTTTGGATGAACAGCCGCAATACTCTCGGCATTATCGTCGGGCAACCGCCTCCTGAGGGAATATCTGCTGAAAACGCCGACCCGGAAGATGAACCCGAAACCAAAGAAGAGGAAGACGACGACGGCAGTTGGCTGGACGCGCTGCAGTTAGGGCTTGATATTGCGGGTTTTATACCCGTATTTGGTGCGCTGGCGGACCTGGCAAACGTGGGCGTTAGCGCCGCGAGAGGGAATTACGCCGAAGCAGCCATGTCACTGATGGCGGCAGTGCCCGGAGTAGGTGATGCAGCGGCCGCAGGGAAAATGCTGGCGAAAGGTGCAAAAGCCACTGCAAAGATGGCATCCAAAGCAGCAGAGGCAGAGAAAGCGGCAAAACTTGCCGCAAAAGCAGCAGCAAAAGCAGCCAAAGCCGCGGCGAAAGCTGCCCGCGAGGCGGCCGCAAAATTAAAGGGTGGCATCGTTAAGGGATGGAAGAAGCTCAGGAGAGGTTCCGGAAAGGGGGCAGAGGGGAAAAAGTGCACCAAACCCGGAGAACCTGTAGATGCAGGAACCGGTGATTTTCTCCAGGAGTTCAGCGTGCTCCATCTCCCCGGCTCTCTACCGCTGATGTTGTCCCGGTTTTATCGCTCTAAATCCCACGCTGGCGGTACATTTGGTCCCAAATGGACTGACGAATGGTCTGCCTCTCTGATAATCCATGGCGATGAATTGCACTTCACCGACAATGAAGGTGTGGTGCTCTATTACCCGGTCCCACAAGACGGGATTTTTAACAGCGCCATTAACTCCCGTCAGCCACATTTTAGACTGGCAGGTGATATGCACGGGGAACTGACACTTTTTGACCGCCGCTCGCAGCAGACGCAGGTTTTTGCTCCTGCCGGAGTTGGCATCTGGCTGCTGTCAGCCCTTCATGATAACTATGGTAACCGGATTGAGTTCATCCGTAATGATGCTCTGTTAACGGACATTCACCACAGCGACGGCTACACCCTGACCCTTAACTGGCAGCACAACCAGCTGATGAGCATTGACCTGGTGACCCCTCAACACCAGCGTCTCGTGACCTGTCAGTATGACCGCCATGGCTTCCTGACCGAGTGTGACACCTTCCAGTTCACCCATTTATGGCATGAATACTCTTCCGAAGGATACATGACCCGCTGGCGGGATACGGATAACACCTGCGTGGATATCTGTTATGACGCACAGGGCCGTGCCATCAGTACGCTGTCCACCGAAGGCTATTACGACGACCGATTTATCTATCAGGATGAAGCGTCTTGCACCACCTACGTGGATGCAGAAGGTGGCGAAACCCGTTACTGGTATAACGAAGATGGCCTGGTCACCCGAGCTGTCGACCCGCTGGGCCGGGAAGAAATTACGGTCTGGGAGAATACGCAACTTCAGTCCCGCACCGATGCCCTGGGTCGCACGACCGAATACGACTATAACGATGAAGGCGATATCAGCCATGTTGCCCTCCCCGGCGGCTACAGCCTCTGGTATGAATATAACGCCACCGGGCAGCTAACTCGTCTGACCGCTCCGGGCGAGCAGATCTGGCAGTGGGCTTACGACGACCACGGTAGCATGGTCTGCCTGACTGACCCACAGGGACGCATCCAACAATTCAGCTACAGCGACCAGGGCGATTTGCTGCAGAGGATTTTGCCCGGCGGTGCAACCTGGCGCTGGAGCCATGACGCCCTGCATCAGGTGCGAGAAACCATCGCCCCGAACGGCGGTATTACGCACACCGAACAGGATTTTCTCGGTCGACTGTTAAGTGTGCAGGACCCACTCGGCTTCACCACCCAGTTTCGCCACAGTAAACATCACGCCGGGCCACAGGGCAGCGTGGAAGAAATCAGCCGCCCGGACGGCGTCCGGGAGCTGATTCGCCACAACAGCGAAAAGCTCCCGGAGCACCTCACAGACGGTGAGGGCAAAACCACTTCTTACGAATACGGTGCCTTTGACCTGCTCATGGCGATGACCCGCCCCGACGGCGAACGCCTGGCATGCCGGTACGATAAACTCACTCGCCTGACTGAAATCGTTAACGCCGAAGGCGAACGTTACCGACTCACCTACGACAAAGCCGGACAGCTGATTGCTGAAACCGACTTCACTGGGCGCACGCTGACGTACGAATACGATAATGCAGGCCGCTGTATCCGCACGCGCTTCCCGGACGGCACCTGCCTGAACCGCCGCTACAATGTCACCGACCAGGTCACAGATGAGCAAGTGACGCGGGGCGATAGCAACCACACTCTCAGCACCACCACTTTTCGTTATGACACTCTGTGCCGTCTGGTAGAGGCAAAAAATGACGCGGCGACGGTCACGTATGACTATGACGACGCAAGCCGTCTCATCGCCGAAACCTTCAACGGCAGACGCACGGAGTATCAGTATGATAGTGACCGTGACACGGTATCTCAGCGCATCACTGGCGGACTGACTGAACACTTCATCCACGGCGTGACGGGCGAGCTGAAACAGTGGCAACTTAACGGCCATGCTCCCCTGACATTCACCCATGATCTGCGCGGCCAGGAAACGTCCCGCCAGAGCGATGCCGGGTTTTACCAGCAGCTCAGCTACACGCAGACCGGCATGCTGACAAAGCAGAAAGCCGGTAATCAGAACACCGGACTGGATGAGCGTAACAGCAGTCTGGCGCGGGAATGGCTGTACGACAAAGCCTACAACCTGACCATGATTGCCGACTCCCTGCGTGGCACTGCGGTGCACAGCCCGACGGCAAACGACCAGATAAGCCATGCCACCTGGACCGGCAGCCAGAGTGTGCCGATGCGTGAAGAGCGCTTCACCTACGACAAAAATCTCAACATCACCCGCCGCCAGACCTGGATAAACGAGGTGATGGAAAGCGAAGCACACCAGCAGCAACGGCATGGAAGGGTAACATTCCGGGAACACAAGGCCTGGCGGCATACCACTTCACGTATCAACTCGGATACCGGAAAACCGGAGGAAGGAAAATTTGTCCGGGTGGTTAACGCACATAACACCACCTGGAAGTACGATGTGAACGGTCGTCTGGTGGAGAAACTGGTCGATAAAGGCGGCTACCGCCCTCTTCTCTGGCGCTACCGCTGGGACGCCCGGAGCCAGCTCTCAGGTATCGAAACGCCGAATGGCGAACGCTGGGAATACAAATACGACCCGTTCGGCCGGCGCATCAGTAAACGCTGCACCAGCCACAACAAACCGGGGATGGATTTTCACTGGAACGGCGACCAGCTCACCGACGAAATTCCGGTCGGCTCTGATGGCAAACCGGATGATGAAAACGCCATTCGCTGGATATACGAACCAGGCAGCTTCACACCGCTGGCGCGCAACGAAAAGGGCCATCTGCACTATGCGGTAACGGATACAGTCGGGCGCATCCAGGAACTGCTGACCGAAGACGGCACCATTATCTGGCAGGGAAAACAACAACTGTGGGGCCGGGAAGAGAGTGCAAATGACGCCAACGTCTCATGCAGACTGCGTTTTCCGGGTCAGTACGAGGATGAAGAATCCGGGTTGTATTACAACCATTTCCGGTACTATGATTGTGAGACTGGGCAGTATATAAGTCCGGATCCGATTGGGTTGGCCGGTGGGGTAAATCCTTACGGGTATGTGCATAATCCGTTGGGGTGGATAGACCCGCTGGGGTTGGCTTGTTGTGCAATAAAAGCTAGAAGCCGGAATGAAGCTTTCAGACTTGCTAAAGAATATGCCCAAGTTCCTCGTATTTCTCGTGGTGGCCTTAATATTTCATTAGACGACCTGAAGGTGACCAGTCGTGGGGAAAATTGGGAGAAAATGAAAGCTGCTGGCGGTCAGAAATTGGGACGCAGAAATCCATCGGGTAAAAATGAATGGTTTGAGCATCCCGACGGACACCCAGATGCGGGAGAGCCGGGCATTCCAGATTATCATTCAGGCGGTCATATACATGCTATTGATCCACAAGGCAATGAAAAGGTATTTACATGGTAAGGTGCAAGTCTATGTCCATTGAGCGAGTAATTAAATTCCCTCTTCCTATTTGGATGGCAGATAATTTTATACGAGCAAAAGAATTATGTACCGAACCATACTGTATATGCTATCAAAGGGATGTGGACAATAACGGTTTTGGCCCTTACGGTTTCTCTACAGATAAGTCACAAAAAATAATATCCGGTGTCTTTGGTAACATTTCCCATTTGGATGCCGAGCGAAATAGTATCAAAGAACAAAAAAACATTAATATTGACGGAGTCTATTTCTATGGCGAAAGAAGCAATAACCTGATACTTGAACATAATAAATTCCACTCATTCAAAGCCAAGAATAAAATGAGAACAAAAAGAGGGCTAAGTGCAGAACCATTACCTGCAGAGCCATTTCTCTTTAATTTTATCAAAGATGGAATTTATGACTCCAACAAGCTCAATTATTTAATAATTAATGGCTATAACTTCTTTTTGAGTAAGTTTAACACGCCTCAAGCAGGGCAGACTCTATGTTTATTTGAACCAAATGTTTGGCATAAAATAAAACTACACTGTGAATTGAATGAGGTGCATACGCAAGAGTTTAACTCCCCCGAACAATTAAATTATTGGTAATAATCTTACACGTTATGAATAATGACCGAAACGGTCTTACATATATACGCGGCCATTTTAAACTTAGCAGCTATTACAAACGCACTTAGTCACTTAACGCCCCAACGGCGAACGCCTGGCATGCCGGTACGATAAACTCACTCGCCTGACTGAAATCATTAACGCCGAAGGCGAACGTTACCGACTCACCTATGACAAAGCCGGACAGCTGATAGCTGAAACCGACTTCACTGGGCGCACGCTGACGTACGAATACGATAATGCAGGCCGCTGTATCCGCACCCGCTTCCCGGACGGCACCTGCCTGAACCGCCGCTACAATGTCACCGACCAGGTCACAGATGAGCAAGTGACGCGGGGCGATAGCAACCACACCCTCAGCTCCACCACTTTTCGTTATGACACTCTGTGCCGTCTGGTAGAGGCAAAAAATGATGCGGCGACGGTCACGTATGACTATGACGGCGCAAGCCGTCTCATCGCCGAAACCTTCAACGGCAGACGCACGGAGTATCAGTATGATATTGACCGTGACACGGTATCTCAGCGCATCACTGGCGGACTGACTGAACACTTCATCCACGGCGTGACGGGCGAGCTGAAACAGTGGCAACTCAACGGCCATGCTCCCCTGACATTCACCCATGATCTGCGCGGCCAGGAAACGTCCCGCCAGAGCGACGCCGGGTTTTACCAGCAGCTCAGCTACACGCAGACCGGCATGCTGACAAAGCAGAAAGCCGGGAATCAGAACACCGGGTCGGATGAGCTTAACAGCAGTCTGGCGCGGGAATGGCTGTACGACAAAGCCTACAACCTGACCATGATTGCCGACTCCCTGCGTGGCACTGCGGTGCACAGCCCGACGGCAAACGACCAGATAAGCCATGCCACCTGGACCGGCAGCCAGAGTGTGCCGATGCGTGAAGAGCGCTTCACCTACGACAAAAATCTCAACATCACCCGCCGCCAGACCTGGATAAACGAGGTGATGGAAAGCGAAGCACACCAGCAGCAACGGCATGGAAGGGTAACATTCCGGGAACACAAGGCCTGGCGGCATACCACTTCACGTATCAACTCGGATACCGGAAAACCGGAGGAAGGAAAATTTGTCCGGGTGGTTAACGCACATAACACCACCTGGAAGTACGATGTGAACGGTCGTCTGGTGGAGAAACTGGTCGATAAAGGCGGCTACCGCCCTCTTCTCTGGCGCTACCGCTGGGACGCCCGGAGCCAGCTCTCAGGTATCGAAACGCCGAATGGCGAACGCTGGGAATACAAATACGACCCGTTCGGCCGGCGCATCAGTAAACGCTGCACCAGCCACAACAAACCGGGGATGGATTTTCACTGGAACGGCGACCAGCTCACCGACGAAATTCCGGTCGGCTCTGATGGCAAACCGGATGATGAAAACGCCATTCGCTGGATATACGAACCAGGCAGCTTCACACCGCTGGCGCGCAACGAAAAGGGCCATCTGCACTATGCGGTAACGGATACAGTCGGGCGCATCCAGGAACTGCTGACCGAAGACGGCACCATTATCTGGCAGGGAAAACAACAACTGTGGGGCCGGGAAGAGAGTGCAAATGACGCCAACGTCTCATGCAGACTGCGTTTTCCGGGTCAGTACGAGGATGAAGAATCCGGGTTGTATTACAACCATTTCCGGTACTATGATTGTGAGACTGGGCAGTATATAAGTCCGGACCCGATTGGGTTGGCAGGTGGGGTAAATCCTTACGGGTATGTTCATAATCCGTTGGGGTGGATTGACCCGCTGGGGTTGGCTTGTTGTCCTCCGGAAAAAGGGTCTGATGTTACCGAGGATATGATAAGAAGAGCACTTGAAGGCGACCCTATGCAAACAATTCAAGGCTCAGTTTCATTACCAGCTATTCAACGTTATGTAGATCGTTTACTAAAAGGCGATATTCCTCCTCCAATAAAAGTTGATGGCAATATTGTTGTAGAAGGAAATCATAGATATATTGCAGGTAAGGTTGCTGGAAAAACACCTGAAATGACCCAAGGGAGTTTGTCACCAAGTCAAAAGCCGAATATTAAACCAATGTCAGAGACGACTGTAGATGATTTTGATTGGGGTAATTATTAGTGATAACAATTAAATTTAAAACTGGAAACCATCAAGAATTAAATCTTGAAAGTTTGGATTACATTGATTTTAGTAACAGCCAATTTCATGCTATAATTCTTGAAGGTCTCTCCTTACATAAATGCAATTTTACCAGAGCAAATTTGCGCAGTGCTGAATTATCGCGCTGCTACTTAGATGAAGCTATTTTCTCCGGAGCATTATTGATGAATGCACATTTAAATAATGCTATATTAACAAATTCAGACTTCTCTTTTTCGAAATTATCAGGAGCTTGTTTCATTAAAGCAGACGCCAGGAATGCCAATTTTTTTCAAGCAGACCTCTTTAGTAGTAACTTTACTGGGGCCGATTTAAGAGGGGCCAATCTTCTTGAAGCCCATAGAATAGAAGATGCTACATTTAATGAAGTCCTTTACGACAAAAAAACCATGTGGCCTGAAGGGTTTACATTGGAAAATCGAGGATTGATATATATTTAAAATGGAACTAGCACCTTATAAAGGTGTCAATTTTTTATACCTTCTTAGTTTTAAACAAACTTCTTTATAAATATATTATCTGAGCTACTGATTATTATTCGATTAATCAGATGGAGGAGCCGCGGCACAGACTTACCCCTGACAGAGAAAGATAAGATAGCCATGCCACTTGGACCGGCAGCCAGTGTATGCCGATGCGTGAAGAGCGCTTCACCTACGACCAAAATCTCAACATCACCCGCCGCCATACCTGGAAAACAGCCATACTTTCGTTACCACGAATGTGAAAAATACAGCCTTCTGAAATTTTAACGGTATAGGACATATCCATATAAAATCCAACATCACGCAACTCTTTATCTATGAAATGAATCTTAGGCCTGTGATTGTCGCCCTGATATAGAAATATCACATGTATCTGCCGGGCCGCACCACGGGGTGAAGTATGAGCAGGCGCTGAAAACGACATACTTACGTCAACCAGACAGCAAGCATTGCAGCAGTCGCAGGTTGAGAGGCAGGAAAACGTAACGATAGTGTTCTCAAAATTTTATTTAATTAAATGCTCCATTAACAGGCTGGCACGCCTTTCGCCAGCCATTGCGGCCAGACGGCTGCCCAGTCGGAGCCATGCGCCATGCCGCTTACCACTGCTGTGTGGGCGCAGGTTCCACCTGTCGCCTGCACAAAACGACGGGCGACCTCGGGGGGAACTGTTTCATCCGCGTCGCCGCTGAGATGCAGCTGCGGAATGTCCCCCAACCTTCTGGCACGGTCGATAGCGCTCAGTGCGTCAGGCATCGCGCTCACATGATGCAACTCGTTGACATAATTGACATCGAGATTACCCGCCACGGTGCGCAGCACCCGGACATCCCCACGCCGTTCGGCCAGTAGCGCCGCGATATTACCCCCGCCAGAATATCCCGTTAATTCAAGCGTCACGCCCGGATAACGCGCAGTGAAATGGCTTAGCGCCTCGTCCATCGCCTCCAGTACCTTCGGGGAGAAACGATCGGCGGTCCACCAGCGAACACTGCAATACGCAGGCAACGGCGGCCCTATAAACTGACATGGCCGGCCCAGATAAAGCACGCTGGCGTGAGTATCAGCGGCAGCCAGCTTCAGGCCAACGGGATTGCGGGGAGTCGGATCGTCCGAGGGCCGCGTGCGGCTTTGCCAGGCAAATCCATCCCCTTCGATGTAGACATGCAGTGACGTCACGGTGGGTGTAATTCGACTCCAGCTGGCAATCAAAAAAGAATCTGTCTGAACATTTTCTCTGGTAAGACCTGCATCCTGCGCAATCTGGCTTGCCGTCTCCCGGGGTTCGACAGAAACGCAGCCTGCGAATAAAAAAGATAAATTAATCAATAAGGCTGCAAAGAATATATTCTGTTTAACCCGCAAAGCCATATCTCACCCTAAGTTAAATTAAAAACAACACAAAATTTATGGAGTTATTTCCCGATGAAATAATTAAGCAAAGCTTATTGTTTTTTGCAACCAATTGTATATTCTGCGCCCGAACAATATCGGATTAATCCGAAGTTTCTCCATCTGCATTTTTACAACAATCGCAACTTTGTGACGGCTCACCATGAGAAAAAAATATCTTAGCCAGCTGATTTCTTTGCTGGTGGCTTCAACAGCGGCACAGGGGCTGCTGACGACACATTCTATCGCAGCATCAGACGTTATCATCGACGCACCAATGTCCGACATTCAGGTGCTCGGCTCAAACGATGTTATTCGCGTAACCAATACCGGCTCCCTTAGCGGCGCGCCCACAACCGCGTTAACGCTTCAACAGGGGGCGACGGTCACTACATTCACCAACGAGGGCCTGATCACTGATATTAGCGATAATAATCTGCCCTTCAGTATGAATGTGGTTCAAATTGACGGTACAGCCGGTACGTTTGAAAATAACGGCATTATCCAAAGCGTTAATCAATACCATTATGGCAGCATCGTCGAACTGAGTGCGTCGGGCGTCGTGGATAATTTTATTAACCGTGGCACGATTCAAAATTCGCTGAATAATTTTAATATGGGGATGGATAATACCGGCTCCGTCGAAAATAACGGCCATATTCTTAATCTGACGAACACGGAAACCGGAACCATTACCGGCTATCGCGGCATTAATAACCTCGGCACTATTGATAGTCTGACCAATGCCGGCGTAATTACCGCTGCAAATAACAATTTTATGCCGATGCCCGGGCAAAACGGCGCCATTTATAATCGCGGGATCATTGGTACGCTGCATAATACGGGTACGCTCCAGACCGGCACCCTCAATTATTTCGGCAGCGCCGGGGTGATTAACTGGGGAACGATCAACACCCTTATCAATGACAATCTGATCAGCGGTAGCGCAGACGCCATTACCAACTATGGCACCGTAGGCACCCTTGAAAACAATGGCCGCATTGCTGCGATCAACAATGGTATTTTCGCCAGCAGCTCCGACGGCAAAGCAATCGCCGAGATCGTGAACAACGGCGAAATCTCGGGCGGCTATTACGGTATTTACCTTGCCAGCTACAGCAACCAGAATCCAGCCACTCAAATCATCAACAACGGCACCCTGAGCGGCGGCAACACTGCCCTGTATATCTACACGGATACCAACGCCAGCGCGGATATTACGCTGACCAACAACGGTGTGGTGAAAGGCGATATTTACTCCCAAAGCGCAGCACCGTTACTCATCAATGGCGGTAGCACGACCACGGGAACCTTAACCGGCCAGAACGGGACAGGCACCCTCACCAGCCAGCACTCAGACGTCATCTTTGGCACCGGTTCACTGCTGCTGAACGATAACGTGAATGCGGCCACGGTCCAGAACCGTGGCGCGTCCTTGCAGGTCAATACAGACATAACAATTGCCGGGGATTACCACCAGAAAGCCGCAGCAGCGCTGATTTCAGGTATCTCCGATCTGGCAACCCAGAACGGCACGCTGATGGCCGACAGCGGCTATGGCCGTTTGAATGTCACCGGCAATGCGACAATCGAAGAAGGTTCGAGCATCAACCTGGTCCGCACGGGTGGCACGTATCAGTTCGCGGAAGGCCAGCGCTATGTGGTGATCAATGCCGCGGGATCGGGCACCGATTACAACGCCGATAAGCTGAACTACAGCGCGATTGGCTATCGCGGCGCCGTGAGTGGCTCCGTTTATGAGACAGGAACAGACAAAGCGCTGGTCTTGACCGTGGGCGCCGAGCCTCCGGTTGTGACACCGCCTGTTGTCACGCCACCGGTTGTGACACCACCTGTTGTGACGCCACCGGTTGTAACGCCGCCCGTTGTGACGCCCCCGGTTGTGACACCGCCCGTTGTAACACCACCGGTTGTGACGCCGCCGGTTGTAACACCGCCCGTCGTGATGCCTCCCGTTGTAACACCGCCAGTGGTGACGCCGCCGACTCAGCCAACGCCAAAACCCGCGCTGGCGACGATCCCAAGCGCCACCGCGGCATTGGGCGGTCTGGCGAACTACACCGGGATCTCCTCTCCGCAACTGTTGGATCTGTATAACGCCTCGTTAGCCATCCAGGGCAAAGACGAAGCCAACCGCGCGGGCGAAAAACTCTCCCCAGGCCAAAACATCAACACCAGTTCAGCCGCCGCCGTGGCGACCTCTACCGCTCAGGCGGTTGTGGGCGCGCACATTGATGCCGTGCGTAATCCGCACACCTCCGGCACCAGCGGCGTCGCGACCGGTGATGACTACACAAGCAACTGGATCGTCTGGGGTCAGCCGTTTGGCGGCTATGCGCGTCAGGACAGCAGCGCTGAAATCAGCGGCTACACGGCGAAATTTGGCGGCCTGATTCTGGGCGCCGACCGCTCGCTGGGTGACGACTGGCGTCTGGGCGCGGCCGTGAACTACAGCAACACCTCCGTGCACGGTAAAGGCAATCTGAGCGGTAACACCTCCACCGCCGACAACTACGGCATCATCGGTTACGCCGGTTACACGGGCGATCCGTGGTATCTAAACCTCTCTGCCGGTGTAAACCGCCAGAACTACAGCTCGGTTCGCCGCGCAGACTTCACCGGCTTCTCCGGCGCTGCTCAGGGTAAATTCAACGGTCAGTCCGTCACCCTGCAAACGGAGTTCGGCTATCCGGTCGCGCTGCCTGCCGACGTTATCGTCACGCCGATTGCCAGCCTGACGTACGGGTATCAGCATGTGGATGACTATAAAGAGACAGGCGGTAACGGCATGGCGCTGGATGTGGGCAGTACCCATTCCCAGTCTGTGGTGAGCGATATCGGTGCCCGCATCGAGAAAACCTTCGCGACCGGTCTCGGCAGCCTGACGCCGTTCGCGCAGGTCTCGTGGATTCATCAGTACGATAACCGTCAGGTGAGCAGCCACGCGACCTACGCCGCCGATGCCGTCGGTGAAACCAGCTTTATCACTAAAGGCGCATCGCCGGTGGAAGATATGGCGGGTGTGGCGATCGGCAGCACGCTGTACGATGCCAACGATCTGAGCCTGGACGCGCGCTACGATCTGCAAGCAGGCGAGCGCTATCAGGCGCACACCTTCAGCCTGCGGTTGCGTAAGATGTTCTAATTGCTGTGAATAAAATGGGGCCGCACATGGCCCCGTTTTTTTATCATGCGCGGCAAAACATTGAGTTTTTCATCGGGCGCGTTAATAGTAGTTCTTTTCCCGATAAGAAAATGCCATGAGCCAAACTGCACTCTCCTCTGCATTAAAGGGCGGCGCGCTACTCCTGCTGCTGATCTTGATTTATACCGGCCTGTTTACCGGGGACCGCGTCACCTGGCTGATGGAAGTCACCCCCGTGGTCATCGTGGTGCCACTGCTGCTCGCCACCCAGAAACGCTACCCCCTCACTCCCCTGCTCTACACGCTGATCTTCTTCCACGCGATTATTCTGATGGTCGGCGGAATGTACACTTACGCCAAAGTGCCCATCGGTTTTGAGGTTCAGGAGTGGCTGAATCTGAGCCGTAACCCGTACGATAAACTCGGACACTTTTTCCAGGGGCTGGTGCCTGCCCTGGCGGCGCGAGAGATCCTGGTGCGCGGCGGTTACGTGAATGGCCGTAAAATGACGGGCTTTCTGGTGTGCTGCATCGCGCTGACCATCAGCGCGACCTACGAGCTGATCGAATGGTGGGCGGCGCTGGCGATGGGACAAGGCGCGGATGATTTTCTCGGCACGCAGGGCGATCCCTGGGATACCCAGTCAGATATGTTCTGCGCCCTGCTCGGCGCGCTCACCACTGTCCTGCTGCTGGGGCGTTTTCATCAGCGACAGCTGGAACGCATCTGAGGAATCGCCACCCATCTCCACCCCAATCCGACCGTGGCGACCACAATTGTCAGGGTCGCTGCCATGTGCAGGGCGAAATCCAGGGGATGCACTTCAACGGAGTGGCAAAACGACAATAGCGTCAGCGCCATGCAGGCGACGCCTGCGCCTGCGGCGGTGAGACTTTGCAGAGGATGGAGGCTGCGGGTACGGCGCAGATAGCCGATAACCAGCAGCACCATCGGCGCGCTGACGGTCATCATAAAGACGTAGCAGTTCACCGCGTCACGATGGTGAATCTGGGACGACTGGCCCAGATTCGCCAGCACGCAGCCCAGCCACACGATCAGCAGCGGCATAAACCACTTCCAGCTCAGGGGACGACGCCCGGCGATGCTGAGTAAAAACGCATTGCGGATCGCCAGCACCCCTATCACAAACGTCAGCCCGAGTTGCAGCAGGGCCAGCAGTGCGCCCGCCTGGGACCAGTCCGTCGCCACGCGCTGCAACAGCAAACTGCAAAGCCATCCGCTCGGCAACGCCATTAACGTCCACGCCAGCACGCGCCAGCCATCGCGCCACGGGCGGGTGACGGGCTGCGCCTGCCGACTCAGTTTTTCGATTAACAGCTCATGATCGGTCATGATTCGCTCCCATCCGGCGAAGATTGGTAATAGCCCTGTGCAGCAGGGATTTCACCGCAGAGATCGTCAAATTGTGACGGCTTGCCGCCTGCGCAAGCGTCATCTCCTGCAGATGAATATGTTCCACGATTTGCCGCTGGCGGGCGGGCAGCCTGTTGAGGATCAAAGCCAGCTCCTCCTGCTCGTCCTGATGTTCCACGCTCTCGACAGCCGCGACGTTGGTCAGCGCCTCTTCCGTATCCGTTTCCCTGCGTAACGTCCGCCCATGATGGCGCAGCGCATCGACTGCCCGAGCCTGAGTAATCGCCATCAGCCAGGGTAAAAAGGGGCAGTCTGGATCGTAGGTATGGCGAACCCGATGCACCGTCAGCAGCACATCCTGGATGACATCTTCCACCAGCGCCGGATCGAACACCTGTCGGCGCACTATCGCGCGGATAGCCGGGACGATCGCCCGCAATAACTGCGTATAGGCGTGACGATCGCCAGCCTGAGCTTTTGTCATCAGCTCAGGCCAGGCCTCGCGCGGGGCAAGCCCGTTATCCATATTCCGCCATGACGTTACCTCATGCTTTTTTATCAGCCGCCTGATTCAGGGCATTCACCACGATTGAGGGCGTCAGCACCTGCGGGAGCACGTGCGGCGCGCTTCCGTCTGCCGGATAGACCACGTACAGCGGCAGTCCGCCCTGGCCGAACGTGTTCATCGCATCATCGATGTCCGCGTTAAATTTGGTGGAGTCTGCCACCATATACACTGCGCCAGTGCGGGCCATCGCCTCTTTCACCGCCTGCGTTGAGAGCGAAGTGCGATCGTTAACCTGACAGGTGATGCACCACGACGCGGTAAAGTTTACGAAGATCGCTTTGCCGTGACCGCGCAGGGCCTCCACGCTCTGTGGAGACCACTTCACGGGCGGCGCGTTATCCGCCACTGCGGTCACAGGCGCCGTTGATCCTGCGTTGATCGCCCTCGGTAACGGCACGATGGCGACAACAAAAAACGCCACCGTGATAGCCAGCAGCACTTTGTAAGAGTGACCGAGATAGCGTCTGCGCTGCGCGATACCGTACAGCCACGCGGCAAAGCTCACCACCACTGCGCTCGCCAGCATCACCGCCAGCGCCGTGGTGCCGGCCTGCTGCGCCAGCACCCACACCAGCCAGGCAAAGGCCCCCAGCATTGGAAACGCTAGCCCACGCTTGAGCACATCCATCCATGCACCAGGGCGCGGCAGGCGACGGGCAATTGCCGGGAACAGGGAGACGAGGGTAAAGGGGGCGGCAAAACCGAGCGCCAGCGCGAAGAAAATGGCCAGTGAAACCGCAGGCGGCTGCACCAGAGCATAGCCCACGGCACCCGCCATAAATGGCGCGGAGCACGGCGTGGCCACCACAATCGCCAGCGCGCCGGTCAGGGCAGAACGAACAAACGCTCCGCGACCGACAGAGATCTCCCCTGCCCGCTGCAGCGACAGCCCGACCTCAAATACACCGAGCAGGTTGAGCGCAGCCCCGAGAATAATCAGCGCCAGCACCGCAATCACCAGCGGCGACTGTAGCTGAAATCCCCATCCCACGGCGGTTCCCCCGGCGCGAAGCGCCAGCAGCAGCGCCGCCAGCGCCATCATGGTGAAAATCACCCCGAGCAGAAAACCCAGCCCTTCGGTTCGTGCGCTTTTCGTGTCGCCCTGATGGCGCATGATCCCCAGCGCTTTCAGGGAGATCACCGGGAAAACACAGGGCATGAAATTCAGGATCACGCCGCCCAGAAAGGCGGCAAAAATGGCGGTTAACATAGCAAACCTCGAATGCGAACGTCGGCGTTAATCAGGAGTGCGATTTCGCATATTGCTTCACGGCGTCCATCGTTTTCTGAATGTGCGCATCCGGGTTGCGGTCGGTGTAGCTCAGCAGAATTTTGCCATCCGGGGCGATGACGAAAGAGGTGCGATCGGAGAGGGTTTTACCGTTCATCTGCATCAGCGTTTCATACTCGGCCGCCACTTTCGCACCAGGATCGGCTGCCACCGCAAACTTATCGCGGCACTCCAGTTTCGAGAATTCATCCACCTGGTCGACGTTACCGGCGGTTACCCCCACCACCGTGGCGCCCAGTTTTTTGAAATCATCCGTCGCTTCGGCAAACGCGTGGGCTTCCAGCGTACAGCCCTTGGTAAATGCCGCCGGGAAGAAATAGAGCACCACCGGCCCTTTTTGCAGCGCCTGCTGTAAGGTGAACGTCAGCGGTTTACCGCCGAGCGCGCCCTGAAGGGTAAAATCGGGCGCTTTCGCTCCGGCTTCGAGCGCGGCCTGGGTGTTCATGGAAAACAGTGAAAGGGTCAGTACGGCGGCGGCGGACGCGATTTTCAAACGTTTCATGGTCAACTCCATCAGGGAAAAGGGGGCTATCTGAATAATAGTTCGTTAGCCCGCGAGCAAAAGTTTCGCCCGACCATAAAAAATGTATCGCTGTTAGCTAAATTTACGCACCAGAAAATCGAGATCCTCTTCTTTTACCGCTCTGGCAAGGTAATACCCTTGAAAACTTTTGATGCCAGCAGCCGATAAGGTATTAAATTTTTCCTCGCTGTCCACCCCTTCGGCGACACAGGCAACGCCAGTAATATCGCTGTAATACTGCATCGCTTTAATCAGACTGAAATCACTGTCATTTGCGGCAAATTTATCAACGATATCTTTATCAAGTTTTAGGCCATCAAAGGGAATTTGTCTCACCGGGAACATAACGTGATCGCTTGAAAAACAGTCATCTAAAAACAGTCTGCACCCCGTTTGGCGCAAGCGCTGCATGGTGTCCGCAATCCCTTTATCCAGCGTTACATCAATCGTTTCGGCGAACTCAAATACCAGTTTTTCTGCCCAGTGTTCATCACTTAACATTTCAACGGCTTTTTTTGCCATCCCTGGTAAGGCATTTCCGGATGCCAGTTCAGGAGGGATATTAACGGAGAAATAATATTTCCCATTATATTTGTTAATCCCGCGAACGGCGGCATCAATAACCAGAGCCATCAACTGCAACCAGATATTTTTATCATGCAAGTTCGCCAGAAAATCTGCCGGTTTAAGGATGACGCCTTTACGATTCCAGCGCAGTAATATTTCAAAGCCAACGCCTCTTTTATCACTGTCGGTAATAATCTGATACACCGGGAATATCTCTTTATTTATCAGCGCGGTGGTGAAACGCCCGTCTAAATAAGCATTATCATGACTCACAGGCTCGCCTGAAACAGCGAATGTCGCCCGAAACAGCGCGCCACGGCTTAAAAAGGTATTGATCAGCTGTAATTTTCGCAGGCCCTCTTTGCGATAAACGTATATCGTTTTGATCGCCAGACCACAGGCTTTTGCCTGGGCTTTAACCGACACGCCACGATAGAAAGAGAGCACAGAATCTAACTCCCGGCTCGTCAAACCCTTTTCAAAACAATCTTTTACTTTTCTCTCAAGGAACGCGGCCTCTTCCAGCGGCGGGAATACTGCCGTCACAATATCCTGACAGGAGTGCGATAAATTCGCGACGCGTATATTTCTGAGTTTATTTTTATCCCTGATCAAACTGTACAATGTGCGGTAAAGCCAGTTTGGCGGTAATTGACTGTAAATAAGGACGGTGACTTTCGCAGGTTTGGCGTTGAGCAAGACGATCATTTTTTTCAACGAACCTAAAATTTCGCAGATATCTCCTTTAAGGAATACAGAAATCGTAGCACCTGCACTGGCGTACACCGCATTCAGTTCTTCCTGGGATGGCTCATCACGATCGACCATAATACGATAAGCGCAGATCCCGCTGTTATTCAGAAGCATTTCATACCCTTGCCAGGCATAGCTGCAGGAAGAAATGACGTATCGATTCTGAAAACGTTTCAGGTAGTTGGCACGTGCATCCCAGGCCATGATAATCTCCAGCAAAATATATATGAGGGTAAAAATGTTTATTTCGAAAAGACGATAGCTGTCAAAATCAATGACCAGAAATAAAAAAGAATGATGTTGTGAACGCCTTTGACACCTTCGCCACTGCGTCTCTGAATAGCGAGATCATAACAAACCAGGAATGTTATCACCATAGATTTAATATCGTATTTTTGTATAAAACAGGTATCTCCTGTGTTTTTTGTTTAAAACAAAAACATTACTCATCGCGACAGGTGGACATATTTACGTTAATTACCCAACGTATTTAACGTAAATATGTTCATTCAGTAAACATCCACACATTCATTCAACTTCATTTCGTCAACATCTGCCCACCACGCAAATACACACTTCCTGAATATTATTCATAAATACCAAAAGTAAATTCCACTTATCACATGTATAATAGTGACGCTAAACATTCAATAGAGAAATGAATACCCCCATTGGCTCGTCTCAACATAGGACAACCGTATGGATATCCATATATCATCAAGGGCTTTACTGCTTCGAAGGGATGTGATTAAAAATAATCCAAGATTCAGCGAAGCAATAAAACAACACTTCACCATTAATGATGCCATCTACAAAAAACAACCGTTGTTCTACAAAACGATGCTCCAGGAGTCACGGTTCAATATTGTGTTATCGATGTGCTGTTTTGTTTTTGGCGATCAGGCCTCTTCAGTATCAGAAATAAAAGAGTTATGTACCCGATATAAAATTGCCAGTCCAAACAGTGTCATAGCCATCATCACTTTACTCAGAACTACCAACAGAATTAAAACCTGGCGGTGCACCGAGGATCGGCGCAAGACCATCATCGAACCAACAAAAAAAGGGTTAGACGAACTTAAAAATTATATGTCCGGGGCCTTTTTACCGGTAAGTACTTTATATCCTGATTACAACGTAAATATTAATCTACTGGATAATGATACGCTCAGACACAGTTTTTTCCGGCGGGCCGCAGAATATCTTTTTCGTGGTGTTACCTTTAAAAAGATTTTGCCAGAGGTAGGATTATTTATTGAGAAAGATGGCGGGCGCATGATCATGCTGTATCTTTATCTGCAGGCGATGAAGAATAAAAATGCTCACGGTGCAACCATTGATTATTCAGCCAGCGTGCTGGCAAAAGAGTTTTTTGTTTCCAGAATTCATGTAAACCGGATCATGAAATCTGCTCAGGAGGCTGGATACCTGAAAGAGCGAGAAGATGGACGCATCAGTATTTATCCAAACTTCTTACAGCTGGTCGAAAACTATGCCGGACTTTACTTTGCCTACGTTACGCATTATCTGAACATACATCCTAAAGAGCGACTGTCTTCTGTCTGATTAAACTCCACCGGAAACTGAACTGGCGAGCGGTTTTCCGATCGCCAGTATTCATTATCTTTCGCGCAGGGCCTCTTTGGTTTTATTCAACGGTTTCAGCAGGTAGTCAATGATGGTTTTACTGCCCGTTTTTATATCCACGGTCGCAATCATCCCTGGAAAAACAGGAAATTCTTTCCCCTGCTTATTCGTCAGGTGATTACTCGTGGTTCTGATATAGACCCGGTAATAGTAAACATCTCTTTTAACATCATCCTGAATCGTATCAGGAGAAATCATGGTCACTTCGCCTTCCAGCCCGCCATAGATGGAGTAGTCATAGGCCGTCACTTTGACCAGCGCTTTTTGCCCTGGATGGATAAAGGCCACATCGCGCGGGGAAATTTTGGCTTCAATCACCATCTGATCGTCGAGCGGTACCAGGCTCAACAATTTTCCATTTGGCGGGATCACGCCCCCGACGGTGGTGACATCAATATCTTTAACAATTCCGCGAACCGGCGCGTTAAATGTCAGACGGGTAAGGGAATCTTCACGCCCTTTCATCACCGAACGCTGGGCTTCGATTTCCGCATTCGCCTTGGCTAACTCTTCACGGGCGCGAACATAATACTGGTTTTGCATTTCCGTGATTTTATTCTCAAGCTCATTTTTTTGACGCTCAAGACGCAGAACTTCCACCTTGCTTGCCGCCCCCTGGGTGACCAGCGGTCGGGTCAATGATAGCTCGCGCTGAATAAGCGTGACCCCCTGACGCAAACCGGTAAGCCCTTTTTCCAGGCTGTCGCGGCGAGAGTGATACAGCGCGGTCTCCTGTTTGACCAGCTCAACGTCATCGTCCAGCTCTTGCGGGAAGACCAGCGGACTTTGATTGGCCTCTGCGTTCAGGCGCGCGGCGGTTGCCATCGCGGCATTCAGCCGGGATTCACTCTCCAGCACGCTGGACTCGGTTTTGGTGCGATCCAGCTGCGCCAGCTGTTGCCCACGCTCGACGATATCCCCTTCACGCACCAGCAGCTTATGGATAATCCCCCCTTCCAGCGACTGAATAACCTGCTCATGCGAAGAGGGAATCACTTTACCGCTCCCGGTGGTCACTTCATCAAGCTGGAACATACTTGCCCAGATCGTGAAAAGAGCAAAGAGCGCAAACAGAGACCAGGCCACCAGCGTCGAGCGCGGGAGTTTAGGCTCCTGCAGACGGCTGTTGAAACGAGAAAAATCACTCATGCCATCCCCTCCTCGGTTGCGGCCTTCGCGGGAGCGGACGGCTTCATTTTCACGGTGCGCTGCGCCGCCTTCTGCGGGGCCATACCATGGTTATTCAGGATCTTATCGCGCGGGCCATCCATAATAATTTTGCCGTTTTCCAGCACGATGATGCGATCGACCAGTTCCAGAATCGGCAAACGGTGCGTGGCCACCACCAGCGTTCGCCCGTCGCCGAGCCAGTTTTTGAGATGATGGATAAACTGCTTTTCGCTCACTTCATCAAGCCAGGCGGTCGGCTCATCGAGCAGCAGGATATTCGGCGCGGTGAGTAACGCGCGCGTCAGCAACAGGGCCTGGCGCTGGCCGCCGGACAACCCGGCCCCGCCTTCGCTGATCACATAGTTCAGCCCCATTTTTTGTTTGCGAACAAACTCCAGCGCACCGCTGACGGTTAATGCCTGATGAATCTCCTCGTCAGTCGCCAGCGGATTCCCCATCACAATGTTGTCGCGCACGGAGCCAAAGAACAGGCGCGCCTGCTGGCTGAGGAACTGCATATCGCGGCGCAGATCGGCCGTGTCGAGGTGATTCAGCGCCACATCATCGAGCAAAATGGTGCCCTGCTGCGGTTCCTGCATCCCCGCCAGAAGCTGTAACAGCGTGCTTTTGCCGGAACCATTGCGCCCCAGAATCGCAATCCGCTCGCCCGCATTGATGGTCAAACGGGGGATATTCAGAACGTTTTGCTTCTCTTCTTCGTCGTAATAAAAGCCGACCTCCTCCAGCACGTAGTGGCCGCGCAGATGGGCTTTATGCACCTTTTTACCCTGCAGGGGATCGTCAATCGGACGTTGCATCAAGTCGTCCAGCCCCTTGCGGGCCACTTTTGCCGACTGCCAGCGCGACAACACGCCGGAAATTTGCGACAGCGGCGCGATAGTGCGCGAGGCAAGAATTGATGTCCCCACCAGCGCACCGGTGGTCATGTCACCGCTGATCACCAGATAACAGCCAATCAGCAGGACCACGGCATAGACAATCGACTGAACTTCCTGCGTCCACGTCAGAAGCAGGCCGGTGAGCCAGCGCTGTTTCATCCCGACGCTCGCCGCCACGTCGTTCGAGTTGTTCCACTGGTTCTGAAAGCGCTGCTCCGCGCGCATCAGTTTGATGTCTTCGATGCCCTGCACCGCCTCGACCAGCGTGGCGTTACGAATGGCCGATTCGCGCATCCCTTCCGTGGAGAGCTTTCCAAGCGGACGCTGGATCAACAGACCCGGAATCAGCAGCAGCGGCACCGCAAGCAGCACAACCAGCACCAGCGGGCCGCCGATCATCCACAGAATGAAAACGAACAGCAGGAAAAACGGCAGATCGGAAATCGCCGCAATTGTCGTGGAGGTGATCAGCTCGCGAACGGACTCCAGCTCGCGGATCTGAGCGATAAAGGAGCCGGTTGATTTTGAGCGGGCGCCGTTTTTAATGCGCAGGGCGTGGGCGAATACCCGCTCCGAAATACGCAGATCGGCACGCTTCCCGATCACGTCTGAGATATGCACCCGCAGCATACGCATCACAAACTCGAAGGTGATGGCGAGCATCACGCCGCCAAATAGCACCCACAGGGTGGCCTCAGACTGGGACGGCACCACGCGATCGTAAACCTGCATGGAAAACACCATCCCAGAAAGGGCCAGTACGTTCGCCACCAGCGCCACCAGCATGATGTCGCTGTAGCGACGCCAGTCTTTCAGCGCCAGCTGCCAGAACCAGTTCTTTTCATAAGGTTTGATGTAGTCATCGACCCTCGCGTCGGGCGTCGACTCCAGCGGGCGCAGCACGATTAACCCCGTCAAACGGGTACCCAGCGCGTCGCGCGTCAGGCTCGTTTCCAGTCCACCGTCACCGCTGAACTGCAGGCTGACGTTGCCCTCTTTGTCCATCCGGTTGATGACCGCAACTTGCCCGCCATCAAACTCCGCTAACAGCGGCAGACGCCACGGATCAATCAGTGCCGCATCCGCCGGCACAACGCGCAGCCTAAGCCCAAGCTGGCGTGCCATATCGTTGAGCACCTGCTCTCGCGGAGAGTGGCTCTCGTGATGAATCGTGACCCGGACGTGTTCTTGCGAATAGTCCAGCCGGTAATGTTTTGCAACGAGCACCATGGCTTCAAGCCAGGGTTCGTACTGCGGGTGAGTCTTCATTTTGCAACGTCCTGTTCAGGGCGGCGATGTCGCTCTGAAATGATATCCCTGTGGAACGGCCAGAATGTAAACCCTTTCTGAACGTGTCGACAAAAATACCTTAATATTTATGTGGTTAGTCGTATTACTGTAAAGATACGAAAAATGCCGCGAGAATCGCTTCTCGCGGCCTGAGGTTTACGCAACTAACAGCTGATGGTTTGCCAGCAAGGTGGCCAGATCCGTCTGTACCCCGTTCAGAGTGACCACCGTAGTCGGATCGAACTGGCTGCCCGTTCCGTCGCGGTCGATCTGAATTTCGGTGTTACTGCCGTTCTGCACCACGCGCAGGTAATCCGTAATATTCCCCGCGCTGCTGTCCAGAGTGGCGACACCGTTGACATAGCTCGCCGAGCCGGTGCCGGTATACCCGCTGTCGGATAACAGCTCGCGCAGATCGATACGGTCGGTATCCGCCGTCCCTTCCCAAGTCCCGACGGTAAAGCCGTTAACCTGATCGCTGCCGTTACCGCCCGTGGCGTCAGCGGCGTTGATGAGCTTGTACAACAGCGTATCGTGCCCGCCGCTGCCAATATTGAAGGTGTCGTTTCCGCCACGGCCTTCGAACTGGTTATCCCCGCTGTTGCCGGTGATCACGTCGTCGAAGTCCGAACCAGCAATCCCTTCAATATTCTTCAGGGTGGTGGTGTTAAACCCGGTGTCCTGGGCTGTCGTGACGCTCAGGTCCACCGTGATGCCCGCGCTCGCATTGCGGTAATCGACCACATCCATCCCGCCGGTGTTGCTCCAGGTATCGTGATCCGACGTGGTGCTCCAGCCGCCGGAACCGTTGTAGGTATAACTTCCTTCTTCAGCGATAAAGGTGTCGTTATAGCCGGTCCCGGTCAGCGTTCCGCTGTGCCCCCCCGTGGCGGCATCGGCTGTCAGCACGTAGCCTTCTTTGCCGTTACCTGCTTCCAGTCCGTCCCAGGTCACGTTGGCGGAAGCGCCGTTGGTGAACTTCACAATCTCTGCGGAGTAGGTTTCATCCGGATTCAGGCCGTAGAAACTGACCAGCGCCGAGCTGTCATTCACCCCGAAACCGGACTGGGCGTTGATGATTTGCGACGCCACCAGCTCACCGCGCGCGTTGTACAGATTCACGGTGTTGCCGTAATAGCTGTTGATGCCTTCGCTATCGACAATACGCAGGTGCATGGCCGTGCCGTCTGCAATGGTCTGTTTGTTCTGCACATAGACCACTTTGCCGTTCTGTTGAGACACCAGCAGATCCTTCGCGCCATCCCAGTTGTAATCCACCGCCGCAATCCCGGTGACATTCACCAGGCCAGTTGCCAGCTGGCTTGACGTCCACGTCGTTCCGTTATTGTTGTTGGTGAACAACGTCGCGGTTTGCGATCCGCCGTAGGTGCTGAACTTGATCACGTCCATTTGGCCGTCACCGTTCCAGTCCACCGCCGCCGACAAATAACCCGCCGTGGCGTTTGAGGCTTCCACCGCACTCTTCGAGGCCGACAGCTGGCCGTTACCGTCGTTGTAATAGATCACACCGCCGGTATTGCCGTAGCTGCTGCCGAGATAGAGATCCATATACCCGTCGCCGTTGAAATCAGCCCAGGTCATCGACGCCGCCGTGGTGGTGTTTGCCGCGTTCACCACAAACACGTTGGTGATGTTTTGCCCGACAGTGAGCGTGCCATTCCCGCCGTTGTTGATGACCGTCATCGAGTACGCACCGCTGCGGTTGGTGTGCTGTACGATATCCACGGTGCCGTCGTTGTTAATGTCCACCCCGGAGATTTCACGTCCTGAGTCAAACTGGCCGTAGAAACCGCCTTCCCCGCCGGTTCCATCCGGTGTCAGCGTGCCGTTGTTGTTGATCAGGTAGGTCAGGGAGTCCATCCCGGCATCGCCGTAGGCCATGTCCAGATAACCATCACCGGTCTTGTCGTAGGCAATCACGCCGCCGTACCAGATAGTGGTGCCCATCGCCAGCTGGCTGGCGGTGTAGCTGGTGCCGTTGTAGGTCCACATCACCTGCGTTGAACCAGCGTAGGTGGTCTCGGTGGCGAAAATATCCGCTGTACCGTTTCGGTCAAAATCTGCCGCCGTCTGGCTCACCACGTTATAGCCACGGGTGTTGGTCAGGGCGGTATTGCTGTAGGTCGACATATCGCTGCTGGAATACGAGCGTCCGTTGGCGATGATATTCCACAGCCCGCTGCTGTTCATGCCGAGCGTCATAGTGGAGTTGTCGCTGCTGCCGGTGGTGCTGGCCCAGTCGGTATTCACCGAGTCGATCCCGATAGTCAAGCTGCCGGTGGTGGTGCCTGTCGTGTTGCCGTTACCCGCGCTGCTCTTCACCTGCGCCGTCACGCTGTAGCTGCTGGCAGCCAGCGCATCGCCGTCTGGTATCTGCACATACCAGGTGTTGTGATTCGGGTCGACCACCACCGCACCGCCGGTTTCGGAGGTGTAGGTTTTGCCGTTAACCGTGACCACCAGATACTCGCCGTTGGTCAGATCAGCGGACAAGGTCCCGCTCAGGATCGGCGTGGTGTCCGACGTGGTCTGCCCGGTGATCGCCGCCGTAGTGGTCGGAATACTGGTATCGACGCGCAGCACGAAATCATCGGAATCCGTGGTGTTCCCCGCCGTGTCGGTGACACGCAGCACGTAGGTGTGGTTGCCGTCAATCAGACCGCTGTCCTGGAAGTACCAGCTGGTCGCCCCGTTCATCGTGACCTGACCCAGCTTCACGCCGTCGCGGTACAGTTCGGCAATTTCACCCGCCGCCAGGGCCTGATTCAGCGTCCCGTTGATCTGTGGCGTGGTGTCATCGGTGGCGACAGACGATCCGAAATCGCTCTGGCGCTCGCCTTCGTTGTCCGTGTAGCTCACCACGGTACCCTGTGTGACAGGCGGTGTGGTATCAACCGTCACCACCTGCTGCGCGGTCGAGCCGACGTTGCCCGCCTCATCGATAATGCGCACCTGGTAGGTGTGATCACCTTCCGGGAGCACGCGAGGATCGGTGTAGCTCCACTGCGTCTGCGTCACCGTGGCATCGGTCCAGGTGGCACCGCCATCCATACTAATCTGCACGCGCTCGTCGCTGGCAAGCGCTCTGCCAAGCGAGCCGCTGACCGTCAGGGTGGTATCGTTGGTGATAAAATCACTCGCGGATTGCCCGGTGTCATCGCTGATGGCATCAACCGTAATGCCGTATTGCGGTGCCTGGGTATCGACAGTCACCACCTGCGAGGTGGTCGCGCCCACGTTGCCCGCCTGATCCACCACGCGAACCTGATAGCTATGGTCGCCATCGCCCAGCGTACGCGTGTCGGCATACTGCCATTGGGTGCCGTTGACCGTGGCATAGACCCAGGTCTGCCCACCGTCGAGACTCACCTGGACAAACTCATTCGCCCCGAGCGTTGCCCCCAGCGTGCCATGCAGCGTGTAGGAGGTTTCGCTGGTCAGGAAGTCATTGTTATCAAAGCCAGTATCGACGGTGATGTTATCCACCGTAACGGTAATCGCCGCATCAGGCGCAATCGTATCGACGGTCACCTGCTGATGAGCGGAATCCCCCACGTTACCCGCCGTATCAATGACGCGTACCCAGTAGTCGTAAGTCTGGTTTTGCAGCGTGCGGCCGTCCGCGTAGTACCAGCTATTGCCTACCACGGTGACGTTCTGCCAGGTATTACCACCATCCAGGCTAATTTGCACGTACTCGCCGTCCGACAGCGTCGCGCCCAGCGAGCCGTGCAGAGTCAGGGAGGTATCCTGGGTGACAAAGTCACTGTTGCTCAGCCCGGTGTCGTCGCTGATGCTGTCGATGGTGACGGTTTTACTCGCGTCCGGCACCACCGTATCAATGGTCACCACCTGGCTGGTGGTGGCGCTGATGTTGCCTGCGTCGTCAATCACGCGCAGCTGATAGTTGTAATCGCCGTCGGCCAGCGTGCGGCCATCGACCCAGGTCCAGCCCAGGCCGCTCACGCTCACGTTGGTCCAGGTCACGCCGCCATCGATGCTGATTTGCGCATGTTCGCCGTTGCCCAACGCCGCGCCCAGCGTCCCTTTCAGGGTGATCTGGTTATCGCTGGTAATAAAGTCGCTGCCGGACAGCCCCGTATCCTGGGTCACAGAATCCACGGTAATGGTGGTGGAGGCCGGTGCGGTGAGATCGACCACCACGTTCTGGCTGTCGGTCGCGCCCACGTTACCCGCGTTATCCACCACCCGGACCTGATACGTGTAAGTCCCGTCCGTCAGCGTGCGGCCATCGGTATAGCGCCATTGCGTGCCGGTGACCGTCAGATCGCTCCAGGTCACGCCGCCATCAAGGCTGATCTGCGCCTTCTCGTTATTGCCGAGCTGTGCGGTCAGGGAGCCGTTGACGATAACCTGATTATCGTTAGTGATGAAATCGCTGCTGCTCAGGCCGGTGTCGTTGTGCAGAGAATCAATGCTGATCCCCATCGACGGCGCGGTCAGATCCACCGTCACGTTATGGCTATCGCTGGCGCTGTTGCCGATGGTGTTGCTGACCTCGGCATGAATGACATACGCGCCACCGTCGGCCAGTGCGGTCACATCCGCGCTGCCCAGGGTGTATTCCCAGCTGCCGTCGTTTTGAACGGTTGTGGTGTAAGTTTTGCCGTTCAGCGTGAGGGTGACCGTGCGGCCCGCAGGCGCGTCGGTGGTGCCGCTGATCACCAGCGGAGTGCCGTGCTCTGCGGCGTTGACAATGTCATCGTCGGCAAAGGTGTTGATGCTGATGGTCGGCACGTCACCGTTCAGGGTCACGTCATGCGTGGTGCTGCCAGGGTTTCCGGCTTTATCGCTGACGGAGGCAGTAATGGTGTAATCACCATCGCTCAGGCCGAGGAAATCGCGCCCGGAGACAAACACCGACCATTTACCGTCGGCGTCAACCATCGCCTGATAGCTGTGGCCGTTGAAGGTCACCGTCACCCTCTGGCCCTGTTCGGCGGTCGTTGTGCCGCTGAGGGTTTGCCCCGCCAGCTGTTCGCTGTTATTCACGATATCGTCGCCCGCCACGGTATCAATGGTAATGACCGGCGCAACGGTATCCACCGTCAGGGTATGGGTGGTCTGCCCGCTGTTACCGGCTTTATCGCTTACCGACGCAGTGACGGTTAACGCCCCTTCGTTCAGCGCCGCGAGATCCGTTGCCGGAACATTCAGCGTCCAGGTTCCGTCGCTGACGATCTGGGCGGTATAGGTCTTGCTGCCCAGCGTGACGGTGACCATTTGCCCCGCTTCCGCGCTGGACGAACCGTGGATGGTCAGCGGCTGCTGCTGTTCGACGGCGTTCAGAACATCGTCGCCCGCGAGCGTGGCGATACTGACCACCGGCGGCGTGGTATCGACGCTCACCGTGTGGGTGGCTGACGCACTGTTACCCGCGCTGTCCTGGGCGGAGACGGAGACCTGATAGTGCGCGCCATCCGCCAGCCCCGCGACGTCTGCCGCAGGAACAGTGGTCGTCCAGGAGCCATCGCTCTGGATATTCGCCGTATAGTTTTTACCATTCAGCGTAACGGTCACCTGCGTCCCGCTGGCGAACTGTGTGCTTGAGCCGCTGATGGTCAGCGCGCTGCCCGCTTCCGCCGCGTTAATCACATCATCGCCGCTGATGGTCGCCACCGTCAGCGAGACAGAAGCGGTGTTCACCACCACGTCGTGCGTCTGGGTGCTGCTGTTACCCGCGCTGTCCGTCACGGTGGCGCTGATGGTCACCGTACCGTCCTGCAACGCTGAAATCACGCTGGCTGGCACACCGACGCTCCACTTGCCGCTGGCATCCACCGTGGTGGTGTACTGCTGGCCGCCGATCGTGATAATGAGCTTATCGCCCACCGCCGCGCCCGTCGCCGTACCGCTGACAATCTGCGCCTGTCCGTGCTCAACGCTGTTGATGACGTTATCGCCCGCCACCGTATTGAAGCTGATAACGGGCGGCGTGGTATCGAGAGTGATCGCCTTGCTGGCGCTGCATGGGTTTCCTGCGTTATCGCTCACGCTGACCTGCACCGAATAGCCGTTATCCGCCATCGCCGCCAGATCGCTCGCCGGAACAGAGAGGTTCCAGCTACCGCCAGCCTCTACCTGGGCGGTGTACGTTGTACCACCCAGCATCACGGTCACCGTCTGGCCCACTTCTGCGGTAGTGGTACCGGAAATCACAATCCCTGCGGCTGCTTCGCTACCGTTGATGACGTTATCCCCGGCGACCGTATCAATCGTGACGGTCGGCGCAGTGCTGTCGACGCTGTATTCGCGCCCCGCCGAGGCGCTGTTGCCGTTGACGTTGGTGACGCTCACTTGCACGCTGGCATCACCCTCTTTCAGACCGTTCAGATCTGCCGATGGCACCGTGACGGTCCATTTCCCGTCCGCATCCACCTGCGCGGTATAGGATTTCCCGCCAAAGGTAATGTTGACCGTCTGATTCGCTTCGACGTTCGTGGTGCTGCCGGAGAGCACCAGGTCCGCCCCTTTTTCCGCCGCATTGATCACATCGTCGGTCGTAATGGCATCGATGCTGATCGCCACATCCGCCAGATCGACTTTCACGTCATGGTTGATGGAGACCGGATTCCCGGCGCTGCTCTGGCCGGCCACCGTAATGGTGATGTTGCCTGCCGCCAGCGCACCGACGTCTGCCGCAGGAACAGCGGCGCTCCAGGTGCCGTCCACCAGCACCGTCGCCGGATAGGTTTTGCCGTTGACGGTCACGGTCAGGGCGCTGCCCGCCGGGAGGCCATCGCTGTCGCCGGTGATAATCAGGTTCTGCCCGTGTTCGATGCGGTTGATCACGTCATCGCCCGCCACAGTATCCACGCGCAGGCCCGGCAGGCTGGCGTCGATGGTGATGTCGCGCTCGCCGGAACCGCTGTTGCCCACGCCATTGGTGACGGAGGCGGTGACGGTCAGATCGCCGTTGCCCAGCGCCGTCAGCACGTCCGCCGGGACGTTCACCGACCAGCTCAGATCGTTCTGCACCGTGGTGGTGTATGTGTTACCGCCAATGGTGACAGTCACGGTGTTGCCCTGCTGGGCGTTCACCACCGTGCCGCTGATGGTCTGGCCCGCCGCCACTTCGTCGGCGTTGATCACGTTGTCCGTAGCAATGGCGTTGATGGTGACGCCTGGCAGCGCCGTATCCACCTGCAGGTTTGCACTGCCGCTGATGCTGTTGCCCACGCCGTTGGTGGCGCTGGCGTTAAGGGTGTAGTTTGCTTCGCCGAGACCCGCGAGGTCGGCTGCCGGTATTGTCAGGCTCCAGCGGCCATCTGCGGCCGTTGTGGCGGTGTACTGCTTACCGTTCAGCGTGACCGTCACCCGTGTGCCTTCGGCCAGGTTTGCGCTGATCCCGTCGACGCTCAGGTCGTGACCTTTTTCTACGGCGTTCAGCACGTTATCGCCGGAAATGGCATTGAAGCCCAGAGACGGCAAACCGGTATCGACAGTCACGTTATGGCTGCCGCTGCCGGTGTTGCCTGCTGCATCGGTGACGTTCACGGAGACCGTCACCGTGCCATCGCTGAGCGCAGAAATCACGCTGGCTGGCACGCCAACACTCCAGTTGCCGCTGGCATCCAGCACCGTGGTGTACGTCTGGCCGCCGATGGTCACAGTAACGCTATCGCCTGCCGCCGCGCCGGTGGCTGAACCACTGATGATTTGCGCCTGAGCGTGCTCGGCCACGTTAATGACGTCATCGCCTGCGATGGTATTGATGGTGATCACCGGAACGGTGACATCCACCGTCAGGTTGCGATCGACCGACGCCGGGTTACCGGCTTTGTCCGTCACCGAGGCGTGGATCGTGGTAACGCCGTCCGCCAGGCTCGCCACATCCGCCGCCGGAACATCCAGCGTCCAGCTGCCGTCTGCGCCTACCGTGGTGGTGTAAGTTTTATTGTTCAGCGTCACGACGACCGGCTGGCCCACTTCCGCCGTGCTGGTGCCGCCGATCGTCAAATCAGCTTGCGCTTCTGCCGCGTTGAGAATGTCGTCCGCCGCAACAGTGTTGATCGTCACGCCCGGCGCAGTGCTGTCGACGCTGTATTCGCGTCCCGCCGAGGCGCTGTTGCCGTTAACGTTGGTGACGCTCACCTGCACGCTGGCATCACCCTCTTTCAGACCGTTAAGATCTGCCGAAGGTACCGTGACGGTCCATTTCCCGTCCGCATCCACCTGCGCGGTATAGGATTTCCCGCCAAAGGTGATGTCGACCGTCTGGTTCGCTTCAACGTTCGTGGTGCTGCCGGAGAGCACCAGGTCCGCCCCTTTTTCCGCCGCGTTGATCACATCGTCGGTCGTAATGGCATCAATGCTGATCGCCACGTCCGCCAAATCGACTTTCACGTCGTGGTTGATGGAGACCGGATTTCCGGCGCTGCTCTGGCCGGCCACCGTAATGGTGATATTGCCCGCCGCCAGCGCACCGACGTCTGCCGCAGGAACGGCGGCGCTCCAGGTGCCGTCCGCCAGCACCGTCGCCGGATAGGTTTTGCCGTTGACGGTGACGGTCAGGGCGCTGCCCGCCGGGAGGCCGTCGCTGTCGCCGGTGATAATCAGGTTCTGCCCGTGTTCGATGCGGTTGATCACGTCATCGCCCGCTACGGTATCCACGCGCAGGCCCGGCAGGCTGGCGTCGATGGTGATGTCGCGCTCGCCGGAACCGCTGTTACCCACGCCGTTAGTGACGGAGGCGGTGACGGTCAGATCGCCGTTGCCCAGTGCCGTCAGCACGTCCGCCGGGACGTTAACCGACCAGCTCAGATCGTTCTGCACCGTGGTGGTGTAAGTGTTGCCGCCAATGGTGACGGTCACGGTGTTGCCCTGCTGGGCGTTCACCACCGTACCGCTGATGGTCTGGCCCGCCGCCACTTCGTCGGCGTTGATCACGTTGTCCGTAGCGATGGCGTTGATGGTGACGCCTGGCAGCACGGATTCCACGTTAACCGTATGCACCGCGCTCCCGCTGTTGCCTGCGCTGTCGGTTGCCGACGCGCTAATGTCATACAGCGCTTCACCCAGCGCCCCGACCTGATCCGCCGGAACGGTAGTGGTCCATTTGCCCTCGCCGTTGACGATGGCGCTGTAGGCTTTGCCATTGAGCATCACCGTCACCATCGCGCCAGCCGCCAGGCCCGTCGCGGTACCGCTGATCGTCAGCTCCTGGGCTTTTTCGGCGTTGTTGATGACGTCGTCACCGGAGACCGTATCAATGGTCAAGACCGGCGCAGTGAGGTTGACCGCCACGTCATGGGTGGTGGTGTCGCTGTTACCCGCTTTGTCCGTCAGCGTTGCCGTGAGGGTATGATCGCCCGCGATCAAGGCTCCCACGTCTGCCGCCGGAACGCCCACAATCCAGTTGCCAGAGGCATCCAGCGTGGCGGTGTAAGATTTGTTGTTGAGGGTGACGGTCACGACATCGCCCGCTTCAGCACCCGTCACGTGGCCCGTGACGATCAACGCCTGGCCATGCTCGGTGCTGTTGATGATGTCATCGCCCGAAAGGATATCGATGGTTAACTGCGGCACCGTGGCGTCCACCAGCACGTCACGATCGGCGCTCGCCGGGTTGCCCGCTTTGTCAGCCACGGATGCGGTCACGGTGTACTGACCGTCGCTGATTCCGGCCATATCGGCCGCCGGAACGGTGACGCTCCAGTTGCCCCCCGCCAGAACCGTGGTGGTGTACTCTTTTCCGTTCAGCGTGATGGTCACGGGTTGACCCGCTTCGGCGTTGGTCGTCCCGTTCACCACCAGATCCTGCTGCGCTTCCGCCGCATTGACGATGTTGTTATCGCTGATGATCTCGATAGAAAGTGACGGCGCGGTAGCATCGACACTGTACTCGCGGCCCGCCGAGGCGCTGTTGCCGTTGACGTTGGTGACGCTCACCTGCACGCTGGCATCGCCGTCTTTGAGACCCGCCAGATCCGCCGATGGCACGGTGTACGTCCAGTTGCCGTTGGCATCAACGGTCGTGGTATAGGTTTTGCCCCCAAAGGTCAGGGTGACCGTCTGGTTCTCTTCGACGTTCGCCGTGGTGCCGGAGAGGACCAGATCGGTCCCTTTCTCCGCCGCGTTGATCACATCGTTGCTGGCAATCGCGTCAATGCTAATTGCCACATCCGCCAGATCGACCTTCACGTCATGGCTGATAGAGACCGGATTTCCGGCGCTGCTCTGGCCTGCCACGGTGATGGTGACGTTGCCTGCCGCCAGCGCACCGACATCTGCCGCAGGAACGGCGGCGCTCCAGGAGCCGTCCGCGAGGACCGTCGCCGGATAGGTTTTGCCATTGACCGTTACGGTCAGCGCGGAGCCTGCCGACAGGCCGGTGCTGGTGCCCGTCACCATCAGATGCTGGCCGTGTTCAACGATGTTAATCACATCGTCGCCCGCCACCGTGTCCACGCGCAGCCCCGGCAGATTAGCGTCGATAGTGATATCGCGCTCACCCGTACCGGTATTGCCGTGACCATTCGTCACCGACGCTTCTACCGTCAGATCGCCGTTGCCGATTGCGTTCAGCACGTCTGCCGGGACATCCACCGACCAGCTGAGATCGCTTTTAACGGTCGTGGTGTAAGTATTGCCGCCGATAGTCACCGTAACGGTATCGCCGTTCGCCGCGCCGCTGACTTTACCGCTGAGGGTCTGCCCGGTTGCCACTTCCGAGGCGTTGATAATATCGTCGCTGGCGATGGCGTTGAGGGTGATCACCGGCAGGGCGCTGTCGACCAGCACGTCGTGCGTGGTGCTGCTGTTATTGCCCGCACTGTCCGTGACGCTGGCCGTCACGGTGTAATTCGCTTCACCCAACGCGCTGACCGCCGAGGCCGGAACGGTTACCGTCCAGTTCCCGCTGTCATCCGCGATGGCGGTGTAATGGATGCCGTTAAGCGTGACGGTGATCACCGTGCCCTGCGGCTGGTCGCTGGTGCCAGAAAGAGCCAGATCTGCACCTTTTTCAGCCGCATTGATCACGTCGTCATCGGCAAGCGTGTTAATCGCAATCACCGGTTTTGCGGTGTTCACCACCACGTCCACCGAGTTACTGCCCGTATTGCCGGCACTGTCAGTCACGGAGACGTCGATAGTCCAGGTTCCGTCTGCCAGCCCCTGAATCACGGAGGCGGGCAGGCCCAGGCTCCAGTTGCCCGCCGCATCCACTGCGGTGGTGTAATTCACGCCGTCAATGGTAACGGTCACCAGATTGCCTGCGGCCGCGCCCGTCACCGAGCCACTTAAAATCTGCGCCTGCGAGTGAGCGGTGTAGTTCACGGTGTTGGTGTCGGTGACAAAGTCATTAATCGTCACCTGCGGAACCGTAGCGTCGACCAGCCCGATTCGATCGGTGCTGGCGCTGTTTCCGGCCACGTCGCTGACGCTCGCGTTGATCGTCACGTTGCCGTCGGCGAGGGCACCCACATCGGCGGCAGGAACGCTCAGCTGCCAGCTGCCGTCATTCTGCACAATCGCCTGATAGGTTTTGCCGTTCAGGGTGAGGGTCACGGTCTGGCCCGCTTGCGCGCTGGTGCTGCCGCTTAAAATCAGATCCTGCTGCGCTTCTGCAGCGTTGATGATGTTGTCGTCGGTCAGGTTGTCGATAGCAATCGTCGGCGGCTGGGTGTCCACCGTGATCACGCGTGACGCATCGGCGCTGTTGCCGCTGGTGTTGGCTACGCTGACGCTAACCTGCGCGCGCCCGTCGCTCAGCCCGTCCATCGCACTGGAAGGGACCGTCAGGCTCCAGGAGCCGTCCTGCTGAACCTGGGCCGTGAAGGTTTGATCGGCAAATTTCACTACCACCGTCTGGCCCGCTTCGACGCCCTGCGTCTGGCCGGACAGGGTGAGGTCAGCCGCTTTCTCGGCGGCATTCAGCATGTCATCAAGGGTCACCGTGTCGATGGACACGGCGACAGGAGAGAGATTCAGTTCAATGGGATGTTCAGCAGAAACGGTATTGCCCCACTGATCCTGCGCGCTGGCCACAACCAGAATATCGCCCGCGCTCCAGTTTTGCAGGTCTGCCGCCGGGACACCGATCTGCCAGCTACCGTTGGCGGCAATGACCGCCGGATAATCGATATTGTTGATGGTGACGGTCATCTGAGCGCCTGGCGCCAGGTGGCTGCTTGAGCCGGTGACAGTCAGATCCTGATGCTGCTCGATGGCGTTAATAACGTCGTCGCCAGAGATGGTGTTGACGCGCAGGCCCGGCAACGCGGCGTTGATATTAATATCGCGCTCGCCGGTGCCCGTGTTGCCGTGAGCGTTGGTCACCGATGCCGTGAAGGTCAGATCGCCGTCGCCAAACGCGTTCAGATCGGCGGACGGAATCGATACATTCCAGCTCAGGTCGTTGCCGACGATGGCGGTGTAGCTTTTGCCGCCGACGGTAATGGAGACAGTGTCGCCCGCAGCCGCACCAACGACGCGGCCACTGAGCGTCTGGTCAACGGCGACTTCCGCATTATTGACCAGATTATCGCCCGCAAAGGTATTGATGATCACCTGCGGCAGCGCCGTATCCACCAGCAGCATGGCGTCCGCGCTGCCGACGTTGCCCACGCTGTCCGTTCCGCTCACGCTTACGGTGTAGAGGGTATTCGCCAGATTCAGCACATCGGCCACCGGCACCTGTACCGACCAGACGCCGTTCTCCACGGTGGCCTGGTAGCTGATGTTATTCAGGGTTACGGTTACCGCGCTGCCGTTCGGCAGATTACTGGTGCCGCTGAGATCGAGTGGCAACATCGCTTCCTGAGCGTTCAGCACGTTGTCCTGGCTGATAGGGTCGATCGTCAACTCAGGTGCTGCACCGCTCAGGGTAAAATCGTGAGTGGCATTCCCGGTGTTACCGGCCGCATCGGTCACCGCGACGGAGAGCGTAAAGTGGCCTTCGCCGAGCGCGCGGATTTCGTTCGCCGGAACGCCCACGCTCCAGCTGCCATCGGCTTGCACGACGCCCGTATAGTGCTTACCGCCCAGCGTCACGGTAACCACGTCACCTTCGGCTGCGCCGCTCGCGCGACCGGAAATAATCTGCGCCTGCCCCTGCTCATCGGCATTGATCACGTCATCGCCCGCGACGGCGTTCACCGTCACGACAGGGGCTACGGTATCGACGCTGAAATCAGCGGTGGTGGAGGTGGGATTTCCGGCTTTGTCGTTGACGTTTACCGTGACCGTATGGGAACCCTCAGCGAGTGCGTTGACGTCGCTGTTATTCAGGGTCAGGGACCATGTGCCGTCACTGCCGACGGTGGTGGTGTAGTTTTTACCGTTGAGGGAGACCGTGACAATTTGCCCGGCCTCGGCGTTGGTTTTACCGCTCAGCGTTAATGGCTGGCCGTGTTCGGCGGCGTTGAGGATGTTGTCCTGCGAAATGGCATCCACGGAGAGCGTCGGCGCGTGGGCATCCACATTCAGCGTCTGATTTCCGGTGATCGTATTGCCCGCCGCGTCTTTGCCGGTCACGGTGACCGTCCAGGTGCCGTCCGCCAATGCCTTCGCATCAGCCGCCGGAACGTTAACGCTCCATGCACCGTTCGCGCCCACTTCGGTGGTGTAGGTCTTACCGTTCAGCGTGACGGTCAGGTCGGTGCCCTGCGCGAGATGTTTGCTGCTGCCGGACAGGGCAAATCCTGCGGACTGCTCGCTGGCATTGATGACGTTATCTCCGGCAGTGGTGCTCAGCGTTACGCTGGCATCGGCGGTGACCACATTCACGGTGATGCTGCCCGCAGAAGTCGTTTTGCTGCCGTCGATTTGCACTACCGACCAGGTGTGTTCGCCGTCGGCTTGCGTCGGCAGTTTTACCGTCCAGGTGCCATTGGTGCCGACCATCGCGCTGGCGATGGTGTTGCCGCTGCTGTCCTTGATCTGAATGGTCGCGCCCGGCTGGCCGGTGCCGCTAAAGGTCGGGGTGTTATCATCCGTGACCTCTTTTGCGCTCAGCACACCCTGCTTGTCACCCTGTTTATCCGTCACGAGGAAGGTCGGCGTCGCGCTTTCGACCTCTTTGGTGTTGTCGATGACTTTGGTTTTGGTGTCACCATCACTGCCGTGCGCCAGCAGCGCGCCAATCGCCCCGCCGCCTAACGCGGCCCCTGCGATCCAGCCCCACGGGGCATCGCTTAAGCTACTGGCCTGCTCCAGGAACGGCTCGATGGTGGAAATCGGCGTAGCCTGCGCGCTTAATTCCACCGCCGCCATCCCCGCAGCCTCTTCCGTCTCTGCAAAGGTGATATGAGTCAGTTCCTGCTGGTCGTTAAACACCAGTTCGGAATGGTTTTTACCCTCGGGATCGTCGAGAAAATAGTTATTGCATCGAATCACGCTGCCATCTTTCATGTAAATCAGCAGATCCTTACCCTGGCGCATATAACGTGCGACATCCTGGGCCGATCCGTGGATTTCAATGACACTGGGTGCAGAAACAGATACCGAGAGATTTCCCTCTCCGGTCAATACTGTTTTCTCAGCGGTTTTGCGAATAATGACATCGACAATCTTAGCGTTACTCATATTTCTCTCCTTGCAGGTACACGGGTGCCTGTGAGTATTTCTATCCTGAGGATGTGACTATCCCCGGGAATGAAAATCTCCCATTCTTCTTGAACTTATATCCGCAGCGTCAGCCGCGTTTCTCTAACTTAAATCAGGTAATTTGGCCGCAGCGTTTTTTTCAATTCCAATACGTTGCATGAGATTATCAACGGCTGACGCATAATTAACTGCACTCGCCCAACTATCATATTCTGCTGATATTTTGGAGGAGGTTGCCTGCCAGACATCTTGTTCGACGCTCAGGAGATCGTTAATACTTCGCTTACCGAGGGTATATTCATTTTTATAAACTTCACGGGCGCGTAACGCATTTTCCAGCTGGACATTTCCGGCCTCCATTCGGCCACGCGCCCCGCTCCAGTCTGCCATTGCGACTGAGGCTTTTTGCAGGACATCAAAACGAGCCTGATCCACCTGCGAAGCGGCCATAGCACGTGCCCCTTCAGCCTGGCGCACCCTGGCGGACACCGCGCCGCCCTGGTAGAGAGGGGCATCAATATTCAGCTGGATCTGGTCGTCCCAATAGGAGCGGTTATCCGATTCATAGCGCGTTCTTCCCCCTTTCAGGCTCAGGGTCGGCCAGTGCTGGGATTTCGCCCGTTCAATGCCGTACTGGGCAGAACTCTCCATGGTTCTCGCCGCCAGAACGGAGGGAATCAGCGTGTAGTCGATGCTATCAAGGGAATCCTGCTGCACCTCAAGCGTGGCCGGTAACGGGGAGAGCTGTTGTGCATCAATCCCCGTCAGAACCGACAGCCTGGCGCGGGCACTTTTCAGCGCCGCGTTGTATTGCTCAAGGGTCGCCTGCATTCCCGCCACGCGGGTTTGCGTTTGCAGCTCATCAGAAGTGGAGCTAAGGCCCGCACTGGAGCGTAATTTCGCCAGCTGTTGCACATTTTTCAGGGCGAGGATGTTCTCCTGCGCGGCCTGGGTCAGGTCTGTGTAGCGTTTCACATCCACATAGCTCAGCGCGGTTTTCTCTGCGACCGACGATAACGTCGCCATCAGCTGATACCGATAGCTGTCGTGCTGGGCGGAAGACTGGCTGATCGCGCTATTGGTTTTGCCAAAGTCGTACACGAGCTGCGTCAGGCTCAAGCCCCACGCCGCCGAATTTTTCAGCGAACCGCTGGAGTCCGTCGTCTGGCTATGGCCCGTATTGCCGTTCAGTGAAATTTGCGGCATCCACCCACTTCGGGCTTCATCAATCTGGGCCTGACCAATCCCCATCTGAGCGGCTTGCTGGCTCACGGAGGGATCGCGATCGAAAGCAAAAAGAATGCTCTCTTTTAATGACGTGCGTGCGACGGGGGCGCTGCCAATCGTCCCGTTATTTGCCATCGATGAGGACATCGTGGCCGCAAATAAAACAAGGGCGGCAGGTATCTGGGTATATTTAGACGCTCTCAAGATAGATCTCCCTTACTATTCCACCCCTGAGGATGGTGTATATCGTTTTCTTCGCCTCCCCCACTTAGCCAGTGGTAAAAATCTTACACGTAAGAATTTTTCAACGTTTAATGAATGTGCGAAAAAGCCTAAGCACCAATTTTCACTAACGGAAATCAGTAGCAGATAATCGTTTTTAAGAATTTACTTATTCAACATTTCTTAACGGCGAGCATAACAAAATGTCTTAAGTGGAACTATACCCACAATGTTAACAAGGTGTTAATGCTTAGAGAAAAAATGCGGTTTCCAGACAAACCGTGAAAATAGGGCCTAAATCGGCCTGGAATAAACGCATTGTTATTTAAGAAAATATTTAAAATACCTACCTGTACATTTTTGCGTTTATTTCTCAATGAATATGACACAAAGATTTTCAAAGAAATGTCAGTTTTAGTGCCGTGGTTATTATTTAAACAACAAAGAAAAAATAATCCCTTAAGAAACAGGATACTGCGCCATCAATTGTTAATAATTGGCATTTAACACCAATAATTTCTTTATAAGCAGTCATTCAATCTAAATGTGAAAAAATAAACAGAACAATAACAATATAACCGGTGAATTATTAGCACATTCGGGATAACTCATTACGTTTATTCATCAATCGATGGCATCAGCCCGAAAACGGCAATAAAAAACCCGCAGGGGAATCTGCGGGTTTTACCGTTTCGACGCGCGTTGTGCCGGATTAGCTCTCCTTATCCTTCTCCACAATCAACGGCTCGATATCGCTCTCTTTCTTGATCACCAGCGAATCATCCCCGCGCAGGCAGGTGCCGCCGTAGTTGCCGCCGACGGTAAAGGTGCAGACCTGGATGTATTTCCCGTCCACTTTCGGCAGGCACCACAGCTGCTGGTAGATATTTTTACGATCCGTGAATTTACCGCTGGATTTATCCAGCAGCTCCTCTTCGGCGCTGATCAGATCGATATTGCTACCGCAGCGACCGGCGATAGGTTTCACCGCATAGCCGGTTTTGGTGAGCAGTTCGTTGACCTCGAAATCCGTATCCAGCAGATAGCGGTGGTTCGGGAACAGCTGCCACAGCACCGGCAGAATCGCTTTGTTACCGGGGATCACGGTCCACAGCGGTTCAAATACCAGCACTTCCGGGCGCAACAGCACGTCAATTAAACGCACCTCTTGCTGCGGATGACCGGTGCGAATCGGCACGGCGGCGTATTCGGTTTCGCTCACTTCACGCACCTGCTCGATCGCCGTTTCCCACGCCCAGGTTTTCCAGACACAGTTCACCGCGCGACCTTCGTCATCGATAAGCTGCCCTGCCGCATCCCAGCTCAGCGCTTCCAGGCCGTGCAGAATTTTGGTTTCAAAACCGGCCTGCATCAGCGAGCGCTGGATAAAGAGCGCGTGATAATCCTCTTCGATATCATTGTCCTGCATGATATGCACGAACGGACGTGCATGGCTGTGTTTCCACGCGCCGGTCAGCTCTTCGAGCAAGCCTTCCGCCGGGTTATGCCCGGTGCCGCGATAGCCATTTTTCACCCACTCTTCGAGGATCAAACCGCCTTCCGTATGACAGGAGGCGGAATCGGCGTTGTACTCGTACACCTTCAGCCCGCGCTCATCCATACAAAAATCCATACGACCGGTGATCATATGGTGACGACGCCACTGCCAGGAGAGGCGCAGGCGCGGCCAGAGGATTTTCGGGATGTCGAAAAGCGCGAGTAAGTTGTCGTCTTTCAGCACTTTATCGGTGGCGTGGAGATACATCAGATGCAGCTCGTTGGTGGCCTTGATCAGCTCCTGCTCGGCACTTTCGGTGATGGTGAAATACTGGCAGGGATCTTTATTGATCACATGTCCGTTGGCGCGAACGTAAGCCTGCTGCAGGGCATCTTTTTCGTTGAGCCATTTCCCGTCGAACTGGCGTTTGTTGGGCAGTCGCGCCCCGCTGATTTTCAGCTGTTCACCGCCGATTTCCGGCTGCGGCAGGCTGTACTCTGTGTCGTCGGTCTGGATCATCCAGCCCAGAATAGTGGTATCCGTGAAGGTGTCGTGCAGGGTGTAGCAGCCTTTTTCGACGGACAGGCGCAGCTCGCGCGTCCACTGCTGCCCGACCGGCAGTGGCGAATGGAGTACGTTCTGCTCGGCAATGCGCACTTTATCGCCCATCAGCTGAGTGATAACGGCCACATGGCCGGTCTCATGAAACTCACCGCCCTTTTGCCAGATGAGCAGCGAACCGGCTTTTGGCGCGCGTTTCGAACCGTTGGCAAACGCCTGCAGCGGCAGGATGGTGTCGTTCACCACGGCGCGCAGGAAGCGCAGGGAGAAGATCTCCCACGCCATGCCGACGTCGGTAAATACCATGCCGTAGTTGAGGAACAGGAAGCGGCGCGCGAACTCTACGCACTGCCATTTGTGGCCCATGTATTCGTTGCCGATATAGCTACGAAACTCCGCGTCTTCGGGGTACTGGCGCGGGTCAAGACTGCTGTAGTTCGAGGAGTAAATTGCCACGCCACCCGGCGCATAACCTAACAACGTCCCAAACGGAGCGTCACTGCTTTGCTTTCCATTATTTCGCATGAATCCAACCTAAAAAGGCAGGCGGCAAGATGATGAGGGTTGTCGTCTGCGTGTTGACATGAATCAGACAGAAGAGGATTTATCATACACCTGATAAAGGGACAATTCACAGTGCGAGCCGGGCACGCTTTCGCGCCGCCCGGCGTTGTTCGCGGCACCTTAAACCTTAAATAACCAACAGGCCGCAAAATGCCCCGGCGAGATCTCCTGCATGGCGGGCTCCTGCGAGCGGCAAACCGGCATGACGTGCGGGCAACGGCTGCAAAATTTACAGCCGGGAAGCACCGACGTGGGGCCGGGGATCTCCCCGCGCAGGGTTGCCTGCTCAAGATGGCGGATGCGCGGATCGGGCAGCGGAACGGCGGCCAGCAGCGCGCGCGTATAGGGGTGCGCCGGATGGGAATACAGCTCACCCGCCGGGGCCACTTCCACCAGCTTTCCGAGGTACATCACCCCGATACGGCTGGAGATATGGCGCACCATCGACAGATCGTGGGCGATAAACAGATAGGTCAGCCCCAGCTCCTGCTGCAGGTCCTGCAAAATATTCACTACCTGCGCCTGCACCGACACATCCAGCGCCGAGAGCGGTTCATCGCACAGCACAAACTCCGGGCGCACCGACAGGGCACGCGCAATGCTGATGCGCTGGCGCTGACCGCCGCTGAATTCATGGGGGAAGCGCTGCAGATGTTCCTGTTTAAGCCCCACTTTATAGAGCAGGGTTTCCGTACGTTCCCGCTGCTCCTCGCGGCTGTAGCCGTGGATCTGCATCGGTTCGGCCACCAGCTGCTGCACCGTCATACCCGGATTGAGCGACGAGTACGGGTCCTGGAAAATGGCCTGCATTCTTTTACGCAGCGGCTTAAGCTGCTTTTCGCTGGCCTGCGCAATCTCCTGTCCGGCAAAGTGAATTTCACCGGAGGTGATATCAAACAGGCGCAGCATTGCGCGCCCAAGGGTCGATTTTCCGCAGCCTGATTCGCCCACCAGACCAAAGGTTTCTCCGCGCTGAATATCAAAACTCACGCCGTCGACCGCTTTCACCGCCACGCCTTTGCGCAGTAGCCCACCCTGAACCGGATAGTGTTTACGCAGTTCACGAACGCTCACTAAAGGGGCATTTTGCTCGCTCATGCCTGAACCTCCTTATCAGCCCATAACCAGCAGGCCGCACGGTGGCCCTCGCCAACGGAATAAAATGCGGGTTGGCGCTCGCACTGCGCCATCCGTTTCGGACAGCGCTCGGCAAACGGGCAGCCCGGCGGCGGATTGAGCAGGCCAGGCGGCGTCCCTTCGATGGGTGACAGGCGGTGATTTGCCTCGTCCGCGCGCGGCAGGGAGGCCAGTAACCCCTGAGTGTACGGGTGCGCCGGACGATAAAAAATATCTTCCACACTCCCCTCTTCCATCACCTGTCCGCCGTACATCACCACGACGCGGCTGCACACCTGCGCCACCACGCCGAGATCGTGAGTGATCAGCAGAATGGCTGTCTGAGTCTGCTGTTGCAGGCTTTTCAGCAGGCGCAGGATCTGCGCCTGAATGGTCACATCCAGCGCGGTTGTCGGTTCGTCGGCGATCAGCAGTTTTGGGTTGCAGGAGAGCGCAATGGCGATCATCACGCGCTGGCGCATCCCGCCGCTAAACTCGTGGGGAAACTGATCGTAACGGCGCTCCGCTTCGGCAATCCCCACCTGATCGAGCATGGCAATGGCCGCCGCTTTTGCCGCCTTTTTGGACAGCCCTTTGTTGCGAATGAGGATCTCCGACATCTGTCTGCCGATGGTCACCACCGGATTCAGGGCTGTCATTGGGTCCTGGAAGATCATCGCAATGTCGTTGCCACGGATCTTGCGCATTTGCTCGGGGGTCTTCTTCGCCAGATCGTCATTCTGAAAGCGAATACTGCCTCCGGAGATGTGCCCGTTGCTGCCGAGCAGCTGAATGATCGATTTGCAGGTGACGCTTTTCCCGCACCCGGATTCGCCGACGATGCCGACCAGCTCCCCGGCCTGCACATGAAAACTCACGCCGCGCACCGCCTGTACGTTGCCATCGCGGGTGCGAAACGAAGTGTGGAGATTATCGAGTTCTAATAAGTTATTCATCGCGGTTCGCTCCCGGCTCAAAGGCGGTGCGGAATACGTCACCGAGCACGTTAAAACTAAATACCGTCAGCAAAATCAAAATGCCGGGAAACATCGCCAGCCAGGAGGCTTCGCCGATGTACGACTGCGCATTGTTGAGCATACTCCCCCACGATGCAGCGGGCGCCTGCACCCCCAGCCCGAGGAAACTGAGGGTCGATTCCATCAGAATGGCCGATGCGATATTCAGCGTCGCCGCCACAATAATCGTCGGCAGCACGCCGGGAATAATATGGCGCAGAATGATGCGCAGCGGATGCTCGCCGGACGCGCGGGCATACAGAACATACTCGCGCTCTTTGACGCTGAGCGTTTCAGCACGCACCAGGCGCGACATGCTCATCCAGGTCAACAGGCTGATAATCAGGATGATGTTATCCACGCCCGGCTTGAGGTAGGCGTTCACCACCAGCAGCAGGAAAAACGCCGGAATGGCCATCAGAATATCGACGACGCGCATCATCAGGTTATCGAGCCAGCCGCCAAAATAGCCGCTGATGGTGCCGACAAGCGTGCCGATCAGCGTGGAAAAAAGCATCGCCAGAAAACCGACCATCAGGGAGATCTGCCCGCCGTACAGGGCGCGGGTGAAGTAATCGCGCCCGTATTCGTCGGTGCCAAACCAGTGCGCCGCGTCAGGCGGCAGGGTGCGCGCGCCAAGGGACATCTGATCCGGATCGTAAGGGCTTAGTCCCGCGCACAGGGCGGCGGCGATAAAAATAAAGAGAACAAAGAGTGAAAACTGCGCCGGACGGTTGCGGCGCAGCTGGTGGCGTACTTGTTGCCAGCGTCTGCTCATCCGGGGTTACCTCAGGGTACGAATACGGGGATCGGCGAAGCGATAGAGCAGATCGGCGATCAGATTGCCGACGATCAGCATCATCGACGACAGCATGATGATCGCCATGATCAGCGGGTAGTCCAGCGAGGTGATCGACTGAATGCCCAGCAGCCCCATCCCCGGCCACGAAAAGACGCTTTCGGTTACGTAGGCGCCTACGACCAGCTCGCCAAACGACAGGCCAAACAGGGTGATCACCGGCAACAGCACGTTTTTCAGCACATGGCGGAAGAGGATACTGGTGCGTGTGGCGCCATACGCCAGCTGGGTTTGCACATAGTCGGCGGAGAGCTGCGAAATGGTGTTCGAGCGGATATAGCGCACGTAGCTGGAGAGGTTATAGAAGGTCAGCGCAATGCACGGCAGCACGCCGTGACGCACCACGTCCAGCCAGTTGTCCTCCATACCGATAGTGCGCATCCCCATGCTGGGGAACCAGTTCAGCTGCACGGCAAAAATGGTGATCAGCAGAATACCGAACCAGAAAATGGGTACAGAAATACCGATATAGGCGAATAAGTTCAGGATGTGATCCAGCCAGCGGTGTTTGAACGCGCCCGCGAGCAGCCCCAGCGGAATGGCGAGGAGGATCGCCATCACCAGCGACGCGCCCATCAGCCCAAGCGTGGCCGGAATGCGTTCGCCGATCATCTCCAGCACCGGGCGATGGTAAATCAGCGAATAGCCCAGGTCGCCCTGCAAAACGTTTTTCAGCCACAGAACGTATTGCGTCACCAGGGGCTTATCCAGCCCCATGCTCTGGCGGATACGTTCGATATCTTCCGGGGCCATTCTCGGCGTGATGTACGCCGCCACCGGATCGCCGGGCGCGAGTTTGACCAGCAAAAACGCCACCAGCGAAATAAAGAAAAGCATCGGCAGCAGTTGCAGCAGCCGACGCGTCAGTAATGTGTTCACGACATGCCCTTAAAAAAACACCCCGGCCAGTTGGCCGGGGCAACGACTTATTTTTGATAGATTTTAGAAAGGTCCTGGAACATATAAACCGGTTTCGGTTCGGCTTCCTGCGTCCCGCCAAAGCGTTTGTCCACAGCGACTGTCGCATTGGTGTAGGCGATGGGGTAGTAGGTCATGTCGTTGGCGACGGTCTGCTGAATTTGCTTGTAGATTTCAGCACGTTTGCCGCTGTCGGTTTCTACTGCGCCTTTGTCCCACAGGGCGTCGAACTGCGGGTTTTTATAGTGCGCATAGTTGTAGGCTTCGTTGCTCATGAACAGAGATTTATAGCCATCCGGCTCCGCGCCCATGATGTAACCGCCGAGGTTCAGCTCCCACGCGGTGTTGTTCATATCCAGGCTGCGCTGAGACATGGCGTTGGAGTCGAGCGGCATCAGTTCCACATTCACGCCAATGCCTTTCAGCTGCTGCTGAATGTAGAGCGCCATGCTCTCCTGGGTTTTGTTGGTGTTCACATAGGCGAGGCGCAGCTTGAGATTGGCTGGCGCGCCGGACGCTTTCAGCAGTTCTTTGGCTTTTTGCTGATCGAACGTGTACTGCTCAACGTCGTTGGTCTGATAAAGCGTGTCCGGCGTCAGGAACGAGCTGGCCGGTTTAGCATAATCCAGCGAGGTGAACGCGGTTTGGGTCAGTTCGTCTTTGTTGATGGCATAAGCAATCGCCTGGCGAAGCGGTTTGCTTTTCATCACCGGCACGTTCTGGTTGAAGGTCATGTACGCCAGACGGCCTTCCGGATAGACCACAAAATCAAATTTGCCGGTATTCTTCAGGCGGCTGACGTCCTGCGGGTCGACCATCTTCAGATTGATTTCGCCGTTTTGCAGCGCAAGGTTTGCGGAGTTGCTGTCTTTGGCAAAGCGATAGGTCACGGAGTCGAGCTTCGCTTTGCCGTTCCAGTAATCGTCAAAACGGGTCAGGGCGTAATATTGCCCCGCGCGATACTCTTTAAACTTGAACGGACCGGAACCTACCGGCGCATCGTTTTTGGTGCTCTTTTCCAGATCCGCTTCTTTTGCGAACACGTGTTCCGGAATCGGGTAGATCTGCACCAGCGTTCCGGTAAAGGCGGCGCTGACCTGCGGCAACGTGAACTTCACGGTGCGATCGTCGACTTTACTCACTTCGACAGGCTTACCGCCGTAGGTGAACATGCTGCGGAAGAAGCTGTGCTGTTTGGCTTCGAGGAGCTTATTAAAGGTGAAGACCACGTCGGAGGCGGTCAGCGGCTGGCCGTCCTGCCATTTCAGATTCGGTTTTAAGGTCAGGGTATAGCTGAGATTATCGGCGGACGGCGTCAGGCTTTCGGCCAGGCCCCATTCGATTTTGCCGTCGTTAAAACTGTAGAGCGGCGCGTACAGCGCCTGCATGATGGTCAACGTGGTACGGTCGCTGGCGTAGAGTGGGTTTACGGCCAGCGGGTCGCCGGACGTGATACCGATAATGAGCGAGCCACCCTCTTTTGGCGCATCACTTTTTGCTGCTGGCGCGTTCGCCGTTTCATTCTTTTTAGCATCGTCACAGCCCGCTGCGGCTAATGCCATGGACACCAGAACAGCAGATAACAGTAGCTTGCGCATATCTCACTCACTCCTTGCCTCAATAATATTAAATACTGAAAAGTTCTTTTTATTCAGGAGCATCATATTCAGCTTTGTCATATTGCGCATTAACAATGAAAATGCGATTTTCGATTAAGCTTATAACCAATTTGATATATATAAGCGCCAGAAGGAATAGGGCCTAATCAATTGCGCTCGCAACGTTAAAGGGTTCACGAATCTCCTGCTACACTGCCTCAACACATCACTAAAAAGGCAGATCAACATGTCAGACAACACCTACCAGCCACCGAAAGTGTGGGAATGGAAACAGAACAGTAACGGCGGCGCGTTCGCCAATATCAACCGCCCGGTTTCTGGCGCGACGCATGAGAAAACGCTGCCAGTGGGCGCGCATCCACTTCAGCTCTACTCCCTCGGCACGCCAAACGGCCAGAAAGTGACAATCATGCTGGAAGAGCTGCTGGCGCTTGGTGTGACAGGCGCGGAGTATGACGCGTGGCTGATCCGCATCGGCGAAGGCGATCAGTTCTCCAGCGGGTTTGTGGACGTGAACCCAAACTCGAAAATTCCGGCACTGCGTGACCACTCAGTGAACCCGCCACTGCGCGTATTTGAATCCGGGAATATCCTGCTTTATCTGGCAGAAAAATTCGGTCACTTCCTGCCAAAAGATCCGGCGGGACGCACCGAAACCCTGAACTGGCTGTTCTGGCTGCAAGGCTCTGCCCCGTTCCTTGGCGGCGGTTTCGGCCATTTCTTTAACTATGCACCAGTGAAAATTGAGTACGCGATTGACCGTTTCACCATGGAATCAAAACGCCTGCTCGACGTTCTGGATAAGCAGCTGGGGCGCGGTCGTTTTGTCGCGGGAGATGAGTACAGCATCGCCGATATCGCCATCTGGCCATGGTTCGGCAACGTGGTGCTTGGCAACGTGTACAACGCCGCCGAGTTCCTGGATGCAGGCAGTTACAAGAACGTTCAGCGCTGGGCCAAAGACGTTGCCGAGCGCCCGGCGGTGAAACGCGGTCGCATCGTCAACCGTACCTTTGGCGAGCCGAGCGAACAGCTGCATGAGCGCCATGCCGCCAGCGACTTCGACACCCAGACCGAAGACAAACGTCAGGCGTAATGCGCTGACAGATTGCCCGGTGGCGCTGCGCTCACCGGGCAAAATTACACGCCGAAACCGCCCTGCTGCAATATCGCTTTTGCCTGATCCGACTGTAAATAATCCGCCAGCACCAGCCCCTGTGGCGTCATCACCGCGCTTGCATATTCCGCTTGCGGGTTAAAAGGCGCAGGTATGTTCAGCACGCTCAGGCCGGCAATCTGACGAAGCGCGGGCGCATAGCTGGCGTAGCCGATAAACAGATCCGCCTGATCACTTTCAATGATCCACTCTGCCGCCCGTTTACCCTGCGGAACCGGGGCAGACGCGCGCCCACCGACCAGCGCCATCGCCCGCTCCCGCACAGGGATGCCCGCCTCGCCCATACGCGTGAACAGCTCCTGGGTGTAGTCGCCGGAGGGATCGCACTCCGCCGTTGAGGTGCCGAGGCGCAAATCGGGACGCGTAAGCAGCGAGAACCAGTCATCGTCGTCGCGAAGTACCTCGCTGCGCGCTGTCAGGCAGAGCTGATTGCGGGCAAATACCGCCACGGAAGATGCCAGCCCCTTTATGAGCAACGCCTGAGGATGGGCGACATTTGCTGACGCAAACAGGTCACACGGCTCCCCGGCTTCAATCCGTTCCCGCAGCAATCCGGCCGGACCAAACTGCGTCTCAACCGGGTACGGGAAATGGGCCAGTAGTTGCGGCCATATACCGCGCAGGCTGCCCGCTGCCAGCACGCGCATCAGTCGATACCCTGGTAATGGGTGCGGTAGAAACGCTGATACCATTCGTCGGCGATTTTGCGCATATCAACGTCTTTAAACTTCTCAGGATAGAGTTTTTTCGCCATCCACAGTTCGCCAATGCCCATCGCTTCCGGCATCGGGTAGCCCCAGGCTTTGGCGTAGTCCGGCATCAGGTAGACGCGATGATTTTTCACGGCGTCGATCACCTGCCACTGGGCCGAACCCTTGATTTCATCGACCACCGATGGATAGCGATCCTGCACAAAGATGACCTGCGGATCCCAGGCGATAACCTGCTCCATCGCCACGGTTTTAAAGCCCTGAATGGTCGCCGCCGCCACGTTGACTGCGCCCGCATGGGCCATCATCAGGCCGGTGTATTTCCCCGAGCCGTAGGTGGTGAGTTCCGGATTGGCCATATAGGCGCGAATACGTTTCTCTGCAGGGATATCCTTCAGACGGTCGCTGACCATCTTGCGCCCTTTATCGGTGGCGGCGATCAGATCTTTGGCTTCCTGCGGTTTGTTGACGATCTCACCGATCAGGGTGATCCCCTCCCGCAGCCCCTGATCGTAGGCTTTTTCTTCGTCGGCGATAGTTGGGTTCAGCTTCGCTTTTTCGCCAGACGCGTCGTGGCGCAGGGAGATGGCGATCACCGGGATACCCAGGCTGCTGATTTTGTCGATCATCTCCTGCGGCGCGTAGTTGGTGACAAACACCACCTGCGGATGCAGAGCGATCAGTTTTTCCGGGTCCACATGGGTGAGATCGCCGAGCGTCGCTTTCTGATTCAGCTCCGGTGCCAGGCGGGCGTAGCCCTCGCCAAGCTGCTGTTTCCAGTTCGCCATCACGCCGACGATTTTGTCGGTCGCGTTCATTTGCACCAGTAAGTTCAGCGTCTGATGCTGAAGCACTACCACGCGGTCGATCTTATCGGGAACGGTGACGGTACGGCCAATTTGATCGGTTATCTGGCGGGATGCCTCAGAAGATAACGGGAGTAAAATCAGTAAACTAAAGGAAACTGCCTGCCAAAATCGATTGTTCATAATGCCCTCGCACTTTCGTTATGCACAGGATTATATAACGATTTGTGACGCAGATCTTCGCCTGCTTTGTGGGTAGGCATTATTGCCATGAAAAAAATGAACACCCCGGCATTAAATAATTCCCGGACCGGTTTTGTCTTTTGCAAATAAAATGCAAAGGGCGAGAGTGAAAAAATAATCCGCTGTGAAAAATTATTTCACCCCTATTTTCTTAAAAGAAAACAGATGTACTTATTGCAAATCACGCTCTTTTTTCAACAGCATATTTACAACCGACGCTAAACTGGCAAGAATAATTTTTATTTCCCCTAAGAAACGTCCCATGTCAGAACAGGCGCTACGACAGCAGATTCAGAATCTGAAAAAGCATAACGCCCGGCTTGCCAGGCTGGCGCGTGACGCCCGCAGCAAGCTCAGCGCTGCGCTGGACGGCACGGGTCTTTGTCTGTGGCAGCTCGACGTGCCCAGTGGGAAGTTAATTATCTACAATCGCCGCTGGGGCTCGATGCTCGGGTACCAGCCGAAAGAGCTGAATGCGCAGTTCGACGTCTGGCGCGAGCACCTTCATGCCGATGATAAACAGATGGTGCTGGATGCGTTTTATGACCATCTCCACGGCAAAACCCCGTTCTACGAAGCGCTGCACCGCATGCAGCATAAAAATGGCACCGTCAGTTGGGTGCTCGATCGCGGGCGTGTCAGCGAATGGGATGAGCACGGGAATCCGCTCAAGGTCACCGGCACCCACATTGATATGACGAAGGAAAAGCAGTACGAGGAGCAACTCGCGCTGCTGGCGAACCACGATCCGCTGACCGGCCTTGCCAATCGTCATGCGCTGATCAAACAGTTCCGCGCCCTGAAAGAGCAGGGTCCGCTTTGCGTGGCTTTTATCGATTTGGATGATTTCAAAACCGTTAACGACACCTTTGGCCATCGCAGCGGCGATGAACTGCTGATTCAACTGAGCCAGCGCCTGCGCGAAACCTGCCCGCAGGGTTCTGTCGTCGGGCGTCTGGGCGGCGATGAGTTTGTTCTGCTGTTGCCCTTCCCGCTTTCGAGTCTGTGGGTGAACAGCACAGCGCACAGCTGTTTGCGCGCGGCGCTGACCCCTTTCGAGCTGGATAACGGCCAGGCGCAGGTGGGGGCATCGATTGGGATAGATGAGGTTCAGCCGCAGGATGATTTCGTAAACGCCCTGCGCCGCGCCGATCAGTCGATGTACCAGATCAAACACACTGGAAAGAACGGGGTGGCGATCGGCTCCACGCTTATCTCGATTTCCCGTACCGGAACAGACGCGTGAAGGCCAGCCGCCAGCAGAGCATTATCCAGCTACTGAGCGACTGCGACGGGTTGACCACCGACGCGCTGGCAGAGCAGCTGGCGGTCAGCAAAGAGACTATTCGCCGCGATTTGAAAGGGCTGCAGCAGCAGGGGAAAATTGTGCGTCACCATGGCCGAGCGCGGGCCATTCACCCGGACAACCGCGACGGCGGTGAGCCGTTTGGCGCACGCCTTAAAAGCCATTATGCCGATAAAGTGGATATCGCTCACCGCGCGCTGGACTGGGTCAGCAGCGGAATGACTCTTGCCCTCGACGCCAGCTCGACCTGTTTCCATCTGGCGCGCCAGCTTCCGGACATCGACCTGACGGTGTTCACTAACAGCCTGCCCATCTGCCACGAAATGGCGAAACGCGAGCGCATCACGCTTATCTGCACCGGCGGCACGCTGGATCGTAAGTATCGTTGTTACGTCAATCCGGCGCTGATCTCCCTGCTGAAAGGCGTGGAGATCGACCTGTTTATCTTTTCCTGTGAGGGGGTGGACGAACAGGGCGATATGTGGGACCCGGCCGAACACAGCGCGCTCTTTAAAACGCAGTTGTTACGCCGCGCCAGCCAGTCGCTGCTGTTGATTGATAAGAGTAAATTTCAGCGTGCGAGCGAAGTCAAAATCGGCTCGCTGTCGCAGGTGACGCAGATGATTACCGATGCTCACCCTTCCAGACGGTAGCCCGCCATAAAGTAGCGCAGCGTGGTACTCGACTGATTTTCTTTGAAAAAATCCATCACCATATCGCGGTCCAGCCCGTAGCGGCGTGTCAGGATACCGGCCTCCCACGCACTGAGCTGGCGATCGCCGGTTTTCTCAAACATCCGGTGCGAAAAACCGAGCACAAATCCCCGTTTATAGTCAGAGCAGAAATGCGCGACGTTCTTTGCGGTATCCGCCTGCGCCGCGCGCATCCCCGCCATCAACCCTTTGCCAAAATGGTTTTCCATTGATTTACCCTCAATCGCTATATATTAAATTATATAGCGATATTTTGAGCGATGGCTAGTGGAAATTAAGGCCGCACAGGGCGGCCTTTAGAGATGAATCAGAACGAAACCCACTCGTCGGGCGTACCCGATGCGTTAGCCCGCACGGGCGCTTTCGGCGACGCAGCAGGCGCGCTGTTTTGCGGTTCCTGCGCGGACAGGCGGAATTTCTGTACTGAGCGTTGTAGCTCTTCCGTCTGACGTTCCAGCGCCGAGGCGGCGGCGGAGACCTGCTCCACCAGCGAGGCGTTCTGCTGCGTTACGCCGTCCATCTGGGTGATCGCCACACCGACCTGGGAAATGCCTTTGCTCTGCTCTTCCGACGCCGACGCGATCTGCTTCATGATGGTGGTCACTTCGGTCACGGCGCGCAGGATCGCTTCCATGGTGGTCCCGGTATCGCTGACGATTTTCGACCCCTGCTCGACGCGTGAAACGGAATCGGCGATCAGGCCTTCGATCTCCTTCGCCGCATTTGCGCTTCGGCTGGCCAGGTTACGCACTTCGCCTGCTACCACGGCAAATCCCCGGCCCTGTTCACCGGCACGCGCCGCTTCGACCGCCGCGTTGAGTGCCAGAATATTGGTCTGGAAAGCGATGCTGTTGATGACGGTAGTGATCTCGGCAATCTTCTTCGAGCTGGCGGAAATTCCGCTCATGGTGGTAACCACGTCATCCACCAGCGAACCGCCACGGCTTGCGGTAGTGGAGGCAACATCGGCCAGCTGGCTCGCCTGACGCGCATTTTCGGCGTTGAGTTTCACCGTGGCGGTGAGCTGCTCCATGCTCGCGGCGGTCTCTTCCAGCGCGGCGGCCTGCTCTTCGGTGCGTGAAGAGAGATCGTTGTTTCCGCTGGAAATTTCAGTGGCTCCGCGCCAGATATTCTCGCTGCCGGAGCGGATCGAGCTGACCGCTTCGCGCAGGCTGTCCTGCATTGCGGTTAACAGAGGCACCAGGCGGCCCACGCAGTTACGCCCAAATGGCGTAATGGGCTGGCTGAGATCGCCCTGCGCAATCTGGCGGAAATGCTCGCGAATGCGATCCAGGGGTTTCACCAGCATCGCCACCAGGTAGCGGTCGGTAAAGAGGAGGATCAGCAGACCGATAATCGTCGCGACGATAATCACAACGCGCGTCATGCTCGTCAGGCTGTCCACCACGTCACGCGTACTGTCGAGCGTGCTGGCGGCGGAAGTGTTGAATTTATCCGCCGCGGCACCGAAAGCGCGGCTCAGCGGTGGCGTGACGTTGTTGGCCTGCTGACGATATCCCTCGATCGTCCCCTGTTGCGCCTGCTGCATTTGCAGGGCAATCCCCTGATCCAGTAACGCCTGCCAGCTGCTAATCACTTCAGCAGAGACGCTTTCGTCCATCGGGCCTGGCGAGATGGCCTTCATCTCGTTCAGCTTCTTGCTCATATTCTCCAGCGCCTGCTGCGCGGGGGCTAAATCGGGATTTCCACCCGCGACTTTGGCTTCCATTGCGCGGCTGAGGCGCGTGACAAAGCGGAAATATTGATCGTTACCCTGACTCAAAATAGTCATTTGTTTCACGATCTGGCGATCGATGTCATTACCGTCTGAGACCCTGGAAAGTGACCAGGTGCTGTAAAGCCCAACCCCTGCCCACATCAAACAAAAAATACCCAGAATCGTCAGCATGACGAACCGGATAGTAAAATTACGAAGCATTTGCATAAGAGTATCCTTGCCGTTAGGGAAAACTCGCTTGAGACGAGTCTTATCTTCGTTATCGGCAATGCCTACACTTTAAGGAGTATTTTTATAAAAACTTGCACATCTAAACTTTTAAAAAAATAGTATTGCCTAATACCCTTATAATTAGCACGCAAATATAATAGAAAAAGACCGGAATTTTCCGGCCCTTTTTTGAAACATTAAATTCATATTACTTCAAATATTTCTCAAACCATCCCAGAGTCCGTTTCCATGCCAGCTCCGCTGCGGGCTCGTCATAACGCGGGGTCGAGTCATTATGGAAGCCATGATTTACGCCGGGGTAAATATAGGCTTCATAGACTTTATTATTCGCTTTCAGGGCGGCTTCATACGCTGGCCAGCCTTCGTTGATGTTCTTATCCAGCTCGGCATAGTGCAGCAGCAGCGGCGCGTTGATTTTCGGGACATCAGACGCCGCGGGCTGGCGGCCATAAAACGGCACCGCGCACTCCAACTCCGGATAGGCCACCGCGGCGGCATTCGAGACGCCGCCGCCGTAGCAAAATCCGGTAATCCCCACGTTGCCCGTCGCATCGGGATGTTTTTTCATAAACTCCACGGCGGCAAAGAAATCATTCATTAATTTGGTGGGGTCCACTTTCTGCTGCAGCACTTTCCCCTCTTCATCATTCCCTGGATATCCGCCGACGGAACTTAATCCGTCCGGTGCCAGCGCAATATATCCCGCCTTCGCTACCCGGCGGGCAACGTCTTCGATATACGGATTTAAACCGCGGTTTTCATGGACCACGACCACCGCCGGCACTTTTCCCGTCGTCTTTGCAGGCTTCACCAGATAACCCCGCACTTCACCGTGTCCGTTGGGTGAAGGGTAGTGAATGTATTCCGGCAAAATATCGGGATCGGTGAATTTCACCTGTTCAGCAAGGGCGTAATTCGGTTTGAGCATATTGAATAACGCCAGCGCCGTAACACCGCCTGCCGCGTAGCGCGCCGCAAGATTGAGAAACTCGCGTTTGGTTATTTTGCCGTGGGCGTAATAGTCATAGTAATCGAGCAATTCTTGCGGAAAATCTTTCGCGGTCAGCCGGGTCATCGCATATCTCCAGGAATTGTGATTTTATAAGGATAGAATGAAAACGCTGTTTCGAAAATTCATCACTAAAAAAGGAGATATCATGTCCTGGACCCCTACTTCAAGCCGCTACGACACCATGCAGTACCGTTACTGCGGGAAGAGCGGCCTGCGTTTGCCCGCGCTATCACTTGGATTGTGGCACAGCTTTGGTCACGTTCAGGCGCTGGACAGCCAGCGCGCACTGCTGCGCAAAGCCTTTGATTCAGGTATTACCCATTTTGATCTCGCGAATAACTACGGCCCGCCTCCAGGCAGCGCGGAAGAGAATTTTGGTCGTCTACTGCGCGAGGATTTTGCCGCGTATCGCGATGAATTGGTTATCTCCACCAAAGCCGGATACGACATGTGGCCTGGCCCGTACGGGTCTGGCGGTTCGCGGAAGTATCTGCTCGCCAGTCTCGACCAGAGCCTGAAACGCATGGGCGTAGAGTATGTCGATATTTTCTATTCCCACCGCGTTGACGAAAACACGCCGATGGAAGAGACCGCCGCCGCGCTGGCACAGGCTGTTCAGAGCGGGAAAGCGCTCTACGTGGGGATTTCCTCTTACTCGCCGGAACGCACGCAGAAAATGACTGAACTGCTGCGCGAGTGGAAAATTCCACTGCTGATCCATCAGCCGTCCTACAACCTGTTAAACCGTTGGGTGGATAAAAGCGGCCTGCTGGATACCCTCGTGGCAAACGGCACCGGCTGTATTGCTTTTACACCGCTGGCGCAGGGGCTGCTGACGGGCAAATACCTGAACGGTATTCCGGATGGTTCGCGTATGCAGCGTGAAGGCAAAAAGGTGCGCGGGTTGACGGAGAAGATGCTGACCGACGCGAACCTGAACAGCCTGCGACTGCTCAATGAAATGGCGCAGGCGCGCGGGCAGTCAATGGCGCAGATGGCCCTGAGCTGGCTGCTAAAAGATGAGCGCGTGACGTCTGTGCTCATCGGTGCCAGCCGCCCTGAGCAGATCGAAGAGAACATTCAGGCGCTGCAAAATCTGCACTTTAGCGACGATGAGTTGAAGAGGATTGATCAGCACGTCGCGGATGGAGAGTTGAATTTGTGGCAGGCATCGTCAGATAAATAGTGAATACGGCGTGATGCCCTCCGTCGCCTCTCATGGCCCGGTAAGCGTCGCGCCACCGGGCCTGCAAAGCCTACACCGTCGCAGGATCTACCACCGGGCGCTCGTACTCCGGCCAGACCAGCACCACCAGCTCCGGATAGGCTTCCAGACTGAATTCGCGGAAACACTGACGTAAATTCAGCACGTCCAGATCGGAGTGCGAGACCTTCTCACCATTCAGGCAGCGCTTTTTGATATTGTCATAATATTTATAGACCGCCGAGTTCAGATCGCTGCAACGACGCTGGGCTTCAAAAAGACCAGGTCTGTCGTTTATTTCCGTCATCTTCATCCGCTTAATTGTGGCATGAAGAAAGTCGATATATTCATGATTGACGCGCCAGTACCATACCGGCGTTATCGCATTCATCAGCAGTGAGAAATGGTCCTCACCCTCTTCTTTGGTCATCGGAATCGGCTGGGATGACTCGCCAGTTTGCTGTAAGTCTTTCGTTTTATTGAACTCACGCATCAATAAAAGAACACCAGCGGTAAGCAATAGCAATGTAATGACAGAATAAAAAATGCTGTTCATGGGATGGCTCCATTTTTTTTGATTTTAAATTTGCCTCATGTTATTGTCAACGAATCTCACGCCCTATTTGAACCTACCCTGTTGAAATTAAAGGATATTAAAATGCTGCCCGACAATCTTGTGCCGGTCCGGTACCACATCGCCTCTGTGGTCCCTAAATCGGCGGAAGCAGAAAGCAATGCTAATTTCACTCAGGGAAAAAGAAAACTATCCGATTTTGAGGCTGACATATTAATTGGTGTTACCCGTACCGGTAAATCACGTAATATGCTGTTAGAAGAGCATGACCGCCATATAAAAGATCGACTATTTCGCGTGGTGAAGATTGAAGCCTTTGCCCACCTGCTTAACGACCTGCAGGCCGAGGGAGAAATAGACGCTCAAACATTAAGTCAAATAATGGCTGAAAAAACCGAAGAAATAAACGAAGCTGGCAACGAAATTTGGCTTAATCTAATTACCCGAGAAAAAAACAACCCTATTTTTTATAAACTAGAGGATGATTAACGTGAAAGAAGTTGAAGATAATAACGTTTATTTGACTTTAGATAACCATAAAAGCGATGAGTTTATCTTAAAGCAAAATCTCGACGCATTAATAAAACATAAAAATGACGAGATGACCCGCATTGCGCAAGACATGGTATCGATCCCGGCCGCGCTGGTTCGCCTGAAGTGGGAAAATCGCCGCGAGATCTACTCGTTGCAGGTGAAAGAAGAGATTTATGGCGCGATGATTAACGCAGTGATATCCCTCAAGCCCGAACTGAAAGATAAAATCATGGGCCGCATTGAGAGCAACTACCAGCATCTGCTCTCCAGAGAGGCCTCCACGCTGCGTTTGACGCGCAAACTGGCTGACGGTGGCTATCACACCTCGAACGTCACGACCGTCGCTCTCGACGAAGATGCGCTGGCGGCAAAAGTGGACGCCCCTTCCCACGCGCCTGCTGAGCCGAAATAGCCTCACCAGTCAGATTCCCCCGAATACGACAACCTCCTCCTCTCGCTCTTCTACACTTAATGGCCTAACTCACCCAACAGGAGAGGCCTTATGTCAAAACATCAGACACATATCCAGGACCCAACCACCCAGTACTACACCGGCGACTACCCTAAGCAAAAGCAGCCAGCGCCTGGCGTGCAAGCGAAGATGACGCCCGTGCCCGACTGCGGCGAGAAGAGCTACAAAGGTAGCGGCAGGCTCCAGGATCGTAAGGCACTGGTGACTGGGGGTGATTCCGGTATCGGGCGCGCCGCCGCCATTGCTTACGCGCGTGAAGGCGCTGACGTGGCGATTAACTATCTGCCTGCGGAAGAAGAGGACGCCCAGGAGGTCAAACAGCTGATCGAAGAGGCGGGCCGTAAAGCGGTGCTGATTCCAGGCGATCTGAGCGATGAGTCCTTTGCCCGCTCGCTGGTGCATAAAGCCCGCGAAGCGCTGGGCGGGCTGGATACGCTGGCGCTGGTTGCCGGTAAACAGGTCGCTGTCGAGAAGATTGCCGATTTGACCACCGAACAGTTTACGCAAACCTACGCGGTGAACGTGCTGGCACTTTTCTGGATCACACAGGAGGCAATTCCCGTCCTGCCAGCCGGTTCCAGCATCGTGACTACCTCGTCCATTCAGGCCTATCAGCCAAGCCCGCATCTGCTCGATTACGCCTCGACGAAAGCGGCGATACTGAACTACAGCCGTGGGCTGGCAAAACAGGTGGCAGAGAAAGGCATTCGCGTTAACGTGGTTGCCCCTGGCCCGATCTGGACGGCACTGCAAATTTCTGGCGGCCAGACGCAGGAGAAAATTCCGCAGTTTGGTCAGAAGACGCCGATGAAACGTGCGGGGCAGCCTGCTGAACTGGCTGGAGTGTATGTCTATCTGGCGAGTCAGGAGTCGAGCTACGTTACGGCGGAAGTGCACGGCGTGTGCGGCGGGGAACATTTAGGCTAGTGCTGTCAGTCTGCCGGGGGCGCTACGAATATCGCGCCTGCGGGTTTGTCCCGCCTGATACTTTCTCTTACGCGTTACTCACGAAAGAGAGAAAACAAAACGGCAACTTGCGTTGCCGTTTTTACGTTTATTTCGCCGCCGTTTTCTCTTCGCCGACCAGTCCGATTTTGAGATAGCCCGCCTGGTGCAGCGTGTCCATCACTCTCATCATGGTCTCGTAGTCGACGGTTTTATCCGCACGGAAGAAGACGGTAGTATCTTTTTTGCCCTGGGTCAGCGCATCCAGTGCCGGAATAACGGATTGATCGGTGACCGGGTCGTTGCCCAGGAACATCGATTTATCAGCTTTCACCGACAGGTAAATCGGTTTTTCCGGACGCGGCTGCGGCTGGCTGGAAGAGGCCGGCAGATTGACCTTCACGTCCACCGTCGCCAGAGGCGCGGCCACCATGAAGATAATCAGCAGAACCAGCATAACGTCGATAAACGGCGTTACGTTGATTTCGTGCATTTCGCCGTTATCGTCCAGATTTTCATTAAGACGCATTGCCATAACGTATCAACCTACACGCAGTTTCGAAGCAGAATGTACCGGCTTAACGGAGCTGGCGCTGAGGTCGAGATCGCGGCTTTGCAGCAGCAGAACCTGTGCGGCAACATCACCGAGCGTGGCTTTGTAGCTGCCAATCATACGCGCGAAGATGTTATAGATAACCACCGCCGGAATAGCAGCGATAAGGCCGATCGCCGTTGCCAGCAGCGCTTCCGCGATGCCCGGTGCTACTACGGCGAGGTTGGTGGTTTGCGTCTGAGCAATACCGATGAAGCTGTTCATGATGCCCCACACAGTACCAAACAGACCCACGAACGGGGAGATCGCACCGATAGTTGCCAGATAACCATTTCCGCGACCCATGTGACGGCCCACGGCGGCAACGCGACGTTCCAGGCGGAAGCCCGTACGCTCTTTAATGCCTTCGTTATCTTCACTGCCTGCGGAGAGTTCCAGCTCGTTCTGAGCTTCGTTGACTAATTGGGTGGTCAGGCTTTTTGCATGGAACGCTGAGGTGATGTCAAATGCCTGATTCAGCGAGCGTGCTTCAGCCAGCTGCTGTTGCTCGCGCTTGAGGCGGCGCTTTTGAGAAATCAGCTCAACGCTTTTGCTGAAGAAAATTGCCCAGGTGATCACGGACGCCAGAATCAGGCCGATCATCACAATCTTAACCACGATGTCAGCATGTTGATACATGCCCCAAACGGAGAGATCCGTCTGCATCAAATTATTACCCACTCTGTATCTCCAGGACGCAAATCACAAATTCTGAGCATAATAATATCAAAACCACGTCGAATTGATAGTAGTTCTCATTAGTATTTGCATAGTGCCGTAAATTTCGCTCATTTTCCTTGCGCTTACGCAGTAAAAATTTCTTATGCGTATTTTTCATAAAATATTGTGCTTATTCGCTAAGCATCCGGATGCAGATTTTCGCAATCGTGGTAGTCTGGACGTCCAGACGGATAAAAACAGGTTTAGCGAACATGACAGAGAAGCATCTTGATACCACGCTTGTGCAGGCAGGACGCAGTAAAAAGTACACTCAGGGTTCGGTAAATAGCGTGATTCAACGCGCCTCCTCGCTGGTCTTCGATACTGTTGAGGCCAAGAAACACGCCACCCGCAACCGCGCGAAAGGCGAGCTGTTTTACGGGCGTCGCGGCACTTTGACCCATTTCTCATTGCAGGAAGCGATGTGCGAGCTGGAAGGTGGCGTCGGCTGTGCCCTGTTCCCGTGCGGTGCCGCTGCGGTGGCGAATACGATTCTGGCGTTCGTTGAACAGGGCGATCATATCCTGATGACTAACACCGCCTACGAGCCAAGCCAGGATTTCTGCACCAAAATTCTGACCCGTCTGGGTGTCACCACCGGCTGGTTCGATCCCCTGATCGGCGAAGGCATTGCGGAGCTTATCCAGCCGAATACGCGCATTGTGTTTCTGGAATCTCCCGGCTCTATCACCATGGAAGTGCATGACGTTCCGGCGATTGTCCGCGCGGTGCGTCGCGTGGCGCCAGACGCTATCATCATGATCGATAACACCTGGGCGGCGGGCGTGCTGTTTAAAGCCCTTGAGTTTGACATCGATATCTCGATTCAGGCGGCAACGAAATACCTGATTGGCCACTCAGACGGCATGATTGGCACGGCGGTGTCTAACGCCCGCTGCTGGGATCAGCTGCGCGAAAATGCGTACCTGATGGGGCAGATGGTGGATGCCGATACCGCTTATATGACCAGTCGCGGGCTTCGTACGCTGGGCGTGCGTCTGCGTCAGCATCACGAAAGCAGTCTGAAAGTGGCTGAATGGCTGGCGCAACATCCGCAAGTCGCTCGCGTGAATCACCCTGCACTACCGGGCAGCAAAGGCCACGAATTCTGGAAACGTGACTTTACGGGCAGCAGCGGTCTGTTCTCATTTGTTCTCAATAAGCGACTGAGTAACGACGAGCTCGCCGCCTACCTGGATAACTTCTCGCTCTTTAGCATGGCTTACTCCTGGGGCGGCTTTGAATCGCTCATTCTGCCGAATCAGCCTGAACAACTTGCCGGTTTGCGGCCGGGCGGAGAAATCGACTTTACCGGCACGCTGATCCGACTGCACATCGGTTTAGAAAATGTTGATGATCTGATCGCGGATTTATCGGCAGGTTTCGAACGCATCGTGTAGAGTGCGGGCTGTAAATGTACTCCCGGACCGTTTTACAGACACGTGCAGCAGAAAAGACTGCATTTGTTGGGTCCCCGATCAACCCCACTGGGCGAAATCAGGAGTACAATAGCCACATATCAGTTGTTCCACAGGAAAGTCCATGGCTGTCATTCAAGATATTATCGCTGCGCTCTGGCAACACGACTTTGCAGCGCTGGCGGACCCGCACGTTGTAGGTGTTGTTTATTTCGTTATGTTCGCCACGCTTTTTCTGGAAAACGGTCTGCTGCCGGCCTCGTTTCTTCCGGGCGACAGCCTGCTGTTATTAGCCGGGGCGTTAATCGGTAAAGGCGTTATGGACTTCGCCCCCACGATCGTGATTTTAACGTCGGCCGCCAGCCTCGGCTGCTGGTTGAGCTATGTGCAGGGCCGCTGGCTCGGCAATACGCGCGTGGTGAAAGGCTGGCTGGCGCAACTGCCCGTGAAATACCACGAGCGCGCCACCTGCATGTTTGACCGCCACGGCCTGCTGGCTCTACTCGCCGGACGTTTTCTGGCGTTTATTCGCACCCTGCTGCCAACGATGGCCGGGATTTCTGGCCTGTCGAACCGCCGCTTCCAGTTCTTCAACTGGCTGAGCGCCCTGCTGTGGGTCGGCGTTGTGACCTCTTTGGGTTATGCCCTGAGCATGATCCCGTTTGTGAAGCACCACGAAGATCAGGTGATGACCTTCCTGATGATCCTGCCGATTTTCCTGCTGGTTGCAGGCCTCGTCGGGACGCTGTTTGTGGTGATCAAGAAGAAATGCTGTAACGTCTAATCTTGTCCGTCCTCTCCCTCCCCGGGAGAGGACGCTTTACATTCCCTGCATCGTTCTGATACGCGCCGCATCTTCCCCCGGCGTCACGCCAAAATAGCGTTTAAACTCACGGCTGAACTGCGACGCACTTTCATACCCAACGCGCATCGCCGCAGCGCTGGCTTTCATCCCATCGTGAATCATCAGCATCCGCGCTTTGTGCAGGCGATAGCTTTTTAGGTACTGCAACGGCGACGTGCTGGTGACGGATTTAAAGTTATGGTGGAACGCCGAGACGCTCATATTGGCCTCTGACGCCAGCTCATCCACGCTCAGGTTTTCCGTGTACTGGCTCTCAATACGTTTTAAGACGCGGCTGATGAGGCTGAAATGGGTCTGACGGCTCACCAGCGCCAGCAGCGCTCCGCCGCCCGGTCCCATCAGAACGTGATAGAGGATCTCGCGGATTATCTGCTTGCCAAGAATACGCGCGTCGAGCGGGCGTTCCATAACGTCCAGCAGGCGCTCAATGGCGCACAGAATCTCATCAGAGAGCGTCGCGGAGTTAATGCCGCTCGCCGCCATCGCGGGCTGGAACAGTTCGTCTTCGCCGATATCCATCAGCAGTTCCTGAAGCTGGAGAATATCTACGTTGACGCGAATGCCCGCCAGCGGAACGGCCTCAGTCGCATAGGTTTCACATTCAAAGGGTAAAGGTACTGTGAGGAGTAAATATTCGTTGGTGTCGTAACGGAACACGCGCTCATTGATATAGCCAATTTTATGGCCTGAAAAGAGAAATACGATGCCGGGCTGGTACATCACCGGCGTGCGCGTGCCGGGCTGTGTGCCGTATAAAAGACGGATATCCGGCAACAGCTCAGTGAGCGTATTTTCTTTATCTTTCAGTCTGTTAATTTGCCCCGTCAATTGCAGGCAAATCTCATCGCGGTTCATTCAGGTTTACTCCCGATACGGTTTCCATTGTTGCCAGTTTGCGCACCTTTTCGCATTTTCTCCAGCCCTCTGTAGAAATGGGCAAGACAACGGCAGGAATGTGCATTGAGAGGCGTGCCTTCGATGGCCACAATGGGCACCATCAGGCAGCCATCGACGCCGCCACGTTTTTCACCCACATAAGGGAACGAGCAATGAATAATTTTAATCTGCATACCCCAACCCGCATTCTGTTTGGTAAAGACGCCATCGCCGATCTGCGCGATCAGATCCCAGCCGGGGCGCGCGTTCTGATCACTTACGGTGGCGGCAGCGTCAAAAAAACCGGCGTGCTGGACCAGGTGTACAGCGCGCTGGAAGGCGTGGACGTACGTGAATTCGGCGGCATCGAGCCAAACCCGTCCTACGAAACGCTGATGAACGCAGTTAACATCGCCCGTGAAGAGAACATCACCTTCCTGCTGGCAGTCGGCGGCGGGTCGGTTCTCGACGGCACCAAGTTCATTGCAGCTGCGGCCCATTACGCCGACGGCGTGGACCCTTGGGAAATCCTGCAAACCGGCGGCAGCAAAATCACCAGCGCCATCCCGATGGGCTCTGTACTGACTCTGCCTGCGACCGGTTCTGAATCCAACAAAGGCGCGGTCATTTCCCGTAAAACCACCGGTGACAAACAGGCCTTTATGAACGAACACGTTCAGCCTGTGTTTGCGGTGCTGGACCCGGTTTACACCTATACCCTGCCGCCGCGTCAGGTGGCTAACGGTGTAGTGGATGCCTTCGTTCACACGGTTGAGCAGTACGTCACTTACCCGGTCAACGGCAAAATTCAGGATCGCTTCGCGGAAGGCATTCTGCTGACGCTGGTAGAAGACGGCCCGAAAGCGCTGCAAGAGCCAGAGAACTACGATGTGCGTGCAAACGTGATGTGGGCGGCGACTCAGGCGTTGAACGGCCTGATTGGCGCAGGCGTGCCGCAGGACTGGGCGACCCACATGCTGGGCCACGAACTGACCGCGATGCACGGCCTCGATCACGCCCAGACGCTGGCGGTGGTTCTGCCTGCTCTGTGGAATGAAAAACGCGACACCAAACGTGCCAAACTGCTGCAGTATGCAGAGCGCGTATGGAACATCACTTCCGGTTCTGAAGACGAGCGTATCGACGCGGCAATCGCGGCGACCCGTAACTTCTTCGAGCAGCTGGGCGTGCCGACTCGCCTCTCCGGTTACGGCCTGGATGGCAGCTCTATCCCTGCCCTGCTGGCTAAACTCGAAGAGCACGGCATGACGCAACTGGGCGAGAATCACGACATTACGCTGGACGTCAGCCGTCGCATTTACGAAGCGGCCCGCTAAGCGTTTTTGTCATCCCGCCTTTCGTTTTTTGACATTTCGTCCAGACTTAATGCACACCACATCACCGGGGACACCCCCGGTGATGAGCAAATGGAGGAGGAAAAATGGCAAACCAAACCGTAATTAAGCTTCAGGACGGCAACGTCATGCCCCAGCTGGGACTGGGCGTATGGAAAGCCGGTAATGACGAGGTCGTGTCCGCCATTCACAAAGCACTGGAAGTCGGCTATCGGTCTATCGATACCGCCGCCGCGTACAAAAATGAAGACGGCGTCGGCAAAGCGTTGGCCAGCGCCAGCATCCCGCGCGATGAGTTATTCATCACCACTAAACTGTGGAACGACGACCAGAAACGCCCGCGCGAAGCCCTGCTGGAAAGCCTGGAAAAACTTCAGCTCGATTTCGTCGATCTCTATCTGATGCACTGGCCGGTTCCGGCAATCGATCACTACGTTGAGGCCTGGAAAGGTCTGATCGATCTGCAAAAAGAGGGGCTGGTGAAGAGCATTGGCGTCTGTAATTTCCAGATCCATCATCTGCAGCGGCTGATTGATGAAACGGGCGTCGCGCCGGTGATCAACCAGATTGAGCTGCATCCGCTCATGCAGCAGCGTCAGCTGCACTCCTGGAACGCCACGCACAAAATTCAGACCGAATCCTGGAGCCCGCTGGCTCAGGGCGGCGAAGGCGTGTTCGATCAGAAAATTATTCGCGACCTGGCCGAGAAGTACGGCAAAACCGCCGCGCAGATCGTCATTCGCTGGCATCTGGACAGCGGTCTGGTGGTGATCCCGAAATCAGTCACCCCGTCGCGTATCGCCGAGAACTTCGACGTCTGGGATTTCCGCCTGGATAAAGAGGAGTTAAGCGAGATAGCGAAGCTGGATCAGGGCAAGCGTTTGGGGCCAGATCCGGATCAGTTTGGGGGGTAACAGCCTCGTTCAAAAGCCCGACAGAACGTCGGGCTTTTTTATTGCCGGGCGACAGGCTTAGCGCCCTGCCACTTTCCCACGTTTTTTGTTCGCCGCCGGCGTCTGGCGCTGATGCGCAACAGGCGTGTGTTTGGTCAGTGCCGGACGCGTATTGCGGTTCTGGCGACGCGCTTCGCGCATCTCATCCAGCGTCGGCGCGGGCACCAGGCATTCGCGGCGCGAGCCAATCAGATGCTTTTTACCCATATCTTCCAGCGCCTGACGGATCAGCGGCCAGTTGGCCGGATCGTGATAGCGCAGCAGTGCTTTATGCAGTCGACGCTGTTTGTCACCTTTCGGCACCACCACATCTTCACTCTTGTAACCAATTTTACTCAGCGGGTTCTTGCCGGTGTAATACATGGTCGTCGAGTTAGCGAGCGGCGACGGATAGAAGTTCTGCACCTGATCGAGACGGAAACGACGCTGCTTCAGCCACAGGGCCAGATTCACCATATCCTCATCGCGCGTACCAGGGTGCGCGGAGATGAAATACGGAATCAGGTACTGCTCTTTACCCGCCTGTTTCGAATAGGTGTCAAACAGCTCTTTAAAGCGATCGTAGCTGCCCATGCCCGGCTTCATCATCTTCGACAGCGGGCCTTCTTCCGTATGCTCAGGGGCGATCTTCAGATAGCCGCCAACGTGATGGGTCGCCAGCTCTTTGATGTAGCGCGGATCTTCCACGGCGATGTCGTAACGCACGCCGGAGGCGATCAGGATCTTCTTGACGCCTTTCAGATCGCGGGCGCGACGGTACAGGTTGATCGTCGGCTGGTGGTTGGTGTCCATGTGCTGACAAATATCCGGATAGACGCACGACAGACGGCGGCAGGTCTGCTCCGCGCGCGGTGATTTGCAGCGCAGCATATACATGTTGGCGGTCGGGCCGCCCAGATCGGAGATCACGCCGGTAAAGCCCGGAACCGTGTCGCGAATGGCTTCGATCTCGTTAACGATCGAATCCTCAGAGCGGCTCTGAATAATGCGCCCTTCGTGCTCGGTGATCGAACAGAACGAGCAGCCGCCGAAGCAGCCGCGCATGATGTTGATCGAGAAGCGGATCATCTCGTAGGCAGGAATTCGGCTATTGCCATAGGAAGGATGCGGCACGCGTTTGTACGGCAGTGCAAATACGCTGTCCATCTCTTCGGTTGAGAGCGGAATGGCTGGCGGGTTAACCCAGATATAGCGCTCGCCGTGCTTTTGCATCAGCGCACGTGCGCAGCCTGGGTTAGTTTCATGATGAAGAATGCGTGACGCGTGCGCGTAAAGCACCTTGTCGCCTTTCACTTTTTCAAAGGACGGCAACAGAACGTAGGTTTTTTCCCACGGTTTTGGGCGCGGCGGCTGCACGACTACAGCTTTGGCTTCGGCTTTCTTCGGTTCGACCGGTTTGTTGTCCGCACACGGCAAATCTTCGCCATACGGGTGCGGGATCGGGTCGATTTTGCCCGGCATGTCGATGATACGGGAATCCACCCCGCTCCAGCCCGGTAGCGCTTCTTTCACCATGATCGCCGTGTTACGCACGTCGCGGATGTTACCGACAGGTTCGCCCTGCGCCAGACGGTGCGCTACTTCCACCAGCGGACGCTCGCCGTTGCCGAAGATCAGCATATCGGCTTTGGAATCCACCAGCACCGAACGGCGCACGGTATCAGACCAGTAATCGTAGTGCGCGGTACGGCGCAGGCTCGCTTCGATTCCTCCCAGAATGACCGGCACATCTTTCCATGCTTCTTTGCAGCGCTGGGTATAAACCAGCGTGGCGCGATCCGGACGCTTACCGGCGACGTTATCGGCGGTATAGGCATCGTCATGGCGCAGTTTACGATCGGCGGTGTAGCGGTTGATCATCGAGTCCATGTTTCCGGCGGTAACGCCGAAGAACAGGTTAGGTTTGCCGAGGCTCATGAACGCTTCTTTGCTGTTCCAGTCTGGCTGGGAGATGATCCCTACGCGGAAGCCTTGCGCCTCCAGCATACGGCCACAAATGGCCATGCCGAAGCTCGGGTGATCGACGTATGCATCGCCCGTCACCAGAATAATATCGCAGCTGTCCCAGCCCAGTTGGTCCATCTCTTCGCGGGACATCGGCAGGAATGGCGCCGGTCCGAAGCAGGCTGCCCAGTACTGGGGCCAGGAGAAGAGGTCTCGATCCGGCTGGATCAGGGATATTGCGCTCATAATGCTTCCGAAGAAAAAATAGACAAAGGGCGGGGATTATACGCTGGATTTATACATGAAATGAAGGGGTATTATGCGGGCATTTTCGCCGCTCGCCCGGTAGCGCTGCGCTTAGCGTGCCTGGGTTCGCGGATTCTGTAAGCCGGGTAAGGCGAAGTCACCGCCCGGCTTGTGAAAGCGTGCTAGACCAGTGGATTCACCAGCAGTTGCCCTACGGAACCGCGATCTGACATCTCCAGCGTCTGGCTGTGGAACAGGAACGGGAAGTGCGGCCACGAAGGCTGTCCGTAGTAGACCAGCAGCTCTACCTGCCCATCGACCCAGACCGTGTCTTTCCAGCCGCGATCTTCCGGGAACGGCATCGCGCCGTTGACGTTACGGATCAGGAAACTCACCCCTTCGATATGGAACGCCTGCGGCATCTCTGCACGCACCGTCCAGCGCTCCCAGGTGCCCTGCTGCGCTGTAATATCAATACGATTGACGTCCCACAGCGCGCCGTTGATCCCCGGATCGTCGCTAAGGCTGATATCACGACTGCGCACCGGCGTCCCGCTCAGGATCTCTTCTGGCAGCAAACGCATCGGCAGGCTGTCCGTTACCAGCGGTAACAGGCCTGTCGGACGCAGGGTCAACACCAGCGTAGACACCAGAATGCTCGACGGCTCGAAGAAGCCGCGAATACGATCCACGATGCTCGCCGCCTCGCCGCAGGTAATCGACACTTCATCCCCGTTGGTCATATCCACGAGGATTTCACGCCGCTCACCCGGCGCCAGCGCCAGCTGTTTAACGGAAACCGGTGCAGGTAAAAAGCCCTGATCGCCGGAGATCACATGCAGCGCGCGGCCATCGCTCATCTGCAGCTGATAGCGCCTGGAGTTGGACGCATTCAGCAGACGCAGACGGACCCAGCCGCGAGAGACTTCGACGTACGGGCTTTGCGCGCCGTTCACCATCAGCGTATCGCCGACAAAACCGCCGCTGCCCGGCTCGCTGTACTCCGGCGAGCCAAAGTTATCGAGGCGTTTGTCCTGAATGATGACCGGGAAATCATCGACACCGTAGTGGTTCGGGATCGGCAGCGATTTACTCACGTCGTCTTCCACCAGCCACATTCCGGCCAGACCGTTGTAGACCTGCTGCGCCGTGCGGTTTGGCGTGTTCGCGTGATACCACAGGGTCGCGGCACTCTGGCGAATCGGCAGTACGGGTGCCCAGTCAGCGCTCGGCGTCATCATGCGCGCCGCGCCGCCCATCAGTGGACCGGGGACCTGCAATCCGCTGATGGTCATGGCGACGTTTTCCGCCAGGCGGTTGCTGTAAATAAGCTTTACGTCATCCCCGCTCCAGACGCGGATCGTCGGCCCGAGATAACGGCCATTCACCCCCCAGACCGATGCGCGCGTGCCCTGGGTAAAGGACCAGTGTGTGCGCTGCATGGTAAGGAAAAGCGGTTGCCCACGACGAGATTCCAGTAACGGCGGAATGGGCAGCGGCTGTTGCTGCCCGGCGGCGTTGGCTGTCAGCGGAACCGCGCCAGCACAAAGGGCGATTCCCGAAGCCTGAATAAACTGACGCCGACTGAGTGACATATTTGCTCCATGTGAAACGACGATAAAACGCGGGAATTCATTTCCCTGAAACTCCGGTTAAATCTTGCCGGAGGCTTCTCTCTCTGCGACTTCTTTGTCGAGCACTTCGATTTGACGCGCCATCAGCTCACGGCAATGGGCAGCCAGTTCACGCACCTGGTCTTTACCGTATTTGCTGGTGTCCACGGGTGGCAGCATCTCAACAATTACCAGCCCGTTTTTCAGGCGGTTAAGGTTAATTTTATTCGAAGTATTGGAAACACACACAGGAATAATTGGCACACCTGCAGCAATTGCGGCGTGAAACGCGCCAGTTTTAAACGGCAGCAGGCCACGACCGCGGCTGCGCGTCCCTTCCGGGAACATCCAGATAGAGATTTTGCGTTTCTTAAAGTGATTGACCACTTCGGCAATGGTGCTGTGCGCTTTGGCGCGGTTATTTCGATCGATCAGCAAGTTACCCGTCAGCCAGTACAACAGGCCGAAGAACGGCACCCACAGCAGGCTCTTTTTACCCACGGTGACCGTTGGTGGCAGCACGATGTTCGCGGCGGTGACCATATCGTAGTTATTCTGATGATTGCCGATATAGATGGCGTTGCCGAAATTTTCTGCGCCTTCCGGCAAGCGGGTTTCGACCTTCAGGCCATACAGCGGCGCCAGTCGACCAAACATGCGGCCAAAGGTGGAGACATGCTTCGGGTTACGCGGGCTGAACAGGCAGTAAATGCAGCCGAACACGCAGACCAGAATGCAGTAGATAACGGTGAGAATTGCACGAACAATGAATAGCATAGCGACCTCAGAAGCCCTAACAGCTGACAATTATATACTCCAATGCCAGCCAGGTAAGGACTTTGTGTAAAGACAGATAATTTTAGCGAGAACCCCCTCCCGAACGGAGGGGGAGAGGCACATTACTCTTCGCTATCGCCCGATTTCGCTCGCAGTGGAGAGTCAATCTCCACGCGGTCGATACGCTGCAGCCCGCGCATCAGCGAGCCGCGACGCCCGCGCTCGCCCACCACTTTCTGCAACTCTTCCGGACGCAGTTTGATCTTACGCTTGCCGACATGAATGGTCAGCGTGCTTTGCGGCGGCAGAATGAAGAGATGCGCCAGACCGTCTTCGCCTTTTGCGGCTTCCGCCGCCGGGATATTGATGATCTTGTTGCCCTTGCCTTTCGACAGCTGCGGCAGGTCGCTGACCGGGAACATCAGCATCCGTCCAGCCTGGGTGATCGCCAGCAGCATATCGCTGTCGTTCTCAATCACCAGCGGCGGCATAACGTGGGCGTTATCCGGCAGGCTGATCATCGCTTTACCCGCGCGGTTACGGGCAATCAGATCGTTGAAGGTACAGATGAAACCGTAGCCGGCGTCGGAGGCCATCAGCAGTTTCTGCTCTTCACCTTCCATCAGCATATGATCAACGGTCGCACCCGGTGGCAGCGTCAGCTTGCCGGTGATCGGCTCGCCCTGCCCGCGCGCCGACGGCAACGTGATCGGGTCGATGGCGTAGCTGCGCCCGGTGGAATCAAGGAACACCACCGGCTGGTTACTCTTGCCTTTCACCGCCGATTTGAAGCTATCGCCGGATTTGTAGCTCAGGCCCGGCGCGTCGATATCGTGGCCTTTCGCGCTACGCACCCAGCCGCTCTGGGACAGCACGATAGTCACCGGCTCAGACGGCTGCATGTCGTGCTCGTTCATCGCTTTCGCTTCTTCGCGCTCCTGCAGCGGTGAACGACGGTCGTCGCCGAAGGCTTCCGCATCCGCCTGCAGCTCTTTCTTCAGCAAATTGCTCATCTTGCGTTCTGACGCCAGAATCGCCTGCAGCTGATCGCGCTCTTTCGCCAGCTCACTCTGTTCGCCGCGAATTTTCACCTCTTCCAGTTTGGCGAGGTGGCGCAATTTCAGTTCGAGGATCGCTTCAGCCTGGGTTTCGCTAATGCCAAAACGCGACATCAGTGCGGGCTTCGGCTCGTCCTCGGTGCGAATGATCTCAATGACTTCGTCGATATTGAGGAACGCCACCAGCAAACCTTCGAGGATATGCAGGCGCTTAAGGACTTTTTCCAGACGATAGTTCAGACGGCGGCGCACCGTATCGCGACGGAACGCCAGCCACTCAGTCAGGATCTCCAGCAGGTTTTTCACCGACGGACGACCATCCAGACCGATCATGTTCAGGTTGATGCGGTAGCTTTTTTCCAGATCGGTAGTGGCGAACAGGTGGTTCATCACCTGGTCCATATCGACGCGGTTAGAGCGTGGGACAATCACCAGACGCGTCGGGTTTTCGTGGTCCGATTCGTCGCGAAGGTCGTCGACCATCGGCAGCTTTTTATTGCGCATCTGGGCGGCGATCTGCTCCAGCACTTTCGCGCCGGACACCTGGTGCGGCAACGCGGTAATGACCACGGCGCCGTCTTCTTTATTCCACACCGCGCGCATGCGCACAGATCCGCGACCGTTCTGGTAGATTTTGCGGATTTCAGCGCGGGAGGTGATGATCTCCGCTTCGGTCGGATAGTCCGGCCCTTGCACGATATCCAGCAGTTCATCCAGCGTGGTTTTCGGCTGTTCAATCAGGGTAATGGCGGCTTTCGCCACTTCACGCAGGTTGTGCGGTGGAATATCCGTCGCCATGCCAACCGCGATGCCGGTGGTGCCGTTCAGCAGGATATTCGGCAGACGGGCAGGCAGCATTTTCGGCTCCTGCATCGTGCCGTCGAAGTTTGGCACCCAGTCCACCGTGCCCTGGCCGAGTTCGCCGAGCAGCAGTTCTGCATATTTTGATAAGCGCGATTCGGTGTAACGCATCGCGGCGAAGGATTTCGGATCGTCCGGTGCCCCCCAGTTCCCCTGACCATCGACCAGCGGATAACGGTAGGAGAACGGCTGCGCCATCAACACCATCGCTTCGTAACAGGCGCTGTCGCCGTGCGGATGGTATTTACCCAGCACGTCACCCACGGTACGGGCGGATTTTTTGAATTTGGCGCTGGCGTTCAGGCCCAGCTCAGACATCGCGTAAACGATGCGACGCTGAACGGGTTTCAGGCCATCGCCGATAAACGGCAGTGCCCTGTCCATGATGACGTACATGGAATAGTTCAGATAGGCGTTTTCAGTGAATTCATGTAGCGCGAGGCGCTCTGCCATATCGCTCATTAAATGTCATTCCTCAACTCAGAAACCTGTGGGTTTCAGGCAATATTGCCGCAGATACTACCCTATCTGACGAGTTGAGTCACAAAGAAAAAGGGCCGCAGAATCGGCCCTTTTCGTCATTATTTGTTCAGTTTGATAACTTGTTTGACGTCGATTTCAAACTCATTCCACTCTTTATCGACCTTACCCTGAATCTCGACCTGATCCTGCGGGGTGATGGTCTGCCCGTTCCAGCGTTTGTGATCAATTTCCACATTCACCGTACCGGTGGTGTCGCGGAACAGGTAGCGGTCGTCGGACAGGCGCTCGGTAATGTTACCGCGCAGTTTGACCCAGCTGTCGTCCTTCTGATCTTTGACTTTGGCCGCGGTGGTCAGGTTAGCGTTATTGTCCACAAATCCGCCCTGCTGGGTTTGGGTTTGCGCAGGCGTTGCAGATGGACCGTTAAAGCCGCCTTCTGCAGCAAATACCGGAGCCGTGGTCATCATCATGATTGCCGTAATAGCTGCGAATTTTTTCATCGTTATCTCTCCCTTTAATGTTGTTTAGAACGCCATTAAACAGGGTAAACCTTAACAACTTCTTAAGGGGAAAATTTAAATTTTTTTGCTGTACAGCATGATGTCACAGGGGGTTTACTGCACATAAACCGCAGCATCAAGGAGGGGAACATGCGCATCTTACTGGTAGAAGACGACAGGCTGATTGGCGACGGCATCAAAGCGGGCTTAAGCAAAATGGGCTTTAGCGTTGACTGGTTTACCGACGGCAGCACAGGCAAGGCCGCGCTCTATACCGCCCCTTTCGATGCGGTGGTACTCGACCTGACGCTACCGGGCATGGACGGCCTCGACATCCTGCGCGACTGGCGCGAAAACGGACGCAGCGAGCCGGTGCTGATTCTCACCGCGCGCGATGCCCTCGATCAGCGCGTCGAAGGTCTGCGTCTCGGCGCGGACGACTATCTGTGCAAACCCTTTGCCCTGGTCGAAGTGGCGGCGCGGCTTGAAGCACTGCTGCGCCGCAGCCACGGCAAATCCCGCAGCGAACTGCGCCACGGCAACGTGACGCTGGACCCCACAAGCCTGGTTGCTACGCTTAATGGCGAAACGCTGGCCCTTAAACCGAAAGAATTCGCCCTGCTGGAGCTGCTGATGCGTAACGCCGGGCGCGTGCTGCCGCGCAAGCTTATCGAAGAAAAGCTCTATACCTGGGACGACGACGTCTCCAGCAACGCCGTCGAAGTCCACGTTCACCATTTACGCCGCAAGCTCGGCAGCCATTTTATCCGCACCGTTCACGGCATCGGCTATACCCTGGGTGACGCATGAAACTGACACAACGCTTAAGCCTGAAGCTGCGCCTGACGCTACTTTTTCTCGTGCTGTCCCTCGGCGCATGGCTGGCGGCAAGCGTGGTGGCCTGGCAGCAGACCACCCACAAGCTCGATAAACTGTTCGATACCCAGCAGATGCTGTTTGCCAAACGGCTGATGACCATGGATCTCGACGAGCTTAACGCGCCGGTGCGAATGAGCGATGTGCCCAAAAAAGCCAAACACGGCCATCTTGATGACGACGCGCTGGCGTTTGCCATCTACGCCAGCGACGGGAAAATGCTGCTGAACGACGGCGAAAATGGCCGGGATATTCCTTATCACTACCGTCGCGACGGTTTTACCGACGGGCGGCTGAAGGATGACAACGACGCGTGGCGCTTCCTGTGGCTGAGCGCGCCGAACGGGAAATACCGGATTGTCGTCGGGCAAGAGTGGGAGTATCGCCAGGAGATGGCGCTGGATATTGTCACTTCGCAGCTGACCCCCTGGCTGGTGGCGCTGCCGCTGATGCTGCTTTTGCTGATTGTTTTACTCGCGCGCGAACTGCGCCCTCTGAAAAACCTCGCCCTGACCTTGCGCCGTCGTTCGCCCGACGCCACCGACCGGCTGGCAACCGATGGGCTGCCGACGGAGGTGCGCCCGCTGCTCGACGCCCTGAACCATCTTTTTGCCCGCACGCAGGAGATGATGACCCGCGAGCGGCGCTTTACCTCCGATGCCGCCCACGAACTGCGCAGCCCGCTCACCGCTCTGAAGGTGCAAACCGAAGTGGCGCAACTGTCGCTGGACGATCCCGAGGCGCAGGCGAAAGCGCTCAACCAGCTTCACGCAGGCATCGACCGTGCCTCGCGGCTGGTGGATCAGCTCCTCACGCTGTCGCGCCTCGACTCACTGGAAAACCTCGATGATGTCCAGACGATCGCGATGGCCGATCTGCTGCAATCGGCGGTAATGGACAGTTACCATTCGGCGCAGCAGGCGGGCATCGAATTGCGCCTCAACATTCACGCGCCTCAGGTGGCGCGCGCCGGCCAGCCGCTGCTGCTGAGCCTGCTGGTGCGCAACCTGCTGGATAACGCCGTACGCTACAGCCCCCGTGGAAGCGTGGTGGATGTCACGCTGGATGCGCAGAGTTTTACCGTGCGCGACAACGGGCCGGGGATTTCGCCGGACGCGCTGGCGCGCATCGGCGAGCGTTTTTATCGTCCTCCGGGCCAGGAGCAGACCGGCAGCGGGCTGGGATTATCCATCGTCAAACGCATCGCGACGCTGCACGGCATGCGGGTAACGCTCGCCAACGCGCGCCAAGGCGGGTTTGAAGTGACAGTCAGCTTGTAGTTGGATTATTGCGCTATAAGCAAAATACTTTGCACATTCTGCTTATTTTTCCGCACCGTTATTACGGGTAACATGACTGCCAAACTTGCCAGTCTGAGGACAAATTATGAGCAACATTCTGATTATCAACGGTGCGAAAAAATTCGCCCACTCTAACGGCCAACTGAATGACACCCTGACCGAGGTCGCGGATGGTTTCCTGCGCGACGCCGGGCATGATGTTAAAGTGGTTCGCGCCGACAGCGATTACGACGTCAAAACCGAAGTGCAGAATTTCCTGTGGGCCGACGTGATTGTCTGGCAGATGCCAGGCTGGTGGATGGGCGCGCCGTGGACCGTCAAAAAGTACATGGACGATGTCTTCACCGAAGGTCACGGTTCCCTGTACGCCAGCGATGGCCGCACCCGTTCCGACGCCTCTAAAAAATACGGTTCCGGTGGTCTGCTGCACGGTAAAAAATACATGCTGTCCCTGACCTGGAACGCGCCGCTGGATGCCTTCACCGATGAAGATCAGTTCTTCCACGGCGTTGGCGTGGACGGGGCTTACCTGCCGTTCCATAAAGCCAACCAGTTCCTGGCGCTGGAGCCACTGCCGACCTTTATCGTCAACGACGTGATTAAAATGCCGGACGTGCCGCGCTATATCGCAGAATATCGCAAGCATCTGGCTGAGATTTTTGCTTAACTGGTTATTCAATTAAGACCCAATTAATTCGAGTTGCAGCCAACGCAGCTGCAACTTGAAGTATGCCGGGTAGAGAAGGAGTTAACCATGCTTACCGTTATTGCTGAAATTCGCACTCGTCCAGGTCAACATCACCGTCAGGCGGTGCTGGATGAATTCGTGAAAATTATCCCGACCGTTCTGAAAGAAGAAGGCTGCCACGGCTACGCGCCGATGGTGGACGCTGCCGCAGGCGTAAGCTTCCAGACCACCGCGCCCGATTCAATCATCATGGTTGAACTGTGGGAAACCGTGGCACACCTGGAAGCGCATCTGCAAACCGCGCACATGAAAGCGTGGAGCGAAGCGGTGAAAGGGAACGTTCTGGAAACGCATATCCGTATTCTGGAGCAAGGGGTTTAAGTTTTTGCATTTTGCCGGGCGACACCGCGTTTACCCGGCATTCAAAACCTGAGCCAGAGGCCCGGTAAGCTTAGCGCCACCGGGCTTTTTTATTACCAGTACAACTTCCAGCTCTGGGTAAAACGCACCAGCGCCTCCACGTAGAAGTAATCCCCCCAGCTCGCGCACTCATCCACGCCTTTATTGCTCGCCAGATGGTAAACCGAGTGCTTCAGCAGCCCGTTACCCTTCTCGTCTTTGCCCATCAGATAGTGACGGGTCAATGATGACATCATCCCTTTCGCCCACTCCAGATAGCGCTCGCGATCCGGGTCCGTCACCGGCAGGTGCTTCACCAGCTCCAGCAGGCCACACACCGCAATCGCCGCCGACGATGAATCGCGCAGGGCATCGGTGCCCACCAGCGCCAGATCCCAGTGACAAACGTAATCCTCCGGCAGGCGGTTCAGGAAATAGTTCGCCAGCCGTTTCGACAGGGCGATCATCGTCTCGTCGCCGGTATAGATGTAGCTCAGCAGGAAACCGTAAATTCCCCACGCCTGGCCGCGCGACCAGCAGGAGTCATCCGCGTAGCCCTGCTGCGTATTGCCGTAGCGCGGCGCACCGGTTTTGACGTCCATGTAGTAGGTGTGGAACGTCGACGCGTCCTCACGGATCAGGTAGGTCGCCGCCTGCATCACGTGCGCTTTCGCCGCGTCGGCAAAGCGCGGATCGCCGGTCTGCTCCGTCGCCCAGTAGAGCAACGGCAGGTTCATGTTGCAGTCGATGATCATTCGTCCGGCCTGCTCCGGGTCAGAAAGATCGCCCCACGCCTGGATGATCTTCGCCTTCTCGTGGAAGCGCTCAAGCAGCGCTTCGGCGGCCAGCAGCGAGAAACCACGTGCCTCGCGATTGCCCGTCAGACGCCAGGCCGCCACGCACGACAGGGTATAGAGGAAGCCTAAATCGTGGGTATTGGTATCATGGCGCCCGGCGATGCGCAGGCCAAACGAGCGGACGTTTTTCTCGGCCAGCGCACGGAATTTCTCGTCACCGCTCATCTCCCACGCCAGCCAAAGCTGCCCGGTCCAGAAACTGGTGGTCCACTCCACGTTTTCCGTCAGGGGATAAAAGCCCTCTACACAGGTTTCAGCCGGGAATTTTTCACCGAACTCCGTTAAATGACGGCTAATCAGTTCGAGGACATGATCCCGCGCCGAGCTTAATTCATCACTGAACACGCGCGCATCAACGGGTGCAGGAATATCGGACAGGCGTTCCTCTGCGATACGATTTAACATATTTCGGTTCCTTCTTTGACAGCAAAAATTAGCGTGATGGATTTTGTTCTGCGATGTTGATGGCCTGCGCGCCGCGCCATTTGCTCTGGCAGGCGGATAAGGTAAAGGCAGAAATAAGGGTAAATGTCAGCGCCGTGGCACCCATGATGATATAAGTCTGCTCAAAGCCGATACGGTCATACATATATCCGGCAGGCGATGAGACCACCACATTTCCGACATACAGCATCGCCTGATAGCCTAATAAATACATGGTGGCGTTGACGCGTTTGTCGAAATGCTCGGCGATATATTTAAATACCGACACCAGCAGCAGACAGATTTCCAGGCCGTATAACGGTTTGAGAATCGAAATTAACAGGTGGGAATCGCACATGCCGGAAATAATCAGGCGTGCGCCCACCACTAATCCCACAATTAATAACCCGCGTTTGGCACCTATAAAGTTAACGAACAGCGGGATCACCATATACATCAGGAATTCCATCCCCGACTGTACCGTGCCCAGATAGCCAAAGACCGCGTTGCCCTGATGCACATCGTCGAAGAAGGTGACGAAGTAGCGTGAGAACTGCTGTTCAGCAATAAACATCATCCACGCCACGCCCGCCACATACAGGCAGAAGGCCCAAAACTTGCGGTTACGCAGCAGCGCGTAGACGTCCGACGGCGCGATTTTTTCTTTGGTCAGCACTTCCCCGGCATGAACGGAGTTAGTGTTCACTTTCAGGTTTAGCAGGACAATCAGCATGATGACCGAGGCGACGCTGCCCATAATAAAGTTATACGCCGGAGAGAGGTTAAACAGCAGGCCGGAGAAGGATGACGCCACCGCCCAGCCGAGGGAACCCCACATACGAATCTGACCAAACTCCATGCCGTTCAACCGGCTAAAGCGATCGGAATAGGATTCGCACGCCGCCACGCCCGCATACCAGGCAAAGCTTAAATAGAGCGCACCGATAATAATCCCGAGCAGTGTGTTGGACATCAATAGCGGCTGATAGACGTAAATAAAGAACGGTGCCATCAGGGCCGACATGGCCACCACAAAATAGAGCAGATATTTGCTCATCCCGATTTTATCGAGAATATAGCCGTAAATAGGTTTCAGAATAACGGAGAAGACACCGTTAACCGCAAATACCGTACCAATCACCGAACCGCTCAGGTTCGCTTTTTGGCCGAGCCAGATGGCCAGCAGGCCAATACTGGCCGACCAGGTAAAGAAATAGAGAAAAATAAAGGTACTGATTTTGTAGTATTCGGTTTTATTCGTTGAGCTGATTTTCATAGAATCCTCGCCAACAGGTAGGGTCCAGAGTGTTTATATAAAGAACGACAACTGACGTTCGCTGCCCGGTTCGTGAATCACGACCTGGTTATTGTTTATTTTCAGCTGCGGCGTGACCGCGTAGTTTTTCTGCTCCCCGGAAGCGGTGACAGCGCAGCAGAGCCAGCTTTCCCCGGCCGGAATTTGTGTGGCAAGCACAGGAATCGATGCGCATTGCGCAAACATCACGCTGCTGTTCGGCGGCGTAACGATGCTGTCGGGCTGGCGCGAAAGATCGGGCGACAGATCGACAATCACGCTGCTGCCATTTTCCGCATTCAGAACACAGCCGCGCGCCTGCAGGCGATGCGCCGTTTTGATCACCGCAAAGCCCCCTTCCACCGTCTGCAAGGTGCGCGCGCTATTGATGCGATGCAGACGCAGATGCCACTCGCCGAACGGCACCAGCCAGGTGTCGATCTGCACGTCGTGCCACGGCGACCAGCGCGAGAAAATGAAGTTCTCATCAACGCGCACCGCGTCGCAGTCGCGGCGACCCCGGAAATAGTTATCGCCATCGCTGAGCAGCAGCATCGAGTCGCAGGCCGCGTGTTTGATGCCGTAGCGTCCGCGCTCAATGGTGAAACCAAAGCGGCTGGAGTAGGCAAATTTGGTGTATTTCGCCTCGGTGTTGACGTAATTGTTCAGCTCCAGTTGCCCGGCTGTGAGCAGGGTCGCATGCTGTGAATTGTCGGCGTGGATCAGGATCTGCTGTGCGTTGGGGATAACGTGTTTTTCAGCGCGTTCCGGCAACGGCTGTTCCTGTGCCTGCCAGAACGGATGTTCTTCACCCAGCGCCAGGATCAGGTAGGTTTTCAGCGCCCAGTACGGCGATCCCGGCGAATTGTAATCCTCGCACATCGCCAGATTGGGATAGGCAAAACCGAGCGTCAGAATGCCGTCGCGATCGAGGACCGGCTGCTGCTGCCACCAGCGCAGATGACGCAGAATGATCCCTTTCACAATGCCCGGCGTGAACACATCCAGCTCAGAAAATGCCACCGCGCTCCAGAACGCGACCATCGCAAAACGGTAGGTCAGGCTGCGGCCAAAGGGGATCGATGCCCCGTCGGCGGCAGACATAAAGATAAAATCGTCGGCAAACTGGCGGGCGCGATCGCGCAGCACTGCGGCCCGCGCCTCGTCGCCGCTCAGGGTGGCGTAGATCAGGCCATAGAAGTGGAACGCCATCGAGATGTAATAGTCTTTCGGGCGGCCCACACCATCGGAATACCAGCCGTCGCCGAGGTAGTAAGCGTCCATCAGCGCAAAGCGACGATCGATGGCAGACTGGTCGAACGGCAGTCCGGCGCGTTTAAAACCAAGCTGGACCATAATGGCAAAATAGTTCCAGTTGCTGTCCGGCATCTGGGCATCAGTGATTTGATTCAGCCAGGCGTGCAGGTTCTGCACCTCCCGCTCGCTGAAGAGATCCGTGAGCCGGTTCTGCAACAGCGCGAGCCCAAGGCCATAGGCCGCCATCTCCACCAGACGCTGATCGTAAGGCGCGGTTTCTCCCCAGTAACCGGCGCTTTGCGGGTCCGTCCCCTGTTTAATCGCAGTGATGTATTTCTCGCTGTAAGGGGTGCGCTCGCCGGAAGCCAGCAGTGGAAACAGCCCCCAAAGGGCACGCGACAGCCCTTCCATTTCGGCAATATCCGTCGCGTAATGCGCGCAGGTATCACCCAGCGAAATGCGTGAACTGCCCAGCGCAAACTGCTTGTCCAGCGCGCCTAACAGGGTATTTAACTCCGCCACCACATCCTGACGGGAAGACAACGGATTTGATGTTTCTTTCTTTGCCGCCCACATACGCTCGTCCTCGTAATCATCTGCGGCAAAGAATAGTGAATGCATAACCCTCAGAAATGTTAGCCGTGTCACAGGGAAGAGAGATGAATAAACCTGAAGTTGAGAAAATTTAAAAAGGTGGTTTATAACGAGAAAGAGACGGGGAAAAGTTGAGTTTTATTGCACTATGCGCGACACGCCAAAATCCGACCATCTGGAGCTGATCGCCCTGAATGACACCATCGTGTCGTTCAGCCGCCTGTTCGCCAATACGGTGCGCTACCACCACTGGCATCAGTGTCTGGAAATTCTCTATGTCGAAGAGGGATTTGGCGTGGCGATTGTCGATAACCGCCACTACACCATGCGCCCCGGACGGCTGTTTTTCTTTCCGCCGTTCACCCTGCATAAGGTGATGGTGGATGAACAGGCCGAAGCGATTTATCGCCGCACCATTATTCATCTCGATCATCACGCGGTGCTGAAAGTGCTGCGAGATTTTCCGCAGGCGCAGCAGCGGCTGCAAAAACTGTCGCGACGCGGCGGGCCGGCCTGGGTCGCTGATGTTGCTCACTGTCAGGTGCACATCCATCACCTGCTGAGCTGCTACCATCCGCCGATGAACAGTGAAAGCATCGCCAGTCTGCTGATTGCGCTGTTTGCCATGCTGCCGGACGACAGCGACGGCGCGCCCGGCAGCAGCCACGGCATCGCCAGCCAGGTGATGTTCTGGCTGGATGAGAACTATCAGGTTAAATTTAGCCTCGATGCGCTGGCGGCGGAACTGGGCAAATCCCGCAGCTACGTTTCCCGCAAATTCCATCTGGAAACGGGCGAGAAAATTCATGATTACCTGAATACGCTGCGGCTGCGAAAAGCCTGTGAATGTCTGTTACACAGCGAAGAGAGCGTGCGGGATATCGGTGCGCGGGTCGGGTTTTCTGACGTAACCTACTTTATCAGCGCCTTCAGGAAGGGCATCGGCGAGACGCCCCTTCAGTACCGGAAAAATCATTCGGGCCGTTGATCGGTATTTTGCCCGGCAGCTTCACGCGCTTTTCTTACCCGGCTTTAATCCACGGTGAAATTCATTGATACGCTTCATGGACTTAATCGTGCGCTGCGGCGCGGTGGAGGCCACCGACAGCACAATCATCTCCAGACACAGCATCACCGTACCATGCAGCGGGATTTTGCCTTTTTCATTGCCGCGCGGAACGTGGATCACCACGCTCGCCTCTTTGCTGAAACGTGAATCGACGGCGTTGGTGAGCAAAATGGTTGGGATCCCCAGACGCCGCGCTTCACGAAGGGTCGTCTGCCCTTCCCGGTGCGCGGATTTTTGCGCCATCATCACCAGCACATCCCCGCGCTGGAGTTCGATCAGCTGCTCGGCAAGGTTAATTCCGGTGCGGTTCAGTGCCGTCGCCGGCAGGCCAATGCGGCTGAACAGTCGCGCGGTGTATTCCGCCAGAATTCCCGACGCGCCGATGCCAAAAATCGCCACCTGCCGCGCTTCGCCCAGCAACGCCACCGCCTGCGCCAGGGCGTAGCGGTTGGCCGGTTCAGACAGCACTTCGCAGGTGTGCTGATGCCCTTCGAGGACGAAATCGATGCTGGAATTGACGTCGCTGGTCAGCGCTTTAACCGTGGTGGTGATCTTTTCGCTGGAGCTAAGCGTGGGGCCAAACCAGTGCTCAAGCGTCTGTTTGAGGTCGCGTAAACCGGCAAAGCCCAGCGCCTGAATCGCCCGCACCACGGTGGCGTCAGAGGTTTTCAGCAGCGCGGCAATCTCCATCGCCGTCTGCTCCATCACCGCTTCGCGGTTGTCGTTGATGTAGCTGACCACCAGCAGCAGACGCGGCGTCAGCTGATGCCCGCGAGCACGAAAACGCTCGCCGTAGAGATCGACCCGCGATTTGTCTTTTCTGATCATTTCGCCTCCGGCAGCGGACGCCCGGCGATTTGCGACTGCACCTGCGCCGCCATTAATCCCAGCGAGGCAAAGGAGTTGGAGATCGCCTCCTCGCGTGAGATCAGCACGTAATGCCCGGTGCGGCAGGCATTAAGGAACTGGCACCAGCCTGGCATCACCGCTTCCATCGCTGCCAGCTCATCCTGCGGTTTACCGCCCGTATCGCCGCGCCAGGTGGCGAAGACGAAATCCGCATCCAGCTCCGGCAGACGCTCAGCGCTGACGTCGATACGCCCGCCTTCAGGAATCGCGTCGATAAGCTTCGGGAAGGTGAATCCGGCATCGCGCAGCACGCGTCCTAAAGAGTGATAGCTGTGCATTACGGTGATTTTGCCCTGATTAGCCTGAATCACCGCGACGCTGATTTTGTGCGTATCAATCGTCGCTTTAAGCGCCTTGATCTGCTCCTGGTAGCGACGTTCAAGAATTTTCAGCCGTGCCTGCGTGCCGGTTAACTGCGCCAGCTTGCGGTAGATTTCCGGCGCCCCGCCGTCGAGGTGATCGATGCTCACCGTCGGCGCGATTTTCTCCAGCATCGCGACAGGCGTATTACGGGTTGGTTCGGTGATGATCAGATCCGGCCTGGCGGCGGCGATGGCTTCAATATCGATATCCGCAGTGCCGATAAACTGAATCGAAGAGTTATCGAAATCCACGCCGGTCAGCAGCCCGCCGGAGCGAATAAAATGGCTGCCGTCCGGGCGCGTACGTCCGTGGCTCGCCACCGGCGGCACGCCGAGTTCAATCAGCGGAATGGTGATGTCGAGATCGTGCAGCGAGACGATGCGTTTCGGGTGCAGCGGCACCGTGACCGTGCGCCCCAGATCGTCGGTAAAGGTCTGAACAGGTTCAGCGGCGCTTGCGGAAAACCCCGCCAGCAGCAGCAACATTAACACTACGCGCATAACACTCCCCTTTTAAAACCGGTCCCGGCGCGCCCAGAGCAGCATCAGGAAAAACGGCCCGCCAATCAGCGAGATAACAATGCCCGCAGGCAGTTGCAGCGGCAGAAACGCCAGCCGCCCGACATTATCTGCCAGCAGAACCAGCAGCGCGCCCAGCGCCGCACTGCCCACAAGCAACGTGGTCTGGCCGCCGCGCAGCAGAAAACGCGCCATGTGCGGCGCAATCAAACCGACAAACCCAATGCTTCCGACGCATGACACACAGGCGGCCGTCAGCAGCACCGGGGCCAGCACGCGAATCAGCGCCAGACGTGCGGTGCGCACACCCAGCCCAGTGGCCGTCTGGTTACCGAGCAGCGCGACATCTGCCGCGCGGGCCGTTAACAGCAGCAGCGCAAACCCGGGCAGCGCCCAGCCTGCCGCCACGCTCACCAGCGACCAGCTGGCGGCATGCAGGCTACCAGCCAGCCACAGCAGCGCGGTCTGCACGTCGCGCACGTCTGCCGTCGTCATAAAGACGCCCATTCCAGCGGCGAAGGTCCAGGAGACGCCGATGCCAATCAGGATAAAACGCGGACGGGAGATATCGCGGGCGAGCAGTACCACCAGCAGCGCCGTCAGCAACCCGCCACCCATCCCCACGACCGGACGCCAGAACACAGACATCGCCGGGAACTGGAAAATCAGCAGCAGTACCGCCACGCTACACCCCTCTTTCACGCCGATCAGCCCCGGATCGGCCAGACCGTTTCGGGTGATGGACTGCATCGCCGCGCCCGCCATGCCCAGCATCGCCCCACAGAGCACAGCCATCAGCAGGCGCGGCAGACGGATATCCTGCACGATGTAGCGCGCGTCGGGGCTAAGAGCGTCAGGAGAAAACAGCGCGCGCGCCACGTCTGAGGTGGGAACCGGAAGCATGCCGTGGGTCAGGCCCATGACCAGCAGCGCGGAGATCAACGCGGTTAAAACGGCTAACCCTGCCAGCGCTTTGGGGCGGATTAGGGTTGAAAATCGGCCCCAACGCAGCGGGCGCAATTCGGCGCGCAGAACGGCCCGGCTCATCGGAACATCCTCGCGGCAATCAGAATAAACACGGGCGCGCCCACCAGCGCGGTCATCACGCCGGTCGCCAGTTCGTGGGGCATAAACAGGGTGCGCGCGGCGATATCTGCCAGCAGTAACACCAGTGCGCCGCAGCAGGCCGAGAGCGGCACCATGACGCGCAAATCCACCGACACCAGACGGCGAATCAGCTGCGGAACGACGAGGCCGATAAACCCAATTGGCCCGGCGATCGACACGGCGGCACCGCACAATAACGCGATGGCGATCAGCGCGAGTATCCGCGTGCGGATAAGGGACACGCCTAGCCCCTGCGCCATGCGATCGCCCAGCGCCAGCATGTTCAGGGAAGGTGAAATGGCTATGGAAAGGGCAAATCCGCCCGCCGCGACCCAGGCGGCGTTTTGCGTGGCCGCCCAGCTTAAGCCTGCCAGATCGCCCGCCAGCCAGGTGCGCATCGCCAGCAGGGTTTGTTCATCAAGGATCAGCACCGCTGCGGTGATGGATGAGGCGAAAGCCGACAGCGCTACGCCGCAGAGCGTCACTTTCATCGGCGTCAGGCCAGTGCGACCGGCAGACGACAGCGCGAGCACCAGCAGGAACAGGAGTGCCGCGCCCGCCGCCGCAATCAGCGGCCGCCCAAACGGTAGCGCCAGCCCGAGGGCGCTGGTTAAAACCACTGCCAGTGCGGCTCCGGCGTTTAGCCCCAGAATATGCGGTTCACCCAGTGGATTGCGGATCACCGCCTGCAGCAGTACACCCGCCACGCCGAGCGCAGCGCCGGTAGTAAGCGCTGCCGCCAGACGCAGCAGGCGCAGGTTGATGATCACATTGTGATCGAAGTTGCGCGGGTCAAACGCCAGAAACGCCTGCACCACGGTCTGCGGGGCGATAAACCGCGCGCCGAGGCCCAGATGGACAATCGCGCCCATAAGCAGCAGCGCCAAAAACAGGGCAGAAGCCAGTCCTGTGCGCATCATGCTTTTTCGCTACCGCGACGAAACGGGATAAAGAACGGTTTGCCGGTCATCGGGTTGATCGACATTTGCACATCGACATCAAACACCGTTTTGATGAGTTCCGGCGTGCAGACGTCGCCCTCATGAAGCACGCCCTGCACTTTGCCTTCGCGTAAGAAGACCAGCGTATCGCCGTAGTTAACCGCAAAGTTCAGATCGTGGAGCACCACCACCACCGTACGGCCGTGGTGACGGGTGAGATCGTGCAGGAGTTCGAGGATCTCCACCTGATAGCGCAGATCGAGAAAAGTCGTCGGCTCGTCCAGCAGAATCACTGGCGTTTGCTGCGCCAGCGCCATCGCGATCCAGCAGCGCTGGCGCTGACCGCCCGAGAGACTCTCGACGGGCAGATGAGCGAAGGCTTGCGTGCCGGTCAGACGCAGCGCCTCTTCCACGGCCTGTTCGTCGGCATCGGTCCACTGGCGCATAAAATTCTGCCAGGGAAAACGCCCGCGCGACACCAGCTCAAACACCGTCAGCCCTTCCGGCAGCAAAGGCGACTGCGGCAGAATGCCCAGTTCGCGTGAAACTGCTTTGGTTGGCTGATCGTGCAGGACTTTGCCGTCGAGCAGCACCGCGCCGCCCATCGGCTGTAACAGGCGCGCCATCGTACTGAGAAGCGTCGATTTCCCGCAGCCGTTCGCCCCGACCAGCACGGTCATTTTTTCAGAAGGGATAGTGAGGGAAATATCATCGACGATGATTTTTTTCTGATAGCCAGCAGAGAGGTTTTCGACAACCAACCCCTGCTTTGTCGCGTTATGAGCCACGTGTGCGCCAACTTAATCAAATAACAAATAAATAAAAATAAATCTCATTCTCTTTTGTGAGTTTGCCGCTGCGCCATGTAGTAGTCAAGGGGATAAACACCCTGGAAAAACCAGGGATTAGTCGACCGATACGCATGTTCCATGAAAGTCATTAATTGATTATTTTCAGTCAATTACATTTTTTAGCAGCATCCCAGATCAGGTGATTTTTTGCTGTAGCCGAATTTTGCTTTTTTCCATTTACTACTACATTCCTGCATGATTGAATGATTCTCAATTACATACCCGACTCCGCACAGGCAAACGGGTAGCGCTTTACGGGCAATGACACACCATCTTCACTCGCGACCATGCGCGGGTATTTCGGGAAAACAGATCCAATGGCTATGTACACACCTTCATTCTCTGGGATTAAAGGGCGCGCGCTCTTTTCACTGCTGTTCCTCGCGCCGCTGGCGCAGGCGGCTGACAGCACCACCGCAAAAGACGGCGAAACGCTGACCGTCACCGCCGATCCTTCCGCGAAAACCGATGCCACTAACGGCTATCAGCCGCTGAACACCTCCACCGCCACGCTCACGACTATGCCGATGCTGGACATCCCGCAGGTGGTCAATACCGTGAGCGATCAGGTGCTGGAAGATCAGCACGCCACCACGCTCGACGAGGCGCTGTATAACGTCAGCAACGTGGTGCAAACCAACACCCTCGGCGGGACGCAGGATGCGTTTGTGCGCCGTGGTTTTGGCGCAAACCGTGACGGGTCGATCATGACCAACGGCCTGCGCACCGTGCTCCCGCGCAGCTTTAATGCCTCGACGGAGCGCGTCGAAGTGCTGAAAGGCCCGGCGTCGACACTGTACGGGATCCTCGATCCAGGCGGGCTGATTAACGTGGTGACGAAGCGCCCGGAAAGAGAGTTCGGCGGTTCGATCTCGGCGACTTCCACCAGCTTTGGCGGCGGCACCGGGCAGCTCGATGTGACCGGCCCGATTGAAGGTACACGTCTGGCGTATCGCCTGACGGGTGAGTATCAGAAAGAGGATTACTGGCGTAATTTCGGTAAAGAGCGCAGCACCTTTATCGCGCCGTCTCTGACCTGGTTTGGTGATGACGCTACCGTCACGGTGCTCTATTCGCATCGCGATTATCAGACGCCATTCGATCGCGGAACGATCTTCGATTTAACGACCAAACAGCCGGTCGATGTGGATCGCAAGACGCGCTTTGACGAACCGTTCAACATTACCGACGGTGAATCCGATCTGGCCCAGCTGAACGCGGAGTACCGTCTCAACAGCCAGTGGACCGCCAAATTCGACTACAGCTTTAGCCAGGATAAATACACGGATAACCAGGCGCGCGTGATGGCCTACGATTCCGCCACCGGCAATCTGACCCGCCGCGTGGACGCCACGCAAGGCTCGACTCAGCGCATGCACTCCACCCGTGCGGATCTGCAGGGGAATGTGGATATTGCCGGGTTTTACAATGAGATCCTGACCGGTGTCTCTTATGAGAATTACGATCTGCTGCGCACGGATATGATCCGCTGTAAGAACGTTAAAGATTTCAATATCTACAACCCGTCCTACGGCAATCTGAGCAAATGTACGACCGTGTCGGCGTCGGACAGCGATCAGACCATTAAGCAGGAGAGCTATTCCGCCTACGTGCAGGATGCCCTCTATCTGACGGATAAATGGATCGCCGTCACCGGCCTGCGCTATCAGTCCTACACGCAGTATGCGGGGAAAGGCCGTCCGTTTAACGTCAATACCGACAGCCGCGACGACCAGTGGACGCCGAAAGCGGGGCTGGTTTACAAGCTCACGCCGTCGGTGTCGCTGTTCGCCAACTACTCGCAGACGTTTATGCCGCAGTCGTCTATCGCCAGCTACATTGGTAACCTGCCGCCGGAAACATCCAATGCCTACGAAGTGGGCGCGAAGTTTGACCTGTTCGACGGCATTACCGCCAATATCGCGCTGTTTGATATCCATAAACGCAACGTGCTTTACACTGAGAGCGTCGGTGATGAGACGGTGGCGAAAACCGCCGGGCGTGTGCGTTCGCAGGGCGTGGAAGTGGATCTGGCAGGCCGGTTAACCGAGAACACCAATGTGATCGCCAGCTATGGCTACACGGACGCGAAGGTGCTGGAAGATCCGGATTACGCCGGTAAACCGCTACCAAACGTACCGCGTCACACAGGTTCTCTGTTCCTGACTTACGACATTAACAACGTGATCGGCGGGAATACCCTGACGCTCGGCGGCGGCGGGCATGGCGTGAGTCGTCGCTCCGCCACCAACGGCGCGGATTATTATCTGCCGGGCTACGTGGTGGCCGATGCTTTTGCAGCATACAAACTGAAGCTGCAGTATCCGGTGACGCTCCAGCTGAACGTGAAAAACCTGTTTGATAAGACCTATTACACGTCGTCGATTGGCACCAATAACCTGGGGAACCAGATTGGCGATCCGCGTGAAGTGCAGTTTACGGTGAAGATGGATTTTTGATGTAAAAAAGCCCGGTAGCGCTACGCTTACCGGGCTTAGAATTTATTCCCACTCCCTTTCGGGAGTGAGTCAGCATGAGGACATCAGGCCTCAATATCCGCCATATCGCCTTTTTCCTGCAACCAGTTACGTCGGTCTTCGGAACGCTTCTTGGCTAACAGCATATCCATCATTGCGTTGGTCTGCTGCTCGTCTTCGTCGCTGATAATCAGCTGCACCAGACGGCGAGTATTGGGGTCCAGCGTGGTTTCACGCAGCTGCATCGGGTTCATTTCACCCAGCCCTTTAAAGCGCTGCACGTTAGGTTTGCCTTTCTTGCGCTTCAGCTGCTCCAGCACACCCGCTTTCTCTTCTTCCGTCAGGGCGTAATAGACCTCTTTGCCGAGGTCGATACGGTACAGCGGCGGCAGCGCAACGTGAACGTGACCGTTCTTCACCAGCGCGCGGAAGTGTTTCACAAACAGGGCGCACAGCAGCGTGGCGATGTGCAGACCATCGGAGTCCGCATCCGCCAGGATACAGATCTTGCCGTAACGCAGCTGGCTTAAGTCGTCGCTGTCCGGATCGATACCGATCGCAACCGAGATGTCATGCACCTCCTGAGACGCCAGTACCTCATCGGAGGAGACTTCCCAGGTATTGAGGATCTTACCCTTCAGCGGCATGATCGCCTGATATTCACGGTCGCGCGCCTGCTTGGCTGAGCCGCCCGCCGAGTCACCTTCGACGAGGAACAGTTCGGTGCGATTCAAATCCTGCGCCGTGCAGTCGGCCAGTTTACCCGGCAGCGCCGGACCGCTGGTCAGCTTTTTACGCACCACTTTCTTCGCCGCGCGCATACGGCGCTGGGCGCTGGAAATCGCCATTTCAGCCAGCATTTCTGCCGTCTGAATGTTCTGGTTCAGCCACAGGCTGAAGGCGTCTTTGACCACGCCGGAGACAAAGGCCGCGCATTGGCGCGAGGAGAGACGCTCTTTGGTTTGACCGGCAAACTGTGGGTCCTGCATTTTGACCGACAGGACATACGCACAGCGATCCCAGATATCTTCCGCCGACAGCTTCACGCCGCGCGGCAGGATATTGCGGTATTCGCAGAACTCACGCATCGCATCCAGCAGCCCCTGACGCAGACCGTTGACGTGCGTACCGCCCTGCATCGTCGGGATCAGGTTGACGTAGCTTTCTGTCAGCAGTTCGCCGCCTTCTGGCAGCCACAAGAGCGCCCAGTCGACCGCTTCCGTATCACCGGAGAAGTTACCGAGGAACGGTTTTTCTGGCAGGGTTGGCAGGCCGTTAATCGCTTCGCCCAGATAGTCGTTCAGACCATCCTGATAACACCAGCGCTGCTCGCTGCCGTTCACTTCGTCTTTAAAGGTAATTTCAACGCCAGGGCACAGCACCGCTTTCGCTTTCAGAATGTGCGTTAAGCGCGAAACGGAGAAACGTGGGCTGTCGAAGAAGCTTTCGTCGGGCCAGAAATGGACGCTGGTCCCGGTATTGCGTTTACCGCAGGTGCCGATGACCTGCAGGTCCTGAACTTTGTCGCCGTTTTCAAAGGCGATGTTGTAGACCTGGCCGTCGCGGCGCACGGTCACTTCCACGCGCTTAGAAAGGGCGTTGACCACGGAGATCCCCACGCCGTGCAGGCCGCCGGAGAACTGGTAGTTTTTATTGGAGAACTTACCGCCCGCGTGCAGACGGCAAAGGATCAGTTCAACAGCAGGGACACCCTCTTCCGGGTGAATATCGACCGGCATACCGCGCCCGTCGTCGATCACTTCGAGGGACTGGTCGGCATGCAGGATCACATCGATGCGTTTGGCATGGCCTGCCAGCGCTTCGTCCACACTGTTATCAATAACTTCCTGGCCCAGGTGGTTTGGGCGAGTGGTATCGGTGTACATCCCAGGGCGGCGGCGAACCGGCTCAAGCCCGGTGAGTACCTCAATGGCATCAGCGTTATAGGTTTGCGTCATGATTTAGCTAGCAATTCGCATTGGTTGTCAGAGGCTGTGCAGCCCAAGAAAATCGACAATCTGGGTGAAATGATTCTCAAAGTCCGTGAAAGCATGGTTTCCGCCTTCTTCTACAGTCTGGCGGCAAGAGGCGTAATACGCCACCGCCTGGCGGTAATCCAGCACTTCATCACCCGTCTGTTGCAGCAGCCAGAGGAGATCTGGCGCGTCAAGCGGGTCTATTTGCATCACTTTGAGGTCGTAAATATGGCGAGACTCTAGCACATATTGCTGCCCGGTGTAGGGGTTCTCGTTCTGGCCGAGAAAGTCCGTCAACAGCTCAAACGGGCGTACCGCCGGGTTGACGACGACCGCTGGCAGCATAAAGCATTGGGACAACCAGGTGGCGTAATAGCCGCCGAGCGACGAGCCGACAACGCCGAAGGATTCCCCGCCGTGTTCCATCACGATGGACTCCAGCATCTCTGCCGCATCCGCCGGATACGGCGGCAGCTGCGGGACGATCATCTCGATATGCGGATGATGTTCGCTGAGCCACTGGCGAAACTGGGTCGCCTTCGCGGAGCGCGGCGAGCTGTTAAACCCGTGCAGATAAAGGAGCGTAGACATCAGTATCCTTCTGAAGCGGTGTCAGGACGGAACTGTGCCCCTTCCAGACGACACACTTCCGTGGTCAGCCGGCCATCCGCATGGAGTTCCAGCCAGCGCCATCCCGGCGCGATGGTATCTAAGGTGAAGTTGGCGCAGTGCGGTTTAAACTGCACGCAGGTCGACGGCGTCGCCAGCAGACGGCGGCCATTCCAGTCGAGATCCTGTTCCTGATGAATGTGTCCGCACAGCAGATTGTTCACATGGGGATATTTCGACAGCACGCGGTCGAGCGCGGCAGAGTTGCGCAGGCTGTGCTGATCGAGCCAGCTGCACCCCGCCGGGAGCGGATGGTGATGCAGCAACAGCAGGGTATGGCGTTCGGGTGCGTCAATGAGTTTGCTTTCGAGCCACTCCAGCTGGAAATCGCTCAGCTCGCCGTGCGGCACGCCAAAGACCTGGGTATCCAGCAGCAGAATTTGCCAGTGATCGCCCACGAACACACGCTTGGCCGGTGAAATACCCGCGTCCTGAAGCGCGCTGTACATGGCGGGCTGAAAGTCATGATTACCCGGTAACCAGACGCAAGGCACGCTGAAGCTCGCGATCCCTGTAGCAAAATGCTGATAGGCCGCGGCGCTTTGATCCTGTGCCAAATCCCCCGTCGCAACGATCAAATCACAGTCGCGATTTTCGAGGTGAATGGCATCAAGTACAGCCTGATAACTCTCCCAGGTATTCACACCCAGCAGCGTTTCATGCTTTTCGGCGAACAGGTGAGTATCAGTAATTTGTAATATCCTGACTGGCGCCCCACCAGCAACAGTCAGGTTCAACAGGCTTTCCAAATGGTGTCCTTAGGTAGGTTTATGACGCTAACAAACCGGAATCGCCATTGCTCCATGTGCTAAACAATATCTTAGCCAGTCAGCTAAAAACTGGTTAATTTGATGCTTTTCGTCGCGTTGATGCAACTTTTTATTAGGATAATCATATCGCGCTTTGAAGCGAAAGATCTGCTGACTCGAACACACTTCAGCCACCATCGCGTCGTGATAAAGCCTGACGGTCATCGACGGCAGGCTCCAGTAGCTGACGGACGGCGCCGTTTGTTTAATCTCGACCAGCGTAGTGTAGCGAGTGGATTCCACAATCGTTAATCGATATTGCGCATTACTCACCTGATAGCTCACCGTTTCGCCGGCCGCATCGGTGCGCGGCAACAGGCGACGTAATTGTGCGAAGTTGGTCTCGCACAGACGCATCATTTCTGGGAAGTCAGGTGTATAACGCTTCATTTTTTCCACTCTTTTCGTAAGTCTTGATAATGCAGCTGTAGCCATTGCAAAGCGATGACAGACGCTGCGTTGTCGATTTTCCCCTCATTGACCCATTGATAAGCCTGCTCCCGACTCACCACATGAACACGAATATCTTCGTTTTCATCTGCCAGACCGTGAATACCTTGTGCGGTCGTGGCGTCCACTTCACCCACCAGAATGGAAGAGCGCTCGGTGGTTCCACCTGGGCTTGCCAGGTAGCTCAGCACCGGTTTGGTCCTGCCGACAATCAGCCCGGCTTCTTCCTGCGCCTCGCGGCGGGCGACCTCTTCCGGCGTTTCGCCCTCTTCGATCATTCCCGCGACGATCTCCAGCAGCCATGGGCTTTCGCTGGTATCCAGCGCGGCAATTCGAATCTGTTCAATCAATACCACTTCGTCACGCACTGGGTCAAAGGGTAGCAAGACTGCGGCATGCCCGCGCTCAAAAATTTCACGTCGAACTTCGCCACTCATTTCACCGTTAAACAGGCGATGCCTAAAACGGTAAAGTTCCAGTGAAAAAAAACCGCTATAAAGCGTTTCCCGTGCAATAATTTCTACATCGTTTTTAGAGAGCGTCACTGGCAACTTATCTGGTTTTTGCATGGCGATATCCTGGTCACAATTGTGTTGAAATCATGAATTTCAAGGCTGTTTGGCTGCCGTTTGACAGGCTATATGATAGATTGGTGCAAATTACCGCCAGATGGCACGTAACGCCAACCTTTTGGCGTGGATGATTCTGTTAGAATCGGCAATTATTTTTAATTAGATCAGCGCTAATACTGCTTCACAACAAGGAATGCAAATGAAGAAATTGCTCCCCATCCTTATCGGCCTGAGCCTGACGGGCTTCAGCGCGATGAGCCAGGCAGAAAACCTGTTACAGGTTTATCAGCAAGCACGTCTGGGCAACCCTGAGCTGCGTAAGTCAGCCGCCGACCGTGATGCTGCGTTCGAAAAGATTAATGAAGCACGTAGCCCGCTGCTGCCGCAATTGGGTTTAGGTGCAGATTATACCTACAGCAATGGATTCCGTGATAGCAACGGTGTGAACTCCAATGTCACCAGCGCCTCACTGCAATTAACGCAGACCTTGTTTGATATGTCCAAATGGCGTGCCCTCTCCTTACAGGAAAAGAGCGCCGGTATTCAGGACGTAACCTATCAGACCGATCAGCAAACGCTGATCCTGAACACCGCTACTGCTTACTTCAACGTACTGAGCGCGATCGACTCGCTCTCCTACACCGAAGCGCAGAAACAGGCGATTTACCGTCAGTTGGACCAAACCACCCAGCGTTTCAACGTGGGCCTGGTCGCCATCACTGACGTGCAGAACGCCCGTTCGCAGTACGACAGCGTGCTGGCGAACGAAGTAACTGCCCGTAACAACCTCGACAACGCACTCGAATCTCTGCGTCAGGTGACCGGCAATTACTACCCAGAGCTGGCGTCTCTGAACGTTGATAACTTCAAGACTGACAAACCGCAGGCGGTTAACGCCCTGCTGAAAGAAGCTGAAAACCGTAACCTGGCGCTGCTGCAGGCTCGTCTGAGCCAGGATCTGGCGCGCGAGCAAATCCGCCAGGCGCAGGATGGTCATCTGCCAACCGTGGGGCTGACCGCATCGACGGGTGTTTCTGATACTACCTACAGTGGCTCAAAAACCAACACCACACAATTCGATGACAGCAACCAGGGCCAGAACAAAATCGGCCTGAACTTCTCTTTGCCTCTGTACCAGGGCGGCATGGTGAACTCTCAGGTGAAACAGGCACAGTACAACTTTGTTGGCGCGAGCGAGCAGCTTGAAAGCGCGCACCGCAATGTTGTTCAGACCGTTCGTTCTTCCTTTAACAACGTGAACGCCTCCATCAGCAGCATCAACGCTTACAAACAGGCCGTAGTGTCTGCGCAAAGCTCCCTGGATGCGATGGAAGCAGGTTACTCCGTCGGTACACGTACCATCGTTGATGTGCTGGATGCGACCACCACGCTATATAACGCGAAGCAACAGCTCTCCAGCGCTCGTTATAATTACCTGATTAACCAGCTGAATATTAAATCTGCGCTGGGTACGCTGAACGAGCAGGATCTGCAAATGCTGAACAGCACGCTGGGTAAACCGGTTTCAACAACGCCTGAAAGCGTTGCCCCGGAAAACCCGCAGCAGGACGCCAGCGCTGATGGCTACAATGCCAACAGCACCGCCCCTGCCGCTGAGCCAGCCGCGGCTCGCACCACCACAACAAATAGCACCGGAAACAACCCGTTCCGTAACTAATTGTTGAATAATCCCTCTCCCTTTCGGGAGAGGGTCACATTTGAACGTAAGCCAACGTAAAGATCCCCCTGAATCCCCCTCTGCGCTTCATTTTCGACCACTCATCCTCTATCCTGAGCCTTATTTACTTCGTTCTACCACTGGGTCCTGGAAGACAAAATGAAACGGACAAAAACGATCAATCACGCTTCGTTCCGCAAAAACTGGAACGCACGCCATCTCACCCCTGTCGCCCTGGCGTTCACCGCCGTATTTATGCTGGCAGGCTGTGAGCAATCCGATGAAACAGTATCGATGTATCAGAATGCCGATGACTGCTCGTCAGCCACCGGTAAAAGCGCGGAATGTACCACTGCCTATAACAATGCCCTGAAAGAAGCAGAACGTACCGCGCCGAAATACGCCACCCGTGAAGACTGTATCGCCGAGTTCGGTGAAGGTCAGTGCCAGCAGGCACCGGCTCAGGCTGGAATGGCACCTGAAAACCAGGCGCAGGCCCAGTCCAGCGGCAGCTTCTGGATGCCGCTGATGGCAGGTTACATGATGGGCCGCATGATGGGCGGTGGAATGGGCTTCCAGCAGCAGCCGCTGTTCAGCTCCAAAAATCCGTCCAGCCCGGCCTACGGTAAATACACCGATGCGAGCGGCAAAAACTACGGCGCGGCGACGCCAGGCCGTTCGATGACGGTTCCGAAAACCGCGATGGCGCCAAAACCTGCGACCACCAGCACCGTGACGCGCGGCGGCTTTGGCGATTCCGTGGCGAAACAAGCGACCATGCAGCGTAGCGCGACAGGTTCCACCACTCGCTCAATGGGCGGCTGATAATGGAACGAGTCAGTATTGTCGAGCGCCCGGACTGGCGCGAAAAAGCCACCGAATATGGTTTCAACTTCCACACCATGTACGGCGAACCGTACTGGTGTGAAGATGCCTATTACAAGCTCACCCTCGCCCAGGTCGAAAAACTGGAAGAGGTGACTGCCGAACTGCACCAGATGTGCCTCAAGGTGGTGGAAAAGGTGGTTGCCAGCGATGAGCTGATGACCAAATTCCGCATTCCAAAGCATACCTGGGGTTTTGTACGTCACGCCTGGCAGACCCACCAGCCTTCACTCTATTCACGCCTCGATCTGGCGTGGGACGGCGTAGGCGATCCTAAGCTGCTGGAAAATAACGCCGATACGCCAACCTCGCTGTACGAAGCGGCGTTCTTCCAGTGGATCTGGCTTGAAGATCAGGCGGCGGCGGGCAACCTGCCGGAAGGCAGCGATCAGTTCAACTCCTTGCAGGAAAAATTGATCGAGCGCTTCGCTGAACTGCGCGAGCAGCACGGATTTAATTATCTGCATCTGGCCTGCTGTCGCGATACCGTTGAAGATCGCGGGACCGTGCAGTATCTGCAGGACTGCGCAGCCGAAGCGGAAGTGGCCACTGAGTTCCTGTATATCGAAGATATCGGTTTAGGCGAGCGCGGCCAGTTTACGGATACGCAGGACCAGGTGATTAGCAACCTGTTCAAGCTCTATCCGTGGGAATACATGCTGCGTGAAGTGTTCTCCACCAAGCTGGAAGACGCGGGCGTACGCTGGCTGGAACCGGCCTGGAAGAGCATTATCTCTAACAAAGCGCTGCTGCCGATGCTGTGGGAGATGTTCCCGAACCACCCTAACCTGCTGCCGGCGTATTTCGCCGAAGATGATTATCCGCCGATGGATAAATACGTCATTAAGCCGATCTTCTCCCGCGAAGGGGCGAACGTTTCCATTATTGAAAACGGTAAAACCCTCGAAGCGGCCGAAGGCCCGTACGGCGAAGAAGGGATGATCGTGCAGGAGTTCTATCCGCTGCCGAAATTTGGCGACAGCTATGTGCTGATTGGCAGCTGGCTTATCAACGATCAGCCTGCGGGGATTGGAATTCGCGAAGATCGCGCGTTGATCACCCAGGATCTGTCGCGCTTCTATCCGCATATTTTTGTGGAGTGATGGATTTGCCGGGTAGTGGCTTCGCCTTACCCGGCCTGCAAAATGCACGAACCTGAAGCCCGGTAAGCGCAGCGCTACCGGGCTTTTCGTTAGCCAATTTGCACCGACAGCATACTCAAACTGCCCATCTCGATGCCCTCCACCGGCAGGGTCACCGGTTCACTGCCGTCCCACGCGCCCAGCACGTACAGCAGCGGCAAGAAGTGCTCCGCCGTTGGATTAGAGAGCGAACCGCCCTCGTGATCCAGATAGTTCACCAGCGGATGTTCTTCCGCAGGTCCTTGCCAGGTGAGATTGGCTTTTACAAAATCATTGAACGACGTCGCCCATGGGTATGGCGTGTTTTCACCGTGCCAGCGGGCCGTGCGCAGGTTATGCACCACGTTACCGCTCGCCACCAGCATGATGCCTTCATCGCGCAGTTTTGCCAGCTTGCGACCGATCTCAAGGTGCCACGCCGCCGGTTTAGTGCTGTCGATGCTCAGCTGCACCATGGGGATATCGGCATCCGGATACATTTTGATCAGCACGCCCCAGGAGCCATGGTCGAAGCCCCAGGCCTCTTTATCCAGCGTCACCGGAACAGGCGCCAGCAACTCCACCAGCTGTTGTGCCAGCGCTGGCGAACCCGGTGCAGGGTAATGGGTGTCATACAGCGCCTGCGGGAAGCCGCCAAAATCATGAATGGTTTTCGGTGCTTCCATGGCAGTGACGCCGGTGCCGCGCGTAAACCAGTGTGCAGAGATCACCACGATGGCTTTCGGACGCGGCAACGTCTCGCCCAGGTGACGCCAGGCACGCGTATAGACGTTATCTTCCAGAACGTTCATCGGACTACCGTGGCCCAAAAACAGTGCTGGCATACGAGAAGAAGTCATGGTGATATCCTTACATAGGGTGTTTATTTAATGTCACTACATTACCCGCTATCTGCACAACAAGAACTCAGATAAGCGTGATGAAGATCTTCAGAAAATTTGAATGTAAGAAATATGTAAAGCCGGAAATGCCCTCTCGCTTTGCGGCAGATTAGCCATTAACATTAATGAGAATCATTATCATAAGGAGCATTGAATGTCAGTACCCTTGATTCTGACGATACTTGCGGGTGCCGCCACCTTCATCGGTGCCATTCTTGGCGTGCTCGGACAGAAGCCTTCGAACCGCGTGCTGGCGTTTTCTCTCGGCTTTGCCGCCGGGATTATGTTGCTGATCTCACTGATGGAGATGCTGCCTGCGGCACTCGGCACCGAAGGGATGTCGCCGGTTCTCGGCTACGGCATGTTCGTCGTGGGCCTGCTGGGGTATTTCGGTCTCGACCGGATGTTACCCCATGCGCATCCGCAGGATCTGATGCAGAAAAGCGTCAAACCGTCGCACGGCAACATCAAACGCACGGCCATTTTGCTCACCCTCGGCATCAGTCTGCACAACTTCCCTGAAGGCGTCGCCACCTACGTGACGGCGAGCAATAACCTTGAACTGGGCTTTGGGATTGCGCTGGCGGTGGCGTTGCACAATATTCCTGAAGGACTGGCCGTCGCTGGCCCGGTTTATGCTGCGACAGGCTCAAAACGCACGGCGGTCTTTTGGGCCGGGATTTCGGGTCTGGCGGAGATATTAGGCGGCGTGCTGGCGTGGCTGATTCTGGGCAGCATGATCTCCCCGGTGGTAATGGCCGCAATTATGGCTGCGGTGGCGGGGATTATGGTCGCGCTGTCCGTAGACGAACTGATGCCACTGGCGAAAGAGATCGACCCTAACAATAACCCCAGCTACGGCGTGCTATGTGGAATGTCGGTGATGGGATTAAGTCTGGTACTGCTACAAACAGCAGGAATTGGATAAAAAAAACGCCGGGATAACCCGGCGTTTTTTATTTAGCTGGCTTTACGTTCATGCGCCTGGCGGTAGGCCACCAGATCTTCGATGGTCACCACAGCCATATTGTGTTTCTTCGCAAACTCGATGCACTCTGGCGCGCGCGCCATGGTGCCGTCATCGTTGGTCAGTTCACACAGCACACCCGCAGATTTAAAACCTGCCAGCGTCACCAGATCGATGGTCGCTTCAGTGTGGCCACCACGCGTCAACACGCCGCCCGGCTGCGCGCGCAGTGGGAAAACGTGGCCAGGACGGTTCAGGTCTGATGGCTTAGCATTATCCGCGGTGGCAGCACGCACGGTCGTCAGGCGGTCAGCAGCAGAAACGCCGGTGGTCACACCGTGCGCGGCTTCGATGGTGACGGTAAAACCGGTACCGAATGCGCTGGTGTTGTTTTCGACCATCATCGGCAGATCGAGCTGTTTACGACGTTCGTCGGTCAGGCAAAGACACACGATGCCACTGCCGTGACGAATGGTCAGCGCCATCTGTTCAACGGTCATGGTTTCAGCGGCGAAAATCATATCGCCTTCGTTTTCACGGTCTTCATCATCGAGAACCATCACACCGCGATGTTCACGGAGTGCGGTAAGAGCAAGCTCTACACGGTCAGTAGAGGTGCCAAAAGCGGAAAGTAGCGTCTGATTCATGGTAAAAAAACCTCATTAAAATTATGGTTACCAGAATCAGGGCAGTCTTAGGAGCACCGCGTAAGCGGTAAAAAAATAACGTGAGCGGGCCTTGCCCGGCTTGATCGTTACTCTCTCCCATCCGGACTCTAACCGTCGGCTCCGGAATTACACCGGATCTGCTGACCTTTGAGTTTTCACCCAAAGCGCTCGCGGGCTTTCAGCGCAAGGCTGATTTACCGCCGGTGGGGAATTTCGCCCCGCCCTGAGAATAAGCGAGATAACTATAACGCTATTGATTATGCTGGGCAATGCATAAGCATCAAACAATTCTGGATTTGCATTTCATCATCCAAATTGCCTTTGCGTCGACGGCCCCTTCCAACCCCGTTCACATCGTTAATGTGACTTTGGCTGGATTTCACGCTTACCGCATCGCAAATGATTTTGTGCAAAAGATCGCGGGTAACGCGCTACAATGTTCGCTAACACCTTCTGATCAAGGGAAACGACCATGATTGACCCGAAAAAAATTGAACAAATTGCCCGTCAGGTTCATGAATCTATGCCGAAAGGTATTCGTGAGTTTGGCGATGACGTCGAGAAGAAAATCCGCCAGGTGCTGCAGTCGCAGCTGACGCGTCTTGATCTGGTGAGCCGTGAAGAGTTCGACGTGCAGACGCAAGTGCTGCTGCGCACCCGCGAAAAGCTGGCGCTGCTGGAGCAACGCCTGACCGAGCTGGAAAACCGCAGCCAGCCCGCAGAAGTGAAACCGGCACCGGCGATTCCGCCCGTCGACGAAGCATAAAAAAGCCGGGTGGCGCCTGCGCCTTACCCGGCCTGCAAATCGGAAAACAAAACGGCAACCTCAGTTGCCGTTTTTTGTATTTGCACCCTCTCACTGTGGAGAAGGTTAAGTGAGAGCATCAGCCCGCACCAATCCCATTTTACTGGCTGTCTTTCTGGATCTTCTTAATGATGTTGGTGGTAGAACACCCGTCCTCAAAATTGAGCACCATCACTTCGCCGCCGTTGGCCCAGACCTCTTCACTCCCCGCAATCTGCTCCGGCTTATAGTCGCCGCCCTTCACCAGCAGATCCGGCAGAATGCCAGCAATCAGACGCTGTGGCGTGTCTTCTTCAAAAGAGACCACCCAGTCGACCGCTTCCAGCGCGCCGAGCACAATCATGCGCTGCTCCAGCGGGTTCACCGGACGCGTTTCGCCCTTCAGACGTTTGGTGGACGCATCGCTGTTCACCGCGACAATCAGACGATCGCCAAGCTTACGCGCATTCGCCAGATACGAAACGTGGCCGGCGTGCAGAATGTCGAAGACGCCGTTGGTCATGACCACTTTCTCGCCGCGCTTGCGCGCCGCAGCCACCGCAGTTTTCAGTTCGTCTTCGCTCATCACGCCAAAACCGGTATCCGCACGTCCGCGTACCGCATTTTCCAGCTCGATCGGCGAAACGGTAGACGTCCCCAGCTTACCGACCACGACGCCTGCCGCCGCGTTGGCAAAGTAGCAAGCCTCTTCCAGTGAATTGCCCGCCGCCAGCGTCGCCGCCAGCACGCCAATCACCGTATCGCCTGCACCGGTCACGTCGTACACTTCCTGCGCCTGAGTCGGCATATGCAGCGGCGCTTTGCCCGGCTGCAGCAGCGTCATACCTTGCTCAGAGCGGGTCACCAGCAGCGCGGAGAAGTCGAAATCGGCGATGATTTTCATCCCGCGCTCCACGATCTCTTCTTCGTTTTTGCACTTGCCCGCCACCGCTTCAAATTCGGAGAGGTTTGGCGTCAGCAGCGTCGCGCCGCGATAGCGTTCAAAATCGGTGCCTTTCGGGTCGATCAGCACCGGCACACCGGCTTTACGCGCCAGCTGAATCATCTGCTGTACGCTGGCGAGCGCGCCTTTGGCGTAGTCAGACAGCACCAGGGCGCCGATATTGCCCAGCGCCTGCGCGATACGCTCGTGCAGCGGCTCAGGATCCACGCCCTCAAAACCTTCTTCAAAGTCGAGGCGGATCAGCTGCTGGTTGCGGGACAGCACGCGCAGTTTGGTGATGGTTGGATGCGTTGGCACAGAAACGAAATCACACTTCACATTCACGTCGGCCAGCGTTTTGCTGAGCGCGCGTGCCGCATCGTCAATGCCGGTTAGCCCTACCAGACGCGAATGCGCGCCGAGAGAAGCAATATTCATCGCCACGTTTGCCGCGCCGCCGGGACGCTCTTCAATGGTATCGACCTTCACGACCGGGACCGGTGCTTCCGGGGAGATGCGGCTTGTCGGCCCGTACCAGTAGCGGTCCAGCATCACATCACCGACAACCATAACCCCAGCACGTTCAAACTCTGGCAGTGTTACTTTCATTCCTGACTCCAGAAAGATTCACAATTTGCGCGCGATAATATCACACTTGTTTTGTTACGCACGGTTCCACCAGCCACTTCTGCCAGCTGGTTCGAACGCGTTCTCGCTCAATGCTGAAACATTCCGCCGCCACATGGCCCGGCTGTTCCTGTAACGCCAGATGATGCAATTCATCGCGAAGCGTGGTGTAGGCGTGGGTCAACGCCTGCGCTTCTTGCTCATCCATAATGTCGTTTTGCGCTAGCAGTTCCAGAATGCGCACGTTATCAGACCAGCGCGTCAGCTTCGGCTTGTCGTGCGCATGACGAAGCACCAGATACTGAGTAATAAACTCGATATCAGTGATCCCGCCCTCATCGGCTTTGATATCAAAGCGATCGCGATGCTTGTTTCCGAGATGGGCGCGCATCTTCTCGCGCATCTCTCGTACTTCGGTTTGCAGGGTTTCGCCCTCACGCGTTGCGGTAAGCACATCACGGCGAATGGCGTCGAACTGCGTTTTCAGTTGAGGATCGCCGTACACCACACGGGCACGCACCAGCGCCTGATGCTCCCACGTCCAGGCTTCGTTTTGCTGATAATCCGCAAACGACTCGGTAGACGTGACCAGCATCCCCGCCGCCCCGGACGGGCGCAGGCGCGCGTCCACTTCGTACAAAATCCCGGAGGAGGTGCGGGTGCTGAAGAGGTGCATAATGCGCTGCGCCAGACGCAGGTAAAACTGGCGCCCATCGATTTCGCGATCGCCATCGGTCATGACATCCACCGGGCAATCGTGCAGGAAAATCAGATCCAGATCGGAGCTGTAGCCCAGCTCCCAGCCGCCCAGTTTGCCGTAGCCGACCACGGCAAAACCCCGTCCTTCTCGATCCGCCAGATGTTTTGGCTGACCGTAGCGCACGACCATTTGGCTCCAGGCCTGCTGGACTACCGCGTCGATGATCGCTTCCGCCAGCCAGGTTAAATGGTCGCTGACTTTCATCACCGGCAGGGTGCCCGCGATATCGGCCGCCGCCACGCGCAGCATCTGCGCCTGTTTAAACTGACGCAGCGCTTCGAGCTGTTGCTCTTCGTCCTCTTCCGGCACGCGCAGCAGATACTGACGCAGTTCGTCGCGATACGCATCCATCGCTGTCGGTTGATAGAGGGTGTTAGGGTCAAGCAGCTCATCCAGCAGCAGCGGGTAGCGCGCCAGTTTGCTCGCCACCATCGGCGACGCGGCGCAGAGGGAAATTAAATGTTTGAGCGCACCGGGGAATTCACTCAGCAGCTCAAGATAGGTCGTGCGGGTGATGATGCCGGTGAGCAGCGGCGTCAGGCGCGACAACGGAATCGGCGCATCCGCCCGCGAGCAAACGTTGCTCAGCAGGTGCGGCATCAGGTGGTCAAGCACCTGCCGTCCGCGCGGGCCGATGGCGCGTTTGTTCATCTCCATGCGGAAATCGGCGATCAGCGCCACCACGCGATGACGGTCGTCGTCGCTCAAATGCGCCAGCACTGGCGTGGTGTCATCTTCCTGCAGCGCATCCTGCCACAGCTCGCGCCAGTGTTCGGACAGCGTATCGTCCGGCGATTCGCTCTCGTCATCGCCAATCAAATCGTTAAAGATGCGTCGAACGCCCGCCATATGGGCGTCCAGCGTCTCCGTCAGCCCCTGCCAGTCGTCAACGCGCATGCCCCAGGCCAGCCGCGCGCGGTTCAGATCGTCGCCCGGCAGCGTCTGGGTCTGTTCGTCATTGATGCTTTGCAGCAGGTTTTCGAGACGACGCAGATAAAGATAGGCATCGTGCAGAGTCTGCGCGTCACCCTCAGGCAGCAGATGTAGCTGTTCGATGGCCTTCAGCGTCGGCAGCAGCGAGCGGGACTGCAGGGACGGCTCACGCCCACCGCGAATCAGCTGGAACACCTGCACGATAAATTCGATTTCCCGGATACCGCCCGCGCCGAGCTTGATGTTGTCTTTCAGACCCCGGCGGCGCACCTCGCGGGCAATCATCCCTTTCATATTACGCAGGGACTGAATGACGCTGAAATCGATATAGCGGCGGAACACGAACGGGCGCAGCATGGCGCGCAATTCGCTGGCGTAGATGTCGTCTTTGTCGCCCATGATCCGTGCTTTGACCATCGCGTAGCGCTCCCAGTCGCGCCCCTGCTCCTGGTAATAATCTTCCAGCGCGGCAAAGCTCAGCACCAGCGGACCGCTATCACCGAACGGGCGCAGGCGCATATCCACGCGATAGACGAAACCGTCCTGGGTTGGCTGATCCAGAGCTTTGATAAGCCGCTGGCCGAGACGGGTGAAGAACTGCGCGTTATCCAGTTCGCGGCGGCCCCCACGGGTCGCACCCTTTTCCGGCCAGGCGAAGATCAGGTCGATATCAGACGAGAAATTCAGCTCACCGCCGCCCAGTTTCCCCATGCCTAAAATCATCAGCGGCTGCGGCGTGCCCTCTTCACTGCACGGCGTGCCCCACTCTTTACAGCAGGCGTCGTAGAGCCAGTCGCGCGCGGCGACAATCAGCGTTTCCGCCAGACAGCTCAGCTGCTGCAGAGTGCTCTCTTCGCTCACCAGCGCCAGCGACTGCGCCCAGGCGATACGCACCATCACGCGACGGCGGAACTGACGTAAAACGCGCATCAGCGTCGGCTCGTCTGCCACCTCTGCCAGCGCGTCGCTCAGCCACTGAGCGTAGTGCTGCCATTCGTCGGCCTGCGGCGGTGCCGCTTCCAGTTCAGCCAGCCAGTCAGGATTCGCGGTGATGCTCTCCTGCACAAAATCACTAAAAGTAAGCACTTGCTGCGCCTGCTCACTCAGTGAGGCGGCGGGTAATGACTCCGGCAGACGCGCACAAACCGTCTGCCAGTGCTGCTGAAGCTGTGAAGAAAGCGGCATCATGAGGTTCCTTGCCTGAGTTAACGTTTTCCGCTGTGCAGCCAGAACGGCTCTTGCGAAATAGCCTCGTTACGGAAATGTTCAATTTCAATACGCTGGCGCGTCTCAATGGCATGGCGAAGCCCCTGCCAGTTCTCCAGCCACGCCTGCGCTTTCGGCCCATCGTAACTTCCCGATAGCAGCAGAACGCTGTCGATATCACGGTTCAGACGTACCAGCTGATCGCTGTACTGATCGCCCAGCGGGCGGTCAAAAATGGTTTTCAGCTCGGAGTTGCTGCGGGACAAATGGGTATCCGCAAAACGCTTAAACGACTCGGCGATTTTCTTCTGGGTTTTATCATCCAGAAAACGCTGCCAGCCGCGCGTCACCAGGAATTCCGTTAACGCCAGTTTGGCGGCCGCGGTTTGCGGGCTGTAGACCGCCGTTTCGGCAGAGACATCAGTGGCCATCAGCGTTTCGGTCTGGGTCAGGAAATCACGTAAGTGAGTGCTCGCTTTACGCGGTACGACGCCGCCAAACAGCGTCAGGGTGCTGCGCACCAGGCCCATCGCCGCAATCACATGTTTTTTCGCGTCGCTCACGCCGCGTACCCACAGCTCCTCGTGATACTGCCACTGGCTCAGGGCCAGCTCCAGCGAGGCTTCCAGGCCCTGCTCAACGCTGGACTTGGGTGCCACGTGCAGGATGGTGGTGGCTTTCACCTGACGCGGCGCATTTCCCGCCGCCAGATGGTAGCCGCGCGCGGCCTTGCTCAGGCTGCCCTGACGCAGACCCGACTGGCCCACCAGCTTACGTGCCAGTTTGAGCACGTCGTCAGCGCTGCCTTCCAGCAGTTCAAGCTCCAGCTCGCAAATCGGTTCCTGGAACTCGCCCGATTTCACTTCGCCCCGATCGAGGGCAATTTCGATGCGGCTTTTACCTTCGTTCACCAGCCATTTTTCACGCCAGAAATCGGTGCTGAACAGCGGCTGAACCTGCGCTGACAGCCCGTCCGGCAGTTCACCGTTCGGCCAGATTTCCGCCGGAAGACGATTCAGCTCAAGTTCTGGCTTTTCAATGTCGATATTGTATTCAGGACGCTGATGCAAACCGCCCACCACACGCCCGGCAATTTTCATCGTCATTTCATAGCGCCCGTTCGCACCACGGATGCGCAGCCCCATATCGTGTCGACGCAGCCAGTTATCCGCCGTTTCGTAATAGATATTGAGGAGTTGCACCGGCTCGTGGTGCTCGCTGGTCAGCTGATTCAGATGGTTACGCAGCGCATCAACGCTGCCCGTTTCGACGATAAATTTTAATTCGATCTCTTGTGCCATAGCCCTGTACTTTCGGTTGCGTCACAGCCGCGTCAATGAAGGCGAACTTCCTCGCCATTTGTTTGTCAGTACATAGTATTTTGCGCCAAATTGCCACGCAATGAGCAATTTGAGGGGTGTAAAAGTCTGAAGCCGTGACACAGATGATTCCGATTGCTGACGAATGCTTTGCGTGGAGACACTGTTGCCACTACTATCGTTCCACTTTTTATGAAAATAACGACTAATGATGCTTAAATTACGCCTGATTGGACTGACTTTACTTGCTTTCAGCGCCGCGACTGCGGTCCACGCTGAAGAGAAACGTTATGTTTCCGACGAATTGAACACCTGGGTACGTAGCGGCCCTGGAGATAATTATCGCCTCGTGGGTACGGTGAATGCCGGCGAGGAAGTGGTTCTGTTACAAACAAATCAGGACAGTAATTACGGTCAGGTGCGCGACAGTACCGGCCGTACGTCGTGGATCCCGCTGAAAGAGCTGAGCACCGTGCCGAGCCTGCGCACCCGCGTGCCGGATCTGGAAAATCAGGTGAAAACCCTGACCGATAAGCTGACCAATATCGACACCACCTGGAACCAGCGCACGGCTGAGATGCAGCAGAAAGTGGCCCAGAGTGACAGCGTGATCAACGGCCTGAAAGAAGAGAACCAGAAGCTTAAAAACGAGCTGATTGTGGCGCAGAAAAAAGTGAGCGCCGCCAATCTGCAGCTCGATGACAAACAGCGCACCATCATCATGCAGTGGTTTATGTATGGCGGCGGCGTGCTGGGCGTAGGTCTGGTACTCGGTCTGGTTCTGCCACATCTGATCCCAAGCCGTAAGCGTAAAGATCGCTGGATGAACTAATTCGTCTTCTTCACCATACTTACGTATTATCAGGTGAAAAGAGAATTGGGGAGTTTACGGCGTGAAGATTTATCTGGTCGGTGGTGCGGTTCGTGATGCGTTGTTAGGTCTGCCGGTCAAAGATAAAGACTGGGTCGTGGTGGGCGCCACGCCAGAAGAGATGCTTAACGCGGGCTACCAGCAGGTAGGCCGCGATTTTCCTGTGTTTCTTCACCCTAAAAGCCGCGAAGAGTACGCCCTGGCACGCACGGAGCGCAAAGCCGGTTTTGGTTACACCGGTTTTACCTGCTATGCCGCGCCGGACGTTACGCTCGAGCAGGATCTGCTGCGCCGCGATCTGACGATTAACGCCCTGGCGCAGGACGACGACGGTCATATCGTCGACGCCTACGGCGGCCAGAACGATCTGCACAACCGAATTTTACGCCACGTCTCCCCGGCCTTCTCTGAAGATCCGCTGCGCGTCCTGCGCGTGGCGCGCTTCGCTGCCCGTTATGCCCATCTGAGCTTCCGTATTGCCGACGAAACCATGGCCTTAATGACCGCCATGACCGACGCGGGCGAGCTGGAACATCTCACGCCGGAACGCGTCTGGAAAGAGACGGAGAACGCCCTTACTACCCGCAATCCGCAGGTCTTTTTCCAGGTGCTCCGCGACTGTGGCGCGCTGAAGGTGCTGTTCCCGGAAATCGACGCCCTGTTTGGCGTCCCGGCTCCGGCGAAGTGGCATCCGGAAATTGATACCGGCGTTCATACCCTGATGACGTTAAGCATGGCGGCGATGCTCAGCCCGGACGTGGATGTGCGTTTCGCGACGCTCTGTCACGATCTGGGCAAAGGATTAACGCCGAAAGCGCTCTGGCCGCGCCATCACGGGCACGGCCCGGCGGGCGTCAAACTGGTAGACAATATTTGCCAGCGCCTGCGCGTGCCCAATGAGATCCGCGATCTGGCGAAGCTGGTCGCTGAATTCCACGACCTGATCCACACCTTCCCGATCCTCAAACCGGCCACCATCGTGAAGCTGTTTGACAGCATTGATGCGTGGCGAAAACCGCAGCGCGTCGAGCAGATCGCCCTGACCAGCGAAGCGGATGTGCGTGGACGCACCGGCTTTGAAGCCTGTGACTATCCGCAAGGACGTTTGCTGCGCGAAGCGTGGGAGATCGCCAGAGCGGTGCCGACGAAAGACGTGGTTGAAGCCGGATTTAAAGGCCCGGCAATCCGCGACGAGTTAACTAAACGGCGGATTCAGGCGGTAACGGACTGGAAGGAAACGCGCTGCCCTCAGCCAAAAGACTGAGGGCAGTGAGTGGCTTAGAAGAAGACCACGTAAACGGCCGCTGCGACGATAAAGCGGTAGATCGCAAACGGGATGAACGAGATACGTTTGATGATTTGCAGGAAGGTTTTGATCGCCACCAGCGCGACCAGGAACGCGGTCACAAAGCCCACGGCGAACATCGGAATGTCACCCACCGTCAGGAAGTGGAAGCTCTTATAGAGATCCAGCGCGGTAGCCCCCATCATCATTGGCACCGCCAGCAGGAACGAGAACTCCGACGCCGCATAGCGGCTCACGCCCATCAGCATCCCGCCGGAAATGGTTGCCCCTGAACGGGAAAAGCCCGGCCAGAGCGCCAGACACTGGAAGCAGCCGATGATAAACGCCTGGCGATAGGTCATATCGTCCAGACCCGGCGCTTTCGGCTCTTTGGGTTTCAGCAGTTCCGCCGCTATCAGCAGCACACCGCCGACCACCAGCGCATACATCACGTTAATCGGGTTAAACAGCGATTTGATCGTGTCGTGGAAAACCAGCCCCAGCACCACCGCCGGAACCATCCCAAGCAGGATGTGAATCAGCGTCAGACGCCCTTTCCCCTCGCCTTCGTGCTGCGGCGGGCGGCCAAAGTGAATGCCGATAAGACCGAACAGGCGACGCCAGAACATCACCACCACGGCCAGAATGGAACCCAGCTGAATGACCACTTCAAACGTCTTTGCCGTTTCGCCTTCAAAGCCGAGCAAATGACCGACAATGATCATGTGTCCGGTACTGGAAACGGGCAAAAATTCCGTCAATCCTTCGACCACACCCAGTATTGCCGCCACCAGCAGCGAGTGTACATCGCTCATCTATTAACCCTTCTAAAAATGTAAAAAACGGCGAACCTCAATGGACGCCGTGAAAGAGACAGCTTTAAGACCGGTATAACCGAAAATGGTTTAGCGATTATGACGTTAAATCTTTGCTTTAAGATTTTTGCCACGCTCAATGATCACGCCGACGTTCGCCGCGCGCGCTACGGCACCCGGTTTGCTGAGTTTAATGCGCACCCATGGCGAATTAAAACGGCTTAACAGCAGTTCGGCCACCTCTTCCGCTACGCGCTCCACCAGCGCGAAACGTTGCCCTTCGACATGCTTCACCACCGTTTCGCTGATATCCGCATAGCTCAGGCAGTCTTTAACATCATCACTTTTTGCGGCCAGGCGGTTATCCCAGCCCATTTCGATATCGAACACCAGCTTCTGCTCGATGGTCTGTTCCCAGTCGTAAACACCAATTGTGGTGATTACCGAAAGTTGCTCTATAAATACAATATCCATCACGACCTGCCTGCTTTTTGGCTAAACCGGATACCACTTCCGGCGAATTATGCGTATTATCCACAGATGCAGAGAATACAGATACATTTTCAAAACGGAACAGCGTTATGAGTGCAATCGCGCCTGGAATGATCTTCCTCGCTTACCTTTGCGGCTCAATCTCCAGCGCCATTCTGGTCTGCCGCATCGCCGGATTGCCTGACCCTCGCGTCAGCGGTTCCGGGAATCCAGGGGCGACCAATGTATTACGAATTGGCGGCAAGGGAGCAGCCGTAGCGGTATTGATCTTTGATGTTCTGAAAGGGATGTTACCCGTCTGGGGCGCCTATGCGCTGGGCGTCACGCCGTTCTGGCTGGGGCTTATCGCCATCGCTGCCTGTCTGGGCCACATCTGGCCGATATTCTTTGGTTTTAAAGGCGGCAAAGGCGTCGCCACTGCGTTTGGCGCAATCGCCCCCATCGGCTGGGATTTGACCGGCGTGATGGCTGGCACCTGGCTGCTAAGCGTATTGTTGAGCGGCTACTCGTCGCTGGGCGCAATTGTCAGTGCGCTGATCGCCCCGTTTTATGTCTGGTGGTTTAAACCCCAGTTCACCTTCCCGGTCTCCATGCTCTCCTGCCTGATTCTCCTGCGTCATCACGACAACATTCAGCGTCTGTGGCGCCGTCAGGAAACAAAAATCTGGACCCGATTTAAGAGAAAGAAAAAAGATCCGCAGTAGTTCGGACCACGAGAATCCCAGAAACCGGCTCAGAAATGAGCCGGTTTTTTTTTCATCTATCCATAAGCGACTCATATGACAGGGTTCATTTCTGCCAGGGCATACTGAAGCAGAAAATGGCGAGCGGATGGATGCAGCATGTTAGCAACCCAGGTGACTGATAACGCGTATAAAGGCTGGCAGGCGTCGCTTGCGTTGCAGTTTCGCCACACCCCGCAAAAAACCGTCCTGCACTCGGCGCGACACATCGGGCCACTCACCGTTCAGCGTCCGTTTTATCCCGAAGACGAAACCTGTCATCTCTATCTGTTGCACCCGCCCGGTGGCATTGTCGGCGGCGATTCGCTCGATATTTCAGTCCAGCTGGCAGCGAACAGCCATGCGCTGATCACCATGCCGGGTGCAAGCAAGTTTTACCGTAGCGGCGGCGCGCAGGCGCATCTTAATCAGCATTTTTATGTTGAGGAGCAGGCGACGCTTGAGTGGCTGCCGCAGGACACGATTTTTTTCCCCGGCGCTGACGCCCGGCTTCGCTCGGTGTTCCATCTGCATCACTCCAGTATCCTGCTGGCGTGGGAGCTGCTGTGCCTGGGCCGTCCGGTGATCGGTGAAACCTTCAGCCATGGCACCCTGGAAAGTCGGCTGGAGGTGTGGCTCGACGATGAACCGTTGCTCGTGGAACGTCAGCATCTGCGCGACGGCGATCTCACGCCGGTGGCGGCTCATCCGTGGACAGGCACCCTGCTCTGTTATCCGGCAAACGAAGCTCTGCTGGACGGCGTGCGCGAACGGCTGGCAGCGCTTGGGAATTTTGCCGGAGCAACGCTCACCGATGGCCTGCTGTCGGTGCGTTTTCTCTCTCACGACAACCTGATTTGCCAGCAGGCGATGCGCGACATCTGGCAATACCTGCGTCCGCAGGTTACCGCTAAAGCGCCTCACGCCCCCCGAATCTGGCAGACCTAAGAGAATCCTATGGAACTGACTCCCAGAGAAAAAGACAAGCTGTTGCTGTTCACCGCCGCGCTGGTCGCGGAGCGCCGCCTCGCACGGGGCGTCAAACTTAATTACCCGGAATCGGTCGCGCTGATCAGCGCCTTCATTATGGAAGGGGCGCGAGACGGGCAAACCGTGGCGGAGCTGATGGAAGCGGGTCGCCATGTGCTGACGCGCGCGCAGGTGATGGAAGGCGTGCCGGAGATGATCCCGGATATTCAGGTGGAAGCCACCTTCCCGGACGGCTCTAAGCTCGTCACCGTTCACAACCCGATCCTGTGAGGGGAAACCGATGATCCCAGGCGAATATCAGATTAAACCCGGCCAGATCGCCCTTAACGTGGGGCGCAAAACCCAGCGCACGATCGTCGAAAATCACGGCGATCGACCGATTCAGGTGGGATCGCATTACCACTTTTACGAAGTAAATCCAGCGCTGAAATTCGATCGCGAATCCACAAAAGGCTATCGCCTTAACATTCCGGCGGGCACTGCGGTGCGCTTCGAACCGGGGCAAAAGCGCGAAGTGACGCTGGTACAGGTCGCCGGGGCGCAGCGCATTTTCGGTTTTCGCGGGGAAGTGATGGGCGAACTGGAGGACCACAATGGCTGAGATTTCGCGTCAGGCGTATGCCGATATGTTTGGCCCTACCACGGGCGATAAAGTGCGGCTGGCCGACACCGAACTGTGGATCGAGGTGGAAAACGATCTCACGATCTACGGCGAAGAGGTGAAATTTGGCGGCGGGAAAGTGATCCGCGACGGCATGGGCCAGGGGCAGATGACGGCGCAGGCGTGCGTGGATCTGGTGCTGACTAACGCGCTGATCGTCGATCACTGGGGGATCGTGAAGGCGGATATCGGCATCAAAGATGGCCGGATCTTCGCCATCGGCAAAGCCGGGAACCCGGATATCCAGCCTGGCGTGACGATCCCGATTGGCGCGGCAACAGAAGTGATCGCCGCCGAAGGTAAGATCGTCACCGCCGGCGGGATCGACACCCACATTCATTGGATCTGTCCGCAGCAGGCGGAAGAGGCGCTGGTCTCCGGCGTCACCACCATGATTGGCGGCGGAACCGGCCCCGCGGCAGGCACCAACGCCACCACTTGTACGCCGGGGCCGTGGTATATCGCGCGAATGTTACAGGCCGCCGATACCCTACCGGTGAATATCGGCCTGCTGGGCAAAGGCAACGCGTCTAATCACGACGCCCTGCGCGAACAGGTTGCAGCGGGCGCTATCGGGCTGAAAATCCACGAAGACTGGGGCTCGACGCCCGCGGCGATCAACTGCTCGCTGGAGGTTGCCGAAGAGATGGACATTCAGGTGGCGCTGCACAGCGACACGCTGAACGAAGGGGGCTTTGTCGAAGATACGCTGGCGGCGATTGGCGGGCGAACCATTCACACCTTCCATACCGAAGGGGCGGGCGGCGGCCATGCGCCGGATATTATTACCGCCTGCGCGCACCCGAATATTTTGCCCTCCTCCACCAATCCGACGCTGCCGTACACGGTCAACACCATCGACGAGCACCTCGATATGCTGATGGTTTGCCATCACCTCGACCCGGATATCGCCGAGGACGTGGCTTTTGCCGAATCACGAATCCGCCGGGAAACCATAGCCGCCGAAGATGTGTTGCACGATATCGGCGCCTTCTCGCTGACCTCTTCAGATTCCCAGGCGATGGGCCGCGTGGGCGAAGTGATTATCCGGACCTGGCAGGTGGCGCACCGCATGAAAGTGCAGCGCGGGCCGCTGGCGGAAGAGTACGGGGAGAACGACAACTTCCGCGTCAAACGCTATGTCGCCAAGTACACCATTAACCCGGCACTGACCCATGGGATCGCCCACGAGGTCGGTTCGATTGAAGCGGGAAAACTGGCGGATCTGGTGGTCTGGTCACCCGCGTTTTTTGGCGTTAAACCCGCCACCATCGTTAAAGGCGGAATGATCGCCTGTGCGCCGATGGGGGATATCAACGCATCAATTCCCACGCCGCAACCGGTGCACTATCGCCCGATGTTTGGCTCGCTGGGCGCCGCACGCCACGCCACGCGGCTGACGTTTGTCTCCCAGGCCGCAGCGACCGGCGGTATCCCGCAGCAACTTAACTTACAAAGCGCCATCGCCGTGGTGAAGGGCTGCCGGACGGTGAAAAAGGCCGACATGATCCACAACAGCCTGCAGCCGAATATCACCGTGGATGCGCAAACCTACGAGGTGCGCGTGGACGGTGAACTGATAACCAGCGAACCGGCAGACGTCCTGCCGATGGCGCAACGCTATTTCCTGTTCTGAGGAGAGATGATGATCTACTTAACCCAACGCCTTGATCACCCGCACCCGGTCACCGCAAGCGTCACGCTGCCGATTGATGTGCGGGTGAAAAGCCGCGCCCGCGTGGAGCTGAACGACGGGCGCGAAGCGGGGCTGATGCTGCCACGCGGGCTGCTGCTGCGAGGCGGCGATCTGCTCACCACTGACGACGGTCTGGAAGTGATCGAAGTGATTGCCGCGCCGGAGTCCGTATCGGTAGTGCGCTGCGCCGATCCCTATCTGCTCGCGCGCGCCTGTTATCACCTCGGCAACCGCCACGTTCCGCTGCAAATCATGCCCGGCGAGCTGCGCTACCACCACGATCACGTGCTCGATGACATGTTGCGCCAGTTCGATCTCGACGTGACCTTTGCTCATCTGCCGTTTGAACCGGAAGCCGGGGCCTATGCCAGCGAAACCCACGGTCATGCGCATGCGCATTCCCACTAAGGTGCCCTGAAGGAATGGAGCACAACCGCCAGCAGTTACGCCTGATGCAGCTCTCCAGCAGCAGTCTGCCGGTCGGCTCTTTCACCTGGTCCCAGGGGCTGGAGTGGGCGGTGGAAGCGGGCTGGATTTCCACCGCGGCTGAGTTCAGGCAGTGGCAAATTCAGCAGATGGAGCGGAGCTTTTTGTGCGTCGATTTGCCCCTGTTTATCCGTCTGTACCGCGCCTGTGAGGGGAACGACATTGCCGCCGCAAAACGCTGGACGGCGTATCTGCTCGCCTGCCGCGAAACGCGTGAGCTGCGTGAAGAAGAGCGCAATCGCGGCGCGGCCTTTACCCGGCTGATTAAGAGCTGGGAGCCGGATTGCCCGCCCGAGTGGTTACCGCTGTTTTCCAGCAGCCAGCTGTGCGGCATGGCGTGGCTCGGTGTGCGCTGGGACATTGACGTCCAGGCGTTAGCGTTGAGCCTTGGCTACAGCTGGATGGAGAGCGCCGTCATGGCGGGCGTAAAACTGGTGCCGTTCGGACAGCAGGCCGCGCAGCAGTTAATTATCGAATTGAGCGACCATTTTGCTGCAAAGCTCGGTCAGGCGTGGGAGCGCAGCGATGACGAACTGGGGGCGGCGACACCGCTTTCGGCCATCGCCTCTGCGCGTCATGAAACACAATATTCACGGTTATTCCGATCCTGAGGATTACTTATGGCTGAATACAAACATCCCCTGCGCGTGGGCGTGGGTGGCCCGGTCGGGTCGGGTAAAACCGCTCTGCTGGAATCCCTGTGCAAAGCGATGCGCGACACCTACCAGCTCGCCGTTGTGACTAACGATATCTACACCAAAGAGGATCAGCGCATCCTGACGGAAGCCGGGGCGCTGGAGCCGGATCGCATTGTCGGCGTGGAGACTGGAGGCTGCCCGCATACCGCGATCCGCGAAGATGCCTCCATGAATCTCGCCGCCGTCGAGGCCTTGAGCGAGAAGTTTGGCAATCTGGATCTGATATTTGTTGAAAGCGGCGGCGATAACCTGAGCGCCACCTTTAGTCCGGAACTGGCGGATTTGACGATCTATGTGATTGACGTTGCCGAAGGGGAAAAGATCCCGCGCAAAGGGGGGCCGGGGATCACCAAATCGGATTTCCTGGTGATCAATAAAACGGATCTGGCGCCGTACGTCGGGGCGTCTCTTGAGGTGATGGAGCGCGACACAAACCGGATGCGCGGTGAACGCCCGTGGACCTTTACCAACCTGAAAGCAGGCGACGGATTAGCGAAGATTATAGATTTTCTGGAAGTGAAAGGGATGCTGAAGGTATAAGCGGGATTCGCAGGCGATGCAGGCCGCACATTTGTTGGCCCGGTGAGCGTTGCGCCACCGGGCAAGAGAGACACTTACGCCGCAGGCAGCTCCGCCAGCGGCCAGCGTGGGCGCACAGAAACGCTCAAATCTGCCGTCGCACCTGCTTTCGCACGCACCATGCCCGCGTAAGCGATCATTGCGCCGTTATCGGTGCAAAATTCCGGACGAGCGTAAAACACTTCGCCGCGACGTTTTTGCATCATCTCCGCCAGCTTCGCGCGCAGCGTGCGGTTAGCGCTCACGCCCCCCGCCATTACCAGGCGCTTAAAGCCGGTCTGATCCAGCGCGCGTTTGCACTTGATCATCAGGGTATCCACCACCGCATCCTCGAAGGCGCGAGCGATGTCCGCACGAGTCTGATCGTCATTTTCATTGTTGCGAATGGTATTCGCCGCAAACGTTTTGAGGCCTGAGAAGCTGAAATCCAGCCCTGGGCGGTCGGTCATCGGACGTGGGAAAACAAAACGTTTTTCAACGCCCTGAGACGCCAGTTTCGACAACATGGGACCACCCGGATAATCCAGGCCCAGCAGTTTGGCGGTTTTATCGAAAGCTTCACCGGCGGCGTCATCAATGGACTCGCCCAGCAGTTCGTACTCGCCAATACCGGTCACGCTGATCAACTGGGTATGACCGCCGGAGACCAGCAGCGCCACAAACGGAAACTCTGGCGGATTCTCTTCCAGCATCGGTGCCAGAAGGTGCCCTTCCATGTGGTGAACCGCAATCGCCGGAACATCCCACGCAAACGCCAGCGAACGCCCTACGGTGGCGCCAACCAGCAGCGCACCGACCAGACCCGGGCCTGCAGTATAGGCAACCGCATCGATATCTTTTGGGGTCAAACCGGACTCTTTCAGCGCCGCCTGAATCAGGGGAACCGTTTTACGCACGTGGTCGCGCGACGCCAGCTCCGGCACCACTCCGCCGTAATCAGCGTGTAATTTCACCTGACTATACAGTTGGTTGGCTAACAGACCTTTTTCGTCGTCGTAAATGGCGATGCCGGTTTCATCGCAGGATGTTTCAATACCCAGTACACGCATGGCTTAATTTACCTCTTTTCTGTACCGCGCAGTGTAGGGCGAATGCGGGTCGATGTATACCCTGAGGGGTGAGTTCGTGTATACTCTTACCCCTTACAAAAGTCCCGTTCAAAAACGGCATTGGTGCTTTACAAAGCAGCATGAGTTGCAGTAAAATTCCGCACCATTTTGAAATAAGCTGGCGCCGATGCCAGCGGCAAACCGAATTTATCAAAGGTGAGAGTTACATGCCGGTAATTAAAGTACGTGAAAACGAGCCGTTCGACGTAGCACTGCGTCGCTTCAAGCGTTCATGCGAGAAAGCAGGTGTTCTGGCGGAAGTTCGTCGTCGTGAGTTCTATGAAAAACCGACTACCGAACGTAA